>Ga0247844_1000156_pt1 | contig 141924 bp, 121 predicted proteins | sample LaCtaG_FD_192421 | JGI IMG/M metagenome (GOLD analysis project Ga0247844, IMG submission 192421) | Freshwater microbial communities from meromictic Lake La Cruz, Castile-La Mancha, Spain - LaCruzMarch201714.5m_1 | ecosystem: Environmental > Aquatic > Freshwater > Lake | place: Spain...
CTGGGCTGTTTAATAAAGCGGGCTTTAGCGTGGCAAGGGTGCGTTGCACCAGGCGCTGCAGGTTGGCCCAATCTCGGCTGCCAGGTTCTGCTGCATCGGCGCGCAGCACCATGGTCCAGTCAACCCTGGCGCTAGTGGCCTCAGTTTTAAGTGCTTTGAGTAGCAAGGTGTCGAAGCTAATTCTTTGTAGGGCTGAGGTGGTGCTGGAGCCAGGCCCAAAGCGTTGCATTAATTCGGCTTCGGCATGGCGGGTTTGGCGTGGCTCTATGGTCAAGACCAATAGGCCGCCAGATTTCAATGACCGTTGCAGCCGTTCTTCAGCGGCACTTGCATCGGCCAGCAGTGCAGCAGCATCCCCTTCGGTAGCATTAGACCGTGAGCCATTGGCAGATGTGCCCAAGTAGGTGGATTGGCGAGAAAACAGGGTTGTGGTGCCAGCAGTGGGGTGGTTACCCAATGAATCGCACAGGTATGCGCCGGTGCCTTCGTTGGCGGTGGGGCTCCATTTAAGGGGTGCGTTGACTTCTTCAAGCAACCTATCCAGCTCTGGTCGGCCGGGTAGGGGTGTGGATTCAGGGTAGCGGCCACGAACGCGGTCTTGCAGCTCACGGATGCGCAACGTGGGCGCACCCACAAGGGCACCTAGTGACTGGCGTAGTGCCTGCAATGCAGGCATGCCACGGCCATATATTTCTTGCCGGCTGGACAGTGCCGCTTTGCGCGATGCAGATGTAGCCAAGCGAAGCAGCCGTGTGCTTGCCATCAGGGGCGTGTTGGCATCATTGCCCAGGCCAGCCGCATTGGCTACGCTGTCTGCAGGTTTGACGGCTTCAAGCGCTTCCAACACGCGCGATGGTGGCATTAAGGGTTCGACCAGCGCACAGGTATCGGCCACATTGCCCAACTGGCGCGCGTATTCGGCCCATGCCGGGCTGGTGGCTATTAGTGGCGAAGGGCCGTGGTCAAAACATTCAAAGCGTGGCTGATCGAGGTGGGATTCGGCCTCAAGCGCAGCGCGCAACACGGCAGCTGCAAGTTGGAGTCGTTCCACATCGTCTTGCACCGCACAACCACGCAGGGCCAACAGTGCCAAGGCGGCCTCATTGGCCGTCATGACTTGCCCTTGGCTGTGAACGAGCTTTTCAAGCTGCAGGCGTACTTCCGTAAAAGCCGGGTTCTTTAACCAACGTTCACGGGCTTTTATTAATGTAGCCGTGAGGACGCTGCGGTCTACGCTGGTGGCTTGGGCGGAATCACCCAATGTGGGCCAGAGCGAAGTGGGCTTTTGAGCGTCTTCCGGTTTGGCGGCATCGTCCAACCCTAGGTCTAGCCCCAGGTAATGGGTCAATGCGGCTTCTTCGGGGCGGTCATCACCGGCGGGGCGGCGGGGCAAGAGCTGGGCTGCCAGTTCGTTGACGCTCACAGCGCCGTCTGATGAGGTGTCGTCGTCAAACTCATGCAGGGTTGAACGGCCCTGAGTAAGGTCAGGGCGCAGGCGTGCAAGCTCTTTGGCTGCAAGCCTAATTTCTTTGCGAATTTTGTCGCCAACACCACGCAGATATCGAAACCGAATGCGATCAACGGCCAATAGCCCGCGTGCGTTGTGAACGCCCATACGCTCAAGGACGTCTTGCGCCTCCAGGCTGTAACCCAGCTCCGCCATGGTGGTGGTGGGTGTTGCCGTAAGTGCAGTTGCCTGAAAGCCCTGCGCTTGAGGTGGATGAACCGTTTGGCGCGTGGCAAATATGGCACGCCAGGCGCGCAGCATGTCTTCAGCATTGTCAAAGCGCTCTTTGTAGTCTCGCCGCAGTGCTTTAGAGAAGAATGCGGTGAAGCCTTCGCGGGTGACCGGGTCAAACACATCACTGGCAATGGTGGCTTCTACGTCCAGCATAGCGGGCGAGGTGTGACCATCTCCCCATTCTGGAACCTTGCCAACGGCCATTTCGTACAGAGTGACAGCCAACGCAAAACGTTCGGCGTACAAATCCCAACGCGGCGTTTTACGCAGGCTTAGGAATGGGTCCAGGTAAGGGTGGGTACCTGCCGTGATGTTGTCGGCCGATGTGCGGCACAAGGAGAAATCAAATAGAACCAGTTGCAGTTTGCGTGAGCTGGACTCTGCGATGCCGATGTTTTCTGGTTTGAGGTCGCGGTGGGCAACGCCATGGTCTTCAAGAAAGTTGACGACCTCGATCAGTTCTTCACCAAAGCGCTGCAACAAGTCGAGTGACAAACGACCATCTTCTGAGATTTTTTTGGCAAGCGTCTTGGGACCTGCGCTTCGCATGAGCAGCGCAGTGCGGCCCGCAACCTCGACGGTGCGGCGGTATTCGACGATGTTTTGGTGACGCATGCTTGCAAGCACTTCGCCTTCGGCAACCAAACGTTCGTTGTGCGCAACGTCACAGGCAACCTTCAAAATCAGGTCTTCTTGGGAACCATCCTCACGCACCAATAAAACGACGCTTGAGGAGCCGCGGCCTTTGCGTTCGACCACGGTGAAGCCACCATCAAGGCGGTCGTTGTGGTTGGCAAAACTGGGGTCTACGGTGACTTCGGGGTCAGGCGCAGTGAGTTCATCTTCAACCTTGACCAGGTCATCCAGAAAGCCTTGCACCATGTCATAGCGGGCCATGACATCAGGACTGGTCGCGAACTGAATCAATTCCTGCAAGCGCATGCCACAGCCATCCATGACATCAGACAGGCGTAAGCCTTGGCCTTGCCGAAGTTTTACGGTGAGATCCAGAACGGAGCCCGCGGGAGCCTGGCCAGAAAAGATGTGATAGGCAATGGCTCCCAGCGAAAACACATCCAAGCTCGGGCCATGGGTAGCATCTGCGCGTGTGGTTTCGGGCGCTAAATAGACCAAACCAGGGTCTTCAACGTAGTCTTCAACATGGCGCGTTCCGGTGGTGCGATGAACCGTATCGGGGTTATCGGCTTCGCGGGCGGCGGTTTGCCAGTTCATGAGCCGGGGTGTCAATGCGCCGCTTTCGGTGCCGTAGACCATGATGCTCTGTGGGCCTAAAGCGCGGTGGTACAGGCGCTTGGAATGCGCGTATTTAAGTGTTTCAGCAATGTCGCGCACCAACTGCAAGCGCTGGTCAACAGTGAGCAGGGCACCACGGTCACGAAGCAAATGATCGAGCCGTTGGGCCTTGGGGTCGTGGTCAAACACCAGCGCTGGACCCATTTCGGTTTCTTTGTAATCGTTCACCTTCAGGATGCCTGGGTGGCTGATGCCTTCAAGCACCTCAAATTCACGTCTGGCCTGGCGAACCCGTGATGCGCGTGCTTCAGGGCTGGATGCGTTGGCAACGGTGTAAATACGAACGCGACGCTGAACGCTTTCGATACTTACGTGCTGGCTTTGCCAGTCTTGGAAGCCTTCGCCCTCGGCAATCAGCTTAATTAACTTGTAGTCGCCCACCTGGCGGTGTTTATTGGAGGGCCGAATACCGGCTTCATGTAAGCCACGGGCAATAGCGCGGGCTTGCTGGCTATCGATGTTGTGCTGTGGGTTGGCATTAATGCCGTTGGTGAGAGCGGCAATGATGCCGTCATCACCTTGCGCACCTGGGCGACCACGCAGAAACGTGCCTGTTTTGGCGGTGCCTTGCAGCTTGCTTTTGAGCGTGGTGGATGACAGAAAAATCGCTGGCTCAACAAAGGGTAAGCGGATTTTTGCCTTGGTAATGGCGGACTGCCGGCGGAGCAGGCTGGCCAGGCGTTTTGATTTGCGGTTGGCCAGAATCAGCGGGTTGTCGTAGGTGTACTCACGTCCATCAGTGGTCCAGGTGAAAGTGTGCGTGTCGCCATCAACAGTGCCGGGCCGGCTTTTGATCTCCACCAGGAACAGGCCAATGGGTGACAAAACGAGCGCATCGACCTCGCTGATCTTGCCTTCGTCATCAATGAACTCAAAATTGGTCCAGACATTCCAAGGGTCGCGGTCGGGCAGCTGGGCACGAAGCCATTCCAGGGCCTCGCGCTCCCACGGGAAGTTGGATTCCGCGATGACGTGCCAGCGGTTGTCGGACATGCTCATGGACTGACCTCATCCTTTGGGGGAACAATTTCAAACAGTTCACCGACCTGACACTTGAATAGGTTGCACAGGCTTTCCACCGCCGGCAGGTCAACCCGCGTTGCCGTCTCGTTGTAAAGCGCCGTGATGGTGCTGCGGTTTAGCCCCGTGCTTTTGGCCACATCGGAGATGCGAAGTTTGTCTCGGCCCATGAGAGTGGACAGGTGACAGCGGATCATTTTTGGGTGATTTAAAAGAATGGGTGTTGCGTAGCGTAACAAAAAATGATTCTACGCGCAACTCCGAGTATGATTTGGCTGAAATAGATCAAATCAAAAAAGAGCAAAACTTCTGGAATGAACCGATTCCCGACTTGACGTGAGCGGGCTGAGCGGGCTCTCAATATGGGACTGCGCTCTATGATGCTTATCGCCAAGCCGACCACGACCACGACCACGACCACGCTGCATTTCTTTTATGACACGCCCACCCAAAGCCCATGACACGCTTGTGTATCGACTGTCTGAAGTGCTTACCAAACTCAACCAAGGCGATTCTCTCGATCCCCAAGAGCTTGCAGATGAATTTGGAGTCAACCTGCGCACCATACAGCGCGATTTGAACGTTCGATTTGCTGGGCTGCCGTTGGTCAAGGTAAATGGTCGCTACACGATGGATGAAGCCCATCTTGGGAAATTGACCATTCGCGACATCGAGCGGTTTGCGGTTTTTTCAGGTGTGAATGGGCTCTTTCCAGAGATGAGCGGGCAGTTTTTGAAAGAGGTATTTGCGTCTAACGCCCAAGGCGCATGGCTTGTAAAGGGTCACCATTACGAAGATTTGCGGGACCATCGCGCACTGTTTGCAGATCTGGAGCAAGCAATCGTCAATAGACATCAAGTGCAATTTCGGTACAACAAGGCAAACGGCGAAACCAAACTCCGCGATGCGGTGGAGCCGTACAAGTTGATCAACCAAAAGGGCATCTGGTATCTGGCGGCCTGGGATGAAGGAAAGTTGAAGTCATTCGCTGTATCACGAATGGCGGCGCTGATGGTGGAAGAAACAACCTTCGTTCCAAGGGCGCATGTTGAAGAAGACTTGGCCAAAAGCGATGGAATTTGGCTTGGCTCTGATCGGCGGCGCGTACTGATTCAAGTCAGTAGTCAGGTGGCTACATTCTTCCGACGACGCAACTTGCTGCCCAATCAAGTGATCGAGAAAGAGTCAGCGGGCGGAGATATTCTGGTTTCCACCACGGTAGCGCAGGCAGAAGAGGTGTTGCCCATAATTCGCTATTGGATACCCCATGTCCGGATTTTGGAGCCAGTCGCAATGCAGGAGCAGCTTGAAGACAGCCTGGCATCCTATTTGGAGGCCAGTAAATCACAGCCGGAATAGCAGCTCTGCAGCCAACGAAAAAGAATAAAACGACACCACCTGTCATCCCGTTGCGCTAGTTTCCGTTCATTCGATGTAATGCGGTGAAAGGAAATGTCATGAAATGCTGTTTGGTCAGCGCCCTGATTTTGGTTTGTGCAACAAGGGCATTTGCTGCCGATTCGCTTGTTACATATCAAACCCGTCCAGCGTCGACAACCCGTGACTACGCTGCGCCGACGTGGGTAACAGAGGGAAAGGTGACTTATCAAACTCTGCCTGGCTCCAGTAGCCGGGACTACAACGCCCCCATGAAAGTCAAAGAGGGCAATGTTATTTACCAAACTCAGCCAGGCTCATCAACCCGAAACTACGCCGCGCCTACCTGGGTCACCGACGGCAATATCACGTATCAAACTCGACCTGGGACAAGCACCAGAGACTACGGTGCTCCAACCTGGGTCACCAAAGATGGTGTGACACACCAGACCAAACCTGGTTCTTCGACGCGCGATTGGTCGGCCCCCACCTTCATAACGACCAAAAAATAAATTGCCAGCTTGCAGCTTGTCCTTTTAGAAACGACATGACCTGTCACCCGGCATGACTATCTTCCACTTATGGCGCTGTTGCCATGAAAAGGAAATAGATCATGTTCTGGATATTTACTGCTTTCGCCGGTCTGATGGCATTTGCTGTGACCTTGGGTCAACTCTCGGTGTGGTTTGCACTGCTGAAGCTAGCTTTGATGGTGGCAGTTGCAGTGATTGTGGTGATGGGAATTGCTCTGGTTTTTCGTCGTGCGAAGCAATAAAAAGTGGAAACCAGAATCAGACATTGCCTGGTACCTAACCGTCCTCACCCAACCTAGAAGGAGATCATTATGGGTAACACCAACCCACTCGAAAGCCTAGCTGCATTTGTCATTTGCTTTGTTGCTGGTGCTTTGACAACCGCCGGACTTGGCACATACATTGGCAAGGTCAAGCGACATGCACGAAAGAGCTGAGGCGCCTCTCTAATTCGCTCATGTCGGCTGCCAGGTGGCTGGCGTGGGAACCTGTACGTGATTTCCGGCGAATGCGACGAAAATTGATCCACAATACTTCCGTGGATTGAATAAACAGAGCGCTTGAACATGCGCCACGAACCATGAAGAGACTGTCACACACCAACATCACAAGTTGTCATGCAAGCATAGCGGGCGAACTGCTGCGGAAGATATCGGACACGAAACGTAGTGCCGGCCCGCAAAGGTTCGGCCGCTTGCCGTCATACAAAAACGCCGAACAACAGCTGATAGCGCAAGTCTTCAAATCCGCCATAGAAAATCATCCCGTTCATTACTGAGGAGCGCACGTCATGAGCAACATCCCATTCGATCCATCCAAATTCACGGCAGCCAAGGCCAAGCCGCTGCCTGTTATTCTCTTACTTGATGTCAGTGGCAGTATGGGCGGAGAAAAAATCCGCAACCTGAATGATGCTGTTCGCGATATGTTGGAAGTATTCCGCGATACGGAGAACAGCGAGACAGAAATCTGGGTTGCGATCATCACTTTCGGTGATCAGGTGAAGCTGCATCAAAAGCTGGTCAGCGCCGGCCAAATCCAGTGGCAAGACCTTTCGGCTGGTGGCTCGACGCCGCTCGGTGTCGCGCTCCAGATGGCGAAGGCGATGATTGAGGATAAGGATATCGTGCCGTCACGCGCATACCGTCCTACGGTTGTGTTGGTTTCGGACGGACAGCCAACAGACGATTGGGAGAATCCCTTGAAAGGGTTTATCAGCGATGGCCGCTCGGGGAAATGCGACCGCATGGCGATGGCCATTGGTGCGCAAGCAGACGAAACGGTGCTCGGGAAATTTATTGAAGGCACGCCGAACGGTCTCTTTTACTCCGAGAACGCAAAGCAAATGCGGGATTTCTTCAAATTCGTCACCATGTCCGTGACCATCCGTACAAAGTCTCAGACACCGAATGTGATTCCGGAAGCGAAGGTGATCGATGTCAAGCCGACCACAATCGAAGCGCGCTCGGAAAAGCCCAAATCTGTGACACAAGAAGCTTCTGATGTGGATGGAGGGTATTGGTAATGGCACAGGCAATCGGAGATCCGGAAGAACTGGAGCGCTTCGCGCATTCCTTACAACAGTTCACTGAGTCACTCAATGACGCCGTGGGAAACCTCAATGGCGCTTTCGCATCACTCGGTGACACTTGGCAGGATGAGAAGCGAGCACATTTCGAGGAGGAGTACAACGCGCTCGTTCAGCAGTTGCACCAGTTCAACGTAAATGCTGTGGATCAGGTTCCGTATCTAACTTCGCTCGCATCGCGATTGCGCGACTATTTGCAAAGTTAGCGTCGGTGCACTCCCAATGGCGCAAGTCTCAATTGGAAAAGTAGAGAATTTAGAAGAACTCGTGCACGGACTGCTGTCCATGCGTGAGGCGTTGGAGTCCTCATGTCGGGAACAGATCATCGTTGCAGAGAGAAAATGCGCTGAAGCTCGCGAAGAAGCGAAGAGCAGCGAGAACATGTTGGAAGACGCGATCCGGCAGGAGCAAGCAGCAAAGCAAGAGGTTGACAGTGCACAGCAGGCTCTTGACAGCAGTCAAAGTTCGCTCGCGTCTGCCCATTCATCACTTTCGTCCTGCCTCGCGCAACCGAATGATGAGGATGGCACAGGCCCCGATTGCTCCAGTGAGGAATCATCTGTTGCCGAGGCCGAAGACGCTGTTGAGCAGGCTCAAGGTATGTTGGAGCAGGCAGAAGCAGGACTCGAGTTAGCCACAGAGAATCATCAAGCGATGGACCGGCGCGTAGATCTCGCAAAGCAGGCGCAAGCGATGGCGGAGCAAATTCTGGAGCAGGTTCAACAAGAATGCCATGTACGGCTGGCAACTGTCGATCAAACGATTGAAATCGGCACTGCACGTTTGAATGCAGCACAACAGGCTTTGGATGCCTATCTCGCAATTAACCCGCCCGCAGCGGATTTCCATACTTGGTTGAAATGGAGCCCAACGCAACATGCTGGTCCCATCACTCCTGACACTCTGCGAGATCGAATGAATTTATCGACAGAGCAGCGGCGAATGTTTCAGGAATATCTTTACGACCGTAACCCTGCTTATCGAAGGAAGGTTGATGCCCATCGCAGTGAATGGGCGTCTGCGAGAGGCGAAATTGAGCGCAATATTGTTGCGCGCAAAACGCGCATACACCTTAGCGGCGAGTTCGCGGAGCAAATTGCCCGACATGCCCTGGCACCACTTGGCGGACGGATAGAGACACAAGGGAGAACTTTTGTTGGCGACAGCGGGCGGTACACAAAGACTGATCTTATTGTGACGGATCTGCGCGTTCCGGTTATTTTGGGACGTGGCGATGGCATGGGCGCACCAGTAGGTGGTTCTATGGCGTTCGAAGTGAAATGCGGCAAAGCGGACTACCTCTACTCTCAGAAAGATCACATGGTGTTTCAGGCAGAGGGGCACAAGCAGGCGGATGCGCAATGCACCCTTTGTTCTCGGGACATCCATGACTTGCCGCAGGAAAAAGAAAAGGAACTCCGCGACAGCTTGCGCGAAGCAGGTTCGCAGCTGGTGGGAATGCTCCCCTACAAGAACGAGATTGACCAATCCTGCCTTGAATTCATTCGTGAAGGCGCGGAGGAGTAACTATGAAAATTAGATTTTCAATTATCAGTCCCGATATCCTCGCGCAAGTTCGCTCTACAGTTGACTTGCTTTCGCATGCGGTCGAATCTGGGAATATGGATGTTGTTGATATCACCACGGACAAACTCTTGGTGTTGACGGCAGTTTGCCATTCGATTGAACTGTCTGAAAAAGAGTGGCGATTGTTTCTGGACGGAATCCGGAGCAAAAATCCTGGGTTCCAATCCAACTATCTGTTGCCTGGCGAGATTTGTACCTCTATTTTTCCAACAGTCACAGCTACCGATTGTGTCCTTGAGCTTCCAATTGATGGAGATGAGGGAGAAGGGGATGCCAGTGTTTGATGATGTTTTTGGAATGATATCCCTGTGCACAGAAAACTTCCGAGGCGGAGTGCGCGATTCGTTCGGTGCGTCCATCATTACCGACGTACTCGAGCCGATTCTCATGGAGATTGATTCGCTCCGCTCTCTCAACGAGGAGTTCAAGCGACATGCATTCAACATTGATCAAGTTTTGGAAGAGGCTCGCGCAATTCAGTTGAAAGCCTTTGGAGGCGCGCTATGAACGGAACTTCTGCATCTTTCCAGAATGCAATTGTCAAGATTACTGAAACTGTTTCGAACTATCGCGACGGACTTGCGCGGATTGATCGCGAGTTCGACGAAGCATTTGACCGGATAGATCGATCTATCGCTGGCTTGCGTGGAGACAAGACAAAACACGGGAAGGGGTCGGAGAAAGCACAAGACCAAGAAAAGAAACTTCGTCAGGAGTCAAGCAAGATAGAACATGCAATAACAAAGGCAGACGGAGAGATAACCGCGGCGAACCAGGGGATTCCCGCCGTAGAGGCGGAAATACGCGAACTTGGAAACGATAAACATGACCTTGAGCGGCAAATTAGCGACCGTTTGCTCATTGAGAAGATTTATTACTTCTTCGTCGCAACAGACGATGAGGCAAAAAAGCGGTGTCGCACCCTTCAAAGGCAACTGGATTCTGCTGCAAACCGTAAGTCCGCATTGGAGCAGACAAAGCGCGACTTCGAAGCAATGCGTAAGCAGGCTGAAGCAAAAATAGCTGAGCTGCAAGTTGCGCTACTGGAAATTCGTCGCAAAATCGTAGCTCTCGAAAAGACAAAAGGATTGAACGAGGAGCAGGCGCGGCACCTCGCGCACGAGAGACAGCAAGCGAATACCAACCAGGAGAAGAGAAAAGCAAATTGGTTGTCTGTCTTTGCCAATGAATGGAAAAATGCCACGGCTGAAATCGAGCACGGTTTTTTGCGCGTCCGGCGGCAGCAACCTTCATTCGTTGACCTTTTCAAAGGCAATATTCCAGTGGCACCCGAAACACCAACGGGGCTTATTCTTGGTTCGCAAACAGTCACGTTCGAGAAGCATGCCTGCCTTGTCCCGCATATCGTCCCGTTCCCGTTTCAGCGCGCCCTAGTTTTGCCAGAGGCCAACGCTGCGCAAAGACGTCTGACCCATCATCTCCTGTTGCGGATGCTGTCCGCTCTGCCGTTAGGACAGTTGGAACTGACGCTCATTGACCCATTGGGGCAAGGGAAATCGGCCGAACCCTTCCTGTCGCTTCTGAAAGTAGAGCAATTGGTGCCGCAACAACGCGTACTCACCCGCTCAGACGAAATCGAGACCGCGCTCGCCAAACTGACAGACGAGGTTGAGGAACTGATTCAGCGCCGATTCAACGGGAAAGTTACCAACTGGTCGGAGTACAACGCAAACAACGCCAGCAACCCTCTGCGTTACAAGGTGGCTTTGCTTTTTGACGTTCCGGAACAACTCTCGGACAAGAGCCTCTGGTTCCTTGAGCGAATTTGCGAGAACGGGCCGCGATGCGGCATCCTTCCCATCATTGCGATTGACGGACAACGCATTGAAGACAGGCGATACGAGAAATTTCGTGACACGCTGACAGCCTCTGCCATGCGCCTTGATGAGCTGCTGCGTCGCTTGGAAACCGGATGTGACGGTTTGTCATTCGGTTATCAGATGGAGCAATGGCCTCAGCAGGACTTGTTGGACGGATTTATCGCCGCGATTGGTGCAAGTTACACAGCGAAGGCGCGTTTCAATAAGTCAATGCCTGACCTCTGGGCGGATTTCGGAAAGGGTGAGACCACCATCGGTGGTTTTAACATTCCAATAGGGTGGACTCCCGCCGACGATACCGTACCGCTGGTTTTGGGAGCAACTGCCTCCGAACATCACGCGCTGCTTGCAGGCAAGACCGGCTCCGGTAAGTCCAACCTGCTCCATGTGATGATTCACTCACTCTGCGAAAAGTATGCGCCCGGCGAGGTTGACCTTTACCTGCTGGACTACAAGGAATCGACGGAGTTCAACGTCTATGCGACCCCACCACTTCCCCATGCCCGCTTGGTGGCCACGGAAAGTGACCCCGAATACGGCGTAACGGTGTTGCAACACTTGGTGGGGGAGTTAGAGGGGCGGGCGCGCATCTTTAAGACTGCGGGTGTTCGTGATTTTGCTGAATACCGCAATGCGAGTCGCAAGCAGTTGCCCCGCGTCCTTCTTGTGATTGATGAATTCCAAGTTCTTTTTTCAGAGCGAAAACAAGTCGCCGATGCAGCAGAGCAACTTCTCTCGCAGCTCTTGAAGCAAGGCCGATCGTTCGGGATTCATATTCTCTTGGCAACCCAAACGCTGAAAGGCATCAATGCCTTGTCAATTGGCGCGCTGATCACGCAGCTGGGTTGCCGCATCGCACTTGCCTGCGGCCAGGAGGATTCGGCGATGATCCTTGGCGGCGGAAATTGGGGCGCAGCGGAACTACGCAGTCCACCCGAAGGCATCATCAACAACGCCAATGGTGCGAAATCCGGCAATGTAAAGATTTTGATTCCGCTAGCGGAAAGTACGTTCAGTCGCGAGCACATTAGAAAGCTGTCGGAGCGCGCAGCGCTGCGCGGCGTCATCGCAAAGACGCGAGTGTTCACCGGGGGAAATCTGCCAAAAATGCCGTCATTCAGCGAATTTCGATCTAGTGGCGAACAAACTGATGCGATTCTTCTCGGGGAGAAACTGACATTCGATGCTGATGCTCTGACCATCCCTCTTACACGTCGCTCTGCGTTCAATATTTTGTTCAGTGGCTATGACGACCAAATTCATGACGGGCTTTTGGCATCCACTCTCTCCAGCATTGCCTTTGCAGGTGGCTTCGACGAGGTTGTGTATTTCAACGGGCGCGGAGTCGTTCCAGGGGAAGAATTCGCTGCCGCAGCTCAGGGGCTTGGAGTACGTTTCAAGGCATTTGAAGAGGTCGCAGCACTGCCACTTCAGGGGATATTGGATAGCATCAACTCCCGCCGAGTCGCGCTGATCATCGATGGTCTCGATTCCGAGAAGGTGCTGCACCCGTCATCCGCATTCAAGACGCCTAAGCCCAACGAGCCGCCGTCCACGGGCGACCTGCTGAAGCGAATCGCCGAAGAAGGCTCGCGCAAAGGGACTTTCGTTTTTGCATTCATTGAAAAGTGGCATCGTTGCGCCGTGCCGTGCAAGGATCTGTTCAGTTTTTTCGAGTTACGTGTGGCCTTTTGCATGAACGAAGATGACGCGGGCGGTGCACTCGTGAGCGGTGGTATCGGCAAGTTCAAAGGCATAGAAAAGCCAAATCGTGCTGTGTTTGTGAACCGTATGACCAACGAAAGTGTCTGGTTCAGACCCTATATTCAAAGAAGCCAGCAATGAAAACCTTTCTGCTCACTTGGTATGGCATCACCGACTTTCGCGCGTCGTTAGGATTTGAGACGACGCACGGTCCAATCGCGGGAGCACTCGCAGCAGAGGCTTATTCTGATGTCGTAATCCTTTGCTATACACGAGCAGAGGCCGACTCCAAGGAGAGCGTTGAAACACAAAACGCTTTCGCTGCGGAATTGGCTTCAATATGCGATGCGGGCCTGGACAAAGATTGGAAGACGACTAGCGAGTTTGTTTCCAAGTTCGCCAACACTCCAACCGCGCATGGACATTTTGTACGCTGGTTAAAAGCGAAAGTAAGTACCGCTGGTAGCGGATCGAAAATCTGGTTCAAGAGCGAGAGGCTCCGCGAACTCAACGACACCGAGGGCATCTATGCTTGCGCCATGCGGGCTTTGGATCATGTGGCGAAGGAGGCAGATGAGAAACTTGTCACGCTCTTTTTAAGTCCAGGAACTCCGGTGATGGCCTTTGTTTGGGCTTTGGCGGCACTAGGACATCCCGACCTCAAAAAACGACTCATCGTGTCGCCCGTGATTGGCAAACCGCCTGAGACCGTTTCATTGCCTGCCGAGTGGCTTGACCGGCATGGCGTGACCCAAAAAGCTGTGAGAGGTGCAACAGACGGCTTTGATGTGACATTCCATCTTTTTGGCGAACAACGAATGCCATCTTTGCTAGGCATTCGGCAATTCGAATCAAAACGACACATTTTCGTTAACTCTAGTGAATACCCTGCAGCTTGTATGCAAGTGTTCGTTGACAAAGAGGGATTCGACGAACTGCCCATTGACCCTTGGAATGCTCGCGCGGTCCATAAACAGATCATCCGTTATGCAGGGAAACTGCCCGCAAACACCCGTATTGGCATAAACCTTACGGGTGGGACGAAGTTAATGTTTGTGGGTGCGCTCTCGGCTGCCCGCGAGATTGGTGCTGTTCCGTTCTACTTTGACAGCCGGAACCACCGCGTGACTTTTATTGACAGTCTTCGCAGTGCAAGCATCAGACCGATTGATTCGATTGAGACGTTTCTGCTTCTCAATGGTGATGGACTGAGGTTGTCAGAAAGTGGCATGTTGAATGAGTTTTCGTCAGATCGCCGTCTTCTGACCGAAACACTCTGGATGCATCGTGACAGGATTGCCAGGCACTACAAGGACCTAAGCAATATTAACGATTGGCATGAAAAGCTTCGCAACAAAAACGCCGAACTTACACCGTTCAAATTCGAATGCAGCGGCTTGGTATTTGAGTTACACGAGAACATGGATGCTACGGTGGTTGGCAATGGGCTGAATTTGCGCTTTGAGAACTGGCCCGGTTTTCCAAAATACCTCTGCGGTGGATGGTTTGAGGAGTATATGTATTTGCAATGTAAACCATACGAGGACGCCGGCATCATCAAGGACTTGCGTATCAATGTCGAGTTGAGCCTGGAACGAGAAAACGTCAGGTTACAGAACAATTGGAATACCTCTTTCAACGAACTCGATATCGTTTTCACCGACGGGCATGCGCTCTACATTGCGGAGTGCAAGGCGGGTAATGTTACGCAAGAGCAAATCATGAAGCTGCAAAACCTGGTGCGCTTCTATGGTGGTGTCGAAGGTCATGGCATTGTCGCTTGCTGTTTTCCTCCTCGAATGGAGTCGGTTCGGAAAAAAATCAAGGATGCGAGACTGACACTCTGCTGTGGAGATTCATTTCTTGAGCAACTCAAGGCACTAATGGACAGCATCGCGCAGCGCGCTAAGTCAACCAGGGAATCCTTGTGAAACTCCACGTGGTTTGCGACATCTCCGGAAGTATGGGGGACGACGGCAAGTCATTCACCATGAGGACATTGGTTTTGGCCGTCGCGCAATGGGCGGAACTCGGATACGGATCTGCGGAAGTCATGTTGTCCAGTTGGGCAACTGAAGCGCGCAATTTCGTAGAGTGGAAACCAACGAAGGAATTTCCTGAAGAAATGCTTTCTTGCAGTGGTACTTCAAACTGGGATGCACTGATTCAATTGCTGGGAGAAAGTCCGGACGGAAAAGTCCTGCTACTTACTGACGGGTTCTGGCCACAGGGAAGCGCAAAGTTTTTTAAGCGCTGGAAAGAATGCCTACCGCTGGACACGCTCCGCATCATCAAAATCGGTTCAGATGCCAATCCGCAACTTAAGGGGCCGGATGTGTTCGCAGCGGAAGATTTTTTCGCAGCACTTGACGATTGGTTGGGGGCCAGCCCGACATGACACTTTGGAAGAGTTTTGGCGCAAGTGTCCGTGGCCCCGGACATGTCTCCACAGGTAAACCTAACCAGGATGCATGGGCATCGTTCCAACATTCCTGGGGTTATGGCATTGTAATTTCGGACGGTCTGGGCTCGAAGCGGTTTTCCGATGTCGGGAGCAATGTTGCGTGTTGTGCGGTGGTTTGTGCTGCCAATGCCTGCCGCGACAAAACTGAAATTGATCACCATTTTCTCTTTGCGAGTATCAAATCTGAATGGCTCGTCGGCATCGCCCCGTTTGAACCTCGCGATTGTGCAGCCACTTGCCTTTTCGCGCTCCTGCTTGGGGATGGCTCAATGCACTTGGGAATGCTCGGCGACGGTTTGGCTGCCGTAATCAAGGCCAATGGCTCTATCGTTCAGCTATCAGAAGACAAGTCGCAAGGCTTTTCAAACATCACCGCCGGGCTCTCACCAAATGTGACCGCTAATGACTGGAGGTATTTGTCGTTACAGGAAGGCGAGTGCGACGCGGTTTTGCTCTGCACAGACGGTGTGTCGGACGATTTGGAAGATATCGACGGGTTCGTAAAGGGCTTTCTCGAGGCGCATCGTGGCCTCGCTGCTGAAAGCGCCAACCGAGATGTCCGTGAGATGCTTGAAAACTGGCCAACTCCAAAGCACAGTGACGACAAGACCATAGCTTGCCTTTTTCGCCAGGAGATGGCCGATGAATAAGTCCGAAAACCCCCAATTTCAGAAGCCGTTTTCCGACGAATACGGCAATCTGCATTACTTGGCAGATGAACTCGCTAGAGGTGGACAGGGGGTAGTCTTTCGCACTAAGGACGCGGATTTGGCAATCAAACAGCCGCTTGATGCATCCGGACAACCGGACCAAAACGCAAAGCTGCGCGAACGATTTCAGAATATCCGACTTTTGCCCATACCTTCCCGCATCCCGGTTTCCCTGCCTCTTGCCAACCTGCGCGATGAACCAGGTTATGTAATGCGCCTCCTTAGCGGAATGATGCCATTCGGCTTTTTCGATTTGGACGGAAGGGCGAAGAGAGAAATGGAAGGGCGGAAAGGAACACTTCCTAAATGGCTTGCAGGTGTGCCGGACAAAGAGATGGCGTTGCGGCTTTTCCATTACGCCAACACAGGCTCCACCCGCCGCCGTTTATTTGCACTCGCAAAGTGCGCGTCCATTCTCGCCCGTCTCCACAGCGAAGGATTGGTTTATGGTGACATTTCGGCGAACAATGCGTTCATCGGTGATGGATCTTCCCGTGAGGTCTGGCTGATTGACGCGGACAACCTGCGCTTTGAATTGGAGAGCGGTGGCACTTCGGTCTACACGCCGAGCTACGGTGCGCCTGAAATTGTGCGTGCAACAGATTCTTCTCGTCCGCGCTCAGATTGTTGGGCTTTCGCGGTGATGGCATTCAAAACTCTGGCGATCTGTCACCCGTTCATCGGGGAAAAGGTACTTAAACCCGAGAATGATGATGGCGGGTGGGATGCAGAGCCGGTATCGGATGGCGCCCCCACCGATTTGGATGAGCAGGCGTATGCAGGCTATTTACCTTTTGTTGATGACGATGACGACGATTCGAATCAAGGCGTTGGCGGCCTTCCTCGGGAATTGGTAGCGACGCCGAGACTTCGTCTTCTTTTTCAGGAGACATTTAATGCAGGAAGAATGCACCCCCACCGCCGCCCAACGATGTTTTTTTGGGCAATAGAGCTTACCAAGGCATTCGACCTTTCGTTAGATTGTCATTCGTGCAACATGAGTTACTTCGCAGAGGGCAACACAATTTGTCCTTTCTGTAGCACCCCACGACCCGCGTTCATCCGCGTCAAAACTCCACGCTGGGAAATTGTGATTCCCGGCAGCTTCAAGACATTCGAAATCCCACACCGTTTGTTTTACCCGTTTTCGTTTGAACATAACGATGACACTGAATGTGAGGTGGCTCTGAACTTCGGTGAAGAGGCCGCATTACCACTCCGCGGCACGAAAGCTTTCCCTGATGGGCTTACATTCCAGTTCGTAGAGGCGGAGAAATGAGATTTCAAGACATACCTGCCGAAATCTTGATCATCCGCGTAGAGCGTACTGACAATGCAACGCAGGCGTTGCAAGAACAACCTGTTCTCTCGGTCGCTGCCAAGGTGCCCAGCTTCGATGAGTTCGAAATACGTCTCATGGACTTTATTGTCTCCGCCAAGCCTGTCAAAGAAGCAGACAGCCGCCGTCTCAACTCCGAACTCACTAGAGGCCGTGCCATCCTCGCGCAACTCGCCAATCCCGCCGCTGATGGAAGCATCGAACTCCAAATTGCTTTCTTTACTGGCGAACGTTTGGAGATGGGGGACGTTGAGATCGGTGTAGATGAGTACGTGGAAAACGCAATTTCAAAGATTGAACGGAGCAGGGACAGACTCAAAGGTGATCGACTCTACAGGAGGCTCGATCAATTTTGCTGTTTCCGTCAAGGGGACAGTGCGTTCTTCTTTTTAACCGCCGGTCCGGCGATAGATGATGCAATAAAGCCCGAACCATCACTGGAAGAAGATGCCAACAAGAAACTAGAAGGCCGCATTGAACCCGAGGGGTCTGTGGAGACGGAGATTGATGGCGAGTCGAATACGTTGGTGTCCGATGCGACGCAAACGCCGAGACCCGAGCCAACCCGCAAGAACTCGTTCTGCGTCACTGGCGACGGTATCCGTTTTGTTGCCAGCGAAGCTTTCCTTCCGGGCGGCAAATCAATCTTTATTGCCACACGCATGAGCAAGCATAGAGGTGAAACCGATCGCGCCCTGCGCCTCGCCAAAGGGAACATCTGCTTTGTTGACTGGACACAGGCAGGACAAGTTCAACTTCTCGCCAAAGCGCAGATGACCGCGCTCACCAAGGAAGACGGCAGTTATCTGAAGAATTGGGACGAATTTGGCGACCTTGAGGGCGAACTGCTTCTCACACACGCCCGCGAAATCGGCGCGTTGCATTATTCAGATATGACGCAGAACAGGGATGGAACAGTCTCCATTCGTATCTTGCAGGCATCCGATTCCGCATTAAACGCATTATCAAAAGGTAATGTGCCCGAAGTGGAGATTGTTGATGGACTGCCGGATTACATAAGGAATGAAAGCTTGGCTTTCAAGGAGTTTGTTGGGGGTATTGAGAAAGAAGCGGAATACGAAAAATTCCTCGGGAAGAAAAATGGACAACAAGAGGTGAAGTCGTACTTCAAAGTAATGGATTTTGATGCTCCATCAAGAGTCATCACTCTTGCGACCGAAACCTTGCCGATAGCATCCGGAACGTTAATTCTTTCGCTTGCTGGAGAAACTGCCCAGATCAAACGCAGGATGGCCGCTCGCCGTGCGATTCTTGAAGGCCGCGCTGCAAATCCCCAACTTGGGCTTCTGATTGAGAGAAATGGTGAGATCGCGGCAATCCGCCCACCACAAAAAATTGTGCCACTAACGGCATTTGTTCGCGACAAAGTTTTCCGTAATCCTCCGACTGTCATGCAACAAACGGCAATTGAGGTTGCCCTCAACACGCCCGACATTGCGATCATCCAAGGCCCTCCCGGCACTGGCAAGACCACCGTCATCGCAGCAATACTTGAACGCCTGAATGAGATGGCGAACAAACGCGGTGTTAGCGCAAAGGGGCAGGTTCTACTGACCGGCTTCCAACACGATGCGGTTGAGAACATGATCGAGCGACTTACCCTAAATAGCATACCTGTTCCGAAATTCGGCAAGCGTTCTGGCGCTGAGGAGGATGATTTCAGTGCATTTGAGAAGAGACTTGAAGAGTGGTGCGGCAAACTCGCCGCTGAACTGCGCGAGCGAAATCCTCAGATCGCCGAGATCGAGCAGGAAACGGAAATAAAAAACCAGTGTCTGCAATATGTGCAAGCACCGACCCGCGCGCTAGCAGCAAACCTTGCCAGGCTAATCGAATCGCTGGGTGCCAACATTCTTGGTGAAGAAGGCGTACGAAGGGCTTCGAATCTTGCAAAGAATCTTTCACGCGAAGAGGGTCTTAACGACGAATCCAATCGAAGGCTCAGCGTCGTTCAGCGTCTCCGAGTTCGGGCCGAAAGTTTCGCCGACGATGGGCCGGAACGAGCGACTGACGCGCTGGATGAATTGAAAGACGACCTGGATGAAAACGAGCTCACCTTGTTGGACACGGCAAGTCTGTGGCGCAGTGGAGATGGTGTCCCTTCGTTCTTGAATGATTTGGTGGAGTTGAAAAAAGCACTCCTCGTCCGCTTTGCCGCCCGTCCGGTCTTCCGTGTGGCGAAGAAGAGCGACGAAGTCATTGCGCTGGCGGATGAAGCTATCAGGCGGATCAAGGTTGCGGGACACTCGGCCAAGGACTCGAAATCCACCGCACTGGCAGAGTTTTTGGCAGAACTGGAAAGCAACCCCTACGGGATGATCGATGCGGTATCGGAATACAGTTTTGCATTCGCCGCCACATGCCAGCAGAGCGTGAATAAGCGAATGCAATTTCAGAAGGGCATCGACCGGCGCGACGTCAATAACGATAAAAAAGGGATGGAATATGAGTATGTGATTGTGGATGAGGCCGCCCGCGTTTCGCCACGCGACCTCATGGTCCCGATGGTGCAAGGTAAGCGAATCATCCTTGTCGGTGACCACCGCCAGTTGCCTCACATGATCGACGACGAAGTCGCCCGGCAAATGGAGGAGGGCGAGACGGGGCAGGATGAGTCAGACTGGCTCAAAAAGTCGATGTTCCAGTATCTGTTCTCTGAGCGTTTGAAAGCACTAGAGGGGAGCGACGGCATTATCCGCTGCGTCACTCTTGACAAGCAATTTCGCATGCATCCGCTTCTGGGTGACTTCATCAGCCGCAATTTCTACGAACGATTTGATCCAGTTGAGAAATTCGATTCTGGACGACCAGTTAGCGCGTTCGCCCACAATCTACAAGCCATGGACGGCAAACCCGCGGCTTGGTTGGATGTGAAAGCAGAGATGGGCAAGCATCTGCGGAGCGGAACCAGCTGGACGCGGCCTGCCGAGGCAAGTGCCATTGCACGCCAACTGTTGGCGTGGATGAATTCTGATGCGGGAGAGAACCTTACTTTCGCCGTAATATCGTTCTACAAGGCACAGGCTGACCTTATAAAGAAACAACTCGGAAGACATGCCAATGACGAGAAAAGGCTCCGCGTTGGCACAGTGGACTCGTTCCAGGGGATGGAGTTCGATGTCGTGTTTCTATCAATGGTAAGGACATTGCCGCAAAATTGGAATCCGAAAACTAACGACCGGGAGAAGCAAGCTCGAACACTGTTTGGACATCTATGCCTATATAACCGCCTGAATGTTTCGATGAGTCGCCAAAAGAAGTTACTCATCGTGGCGGGTGATTCCGATTTGCTGCAGGGCGACCTTGCAACAGAGTTCATTCCCGGTATGGTTGACTTCTTCAAACTCTGCCAAGAAGAAGGGAAGATTTTGCAATGTCGCTGAAATTCCTGGATTACAGCGACCCGGTACCCTTCAGTGGAATCATCGGAAAAGCACGAAATCTTGCGTGGCCAGTGCACGCCTATCGGGTGACCTTGCCGAGAGCAACTGATGGAGGCGATGGCCTGAACCCATTCGAACGCGTAATACTTAAACTACTAGATGCGATCGGCGCGATGGACGCAAGCACGTTGGCCAATGAAACCCGCATTCCGCTGGACCTAGTAAACAGCATTCTCCTGCGATTAAGGGACAAAGCTCTCATTGACGAACACAACAGGATCATCGAGCAGGAGGATGATGACTCCGTAGGCGGTGAAGAGAATGCACCTGTGTTCGTCACTGCGATTTTGTTTCGAGAACTTGTCACCGGAAAAATCCTTCCATTCCTACATTGGTTGGACGAGACAAATCCACTGCGAACCAAGGACGAGGTGAGGCAATTTCTAACAATCCCGTTGGACGATGCCCACAAGGTAAATCCACCCGCACCACGCGATGTCATCAGCGTATTGCGAGCAGTAAATAAGCGATCAACGGTGTCAGGTGGGGGTGTATCAATGCCTTCCGTCCAGCAAATAACCATCATCCGTCAACCAGAGTCTTATTGTCTTGACTGTCCCATAGCCATTCAAAAAAGCGATGGTGAGTTTCGCATCGCCGACCCGTTCGGCAACGGTTTCTCCCTGATTCTCGAAGGAGCCTTCGAGAAGTTGCTTGACCAAGGTGGCGAACTGGCCGAGTGGCTGCAAAGATGGAAGTTGCTATTGAGCAATCCTTCTCCTACGAAACCAGGCGATACAGATCAACGCTTGAGAGAACCTTTTGAGTCCGAGGTCAATTTACAGCGGTATCCAAAACTCGTCGCCAGTCTGCGCCCTTCGCAGGAAAAACAGTTTCGCTCCATCGCCAAAATCTACGCATCGATCGAGTGGGCTCTGTTTTACGTCTGCTGCCGAAGTCCATTAGAAAATGCGATCTCAAAACTAAAATTCACTGGACAATCCCAACATCCCAAATTGCTCGAAAGTGCAGCTCTAAGCATCGGACTGGAAGCGCAGGAGCACAACTTCAGGCCAATCCGAGAAGGCAAAATCCTTGACTTTCATAATGGCAAAGCGGAGTTGGAAACCGTTCTCGCAATCAATATTCTGCAAGCGCAGGTGGATGAGTCGCACCCCTTACGTCGTATAGCGTTCTCGCATCCGAACATCATCAGTCGACTACTAGGCATCAAGAAGATGCGCGACGAGAAGTCCCACGGCAAAGGCAATGCTGGCCAGACGGAAGCAGAATTGTCTGAGGATCCGCTTATGCGTGAGATTGTCCACTACCTCCTGCCTGACATCATTTTTGCAAAACAAGCAAGCGTCGTTAGAGCGGACATGGATGCCCGTGCCGATGACCTCCTCGATGCCCGTACCAGCATTCAGAACGAGTTCAGTTTTAAGGTCTTCAATCGCCTTGGAACGAATCTGCAGAACCGCCTGATTCATGCGGAACGTTTCTGGCATTCCTGCAAGGATGACTCTAATGACGCACGCTCATTCGCTGACGATCTCTATGCCGCCGTTCAATCGACATTTGAGAAGCGTCTAGATGGCAAGCTTCCGCCGTATTTGAGCGATTCGGAGTTTGTCAGCGTCGCTGGGAAGAAGGCATCGGCCGCAGGTCTCAGCGATTCGTTGCCGAACTGCCTCAGCAAAGTCAAGACTCTGGCGATCCGCCAGACATTGCAAGGGTCGGGACAAACTCTTGGCGCTTGCACTATGGCATTTTTGCTTATGTCTGAGGGCGACACTCTGCATTCAATTGCAGCTATGCAGCCATCTTTCGTTGACGATATAGCGAATGTGATCACCACGCGCGGGCACGGCAATGAGCCGCTGCCCCTGCCAAAAGCAGACGTCAAGATACTTCGCAAAGCGTCTTACACAACGATCAAAACATTGATGGAGGCATAAGAATGGGATTTTTTAAAAAATCAGAAGCTGAATTGATTCAGATTGCTGCCGATTTGGACAAACGAAAAACGGCCTTGGACAATCGCGAAAGCGACGTCAATAGCAAGGAAGCCAACCTTGCGTATGAGCGCAATTTACTTGCCGCGGACAAGGGTAAGTTCGATAGCGAGCGCTCGACTTATACCAGCGAAGTTCAGCGTGTGGCCGACAGATTGGCCATGTCGAGTGCAGATTTGGAAAAGCTCCGAAGTGAACTCACCTTGAAAGAGGCCGAGGCGAAAGTGAACTTTGCCGGCAGTCAACGGGAGACGTTCAGAAGTGTTGTCGAGCAACGGCAGGCTGAACTTGACATCTACCAAAGCAATTTGGATGAGCTTGCAGCTGACATAGCAAAAAGGATGGAAGTCCTCCATTCCAGGGACGGCAACCTCGCCAAGCGGGAACTCGCTGTAATTGAACGAGAGCTGGATGCCGACGTTGGGTTTGCGGATAGAACAAAAGCGCTCGCTGACAACGCTACCCGCCAGCATCATGCGAACTTGGCTGAGTCGGAACGACTAGAAAAACTTGCTACCCAACTTGAAACCGAACGTAAGGCAATCGAGGAGAAAAATTCCGGAATAGCTCGGCGTGAGCAGGCAGTCTTTGTATCAGAGAAAACGCGCGATTCCGGCTTTGCAGATGAGCGCGCAGCCTTCAATGCCGAGATGCGCGGCGAACGTGCCAACATGGAATCGGAAATCTCGGATGCGCGCGAAAAGAGACATTCTGCACTGGAGTACGAGTTCGCTGCTTTGAAGGCCAACCGATTGGAAGCCATTTCCCAGGCCGAACATAGGGAGCGCGAACGTATCCACGCGGAAATAGCCAAGGAGCGCGAGCTTTGGACTAAGCAACAAGATGACGCCCGCAAGCAGTTAGATACAGAGCGCACGGAATTTGAGAAGCAAAAGGGCGTGCTGACCGCTTTGCAAGGCCAATTAGAAGGGCGCATGGCAGCACTTGAAGCCTCCGAACGAACCCTTGAAAGGAAAGATCAGCGGTTGGAACAGCAATGGCAGAAGCGTAACGATGAACTTGAGGAGTTCGTCGAGGCACGATTCGCTGAGCGTCGAAAGTCGCAGGAGCTTGCAGAGGTCTCTTTAAGTGAGGAACTCTCCCGTCTGCGTGAGACTGTTCGCAGTCAAACCGAACTGCTTGGGGGATTCGAACAATTGAAGCGGCAACTCGGAGGCAAAGACCCCGCCGAGATTATTCGAAGCCTTAACAGCCAGACAGACGAACTCAAGCGCCTTCGCGAGGAACTCGCCACTCGACCGACAGAGGAAATGCGTGAGCGGTATCAGGTGCTGGAAATCAAAGAAAAATACCAAAAGGCGCGAGCGGATCAACTCGAAGTCGAGAACATATCTCGGGATGCAGCCGTTGCTGAAGTCACCGACCTGCGTCGCAAGAACTCCGAATTCAGTGCCGAAAACAAATCGCTTGCGCAAAGGGCATCTATCTTCGAGGGCGCGGCCGTTGCAGCGCAAGCCGAACTCAACCGCCTGCGCAGTGCTTACGAAAGACCAGCCGAGATTGAGGCCCGTTACAAGGAAATCGAACTTCCGCATATCAAGGCAGACTTGATCAGGCCACCTGTCAAATCCGACATTGATGAGATGACATGGCTTACGGGAATTGGCAATGCCTGCAACACATACGGACTGCACTTCAATCCCCGTATTCTGAAAGCCTTCCACACAGCGCTAAAAACGGCTGAATGGTCGCCACTGACCATTCTTGCGGGCGTCTCTGGCACAGGGAAATCTGAGCTGCCTCGTCTCTACTCACATTTCGGCGGTATTTTCTTTGAACCGCTGTCTGTCCAGCCGAATTGGGATTCACAGGAATCTATGCTGGGTTTCTTCAATTCCATAGACAACAAATTCGACGCCCAGCCAGCCCTTCGATTTCTCGCGCAAAGCCAGAAACCCTGGAGTGCTGACTATCCAGGTCTGCAAGACGCGCTTTGCCTTATCTTGCTCGACGAAATGAACCTTGCACACCCCGAACTGTATTTCGCGGAGTTTCTTAGCAAACTCGAATTGCGGCGCGGCAGGAGAGGCAGCGATGTACCGTTCATTCCAGTAAAAATCGGCGCAGGCATGAAGCCGTATGAACTTCCACTTGGCCGCAATGTTCTATGGACGGGGACGATGAACCAGGACGAAACCACCAAGTCACTCTCGGACAAGGTTCTCGACCGTTCTATCATCATTAATTTTCCGCGCCCAACTGAACTCAAACGCCGCTTGAAACTCACACCGCTGGATGACAAAAATCGCGGCCCGGCTCTGCACAAAACTTCGTGGCAAAGTTGGTTGATTCAAGGCAGTAACTTCCCGGAAGAGGTGATCAACCCGTTCAAACAATTCATCGAAGAGATGAACGACTCTCTCTCGATTACAGGCCGAGCCCTTGGCCACCGCGTCTGGCAATCCATTGAATACTACATGGCGAACTACCCGGATGTTCGTGCAGCGCTAGCGAAAAAAGACGAATATGAAACGCAAAAGGCGATGCACATCGCTTTCGAGGATCAACTCGTACAGAAAGTCATGCCCAAGTTGCGTGGCATAGATACACGGGGCAAGAGCAAAGCGGAATGCCTAGACAGAATTCGCGGACAGATTGTCACAGGTATCGGTGGCAATCGGTTCAATCTTGTCGAGGATTTCGACCTCGCCTGCGACCTTGGCTACGGTCAGTTCATCTGGCAGTCCGCAAACTATCTAAATTCGGATGCCGAGAAGGTTGTCAAGGAGATCAACTCAGCCCAAATTGATGTAAATGATGAGGAACCTCCGATTCATTTTCAGGCAAATGAATTAGATCAAAAAAAGCGGCGTAAAGCATGGAATGTGAAGCCGCCTGAGCAACGGAAGGTACTCGCTGCGCAACTCGAAGAGAATGCCAAAAAGGGCCAAATTCTCGATAAAAAATGAATTTACAGAAGGTGTATTTTGGCTTTCGGGCTAACGACCTAGAAATCAAATCATTGCTCTTGCAATCAGACTGGTTTTGCCGCATCGCAATTTTCGATCCAAAAACTGGCGAAGCTTTGCCGCAGGCATTGACGTTACTATTTTCCAAGCTTGCGGCCTATGAGCCACCAAATAATGGCGACGCTATTCATGATCGCCTATGGCGCATTACTGAACACAGCCGCGCTTCGGTCGAACGACTGTTCCACGCGCTCAACGAAAGCCCACGTCGCGAGCAGGCCTGGTTGCCCATCCATGCCGTGCGTGAATTGGACGCTAACAGCTTCATCAAGCTCAGCAACCGACCGGGCCGCACCATTCGGGAAAAGCTCGCTGGTAAGCCGTATCTCCAGGCTGTGCGCCGCTTTCAGTCTGCCGATCTGCCAGAGAATCGTCTACTGAAGGCATTTGTCCGTCGTCTTGCTGATCTGCTCGAAGCACGCCTAGACTGCCTCGGTCAAGAAGACCAACTTCTGGCAAAAATTCAATCTTGGTTGCGCTCCGATGAGGCACAGGCCATCGGCAACTGGGACAACCTGCCACCCAACAACACGCTTCTCTCGCACCGTGATTACCGCCGAGTGTGGGACGCATGGCGCTGGCTTCAGACTATCGATGAAGACATTGCCCGAGATTTTTCGCAGGTGAAGGCGCGCGAAGATGCGATGCGTGTTTGGACCAACTACGCACAAATGTGGAAAAAAGGCAGGCATCACTTTGTGGAAATGCCTATTCTTTTCGACTACGAGAGGTTTGAGATCCGTCCGTGGTTTTCTCAACTTGCGATACAGCAGTCTAAGCAGACCATATCGCGAGAGTTAAGTAGAGAAGAATTCTTCGAACCGGCTTGCATTGACCTCACCAGCTTGCGCCCGAGTTATGCCACAAAGGGGGCCTTTAGGTCTTTGTGTGAAACTTATCTTTGGCAGCAATGGATGAGCGACGGCAAATCTGTTGATATTGAACTTTTCAACGCCGACGCGGCTTATGTTCACGCAAATGCGACCTTAGTTTCTGCGCCAGACCTCTTTTTTTCCAATAACAAAGCTTCCGACAATTTCGACAGCGCCGCACGTTCATTCGCTTCTCAGCTGCGCAAAGTGTTCAAAAGCGACACACTCATTTGGCTCGTTCCAGACTCTCTGAACGACTTTGAGCTCGAAATTTTTCGTCGCAATCTCAATGCTCGATTTCCCGATGCCGAACCTCTCCCGCGCAGTGTGGCGGCTGCCTTTGAGCTTGTTGACTATTCAAGAGTCACCTACGACAGCTACCCCATCGCAATCGTTGATTGCATCGGCGGCAAAACCTGTGTCACGAAACTCCTCGCTCGATTCGACGCAGAACTTAAAAACCGTCTCCCTGAAACCAACGGTTTGTATTGGGAGCGTTGTCCACCAGTGATAGTTGAAAGCAAAGATACCCTGATCGAAAGCAGAGAACGCTACGACATCATCACCGTCGACCGCCTAGGGCAGTGGCACGATGCTACCGTACCGACAAAGTCGAAGTCTATTGACCAGTCATTTCTCAAGAATGACCCACGCATTGGCAAAGTCGAAATTTGCATCACTTTGACCGAAAGCCCTGTAGTTGGGGCCATGCTCCTTCATTCATTTCAGCAACGAGCCAGAGATATCCCTCTTTGGCGCGATCAGGTTTCTGAGCTCTCCATCAAGGTGATGAAAGACGGTCGATACCAACGATTCCATCTTGTTACACGTGGCACAACTGTTAAGCCCATTCGAGGAGCGGCAATATCAATCCCAGTCGTCGAGGACTTCACGCTTCCAGCAGGAAAATCGTTCTATCAGTTCCCGCTTTTCCAAGGGGAGAACACCAACGATATTGGTTTCGCGGCTCGTCTTGATTCGAGCGCATTTAAGTTGAAAGAAGACCTAGTTTGTAAACTCAATCTCACCTTTGAGTATGGCGCGGATGAACCCTACAAACTCGTATTCGCACCGCTCGACGAGTCTTTTCCGCCCGTCCGTGCGACTTGGCGAAAAACGGAACATGTCGTCATCACTGACGCTCCGTCGCCAGAATACCCTAAGCCGATGACTTGGGCAGACTTGAAGAGTTGGAGAGACCCGCAGGGAAAAATAATAGATTTGCTTGAATGGTTACGTGAATCACTTTCCCGCTTGCACGAACTTATTCCAGCTCGTTGTGCAATAGCTATATCTTCAAATTGGAGACAAAAATCAAACGAGAGTGGTTCATATTGGTTTGCTTTTGCGAAAACTGAAGATGGCCAAGAATGTTATTGCAATACGAAACACTTTTCCATTCGTTTTGAAGGTGATCCTAATAATTACTTCCCATTTGGAACGCCGCTTTTTGGTGATATTCGGACAAATGATGGCCGTGTTTCTGCATTTGAGATTTCGACAGAAATCAATTCGCCATATTCTGTCGAATGGAGACAACGCATCATTTTGTTCAAAGAGCGCAGCCTGCAAAACAGGATGTCAACGATATGGGGTGATGCTCGCTCCCTTGATGACCCAACATGTCCGGATCACTTCAAGAGGGATTTAAGAAAGTTGACAGTGCTACTGTTGGAGAATCTCCCCAGTGAGGTAACAGTCAATAAATTCCTGTTTCTGCTCGCATGTATGCACAAGGACGCGCCACACGTATGCGTTCAATGGATTACCGACCAAGTCAACAACTGCAGTGTTCGTGACCCGCGAGCAGTCGGCTTTGCACTTGGTGATGTTTCGGAGTCATGGCAGAAAGACGTTTTAGCCAAACTTGTGGAAAGCCGGACATTTGACTCGCTTCGCTTTTTTGCTTACGCAATCTGGCGCGAACAACACTTCGTCGAGAAGTTCAGTTTTGCAGAATTGCAGCTCATTCTTAAAGGCCTGACTGCAATGTTGGGCGACATCATGCAGTGTCCAACTCAGCAGCGCGACGACAGGGATAAACAGACTGTCCGAAAGTGGGTTCGCTCCACTGCTGAACCACTCGAACTTCTGCTCGGCCTGCTGCGCACGCGTGCTTCGCCAAACAGTGAAATCAAAATGCTGCTTCAACCGCACCAGAAAGTTACCAAGGATTTTGCGATTGAAATCGAGCGGGTTGCGGAGATTGTTGCTCGGTCGAACGTACCGATCTTCTCCCGTGTCCAAATCAATATCCAGAAGCCAGAAGGTGACCGTCGAACCCCCGATCTGCTCTACGCCCTCCGCCTTTATCTCACCGGCGACGATGGTGCCAACGCCATTCACATCACCAGCGTTTCTGACAGTGATAGCGATTGAAATAATCGACGGTGGTCAATAAATTTTCGTCGTCTAGCCTCGATTAGTCGAAACTGCGCACAATTGCTTTAGCCAGAGCGGGTGCGCCCCAGATGTTCACCCTAACTGAATGCCAATTTTTTCAGAGATAGGGTGAACGATGAGCCTGCGTGTACCGATCGCATCGGTCGGGCAAGCGTCAGAAACTACTTTGCATTTGATAGGCTTTTTCATCAGCCAGATATTCCAATTGACCGCGCTGCACATAGGAATTGTTGCGAATTTCTACTAGCGCCCAGTCCGACTCGTGCCAGTGAGGCACACGATCGCGCGACTCCATGATTTCGAGCAAGCTGTCCAGACCACAAAATGTTGGCGGAATAGATTGAACGCCATTTTCATACTGACCGTAGGTTAAGGTTTCACGTCCGTCGCTATCGCTCCAGACATTAATTCCAAAACTACTGTAGTCCTCATCCATTGTGAGAAAAAAATCGATCATTGATTCCATAGTTGGATCTTCAACTTTATCTTCTGCATATCGTCGAATTATTTCTTCAAGATAAATTTTGGAATCGGACGTTCCATTCTTAAGAATCTCATATATTCTTTCTTTCATTTTTCTATCCTTTAATGTTTTGTTTAATAAATTTATTGATGACTCAATACTCAAATGGTAATACAAAATAAATTCAAATGGTTGTAGATTGTAAAGAATTCACACAATTCTTTTTAAAGAGATAATTGCAATCATATACGCCTACTCACGTTAGTCGTGTTGTAATAAATTATCTATTTTGTTTTTGTATTGTCAGTGCAACATTCGTGCTGAAACCTTGCATTAAATGCCGTAAACTTCAGCCAAGCATCTAGAAAATGCTAGTTGCAACCATAAGCAATCAAAAGCGCTGTCACTTTTGAAACACTCCACTTTTGGAGAAATGCCGTTGAGGACAGCGGCAGCTGAGGTTGCAACTTTTTATCTGACTCTTTGCAAAATACGTATCTACAGATGTGGATACGTATTTCGTGCCATTGTTGCCATCTGGTCTATCCAGATTTTTACTGGAAATGAATCAGTGGACCTGCAATTCTGTTTTGTGGGTTTGGCGCAATTGAGTGAAAAATAATTTACTATTTTTAAATTTAATTCATTTCACTAGAAATGTAGCTTTATGCTATTTGTGCAGGAGACGCATATCATGAATGATTTTGAAATGAATCGGAGGTCACAATTACCAGCGTGGATGCAGGTTAATCACGTTGGTGACTTTCCAGAAAAATGGATTTTCTTAACCGAAGCTTTTTTGAAAACTGTCGAGTTGCTGCTCCTTTTTAAGCCACCTGAGATTGCATTTGTGAATTTTGATGAATTCCAAGGTCAAATGCAAATCGAGTTCGATGCGCGACCTTATCTCACTCGCCGACATGCCAGCCTTATTGACCGCGCAATAAACGACTACAAAAAGATCGCATGGTCAATGCAGAACGATGACCAAATGCCGTTTGACACGGGCGATCTTTTTGAGATGAAAAGTTTCAAAGTTCAAAAATCGATGCCAAAAAATGCACCCTCGCAAACGCCGAAAAGTGATTGCCAACACGTTGCGGCGGATGGACGAAGTGAGAAGCAAGTCGTTGTGTTTAACAACCTTGTTTCTGAAGCGGAAGCTGAGGCTGCGACAGTGTCTCGTGATTCAGATGTCCGCACGCGGCACAAGAAAATTATGGCAAGTTTGTTCGAATCTGGCCCCACCAGGCCTTTCCGCCTTCCAGTCTCAACCTGGTCGGCAGAGTTGGATGCACTCACTCTGAAATTCCCAAATTTTGAGCGGGTAGTTTCCACAGTGATACGCCCGCACCTTGCTATGGTGACGCGAGCTGGCATAGATGCGCATCGTATGCAACCAATTTTCTTGCTAGGCTCGGCTGGCTGTGGAAAGAATGCATTTTCCAGTGCACTTCAAAAGATATTTGATGTTCCTAAGCCGTTGCAAATTGTCATCGCCGCTGAGACAAACGGCATGAGCCTAGCAGGGTCATCCACTTTTTTCTCAAATTCGAGTCCGGGGTTGCTTTTTGAGCGGCTTGCCTATCCGGTACAAGGCCATGCTCCTATCGCAAATCCAATCGTGGTGATTGATGAAGTTGAAAAAGCTAGGACAAAAGACTTTGATCCCTTGGCAGGGCTGTACTCACTGCTAGAAGAAGACACGGCCACAATGTTCGAAGATCAGGCACTACCAGGTATCTTTATAAATGCTTCCTACGTGCGGTTTATATTGTTAGGGAATGAGGCCACTATTCCAGAGCCAATAATGTCGAGGGTGTTGACCTTCGAGATCGAAGCATTGACAGCAAACCAGCTCAGGTCTGTTTCTCGAAGCATTTTCGAAGCCGAAGTTGAAAAATTGGGAATTGAGTTTGATAAAAATCTGCCGGATGATGTGCTGGATCAGGCCCAGGGCTTAAGTCTGCGGCAGTGCAAAATCCGCTTTCAAGCAGCCATTGGTATAGCAGTTGCCAATTTGAAGAATGAAGTTGATATTAATTCTTGGGCTTGCAGCAGCAACTCAGTGAGTAGCAATCGCAAAATTGGCTTCATTTAGTCAAAGTGACCACAAAAAAGTGGGCATCGTGGATATCGTTATATTTTCGTTGAGGCTGTTAGCACTGACAATAATATAGTGCATCGATTCGAGCCTAAGTCATTGAAATTAAACAATTTAAAAGCAAATTTTAATGAACGTTGAATTGCAATTGTTGTGCTTAGCCCTAACGATAATATACAAAACGGCCTCGTATAGATGTCGCATATTTAAATTGAATTTAAATTAACTTAAATCCGCCATATTTTTCTAACAATTGGTATAATTGAACGGTAGGTTGATGTTCAGAAAAGCTGGATCCGGTTTTATAAACATAGACGTATTAGATTGCATCAGAAAAATAGCATATTGATGTAATTTCGCTTTTAAGCGCTCTGCCAACGAAATGTTTTCAATGTGAGTGAGGTTGAAGCCGGTTCGTTGATAAATAGAAAATTGGGAATTTCCCTGCCGAATTTTGACTGCCGCGGGCAGCCATGGTGAGGCCGCTATGTACTCACCCCGAATTTTAGGCACTGGCGATTGATTTGGCTTGAATTGTCAGCCGCCAGTGTTAGTCACTTAAAAAAGGCATTCTTGCGCATATTCCTGGATACTGAATTTACAGATTTCGTCAATCCAAAGTTGATTGCCGTTGGATTGGTCAGCGAGTCAGGTCAAGAGTTTTATGCAGAGCTAACTGATGGATGGCAGCCAGAACAGTGCTCACCGTTTGTAGTTGATGCTGTACTGCCATGCCTGGATCGGCATCCGACGAGCAATTTGAATCGTATAGATGCGGGTGAGCAAGTACTGTCATGGCTCGCATCGATTGCCGACAAGGTCAGCGTGGTCAGTGATGCGCACGTTGACTGGCACTTGGTTTTCGGTATGTTGCCGCCGGGCCACCGTGATCGCATGGCCATTGAGTATCAAATCCTGCAGTGGCCAGGTGCTGCGATGGCGCGCCACCATCAACTTTTGTTAAATGATTACCTTGGTGCAGGGGTCAAGAGGCATCATGCGCTGGTAGATGCTCGTGCACTGCGCAATGCCGTGCTGCAGACAGAGGCGGATTTTAGGAAGTGAACTGAATGCTGCTCTCATACGCTGCTCCAGCCACCTTAAGCACTGGCTGAGCACCCAAGCAACCTGTTATGCCTCATTTCGGCGAATTGGGTTGGTTCCAAAAGCGATCCTGACTTTTTCAACGAGTTCTCCGATGGCATCGTCTTCCATAGAACCAATTTCGAAGAAATATTGCTTCCTTTCGGGTTTATCTTTGTCAATTGAGTGAAGCCATGGGGCTTGAGAAACCTGGACCCCGGAATCTTTTGCGAATCGCTCAAACGTAGCAACTGCCGCCGTCACGACATCGGGATGCCTATCCGCTGCGATTGCGGTGTACATGAGATCAACAATTAGCTTGTCATCGCGAGTGTGATGGGCCCATACTCTGCAGCCATTACTGATTGAAAAGAGCTTTGCATATCCCTTTTCATTTCCCGTCTGCGCCTTTACCTTCCCCTTGGCATTCAAGTCATTCACTTGCTTTGCGATTAAATACATCTTTTTTGCAAGAGCTTGGGTCATAAGGTGTTCTGATTCGTGAATTTAAGGAGAGTCATTTATGAGGCATAACGTCAAAGCTTCCCGGCGCGCAGCATACGCCGCGGCATTCTGCTGCTCTTCGTGTCCGCGCCGATCGAAAGGCTAGTTTTATCGCATCAGAATCTTCGCAGTGATGATGGCAGGGTCATTCTCGTACCCGCGCTCTGCTAGGGCTACAACTTTCTGTTTGATGTCCTCTGGCGACCAAAAGAACCAGTGTTTACTCAACATGAATTCCCTGACTGGCTCACTTCGCCCTTGGTATACCTTACCAGCGGCAAGGCCAAGGATGATCTTCGTGTGGGGATTCGCCATGTCGCAGGCGATGAGATCTGAAAGCAACCGTGAAAAAACGACCATGCGATATCGCTCAGAGGTAAACAGCTTGTATTTTCCCTCTGGAACTTCATGATTTGCCTGTAGGTGTTCGAGCTTCACACCCGGTGAGTCAAGAAAGGACTTCGCTTCGAAGGCGAGCACTTCGTTCTTGGAGAAATTAAACGCAAGTAGATCAATCTCTGGCCTGGGAATTGAATGCTTTCCAATTTGACGTTTTTCTTCCTTCGTCACGTTGACTTTGAATGACCTCCGAACCCAATACCCATCGGCTTCAAGTAGCGTAGCAATGATGCTTTCGAAATGGTCCATCAGCGGCTCACTGAATCACAATGTTGAAGCTGAGCTCGGAGCGGCGACTTGTCGATGCGAGTCGGTCGAGCGGCTGGTTGGACTCATTCTTCGACTAACACCTTATCTGTGGCCTCTACGAGGCACTTGAGGAAGCGAATGGCCTTTTCCAACTCCTCGCGCTTGATCAAATGCGGCGCCGGCGGTGCACCAGCCGCCAGCGGCTTGGAACGGTGAACCGCGTCGCCCCGCTTTGAAATGAGTTCGTCGAGCGTTTTCTTTGCCTTAACGCTATCGTAGTTCGCCCACTCCCAACCAACTGTCACATCAACTTCAAGAAAGTCGTGGAAAATTTTCTTTGTCTTGTCCGAGCTTGGATTGTGGAAGCGCTTTAGCTCCTCTTCAAGCCGCGACGCCACGAACTTTCCGACATAGCTGCCATTCACCACGCGAAGTCGCCGAGCAACTTCTTCGCGAATGCGATCTTCGACATAGGTTTCCCATGCAGTCAACGCCATCACAAGTCCGGCACGCTTAAGCACCTCGGCATTGGGGGGAGGTGGCTTTGGCATGGCATCAAAGTGCGCGAGCAGATCTTCTGCGTCTTTGATGGAGCCTTCGAAGGAGCCAAGTGCTTTCGACATATGCGATGAGTTTTAAAGCAATGTATGCCGCAAAAACTGCGGGGTATTCTGAGGGATAAACTGGACACGAAGGACTCAGGAAAGTGGCTTGCAGCTTGGGCTCATTTGAATTGTCTACGTTTTCAAAAATGCACAAGTATTTAGACAAACACCGCATTCTGATTCTGCTCGATTCTAGGTGGCACGTGGGTCATTTTTCGGACTGGACCACGCATTGTCTCGTCCAAAAATGATTGCTATTAAGGAGTCCCCGGCGCCGTACAAGCTGCTCCATTCGGACCGCTCCAGCGTAATCTGTGGCCATCGGCGAGTGGCTTCAATGAAGTCACCCATCGAGTATTGTTCTATGCTGGTTGGTACCGCTGGATTCGCCCTTGAATTCGAATGCAGCTGAGAGCAGAACACCCAAAATTTTGGCGGCACTTGCGACTGCTAGAAGGCCTGTTTTGGGGGGTATTTGGCGGCATCAACAGATCGTTCACTCTGAGTAATTGGTTCTCATGCGCTGATGATGAATGAACGTGGAAAACTTGCCGCCAAATTAGAGCCAAAACTTTTAAAAATCTCTTGAAAGCCTCGTGAAATATAGCTAACCGTAATAATGCTGCATCATGGGGGTGTGTTGCTTTGCGTCTTCAGTCATCGCTGGGAGTCTATCAACAACAGGTTCCCGGCAAGTCGCTTTGCCACTCAGCCTTGATCGGCACCAAATTCAGAGGAAGTTGGTGCAGCGGCGCGCGAAATTCGCGCAACACTGAGCTTGAGTCCCAGCATGCCGAAGATGCGGTTCATCGTCTGAACGCTGCCATCGCTACGCTCTTGTTCAATGTCCTGCATGGTGCGGTAGGCGATGCCAGAGAGCTTGGCCATTTCCACCGTGGTCAGGCGCATCGTTTTCTTCAGATGCCGCACGGCCTGTGCCAGCGACCACTCCGGATGTGTCAGCACGTCGTCAACGGCCTGTCGGCGCAGCTCTAGTTGTTCGGGAGGGGTGAGTGTGTTGAAACGCTTGTCCATAGTCTTCAGCTGAGAGCAGCTAGTTCATGCGCCCGGGCGAGGATGCCGGGGCGCAGGTGGGCTAGAACACTGGCGTCCAAGCCCATGGCTTCGCCCTCGGACGCAATCTGTTCCAGAGCGGGCACCATCGCCTTCAGGCCTTCGACCAGTGGCGTTCGTTGTACGGTGCCAGGGCCTTTCTTTCGGCGCTTTTTTTGCACCTGCACCGCCAATTCGCAGACGCGGTCCAGCACGCGGCCCCAGTCGGGTTGACCACCATCGTTGCTATCCCAGCGAATGCGCCGCGCGATGCCGTCCGGGTGTAGATACATCGGCGCGAAGTCGTACAGCGGGGTGAGGGCGATGCGGCCATCGAAGTCCCGCTGAATCGCGGTGTTGCGTGCGTGGTTGTCCTTGTTGCCCAGCGCCAGGTTGGCGACATCGCGCTTGAGGTACTCCAGCACTTCGTCCTGCGGGTTCGTGCAGTGCTGTATCAACGCCAGGCAAACCAGGTCATGACTGGGCACCGCTTCGAAACCCGGCATGCCAGTCAGTGTGGCGATGCTCTCCTGTGCCATGCGTGTCACCATCCCGCCTTGCGCTTGACGGTCAAACCGGGGAATGAATAGCGCGCGTTGGCGCAGCACCAGAGGTGCGTGCACCCGCAGGCCCAACCGGGCGGCGATGTCCATATACGGCGCTTCGTGTTTCAAGATGCTGGCCAATTGGGCGGAGGTGCCGCGCCCAAACTTGACGATGTAGTGCTGGCGCGCCCGCTCGTCAGGTAGCGTGTGGTCCAGGTACAGTAGTCCATCTTCGGCGCGTGTCAGCAGCACCTTGGGCCATTCACCCTGCACGCCAGATGAGCCCGCGACGAAGAGGCCGTGCGATGCGAGGTACTCGGAAAACTCGTCTGCGCGCTGTGCCACCTCTCCATCCGTGAACCCACGCTGCGCGCCTACGTTGGCGTCAAGCCATTGCGCCGCTTCCTTGACCCGCAGGTTGCCGATGGGATTGCCGGCCCCGGCCAGCAGGAGTTGCCAGTCGGCAGTCACCCCCGCGAGTGGCGACTGCCCTATGCGTTGCAGCAGTTCTTGCCTGCCAAAACCCTGCGGCAGCATATCTATTAGGAACACCGGCCAGTGCGGAATCTGCAAGGGCTCCAGGCCCACCGGCCACCCCGCGCACAGGGCATGCGCGTCGGTCGCTCCAGCGTGCTGGAACGCCCACTCAACCGCATAGCCTGAGTAGGTTCTGGCCTTCCAACCCTCGTTTTCATTGCCGTGCAGGCGTACGCCGGCCACATCGTGCCAAGCACCGTGTGCATGTAGCTGGAGTGTGCAAGTTTTCATCATTTGCACGAAATTCTATCAATAATGAATGCTTTTGCCGCCATTTATTGTATGGTTTTTCGTGCAATTGAATATTTTACTTCGGAGGAGTACTAACGCAGTCTGTGGGATGGCGATGTCGTAATCTGCTTCGCGTTGACCTGAGCGTAACGTGCGCGGCATGTAAGGCATGAGCCCTGCAAGGGCATTGATATTTAGCCGGATTACTGTTCTACCAAGGTGGGATACTGCAATCGATACCAACCACACACACCGATACCCTAGGATTTCAACATGCAAACCATCCAACGCCGATTCATTCTTGCCTCTGCTGCTGTCCTGCTGGCAGGTAGTGCCATCGGTCAGACCGCAACAGCCGTGCGTGTGGGCTCCAAAATTGACACCGAGGGCAAGTTGCTGGGCAACGTGATTGCCTTGGCCCTGGAGGCTAACGGAATCAAGGTCGAAAACAAGTCCAGCCTGGGTAACACCAAGATCATGCGTGGCGCCATTACTTCGGGCGAAATCGATATCTATCCTGAGTACACGGGTAACGGCGCTTTCTTTTTCTCGGACGAGTCTAACCCAGCCTGGAAGAACGCCAAGGCGGGGTTTGAACGGGTCAGCGCCCTGGATCTGGAGAAAAACAAGATTGTGTGGCTGACCGCCGCACCGGCCAATAACACCTGGGCAATTGCGGTACGCAAAGACGTGGCCAGCGCCAACAAGCTGGTGTCACTGGAAGATATGGGGCGCTGGATCAGCGCGGGTGGGCAGTTCAAGTTGGCGGCGTCTGCCGAGTTTGCTGAGCGCTCGGATGCGCTGCCTGCGTTCCAAGCGGCCTATGGATTCAAGCTCAAGCCAGAACAGCTCTTGACTCTAGCGGGGGGCGACACATCGGTCACGATTCGCGCGGCGGCGGAAAAAACCTCCGGGGTCAATGCCGCCATGGCCTACGGCACGGACGGACCGGTATCCGCATTGGGGCTGGTGATCATGGAAGACACCAAGGGCGTGCAGCCCATTTACGCGCCCGCACCCATTGTGCGTGCCGAAGTCTTGGCAAAGAACCCCAAGATAAAAGAGGTGCTGGCCAATGTGTTTAAACACCTGGACGGCGCCACCTTGCAAGGCCTGAACGCCAAAATCCAGCTCGAAGGCCAGGATGCCAAAAAAGTAGCAACAGAGTTTTTGCGATCCAAGGGCTTGATCAAATAGCACGAGCATTTGCCGCGTGAGAGGGAATCCGGTCTTTGCAGTTTTGTTGGCGATGGGGCTTGGGGCAGCATCTTGGTTGCCGCTGCTGAATGTTGCCCCGAACCGACTCGTGTCGGGGCAAGGGGTGTCGCTTTGGGAAGTAGTAGACGCCGTGGTGGATTCCAGTAAGTGGCTGAACGGATTTGGCGTGGTCGCCGTCACGCTCTTGTGCATTGCCGTGTGGATGACGCCTTCGCGACGGGTACGTTATGGTGTCGTCGCGCTGGCGTGGGGACTGGTGCTGGGTTTAGTCGCACTGACTGGTGCCTATGCAGCGCACGTCGCACAACTGCAGTCCCCCATTGCGCGCACGTCCTGGGGCAGTGGGTTTTGGGTCCTGGTGCTGTGCTTGTGCCTGATGGCGATGGACGCGCTGCACCGTTTGCCATTGGGGCTGGCGGTTCGCTCAGGTGTATGGATCAGCCTGCTATGTGCCGTGTTGGGCGTGATGACTGGCACAGGATGCGAACAACTCGCGATCATGAAAGAGTACGCCAACCACGCAGAGTCATTCTTGCCCGCCATACTGCGCCACCTTCAAATCGTGGCTCTGGCCTTGCTTCCTTCGCTGTGCCTGGGGTTGCCGCTGGGGTGGCTGCTGAACCGCCACGCATCCTTGCAGCGTTGGCTTATGCCACCGCTCAATATCATCCAAACCATTCCTTCGATTGCGCTTTTTGGCTTGCTGATGGTGCCGTTGGCTTGGTTGGCGGCCAATTGGCCTGGGCTGGCGGAACTGGGTATTAGCGGTATTGGCGTGGCACCGGCTGTTGTCGCGCTTACCTTGTATAGCCTGCTGCCCGTCGTGCGCGGCACGCAGGCGGGGTTGGCACAAGTACCCTCCGCTGTGTTGGACGCGGCGCAAGGCATGGGCATGAACACCTGGCAGATTTTTTGGTGGGCACAAGCGCCACTGGCCTTGCCGGTGGTATTGGCCGGGGTACGCACGGCAACCATACAAACTGTGGGGCTTGCGGCCGTGGCCGCATTGATTGGCGCCGGTGGCCTGGGCGCCATCATGTTTGACGGTTTGTTTGGCAATGCACAAGATGTCGTGTTGCTGGGTGTGTTGCCGATCCTGGGGCTGGCATTGCTGGTGAACCTTGGGTTTGCCGTGTTGGCCGAGTGCTTGCCAGCACCGGCCGAAGGGGGGCGTCTTGATCCGGTTTGAAAACATTGGCAAGTCCTACGACGGGCATCGGGTGATTGATGGCCTGAATCTGCATGTTGCACGGGGTGAGTTTGTGGTGCTGATTGGTGCTTCGGGTTCGGGCAAGTCCACGGTGCTGAAGATGATCAACCGGTTGGAACCCCATGATTGCGGGCGTATTCTTTTTGACGGCCGGGAAATTTACGATTTTGAGCCCCGCGCCCTGCGCTTGCGCATGGGCTATGCCATCCAGTCGGTAGGCCTGTTCCCGCACTGGACGGTGGCGCGCAACATTGCCGCCGTTCCCCACCTGCTGGGCTGGAGTCCGTCCAAAATTTCCGAGCGGGTGGATGAACTCTTGCGGCTGTTTGATCTAGACCCGGAGCTATACCGCACCCGCTATCCGCACCAGCTCTCGGGGGGGCAGCAGCAGCGTGTTGGCGTGGCCCGGGCGCTGGCGGGTGACCCCGATGTTCTTCTGATGGATGAGCCGTTCGGCGCACTGGACCCCGTAACCCGGGCCGCCCTGCAAAGCGAGCTCAAACGCATTCACCAGCTATCGGGCAAGACGATTGTGATGGTGACCCATGACATCGATGAGGCGCTGCAACTGGCCACCCGCATTGTGGTGATCGACCGCGGCACAGTGCTGCAAGTGGCTACGCCGCTGGAGCTTTTGACCCAACCTGCCAACAGCTTTGTGGCCGACTTTTTGGGGCGCAGCGATATGGGTATCAAACTGCTGTCGTTGCGCCGTGCCTCGGATTTGGTGCGCTCGCAAGCGGCCAAGCCGGGCGAAAGCTTGCCGTCAAATGCATCGGTGCGAGAGGCCATCTCTGCGATGGCTTTGCACCAGGTTGCCAGTATCAATGTGCTGGACGCAGCCGGAGTGCATCTGGGCGTGTTGCATGCATCGGATGTGTTTACCGCGTTGGGCGCTGTGCATGCCTGAGCGAAGCTTGCGTTGGCACTGGGGCATGCTTCACGTTTTAGTGCGGGATCGTCTTTTTTGGGCGGTGGTGCTTCTCATGGCTCTGGTCTGGGGTTTGCCCGCTTCTGAGCCCCTCTTCGCGAAGCTGTTTCCGCTGTTGGTGCGCCCGGTTTACCTGCAGGAACCCTTTGCCGAGTTGCTGTGGCAGCACTGCAAACTGGTGGGCTTGTCCAGCGTGTTTGCGATTGGTTTGGGGAGCTTGGCTGGCATCGGCGTGACCCGTACGGCCGGTCAGCAGTTCAAACCCATGGTCGATACCCTGGCCGCCATGGGGCAGACGTTTCCGCCCGTTGCGGTGTTGGCGGTGGCGGTTCCACTGGTGGGGTTTGGCGAGTTGCCCGCCTTGCTGGCTTTGGCTTTGTATGGGGTGTTGCCGGTGCTGCAAAGCACGGTGGCGGGGCTGCAAGCGGTGCCACCCGCGATGCGGCAGGTGGCTGCTGGTATGGGCATGTCTCCGTGGATACGGCTGATTCAGTTAGAAATTCCGCTGGCCTTGCCAGTGTGGCTGGCTGGCGTTCGCTCGTCGGTGATCATCAACATCGGCACGGCTGCGATCGCCTCCACGGTGGGCGCCAAGACGCTGGGCTCACCGATTATTGTGGGTTTAAGCGGTTTCAATACCGCTTACATCCTGCAAGGTGCGGTGCTGGTGGGGCTGTTGGCCGTGGTGACCGATATGGCATTTGAGCGGCTTGCCAAGCGGGTGGCCTGGCACGCTTAGAACCTTAATTGCAGCTGGCTTTGCAGGACGCGGGGTTAGCGGCGCACTCCGGGCTGCCATCGAGTTGACACTGTGCGCGGGTTCGGTGGATGAAGTTGATTCCATTGGGGTAGCTGCAAACCAGTTGTGTCACCCGGCCTTGCTTGCCAAGCCTGACGCCAGAGACTTGGGAGCATTGGATCACGTCCTTGGGAAGATCGCAGGATACGTAGGCATCAAACACACCGTCAGTGGACTCCCACAGCACGGTGTTCTTCAACTGCCGGTATCGCTGGAAATCGGTACAAACATCGGTTTCGCCCTTGTAGGCCTTGGCGTCGTCACTGCAAAACCCCACAAACGTGTATTTCAACTGTTCTTCGGTGGGGCATACGCCGACCTGCACAGCAGTTTTCAGATCAGGGCAGGGCAAAGTGGTTGCGACCGCATTCGACAGCGTAGACGCCAGTAGCAGACACAGCGCGAATTGGCAGAATTTGAACAAGAGGCTCTCCAGGATGAGGTTGGAAGTGCGCCCACTATAGGTGAGTCGAGCGTTGGCCTTGAGAGTTGTCAAATTGCTCCGCATCCCGAGGTAACAAAATTTGAGCCTACAGACCGGTCCCGTTGTGTGATTGGGTCTGCCGTTTGCATCGTTATGGAAGTGGAAAGGTTACATATGCTGAAGTTCTTCAATCGATCCTCCACATTGGTTGTTCAGCAACTCCCCCGCCGTTCGCGGGTAGCCGAAGAGAGGGTTCGCGCCAATGAGCCCATCCCGGTGCCAGAGGTCGTGGAGGGCCATGAAGACGCGGATTGGAGATTGTGGGTATCGGCGGTGGCGGCGCAAAGCAGAACGGAGCATGCGGCGCAGGTCAGCGGCGCACCCGCTCCCGCCAGGGGGCGGCACCAGCCTGTCTCCATTGCGGATTACGTTCGGCTGGACTGGTACCGGGACCATTGATCCAACACACCGAATGCGCATAAAACCCCCTTTCTGCAAGGGGGGCAAGCAAGTCAAGGGGATTTGAAAGACGTAGACTACGTGGTTTTCATAAATTGCCACCAATAGGTACCCCCGTGAATACTTTGCCAGACATCGAGTTTTCAGAAGAGCTGATACGCCGTTTTGACAAACTGGGTCCTCGCTACACATCCTATCCAACTGCTGATCGCTTTAACGCGGAGTTCAGTGAGACGACTTACCACTCCTACCTGGAGCAGCGGGCTGAAGATACAAGCGCCAATCCACCGTTGTCGATTTACATTCACGTGCCGTTTTGTGAGTCGCTGTGCTACTTTTGTGCATGTAACAAGATCATTACCAAAGACCATGGCCGCACAACCGAGTACCTGCGCTATTTGGCCAAGGAAATGGCGCTGGTCGCCGCGCGCATTGGTCCTGATCGGCGCACCGCGCAACTGCACTTCGGTGGGGGTACGCCCACGTTCCTGAGTCCTGCGGAGCTGCGGGAATTGATGGGCATGATCCGCAGCCATTTTGAATTTCTGCCTGATGCGGAATTGGGGATTGAGATCGACCCCCGCACGGTCAGCGACGACACGATGGCCATGCTGGCCGAGTTAGGCTTCAATCGCACCAGTTTTGGCGTGCAGGATTTCGATGCAGCGGTGCAACAAGCCGTGAACCGGATTCAACCGTTTGAGATGGTCGAAAAAGCGGTCACGGCCAGCCGAAAAGCGGGTTTCGAGTCCATCAACGCCGACCTGATTTATGGCCTGCCCAAGCAATCGATGGAGAGTTTCAATAAGACGCTGGACAGCGTGATTGAGCTGTCGCCAGAGCGCATTGCTTTGTACAACTACGCGCATCTGCCCAACCGTTTCAAGGCGCAACGCCAGATCATTGAAGCCGATCTGCCGTCTGCTGAAGAACGCCTGCAAATCTTTTTGATGTCGGTGCGCCGCTTGCTGGACGCTGGCTACATCTACATTGGTTTGGACCATTTTTCCAAGCCAGACGACGAGCTGAATAAAGCCCGGCTGGACAAGAGCCTGCACCGTAATTTCCAGGGCTACACCACGCGCTCGGACTGTGACTTGATTGGTTTTGGCGTCTCAGCCATTGGAAAAGTGGGCCACTCCTACAGCCAGTCGGTGCGCACCGTTAATGCCTACTACGAGCACTTGGATGCTGATCGCCTGCCCATCGAAAAAGGGTTTTCATTGAGCGCAGACGACTTTCTGCGGCGCCAGGTCATCATGGAGTTGATGTGCAGTGGTCCGGTGGAGTTTGCGGCCATCAACAGCGCCCACGGCATTGATTTTTGCACTTACTTTGCATCCGAGCTCACCCAGTTGCAGCAGTACGAAGAAGCAGAACTGATCAAGGTGGATGCAGAGCGCATTCAGGTCACCGCCAAGGGCCGCATGTTTGTGCGGGCGGTTGGCATGGTGTTTGATAAATACCTGGGACAGCCATCAACTTCGAAGTTTTCGAAGCTGATTTGAGGTAGCCCTGGCGCAATGAATCCCGCTTCGGAAACTCTGGCTGAGGAAGTGCAGCGCCTGCGATTGGAGTTGCAGGCGGCGCAAGCACGCTTGCAGTCGGTGGCGGATGCTGCAGGCACTTTGATCGGGAAGCTGGAGTTTGTCTGTGCAGCGGATGACAGTCTGTTGCTCGCCGGCGCAGACCCGATGGCCGACCAGCTGTTAGGTAAAGCCTGCGCGCCGTTTGTTGGCTTGCCGTTTGTGGCTTTGTTTCCCGGTTTGCAGGCAACCGAGTTTCCAGCCGTCCTGCTGAATGTGGCCCGAACGGGCGCAACCGTCGGGCCTGGTAGCCTGCTTGGGGAAGGACTTTTTTCCGGGAAAGCGTTCAATTTTTTTGCTTTTCAGTTAGCCCCTGAGCGGGCCGTTGTCAAGTTTTGGGATAGTTCAGGCGCAGCTGAATCTCTTCAAATGCGCATGCGTGCGCAGCAACAGCTTGCTGCCATGTTTAGCCAAAGCCCGGCGGCCATTTCGCTCAGCCGCGAAGCCGACGGCCTGTATGTCGACGTGAATGAAGAATGGACCCGGTTGACGGGCTTGTCGCTACAGGATGTTTTGGGTCGAACCACGATTGATGTCGGTTTTTGGACCGACCCCCGCCATCGCAATGCAGCCATTGAATCCATGGGCGAGCAGGGGCGACCGCGCAATATGGATTTGCCCTTCACCAAACCCGATGGTGAGAAGCGGATGTTTCAAGTCAACGTCTCCCGCATTGAAATTGGCGGCTCTGCATATTTTCTGAGTTACGTCAAAGATGTGAGCGCCGAGCGCTTGGTGCAAGCGGAGTTGCTGGCGGGTGAGCAACTGTTGAAGGCGACCAATATTCGGCTTAGTCAGCAGATACGCCTGTTTGAATCTCTGGAGAGTGTTGCTTCGGTGGGCTATTGGACTTCCAGCGCCGACCCTGGTAGTTTGCGGTGGTCCGGTGGTATGTACCGTTTGGTGGGCTTGGAGCCTGGCACGATCACCAATACGGGTGCTGGTCGCAGCTATATCCATGCGGATGACCTGGCGCTCTTTAAGGAAGCGCGCGCCAAGGCGGATGGCTCCATCGTTGAGTTTCGTTTCCACCATCCGGACGGGCGGATTCATTGGCAGCGCTCGCGCATTCAACGCTGGTCGGGCGATGGGGCTGATGCGATGGATTTTGGTGTGGTGCAGGATGTGACGAACGAGCGCGAAGCAGCCTTTGCCTTGGAGGAGCAGCTTGCATTCATCCGGCAGGTCACCAGTGGTGCACCTGGTATGGTGTTTCAGTTGCGACGCAGCCCCGAGGGGGAGTACAAGTTTTTGTATGTAAGCGACCGAGTTTGTGAAATCTACCGGGGGGCAACGCCTGAGGGCGTTATCCGTGACGTGTCGTATGTTCTGAAGCAGCACCACCCGGATGACCGAGGCGAATTCATTCGCTCCGTGGAAGATTCGGCAAAAAATGTTGCGCTGTGGAACCACGAGTACCGGCTGCGCTTTGAAGATGGCGAAGTGCGTTGGATACTGGGGCAGGCGATGCCGGAACGGGGTGCTAACGGCTCTGTGGTGTGGAATGGGTTTACGACCGACATTACCGCCCGTAAGCAAGCTGAAGCCGATCTGCGCGAAAGCGAAGCCCGGTTCAGGGCGCTGACCGCGCTGTCATCGGACTGGTACTGGGAACAGGATGCCGAGTTTCGCTTCGTTCGGATGGATGGAAATATGGATACATCCAACGTGTTGGATCCCGAGCGCCAAATTGGCAAGACGCGCTGGGACTCCGACGTCGAAGGTGTCACCCCGGCGCAGTGGGCCGAGCACCGCACGCAATTGGATGCGCACGCCAAGTTCCATGATTTTGAGCTACAGCGCCGGCGCGCGGACGGCACCCTGATGTGGGCATCCATCAGTGGCACCCCCATTTTCGACACGGAAGGGCGTTTCACCGGTTACCGGGGCATTGGGCGTGACATTTCCTCAAGGCGACAGGACGAAAACAAGATCGAGCGTCTGGCCTTCTACGATGCATTGACCGGCTTGCCCAATCGACGCCTGCTGATTGATCGACTGCAGAACGCGTTGGCGTGCGCTGAGCGCGAAGGTTTGACCGGCGCCTTGCTATTCATTGATCTGGATAATTTCAAGGACCTTAACGACACCCAAGGCCACGACATGGGAGACCAGTTGCTGACCCAAGTCGCGATCCGGTTGGGGGAGTGCGTGCGGGATGCCGACACGGTGGCGCGCTTGGGCGGAGACGAATTTGTGGTGATGTTGCAAAACCTTAGCAACGACCCGAACGAGGCCGCGACCCATGCGGAAGGTGTGGGCAAAAAGATTCTCAGCACGCTGAATCAACCCTATCGGCTGGGGGGCAATGAGTACCACAGCACCCCCAGCATTGGTATCGCGCTGTTTCACGACAACGTATTGACCATCGACGAGCTACTCAAGCGTGCCGACCTGGCCATGTACCAGGCCAAGGCGGCGGGGCGCAATACGGCACGATTCTTCGATCCGGTGATGCAGGCGGCAGCCTCCGCCCGTGCGGCCGTGGAGAAAGACCTGCGGCAGGCTTTGGTCCGCAACGAGTTCGTGCTGTACTACCAGCCCGTTGTCAATGAGCACAACCGAACTACCGGGGTGGAAGCGCTCGTGCGCTGGATTCATCCCCAGCGTGGTTTGGTGTTGCCGGGGGAGTTCATTTCAGTCGCGGAGCAGACCGGCTTGATATTGCCATTGGGGCAGTGGGTGCTGGAGGCCGCGTGTGCCCAACTCGTGGCTTGGAGCGAGCAGATTGAGACCCGGCGCCTGACCATGGCGGTGAATGTGAGTGCGCGCCAGTTCCGCCACCCCGAGTTCTCCAACCAGATATTGACTTTGCTGCGCATCAGTGGCGCCAATCCGTACCGATTGAAGCTGGAGTTGACGGAGAGCCTGCTGCTGACCGATTTTGACGACGTGATTGTCAAAATGAGCGAGCTGCGCTCCATTGGCGTGTGCTTTTCGCTGGATGACTTTGGCACCGGCTATTCGTCCTTGTCATACCTGAAACGCCTGCCGCTGGACCAACTCAAAATTGACCAGTCCTTCGTGCGCGATGTGCTGGCTGACGCCAACGATGCAGCAATTGCCCGCACCATTTTGACCCTGGCCCACAGCCTGGATTTGGGTGTTGTGGCCGAAGGGGTCGAATCAACTGGCCAGCGCGATTTTCTGCTGGCAAGCGGGTGCAAGGCCTTTCAGGGCTATTTGTTTGGCAAGCCAGTCCCTGCAGAGCTACTGCAGATGGACATCGCCCCAAGTCGGTTTGCGCCCTTATAGCGGGGCGTCTTGTGCCGTGACTGCTGCTAACGGCTCAGCAGTAGTGGCGTCGACAACGGCATCTTCCGGGCTGGACTCTGCCACAGGGGGTGCAGACGCTTGGCGCAGAGTGGCTTTTTCGCCAGCTGTGGCGAACTTGCTGTATTTGCCCAAAATGGTGACCAGCTGGCCGTAGACCTTGGGCGTACCGGCCAAACACTCTTGTTGGTCCAGAAAATCGGCTTCGCCGGTGAAGTTGCCCATTAGCCCGCCCGCTTCCGTCACCAGCAGCGAGCCGGCTGCCACGTCCCAGGGCTGCAAACCGGTTGCAAAGAACCCTTCGGTAAAACCCGCTGCCACGTAGGCCAGGTCAAGTGCCGCCGAGCCGGGGCGGCGCAGGCCCGCCGCGCGTTGCATCACGTCACCCATCATGGACAGGTATTGGGTGAAGTTGTCGCCCTCGCGGTACGGGAAACTGGTGGAAATCAGGGAGTCCTTCAGCATATTGCGCTTAGACACGCGCAAGCGCCGGTCATTCAGGAAAGCGCCACGGCCCTTGGTGGCGGTAAACAGGTCGTTGCGGGTGGGGTCATAGATCACCGATTGTTCGATCTTGCCTTTGACCGCCAGCGCAATGCTGACGCAGTACACGGGCAATCCGTGGATAAAGTTGGTGGTCCCGTCCAGCGGGTCAATGATCCAGACATGGTCGGCACCTTGTGCGCCGTGTTCGCGGCCCGACTCTTCGGCCCAGATCCCGTGGTCGGGGTAGGCGCTCAGCAGGGTCTCAATAATCACCTTCTCGGCAGCGTGATCAATTTCGGTGACGAAGTCGTTGACCTTCTTTTGGGAGATGCGAACCGACTCAACATCGAGCGCAGCGCGGTTAATGATGGAACCGGCGGCGCGGGCGGCCTTGACGGCCACATTGATCATAGGGTGCAGATTGGGGGACATATTGGATGGTGATTAAGAACGGGGCGGCGCAAATCTGGCGATGCAGACGGCGACAATAGTCCTATTTTAACGGGCGAACATGCATACCCGATTTATTCTGATCAATACCAGCCATGCTGGCAATGTGGGTGCCGCCGCCCGGGCCATGAAAACCATGGGTTTTAGCGACCTGGTACTGGTGGCGCCGCGCTGGCCCAACGTGCTGCGCCGCGAAGAAACCATTCAGCGCGCCAGCGGTGCGCTGGACGTGCTGGACCAGTGCCGTATCGTCGAAACGCTGGACGAGGCCTTGGACGGCATCACCCACCTGTGCGCCACCGCCATGACGCCACGGGACTTCGGGCCCCCCACGGTGGCACCGCGTGCGCATTTCGAAATGCTATCAAAACAGGAGCTTCTTGCGCATATTCCACGGGGGCTAGAGGCCGATTTGACTACTAATTTGGAGCCGAAGCCCGTGCAGCAGGGCGTTGGTTTCCTGTTTGGCTCCGAGCGTTTTGGCATGCGCAACGAAGATGTGTACCGCTGCCATGCCTGCCTGAGCATTCCCAGCAACCCGAAATTTGGTTCGCTCAACATTGGCGCCGCGATTCAGGTCATTGCCTACGAATGGCGGCTCGCCTTGGGCGGATTTGGTGCCGTGGATCCGGTGGATGTGCCCGCCACCACGCCCGTGGCCGCCCTGGCCGATGCGGGCCAAGTCACCGGCATGCTGACCCATTTGGAGCAGTCTTTGGTGGCACTGGAGTTTTTGGACCCGGCCGCGCCCAAGAAGTTGATGCCCCGGCTGAACCAAATGTTCAACCGCGCCGGGGTCACGCAGGAAGAAGTCCACATCTTGCGGGGTATTGCCAAAGCCATTTTGCGCAAGACCGCAGCGGCCGACGGCAATACGTCGAACGGATAGACTTAAGGCCATGTTTTCCCGCCTTAAATCCGACATCCAATGCATTCTTGACCGAGACCCCGCCGCGCGCACCGCGTGGGAGGCGCTGACGTGTTATCCCGGCCTGCACGCGCTGGTGCTGCACCGTCGCGCCCACTGGTGCTGGAACCATGGTTTCAAATGGTTGGGGCGGTTTATCTCGCACCTGGCCCGTTGGGTCACCGGCATCGAGATTCACCCGGGTGCCAAAATTGGCGAGCGGGTGTTTTTTGACCACGCCATGGGGGTGGTGGTGGGTGAGACCGCTGAAATTGGCGACGGCTGCACCATTTACCAAGGCGTGACGCTGGGCGGCACCTCGCTGTACAAGGACGCCAAACGCCACCCCACTTTGGGTAAAGACGTGGTGGTCAGCGCGGGCGCCAAGGTGCTGGGTGGCTTTTTGGTGGGGGACGGTGCCAAGATCGGCTCCAACGCCGTGGTCATCAAGCCCGTGCCGGCAGGTGCCACCGCGGTGGGTATACCGGCGCGCATCATTCCCTCCAAAACAGGGGAGAGCGCCGATGTCACCCTGCATGAGCCCAAGTTCACGGCCTATGGCATTACCCAGGAGGACGATCCGGTGAGCCAGGCCCTGCGCGGGTTGATCGACTCAGCCTCCGGGCAAGAGCACCAGATTGCATTGCTGTGGAAGGCGATAGAAACCTTGTCCGTGCAACGGGTGGACAAGGATTGCCCGCCCGACTGCGTGCCGGGCGATGCTGCGCGCACCGAGTGTTTTGAGGCGGAACGCCTGAATCAGTTGGTGGGGAAGTAAAAAAAGTTTCAGCGAAGAGTTGCTGGCTTGTTTGCTCTGGCTTGATTCGTGGGAATCAAATCACGTTTTTATAAGACTGCTCGATCAGTCCAACTACGTAATCCATTTCGCCTGCGGACTTGATGTACACGCGCCGATCCATAGTCCAGCTGTAGCCGTCTGGAATCTTTTCGACCAAACCTTTAGGGTCCACAAAATCAATTGGTCGCAAGTGGATCGTCAACTGATTTTTGCCAATGTGGACCTCTGCAAAGTTGCTGCCCATGCGGTATCCGACATATGACCCCGTTGGATTTTCGGTGACTGAATCATCGATAGCCACTATGCGTTCGCGCAATTCGGCAAATAGCGCTTTGGTGTCTTCTGCCGCTTTGGCCAGCAGATTGTCCAGTGCATTGCCTGTGTCGATGGGGGACTTGGTTTCACCTGTTGGAGTCGGCGTAGTTGACTGAGTGCTGGCTACCGTTTCTGGCACGTTGATCGGTTCTAAAGCGAAAATCCCGTCTTCGTAGTAGCGGTACTTCATTAACTCAATGCGTAGGGGCACTACCTCGGCAGTATCAATGTCAAATTTACTGTAGTTTTCTGCCACGCAAATGACTCGGGGGTTGTGCCAATCGAGTTTGATTTTGTCGGCCTTTTCTTTACCCAGCTTGTCGAGCATCAGCTTTTCAAAGAAACCCGGTTTCTGTGATTTCAACCATTTCAGATATGACAGTGACTGGTTGATGACGTTGTCATTTTTATTGCGCTTGTACTCAATGATGACTGGCGAGTCGTTGGTGTCCACCGCTAGCGTGTCGATGCGACCGCCAAATGTGGTTGTGTATTCGGTGGCCAAGAACAGCAGATCTAGCACCTCGATTAGATTGGCCTCGACTAGCGCTTGCAGGTTTTTTTCTTTGTCCATTGGCAAACTGTTCAATTTTTTGAGTTTTGTACCGGATATTTTGAAGATTGGCATTTGTGGTACGGAATAGTTTCTTAGTCTGTGCTGCGTTTGGATGTTTTCACCCCGATACGCGTTTTTTGCTTGATCGGCTGAATGGGCGTGGTGTCTTCAAGCAAATCCGGCGCAATAGGGGCAGCAAGGTAATTGGTCTTGCTCACCACCTTCTTCCCGGTTTTCGCCTCCAGTGCTTTGCGGGCGTTTCCGGCAATGGTGCCGCCCTGTTTGGCAGACGCGCGGTTGTCTTCAAACCCCAGTGAATCACTGCGCCGGGCGATTTCGGTGGTACTGGCTTCGCCCAGCATAGTGAAGATCAGCTCCAGATCTGTCATATGGTCGCGCAGGTTGTTACCGGTTTTGACCAGATCCAATTTCTTGAACTGGCTGTGTTCGCTGGGCGTAATGCCAAAGGTGGCACGGGCGATTTCAGCGGTCAGTATGGAATATTCTTTGCCCTCTGCCACGCCGCGTGCTTTCCACTCGTCGGTTAGCTCTCCGCGCACAGAGATGGAGCGCAGTCGTTTTTCGATCCACACTTGCGGGTAACCTTTGGTCTTGTAGAGTTCGCGGGCCCGGGCACTGGCCAGCTCGGGGTTTTCGATCTCCTTTACGCGTTCGTAGCCCACCTGCGCTAGCCAGCGTTTGAAGGGCTCTGCTCTGGGCGATGGAATGGACTGGATGATGCGGAACAGGCCTTCGGTGTTGGCGCAATCGGTCTCGCGTTGCTTGCCGTCTGACGCCAGCAGTTTCAATCCGTGACAAAACGTCACGGGTTGGCCGCCCTCGGCATTGAGCCGCTGTTTGAATTTGCGCCAATACGCACCGGCATCCGGGCTCGCGGTCAGGATTGCACACACATCCACCACTGAAAACCACCACTCCTCGTTGTGCCAAACGCGGCGGATGGTGGTTTCTTGAAAAACGGCGATGTGATTGGCGGCGTCAGCGGTTGGTTCTGTTCTCGTTTTCATGCTGCATCCCTTTTCAACTCACTACGATTTTGATAGCTGCTCGCGCATATCCCACGGGGGCTACAGGCCAATATGACCTAAAAAATCTATTTCGTCACGCGGATAGCGCTTTTAGGCCGGAAGCCCTTGCACACCGTATCTACGGTTTCCAGATACGGCCCGCCAATCAGGTCTATGCAGTAGGGCACCGCGGCAAAAATACCGGGCACCACGGATTTTCCATCTGCATCTTTCAGTCCCTCCAGCGTTTCCGCAATGGATTTGGGCTGACCGGGCAGGTTGATGATCAGGCTCTGGTCGCGCAGCACGGCGACCTGGCGCGACAAAATGGCGGTAGGCACAAACTCCAGGCTGATGCGGCGCATTTGCTCGCCAAACCCGGGCATTTCCTTGTGGGCCACGGCCAAGGTTGCTTCGGGCGTCACATCGCGCAGCGATGGGCCGGTGCCACCGGTGGTCAACACCAGCGAACAACCGGCGTTTACCAATTCAATCAGCGTAGCGCTAATGCTGGCCTGCTCGTCGGCAATCAGCCGGGCTTCAAAGGTGATCGGGTTGATCAAAGCGCGGGTGAGCCAGTCTTGCAGCGCTGGCAGGCCCTTGTCCTCGTAGACGCCGCTGGAGGCGCGGTCGCTGATGGACACAATGCCGATCTTGACGGCGTCCGGGCCGGGTAGGGCAGACGTGCTCACGCTTCGTCTCCATCGTCCTCATCTGCGGGGGCGCTGGCCGGGGCATCCTGCATTTGCATCAACTGCTCGCGCACGATTTGAAAAATATCGCGGTAGGAGCGGCCGTGGCGCAGGGCTTCGCCGGGTTTCTCGGGCTTGGCATCTTTTCGGGCCTGGCGCACCAGCGAGCGCAGTTGCTGGCTGTCGGTGTCCGGGCTCAGGGTGATCCATTGGCCCACCGCATCGTCATCGGCAATCAGGCGGTCACGCCAGACTTCGGCTTGGTGCAAGGTGAGTGTTTCTTTGGCGCTGGGCGCGTGCTGTTCGGCCAGTGTGGTGCGCACGGCATCCAGAGTGGCGCTGTCCAACAAGCGCATTTGCTTGCCGATGAATTGCATCTGGCGGCGGCGACCTTCAAAGTTGGTGATGCGTTTGGTTTCTACCAAGGCGTCCACCAGTTTGTCGGGCAGGGCCAAGCGCGCCATCAGATCGGCGCGCAGCGTGACCAATTCTTCACCCAGCTTTTGCAGCTCGGTGCTCTCGCGTTTGAGGTCGGTGCGGCTCGCTTCATCGGTGCCTTTGAGCTCGCGTTTGTATTCGAGATCAAGCTCGCTACCCTCGGCGACGAATTGGCCCTTGACGAAATAGCCTTTTTTTAGTTTACGTGACATAGCCAAGTATCATAGCCTCCGCTATGAAGAAACCCAACGCACTCCCCCCCACCAAGCCCGCAGACAGCGGATTTGCCTATTCACGCCCGTACTTTGAGACTTTGGTCGATACGGCGCTGGCCCATGCCAAGAAGCTGGGCGCCACGGATTCGGGGGCCGAAGTGTCCGAAGGCTGTGGTTTGAGCGTGTCGGTGCGCAATGGCGAGTTGGAAAACGTCGAGCGTAATCGTGACAAATCGCTGGGTGTGACGGTGTACGTGGGGCACCGCCGCGGCAATGCCAGCACCTCCGATTTTTCCAATGCCGCCATTGCCCAGACGGTGCAGGCCGCGTTTGATATCGCGCGTTTCACCGCAGAAGACACCTTTGCCAGCCTGCCAGAGGCCGAAGACATTGTTTCGCCCGCCGACCGCGAGCGCGAGCTGGACTTGTTCTTTCCGTGGGCGCTGACCAGCGAAGAAGCGGCCCGCTTGGCGCTGGAGTGTGAAGCGGCCGCCTTATCGGTGAGTAAACGCATTACCAACAGCGAAGGGGCCGCCGTGTCGGCCCAGCAGTCCCATTTTTTCAGTGCCCATACCCGGGGTTTCCGGGGTGGCTACGCCAGTTCGCGCCACTCGATGTCGGTCTCGCCGATTGCCGGCAAGGGCAAAGACATGCAGCGTGACGCCTGGTACAGCTCCATGCGCTCGGCCGATGAACTGGCCTCGCCCCAGGCAATTGGGCGCTACGCCTCCGAGCGTGCGCTGAGCCGCCTCAAGGCCCGCAAGATCCCCACCACCGAATGCCCTGTGCTGTTTGAGTCCCCCTTGGCGGCCGGGCTGCTGGGCACCTTTGTGCAGGCGATCAGTGGCGGAGCCCTGTACCGCAAGAGTTCGTTCTTGCTGGACTCGCTGGGCAAGCAGGTGTTCCCGAAGCACATTGATATTTTTGAAGACCCGTTTGTGCTGCGCGGTAAGGGCAGCTCACCGTTCGACGACGAAGGCGTGCGGGTGCAGGCGCGCCAAGTGGTCAACGCTGGAAAAGTGCAAGGCTACTTCTTGGGCAGCTACTCGGCACGCAAGCTGGGCATGAAAACCACCGGCAACGCGGGTGGCTCGCACAATTTGACCTTTGCCTCCCGGCTGACCCGGCCCCATGACACGCTGGACGCCATGATTCAAAAATTGGGTACAGGCTTGTTTGTGACCGAGTTGATGGGGCAGGGAACCAACTACGTGACCGGCGACTACTCACGCGGTGCGAGCGGCTTCTGGGTGGAGAACGGGCGCATTGCCTATCCCGTGCACGAGATCACCATTGCCGGCAACATGAAGACCATGTTGAAAGGCATCGAAGCCGTGGGCTCCGACACCTACAACTACGGTGCCAAAACCGTGGGCTCGATTCTGATCAACCGGATGAAGGTGGCAGGGAGCTAAGGCCCGCGCTTGGTGACATGTGACGGGTGGTCGGCTGGTTTTATTACGGAGCCAGCGAGGTTTCCACCGCCGCCGATACCGTGCCCATCTCGGCTTTTCGTCCGAGACGTGACGTGGGGTGTTGGCAGGCTAGGACACCTACTGTCTCGTTCCGCCAAACCCTGGTTTCCGGTGCTGATGCCGGACGATGATGATGCGCACCCCGTTGTCCAAACTTCGATAAACCACGGAGTAGGGAAACACGCGCATTGGAAATACGCGACGCATTTGGGTGCTGGGTGTTCCCAAGCCGGGATTTTCGACCAAGAGATTGGCCACCCGTTCAAACTCGGCTAAAAAGCGCTCGGCTATCGACGGAGTTGCGTGAGTGGCATAAAAATCCATCGCGTCGGCGATGTCTTGCTCTGCAGCAGGATGCAGCCAGTAGCGCACGGCTTATAGCCTGGCGCGCAGTCGGGATAGGGCTTCGTGGCTTGGCACTTCCGTGGCCGTGCCAGATGCCAAAACAGCCTCGCGGCGATCTGCTTCGTGCTCCCAGGCGCTTTCCACTTCGGGGTCGGCATCCAGGCACCCAATGAGCCGCTCCAGCAGGTGCGCACGGTCAGCGGGACTGAGTTGCATGGCTTGTGCTTCCAGTGTTTCCAGTGTTTCCAGTTTGCTGTTCATGGCTTTCTCCGAAATATTGGGGTCAAGTGTGCCGGGAAATGCGTTAGCCAGCAAGCGCCGTTTTAACGGCAGCAGACACCGTGCCCATTTCGGCTTTTCCTGCCAAACGTGTTTTCACCACGCCCATGACCTTGCCCATGTCGCCGGGGCCCACATCGCGGCCCAGCTCCGCAGCCAATTCGACCACGATGGCTTTAACTTCAACCAGCACTTCGTCCGCCGACATGCGCTGTGGCAGGTAGCCTTGCAGCACCAACAGCTCCGACTTTTCCTTGTCGGCCAGGTCCTGGCGTGCGGCTTTCTCAAAGGCTTCGATGGAGTCTTTGCGCTGCTTGATCAGCTTGTCGACAATCGCCACCACCGCGGCGTCGTCCAGCACGATGCGCTCGTCCACTTCGCGCTGCTTGCAGGCCGCCAGCAGCAAGCGGATAGTGCCCAGGCGCTCAGCATCTTTGGCGCGCATGGCGGTTTTCATGTCTTCGGTGATTTGTTCTTTGAGTGTCATGGTGTGCTTCCTGAAATGGGGTGAGGGTGGGGATTGCTAAATAAAAAAAGCCCGCTGGAGCGTCCCCAAGCGAGCTTTTTATTGGCCTTGAAAGGCTGTTCTGATTTAGAACAGTTTCTTGGGCAATTGCATACTGCGAATACGCTTGTAGTTGCGCTTGACGGCGGCTGCCTTCTTGCGCTTGCGCTCTGCGGTGGGCTTTTCATAGAACTCGCGGGCGCGCAAGTCGGTTAGCAGACCCAATTTTTCAATAGTGCGCTTGAAGCGACGCAGGGCTACGTCAAAGGGTTCGTTTTCTTTTACACGGATCGTTGTCATTACGTAATGAATTCCAAATTGTGCTGATCAGAGGTCATACGGGGAGATCGAGCCCCGTGCGTCATGCTCAGCGGTATTTCCCCATCTATAACTAGTATTGGCCGATGGGGGATTGCCAGATTAGCCGGCGATTATAACGTTTTTGTGGCAGCACTCGGCTTAATTTTGGCAAGCATTCCGTGGGCGCACGCGAAACCACTGGCCCAGGCCCATTGGAAGTTGTAGCCACCCAACCAGCCGGTCACATCGACCACCTCCCCAATGAAGTACAGGCCGGGTTGGCGGGATTCCATGGTTTGCCCGGACAGCACCTTGGTGTCCACGCCTCCAGCGGTGACCTCGGCCTTTTTATAGCCTTCGGTGCCAGTGGGCGTTAGCTCCCAGCGCGCCAGGCGCTCGGCCAGTGCCGCCAGTGCCTTGTCCGAGGCTTCGTTGATGGGGCGCTCCCAGTTATGGCCCAAGGCCGCGCCCTGCACGACCCAGGTGTCGGCCAGTCGGGAGGGCACTAGGGTAGTGAGTTCATTGGCAATTAGCTTGCGTGAGGTGGCCTTGGCGTGGTTCAAATGTTCGGCCACATCGGTGTTGGGTAGCAGGTTGAGGCGAATCGGCGTGCCGGGTTGCCAGTAGCTGGAGATTTGCAGCACGCCGGGGCCACTCAGGCCGCGGTGGGTGAACAGCAGGTCTTCCAGAAACGCCGTACTGGATTTTTTGGTACCGGTGGCGATTTGCACCGGCAGTGACAAACCCGACAACTGCGAAAAAGGGGCCCATGCAGCCTCGTCAAACGTCAGCGGCACCAAGGCCGGGCGGGGTGTTACCAGGGGCAGGTCGAACTGTTTGGCAACCCTGTAGCCAAAGTCGGTGGCGCCAATTTTGGGAATGGCCAAACCACCGGTGGCGATGGCCACTGCGGCGCAGTGCACCGTGCCACGGTCACTATCAATTTCATAGCTTTCTGCGCACGCCCCATAAGGGCTGGAGGCCATAAATCGTATGGATTTCACGGCGCAGGGCTGCCAGCGGGTGACGCCACCCGCCTCACATTCGACCAGCAGCATCTGGATGACGTCTTCCGCCGAGCGGTCGCAAAACAGCTGACCCTTGTGCTTTTCGTGGAAGGCAATCTGGTGGCGCTGTAGCAGGGCCACGAAGTCGCGTGGCGTGTAGCGCGACAGCGCCGAGCGGCAAAAGCGCGGGTTGTCGCTCAGAAAATTGGCCGGACCGGTGTCCAGGTTGGTGAAGTTGCAGCGACCACCGCCGGAGATACGGATTTTTTCCGCCACTTTGTCGGCGTGGTCGATGACCAGGACCTTCAAGCCCAATTGCCCGGCAACACCGGCACAAAACAACCCGGCTGCACCGGCGCCCACAATCACAACATCAAACTTTTGCATGGGCCGCAGTTTAGACCCAGCGGGGTGGCGCAAGCGCCTTATTCCATTTCTAAATCACCCTTGTCGTTGTTGCTTCGCCTTGTCGTGCTGTAGCACTGCCTGCGGCTTCGCGCCTAGACACGATTGATTTGGAAACGGAATTACTGCCCGCGTGGGTTCACAGTGCGCTGGCCAGGCGCACCAGGTGGGCGACTTGCTGAGCGATGGGGACGGGCACGGGCTGAGCTCCATCCATCACCTGACGGATATAGGTCGCGGTGCTGGCGGCGTCGATCTCCAACGGCAGCTCCGGCAGTGTGGTGAGTGAGCCGGACTGGTAGGCCAGCAGGTCGGTCGGCTGGCCGGCCACGAAGGCCTGCATTTTGGGCGTGCGCCGCGGGTCCGCCACGGACTCGCCCTCGGTGCCGCGTAGCAACAGGGCGTTGGCGCCGATCAGCTCAAAGGTGGCCGCCATGGACAGGGCGTATTCCGGGTGGGTGTAGCTGCTCACCACCAAGCTTTTGCCGGCACACGGGTTCATCAGCTTGACCAAGCTGTGCGCCGGGTTGCGCAGGCTGATTACGCGGCGCACGTCCAGCAGACGTTGCAGGCCGGGGCACAGCACACCGGTGGGGATAAATGCCACCTCGCCAGGTGCTATGGTTTTGATAGCTGCTTGCGCAGGTATATCAAGGGCTGCGAGCACTTCTTGGGCTGAAATGCGGCCCGATTCGGTGGCGGTGCCGTGGACCAGCACCGGCAGGCCCTCGCGTGCCAGCAGCAAGGCCAGCAGTGGCGTTAGCAGCGGCAGCTTGCGGGCACCGTTGTAGCTGGGGATGACGATGACAGGCTTTTCACCGGCGGGCACCAGCGTGAGCCGCTGGCGCGTGGCGTCCAGAAAGCCCGCCATTTCTTCGGCGGTTTCGCCCTTGATACGCATGGCCAGACAAAACGCGCCAATTTCCAGGTCGGTGACCGTGCTGTCCAGCACCTGACCCATCAGATCAGCCGCCTGTTCACGGGTCAACGCGCGTGCGCCGTCTTTGCCCCGTCCAATTTCCTTGATGTATTTTCCAATGCCCATGGCGCGATTGTCTCCGACTTAGGCGCGGCTGATGTCTGCGGTCAGGGCAGTGGCGCGCACCATGCGTTGCAACTGGGGCACACAGGAGCCGCAGTTGGTGCCGCATTTCAGACTTGCCTGTAGCGAGGCCAGGCGCTCTGCGGGCGTGCCGCCGCACTGGCGCAGGTGGCCGTCGATGGCCTGGTCGGTCACGTTAAAGCAGGTGCACACCGGCGTGCCGCGCGACACCACGGCCACGGGCGGTGTGGCACCGCAAGCCAGCAGTGCACGGCCGTAGGCGTGGGCGGGTAGCTCGTCTTGCAGCAGGGTTTTGATCCAGCTTTGCGCGCTGGTGTCGCCAGCCAGCATGACGCCTTCCAGCGTGGCCGCATCCCCCGTGCGGCGCAAATGCACCGCGCGGTGTTGGCCGCGTTTCTTGTCGGCGTAGCGCAGCAGGCTGGGGCCGTTCAGGCCAAAAATGGTTTCAAGTTGTTGCAGCAATTCGTCCGGTGCGGCCTCGTGGCCCGCAGCCCGAAACAGCACGCCGCTGCGCTCGGCTTGGGTGCCGTCGGTGGGCACGTTGTTGGAAAACGGCGTGCAGCTGGCAAACGGAAAGCGGTCCATTAGTGCCTGCAGCGCAATGCGCGCCGACAGCACTTCAGTGGCGGGCAGCCAGGCCATGGCGAGCAGGTTCCACGGCAAATCCGCCTTCAAAATCTTGATAGCGGCGTGTTTGAACTCCGGCTGCTTGGAGTCGGGGCAGTACGCGGACGTGGTGAGTGCGTTGACCCCTGCAAGGCGCTGGCCGGTGTTGGCTTGGCCGCTCAAGAATTCCTCGCCCCAATGCATAGCGATAAACGCCTGGCTCAGCCCCAGCTCGGCGCTGGCTTGCACCGGCACCACGATGCTGCCGCGCTTGCTGGTCACAAAGGCCAGATCGCCGTCTTTGAAGCCGTGGCGTGCCATGTCTTGCGGGTGCATCTGCACGGCGGGCTCGCTCAAATGGCCAAACAGCCGCCCCAAGGTTCCGGTACGGCTCATGCCGTGCCATTGGTCGCGCAGGCGCCCGGTGGTGAGTGAAAACGGGTAGCGCGACTCGCGCGGTTCAGCCACGCCTTGGTAGGCGCTGGCAATAAAGCGGGCTTTGCCATCCGGCGTGGGGAACACGCCGTCCTCATACAGGCGTGCCTTGCCCTGCGTGGCGCCTTCGGGCAGCGGCCACTGTTGGGGCGCAAGTTCGAGCATGGCGTAGGACATGCCGGTGATGTCCAGGTCGCGTCCACGGGTGGATTCGCGGTGCTCAACCCAAACCGATTCTGGTGTGGTGTAGGGGAAAAGGCTTGCCTGGGACGGCAACCCGCGCGCCGCCTCCAGCCGTTGCGCAAACCGCACGGCGATTTGCCAGTCGTGGCGGGCGTCGCCCGGTGGCTTGACCGCTGCGCGCACGCGGGAGATGCGCCGCTCGCTGTTGGTGACCGTGCCTTCTTTTTCGCCCCAGGTGGTGGCGGGCAGCAACAGGTCTGCAAACCGCGTGGTGGCGGTGGTGGCGAAGGCTTCTTGCACCACTACAAACTCGGCGCGCTCCAATGCGCGGCGCACGGTGGCCTGGTCGGGCATGCTTTGCGCGGGGTTGGTGCAGGCAATCCATAGTGCTTTAATTTCGCCGTCCGCCGCGGCCTGGAACATCTCCACCGCAGTTTTTCCGGGCGTGGAGGGCACCTCCGGTACGCCCCACAGCGCCGCTACTTCCGCGCGGTGCACCGGGTTGGACAGGTCGCGGTGCGCCCCAAGTAGATTGGCCAGGCCACCCACTTCGCGCCCGCCCATGGCGTTAGGCTGGCCGGTCAGCGAGAAGGGCCCGGCACCTGGCTTGCCGATCTGGCCCGTGGCCAGGTGCAGGTTGATGAGGGCGGTGTTTTTGGCGGTGCCGCTGCTGGACTGGTTCAGGCCCTGGCAGTACAGGCTGAGCGTGGCGCCGCGCTGCATGTTGCCAGCGCTTTGCACGCCGGCAAACAGCTTGGCGGCGGCAAATAGGTCTTCTTCTTTGATGCCGCAGACCTGCGCCACCATTTCGGGTGTGCACTCGCGCACCATGGCTTTGAGCGCCTCGAACCCGTGGGTGTGGGCTGCAATGTAGGCGGTGTCCAGCCACCCTTCCCACAGCATGATGTGCAGCATGCCGTTGAACAGCATGACGTCGGTGCCGGGTTGAAGGGGTAAAAACAGGTCGGCGATCTCGGCGGTGTCGCTGCGCCGGGGGTCGCAATAGATGATCTTCAGCTTCGGGTTGGCGCGCTTGGCGTCCTCAATGCGCCTGAAGAGGATGGGATGCGCGTAGGCGGTGTTGGAGCCGACGATAAAAATCGTTTCGGCCAGACCCAAATCGTCATAGCACGCCGGGGGTGCGTCGGCGCCCAGCGTTTGTTTGTAGCCCGCCACCGCGCTGCTCATGCACAGGCGGGAGTTGGTGTCGATGTTGTTGGTGCCAATGAGCCCCTTGGCCAGTTTGTTGAAGACGTAGTAGTCCTCGGTGAGCAACTGCCCTGACACATAAAAGCCCACCGCGTTGGGGCCGTGGCGCTCAATGATGTCGGTGAAGCGGGTGCTGGCCCAATCCAGCGCTTTGCTCCAGCGGATGGCCTGGGGAGGCGCGCCACGCTGCAGGCGCTGCATGGGTTGCAGCAGCCGGGTTTGCTGGGTGACCTCCGGGCTGGCGGTGAGGTGCAGGGTGGAGCCCTTGGAGCACAAACGCCCGAAGTTGGCCGGGTGGTCGGGGTCTCCCCGCACGCCTACGATGTGCTCACCAGTGAGTGGCGTGCCACGGGTCTCGATGATCACGCCACAACCGACGCCGCAATAAGGGCAGGTGGAGCGGGTCGAGCGCGTCTGCATATCTATTCCCATCGGAACGATGGGGATGTGGCGTTGGTTTGTGGCGGGATGGGTCATGCCGCGCTGGGGTTGGTGTGGTTTTTGCTGCCAGGCCCTGCGACCGGAGCCGTCAGGTCCAGGGCGTGGTGGGTCAACTCGTGGGCGTTCAGGTGCACCGCGCCGTCTTCGACCTTGACGCTGAACTTGGGGGTGCAGCCCTCATCGGGGGCTGCGGCCTGGCCGGTGCACAGGCCAATGGTCCAGTTGTGCAGCGGGCAGGCCACACTGGTGCCAAACACAATGCCTTGGCTCAAGGGGCCGCCTTTGTGGGGGCAGCGGTCGAGCAGGGCGAACACCTCGTCCTTGTCGTTGCGAAACACCGCCACATCCATCCCGGCGGGACGCGCCACACAGCGCGAACCCAGGACGGGGATGTCGGACACCAGACAGATTTTTTTCCAATCGCTCATATCATTCCTATTGCTATGTTTTTAGTAGCTGCTTGCGCACATTCCATATGGGCTACAGCCCTAAATGGCTTGAAATTTCGGGTTCGGCTCAGGCTTCCACGGTGAGCTTGTCAAACTGGCGGGTGTCCACCTGGGCCTCTTTGAAGTCGAACCAGGGATCGGGCTCACCGTCCAGGGCAAATTGCAGCTTGGCCCACAGGGCTTTGCGGCCGGATTCGTCCTCCAGAATCTTCTTCTTCACGTAGTCCATGCCGACGCGGTTCAGGTAGTGCACGGTGCGCTCCAGGTACCAGCCTTCTTCGCGGTACAGCTGCATGAAGGCGCCGGTGTACTCCAGCACTTCTTCCGATGTTTTGAGCTTGGTGAAGAAGTGCGCCACCTCGGTTTTGATACCGCCATTGCCGCCGATGTGCATCTCCCAGCCGCTGTCCACACCGATGATGCCGACGTCCTTGATACCGGCTTCGGCGCAGTTGCGCGGGCAGCCCGACACGGCAAACTTCACCTTGTGCGGGGCGTACATGCGCCACATGGCTTTTTCCAGGTCTTTGCCCATTTGGGTCGAGTCCTGGGTGCCCATGCGGCACCACTCGCTGCCGACGCAGGTTTTTACCGTGCGCAGTGCCTTGGCGTAGGCGTGTCCCGATGGCATGCCGATGTCCTTCCAGACGTTGACTAGGTCTTCCTTCTTCACGCCCAAAAGATCGATGCGCTGGCCGCCGGTGACCTTGACGGTGGGAATCTTGTACTTGTCCACCGCATCGGCAATGCGGCGCAGCTCATCGGCCGTGGTCTCGCCGCCCCACATGCGGGGGATGACGGAGTAGGTGCCGTCCTTCTGGATGTTGGCGTGGCTGCGTTCATTGATGGCGCGGCTTTGCGGGTCGTCCTTTGCCTCTTTTGGCCAGCTGCTCAGCACGTAGTAGTTGATGGCCGGGCGGCAGCTGGAGCAGCCGTTGGGCGTGCGCCACTCCATGAAGTGCATAACTTCACCGATGGTGAGCAGCTTGTTGGCCACGATGGCATCGCGCACGGCCTGGTGCCCGTGGTCGGTACAGCCGCACATGGCCTTGGTCTTGGGGGTGGCGGAGTAATCGCCACCGGCGGTGAACATCAAAATTTGCTCCACCAAGCCCGTGCACGAACCGCACGACGCACTGGCCTTGGTGTGCTTACGCACTTCGTCCAGCGTGAACAGGCCTTTTTCCTTGATCGCCTTGCAGATGGTGCCCTTGGTCACGCCATTGCAGCCGCAGACCTCGGCGGTGTCGGGCATGCTGGCGGCCTTGTTGTGGCCCTCATGGCCGGCATCGCCAATATTGCTTTCGCCGAACATCAGCTTGTCGCGGATGTCGCTCACGCTGCGGCCATCGCGCAGCAGCTTGAAGTACCAGCTGCCATCCACCGTGTCGCCATACAGGCAGGCGCCGACTAATTTGTCGTCCTTGATGACTAGCTTTTTGTAGACGCCGCCATAGGGGTCGCTCATCACCAGTTCTTCGGTGCCTTCGCCGCCGCTGAAGTCGCCTGCGCTGAACAAATCAATGCCGGTGACCTTGAGCTTGGTGGAGGTGAGCGAGCCCTTGTACTGGCCAATGCCGAACTGCGCCAAATGGTTGGCCGCCACTTTGGCCTGCTCAAACAGGGGTGCCACCAGCCCGTAGGCAATGCCACGGTGCGCAGCACATTCACCCACCGAGTAGATGCGCGCATCGGTGATGGTTTGCATGGTGTCATTCACCACAATGCCCTTGTTGCAATGCAGGCGCATGCTCTCAGCCAGCGTGGTGTTGGGGCGAATGCCCACGGCCATCACGACCAGGTCGGCCAGTGTGGAAGTGCCGTCCTTGAAATGGATGCTTTGCACGCGGCCGCCTTTGCCCTCCAACTCGCTGCCCACCAGCTCCTGGGTCTGTGCACCCATGAGGAATTTCAGGCCCCGGTCTTCCAGCGACTTTTGCAGCATCTTGCCAGCCACGGTGTCCAACTGGCGCTCCATCAGCGTCGGCATGACGTGCACCACACTCACGCTCATGCCGCGCAGCATCAGGCCGTTGGCCGCTTCCAGACCCAGCAGACCGCCGCCGATGACCACCGCATTTTTGTACTTGGTGGCTGCGTCGATCATCGCGTTGGTGTCGGCTATGTCGCGGTAGGCAATCACGCCTTCCAGGTCCTTGCCCGGCACGGGCAGGATGAAAGGGTTGGAGCCGGTGCACATCAGCAGGCGGTCGTATTCGGCGCTGAGCTTCTCGCCGGTGGTGTTCTCGGCGTGCACGATGCGCTTGACGCGGTCTACCGAGGTGACCTTCCAGCCTGCATGCAGGTGGATGTTGTTGTCTTTGTACCAGTCCCACGAGTTGAGCACGATCTCGTCCAGCGTCTGTTCCCCCGCCAGCACGGGCGAGAGCAGGATGCGGTTGTAGTTGGGGTGGGGCTCCGCGCCAAACACGGTAATGTCATACAGGTCGGGCGACACCTTGAGCAGCTCCTCAATGGTGCGTACGCCGGCCATACCGTTACCGACCATCACGAGTTTCAATTTTTTCATTGCGGCTACTCCAGTGTTTGAATTGCGGAAATTAGTGCGCGCCCCAAGCCAGTTGCAAGGTCAAAACAGTGCGGTACCGGGCATCGGCACCAGAATGGGGCTGTAAATACAGAGTCAGACACGTCACTTGACCCGTCTGTTGCGCACGTCGTTGTGCGCAGAGCCTTGGGCGCAATGGCCTAGGGTGGACGCTCCGTTACGTCCGATAGTGCATACGCAATACTTGTGCCATAGCCGCCGCCCCGTTTAGGTGCGTCGCCATGTCTCTTTGGAAGGCGATCAACCAAGGCGCTGTCTGTGTTGATCGGCTATAAGTTCAGCTTAGCCAATTCGGAGTCGCGCAATGCACACCACCAACAGTTCGTCGGTTTGGACCACAGAAAGCAGTCAGGGCAAGCAAGCCTGGTACGGGATCGTCGGCGTGGTGCTGGGTGGTGCCCTGGTTTACGGGTCTCGTAGCCAAGGGCTGGAGCAGTTGACCGGCACCGCAGCACTGATCCTGGGTTTGCTCATCCTTGGAGTCAGTCTGGCGACGCTGGTCATTGGTGGCAAACAAGTAATCTCGGTTGATCCCCGCAGAGGGCTTGTCCGGATAGAAACCCTTTCCCGCTTTGGTAACACGAGTCGGGTGATCCCGTTGAGTCAAGTCAAGGATGTGTCTATTGGGGAGCTTGGCGACAAAGAGGGGGGGAGCATTTCCTACCATGTGGCGCTCCATCTCCAGAATGGAAAGGAAGTTGCGCTCTTTGTCGGTGCCTTCGAAGGTGTGTACGACCGGAAAGTGATGGAAGCCCGTCGCCAGCGGCTTGACCAATACCTGAAGGCCCGGTCGGGTCATGGCTGACATTCGGGCCTAGGCCAGCATCAGGCGGCGCACATGCATCGGTGGTTCTTGGGCGGGGCTGCCCGGCAAAAATAAGGCTGTGGCCATGGTGCCGCGTGTCGGGAGGAGTCTTGTCGACACGGAAGGCGTTGCCTTATTGCGCATTGTCAATCGCCCACCCTGGTGCCCACCCAAAATGAATCCATCATGGATGAGTTTTGGTTGTGTGTGCGGTTGCTGTTGTTGCTGGCGGTGGCGAACGGCGGGCCGATTGTTGCCAAGCGGGTGTTTGGTACCCGATGGAATGCTCCGCTGGATTTTGGCCTGATGTTTTTTGACGGACGACCGCTGCTGGGTGCGTCCAAGACCGTGCGGGGCTTTGTGGTCGCAGTGCTGTTGACCGCGGCGGCAGGTGCACTACTGGGACTTGGCTGGCAGTTGGGTGCCATGGTTGGCGCGTTCTCTATGCTGGGTGACGCCTTATCGAGTTTTGTGAAGCGGCGCCTCAACATTGCTTCCAGTGGGCGTGCCACGGGGATTGATCAGATTCCTGAGGCTTTGCTGCCCATGTTGGTGGCTCGCGCAGGGCTCGGGCTGTCGCTACTGGAGGTGATGGCCATCACGGTGGTTTTCTTTGCGCTTGAAATTCCCCTGGCCCGCTTGTTCTTCAGGCTTCGGCTGCGGGATCGCCCGTATTGAGGGTGCCACGACGCAGTCGGTGCAGGGTGATTTCGGGTGGGCAGTTCAGCCGCACATCGACTATGGAGGCGCCGCAGCCCACTGAGGTGTAGCCCTGCATGCCGTGGTACTGCCACGCACCTTTGGCGAACGCCCGGGGTGCACCGGAGTCGGTCAGGATGGGGGTGCCGCCAGGCAGGCATATTTGCCCACCGTGGGTGTGGCCGCACAACATCAGATCGAAGCCCGCATGGGCTGCATGGCGGTAGGGCTCGGGGGTGTGCGACAGCAAAATAGTGCACAACTCGGGCGCTACGTGGGCGGTGGCTTTGTGGAAGTTATGCGTGCGGAAATAGTGTGCATCGTCAATGCCCACCAATGCCAGCGCCGCGCCACCACGCTCCAGCAGGGCAGACTCGTTCATTAGTACCTGAATCCCCAGCGCCTCCATCCCCGGGACCATGCGGATGCTGTCGTGGTTGCCCAGTACGGCCAACACGGTCTTGCCCAGGTGCGGGCGCAGCAGTGCAAGCGCATCCAGCGCTGGCTGAAAGGGTCCGAAGGTGCGAAAGCGGTAGTCCCCGGTCATGACACAGAGGTCGTACGACAGACCCCGAATGCTTTGAACCAGGTGGTGGATGTATTGCGGGTGGATGTCCAGGTGCAGATCACTCAGGTGGAGCAGGGTGAAGCCGTCAAACGCAGGGGGCAACTGGCGGAGCCAGACTTCGTTGGTCTTTTTGTGGATGTTCAGAACATTGCGCTGCCCCCGGCCGTGCAAACCGGTCACCGTCAGTGCGGCGCGAATCAGGCCATGCACAGAATACCAATTTTCCAGATGGAAGAAGTGCGTACCTTTGCGCACCACGTGGCTTTCGTGCTCGCCTTCCAGCCCTAAACGCTGGCGCAAATGCATGCGGCCGATGCGTGCCTCAAGGGTCGTGAGCGCCTGGCGCTCACTCTCACTGCATTCGAACAGTTTCATGGATGTCGCAACTTTAAGTTCCCAACCCTTTGCGATTTTGATTTTTCGCAAATGCGAGGGGCACATTGAAAAATGTGCGAAATATCAAGCCACAAGTGCGACTGCGAAATAGCCTAGTCAGGCGGTCTTTTATGGCCGGTCGCCTGCGAGCGCAGGACATCAATTTTCAACCCATCAAAGCATGAAGGAATAGAAATGACTTCCAAAGTTACAACCACTGGAACTCCCCGTCCCAATGGCGACGGATCGGGTGACGGGCGCACGCCTTCCATCGAAGACGCCGCCCACACTCTCAAAGAGGGGATTGTTCAGACCCTGTCAGGCCTGAGCACGATCGAGTCGGACATTGTGGCGCTGGTCCGAAAGACCGTGGCCGATGCGCTGCGTGCCGGGGGCTCCACCGCCGGTGAGTTGGTCAATGTCGTACACCATGTGGTTATGGGTACCATCGGCGCGGTGGAGCAAGTGGGCACCGGGCTGACCATGAGCATTAAAAGCGTGGCCAAGGGCATCGTGATGGGCGTGCACGACGTCGGTGGGGATGTGGTGTCGGCATCGGCTGAGACCATGCGTTCGGTGATCAAACACGCCGCAGCCGTGGGCTCCGATGTTGGCGTGGTGGCCAAGCGCGCGGTGGATGGCTTAATTGAAGCCACCGTCGACGTGGGTGGCAATGTTGCTCAGGTGAGCAAAAGCGCCATCGAAGGTGCCATTGAGGAGGCTGGGAAAGTCGGCAACATGGCGGTCAAGACCGTGAAGGACGTGCTTGGCAATATCCGGGGCAATCTGGTTGAGTCTGCTGATGCGCAATCCCACGGCGCGGGGAAAAAGTCACAGGCTGGAGCCTCCGGCAAGGAAATGCCACACTGACAGGTGTCAGGCCAGTGCTTTGCGCAACGTGGTGAGCACCTACCGGGCCAGCAACACTGGCACCGGTGACTGGTGAATCACCCGCTGCGCCACGGAGCCCAGAAGCATATTGCCCACGGCACCCATGCCGCGCGTGCCCATGGCAACTTGGTCCACTTGCAGGTCCTTTGCGGTGCGGACAATCTCGTTGGCAATCACGCCATAGGAACGCACAGGCTCCCCCAACATTATTCCCTGAGCCTTCGCATATTCCGTGGCGTTGGCTAGGATTGTGCTTTGGTGCTTCTTCTGGTCGTCCTCAATCTTCTGGATGGTCGTGGCCGTGTAGTCACCATAAAAAATCGGCTCCGGGCTGACGCACAAAAGCGTTGCTTGCAGTTCTAGCGCGGAGTGCACCATCTTCCCGACGGCATCGATAGCCCGGTTTGCGTGCTCGGACCCGTCTACTGCGATTAACACTTTTAACATACGAACTCCTTCAAGGTTGGTCTGAATCCATGCTAGGCACGGCGCTCATCTGGCTGCGTGAGAATTCGCAACAATCGCCGTTCAGCGGGATGAAAAATCGTTCGCATGACATTTCTCAAACGCGAAGTGGCTGAGGCTGCCTAGTCTTGATTCCCGGGGCGAGTGCATTGAGTGCGCTCGTTTCTTGTTTCGATGGAACCTTCAACTTTTTGAGGAAGCAATCATGAGTAATTTGCGTTTATTTGATCCAGCAGTGAATGACCCTTTTGAGTCCATGTTCAGGCGTTTTTTGGCGCCCATTCGCATGGATATCGACAACGGAGCTTTGGAGATGCGCGTGGACGTCACCGAGATTGACGGCATCTACAAAGTGCGCGCCGATATTCCGGGGGCTAAGAAGGAAGACATCAATGTGCGCATTGATGGCAACCTGGTCCAGATTGACGCGGAAATGAAGCGCCAAAAGGAAACCAAAGAGAGTGGTGGCAAAGTGCTGCGCAGTGAGCGCTGGGAGGGCGCGGTGTCCCGCGCCTTTACCGTGGCACAGGATGTGGATGAGTCCAAGGTCTCTGCCAAGTACGAAGATGGTGTGCTGACCTTGGAGTTGCCCAAGAAGGCAATGAGCGCTGCAAAGAAGATCACGATTCAGTGATTGTTTGGGGGCAGCCGGGTCTGCAAGGCCTCAGGTGTTGCGGGGCCCGGCGGCCCCTTTTCTTATATTCAGGGTAAGTTGAAACGTACGTTCATGCGGCCGTTTTTTCGACGTGGGCTTGGCGCGTGTACAGGAAGTCGATGACCGCCTTGCGGTACTGCAGGTACTGGGCGCTGTCGGCCAGTGCCACGCGGTTACGTGGCCGGGGCAGTTCCACGGCGAGTACTTCGCCAATGGTGGCGGCCGGGCCGTTGGTCAGCATCACGATCTTGTCGGACAGCAGGACCGCCTCGTCCACATCGTGCGTCACCATCACCACGGTGCTGTGGGTGCGGGCCACGATTTCCAGCAACTCGTCTTGCAGCTTGGCACGGGTGAGGGCATCCAGCGCGCCAAAGGGCTCGTCCATCAGCAGCACTTTGGGCTCCATGGCCAACGCCCGGGCAATGCCGACGCGCTGCTTCATGCCGCCGGAAATCTCACCGGGGCGTTTCTGCGCGGCGGCGGTCAAGCCGACCAGTGCCAGCGCCGCGTCGGTGCGGGCCATGAGCTGGGCTTTGTTTTCGGACGGTGCGCCCACGCTTTTGGATCCGGCACCAAACACGCGCTCCACGCCCAGGTACACGTTGTCAAAGCAGGTCAGCCAGGGCAGCAGTGAATGGTTTTGAAACACCACCGCACGCTCAGGCCCGGGGCCTGCAATCTCGCGGTTGGCGCACAACAGCATGCCTGCAGTGGGCATGGTCAGCCCGGCAATCAGGTTGAGCAAGGTGGACTTGCCGCAACCCGAGTGGCCGATCAGGGTCACAAACTCGCCCTTGGCGACGTTCAGGTTGACATCACGCAGGGCAGGGAAGAAGCCCTTCTTGGTCTTAAAGGTTTGCTCCACATTGTGGATTTCAATGAATTTGCTGCTCAGGTTGTCGCTCATGATTTCACCTCTTCAAATGTGAACGCTGTCGCAATTTTGATCAGGGCGTATTCCAGAACCAGCCCCACGATGCCAATCACGAAGATGGCAATGATGATGTTTTTGACGTTCAGGTTGTTCCACTCGTCCCACACCCAAAAGCCAATACCCACGCCACCCGTCAGCATTTCAGCCGCCACAATCACCAGCCAGGCTGTGCCCACTGCCAGGCGCACGCCAGTCAACATGTAGGGCAGCACCGAGGGGAACAGGATCTTGGTCACGATCTTCCACTCGCTCAGGTTCAGCACGCGGGCCACGTTCATGTAGTCCTGCGGTACGCGCTGCACGCCCACCGCGGTGTTGATGACCATGGGCCAAATAGAGCAGATGAAGATGGTCCAGATGGCGGCCGGGTTGGCACCCTTGAACACCAGCAGGCCAATCGGCAACCAAGCTAACGGGGATACCGGGCGCAGCAGGCTGATCAGCGGGTTAAACATGCGGCTCAAAAATTCAAACCGCCCGATCATGAAGCCCGCCGGAATGCCCACCACTGCGGCCAGACCAAAGCCCAGCGCCACCCGCTCTAATGACGCCAGCACGTTCCAGCCCACGCCCTGGTCGTTGGGGCCCTTTCGGTAGAACGGATCGCTGAACAGCACCACGGCCTGCTTCCAGGTCTCCCACGGGCTGGGAATGCTGCTGGCCGTGCCGATGCTGACCAGCGCCCAAATGCCGATCAGCAAGCCCAAGCCAAACAGGGGCGGCAACACCGTCAGCGCGAGGCCGCGCCAGTCGTAGCTTGTTTTCATGGTGAATCCTTAGGCCTTGATCTTGAAACCGTCGGCGTATTTCTTCGGGTCTTTGCCGTCCCACACCACACCGTCCATCAGCTTGGTGGTGCGCATCACGTCTTTGGGCACGGGCGTTTTGGTGGCTGCAGCCGCCTGTTTGTAGATATCGATCTGGTTGATCTGCTTGGCCACGCCCAGGTAGTCGGGGTGGTCTTTCAGCAGGCCCCAGCGCTTGTGCTGGGTCATGAACCACATGCCGTCGCTCAGATAAGGGAAGTTGACGGCACCGTCGTTGAAGAACTTCATGTAGTTGGGGTCGTCCCAGGTCTTGCCCATGCCGTTTTGGTAGCGGCCCAAAATGCGCTGGTTGATAGCGTCCACACTGGTGTTCACGTAGCTCTTGTCGGCAATGGTCTCGGCCATCTTGGTTTTGTTGGACAGGCTGGCGTCGATCCACTGGCTGGCTTCCAGAATCGCAGCGGTGACGGCGCGGGCGGTGTTGGGGTATTTCTTGACAAAATCGCCAGTGGTGCCCAGCACCTTTTCAGGGTGGTCTTTCCAGATGTCCTGCGTGGTGGCGGCTGTGACGCCAATGCCGTCAATGATGGCGCGGTGGTTCCAGGGTTCGCCCACGCAAAAACCGTCCATGTTGCCGACCCGCATATTGGCCACCATTTGCGGCGGTGGCACGGTGATGACTTTGGCGCCGCTGATGGGGTTGATGCCATTGGCCGCCATCCAGTAATACAGCCACATGGCGTGCGTGCCGGTGGGGAAGGTCTGGGCAAAGGTGTATTCACGCTTCTCGGCTGCCATCAGCTTGGCCAGGCCTGCGCCGTCGACCGCACCCTTGTCGGCCAGCTTTTTGCTCAGGGTGATGGCCTGGCCGTTGTTGTTCAGGGTCATCAGCACGGCCATGTCTTTCTTGGCCCCGCCCACACCCAAATGCACGCCATAAATCAGGCCGTACAGCACATGGGCAAAGTCCAGCTCTCCGGTGGTGAGCTTGTCGCGCACACCGGCCCAACTGGCCTCTTTGGTGGGGATGATTTTCACACCGTACTTTTTGTCGAAACCCAGCACCGATGCCATCACCACACTGGCGCAGTCGGTCAGGGGGATGAAACCGATTTTGACTTCGGTTTTCTCTGGGGCGTCTGACCCTGCGGCATACACCACAGAGCGCAGTGCCGGTGTAATGCCAATAGCACCCAAGGTGGCGGATTGCAGCACGGAGCGGCGGCTGAGTTTGGTTTTCAGAAGATCGGTCATCGCAGTTCTCCAAAGAAAAGAAAGAAAACAAAAAAGGCGTCCACACAAGGCTCAAAACGCATGCAGCATTTCGAACCTGTGGGGACGCCTTTGTCCTGTTACGCACTGCCCGATCCGCCTTTAGACCGGGTTCTGCGCATGACCCTTGCGGGTCTCGGAGTGATCTACGCAATGACCATGCCAGCTTGGTTTGCTTGACTATTGCTATAAAAATAGTAGCTGCTTGCGCATTTCCCATAAGGGCTAGAGGCTTATTTGATCTAAGAAACAGCAGAGGGCACTGTTTTTGTGCAGCGCACCAAATAGGGAATTTCGTGGTGGTGGTGGGGCGGTAGGGTGGCACAGGGTTCTGCGCAGGTAAAGGAGGAGGCCGAAGGCCGGGGGACACGGAGCAGAACCCTGTGCCACCCTACCGCCCCACCTTCTAGGCCAGCAAATCGGCTACATCCAGCATGCGCTGGGCCACATCCACCAGCTTGAGGTTTTTGTCCATCGCGGTTTTACGCAGCTTGGCATAGGCGGCATCTTCGGACAGTTGCTGACGCTGCATCAACAGGTGTTTGGCACGGTCAATGACCTTGCGGTCCTTGAGCTCGGTGCTGACTTCCATCAGTTCATTGCGGGTATCGGCCAGCTCCTGGCGCAACTGCTGCTCGTGCTGGAAGCGGGCCATAGCCACGTCCAAAATGGGGCGGATGCGCGCACTGGACAGCCCCGCCACGATGTAGGCCGACACGCCTGCAGCCACGGCGGCCCGGGCGTTGGAGGTGTCGTTGTCATTGGTAAACATCACAATGGGGCGGCGCTCGTCGCGTGTGGCCATGACCACATGTTCCAGCGCGTCACGCGCATCGCTCTCGGCGTCCACAATGATCAAATCGGGCTGCAGTTGTGCCAGCCGTTCGGTCAGAAACACGTCGGCCGGCAGCACCGCCACCAGGTTGAACCCGCTCTCCAACAGCCCGATACGTAGGCTGCGCGAGCGTTCGGCCTGGTCCAGTGCGTGGGTGTCCTGTGGATCAGAGACATCCAGGTCGGGGGAGATCACAACAATGCGCAGGGCTTCAGACATGAGTAAGTTAATGCAAGAAACACGCCAGTGGCGGGGTGAGTGGCGCGAAACTGAGGGGCTGGCGGGGCGGGCACCTGGCCAGAGCGGGTGCTTCCTCTAAACTCGCAGACTAGGGTCGGTCTTGCATTACTTAGGGATACAACATGCTGGTTTTGGGGTTTGAGTCGTCGTGTGACGAAACAGGGGTCGCCATGGTGCGCACGCGCCGCGATGGTGCGCCCGAGCTGTTGGCGCACGCGCTGTACAGCCAGATTGAAATGCACCAGGCCTATGGTGGCGTGGTGCCAGAGCTGGCCAGCCGCGACCATATTCGCCGCGTGCTGCCGCTGACGCAAGAGGTGTTGGACCGCACCGGGCGCACGCTGGCCGAGTTGGACGTAGTGGCCTACACCCGTGGCCCGGGCTTGGCCGGTGCCTTGTTGGTGGGGGCCGGTGTGGCCTGTGCCATGGCCGCGGCTTTGGGCAAGCCAGTGTTGGGGGTGCACCACCTGGAGGGGCACTTGCTGTCGCCCTTTTTGAGCGAAGACCCGCCGGAATTTCCCTTCGTGGCCCTGCTGGTCTCGGGCGGCCACACCCAGCTGATGCGGGTGGAAGGGGTAGGGCGCTATGAACTCCTGGGCGAAAGCATTGACGACGCTGCAGGTGAGGCCTTTGACAAGTCAGCCAAGCTGATGGGGCTGGCGTACCCGGGCGGGCCGCTGTTGGCGCGCATGGCCGAAGACGGCGACCCCAAGGCCTACGCCCTGCCGCGCCCCTTGTTGCACAGCGGCAACCTGGACTTTTCATTCGCTGGATTGAAGACTGCGGTGCTGGTGCAGTCGCAAAAAATGGTGGCGGCGCACGTTGGGCTGGAGCCGGGCACGCCCCCCGCTGCCAAAATGGCATCGGGCACCACGGCCGGGTTCGAGGCATTGCCCTTGCAAGCGCACTGTGATTTGGCAGCCTCGACCCAAGCGGCGATAGTGGAAGTGCTGGTGAAGAAATCGCTGACGGCGCTGAAGCTCACGGGCTTGAAACGGCTGGTGGTGGCCGGTGGTGTGGGGGCCAACCGAAATTTGCGTGCGCAACTCAATGCTGAATGTGCCAAGCGCACTGTGCGGGTGCATTACCCAGAGATGCATTTGTGCACCGACAACGGCGCCATGATCGCCATGGCCGCCGCCATGCGGCTGCAAAGCGGAATCGCCGAGGCCAGCCGGACCTACGCTTTTGACGTCAAGCCCCGCTGGCCTCTGCATTTACTATAAAAAGTGCCTGAAACCCTTATGGGACGTGCGCAAGCAGCTCCTTAATTTATAGCAGTAAGCGGGCACTACCTTAGTGGATGGCCAACTCGGACGCGTTGCTCACGGGCACTTTCTTGGCCAGTTTGAGGGTCAGCACGCCGTTTTCCAGCTTGGCTTCGCTCAAGGCGTTGTCAATGTCTTGGGGGAGCTCGTAGGCAGCACGGTAGCTTCGGGCGGCACCCTCCTTGGACTGGATGCGCACCACGGCACCTTCAATCGTGATGCTGAGCTGGTCTTTGGCAATGCCGGGCATGTCCAGACTCAGGGTGAATCCGGTGTCGTCCTGGGTATAAGCGGCACCTTGTTGGCGCGCTGTGAACAGGGCATCGGCCAGAAAACGCTCCGCAGTCCGACCGGTTTGTGAGGCGGCCTGACGGCGCAGGTTGGACTGGAAAGCAGAGGGGGCAGCAGCAAAAAACATAGCATTAACTCCTAGTACACTTCGCGGCTCTCACCGTGAGCGCCGCATGCAGAGAAACTGCGCTCTTTTCCTCTCATTTCAAGAGAAATTTCACTATGTTTATTCTTCGTTCCAAGGCCTTGAAATCGGGCGCAGCAGCGCTATTTGCGTGCGCACTGGCGGGCACGTCGGCGTTGGCGAACACACCGCCGTCCACGATCAAATTGGCGATGATTGAGGGCCTGAGTGGTCCGACCGGCAATGCCGGCGAAGCGGTGTTTCGCAACATGGTTTGGGCGGTGGAGCGTGTCAATGCACGCGGTGGCGTCAAGTTGCCCGTCACGGCAGGTGGCAACCAGACGCTGGTGCTGGAGCGCTACGACAGCAAGGGCCAGACCGAAGAGGCTTTGTCCGCCTTGCGCTCGGCCATTGACGATGGCGCACGCTTCATCCTGCAGGGCAACAACTCGGGCACCGCAGCCGCCTTGATCGATGCCATCAACAAACACAACGAGCGCGAGCCGGGCAAGCGTGTCATCTTTTTGAATTACTCGGCCGTAGACCCCGCACTGACCAACGATAAATGCAGCTTCTGGCACTACCGCTTTGACGCCCACGCCGATATGCGCATGGCCGCCTTGATGGAGGCCATCAAGGACGACAAGGCGCTGAAAAGCGTCTACCTGATCGGCCAGGATTACAGCTTTGGCCAGGCGGTACTGCGCGAGGCCAAGCGCCAGTTGGGTGTGCAGCGCCCCGACATCCAGATTGCCGGGGAAGAATTGCACGCCATGGCCAAGGTGAAAGACTTTTTGCCCTATGCCACCAAGATCAAGGCCAGCGGCGCGCAAGCGGTCATCACGGGCAACTGGGGCAATGACCTCACCCTGTTGATCAAGGCTGCCAAGGATGTGGGCTTTGACGGCAAGTTCTACACCTTCTATGGCAACGCCCTGGGCGCGCAGGCCGCCATCGGTGAGGCCGGTGTCGGCAAGGTGGTGGCGGTGGCCGAGTGGCTGCCCAATGTGCAGACCGCCGCCAGTGAGGCCTTCTACAAGTCGTTTCGCGTGCGCTACCCCCAGCCCGCTGACGACTATGTCCACATGCGTATGCAGCTGATGATCGAGTCTTTGGCCCAGGCCATCGAGGGTGCTGGCAAGCAGGGCACCAGTGTTCCGATAGGTGCTATGAATATGGTAGCTGTTGGCGCACAGCTGGAGAGGGCTAGCGTCACATTGGGTGGTCAATCTGGTGCCATGCGGGCGCTGGACCACCAGTTCCAGCAGCCGCTGGTCGTGGGGGTGATGGACCGTGTGGGAACCCCTGGCGTCAAGTTCGATGTGGAAGGCTCGGGCTATGGCTTTCGCGTGATCAAGACGCTGGCACCCGCGGCGGCGGAGCAGACGACCACTTGCAAGATGCAGCGGCCGTAGGCGTCCCAGCCTGGCGTGGGTCCAGCTTTGGGTCTCGGGCTATAATCGACTGGCTATGCATTGGGCACAGCGCACGCTTGGGGCAGTTCCAGCTCCAAGCGCAAGTTCAAAAAACATTACAGGAAATAGAAATGATCGCATCCAGCATCAAAGCCGCTGTCGTTAAAGACAACGCACGCCAAGCCGGTGACACCGGTAGCCCAGAAGTGCAAGTTGCACTGCTGACAGCCCGTATCAACGAGCTGACACCCCACTTCAAGACCCATGCCAAAGACCACCATGGTCGCCGCGGTCTGCTGCGTATGGTGAGCCGTCGCCGTAAGCTTTTGGATTATTTAAATTCCAAAGACCACGACCGTTATGTTGCATTGATCGCCAAGTTGGGTCTGCGTAAGTAACCGTTAAATTGAATGATGAACGCCTGAGTTAGGTCACTAGCTCAGGCGTTTTTTACTTCGGAGGCGGCAAAAGCAGAGCGAAGCTGTGTCATTCCAAAGAAATTGAAGCCCCGAGGGGCGCAAGTTCATGAGTTTCTCTGGAATGGCATCGTGTTCTGTAATGTTGAATTCGGGCTTGGGTGAGGTGGCCGTTACCTTCCAATTGGCTCCAGTGTTGGGGCCGCAAAACAAGGAAATTCACAATGAGTATTTTTAACAAAGTTACCAAAACTTTCCAGTGGGGCCAAAACACGGTCACCATGGAAACCGGCGAAATCGCTCGCCAGTCCACCGGCGCTGTGCTGTTGGATATGGACGGCACCGTGGTGCTGGCCACCGTGGTCGCCAAGACAGAAGGCAAAGCCGGCCAAGACTTCTTCCCTTTGACCGTTGACTACCTGGAAAAGACCTATGCCGCAGGCAAGATCCCCGGAAGCTTCTTCAAACGTGAAGGCCGCCCCAGCGAGTTCGAGACACTGACCAGTCGCCTGATCGACCGTCCTATCCGCCCGCTGTTCCCAGAAGGTTTCTTCAACGAGGTGCACGTTGTGGTGCACACCTTGTCCCTGAATCCTGAAGTCGATGCCGATATTGCAGCCTTGATCGCTGTCAGCGCCGCCTTGTCCGTGTCCGGCATTCCTTTCAGCGGCCCCATCGGTGCAGCCCGCGTGGGTTACGTCAATGGTGAGTACGTGCTCAATCCTGGCCAAACCGCACGCAAGGGTTCCATCATGGATCTGGTCGTCGCCGGAACTGAATCCGCTGTGTTGATGGTCGAGTCCGAAGCGCAGCAACTGTCCGAAGAAATCATGCTCGGCGCAGTGGTGTTTGGCCATGAGCAGGGCAACATCGCCATCAACGCGATTCACGAACTCGTTCGTGATGCAGGCAAGCCCATGTGGGACTGGAAAGCACCTGCCAAGGACGAAGCCCTGATCGCCAAGGTTGGCGCGTTGGCCCAGGAAAAGCTGGCAGCGGCTTACCAAATCCGTAACAAGCAAGCCCGTACCCGCGCATGCCGCGAGGCGTATGCCGTCGTGATGGCTGACTTGAAGTTGGACGGTGTCGCATTCGACAGCGTGGCCGTTGAAGGTATGTTGTTTGACATCGAAGCCAAGATCGTGCGTAGCCAGATTTTGGCTGGCGAGCCCCGCATCGACGGCCGCGACACACGCACCGTGCGCGCCATTGAAATCCGCAACAGCGTGTTGCCACGCACCCACGGTTCTGCTTTGTTCACCCGCGGCGAGACTCAGGCTCTGGTCGTTACTACACTGGGCACCGAGCGCGATGCGCAGCGTATCGATGCCTTGTCGGGCGAGTACGAAGACCGTTTCATGTTGCACTACAACATGCCTCCGTTCGCCACCGGCGAAACCGGCCGCGTTGGTACGCCCAAGCGCCGTGAAATCGGCCACGGCCGTCTGGCCAAGCGTGCACTGGTTGCTGTGTTGCCTTCGAAAGAAGACTTCCCTTACACCATGCGTGTGGTTTCGGAAATCACCGAATCCAACGGTTCGTCTTCCATGGCTTCGGTGTGCGGCGGCTGCTTGTCCTTGATGGACGCTGGTGTACCTATGAAAGCCCACGTGGCCGGTATCGCCATGGGCCTGATCAAGGAAGACAACCGCTTTGCAGTGTTGACCGACATCCTGGGTGACGAAGATCATTTAGGCGACATGGACTTCAAGGTCGCTGGTACCACCAACGGTATCACCGCCCTGCAAATGGACATCAAAATCCAGGGCATCACCAAGGAAATCATGCAAGTTGCGTTGGCCCAGGCCAAAGAAGCGCGCATGCACATTCTGGGCAAGATGCAAGAAGCGATGAGCGAGGCCAAGACCGAAGTGTCCAACTTCGCGCCACGCTTGTTCACCATGAAGATCAACCCCGAGAAGATCCGTGACGTGATTGGCAAGGGCGGTTCGGTGATTCGCGCGTTGACCGAAGAAACCGGTACCCAGATCAACATCGACGAAGACGGCACCATCACCATCGCATCGTCCGATCCAGCCAAGGCAGAAGAAGCCAAGCGCCGCATCGAGCAAATCACCGCTGAAGTGGAAATCGGCAAGGTTTACGAAGGTGCCATCACCAAGATTTTGGACTTTGGTGCCTTGGTCAACTTGTTGCCTGGCAAAGACGGTTTGCTGCACATCAGCCAGATCGCCCATGAGCGCGTCGAGAAAGTCACGGACTACCTGTCCGAAGGTCAGATCGTCAAGGTCAAGGTCATGGAGACGGACGAAAAAGGCCGCATCAAGTTGTCCATGAAAGCCCTGATGGACCGTCCTGCGCAGTCCGGTGAACACGCTTGATACACTGAAGGTGCTAGTAAATCGATAGCTGCTCACGCATGTCTGGCGGGGTCTATCGGTTGAAATCGCTATGAAAGTTATCGAGATTTCATCTTTCGGTGGTCCTGACGTATTGCGTCTGGGCGAGCGTCCCCTGCCCGTCGCCGGTACGGGGGAAGTTTTGATTCGCGTGCTTGCCAGCGGCATCAACCGCCCCGATGTTCTGCAGCGTGCAGGTCACTATCCGGCCCCGCCCGGCGCTTCGGATATTCCGGGGCTGGAGGTGGCAGGCACGGTGGTGGATGGTGATGTGCAGGCGATGCAAGGTGTTGGGCTGAAAGTGGGTGACCGCGCGTGTGCGCTGGTAGCCGGTGGCGGTTACGCCGAATATTGCGTTGCGCCGGTTGGCCAATGTCTGCCGATTCCCGAAGGTTTGAGTGATGTTGAAGCGGCCAGTCTGCCAGAGACGTTTTTCACCGTCTGGAGCAATGTGTTTGACCGCGGTGCTTTAAAGAGCGGCGAAACCTTGCTAGTGCAGGGCGGTAGTAGCGGCATTGGGGTGACGGCCATTCAACTGGCCAAGGCAATGGGTGCGAACGTGATAGCCACGGCAGGCAGTGATGAGAAGTGCGCGGCCTGTGCGGCTTTGGGTGCCGACCACACGATCAACTACAAGACCCATGACTTTCAAACGGAAGTATTGCGTTTTACGGATGGGCGCGGGGTGGATGTTGTGTTGGACATGGTCGCGGGAAGCTATGTTGCCAAAGAGCTGGCGTGCATGGCCGAAGATGGACGTTTGGTCATCATCGGTGTGCAGGGTGGTGTGCAAAGTGAGATCAATGCGGGTCTGGTTTTGCGCCGCCGTTTGAACGTCACGGGTTCGACGCTGCGAGCGCGGCCCGTAGCGTTCAAGGAAGCCATCGCCCAAGCGTGCTTAAAACATGTGTGGCCCCTGATTGCAACCGGCCGGATCAAGCCGGTGGTGCACAGTGTGTTTGCGGCAGTAGACGCGTCCTTGCCAGGCGGCAGCGCGGCTGCGAAGGCCCATGCGCTGATGGAGTCTAACCAGCACATAGGGAAGATTGTTTTGACTTGGAGTGCAGTATGAAAAAGTTGATCGCTGGAAACTGGAAGATGAATGGCTCGTTGGCATTTAACGCCGCTTTGATGCAATCACTGCTTGCTGGTGTTGATTCGTCCAAGTGCTTGGTGGCAGTGTGTGTGCCGGCCCCCTACCTGGCCCAACTTCAGGCCTTGGTCGCGGGCACGTCCATCGGCCTTGGTGCGCAGGACGTTTCACAGCATGAATCAGGTGCTTACACCGGTGAAGTGTCGGGCTCCATGTTGCGGGATTTTGGTGTACGGTATGCCATCGTTGGACATTCAGAACGACGCAGATACCACTTTGAATCGGACGTTGTAGTCGCTGAAAAGGCGCAACGCGCGCTTGCGGTGGGCATCACGCCAATCGTTTGTGTTGGGGAAACATTGGCGGAGCGCGAGGCCGGTCGTACAGAAGATGTGGTGAAGCGCCAACTTGCTGCAGTCATTCATACCAACGGGCATTGCATCAGCGAAATTGTGGTGGCTTACGAGCCGGTTTGGGCGATCGGCACCGGCAAGACGGCGAGTCCGGAGCAAGCACAGCAAGTGCATTCCGTATTGCGGGCGCAGTTGCGCGCCGCCACTGCACACGCTGATCGGATTCACATTCTTTACGGCGGCAGCATGAATGCGGGGAACGCAGCGCAACTGCTGTCCCAGCCTGATATTGACGGCGGCTTGGTCGGCGGTGCGGCGCTCCAAGCCGGAGATTTTTTAACCATCATCGCGGCAGCCCAATAGACCGAGGCTGGCGTTTATTTCGTATTTAGGAGAAGAAAATGAACTTTTTGGTAACGATTATTTTGACGGTGCAGATGCTGTCCGCCTTGGCAATGATTGGTTTGATTCTGGTGCAGCATGGCAAAGGGGCAGACATGGGCGCTGCGTTTGGTAGCGGGGGTTCCGGAAGCCTGTTTGGTGCAAGTGGCAGCGCCAACTTTCTATCGCGTACCACTGCGGTGCTTGCTGCCGTATTCTTTGTGTGCACCTTGGCTTTGGCCTACTTCGGGAACCTGCGCCCATCGAGCACAGGAAGTGTCTTGGAAGGCGCGGCCGTTGTCGCTCCAGCAAGCGTCGATCCAGTTGTTGCTCCTACTGCACCGGCCTCAGGAGCCGCCCAAATTCCATCCAAGTAGTTGACACTTTAATTGACTTGCCCCTGCGGGATGCAGGGTAAATCAGGGTAAACTTGAAGTTGGTCAGATGAGCAAAAGCCGCAAGGTTCCTCACGCAATTTTGACAATTGAGAGCCGCCGTCGTGGTGAAATTGGTAGACACGCTATCTTGAGGGGGTAGTGGCGAAAGCTGTGCGAGTTCGAGTCTCGCCGACGGCACCAGACAACTTTGTTTGTTCATGCGTTTTGCATGGATGGGCATGTAACGGTGATCAGAATTTCTAGATGAACCTCGATCAATATCTTCCCGTCCTTTTGTTTATCTTGGTCGGCGTTGCCATAGGTGTAGTCCCTCAAGTGATTGGCTATATCTTGGGTCCTAATCGTCCTGATGCGGCGAAAAACTCCCCATATGAGTGTGGCTTCGAAGCGTTTGAGGATGCCCGCATGAAGTTTGATGTTCGCTACTACCTCGTGGCGATCCTGTTCATCTTGTTCGATTTGGAAACAGCCTTTCTTTTTCCTTGGGCTGTGTCGCTCAAAGAGATCGGATGGTTCGGGTTTTTGATTGGTGCGGAGTTCGTGGCTGTTTTGACCATTGGCTTTGTGTACATGTGGAAAAAAGGCGCTCTGGACTGGGAGTAACAGAATGATCGAAGGTGTTTTCAAAGAAGGATTCGTGACGACCAGTTATGACTCGGTCATGAACTGGGCCAAGACAGGTTCTATCTGGCCCATGACTTTCGGTCTGGCGTGTTGTGCCGTGGAGATGATGCATGCGGCCTGTGCCAGATATGACATCAGCCGTTTTGGAGCGGAGGTATTTCGTGCTAGTCCGCGTCAATCTGACTTGATGATTGTGGCCGGAACCTTGACCAATAAGATGGCTCCAGCGTTTCGCAAAGTCTATGACCAAATGTCAGAGCCGCGCTATGTGATTAGCATGGGGTCATGTGCGAATGGTGGTGGTTATTACCACTACAGCTACTCCGTGGTTCGCGGTTGTGATCGTGTGGTTCCCGTGGACGTTTACGTCCCGGGTTGCCCTCCCACTGCTGAGGCGTTGATTTACGGTATTTTGCAGCTGCAGCAAAAAATCCGCCGAACTGCAACCATTGCTCGGGTCTGAAAAAGTATGTCTGTGTTTGCCATTCATCCCGAGACCATTCAAGCCGCCGTCTCTGCGGCATTGGGTGACAAAATTAAACATATCGGCATTAAGTTGGGAGAGGTGACGGTAGTCGTGGCCGCTGCAAATTACCACGCCGCGGCGCTGGCATTGCGAGACGCGCCTGGATGCAAATTTGAGCAACTCATCGATCTGTGTGGTGTGGACTATTCGGAGTATCAAGCTGCTGCTGACGATGGAATGCGCTTTTGTGTGGTTGTCCATCTCTTGTCGGTGAGCCTGAATCAGCGCGTTCGTTTGAAAGTGTTTGCTGCGGATGAGTCCATGCCATTGGTGGCATCGGTCAATGACATCTGGAATTCTGCCAACTGGTTTGAGCGGGAGGCGTTCGACTTGTTTGGTATTGTTTTTGATGGTCACACCGATCTGCGGCGCATCTTGACGGACTACGGCTTCATTGGTCACCCCTTCAGGAAAGACTTTCCTACTATGGGTCATGTGGAAATGCGATACGACGCTGAGCAATCTCGCGTGATTTACCAGCCCGTCACGATAGAAACCCGCGAGATCACTCCGCGTGTTGTTCGTGAAGGCAACTACGGGGGCTTGCAGTAAGCATTTGGAAGCATGGCTGAAATAAAGAATTACACCCTCAACTTTGGCCCACAGCATCCGGCCGCCCACGGCGTGTTGCGCTTGGTGCTGGAGCTTGATGGCGAGGTTATACAGCGGGCAGATCCTCATATTGGGTTGTTGCATCGTGCGACGGAAAAATTGGCTGAGACCAAGACCTACATGCAGGCATTGCCCTACATGGATAGGCTGGACTATGTGTCGATGATGTGCAACGAGCACGCCTATTGCCTGGCAATTGAAAAGTTGCTCGGCATTGAAGTGCCTGTACGTGCGCAATATATTCGCGTCATGTTTTCCGAGATCACGCGGCTGCTCAATCACCTAATGTGGCTTGGGTCGCACGGCAATGATTGCGGCAGTTCGACTATTTTGATCTACACATTCCGTGAGCGGGAAGATTTGTTTGATATGTACGAGGCTGCGAGTGGCGCCCGTATGCATGCTGCGTATTTCCGTCCTGGTGGCGTTTATCGGGATTTGCCCGATACGATGCCACAGTTCAAAGCGAGTCGTGTGCGTAATGCAAAGGGTGTTGCACAACTCAACAGCAACCGCCAAGGCTCCTTGCTAGATTTTATTGAAGACTTCACCCAGCGGTTTCCGGCGTGCATGGACGAGTACCACACCCTCCTGACGGAAAACCGCATATGGAAACAACGAACAGTCAACATCGGTATTGTGACGCCCGAGCGTGCTTTGAACATGGGTTTCACGGGTCCAATGTTGCGGGGCTCCGGGATCGAATGGGACTTGCGGAAGAAGCAGCCCTACGATGTTTACGACAAGATGGATTTCGATATCCCGGTCGGCAAAACTGGCGATGTTTATGACCGATATCTGGTGCGTATGGAAGAGATGACGCAGTCAAATCGCATCATCAAGCAGTGTGTCGCATGGCTCAAGGCGAATCCCGGTCCCGTGATCACAGATAACCACAAGATTGCGCCTCCTTCCAGGGAGTCGATGAAGACTAATATGGAGGGTTTGATTCACCACTTCAAGCTCTTTAGCGAAGGCTTCCATGTGCCTGAAGGCGAGGCCTATGCCGCTGTCGAGCATCCAAAGGGTGAGTTTGGTATTTACATCGTCAGTGATGGAGCCAACAAACCTTACCGTTTGAAAATACGTCCACCAGGATTTGTCCATTTGGCAGGTTTGAATGAAATGGCCAGTGGTCACATGATTGCAGATGCGGTGTCAATTATTGGCACCATGGACATCGTTTTTGGGGAGATTGACCGATGATCTCTGACGCTACCAAAGTGCGCTTCGCCAAAGAAGTTGCAAAATACCCTGCGGATCAGAAGCAGTCGGCCGTCATGGCTTGTCTTGCCATCGTGCAGCAGGAGTTAGGTCATGTCAGCACCGAAAGTGAAGAAGTGATTGCTGAGTATTTGGGCATGGCACCTATCGCCGTGCACGAAGTCACCACTTTTTACAATATGTACAACCAGGGTCCCGTTGGTAAGTACAAGCTCAATGTTTGTACCAACCTTCCTTGTCAATTGCGCGACGGTGCACGAGCCCTTCATTTTCTTGAAAAGAAGCTTGGCATTTCGATGGGTGAGACAACGACTGATGGACTTTTTACTCTGCAGCAAAGCGAATGCTTGGGTGCGTGCGCGGATTCGCCCGTGATGCTTGTGAATGATCGTTGCATGTGCAGTTTCATGACCGATGAAAAGCTGGACCAGCTCGTCGATGGCTTGCGCTCGGCGGAGGACAAGCAATGAACGCCAACAGTCTCCTTTCTCAGTTCCGAGCGACGGGCATTCAGACCTGTTTTCACGATCGACACATCAACCCGCAAATTCTTGCCGGTTTGAACGGTGCCAATTGGCGACTCAACGATTATGAAGCCCGTGGCGGTTACCAGGCGTTGCGGAAAATTTTGGGTCAAGACGGTGCCTCTTCCACAAATGAAACGGGCGTGGGTCTGACCCAGGACCAAGTAATTGCCACCGTTAAGGAGTCGGCGTTGCGTGGCCGCGGTGGTGCAGGGTTTCCGACTGGCCTGAAGTGGAGCTTCATGCCTCGTCAGTTTCCCGGTCAGAAGTACCTAGTCTGCAACTCGGATGAGGGCGAGCCCGGCACTTGCAAGGATCGTGACATCTTGGAGTTCAATCCGCACATCGTCATTGAGGGCATGATCATTGCCGCCTACGCGATGGGCATCTCGGTGGGCTACAACTATATCCACGGAGAGATATTTTCGGCTTACGATCGGTTTGAAGAGGCATTGGAAGAGGCGCGCGCTGCAGGCCTGCTGGGTAGCAATATCCTCGGGAGCAGTTTCAGTTTCCAGTTGCACGCAGCCCATGGTTTTGGTGCCTACATCTGCGGTGAAGAAACTGCATTGCTGGAATCGCTCGAAGGCAAGAAGGGGCAACCTCGCTTCAAGCCGCCATTTCCGGCCAGTTTTGGTTTGTATGGCAAGCCGACAACGATCAATAATACTGAAACTTTTGCGGCCGTTCCCTGGATTATTCGTAATGGCGGGCAAGCTTATCTGGAATGTGGAAAACCAAATAACGGTGGCACCAAGATTTACTCTATCAGCGGTGATGTGGAGCGCCCTGGTAACTATGAAATTCCGATGGGTACCCCGTTCTCCAAACTCTTGGAGTTGGCGGGCGGCGTGCGCGAAGGGCGGCAACTCAAAGCAGTCATTCCTGGTGGCTCATCTTCTCCGATATTGCCCGCAGCCATCATGATGGAGTGCACGATGGATTACGACTCCATTGCAAAAGCTGGGTCGATGCTGGGTTCGGGTGCAGTGATCGTTCTGGACGAAAGTCGTTGCATGGTGAAAAGCCTGCAACGTCTGAGCTATTTTTATATGCATGAGTCGTGCGGGCAGTGCACCCCTTGTCGTGAGGGTACCGGCTGGCTGTCGCGTGTCGTTGATCGTATCGAAAGTGGACACGGTCGCCCAAGCGATTTGGATTTGCTGAACTCAGTCGCAGAGGATATTCAAGGGCGGACCATCTGTGCCTTGGGTGATGCTGCAGCGATGCCAGTACGTGCCATGATCAAGCATTTCCGCCATGAATTTGAACACCATGTAGCGCACAAGACCTGCATGGTCCCAGCCTACGTCTGAGCGAGTCCCAAGATGATTGAAATTGAACTCGACGGCAAAAAAGTTGACATTGTTGAAGGCAGCATGATCATGCATGCGGCCGAAAAGGCGGGTACCTACATCCCCCATTTTTGCTATCACAAGAAGCTGAGTATTGCTGCAAGCTGCCGCATGTGTTTGGTGGATGTGGAAAAAATGCCCAAGCCCATGCCTGCCTGTGCCACCCCGGTGACCCAAGGCATGATTGTTCGCACTAAGAGTGATAAGGCGGTCAAGGCACAGAAGTCGGTTATGGAGTTCTTGCTGATCAACCATCCTTTGGATTGCCCGATTTGCGATCAGGGCGGTGAATGCCAATTGCAGGATTTGGCCGTTGGTTATGGTTCCTCTTCCTCTCGTTACGAGGAGGAGAAACGGGTCGTTGCCGTCAAGGACGTTGGTCCTTTGATATCTATGCAGGAGATGAGTCGTTGCATTCATTGCACCCGTTGTGTTCGCTTTGGTCAGGAAATAGCCGGAGTGATGGAGCTAGGCATGTCGCACCGGGGAGAGCATGCCCAAATTGAGACCTTTGTGGGCAATTCAGTTGATTCCGAACTCTCGGGAAACATGATCGATATCTGTCCGGTCGGGGCTCTAACGAGTAAGCCTTTCCGCTACAGCGCTCGCACTTGGGAGTTGTCTCGTCGCAAGTCTATTAGTCCTCATGATTCGACGGGTGCCAATTTGATCGTTCAGGTCAAGGGTAATCGAGTCATGCGGGTGGTCCCATTCGAGAACGACGAGGTGAATGAGTGCTGGATTTCAGACCGTGATCGTTTTTCTTATGAAGCACTGAATGGCGACGAGCGCTTAACAACGCCGATGCTGAAGCAGGGCGGTAAATGGACGAACGTGGACTGGCAGACCGCATTGGAGTATGTTGCCAACGGCTTGCTTGAAATCAAAGCCAATCACGGTGCATCGTCAATAGGTGCATTGGTGAGTTCGCACAGTACCCTCGAAGAGTTGCACCTTGTGAGCGCTTTGGTGCGTGGCTTGGGGAGCGAAAACGTCGACTATCGCCTGCGCAATGCAGAATTCCCCGCGGTTTCTGGAGTGCGATTTTTGGGCACTTCGATTGCATCACTTTCTCAGTTGCAGCGTGTTCTGATCGTTGGCTCTAATTTGCGAAAAGACCATCCTCTGTTTGCCCAGCGCATTCGTCAGGCGGCAAAGCTTGGGTGTGTGGTGAATTCTGTGGGCGCGGCCCTGCCAGATTGGGCAATGTCTGTGGCCAATTCGCTTGTGACGCCGTCCACCCGTTGGGTGCAAGCAATGGCTGATATCGCTTTTGCTGTGGCTGCAGAAAAGGGAGTCGCATCGCCAGTGTCTGGTACCGATACGGCGGATGCAAAAGCCATTGCGAGATCACTATTGTCCGGCGAGCGCAAGGCAATACTTTTGGGTAATGGGGCGGCGCATCATTCGCAGGCATCTAGTTTGTTGGCATTGGCAAATTGGATCGCTGCCGAGACTGGCGCGACTGTTGGATACCTCACCGAAGCAGCAAACACAGTTGGCGCACAGGTGGTTGGTGCCATGCCTGGAAAAGACGGACTGAATGCCGGGCAAATGTTGTCCGGTGGATTGAAAGCTGCGGTCTTGCTGAACAACGAACCCGTGTTTGACTCGGCGTCTGGCGCGGCTGCGGTGCAGGGATTGAGTAGTGCCGAAATGGTGGTTACTCTGAGCCCCTTCAAAACGAATATGGAATTCAGTGATGTGTTGTTGCCCATAGCGCCTTTTACTGAAACCTCCGGTACGTTTGTTAATGCCGAGGGGCGAGTTCAAAGCTTTCATGCGGTGGTCAAACCCCTCGCTGATACCCGTCCCGCATGGAAGGTTTTGCGGGTGCTTGCCAATCTGTTGAAGCTTCCAGATTTCGACTTTGATTCATCGCAGGATGTCTTGGCCCATTTGGGCTTGGATGCAACTGCCCACATAACATCCGACAAGTTGAATAACGCATGCCCGGTCTCGATTGATCAGACTGCCTGTGCGGTGGATCCCGTAGTGGCTTCGATATACCAGTTAGATAGTATTGTTCGCCGAGCGACCTCTTTGCAGCTGACAACAGATGCACAGGCGGTAGCGCCGACCCCAAGTACTCAGGAGGAGTTGGCATGATCGACACCTTGTACAACTTTGGCCTGAACCTCTTTGACGTCTCGTGGTGGGCTTCCATCGCGTGGCCTGTGATTTGGACCTTGCTAAAAATTGTGATTGTTGTACTACCGCTGATGGGCGCAGTTGCCTATCTCACTTTATGGGAAAGAAAATTCCTGGGTTGGATGCAAGTTCGTTTAGGACCTAACCGCGTCGGGCCTTGGGGCTTGTTTCAGCCGATTGCCGATGCCCTGAAGTTGATGACCAAAGAGATATTGGTTCCTTCCGCAGCGAACAAAGGATTGTTTTTTGTTGGTCCTGTCCTGACCATCATGCCTGCCATGGCTGCGTGGTCAGTTATTCCGTTTGGTCCAGACGTGGCGCTTGCAAACATTAACGCCGGATTGCTGTTCGTCATGGCGATCACGTCCATGGAGGTCTATGGAGTGGTGATATCTGGCTGGGCGTCTAACTCGAAGTATGCGTTTTTGGGTGCTTTGCGTGCCTCTGCTCAAATGGTGAGCTATGAAATTGCGATGGGCTTCTGTTTGGTCATCGTGCTGATGGTTTCATCCAGCATGAATCTGACAGACATCGTGACCGGTCAAGGCAAAGGCTACTTCGCCCATATGGGTCTGAGTTTCCTATCATGGAACTGGTTGCCACTTTTACCTGTCTTTGTTGTGTACGTCATCTCGGGCATGGCTGAAACCAATCGCCATCCGTTTGACGTAGTGGAAGGCGAGGCAGAAATCGTGGCAGGTCACATGGTCGAGTATTCGGGGATGTCCTATGCCATGTTTTACCTTGCCGAGTACGCCAACATGTGGCTGGTTTCCATTCTTGCCGCGATCTTGTTCTTGGGCGGGTGGTTGTCACCTGTAGACCACGCCTTGGTGAACTGGATTCCGGGCTGGATTTGGCTAGGACTGAAGACGGGCGCGGTTGTTAGCCTCTTCATTTGGGTACGAGCAACATTCCCACGTTTTCGCTATGACCAGATCATGCGTTTGGGGTGGAAAGTATTCATACCAGTCACACTTGTTTGGTTGCTTGTGGTCGGTGCCTGGATGCAGACTTCCTTCAACATCTGGAAGTGAGGAGTTCAACCATGTCTTCAAACACCGTGGCGCGTACGCCCTCTGCTTTCTCTGTTAGAGATTTTCTCTATAGTTTCCTGTTGGTGGAACTGTTTAAAGGATTGGCGCTGACAGGCCGGTATGCCTTCCGCAGGAAAGTGACAATTCAGTTTCCAGAAGAAAAAACCCCTTTGTCGCCACGTTTCCGCGGTCTGCACGCCTTGCGTCGTTATGAGAACGGCGAGGAACGTTGCATCGCCTGTAAGTTGTGTGAAGCGGTATGCCCTGCGATGGCAATCACGATCGAGTCTGAAGTGCGCGCCGATGGGTCACGTCGTACCTCACGCTATGACATTGATTTGACCAAATGTATTTTTTGCGGGTTTTGCGAGGAAAGTTGTCCAGTGGATTCCATTGTGGAGACTCACATTCTTGAGTACCACGGTGAAAAACGTGGAGACTTGTACTTCACGAAGGACATGCTGTTGGCTGTAGGCGATCGCTACGAGGGCGAGATTGCTGCCAACAAGTTGGCAGATGCCAAGTACCGCTGATATGGTCCAAGAAAGTTATTGATTATGAGTATCACGACCGGTCTTTTCTATCTGTTCTCTACCGTTTTGCTTTTTGCTGCGTTTCGCGTCGTCACAGCGCGTAACCCGGTGCATGCGGCCCTATTTCTTGTTCTCACCTTTTTTCAGGCCGCAATGGTGTGGATGCTACTCAAGGCTGAGTTTCTGTCCATTACGCTTGTTCTGGTATATGTCGGTGCAGTGATGGTTCTGTTTTTGTTTGTTGTGATGATGATGGACATCAATGTAGAGAACTTACGGGTTGGTTTCTGGAAGAATTTTCCGCTTGCGGCGATCGTTGGTGTTGTCATCGCTTTGGAGATGGCCGCAGTATTGATGGGTGGTTTCAGAGTGATCGATGACCCCCACAGCGCTGTGAATGCTGCAACCGAGGTTGCTGGTTACTCCAACACCAAGGAGTTGGGAAAGCTTCTGTATACCCAGTACTTGTATCCCCTGGAAATTGCTGCCGCGATTCTGTTGGTTGCAATGATTGCGGCAATCGCCCTGACGCTGCGTGCGCGAAAGGATAGCAAGTATGTCTATGCCGGTGACCAGGTCCGGGTCAAGTCCCGTGATCGAATGACCGTAATCAAAATGGAGGCTACGCGAGCTGCGGTTGAACCCGCGGTTACCACCCCTCAGTCGGAGACAAAGGTATGACACTGACACTTGGTCACTTCCTATCGCTAGGTGCGATGTTGTTTGCGCTTTCCGTTGTGGGTATTTTCCTGAATCGCAAGAACCTAATTGTTTTGCTGATGGCTATTGAGCTAATGCTCCTGGCCGTGAACACTAATTTCGTTGCGTTTTCATACTACCTTCATGACATGCATGGTCAGATATTTGTGTTTTTCATACTTACCGTAGCCGCGGCAGAATCCGCGATCGGGTTGGCTATTCTGGTGCTGTTGTTCAGAAATAAGTCCAGCATCAGTGCGGACGAACTTAATACGCTCAAGGGTTAATCAAGATGAGTCAAACCCTTTCCGCTTCTACTTTGCTGGCAGTGCCTATGGCACCGCTGGTTGGATCTGTGCTGGCTGGTGTGTTTGGCACCAAGTTTGGTGGCAACCTTATTGGTCGTCACCTTAGTCACAGTATCACCATTCTCGGCGTACTGCTCGCATTCATCATTTCGGTGATGACATTGCAATCGGTGGCGATCGACGGTGCCCGCTTCAATGAGACTCTCTACACCTGGATGGTCGTCGGTGGTTTGAAAATGGAGATTGGATTTTTGGTCGATGGGTTGAGCGCGATGATGATGTGCGTTGTTACCTTCGTCTCTTTGATGGTGCACATTTACACCATTGGGTATATGAAAGAGGATGAAGGGTACAACCGGTTCTTTGCCTATATTTCGCTGTTCACTTTTGCCATGCTGATGCTCGTCATGAGCAACAACATGCTGCAGTTATTCTTCGGTTGGGAAGCTGTTGGATTGGTCTCTTACCTCTTGATCGGGTTTTGGTTCAATAAGCCTACGGCCATCTTTGCCAACATGAAGGCGTTCCTAGTCAATCGCGTCGGTGACTTTGGATTCATTTTGGGCATAGGACTAATTGTCGCCTTTGCAGGTACCTTGAACTACACGGAGGTATTTGCCAAGGCCGATGAGCTTGCCAAGTTGACATTCCCTGGCACCGGTTGGATGCTCGTGACTGTCATTTGCATCTGTTTGTTTATTGGTGCCATGGGCAAGTCCGCGCAGTTCCCCTTGCATGTCTGGTTGCCAGATTCGATGGAGGGCCCGACGCCCATCTCTGCACTGATTCATGCCGCAACGATGGTGACAGCTGGTATTTTCATGGTGGCCCGCATGTCGCCACTTTTTGAACTCAGCGATACCGCCTTGAATTTCATTCTGGTAATTGGTTCCATTACCGCATTGTTTATGGGTTTTCTTGGCATCATCCAAAACGACATCAAGCGGGTGGTTGCCTATTCGACACTTTCTCAGTTGGGATACATGACTGTTGCTTTGGGTGCGTCAGCGTATTCTGTCGCTGTGTTTCATTTGATGACCCATGCGTTCTTCAAGGCATTGTTGTTCCTCGCGGCGGGTTCCGTGATCATGGGGGTGCACCACAATCAGGACATCCGCTGGATGGGAGGCTTGCGGAAGTACATGCCTATCACTTGGATTACGTCGTTGCTGGGTTCCCTTGCATTGATCGGAACACCACTATTTGCCGGTTTTTATTCCAAGGACAGCATTATTGAAGCGGTGCACGAGAGCCATCTTGCCGGTGCCGGATTTGCATCCTTCGCCGTTTTAGCCGGTGTGTTCGTGACGGCGTTTTATTCATTCCGCATGTATTTTTTGGTGTTCCACGGCAAGGAGCGTTTCGACCAGAATCCAGATGCGCACCATGGCCATGACGATCATCACGGACATGATGACCACCATGCGCCCCATGAATCTCCATGGGTCGTCACGTTGCCGCTGGTTTTGTTGGCCATCCCATCTGTAGTGATTGGGTATTTCACCATTGATCCAATGTTGTTCAGCGACTTCTTCAAAGGTGCGATTTTCATCGACCATGAAAAGCACCCGGCCATGGAGGAGTTGGCCCATGCATTTCATGGGCCGCTGCAAATGGCTTGGCATGCACTGACGACTCTGCCATTCTTGCTGGCTGTTGCTGGTGTGGCAACGGCGTACTACATGTACATGGTTAACCCGGCGCTGCCTGCAGCCATCAAAGCCCGGGTTCAGCCAATCTACACTCTGCTTGAGAACAAGTACTACCTGGATTGGATCAATGAGAATATCTTGGCGCGCGGAGCAAGAGCTCTGGGCACTGGGTTGTGGAAAGTGGGCGACCAGACATTGATTGATGGTGTATTGGTGAATGGCTGTTGGAAGTTGGTGGGTTGGGTTTCTGGCACTGTACGCAAGTTGCAGTCAGGATTCCTGTATCACTACGCCCTGGCGATGATTTTGGGCATCTTCGTGCTCATGACGTATTTTGTTTGGCTCAAGTAGGAGAATAAGAATATGGGATTGTTGAGCCTTGCGATCTGGACGCCAATTGCGTTTGGAGTTCTATTGTTGGCCTTGGGTCGTGACGAACAGGCAAAAATTGTTCGCTGGGTTGCCTTGGTGGGTGCCCTCGTTAGCTTCCTTGTCACCTTGCCGCTGTATGGGCAGTTCGACACCACGACGGCTGCAATGCAGTTTGTTGAAAAGGCATCTTGGATTGAACGATTCAATGTGAACTACCACCTGGGCGTGGACGGTATTTCATTTTGGTTCGTGCTGTTGACCGCTTTCATCAATGTTGTCGTGGTGATTGCAGGCTGGGAAGTCATAACCAGACGTGTCAATCAGTACATGGGTGCCTTTTTGATTTTGAGCGGCCTGATGATTGGTGTGTTTTGTGCTTTGGATGGTTTGTTGTTCTACGTGTTCTTCGAGGCAACGCTGATTCCGATGTACCTGATCATTGGTATTTGGGGCGGACCCAATAAGATTTATGCAGCCTTCAAGTTCTTTTTGTACACCTTGATGGGTTCGCTTCTGATGCTGGTTGCCTTGATTTATTTGTATATCAAATCAGGTGGCAGTTTCGACTTGTCGGTTTGGCACACCTTGCCCCTGACCAGCGGCGCACAAACCATGTTGTTCTTTGCGTTCTTTGCGGCCTTTGCGGTCAAGGTTCCCATGTTCCCGGTTCACACATGGCTGCCAGACGTTCACGTTGAGGCCCCCACTGGTGGATCAGCCGTGTTGGCTGCGATCATGCTGAAGCTTGGTGCCTATGGTTTCCTGCGCTTTTCACTGCCTATTGCACCGGATGCCTCGCACGAGTGGGCTTGGTTGATGATTGCGCTGTCCCTGATTGCCGTGGTGTATGTCGGCTTGGTTGCCATGGTGCAGCAAGACATGAAGAAGCTGGTGGCTTATTCATCGGTGGCGCACATGGGCTTTGTTACCTTGGGATTCTTTATCTTCAACGATATAGGCGTTGCCGGCGGTGTGGTTCAGATGATCGCGCATGGTTTTGTGTCGGCGGCCATGTTCCTGTCCATTGGCGTTCTTTATGACCGTATGCACTCCCGGGAGATTGCCAGTTACGGTGGTGTTGTTAACACCATGCCAAAATTTGCTGCGTTTGCCTTGTTCTTTGCCATGGCCAATTGTGGTCTGCCTGGCACGGCCGGGTTCGTGGGTGAGTGGATGGTGATTCTGGGGGCTGTTAAGTTCAATTTCTGGATTGGATTTGCATCCGCCAGCGCGTTGATTTTTGGCGCCGCCTACACCCTTTGGATGTTCAAGCGTGTCTATTTGGGGCCTGTCGCCAACGACCACGTAAAGGAACTGGTGGACATTAACGCGCGTGAGTTCACCATGCTGGCGCTTTTAGCCGCTGCTACCTTGTACATGGGTGTCTATCCCAAGCCGTTTACCGATGTAATGGATGTTTCTGTAGCGCAGCTGCTCAAACACGTCGCGGTTTCCAAATTGAACTGATCAAACTGAATTGAGAGACGAAAGATGATTGACAAACTCAGTTGGATTGCGGTTTACCCCGAGATTATTTTGATGGTGATGGCCTGTGTCATTGCATTGATGGATCTCGGCGTAAAGAGCGCGCAGCGCGGTAGGACTTATGCGGTGACTCTGCTGACCTTGGCTGTGGTCGCGGTGCTACAGGGTGTTTATGCATCCAATGGCGCGACTATTTATGGCTTCGGCAACATGGTCGTTAGTGACTCCATGGGCAACTGGCTTAAGTGCTTTGCAACAGTGGCGGTGATGGTGACCTTGGTTTATGGCCGTCCTTACGCGGCGCATCGAGACATGCTGCGCGGTGGCGAATTGTTCACACTGAGCCTCTTCTCGCTGCTGGGTATGTTCGTGATGATTTCCGGGAACAACCTGCTTGTGATCTACATGGGCCTTGAGTTGCTGACCCTGGCCAGTTACGCATTGGTGGCCTTGCGCCGCGACAACTCCACGGCCACCGAGGCTGCGATGAAGTATTTTGTGTTGGGCGCCATGGCGTCTGGTTTCCTGTTGTATGGCATGTCTATGCTGTACGGCGCCACGGGCTCGTTGGACATCAACGTCATTTTTAAAGAAATCAATTCCGGTTATGTGGATCACCGGGTGTTGGTGTTTGGCTTGGTTTTCATCGTTGCTGGATTGGCATTCAAGCTCGGTGTGGTTCCATTCCACATGTGGATTCCAGATGTCTACCAAGGGGCACCCACCGCCGTAACATTGTTGATTGGTGGCGCTCCCAAGTTGGCAGCCTTTGGTATCACCATGCGCTTGCTGGTGGAAGGCATGTTGCCATTGGCGTTTGACTGGCAGCAGATGTTGGCGGTGCTGGCAGTTGGGTCGCTGTTCATTGGTAACCTGGCGGCCATCGCACAAACCAACGTTAAACGGATGTTGGCTTTTTCCACCATTTCCCAGATGGGTTTCGTGTTGATTGGCGTGATGTCTGGTGTCGTCAATGGCAACACCCTGTCAGCGGCGAATGCCTACAGCTCGTCGATGTTCTATGTGATTTCGTATGTGCTGACGACCCTTGGCAGCTTTGGCGTGATTCTGCTGCTGTCTCGCGAGGGTTTTGAGAGCGAAGAAATCTCCGATTTCGCTGGTCTCAATCAACGCAGTCCACTGTACGCCGGCGTCATGGCGGTTTGCATGTTCTCCTTGGCAGGTATTCCCCCCATGGTTGGTTTTTACGCCAAATTGTCGGTGTTGCAGGCTTTGATTGCATCTGGTCAGACGATCTACCTTGGTCTTGCCGTGTTTGCGGTACTGATGTCACTGATTGGTGCCTTCTACTATTTGCGCATTGTGAAGGTCATGTATTTTGATGAACCTATTACCGCAGGCAACGTAGTAGCACCTATGGATGTTCGCGTGGTCTTGTGTTTTAACGGTGCGTTGGTGCTGGCCTTGGGGCTGTTTCCCAATGGACTAATGGCCATTTGCGCCACTTCAGTAATACAGATGTTGGGTACCTGACTTGGTCGACCTGACTGGGCAAAACGACGCACATCTGGTCGAAGTCAAGCTCTCTGGCCAGGAGATTTTCAAAGGCCGGTTTCTTCATGCCTTTCGTGATGCCGTCACCCTGCCTGACGGCAGCATGGCATTTCGTGAGTACGTGGTGCATCCTGGTGCCGTCATGGTGGTACCGCTACTACAAGATCCAAGCGGTGAGCTGCGTGTGGTGCTGGAGCGGCAGTTCCGCTACCCCGTTGGCGAGGTGATGGTAGAGTTTCCCGCCGGTAAGTTGGACGCGGGTGAGGACATCAAGACCTGCGCGCAGCGTGAATTGCTTGAAGAAACTGGTTATAGCGCTCGCCAATGGGCGCGTGCCGGCCAAATGCATCCGGTGATTGCTTACTCCACTGAGTTCATTGACATTTGGTTTGCGCGCGATTTGACCTTGGGGCAGCGGCATTTGGACACCGGTGAGTTCCTCGATGTCATCACGGCCACTCCTTCGGAACTGCTGCGCTGGTGCATGGAGGGCAAAGTCACCGATGCAAAAACACTGGCTGGTGCGCTTTGGTTGCAGAATGTACTGAGTGGTGCCTGGGCCTTGGATTGGCAGACTACTGGCGAGCCTGAAACGGCCTAGTCCCCACGCAATGAAAGTGCTGGATCTGCAATGCGGTCAAGCCCACAGCTTCGAAGGGTGGTTTGCCTCGGAAGAAGACTTTGTGGAGCAGTGTCAGCGGACCTTGGTGCAATGCCCGCTGTGTGGCGATTCGTCGATTTCCAAGAAGCTGAGTGCACCCCGTCTTTTACTGGCGGGCAGACGCGAGCCGACCGCACCATCTCAAGAAGATGCCCCGCAGTCTCACGATGTGTCCGCATTCGCAACGGCCTGGATTGCTTTGGCGCGTCATGTGGTGGCAAACAGCACAGACGTTGGCCACCAGTTCGCCGAAGAAGCCCGAAAAATGCACTATGGCGAAACCGAAGAGCGCAGCATCCGCGGCAAAACCAGCCCCCAAGAGGCCCGGGCTCTGGCCGACGAAGGTATCGAGGTCATGCCCTTGCTTCTGCCCGAGGCGTTCAAAGAGCCACTTCAATAGAGTTTAGGGGTACAGACCGCGCAGTTCGCGTGCGTGAAGGATTCGCTTGCAGCCCACAATGAAGGTTGCAGTACGCAGGCTTACTTTGTGGTCCTGCGACACCTGCCACACCCCGGCGAAGGCCTCCTTCATGATACGTACCAAGCGCGCGTTGATCTCGTCCTCGCTCCAGAAAAAGCTGGAAAAATCCTGCACCCATTCAAAGTAGCTCACCGTAACGCCCCCGGCGTTGGCGATGACGTCCGGCAATACAAGAACACCCCGTTCTTGCAAAATGTCGTCGGCTTCGGGCGTAGTGGGCCCATTCGCGCCCTCTATGATGAGCCGAGCTTTAATGCGCCCGGCATTGGCAGCCGTGATTTGCTGCTCCAGGGCCGCGGGTATCAGAATGTCAACGTCAACGTCCCAGAACGCATCGTCGGGTAAAGCCTCCGCGTGGGCGAACCCTAGGACCGAACCCGTTGCCGCCACATGGGCCAACAAGGCCGGCACATCAAGCCCGGACTCTTTGAAGACCGTTCCGCCATGGTCTTGCACCGCCACGAGGCGCGCGCCTGCCTGCGCAAACAGGCGGGCAGCCACACCCCCCACATTTCCAAAACCTTGCACTGCGAAACGCGCCTTTGAGACGTCCATGCCAAGGTGGTGCGCGGCCTCGACCCCCACGGTGAAGACGCCCCGCCCAGTGGCATCGCGTCGGCCCAGTGAGCCACCCAAATCGATGGGCTTGCCAGTGACAACGCCGGTTGAGGTGGCCCCCTCGTTCATGGAATACGTGTCCATCATCCATGCCATGATCTGCTCATTGGTGTTGACGTCGGGTGCGGGAATATCCTTTGTGGGCCCGATGATGATGCCGATCTCGCTGGTGTAGCGCCGGGTCATCCGCTCGAGTTCGCCGATCGAAAGGGTCTTTGGATCAACGCGAATGCCACCCTTGGCACCGCCGTATGGCACATTGACCGCCGCATTTTTGATGGACATCCAAGCCGAAAGTGCCATCACTTCTGACAGTGTTACGTCCTGGTGGAACCGGACACCACCTTTGCCAGGGCCACGGGAAATGTTGTGTTGAACCCGGTAGCCCTCAAAGTGAGAAATCGTTCCATTGTCCATTTGAATGGGAACATCCACGATCAGTGCGCGCTTGGGTCGTTTCAAGGTTTCCGCCCAACGCGCGAGATGTCCCAAGTAGGGGATGACCCGGTCAACCTGCTGCAGATAAATACCCCAAGGCCCCAAATTGTCCGATTGCAGGTATGAGGGCAGGCTATGGTTTGCAGCCGCTGGGTGGGGATTCGACATGATTGCTCCAAATAGTTAGTTGCCAAGCCGTGGACTTTAGGCTTAGGCGGCCACCATGTCTAAGGCCAAGATTACCTTGAACTATGCAAAAAATTAATAGTTGAGGCGGACGACAAATCGTTAAGCGCTGACATTGACAATGCGGCCGGTCGATTGGCCTTGCGTGTTGACCACCGGGGGTGCTTTGGGGTCAGTTTTGAGGGCGTTGCCACTGGCTGCGAACTTTTCGCTGGCTGCGCTGTACATATCGACCAAGAAATCCTGCGTTTTTTTTGGCACTTCAGAGGTGCCGCTGTTGGGCTGCGACGAGTAGGTCGTATCGGCACGCGCGTTATGCGTGGCAACTTTTTGCACATTGTCCTGGCTTTTTTGGGCGTCAATCTCTGCCGCGTCAGCTTGGGAGCGCAAGCTTTGGGCATTGGCCTCGGCCTGATTTGCCTCACGTCTGGCTTGCTCCAAGCGGGCCTTGCCGAGCGCCAGAAGTGCAGTAGGCGTCGCGCTATTGGTGGCGGTGATCGCAACCATGGTCAGAGGCGTTTTTTGTCAAGGCCCTCAGGCGGTGACGTTCAGCAACCGCCCCGTGCTATGACCTTGCGTGTTAACTACGGGCTGGGGTTTGGGCTCAGTGGCTTTGTGGGTCTCAGGTGCTTTTGACTTCGGTTCCTGACTCTTCGCCTGCTGCGCTTGCTCTGGCCGCTTGGCAGCCTGAACCGGCGCGACCGGTGCATTTTTCACGGTTGATACATCCATGGCGAACTCCGTTGGTTGGATAAATTCATTCTACAAGTAGCAAGCTTCGATTTCAAGAGACAAGAATCCAGCGCGCACTGGAGCTGCCTTGGGCATCAGGCGTTGAACTGCAACGCTGCCAACCCGGCGTACACGCCGCCACGCGCGACCAGTTCGCTGTGGGTGCCTTGCTCCACCAATTTCCCGTGGTCCAGCACCACAATCAGATCGGCCTTTTGCACAGTGGCCAATCGGTGCGCAATCACCAGCGTGGTGCGGTCGCGCATCGCCGACTCCAGCGCCGCTTGCACCATGCGTTCGCTCTCGGCATCCAGCGCGCTGGTGGCTTCGTCCAGCAGCAGCAGGGGCGGGTTTTTCAGCATGGCGCGGGCAATGGCAATGCGCTGGCGTTGGCCGCCGGACAGGCGCAGACCGCGCTCCCCTAAGAATGTGTCGTAACCCTGTGGCAAGGCTTCAATGAAATCATGGGCGAAGGCGGCTTGGGCGGCGGCTTTCACTTCGTCATCGCTTGCATCGGGCTTTCCGTAGCGGATATTTTCCAGCGCACTGTTGGAGAAGATAACCGCATCCTGCGGCACGATGCCGATGCGTTGACGCAATGCACCCAGGGACATTTCCTGTGTGGCCACTCCGTCCAGCACAATGTGCCCGGCCTGCGGGTCGTAAAAGCGCAGCAACAACTGAAACACCGTGCTCTTGCCGGCGCCACTCGGCCCGACAATGGCCACGGTTTGGCCTGGTTGAATGGCCAGTGAAAAGTCAGTCAATGCCGCCTGCAGCGGGCGCGACGGATAGTTGAATTGAATGCCTTCGAATTTGACCGCACTTCCCGCAACCGGGACCGGGGCCAGCACGGGATTGGGCGGTGAAAAGATGGGAGAGCGCGTGCCCAGCAACTCCATCAGCCGCTCGGTCGCGCCGGCGGCGCGCAGCAAATCGCCATAGACCTCACCCAAAATGGCGAAAGCACTGGCCAGGATGATCACGTACACCACGGTTTGACCCAAATGCCCGGCCGTAATGCGCCCCGCCATGACAGCTTGCGTGCCTTGGTACAGGCCCCACAGCAGTGCGGCGGATGTGGCAATGATGATGAATGCCACCAGCACTGCGCGCGCCCGGGTGCGCCGCACCGCCGTGTCAAAAGCGTTCTCGGTCGACGTGGTGAAACGTTTTGCCTCGCGGCCCTGCGCGGTGTAGCTTTGAACGACAGGAATCGCATTGAGTACTTCCGCCGCAATTGCGCTGGAATCGGCGACGCGGTCCTGGCTGGCGCGCGAAAGCTTGCGCACGCGCCGCCCAAACCACAGACTAGGAACCACGATCAGCACCAGTACCACCAAGACCTGCAGCATGACCAACGGATTGGTCCACACCAGTATGCCCAGGGCACCTAGTCCCATGACCAAGTTGCGCAAGCCCATGCTCAGGGACGAGCCCACCACTGTCTGCACCAAGGTCGTGTCGGCGGTCAGGCGCGACAGCACTTCGCCGGTCTGGGTGGTTTCAAAAAATTCGGGGCTTTGCTCCAGTACGTGGCTGTAAACCGCATTGCGTAGATCCGCCGTCACCCGCTCGCCCAGCCAACTCACCATGTAAAAACGTCCCGCTGAGAACAGGCCCAGTGCCATGGCCACGGCAAACAGGGCTGCAAAGTGTTCGCGCAGTGCCATCACCTGGGCGCCCTTGTCGGATTGCACCAAGCCACCGTCAATCAGGCTACGCAGTGCAAGCGGGAAAGCCAGGGTAGCCATGGCGGCAAGCACCAGAAACACCAAGGTTGCACCAATGTGGCGGCGGTAGGGCCGCAAAAAGGGCAGCAGGCCGGACAGTGATTTGGGGTTTTGGGGTTTGGCGCGTTCGGTTGTCATGGTCAGTTAAGTGGGGGGCTTCTCACGGACCGCAAGAATGTCGCCAAATTATGCATCAAATAGGGCTCTAGCCCCCGTGGATATTGCGCAAGCAGCTCCTGAATGTATAGCAAAATACAGGGGCAGAGAATCGATGCGTGCGCAGCACACACCACTACATCTTTAACGGTGAAGCATAGCCCGTCATTTCCAGATAGCCGCGCCCGACCAACTGCTGGTTACTGCTCCACACCTCACACAGGCCTTCCCAGTAGATCGCGCCGGTGGATGCGCGGCTGTCCAGTTCCTGGTTGTCGACCAGTGCCTTGATGGTGTAGTAGTCAGCTGGCGTGCGAACGATCCACTCCACCGGGTAACTAGCTCGGCTCAAGGGGCTGCGCCAAGCGCGCGTGGGCTTGAACAGCACCTCCCCCCGATTGAAGGTAAACAGCTTGTCCCCGGCGCGAAATGAGCCACCGTCCCACAACGCTTTGCCGCTGGCATCACGCAGTTGGTAGGCGGTGAGCGCGCTGCCGTCGAACAGGTTGATGCCGATCCAGTCCCAACCCACCGCTTGCGGGTCAAGCACCGTGTGGCTCCATTCATGGTCCAACCAGGCGGTGCTGCCCGCGGCCAATAGGTGGCGTTTGCCTTGCAAGACGATCTCACCTTGTGCCTGCAATTGCGGTTGGCTGTAGTAGTAGCTGGCCTGATCGGTCTGCGGGCCTTTGCGTGACAGGCCTTGGTCACCCTGTAACAGCACCGGCTGACTAGAACGCAGCCGCAGCTCCAGCGCGAACTCGGCCGCTTGCACTTTGGCAATCAAGTCCGCACCCTGGCGGTTCAGTGACCAGTCGCGCAGCACCACGGCCACATCCTGGGTGCTGGCAGACGCGGTATCCACGGGGTTGTGCCCCGGCTCCGCGCCAGACCAGCGCGCAATACGCTGGTCGTGCCACAATTTCTTGCCCCGCACATCGGTCAGCGCAGCGTGGGCAAAGATCAATTGCTTGGCTGCCAGGCTGGACTGCATGGCTTGGGTTTGCGGCACCCGGCTGCGAAAAAACGTGACCTGAAAACCAAAGGCCGCAGCCGTGTCCGCCACGTTGGCATAGCCGGTGATGTACCACCATTCGGTCTGAAAATCGGGGTGCGCCCCGGCGTCGCGCGGGAAACTCAGTCGCTTAAGGGGCAATGCATGCGAAGCTTGTGGCATGGCCAAGCTAGCCAGCAGCCCGAGCCCTGCGCGGCCCACCGTGGCGAGCATTTCCCTGCGACTTGGCAAAACTACCGATTTCCAGCACGCGCCAAGCGCTGCGCCACGGTGACAGGGGCTTTCCCGCTGAAGTCGTCCAGCCGTTGGCCCATGGCAAGCTCCAGCTGGTCCAGCCGCACTTGCGCGGCAGGGTGGGTGCTGAGTGAGAGCGCAAACAAGGGATCGGCCGGTGTTGCCACCCGCAGCTGCTGGAGTGAGGCAACCAGCCCATAGGGGTCGAAGCCCGCACGGGCGGCCAGCGCCACCCCATTGCGGTCTGCGTCCAGTTCATCTTGCTGGTCCAGGCCCTTCGAGTACAGGTCCCGGCCCAGCGACAACAGCTGGCTTGACAGGCCGCCCGCCAGGTCATTGTTCAGCTGGGAGGCTAGGGCGCGTGTCAGCAGCCCGGCTTGCGCCGTCTTTTGGATGGCCTTGAGGTGGTGCTTGCCGACCACGTGGGTAATTTCATGGGCCAGAATACCCGCCAATTCTGACTCGTCGGCGACCCGGTCGATCAAGCCTTTGGTGACGAAAACATAGCCCCCTGGTGACGCGAAGGCGTTGAAGCCCGGGTCGTCCAGTACCGCAAAAGTCCAGGGCAGGTCCGGCCGCGACGACTGCAAACCAATCCAGCGACCCAGCCGGTTCACGTAGCGCTGCAATGCCATGTCGGGGTACAGCGGCTTGGCACCCAGCAGCACGGCGGCCAGTTGGCGCCCGATCTCGATCTCCTTGGGCTCATCGATCTGTTCCAAAGATTGGGACAGCAGACCGACCAGATCCCCCGCAGTGTTGGCCGGTGCCGGGCTGGGCTTCAGGAAGCTTTGAAACAGCCCGCCCAGCATTTTTGCTGCGTCCTGACTTTGGGCGCTGATGGGCGCTAACACCAGTAAACCCGGCAAGACGAGGTTCCAGAGGATGCGTTTCATGGTGTGCGTGCCGTAGAGTCTGGCGTGCCGTTGGCAAAGGGTGGAGCCGGCATCGGCAAGGGATCGATCACCCGCGCTGCCAGCGCCGAATCGGCCGCAAATCGTCGCGCCTGGGAGGCATCCTGGCGCAGGCCTTCGACTTGCGCCAGTGCCGACAGGTTGGGCTGCGCGTTGGCGATGTCTTCGCCTGTGAGGCCGCGAATGCCCACCGTGGATGTGGCGGTATTCGTGGGCTGTGCGCTGCCGCGGTTAAAGAAGTTGCTCAAACCCCGCAACGCCCCGGTGGCGGCGTTGGCAGGCGCACTGGGGGCGCTGGATGTTCCGACGTCAAACATGTGAACCCAACCCGTGACACCGGTCGTGGTCTTGACCTGAATCCAGGCACCCTGACGGGCAGGGAGGCGGGTGACCGGTGTCTGCAAGGCAAGTGCCGCCAGACTTGGCGTGTTTTCGCCCGGTGCCTGGCGCAGTTCGGCCGGACGTTTGATTAACAGCACATCACTCTGGGCATGCGCCATCGCCACCCAGGTGGATAACAGCAATGCCAAGGCGAATGTGCGTTTCATGGAGTGGAGTTTACTTGCCGCCCAGCAATTCGCGCTTGACGCTTTCCTGCGCGGGCATATCGCCCAGCCAGATGCGCAATACCGCGTTGAAAAACGCGATGTCAGGCAGGACTTCGCCGATCTTCTTGCCGTTCAACTGCGTCACGGTTCCGGTGCCGGGCACCCAGTCCAGGGTCACGATATCGCCCTTTTTCACGGGCTCCATCGATGCGAACATTTCGCCAAACTTCACGGTTTGTCCGACCACCTTGGCTTTTTCTTCTTTGGTGGAGTTTTTGTTCATGGAGGTGATGAACAACTGGCCGAGTTCATCGCTGCTGATCTCCTTCTGGATATGCAGTGCGACGCGTCGTGGGCCGGCCACGGCTTGAATATCAGCGGGCGTGGTTTTCTTTTCGCCAAGATACAGGCCGATGGCGTAGTACTTTCCCAGAATCACAATGGCCCGCATACCCGCGCCGTTGAGTTTGAGCTCTTTGCCGGCAACGGTTGCCGTATCCGGCACATTCACGCCACCTACCTCTATCGCGTGCACCGACGTGGCACAGGCCAGCGCGATCAAACCCAGTGGGACCAATTTTTTCAGCTGCAGTCCAATAGTCATCAGAAGTTCTCCGGTATGGATGGGTGGTAAAAACAATGATAAGTGAAGCGGCAGCGTTCAGCCGCCATGGCCCAGCGCAAGTACGCCAGCGCGGTTGGCAGGGTCGTCGTTGCCACCCAGTTTAAAGACGCCGATGGCGCGCAACAGGCGATCCGCTTCCTCCTGCATGGACTGGGCCGCACTGGCGGCTTCCTCCACCATGGCCGCATTTTGTTGGGTCACCAAATCCATGCGCGTGATGGACTGGTTGACAACGACGATACCGGCACTTTGCTCCCGGTTGGCGGCTGTGATCTCGGCCATGATGACGCTGACTCTCTTCACGCTGTCCACCACCTCGGTCATGGTGGTGCCAGCTTGCCCGACCAAGCGGCTGCCAACCTCCACGCTGGCCACCGACGCGTCAATCAGCGATTTGATCTCTTTGGCGGCATTGGCAGAGCGCCCGGCCAGGCTGCGCACCTCAGAAGCCACCACGGCGAAACCACGCCCTTGTTCACCGGCACGCGCGGCTTCCACGGCCGCATTCAACGCCAGAATATTGGTTTGAAAGGCGATGCCGTCGATCACACCAATGATGTCGGCAATCTTCTTGGACGAAGCATGGATGGACCCCATGGTCTGCACCACTTGCGACACGACTTCGCCGCCTCGGACCGCCACGTTGGAGGCCGACGCGGCCAGCTCGTTCGCCTCTTGGGTGCTGTCGGCGTTTTGTTTGACGATCGCAGTGAGGTCGTGCATGGAAGACGTGGTGTCTTGCAGAACCTGGGCCTGCTCCACCGTGCGGTCATTCAGTTGGTGGTTGCCGTAGGCGATTTCCTGCGAGGTGGTCGTGATGATTTTGGTGCTGGAACTGACGTCGCCCACCAGTTGGCGCAGGCTGTCGTTCATGTGCTTGAGGCCATCCATCATTTGGCCCACTTCGTCTTTGCTGTGGACCTCGAACTGGCTCGTCAGATCACCCGAGGCCACGCGTTTGGTGATGCCTGATGCCGTTCTGAGCGGGCTGACGATGCTGCGTGTGACGAGAAAACCGACGATAGTGCTGGCTGCGGCTGCTACCACCGCCAAAATCAAAATCAGCATCTTGGTCTGATTGGCAACCTGGGTTGAGCTGTCGCCGGCGCTGTCCATTTGGCTATTTTGGTAGCTCACGAAAACATCCAAAGCGTCAAAATACTTCTTTTGCAGCGGACGCATCGAGAACATGAATTTGAGCTGCGCTTCGTCCTTCTTGTCCTCGTTGACCAGGGTGATGAAGGCCTGCTGCAGCGGCTTGAATTTGTCGCGAATGACAAGGATGGGCTTCAGCAGCTCACGGCCTTTTTCGTCGGTAAGGATTTTGTCCAGCGTGGCAAAGGTCTCTGCATTAGCGGCACTGATCTTCTCAATTTTCTCCACCTCGGCCTTGATCTGACCTGGGTCGGCCATGATCAAAATACTCAGCATGCTGCGGGTTATTTCGTTGATTTGGACCTTGACATCGTTGGCAATGGCCGTCTTCGGGTAGCGATCCTTGATGATGCCCTCAATTTCGCCATTGAGGTCTGAGATGCGAACATAGGCTAGACCCGCTAGCAAGGTCATGAGGGAAATGACGAGCGTAAAACTCAAAGTAAGCCGTTTGCCGAGACTCATGCCTGAGGTGATCATTCTGTTTTCCTCTATGCGATTCAATAGCCAACGATGGCAATGTGGGAAGTTAAGTGTTCAATGCACTAAGAATAGGAATGATATTACTGCACTGAATACGTCGTTTTGACCCGTATATTCCCTATAAATTGATGCGGCGCGAGCGAGTTTTTGGTGCATACATTCAGGCAGCCTCCCCAATGGCCAGCCGGGTTAACTGCGCCTGCGCCATGAGCCAGTCGCAAAACGCCTGGATTTCAGGGCGCAAGCCGCTGCGTGGCCCCACCAGCAGCCAATAGGCCATGGGCGTGTCCAGCCGCATGCCGGGCAGGATTTCCACCAAGTCCCCGCTGGCCAGGCTGTCGGCCACCAGCGGCATGCGGGTCAGCGCCACGCCTTGGCCGGTGAGCGCGGCCTGTGCAATCTGGTGGGCGTAGTTGAAGTGCAGCCAGCGCTTGGGCTCCAATCCCTTGAAACCATGTTCGTCCAGCCAGCGCCGCCAGGTCAGCCATTCCAGGTTTTGGGTGCGGTGGGCGTCGCCGGCTTCAATCAGGGCGAAGTTCGCCAGGTCTTCCCCTCGGCGCAGCGGCTTGCCGCTTTTGAGCAACCACGGGCTGGCCACCGGGGTGAGTTGCTCGCCGAACAGCCGAATGGCGTCGGGCGGTACGTTGCCCGGGCGGGTGTAGCGCAGGGCAATGTCCACGTCGCTGGTGTCCAGGTCCACCGGGTTGTCGGTGGCGTCGATGCGGATGTCAATGTCGGGGTATTCGCTCTGAAATGCCTCCAGCCTTGGGATCAGCCACATCGACGCAAACGAGGCCCAGGTAGTGATGGCCACGCTCTTGCGCCCGGCGCTGCGGCGAATCAGGCGGATTGCGCTGTCAATGCGTTCCAGCGACGGCACCACGGCGCGCAGCAACTGCGCCCCCGCACTGGTGAGCTCCACGGCGCGGGTATGGCGCAAAAACAGGGCAACGCCCACCTCGTCTTCCAGGGCTTGCACCTGGCGGCTCACCGCGCTTTGGGTGAGTGAGAGCTCCTCGGCTGCCGCGCGGAAGTTCAGGTGGCGCGCCACCGCTTCCAGGGCGCGCAGGTTGCCGGCAGAAATGGGGCGTGTGCGCAAGCGGTTCTCGGACGGCGGGGCGGTGGGTGTGGCCATGGCGAAGTAGTCCAGGGAGTGTTGATTGATGCGTAATTGGAATGAATAGCATATCCCGATTTCATTGGACGCAGGCAGGGTGGGCGGCGATCATTCATTGCCCATCAATGCACCGGAGTCGCCATGAACCTCTTGAAAAATTCTGCCCCTTGGCAATTGTCCAACGGCTCTGCCGTGACCTTCTGCCCCGCGCGCTCAGGCGTGCTACGCGCAATGGACGGGCGGGCGTGGGTTACTTTTAATGTCACATCTGCCAGCCCTTTGGCCGATGCAGGCGACCACTTTGTGGCGGTTGGGCGCGATTTGCCAGTGCGTGCGGGTCAGCGCGTGGTGATCGAGGCCTGGCCTGACGAGGGCGCGGACAGCGTGCGCCTGGTGTGGGAGCCACTGGAGCGCTCGCAGGCCATCACCAATCTTCTTTCACGGCTAAAACGGCGTCTTGACTGGCGGCCGCTTGGCCAGCCAGCCAGGCCGTGAGGGTGCCTGCCGCGATCACCGCTGCGCCCAGGGCCAATAATCGCGCCCACGGCAGGGCCAGGTCCATGGTCCAGTGAAAGCTTTGCGGGTTGACCACATGGACCAGCACCACGGCCACGGCCAAACCCAGACCCATGCCGGCGATGGCACCCAGGGTGGTCCAGGCCGCGCCCTCGGCGGCGACCACGCGCAGCACCTGGCGCCGGGTCAGCCCCAGGTGCACCAGCAAGCCAAACTCCTTGCGCCGCGCCAGCACCTGGGCACTGAAGCTGGCCGCAACCCCAAACAGGCCAATGCCAATCGCCACCGCCTGCAGCCAGTAGGTCACGGCAAAGCTGCGGTCAAAAATCTTGAGCGAGGTGGCCCGTATCTCGCGGGCCGAGCCAAACTCCAGCAAATCGCCCGCAACCGCAGACGCTTCGCCGCCCAGGCTGCTGGCCTGTTGGCTAGCAAGCTCGCGCAGCGCCTGTTGTACTTGTAGGGCATCCCCCTCTGGTGTTAGCCAGAAGGCGATGTCGTTGACCCGCTTGTCGCCACTCAGGCGCTCAAAATCGGCCTGGTCCATGGCAATAGTGCCAAACTGGCGGGCGTAATCCCGCCACACGCCTGCTATGAAAAAAGGAGCTGCTTGCGCATATTCCACGGGGGCTACAGGCCTAAATGATGCATAAAGCTGGGGGAAGCCGCCGCCCAGACGTGCGTCGTACAAGTCCAGCATGGCCTCACTCACATAGATACCAATGTGTCCCGCTGGCACTGCAAGGGCTTCGCCCACCAAGGGCAGGGTCAGCGCCCGGCTGAGCGGGTCACGCAGCGGGCGGGCGATCAGCGTTACCGGCGGCTTTTCAGGGTCCAGCACTACGGGCAAGCTGCGCTGCGTGCTCAGCCGCTCCACGCCCACCACGCCTGCGGCGCTGCGGACAAACGCCGCGTCAAAGTAAGCAGTGGCATTGGCGGCACCGCTGGCGGAGCTGCGCACATACAAGGCGGCGGGCAGCACCGAGTCCAGCCACTGCATGACCGAGCCGCGAAAGCTCGCCACCATCACCGTCAAGGCCACCGCCAGGCTCAGGGACGCCACCACGCCGCTCACCGCCACCGCCGCACTCTCACGCACCCGCCGGGCCCGCTCCACCGCCAGCAGGGGCAAGGCCCGGTGCGCCACCCAAGGCGCCACGCCGTCCAGCACCATGCCCACCAGCCAGGGCAGGGCGGTGATGCCACCCAGCAGCAACAAACCCACGCTGACATAGGCGGCCAACGGAATGCCCCACACCGGCGGCAGCAGCGCCAACAGCGCGCCCGCCAGCAACAGTGCGCCGCCAAAGCGGGCGTGGCTGCCCGGGTGCTGCACCGTGCCCAGGCCTTTCAGGGTTTGCGCAGGGGGCAGTTGTTGTGCCAAGCGGGCCGGCCACCACGCCCCCAGCAGCGCTGCAAGTAGCCCCAGGCCGGCAAAGAGCAAGGCCGCCACCGGGCTCCATTGCAGGGCCGGCGCGGCACCTGAAAAGTAGCCGCCACCCAAATCACCCCCCAGCAGGCGCAGGGCCAATGCGGCCAGCGCGGTCCCAAGGGCCGTGCCCAGCACACTGCCCACGGCACCCAGTGCGCCAGCCTCCAGCAGCACCAGGCGCAGGCGCTGCGTGCCCGTCAGCCCCAGCACGCCCAGCAGCGCAAACTGCTGCGCACGCCGCGTCACACTCAGTGCCAACACCGAAAAAACCAAAAATCCCCCGGTAAACAGCGCCACCAGCGCCAGCACCGTCAGGTTGACCCGGTAGGCGCGCGACAGGTTGCTGATGCGCGAGATCGCCTCGCCCGGCTCGGCCAAATAGGCTGCTGGCGGCCAGTCGGCGCGGGCCTGTTGCTCGCGCATGAAGGCCGCGCGGTCCGCGCCAGCGCGCAGGCGCAGGTCAATGCGGGTGAATTGCCCAGGTCGCTCAAACAAATCCTGTGCTGCGGCAATGTCCATTACGGCCAAGGCACTGCCGCCAGCGCGCACCTGGCCCGCCACCTGCACGGCTTTGAGGTGCAGGCCCTGCTGCAACTGCAGCACGCGCCCGTCCAGCAGGCTGCGTGCGGTGGCGTTCAGAAAGACGGTGTTGGGGGCGAACAGGGCCATCCGGTCGGCATCCAGGGCGGGTAGCGGCATCAGGTCGGGCGCAATTGCCGCGACCTGCAGCGCATCCACGCCCAGCACCCGCAGCAAGACGCGCCTGGAGCGGGTTGGGTCTGCGGCGTCGCTTTGTGCGTGGGCTGGAGCCGCATAGGTGCTGAGCTCCAGCACCGGGCTGGCCAGCGCCACATCGGGGTGGTGCAATAGCCGGCCAAGCAACGCATCGTCAATCCCGCCCGCGCCTTGGTTGGCAGCACTTTGGGTGGTGCGCAGCTCCAGATCCGGCTGGCCCCCCACCGACCGCACCGCTTGCGAAAACTCGTCCAGCGCCGAGGCGTTGATCAAATGCACCGACAGCGCCAGCGCCACGCCCAGCATGACCGACACCACGGCCGCCGCGTTGCGCCAGGGGTGGTGGCGCAGCTCGGCCCAGGAAAAGGTCTTGAAGATCGGCCACAGCGGACTTTGCATAGGCCGCATTGTGCCTAAAGCGCATGATTGTGTGGGTGCTTAGCTGCGCCGCAAGTCCCGCGTAAACGGGAACTCTTTGCTCCCCGCCACGTTGATAGTGGCCGGTGGTACCACCAGCGTGCCCGGCGTGTGGCCCATGGCGCAAAAGCGCGACATGCGCCGGCTCTCGGCCTCATAGGCGTTCACCGGGAAGGTGTCGGGGTTCAGTCCGCCGGGGTGTGCAACGTGGTATTCGCAACCGCCCAGCGAACGCTTCATCCAGGTGTCCACAATGTCAAAGGTCAGCGGCGTGTGGATGCCGATACTGGGGTGCAGGCTGCTCGGCGGGTTCCAGGCCTTGTAGCGCACACCGGCAACAAACTCGCCCACAGTGCCAGTGTTTTGCATGGGCAGGGCTTGCCCGTTGCAGGTGATGACGTAACGGCTTTCGTTCATGCCGGTGACGCGCACCTCCATGCGCTCCAGCGATGAGTCCACATAGCGCGCGGTGCCGCCGGGTGCGCCTTCTTCGCCCATCACATGCCACGGTTCCAGCGCGTTGCGCAGGGTGAGCTCGATGCCGGCGGAGCTGATGGAGCCGACCAGTGGGAAACGGAACTCGTAATGCGGTGCAAACCAGCTGGAGTCAAACGCATAGCCTGCCGCACGCATGTCTTCCATCACATCGTCAAAGTCTTGTTTGATGAAGCTCGGCAGCATGAAGCGGTCGTGCAACTCGGTGCCCCAGCGGGTGGCGGGCGCTTTATATGGCTTTTTCCAGAAGCGGGCCACCAAGGCGCGCAACAAGAGCTGCTGCACGCTGCTCATGTGCGGGTGCGGTGGCATCTCAAACGCGCGCAACTCCAGCAGGCCCAAACGGCCGGTGGCGGAGTCCGGCGAGTACATCTTGTCAATGGAGAACTCGCTGCGGTGGGTGTTGCCGGTGGCGTCGATCAAGATGTTGCGCAGGCTGCGGTCTACCAGCCATGGTGGCATGCTGTGGCCGTGTAGCTCGCGGCTTTTGTAAATCTGCTCGATGGCGATTTCCATCTCGTAGAGTTGGTCGTTGCGCGCTTCATCCACGCGGGGTGCCTGGCTGGTGGGGCCGACAAACATGCCGCTGAACAGGTAGCTCAGCGCCGGGTGGTTGTGCCAGTACAGCAGCAGGCTGGCCAGCAACTCGGGCTTGCGCAGGAACGGGCTGTCCGACGGTGTGGCACCACCCATCACAAAGTGATTACCGCCGCCGGTGCCAGTGTGGCGGCCGTCTTTCATGAACTTCTCGGCTGACAGGCGCGACTCAAACGCTGCGTTGTACAAAAACTCGGTGTTTTTGACCAGCTCTTTCCAGTTGTTCACCGGGTGGATGTTGACCTCGATCACACCGGGGTCGGGGGTGACTTGCAGCAGTTTGAGGCGCGGGTCGCGCGGTGGCGGGTAGCCCTCCAGCACCAGTTGCACTTTCAATTCTTCTGCGGTGGCCTCAATGGCAGCCAGCAGGTCCAGGTAGTCCTCCAGCTTTTCCAGCGGTGGCATGAAGATGTACAGCACGCCGGACTTGGTTCCAACCGCTTCGGCCTTGGGGCCGCTGGCGCGGCGCGGGTCGCGCACTTCCACACACAGGGCGGTGCGGGTGATCCAGTGGGCCGATTCCTTGCGCGCTGGCACGCGGGCAAAGTCGGCTGGTTCGGCTTGCGCAGCACTTTGGGCGCTGGCTGCGGTGGCGTTGGTGGCATGGGCGCTGGCGCCCTGGAGGGTGACCTTGGCGGCGCTCGGCTTGACAATCTGGCCCTGCAGCCATCTGCGGCCGTCTTCAGCCCGAACCGTGGCATACCGCGTGGCAAATACCTGGTGCGCGGGCAAGGCGGGTTGCGGGATGGACGGGTCTTGCTCGATCAGGTAGGGGTAGTCGGCCTCGCTCACCCAGGGCAGTGAGTCCAGTGGCAGGCGCAAACCCATGGGGGAGTCGCCGGGCATCAGGTACATGCGTTCGTCACGCAGAAACCACGAGCCGGTGGTCCACACCGGGCCGCCCGGGCCGGACTCCAGCTTCTGGCCGGGCAGGCGCGGGCCATCGAAGGGTTTCACCGGCAACACGTAGCCCACCACGGAGTCGAGCTTTTGCTCAAACACGCGGCGCAGTCGGGCGCGTTCCATCTCGTCGTCCAGCTTGGAGTTGAACGGGTCCACATTCACGGGCAGACGGCGCTCGCGCCACAGGTAGTACCAAGTGTCTTCATAGGCACTTTGCATGAACTGGTCGGTAATGCCCAGCTTGGCCGCCAGGGTCTGCGTGAAGCGCCGGGCGTCTTCGCTGGTGTAGTGGGTGGGCACACGCTCGTCGGTGAACAGCGCGGGGTTGGACCACACTTTTTGCTGGTCGGCGCGCCAATAGATGTTGAGCGCCCAGCGCGGCAACTGCTCGCCGGGGTACCACTTGCCCTGTCCAAAGTGCAAAAAGCCGCCTTCGCCGTATTCTTTGCGCAGCTTATGCACCAATTCGGTGGCAAAACCGCGTTTGGTCGGGCCCAGGGCGTCGATGTTCCACTCTGGTGCGTCGCGGTCGTCTACCGCCACAAAGGTAGGCTCGCCGCCCATGGTCAGGCGCACATCGCCCGCCACCAATTCCTTGTCCACCGCCTCGCCCAATTTCATGACATCGGCCCACTGTTCAGCGGTGTAGGGCTTGGTGACGCGGGGTGACTCATAAATGCGGGTTACCGCCATGTGGTGCTCAAACTCCACCTCACACTTGTCCATGCCGCCTTCAATGGGCGCGGCACCGGACGGCTGCGGTGTGCAGGCCAGCGGGATGTGGCCTTCTCCGGCCAGCAGGCCCGAGGTGGCATCCAGCCCGACCCAGCCCGCGCCGGGCAAGTACACCTCACACCAGGCGTGCAGGTCGGTGAAGTCGACCTCGGTGCCGCTGGGGCCGTCCAGGCTCTTCACATCGGGTTTGAGCTGAATCAGGTAGCCCGAGACAAAGCGCGCCGCCAGACCACAGTGGCGCAGCAGTTGCACCAGCAGCCATGCCGAATCGCGGCACGAGCCGGAGCCGAGTTTGAGTGTGTCGTCCGGCGACTGCACCCCGGGTTCCATGCGGATGGTGTAGCTGATGGCGTGGTGCACCAGCTGGTTCACGTCGACCAAAAAGTCGATGCTGCGGCGCTTTGTACGGTCAATGCGGTCCAGGAAGGCTTTGAGCCGCTTGGTCAGGTGCTCGGCTGCCAGGTAGGGTGCCAGCTCTTGTTTGAGCAGGTTTTCGTATTTGAACGGGTACTTTTCGGCGCTGGGCTCCAGGAAGAAGTCGAACGGGTTGTACACCGCCATCTCCACCACCAGGTCCACGGTGACCTTGAACTCGCGGGTCTTCTTCTCAAAAACCAGGCGGCCCTGGTAATTGGCAAACGGGTCTTGTTGCCAATTGATGTAGTGGTCCACCGGGTCGATCTTGAGCGAGTACGAGATGATCTTGCTGCGGCAGTGCGGTGCCGGACGCAAGCGGATCACCTGGGGCCCCAAGTTGACCAAGCGGTCGTACTTGTAGTGAGTAACGTGGTTCAGCGCTGCGTGAATTGACATGTGCGGATCTCGGATGTTCTGTGGAGGATAAAGCAAGTCCCGCGCCATGCGGGAAATTGGCAATGCCGGGTTAGCATGGACGCATGCACATGGCCATCACGCTACCCACTGGTTTGGCCCGTACTGCCTTTGTGGCTTTGTTCGCTTTTGTGCTGGGCACGGCACTGCAGTTGCAGCAGGCGGCGTTGTGGCATTGGGGGTTTTATGCATCATTTGTGCTTGTAGCCCCCGTACTATATGCGCAAGCAGCTACTAAAAATATAGCATTTTCGGCGCAGGCGGCGGGTGTGCTGCTGGCCATGGCGTTGTTGGGGTTTGGCGCGACTGGCCTGCGTTCTACGGTTTATGCATTGGACACCCTGCCTGCAGCGCTGGAGGGGCGCGATGTGCTCGTCACCGGCGTGGTGACCGAACTGCCCCAGCGCAACGAGTCGGGCTTGCGTTTTCGCCTCCGCATTGAGAGCGCGCAACTCGATGGTGCCTTGGTCACTGTGCCGCCCCGCATTGATGTGGGCTGGTACGGCGGCGTTTACCCAACCGGGTCCGAGCTGGTGGGCCTGCAGCGCCAGCCCGAAGACTTGCGCGCCGGCGAGCGCTGGCAGATGACGCTGCGCCTCAAAGCGCCCCACGGCAGTCGCAACCCGCACGGCTTTGACTATGAGCTGTGGCTGTGGGAGCAGGGTGTGCAGGCCACCGGCTATGTGCGCGCCGGGGCCAAAGACCCGGTGCCCCAGCGCCTGGGGCAAACCTGGCGGCACCCGGTGGCCTGGGCGCGCCAGATGCTGCGGGAGCGCATCTATGCCCGTGTGGCCGAGCGACAGTCGGCAGGCCTGATTGCGGCACTGGTGGTGGGCGACCAAAGCTCGATTGACCGCCTGGACTGGGATGTGTTCCGCGCCACAGGCATCAGCCATCTGGTCAGCATCTCCGGCCTACACATCACCATGTTTGCCTGGGGCGCGGCGCTGCTGGTGGGCTGGCTGTGGCGGCGCTCCATGCGCCTTTGCCTGGCTGTGCCGGCACCCAGTGCGGCCTTGGTGGGCGGTGTGCTGCTGGCCACGGCCTATGCTGTTTTTTCCGGCTGGGGCGTGCCGGCGCAGCGCACCTGTCTGATGCTGGCAACGGTGGCGCTGTTGCGCCTGTCCGGCGCGCGCTGGCCCTGGCCGCAGGTGTGGATGCTGGCCTGCGCGGTGGTCGTCGCTTTTGACCCATGGGCCCTGCTGCAACCTGGATTTTGGCTGAGCTTTGTGGCGGTAGGGGTGCTTTTTGCTACAGATTCAGGAGCTGCTCGCGCATATCCCACGGGGGCTAGAGCCCGATTTGATGCACTAAAAGCCATGTTTCGGGAGCAGTGGGTGATTACCGTGGCCCTCACGCCTTTGACGCTGCTGCTGTTCGGGCAGGTGTCGGTGGTGGGGCTGGCAGCCAATGCGCTGGCCATTCCGTGGATGACGCTGGTGGTCACGCCCCTGGCCATGCTGGGTGTGCTGGTGCCCGCGGTGTGGGAACTGGCCGCCATGGCCATTGGTGTGCAAATGGGCGCCTTGCAGTGGCTGGCGTCATTCCCGTGGGCTTCGATTTCGGTAGCCATGCCGCCTTTGTGGGCCGGGGTGGCTGGGGTGCTGGGCGGCGTGGTGCTGGTGTTTCCGTGGTCGTGGAGTATGCGCATTTTGGGCGTGCCCTTGCTGTTGCCGGTGCTGCTGTGGCGCACGCCCTTGCCAGCGCCCGGGCAGTTTGAGTTGCTGGCCGCTGACATTGGCCAGGGCAATGCCTTGCTGGTGCGCACTGCCAGTCACGCCTTGCTGTATGACGCCGGGCCGCGCTACAGCCTGGAAAGCGACGCGGGCCACCGCGTGCTGGTGCCACTGTTGCAGGCGCTGCACACCCGGCTGGACCGGCTGGTGCTGAGCCACCGCGACATGGACCATGTGGGCGGCGCCCCTGCGGTACTGGCGATGCAGCCGCAAGCGGATTTACTGAGTTCCATTGAGGCCGAGAACCCGCTGCAAGGCCTGCGCCCAGCCCAACGCTGCGTCGCCGGGCAAAGCTGGGTGTGGGACGGCGTGACTTTTGAGGTGCTGCACCCGCGGGCGGAGGACTACGAAACGGGTGCCAAATCCAACGCTATGTCGTGCGTGCTGCGCATCTCCAACGGCGCGCAGGCCGCATTACTGGCGGGGGACCTGGAGCAGGCGCAGGAGGCGCGGCTGGTCGTCAGTGGCGTTAACTTGAAATCGGATGTACTTTTGGTGCCGCACCATGGCAGTAAAACGTCTAGCAGCGCGGCTTTTTTGGATGCGGTGCAGCCGCAGATTGCGCTAGTGCAATCGGGTTACCGAAACCGCTACGGCCACCCGGCGGACCCGGTTTTGGTGCGTTATTTTGAGCGCACCATTCGGGTGATTGACTCGCCCCATTGCGGTGCGGCAACCTGGCAGTCTGCCCAGCCGAAGGAGGTGCAATGCCACCGCGCGGATGCGCTGCATTATTGGAACCACCGCGTGCCTTAGGCTCAAGCTCAGTGGGTCAGTGGGGCGCGGCCAATCGCAGGCGCGAAGGCACTTTTGCCCCACTTTCTTGTGTTAGTTTGAAAACTGCCACCGTGCCGACCAAATCCTGTGCCTGCGATTTGAGGCTGCTGGCTGCAGCAGCCATCTCTTCCACCAGCGCGGCGTTTTGTTGTGTGACCTGGTCCATCTGTTGCACCGCTTCACCAATCTGCGCTACGCCATGGCTCTGTTCGGTGCTGGCCGCGCTGATCTCGCCCATGAGGTCGGTGACACGCCGGATGGAGCCCACCACCTCGGTCATGGTTTCCCCCGCTTGGTCAACCAGAATCGTGCCCTGCTCGACCCGCTCCACGCTGGCGTTGATGAGGCTTTTGATTTCCTTGGCGGCATCCGCCGAGCGCCCGGCCAGGCTGCGTACCTCGGTGGCCACCACTGCAAAGCCCCTGCCTTGCTCACCCGCCCGGGCTGCCTCCACGGCGGCATTCAGAGCCAAAATATTGGTCTGAAAAGCAATGCCGTCGATGACGCTGATGATGTCAAAAATGCGTTTGGAGCTGTCGTTGATGTGCTTCATGGTGTCCACCACCTGTGCCACCACTTCACCGCCTTTGACTGCGACGGTGGATGCACTTTGGGCCAATTTGTTGGCCTGGCGGGCGTTGTCGGCATTCTGACCGACGGTGGAGCCGAGCTCTTCCATAGAGGCAGCGGTTTCCTCCAAGGCGCTGGCCTGTTGCTCGGTGCGGGCACTGAGGTCGTGGTTGCCCTGGGCAATTTCGGCGCTGGCGGTCGATAAGCTCTCGGAGCCCTGGCGCACGCTGGCCACCACCCGGGACAGGCTGTCTTGCATGGCCGAGAGGCTGGTGAGCAGTTGGGCTACTTCGTCTTTGCCTTGTACCGCGATGGGGTGGCTCATATCGCCCTGGGCTACCGCGTTGGCTGCATCGATCGCCTGGTTCAGAGCGCGTGAGATGCCCCGCACCATGGCCGTACCGAAAATCAGGGCAAACAGCACGCCTGCCACCACGCCCCCAATCGCCAGCACGCGGAAGGTGTTGTAGCGCACCACGGCAGCGTCATATTCCGCCTTGGCCACATCCATCTGGAGCTGCGTCAGGGCTTCCATGCCTTTGACCGCAGGCCCATTCAGCTGGGCGATTGTTCCATGGAGCAGGTTCTTGACTTCCTCCAGGTTGTTGGCTCGCAGGGCGGCCAGGGCCGGCTTGAGCCCTTCTTCTCGCAGCTTGGCACGGTCCTCGGCATATTGCTTCGCAATTTTGGCTTCATCGGGTGTGAGGTAGGTCGCCATGTAGGCGTCCCAGCGCTTGGTGACGAAGGCCAGGTCATTTTCAATTTGGTCGGCGTCGCGGCTGCTGTCTTCGGGCTTGCTACTCAGCACGCCGTCACCCAGTGCCACCCGGATACGCAGGTTGGCCCGGGCGATGTCGGCAAGCTGGTCCAACGCCACGGTACGGTCTTCGTAGACGGTCCTCAGCGATTCGTTGGACTGGCTAATGCCGAACATGCCGACGAAGGCCCCCACGATCAGCATCAGGGACAGGATGCCGAGCATGAGGAAAATGCGGGTAGATATTTTCATGTTATTCATGGTGCTGCTCTACTGGGGTTGGGTGTTTACTATTCCTGTTGAATTCTGGCAATGTCGACCCTATCCGCCCTCACCATGGCTGTGATCGGGTCTCTAGCTTTGCGTCCACGACGCGCATCGAAGCTGATTATTTTTAAAATTATTGCAGATAAACATGTAATTTTTAGCTTTATTGTTGTTTTATTGTTGTTTTATGACGAAATACGTCAAAAATCGTCTGTTGGCAACTCACTGTCGGTGCTCTGGTTGATGTCGAACAAGGGTGGGTTGGCGTAAAGCTTGCTAAGCTAGGTACAGAAGGGAAATCCTGTATGCAGAAATTCGACGAGATGTACACCCAGTTGCCCTACGAGTTTTTTACTCACGGGGCGCAGATTCGTGACCATTACAAGATCTATGACGAATGGCTGGCGCGCCAGCCCGGCGACATGATGGCCAAGCGGCGCGAAGAGGCAGAGATGATCTTCCGCCGCGTGGGTATCACCTTCGCCGTCTACGGCGAAAAAGACGAGGAGGGCGCAGGCAACGAGCGGCTGATACCGTTTGACCTGATCCCCCGCATCATCCCGGCGCACGAGTGGGGCAGCATGGAAAAAGGGCTGGTGCAGCGCGTCACGGCGCTCAACCGCTTTATCCACGACATCTACCACGACCAGGATATTCTGAAAGCCGGCATCGTGCCGCGCGAACAAATCGAGCACAACGCCCAGTTTCGCCCTGAGATGATGGGTGTGGACGTGCCCAACAACATCTATTCGCAAATCTCCGGCATCGACATCGTGCGGGCCCCGGATGCCAAGGGCAATGGCGAGTACTACGTGCTGGAAGACAATCTGCGGGTGCCCAGTGGTGTGAGCTACATGCTGGAAGACCGCAAGATGATGATGCGGCTCTTTCCTGAGCTGTTCAACGCCCACCGTGTGGCGCCCATTGCCCATTACCCCGACTTGTTACTGGAAACCCTGCGCGCCAGCAGCCCGGCCACCACCGCCGAGCCCACCGTGGTGGTGCTGACACCCGGCATGCACAACAGCGCCTATTTTGAGCATGCGTTTTTGGCGCAGCAAATGGGCATCGAGTTGGTGGAAGGGCAAGACCTGTTTGTCAAAGACAACTTTGTCTACATGCGCACTACGCGCGGCCCCAAGCGGGTGGACGTGATCTACCGCCGGGTGGACGACGACTTTTTGGACCCCAAGGTGTTTAGGCCCACGTCCACGCTGGGTTGCGCGGGCTTGCTCGACGTGTACCGCGCAGGCCATGTGACCATTTGCAACGCGGTGGGCACCGGCGTGGCGGACGACAAGTCCATCTACCCCTATGTGCCGAAAATGATCGAGTTCTATTTGGGCGAAAAACCCATCCTGAACAATGTGCCCACCTACATGTGCCGCAACAAGGATGACCTGGCCTACACACTGGCCAACCTCAAAGACCTGGTAGTCAAGGAAGTGCACGGTGCCGGAGGCTACGGCATGTTGGTAGGGCCTGCTGCCACCAAGGCCGAGATTGAGGACTTCCGCAAGGCGATTCTCGCCAACCCCAGCGGCTACATAGCGCAGCCCACGCTCAGCTTGTCGAGCTGCCCCACCTTTGTAGAGAGCGGCATTGCGCCGCGCCACATTGATCTGCGGCCCTATGTGCTGTCGGGCACGACCGTACAAATGGTGCCGGGCGGTTTGACCCGCGTCGCCTTGAAAGACGGCTCGCTGGTGGTGAATTCATCGCAGGGCGGTGGCACCAAAGATACCTGGATTTTGGAGGCCTAAATTTATGCTGTCACGTACTGCCGATCACCTCTTCTGGATGTCCCGCTACACCGAGCGGGCCGAAAACACCGCCCGCATGCTGGATGTCAATTACCAGACCGCGCTGCTGCCCCAGTCTGAAGCGGTGGCGCTGGTGGGTTTGCAGGGCCTGCTGAGCATCAGCGAACTGCTGCCCACCTACCAAAAACTACATGGCGAGATTGATGCCGCCAAGGTCATGGATTTCATGGTCAAGGACGAGAGCAATCCGTCCAGCATCGTGTCGTGCCTGAGCGCGGCGCGTGAAAACGCCCGTGCAGTGCGCGGCACGCTTACCACCGAAGTGTGGGAGACACTCAACACCACTTGGCTGGAAGTCCAGCGCATGATCAAAACGGGTGAGTTTGAGAAAGACCCCGCCCAGTTTTTTGAATGGGTCAAGTTCCGCTCGCACCTGTCACGCGGCGTCACCGTGGGCACCATGCTGATGGACGAGGCGCTGCACTTCATGCGTTTGGGCACCTTTTTGGAGCGGGCGGACAACACGGCGCGTCTGGTGGATGTGAAGTTCCACGCGGTGCAGAGCGATTTCTTTGGCACCGCCAGCGAGAAGGACCAAGAGTACGACTTCTACCACTGGAGCGCGATTCTGCGCAGCGTGTCGGGCTTTGAGGTGTACCGCAAGGTCTACCGCGATGTGATTAAGCCCGAGCGGGTGGCAGAACTGCTGATTTTGCGTGCCGATATGCCGCGCTCACTGCACGCCAGTCTGAACGAAGTGGTCAACAATCTGGCACTGGTGGCCAATGACCCATCGGGTGAAACCCACCGCCGTGCCGGAAAACTGTGCGCCGAGCTCAAATACGGGCGCATCGACGAGATTTTGGCGACCGGTCTGCACGCTTATTTGACACAGTTTTTGGACCGGGTCAACGACTTGGGTGCCCATATCAGCCGAGAGTTTTTGGTGTCTTCAAACTGAGCTGGAGTTTCTGCATAATGCTCACAAAATGGAGCACGAATGAAAGTCGCCGAAATAGACCGTGAGCTAGACCTGGCCAAGTCCCGAGGCCCTTTGAACGATATGGTGATTCAGCCCTGCCCCGGGCCGCTGGCTGAATTGCGCGTCGAGGTGAACAAAGCGGACCCCGATCCAGCCAAAATCGCACGTATCGCGGGCAGTGATGTGGCCATGGCTGCATCATTGATCCGCGTAGCGAACAGCCCGATGTATGCCCGTGCACGGCCCGCATCCACCGTAGCAGAAGCGGTTGCCATGCTGGGTGTGGCGCAATCCGTGGCTGTTTTGACCGGGTTCCTTCTGCGCAAGGCCATCCGGGTCAATTCCCCACTGCTGGAACATTTCTGGGAGACGTCCAGTCACCGGGCCACTGCCATGGGTTTTATCGCCCGCCAGATGTATGGGGTGAATGCAGACATTGCACACACCGTAGGCTTGTTTGTGCACGTGGGTATTCCGGTGATGTTGCACGGGCTCAAGGGTTACGCCACGACGCTGACGAAAGCAATGGCCCAGGAAGACCGCAGTTTTATTGAAACGGAAAACGCTGCACACCTGACCGACCACGCCGTCGTCGGGGCGATTGTGGCCAAGACCTGGCACCTACCCCCCATCATTTCAATCGCCGTGCGTTTGCACCACGATTTCACGATTTTGAATGACGTCAGCATCCCGGTAGAAGCACGCACCTTGGTCGCCATGACGCTTGTGGCCGAGCACTTGGTGGCCGTGCACGAAGGTGTGAAAGAGCAGCGCTCGTGGGAGCTGAATGGCCCCGCCTGTCTGGAGTTCCTGAAAATCGACCCGGGCGAGGTTGATATCTGGAGCGAAACTTTGGAACCTCTGTTTGAGAGTGCGGCCTAACAACCAAGTGCGCTTTGCAGACTGGAAATGGTTTTTCGGCCTGCGTCTGAACACTTTGGGCCGAACTGCAAACCCATCTTGAAGCCCTTGCCGCTGACCAATGTTGAGTGCATCACCAGCACCTCGATCTGGAAGATGAAATGCTGGCCGTTGTAATACACATCGCAATCCAGGCCGAGGATCTTCTTCTGCGGTAATTGGTCGTCCATCAAGATGGACGCGCCGCTGGCAGAAAAATCAATCATCTTCCCCGTTCGTTCATCCATACCGACCGCAGTAACCCGTACCCGACCATTCACCAGCTTTCGGTCGGCTTTGCGGTTGTCTGCGGGGTTGGCGTTGGCAGCCTTTGGCTCGTTGGCTTGTGTTGCTGCCAGAGCGTGGATAGGCGGCGGGTCATTGGCGTGCGCCGCACGAAATGCCTGCGCGGCAAGGCTGCCTCCGGATTGGGTTGGTACTTCGGTTTCGCTCATCGCATGGACTTTGGCTGCAGGAGGTTTACTGGCACGCAAATATATGGGGTGGTCTTTAACTACGGCTGGATGATAAGTGCCTCCAGCCCCATTGCGCGGATTTTGGCCTGCGCGGATTCGGCTGCAGTTTCTGAGCCAAACGGCCCGACCCGCACCCGGGTGAGTACGCCCTTCGATGTTTTCAACTCTTGCGTGAACGCCGCAAACCCGGCATCCGTCAGCTTGACGCGGGCGTTGCGTGCATTGTTGTCATCTGCGAACAAACCCACATTGATGTAGTAGGGCGCGTCGTCGTCTTTGGCCTTGCTCGTTTTTGCAGGCACTTTGGATGCTGCCTTTTCGGTTGCCACTTTGGGTGGTGCCTTAGCTGTCGGTGCCTTGGTGGCTGCTGCCTTTTTAGGCACTGATGCAGCAAGAGCGGGCGTAGGTTCGATGACCGCCGCGGGGGGCACTGATGTCGCAACCGGTGGGCTGGCAGCAGCTTGCGGTTCTGGGGCTGACGGCACCGGTGTGGCGGCAACAGGTTCCGGCGCAGGTAGCGCTTGCACTTGCGCAGGTGCCGCAATGGTCGCCGGTTCGGCTGGACCAGCTGGATTGGTCGGGGTGGCGGGATTGGACGTTGGCAGCACCGGGACAACCGGCGCTGGGGGCGTTGGCGGCGCTGGAGACGCATCCAGGGCGGGACCTGACACTACATTGCGAGCCGCCACGGGGGCTTCGGCCCCAAAGGGAAAGCCTGCGCCTGTGGGGAATGAGAAATACCCGCTGACGACCGCTCCCACAATCGCGGCGTTGGCCAGCGCCAGCCATGCCAACCGCGCGCGCGAAGCCGTGCTGCGCTGGAGCCTGTTGCAGGCGTCGTCCAGCGTGGCGCTGGCCGTTAGTGCCGTCCCCATTCTTTTTCGGCAGTCCGCGTAAAAAACCGCGTTGCCAAAGAGCCCGGGCACGGCAAAGGCGACGAGCGCAAACGTGAGTAGCAGCGCGAGCTCGATGGTCTGGGAAAACTGCAAAACCAGCCGACCAATCCCAAAAATCATCAGTGCAATGGCCACCACCGCGCCGCTGTAGACCAGTGCGGCGCCCCACAAGCGCCGGAAGGCGAACCAGTTCAGGGTGCACAGGCTGGCGGCCCAGTTCCAGCGCATGCCCACGCGGTCGGTCGACTCGAAGTGGGTGAAGATGGGCAGGTAATAGTCGGTATTAACGCCGCCAATGGCAGCGCGGTACAGCGTGCTGGTCGAGTCCCCGGCCGTATTGTCGGCGCTGGTGACGTCAGTGGCGGTTGGGTCGGGCATGGTTTATTTTGACATGCCCGCCTGGGCTGCCAGGGCTGCGGCCACTTCTTGCCCCAGTTCGATCACGGCCAGCGCGTAGTAGCTGCTCCAGTTGTAGCGGGTGATGGCGTAGAAGTTGTCGGTGCCCGCCAGGTACAAGGGCGCGTCGGCCCCGTTTTGCAGCTCAATCAGGGCCAGTGATCCGGGGTGCTCCAACGCGGCACCCTCCAGAACCGCGCCTTTGGCCGTGAAGGCGGCGGGGGTGAAGGTGGGCAAGATGTCCGGGGCCATCAGGGTCGCCATATCGAGCTTTTGCACATCAAACTGCACGGCATAGTGGGTGGGCATGCCCGGCTTCCAGTTGAATGCCTTGAAGTAGTTGGCCACCGAGCCAATCACGTCGGCCGGGCTGTTGAACAGGTCAACCCGGCTGTCCCCATCAAAATCGACCGCGTACTTGCTCCAGCTCGACGGCATGAATTGCGGCATGCCCATAGCACCGGCGTAGCTGCCGCGCAGGGCCAGCGGGTCGGTTTTGGTGCGCTGGGTCAAGCTCAGAAAGGCTTCCAGCTCAGACAGGAAGAAGGCGGCGCGGCTGGCCGCTTTGGGGTGCGCGGCGGGAAAGTCAAACGCCAGCGTGCTCAGTGCGTCCATGACCCGGTAAGTGCCGATTTGCTGCCCGTAAATGGTTTCCACCCCAATGATGCCGACGATGATTTGCGCCGGCACGCCGGTTTCGGCCTGCGCACGCGCCAAGGTATCCCGGTGGGCTTGCCAAAAGGCCACTCCCGCCTTGATGCGCACCGGATCAATAAAGCGGGTGCGATAGAGCGCCCAGTTTTTTGGGGTACCAACGGCCGGCGGTGTGATGGCGCGGGCAATGGCCGGCATGTACCGCGCCTGACCAATCACCTCACGCACCCATTGCGGGTCCAGGTTGCGGCGCTCTGCGATGTCGTTGGCGATGCGCAGCACGTCCGGCCGCGTTGCGTACAACGGGCCTGCAACCACGGGCAAAACCTTGGCCTTCTTGACCTGTGCGGGGCGGCTGTGCTTGGTCTTGGATTTATGGTGTTTTGGGGTTGTAGCCCCCGTATTCATTGCGTAAGCAGCTACTAAAAATATAGCAAAAGCGCGGATCAGGTGGTTTAAAGTCATCGGTGCAAGTGCTGGTTGGGAGCTTGGCACCAAGTATCGCACCCGCCGCGTCAGGCCTTGAGCATGCCGCGCTCTTCAATGAAGGCGACCACGTCCGCCAAACCGGTCAATGTTTTCAGGTTGGTCATGACAAAGGGCTTGAGCCCCCTGGGAGTGGTGCGCATGCGGATGGTGTCGGCTTCCATCACCGCCAGATTGGCCCCCACATGGGGTGCCAAGTCGGTCTTGTTGATGACAAACAGGTCGCTCTTGGTGATGCCGGGGCCGCCCTTGCGCGGGATTTTTTCACCGGCGGCCACGTCGATCACATAGATGGTCAGGTCCGACAACTCGGGGCTGAAGGTGGCGGCCAGGTTGTCGCCACCGCTTTCAATGAACACGATGTCGGCGTTGGGGTGGTCGACCAGCATGCGGTCAATGGCCTCTAAATTGATGGAGCAGTCTTCGCGGATGGCAGTGTGCGGGCAGCCACCGGTCTCCACGCCCATGATGCGGTCGGCACTCAATGCGCCACTGACGGTGAGCAGGCGTTGGTCTTCCTTGGTGTAGATGTCGTTGGTGATGGCCACCAGGTCGTACTGATCGCGCATGGCCTTGCACAGCATCTCCAGCAGCGTGGTCTTGCCGGAGCCCACGGGGCCGCCGATGCCAACACGCAGGGGCGGGAGTTTTTTGGTGCGGTTGGCGATGTGGTGCAGGGTGGACATGGTAATTTGCTATAAATAAAGGAGCTGCTTACGCAATAGGTACGGGGGCTAGGAGCGGAAAAGCCTTGAATATTGAACCTCATGCTGGGCACTCAAAATGGCCAGCATGGGAGAAAAGGCTTGGCGCGTGGCGTCGGTCAAGGTTAGCGCGTGGTCAATGGCAGCAGGAATCTCGGCAGTCAGTGCCGACAAAATGCGCTGCCCGGCGCTCTGGCCCAGCGGCACTGACTTGATGGCGGCTTGCACCATGTTCTCGGCCCAGCCAAAGGCGTAGGCCAGCAGGCAGTCTCGCACTTCGGCACCTGTAGCGCTTGCGGCCAGGGCAAAGGCCAGGGTGTAGGTGGGTTGCTGTTGGGCCAGCAGGTCAATCTGGGCCTTTGTTGCCGTGGTGTGGTTGCGCAACCAGTCCAGCAGGCTTTTGCCCATTTGCTCGGTCTGGGCACGCAGTTCGCTGCTTTCGCGCGTTTGCAGCACCCAGGCGTTCAGGCTGGCAATGCGCGGGTGGTCGTCTGCCTGCCAGGCGGCAATGCCCTGCGCCACGGCAGGCAAATCGGAGCGCGCCAGGCTCAGGTGCAGTTGATCCACCAGCCAGGAAGTTGCTCCTGATTCAGTAGCTGCTTGCGCACTGTCCACGGCGCTTTCAAGGCATTCTGAGTATGAAAAGCCGCCAATGGGCAGGGCCGGGGAGGCCAGCCACATGAGCTGCATCAGGCTGGAGTCCAACATGGTCGGTCGATGCTCAGTAGTCGTGACCGTGGTCATGCTGGCAGCCCGGTCCGTGGACGTGGGGTGCAGCAGCGGCCACAGGCACGCGAATCGGGATGAGGCCGCGCTTGGGCTTGTCTTGCGCAGACGCTGGATCATCCCCATGGCTGTGTGCACCGTGCGAACCGTGCGCATGGCTGTGGCCGCCGGCTGCGTAGGCTCCGCCCTCAGGCTCGAACGCCTCGGTGGCCTCAACCACTGTCATGTGCATGGCGCGCAGCATCTCCGCCAGCACATGGTCGGGCTCGATTTTCAGGTGGTCGGGTTTCAGTTCGATGGGCACATGGCGGTTGCCCAAGTGGTAGGCGGCGCGGGTCAAATCGAAGGGCGTGCCGTGCTGGCTGCACGCGGTGATCACCAGCACCGGCTGCGGCGCGGCTATCACCCGGATGAGCGACCCGTCTTCTGCCACCAGTACATCATTGCCGCGGACCAGCGTGCCACGGGGCAAAAACACGCCGAGTTGACGCCCTTGCGAATCGGTGGCGTCAAAGCGGCTTTTCTGGCGAACATCCCAGTCCAGCTCGACGGTGGCTGCGCGTTTGAGGAGCACGGGCGCCAAGCCTGCGCCTTGGGGCATGAGTTTGGAGATTTGGAGCATGGTTAGTGTTGACTAATTTTCAGAAGTATGGGGCTTGCGGTAGCTGCTGAGACCGTGAACAATAAGTAACTCGACAAAAGGGATATCAAGATGGAAATTTTGCAATTGGTTGATGTGGACGGTGAATTGGCAGTCATTTTTCCCGATGCGCTGGTGGAAAAGCTGCAAGTTTCAGTCGGCGACGATATTCACCTCACACCCACAAAGAGTGGATTTTCGCTGCACTCCGATCACGCCAAGTCCAAAGTCTTTTTTGGAATATCTCGCAACGACTCGGCCCCTCAGCTTTAAAAAAACCGCTTCGCCAATCAAACCTGCTCACTGGAACCCCACAGCAATTTGGCACCCTCTACTTTTGATGCGGCGCGATCGAATGTCCACATTGGTGCCATTCCTGCAGCGTGGCTTAGGGCAATGTGAATGCAATCGGAGAAATCAGCCTTGTTTTGCCTGAATAACTCTAATGCCACCTCCACTGCGGTCTCAGACTCAAAGGATAGTTCAGAGGTAGCGAGCAAGCTTGACAGTGTCTGAATAATTTGTGCTTTGTCGAAGCCAAAACTTGATCTCAGCACCCACTCCAACTCCAGCATCACCGTTACAGGGATGTACAGAATCTCACCTTTAGCCAGCGTGGACCTGATCAGCTCTCTGGCAAGCAGGCCTTGTTTTGCATCGTCCTGAACCAAAAACCGAACAAGTACATTGGTGTCGAGTGCCGCCATAGTGCGCCCCTTAACGCCACGGATTCATGTCTTCGATACTGACCTTTTTTCCCGCTGGGGCCTTGAGCATGCCCGCCAGATCAAGCACGGACTTGGTTTTGGCGCGGACGATTGCCGTCCCGTCCGGCATCAGATTCCAAGTCAAACGGCTGCCAGGTTGTGTATGCATGGCATCCCTTATCGGCTGGGGCACGGTGGTCTGACCTTTGACAGTGATAGTGGATTCAGGCATTGCGACTCCTTACATAAATAATTTTTGTAAGGATAGCTGGTTTTGATTGTGTTACCCGTGTCACCAAGCAGTTTATGGCTTTGACCCACTGCGAACTGATTGCCGATGATGCGGATTTAATTTTGACCAAGCAGCCAAGCTACCCAAATCGTCAACGAGTAGCTGAAATTCGGCTTTTGTCGTGGGTGAGTTATTTGATGGTGAGTCGCACCAATGCAGCGCAAGCAGTCATTCGAGTGCAGACTCTGCTGGGCTATAGTGAATTGCATGTGCCGAATGCGTCGGCGACCCCAATATTCCACAACCACAAAGTGAACATGAAGATTACATTCGCACTGCTGGCATTTTTTGTGGCATTGAGCTTCAGCTCTCTTGCACGAGCTGATGAGGTTCAGGTGGGTCAGCTTGAACGGGTTGAAACGCGTGGGGTGTTCGTGCCGATCTACGCTGTGTGGAACAAAGCCGCAGTTGCAACCGTTGTGCTGTATTCCGGCGGTGGTGGGGGGTTCGGCAAAATGGGAGCAGATGGTTGGCCCAGCAGCATGAATTTTCTGATTCGCTCCGCCAAGTTGTTTTCGGCGCATCCATTCAATGTGATTCTGGTCGGGCGTGCCAGTGATGTATCTAGCCTGGACGGACTGACCCGTGTGGGTGATGACCATGCCCTCGACAATCAAGCGATTTTCCGGGCCATCAAGGCGAAAAGCTCTGCGCAGATTTGGCTTGTCGGTACCAGCATGGGAACGATCTCCGTCACGGCGGCCGCAACTCGGGATTCGGGTTCAGACATTGCCGGCATCGTTTTGACTTCATCCGTGACGGCCTACCGCGTCAAAGGCGCAGTGCCTACCCAAGACTTGGCCAAGATCAAGGTGCCGGTGCTGGTGTTGCATCACGAACGCGATGCTTGCAAGGTCTGCACGCCTTATGAGGCCAAGGACATTGCAAGTGGCCTAAAAAACTCACCGATCAAGAAGACGGTATTGGTCAGCGGAGGTGACGGCGCATCGGGTGACCCCTGCGAGGCGTTGCACTATCACGGCTTCATTGGCATGGAGAAGGAGGCGGTGGACCTGATCGCCGACTGGGTGATCCATCCGTCGCTTTAGGTCCATTTAATGAAATTTTTTTCGACAGCGGGCTTTTGGCGGTGCAGTTCACAATACCGCCCATAAACCCTCACGGTTACGTGGTATCAAAGTTGAATGTTCAAAACAAAAAGTACCGCTGCGCCATCGGCAGACTTACCGCCGCGTCACAAGTCAACAGCACACCGTCTGCGCGCACGCTGTAGGTCTGCGCATCGATCTCCATGGTGGGCAGGTAGTTGTTGTGCACCATGTGCTGCTTGCGGATGCCGCGGATGTTGCGTACCGCGCTCACGTTTTTGCGCAGCCCAAAGCGTTCCTGAATACCAGCGTTTTGCCCCGCCTGGGACACAAAAGTGATGGACCCCTTAGCCAGCGCGCCGCCATAGGCACCAAACATCGGGCGGTAGTGCACCGGCTGCGGTGTCGGAATGCTGGCGTTGGGGTCGCCCATGGCGGCCATGGCGAAGAAGCCACCTTTCAATATCAAAGCGGGCTTCACGCCAAAGAAGGCTGGCTTCCAAACCACCAAGTCCGCCCATTTGCCGACCTCGATACTGCCGACCTCATGGCTGATGCCGTGGGCAATGGCTGGGTTGATGGTGTATTTGGCAATAAAGCGTTTGGCGCGGAAGTTGTCGTTGCGTTGCAGGGCTTCAACAGGCTCAGTCCGACCGGAATCGGGGCTTAACCAGCCGCGCTGCGCCTTCATCTTGTGCGCCGTCTGCCAGGTGCGGATGATGACTTCGCCCACACGGCCCATGGCCTGGCTGTCGCTGCTCATCATGCTGATGGCGCCCAGGTCGTGCAGGATGTCTTCGGCGGCAATGGTTTCCTTGCGGATGCGGCTTTCGGCAAAGGCCAGGTCCTCGGCAATGCTGGGGTCCAGGTGGTGGCAAACCATCAACATGTCCACATGTTCGTCCAGCGTGTTCACGGTGTAGGGCATGGTCGGGTTGGTGGAGCTGGGCAGGAAATTCTCCTGGCCCACCACGCGCAAGATGTCGGGTGCATGGCCTCCGCCCGCGCCTTCGGTGTGGAAGGCGCACAAGGAACGGCCTTTGGTTGCGGCAATGGTGTTCTCGACAAAGCCGGATTCATTGAGCGTGTCGGAGTGGATGGCGACTTGCACATCGGCCTCTTCGGCCACGTCCAGACAGTTGCTGATGGCCGCCGGGGTGGTGCCCCAGTCTTCGTGCAGCTTCAGGCCGATGACGCCTGCGTTGACCTGTTCGTGCAACGCGGCGGGCAGTGAGGCATTGCCCTTGCCCAAAAAGCCCAGGTTCATGGGGAATGCGTCAGCCGCCTGCAGCATGCGTTCGATGTTCCACGGCCCCGGCGTACACGTGGTGGCAAAGGTGCCGGTGGCTGGGCCCGTGCCGCCGCCCATCATGGTGGTGACGCCGCTGGCCAGCGCCTCTTCGATCTGCTGTGGGCAGATGAAGTGGATGTGGCAGTCGATACCACCTGCCGTGACGATATTGCCTTCACAGCTAATCACCTCGGTGCCGGGCCCGATGATGATGTCGACCCCTGGCTGCACATCCGGGTTACCGGCCTTGCCGATGGCGACGATGCGTCCGCCCTTCAGACCAATATCCGCCTTGACGATGCCCCAGTGGTCCAGGATCAAGGCGTTGGTCATCACGCAGTCCACCGCACCTTGTGCGTTGGTGCGCTGGCTCTGCGCCATGCCGTCGCGGATGGTCTTGCCGCCTCCAAACTTCACCTCTTCGCCGTAACTGCCGGCACCCAGCGTGAAGTCCTTTTCCACCTCGATCAGTAACCCGGTGTCGGCCAGGCGCACCCGGTCACCGACCGTGGGGCCAAAAATTTCCGCATAAGCGCGGCGTCCAATGGTGGCCATTACTCTACTCCTGCTGTCATATGTGCTACTGTTTTGATAGCTGCTTGCGCATGTTCTACGGGGGCTGCAGCCCTATTTGGCATTAAATTTGGCCTTTGATGCTGGTGTCCAGTGGCCCATTCACCAAGCCACGAAATCCATAGACGACGCGGTCGCCGGCCAAATCGACCAGCTCAACCGTGCGCTGCTGCCCGGGCTCAAAGCGCACTGCAGAGCCGGACGCAATATTCAGCCGCATGCCCTGGGCCGCAGCCCGGTCAAAGCCGAGTGCGCCATTGGTCTCAGAAAAATGGTAGTGCGAGCCGACCTGAATAGGGCGGTCGGCGGTGTTTTGCACCACCAGCGTCAGCGTGCGCCGACCGGTGTTCAGGGCGTGGTCGCCATCGTCCGTGAGGATTTCGCCGGGGGTCATTTTTTAAACAATCGGTTGGTGAACGGTGACCAGCTTGGTGCCATCGGGGAAGGTAGCTTCCACCTGAATGTCGGGAATCATCTCGGCAATGCCGTCCATCACATCGGCCCGGGTCAGGATGGCGCGGCCCTCGCTCATGAGCTGGGCCACGGTTTTGCCGTCACGGGCGCCTTCCATCACGGCCGCACTGATCAGGGCTAGGGCTTCAGGGTAATTGAGTTTGAGGCCACGGGCCCGGCGCCGCTCGGCCAGCAGTCCGGCCGTGAATATCAGCAGCTTGTCTTTTTCGCGGGGGGTAAGTTCCATGGGGCAACATCAGCAATATTTGTGCCTATGGCATGAAATCTGCACCAAGTCGCTGTGCACCCTGAATCCCCACCCCCGCTACTTTCACCTTCGCCCGCATCACCTCAGCGGGTGGTCAAAATCCGGCGCGACTACAACAATTGGGTGGCCAGCGAGACGATGGAGGACTACGCCCTGCGTTTTGCGCCACAACACTCTCGCAAGTGGTCGGAGTGGCGCGTGGCCAATACGGCTTTTGGTGCAGCGTCATTCCTCATTCTGGAAGCCGTGGGCGCCACGCTGCTGGTGCAATATGGTTTTACCAATGCGTTTTGGGCCATTTTGGCCACCGGGTTCATCATCTTTCTGGCGGGCCTGCCGATCAGCGTCTACGCCGCCCGCTATGGGGTGGACATGGATTTGCTCACGCGGGGCGCGGGCTTTGGTTACATCGGCTCCACGCTCACCTCGCTGATTTATGCCTCGTTCACCTTCATCTTCTTTGCGCTGGAGGCGGCGGTGATGGCTTACGCGCTGGAGCTGGCGCTGAACATTCCGCCCGTCTGGGGCTATCTGATTTGCGCCCTGGTGGTCATCCCGCTGGTGACGCATGGGGTCTCCGTGATTAGCCGCTTGCAGGTCTGGACCCAGCCGCTGTGGTTGCTGATGCTGGTGGTGCCCTACGGTTTTGTGCTGATGCGCGACCCTGGCGCATTCACGGGAGTGACGCACTACATCGGTGAGAAGGGCCGGGATTCTGGTTTTAGCTTGCCCTTGTTTGGTGCGGCGTTGACGGTGGGGGTGGCCTTGATGACCCAAATGGGGGAGCAGGCCGATTACCTGCGCTTTATGCCGCGGCAAACCAGCGCCAATAAGCGCCGCTGGTGGTGGAGCGTGTTGGTGGGCGGGCCGGGCTGGGTGGTTTTGGGGGTGCTCAAAATGCTGGGCGGTGCGCTCCTGGCCTACCTGGCCATCAGCCACTCCGTGCCCGCCGACCGCGCTGTGGACCCCAACCAGATGTACCTGGCCGCTTATGAATACGTGTTCCCCCACTACGGTTGGGCGGTGGCGGCTACGGCGCTGTTTGTGGTGGTTTCCCAGCTCAAGATCAACGTCACCAATGCCTATGCCGGGTCACTGGCGTGGTCCAACTTCTTCTCCCGGCTCACGCACAGCCATCCGGGGCGTGTGGTGTGGGTGGTGTTCAACACGCTGATAGCGGCCATGTTGATGGAAATGAACGTGTTTCAGGCGCTGGGTGATGTGTTGGGCCTGTACTCCAACATTGCCATTGCCTGGATGATGGCGGTGGTGGCTGATCTGGTCATCAACAAACCATTGGGTCTGTCGCCACCGGGCATTGAGTTCAAGCGGGCGCATTTGTACGACATCAACCCGGTGGGGGTAGGGGCCATGGGATTGGCCTCGGTGCTGTCGGTGGCCGCGCACCTGGGCATGTTCGGTGAACTGGCGCAAGCCTTTTCGGCGCTGATTGCGCTGGGCACCGCGTTTGTCACCGCGCCGCTGATTGCATGGGCCACCCAAGGCAAGTACTACATAGCGCGCCAGAGCGATGAGTCCACCCAAGACGCGGCCACGGGCCAGGGCACCTACCAGCACCTGCAGCGCTATACGCTCAAGCGCTGTGTGATTTGTGAGCGTGAATACGAGGGGCCGGACATGGCCCATTGCCCGGCTTACCAGGGCGCCATCTGCTCCTTGTGCTGCACGCTGGATGCGCGCTGTGGCGACCTGTGCAAACCCCACGCCAACCTGTCCAGCCAGTGGTCGGCCACCTTGCGCTGGGTGTTGCCCCAACGGGTGTGGCCGTATTTAGACACTGGCCTGGGCTACTTCCTGCTGCTGATGCTGGTGGTCGCACCGCTGCTGGCCAGTGTGTTTGGCTTGTTGTACCACCAAGAGCTTCGGGCCTTGGCCTTGGTCGTGACCGATGCCGATGTGCTGTGGGCACCCCATGAGGCGCTGCGCTCTGGTTTTCTCAAAGCCTATCTGGCGCTCATCGTTATTGCGGGCTTGGTCGCTTGGTGGGTGGTGCTGGCGCACAAGAGTCGGCAGGTGGCGCAGGAAGAGTCGAACCGGCAAACCCATCTGCTGGTGCGCGAAATTGAGTCGCACCGCCAAACCGACAAGGCCTTGCAGGACGCCAAGCTGGCCGCAGACCATGCCAACCAGGCCAAGAGCCGTTACATCAGCGCCATCAGCCACGAGTTGCGCACGCCACTGAACAGCATCCTCGGCTATGCGCAGCTGATGGGCGAGGACGCCTCCATCCCGGCGCACCGGCAGCAGGCGGTCAGCGTCATCAAACGCGGGGGGGAGCATTTGCTCTCGCTGATCGAGGGCACGCTGGACATTGCCCGCATCGAGAGTGGCAAGCTCACCCTGAACACCAAACCCATGCACTTTGCCTCCCTGATGCAAGACATTGCCAGCCTGTTTGAGTTGCAGGCGCAGGCCAAGGGTCTGGCCTTTAACTATGTTGAAGACGGCAACTTGCCCGATGTGGTGCGCGCGGATGAAAAACGGGTGCGACAGATCGTTATTAATCTGTTGGGCAACGCCATCAAATTCACCTCGCAGGGGCAAGTCACGTTTCGCATTCGCTACGCCCGTGAGATGGCGGTGCTGGAGATTGAAGACACCGGGCCGGGTTTGTCGGCCCAAGAGCATGAGCGCATTTTTGAGCCCTTCACCCGTGCCAATACCCCCGGCGCTACCGCGCCCGGCTCGGGCCTGGGCCTGACCATCGCCAAAATGTTGACCGATCTGATGGGCGGCGAATTGGCGGTGAAGAGCACGCCCGGCGTGGGCTCGGTGTTCATCGTGAAATTGTTCCTACCCGAGGTGCGCGTCACGGCGGGCGCTGTGGGTGCGCTGTCGTTGTCGGGCTCCTCGGCAGATCAGCCGTGGTCTACGCAGCGCAAGCCGCGCTTGGGCTACGAGGGCGCGCGCCGGCGCGTGCTGGTGGTGGACAACGAGGAGGCCGACCGCGAGTTGCTGACCCAGGTGCTGCAACCCTTGGGTTTTGAGTTGCGTACCGCTGCCAGCGGCCACGATTGTCTGGACCTGCTGACGGCCGGTTTCCGGCCTGACGTGATCTTCATGGACCTAGCCATGCCCGGCATCGACGGCTGGGAAACCATTCGCCGCGTGCGGGCGCTGGAGCGCGAGCGCCATGGCACTAGCGTCCCGGCCAAAATCGCCATCGTCTCCGCCAATGCGTTTGACAAAGGGTTGGAGAACGATGCGGGCATCCCGACGGAAGACTTCATTCTGAAACCGGTGCGCCACTCCGAGCTATTGGACTGGCTGAGCTTGCGCCTGTCCCTCACCTGGCTTGCGGCACCGGCACCCGTTGCCGCTGCGTCCGATACGGCTGATTCGACAACGCCAGCGCCGCCGCTGGCCCTCATTTACCCGGCCCCAGTGCAGTTGGATGCCCTGCGTGAGGTGGTGAGCCTGGGCTACTACCGCGGCATCATGAACCTGCTGGATGCGATAGAAACCGGCCAGCCGGCCTGCGCGCCCTTTGTGGCAGACATGCGCCATCTGGCACGCCAATTTCAGTTTGAGGCCATGGGCCAGCGCTTGAACGCGCTCGCCACCACGGCCCCTTGATGTCTCCCGGAATCAACCCAAAATGTTCAAGCCCCAACTAGACCAAACCCTGGACCGCGCCAACAGCGATGTGGTGCTCATCGTGGACGATGTGCCCGACAACCTGGCGGTGTTGCACGATGCACTGGATGAATCTGGCTACACGGTGCTGGTGGCCACCCATGGGGAGGCGGCCTTGCAGCGCGCCGCGACAGTGCGCCCCGACATCGTGCTGCTGGACGCCATGATGCCGGGCATGGACGGCTTTGAAGTGGCCCGGCGCCTCAAGGCCGACCCCCAGACCGCACACATTCCCATCATCTTCATGACCGGGCTGACCGAGACCGAGTACCTGGTGGCCGCGCTGGAGGCTGGCGGCGTGGACTATGTGACCAAACCCATCAAACCCAAAGAAGTACTGGCCCGCATGCAGGTGCACCTGCAGGGCGCACGGGAGAAGCGCCAGACCCGCAATGCGCTGGACGCCTTTGGTTACGCCAGCATCACGGTGCGCGTGAGCGATGGGAAGCTGATGTGGCAAACCCCGTTGGCACGGGAGCTGTTGCTGCGCTATTACGGTGTGCAAGCACCGGCCACGCCGGAGCCGGTGTTGACATGGCTGCGCCGCCATGTGGAGCAGCCGCACACGCCAACGCAGACAGAGCCGCCGCGACTGAGTATCGAAGCTGGCCCCAAGCGCCTGACGTTTCGGTTGCACCAGCAAATTGGCGACTCGGACGGTGGGGGCGACTGGCTCATCATCATGCAGGAGGTGTCGGACGAAAGCGTGATCGAGGCCATTGCCCTGAGCTTCAAACTCACCCCACGCGAGGCCGAAGTGCTGTACTGGGTCGTTAAGGGCAAGATCAACCGCGACATCGGCGACATTCTGGGCTCCAGCCCCATGACCGTGAAGAAGCACCTGGAGCATGTGTTTGTCAAGATGGGGGTGGAGACCCGCACCGCTGCTGCCGGTATGGCCATGAGCCGCATCCGCCAGTTGCACCCGCAGTTTGAGAGTTAAGCGCTAAGCAACGGTCAATGAAAGGATGGCGTTGAACGACGCCGGTACTATTGGGCGAACTTCTTGATAAGGTCGGCAACGCTCATCGGTCGGCCCAGCAAATAGCCCTGGATTAGGGTGCAGTCACATTGGCGAAGCAGGCTGAGTTGCCCCTGGGTTTCCACGCCTTCTGCAATCACACTCAGACCCATTTGCTTGCCCAAATCAACAATGGTTTTGACAATGGCGCGGTCGTTGCCCTGCTGCTGTAAATCGCGCACAAAAGAGCGGTCGACTTTGAGTGAGGTGATAGGCAGGTTTTTGAGCAGCGACAACGATGAGTGCCCCATGCCGAAATCATCCAGGCTGATGCCAACGCCCAGGTGCCGCAGCGCGCGCATCACCGGGATCACCTGATCGGGGCGCTTCATCAGCATGCCTTCGGTAAGCTCCAGCGTCAGGTTGCCGGGTGCCAGATCAAACAAAGCCAGCTGAGCCAACAGCTCTGTGGGCAGGCTGGCGCTGGTGAATTCCGAAGCGGCCATATTGACATGGGCGTTCATGTTTTTCAGGTTGGAGGCGCGCAGCGTTGCCAGGTCACGGCAGACTTGTGCCACCACCCATTTGCCGATCTGCACGATAAGGTGGCTTTGCTCCGCAATCGGGATGAACACATCGGGGGCCACCAGCGTGCCATCGGCACGTCGCCAGCGAATGAGGGCCTCAATCGAATGCAAATGGTCCCGCGCAATATCCACAATGGGTTGGTACACAACGAACAACTCCTGCGCTTGCAGGGCGTGGTGCAGCTCTGCTTCCAGGGTCAGGCGTTGGGCCATGGACAACTGCTGCTGGGCCAATGCGCCAGGGCTGCTGAAAGTGGCCAAGCCGCTTGCGTTGCGTCCGTTGTTCTTGACTCGGTACATGGCGGCATCTGCGCTTTGCAGGAGCTCCGGGCAGGTGACGCCGTTGCCCGGGAAGCTGCTGATTCCAATACTTGCGGACACAGTCAGCTCCGCACCCTCATACACAAATGGTGTGCGCGCCGCCTGCAAAATGAGGTCTGTCAACGCCGCGGCTTCGGCCGATGAGCCATCGGCCAGCAGTACGGCAAACTCGTCGCCGCCAAGCCGTCCGAGGGTGGCGTGTTTTGGAGCCAGTGCCCGCAATCGGTGCGCAAACTCACGCAAAACTACGTTTCCGGCTTCATGGCCAAACGCGTCATTAATGGGCTTGAAACGGTCCAGATCAATGAACAACAACTGCAGTGCGCCATGCTTGCCCGAGGCATACGCACAGGCATGGGTAAGCTGGCTGTGGAAATGGCTGCGGTTGGACAAACCAGTTAACCCGTCGACCTGCGCCAGATGAAGAATGGTGGCTTGTTGCTCAAGCCTTTGTGCCATCTGCGCAATCAGCGCCCCGATCACCTTGGAGAGCCTGGGCAGTTGTGCCTCTGGTTGGCGCTGCAGGCTGCTGTAGAACTCCAGCACGCCGGGGTTGTGCGTTTGGCCATCTTCAGACACATAAGTCACCGGGAACGCATAGCCTGACCAGAGTTTGCAGTTGCGGTCCCCGGTGCGCTGGGAAAAGCGCAAATCGTGGGCCATGTCTTCAACCCAGTCGGGTTGGCTGCTTTCCCAGACGCTGCCAACCAGGCCTTCGCCGGGTGCCAACAATAGGTCAGAGCTCTCTTGCTGAAAGGAGTCAAGGTCCAGTTCCGGGTGGTGCCACAGGTATTTGCAGCTCAGTTGCTGGGTGCCTTGTGGTGAAGATTCCATCGCCCAATAGGCACCCCAGTCCCAGCCCAAGGTTTTGCAGATCAGCTGGATGATGTTGGTGATGGAGTCGCCCAGTGAATGGGAGCCGACCAGGAATTCGGTCAATTCGAAGCCCAGGCGCTCGCGCATGGTTGCGTGCACAGCGGGCGTTACATCCACCAGGATACCGCTGACCATGCCGGGGTGGGATGGGTCGGCGGGAAGACCCGTCATGCGCAGCCAATGCAGTCCATCCGTCGGGCTGATCACGCGAAAATCGACTGATGCCGTGTTGGGTTGTGGTGCCGTGAGATGCGAAATCAAAGGGAGCAAGTCGTCCAGCACGACTGCAATAAAGCAGCTGTCTGGCCCACAATGGTGCCCTGGTTCCACGCTCAGATACTGTGCGGCAACTTCGGAGATGAGTAACTGTGAGGTGCTTGGGTCAAACCACCAGCGCCCAAAACCGGCCGCAAGCTCCAGCGCAGCCTGTGGCGCACCGTGCAACCAGGCGATATTCAGGCCGGATTGTGGTGCCTTCACGTTTGCGGCAGAGTTAGATGAAACCAGGCGGACCTGTTTGGACATGTGGGACCTTCGATGTGATTGCGAAAACAGTTAAGCAGGTTTCGGGCCAGTACTTCATGTGGGTTGCAGCCGTGCCATAGTTGAGTGCAATAATTGATGCATGGCAAATCTACCCATGCACCCATGATCCACATTGACCTGCGCACGGTCGTGTTGTTGGCGGGCGTCATGAGTGGTTTCATGGCGGTGATCTTGTATGCGCTCAAGCGCAGTTACCCGCCCACCATCCAGGGCTTGAAGGAGTGGGCTGTTGCGCTGGTGTTGGTGGCACTTGGCAGTGTTTTGGCATTTGGGGTGGGGTACTTTCCGAATCTGATTTCAATCACCCTGCCACGGCTGCTGTTTCCGTCCGGACTTTTTCTGGCCTATTTAGGGATGCAGCGGTTTTTTGGCGTGGTGCCCCGTTTGCGGCCATGGGTGGTGCTGATTGCTGCTGTGGTGCTGGTGCAGACGTGGTTTACCTTTGTTGACCCGAGTTTTGCGGTGCGTTTGTTCCTTGCGAATTGCCTGGCTGGGTGTCTATTCTTGGCCATGGGAAATTTGTTGCGCAAGCAGGGCTTGTCATCGTTTGCCAGAATGTTGACCATGGGCGTGGTGCTGGCGATGTTGGCCATTTTGCTAATGCGCTTGGTGACATCGGTCCTTTTTCCAGTGGGGCGCGATATTTTCGATGTGTCGCCCCAGCAAATCATCTATGTGTCGAGCTTCTCGTTTTTGATTGTTTTGCTGTCCGTGGGTCTGGTGTTGATGGCGGCTGAACGTTTGCATGCAGAGGTGTCCTTTTTGGCGACCCATGATTCGCTTACCAACGCGCTCACTCGACGCCATTTGAATGAGGTTTGCGCCATTGAGTTGGACCGAAGCCAGCGCCACGGTCGCAGCATGGCCCTGTTGATCATGGATCTGGACCATTTCAAGGCGGTCAACGACACCTATGGCCACTTGCGCGGCGACCGTGTGTTGGTCGACTTTGTTGACAACGTGCACCGCTTGTTGCGCAAGCCGGACCAGTTGGCCCGATTTGGCGGCGAGGAGTTTGTGGCGCTGCTGCCTGAAACCTCGCTGGAAGAAGCGCTGGGGGTGGCCGAGCGAATTCGCCAAGCATGCGCACTGCCCAGCCTGGAGCCTGCGTGCACGGTCAGCATCGGGGTTACCACCAACCACACGGCGGGCGACACGGTGGACACGTTGATTGCGCGCGCCGATGCCGCCATGTACCAAGCCAAAGCCAAAGGGCGCAACCGCGTAGAGTCGGCCTGAGGCGGGCATGATTTCCGTCAACATAGCGCGGTGGCTTAGGGCCAATACTGCAAAATTTCAAGCGGTATCGGAGATGCGCCCATGTTTGCTGGAGACCATGACATTGACCGCGCTGTGGCCGAGTTGGCCCGGCTGCTGCCGGACTCGCTAAAGCCGCTGGCACGCGTGGCGTATGACTACCGTTGGTCCTGGTCTGCCGACGGCGCGGCACTGTTCAAGGACGTCGACGCCGAGCGCTGGGCACGCACCGGGCGCAACCCACGGCGGCTTTTGAGCGAGGTGCACCCCGCCAAGTTGCAGAGTGCGGCGGATGATCCGCATTTCGTCGCCAGAGTCCACCGTGTGGCCCAAGAGCTTGCGCAAGATCGCGCGCGGCCATCGTTTTCCGGTTTCGCAACGCCGGAGCACCCGGTGGCCTTTTGCTGCTCCGAGTTTGGTGTGCACGGATCCTTGCCCATTTATTCGGGTGGCCTGGGGGTGCTGGCGGGCGACATATTGAAAGAGGCCTCCGACCTGGCACTGCCCATGGTCGGTGTGGGCCTGATGTACCGTACGGGCTACTTTCACCAGCGCATTGATGTGACGGGTTACCAGCACGAATACTGGCTGGACGCCGATTCTGAGCGCCTGCCTTGCGCGAAGGTTACAGACGCAGGCGGGCGGCCGGTTGCCGTCAACATTCCCATTAATGACGAGGGGGTGTTGGCCCACATCTGGCGGACTGACGTGGGGCGGGTGCCACTGTATCTGCTGGACACCGATTTGCCCGACAACAGCCCCGTGGGCCGTTGGGTGACCTCGCGGCTGTATGAAAGCAACCGGGCCATACGGCTGGCGCAGTATGCGGTGTTGGGTGTCGGGGGCGTGCGTGCCTTGCGCGCGCTGGGGATTGCGCCTGCGGTTTACCACCTGAACGAGGGGCACCCCGCGCTGGGTGTGTTCGAACTGCTGTCCCAAATCCGGGCACAGGCGCAAACGGGAATCACCGACGAGGAGGCGTGGCGCCGCGTGCGCGAGCAAGTGGTGTTTACCACCCACACGCCGGTGCCCGCCGGCAACGAGACCTATCAGCGCGACGAGGTTCTGCAGATGCTGGGGCGTATTGCAGATCTGGTGGGAGACCGTGAGCGCTTTTTGTCCTTTGGGCGGATTAATCCCCAGAGCATGGATCAACCCATGGGCATGAGCGCCTTGGCGCTGCGATCCAGCCGTCACGCGAATGCTGTTAGTCGCCGCCATGGCGAGGTTGCGCGTGCCATGTGGCAGCCCTTGTTTCCCGACAAGGCCGTGAAGGATGTCCCCATTACGCATGTCACCAATGGCGTGCACATCCCGACCTGGCTGCATGGCCCCATGCGCACACTGCTGGACCAGCACCTGGGAGAAGGGTGGCTGCGCCGGGCGGACCAAGCCGCGACATGGGCCCCGGTGGCCGACATTCCGGCGTCGCAACTGTGGGCAGCGCGCTGTGCGGCGCGCCGCGCTTTGGTGGAGTTGGTGGCGCGCCGTGGCGCGGGGGACCGGCTGCGCCGTGGTGATCCGCTGGACTACGCGGAAGCCGTCGGCACTGGCTTCGATCCGGACCGGCTCACGATCGGCTTTGCCCGCCGCATCGCGACCTACAAACGCTTGCACTTGGTGGCCTTGCTCCCCGATCGGGCGCTGGCCTTGCTGTCGGGCGACCACCCGGTGCAATTTGTGTTTGCGGGCAAGGCGCATCCTGATGACACCGCTGCCAAGGAAGTGGTGCGTCAGGTTTTTTCGTTAAAGCGTGCCCCGGGCGTGGCCGGGCGAGCCGCCTTTTTGGAGGACTACGACATCCCACTGGCCGGGCATCTGGTGGCTGGGTGCGATGTCTGGGTGAACGTGCCGCGTCCTCCCAATGAGGCCAGTGGTACCAGCGGCATGAAGTCCTGCCTGGGTGGCGGTTTGCAGCTGTCGGTGCTGGATGGTTGGTGGTCGGAAGCCTTTGATGGCAGCAACGGCTGGGCCATCAATGGCGATGTGGATACGGACCACAATGCGCAAGACCAGCGCGACGCACGCGACATGTTCGACCTGCTGGAGCATAAGGTGGTGCCGATGTTCCACGACCGAGATGCCGACGGCATACCGCAGCGCTGGGTGGCGATGATGCGCCGCAGCCTGATGACCAATGGGCCCAGGTTTTCCGCCACCAGGATGCTGGTCGAGTACGCCACCCGGGTTTACCCGCGACCTTGAGAGCGCAGCAAAACAGCGGTAGAAAAAACATTAGCATCGGCTTACCGAGGGCAGTCCACGGGCTTGCAATCATTCGATCGACACAACCGAAGGTGAACCAACGTGCTCAAAAAAATACTTCTCTCCCTTGGAGCTGTTTTGCTGCTGCTTATCGCCGCCGTCGGATTCAATACCGCCCGCAAAGGTTCGCAGCAAATGGTGGTTGCACCGCTGGCACCGATCAAGGTGGACGAGGCCGGTGCGGCCACCCGGTTGGGCGAAGCAGTGCGCTTGAAGACCATTTCGTCCCGAGACGATGCCAAGCTCAATACCGACCAATTCCTGGCTTTTCATGCACTGTTAAAGGCTAAATTCCCCAAGGTCCACGCCACCTTGAAGCGTGAAACCGTGGGTGACCTCAGCCTGCTCTACACCTGGCAAGGGGCTGACCCCAAGGCCAAACCCATCATGCTGCTGGCCCACCAGGACGTGGTTCCCGTGGCCCCCGGCACCGAAGGCGACTGGCAGGTGGAGCCCTTTTCCGGCCTGGTGAAAGACGGGTTCGTATGGGGCCGTGGCTCATGGGATGACAAGGGCAACCTGATGTCTCAACTCGAAGCGGTGGAGATGCTGCTGGCATCCGGCTACCATCCTGCGCGCACGGTCTACCTGGCCTATGGTGCGGACGAAGAGGTGAGTGGCGCTCGTGGTGCCGCCCAAATTGCCGCGCTGCTCAAAGAGCGCAAGGTGCAGCTGGACTTTGTGATTGACGAAGGCCTGCTGGTGCTGGACGGCGTGATGCCCGGCATCAAGCAGCCCACCGCCTTGATTGGCGTGGCTGAAAAAGGCTATATGTCGGTGGTGCTGAAGGTGTCGGCCACGCCCGGCCATTCGTCCATGCCGCCCAAGCAAGGCACCAGCGCGATTGCGATGATGAGCGCGGCCTTGAAGCGCCTGGACGATGAGCAACTGCCCGCGGGTATCCGTGGCGTGGCGTTTGAAATGTTTGACACCTTGGCGCCTGAAATGGGCGGCTTCTCGCGGGTGGCGCTGTCCAACCTGTGGCTGTTCGGCCCAGTAGTGCAAAAGCAGCTTGAAGGTGCTGGTAGCACCAATTCCATGCTGCGCACCACGACGGCGCTGACCATTGTGAACGCGGGCAACAAGGAAAACGTGTTGCCCGGGCGAGCAGAGGCCACTGTGAACTTCCGCATTCTGCCCGGCGACACCAAAGAGCAGGTGCTGGAGCACGTGCGCGCCAAAGTCAGCGCCGCAGTGCCGGCTGATAAGTTTGAGATGTTTGCATTGCCTGGGGCGGTGAATGCGTCCAACGGATAAAGCAACATCTATTCTGTAAATTTCGATTTTGGCTGTTGGGTTGTTGTGCAATAGCGTCAGGTCAAGGTTTCATGTTCAGGTAGATTTTTGCGGTCATCCACTCCTCGTCTTGTTCTGCCA
>Ga0247844_1000160_pt1 | contig 139776 bp, 122 predicted proteins | sample LaCtaG_FD_192421 | JGI IMG/M metagenome (GOLD analysis project Ga0247844, IMG submission 192421) | Freshwater microbial communities from meromictic Lake La Cruz, Castile-La Mancha, Spain - LaCruzMarch201714.5m_1 | ecosystem: Environmental > Aquatic > Freshwater > Lake | place: Spain...
GCCATGCGCTATTGTGATCGTAATATACTCATAGTCACTGTATTACGCCTCTTTTCGCAACTTCTTCAGCAAGTTAACTGCTTCGAGTGATTTTGATCCCAAAACGTCCTTATCTTACCGCCATTCGGGTCAGTGTGCATATCATTGCATTGCCAGAATGCCGATCCATCTGAAAGTGCTACGTTTGAGTATGAAACCGGGCGCAATCGACGGGAACACGCGGAGGTGAGGTGTCATACTAACGAGATTGCCTACGCACACCGAGAAAGATCAGAACTGCCATCATCTGCAGGCGGCGAGTTTCGAACAGATACTGACGAATATGTGCAAGAATATGCACACTTGTATCTTGCCCTGAACGGTTGAATTGGGTTCGCCCGAGCAACCGTTTTTACCTTGGGCCCGCGCAGCCCCCATATAAGATAGGCTGTCGCGAAGAGCCAGGAACTCCGTTACGCCGATTGACGGCGGCGCCTCGGCATGATAGAAAGCCTATCACCATGAAGACAGCCACTGTTGCCGATCTGCGAAATCACTTCACCACTGTGTCCAAATGGATTCATGAGGGCGAGGCCGTTGTAATCACCAAGCGAGGGATCCCCTTCGCCACGCTCACGCCAGCACGCAAGCGCAAGCCATTGCCTCCCGTGAACCGCCTCAAACGTCTCCAAAAGCTCTTTCCAGAAGGTCCCGTGGGCGGAGATTCCAGCGCAGTGATGGACTATGACCGCGGGGATAGGTGACGACCTACATTGATACCGCTCTCTTCGTAAAAGCACTCGTTTTTGAGGCCGATTCCGAAGCGACCATTCACCTCCTCGACGAGATCGGCGAACCCTTCGCCTACTCGCATCTCCACGAACTGGAGATACCCAACGCCATCCGTCTGAAACGCTTTCGCGGAGAGATCACCAAAACACAGGAAACATCCGCCATCCGCATCTTTCTTTCGGACGTCGACGCTGGCCGCTTTGAACGGATTTCCTACGATCTCGCGGCGGTCTTTATCCGGGCGGAACACCTTTCCTCGAAGTATTCTGGCGAGGTGGGTTCGCGCAGCTTGGATTTGTGGCATGTCGCCGCTGCACTAGAGGCGGGATGCTCCAACTTCGTTTCCTACGATGCACGCCAACGCAGTGTGGCCAGGCGCTGCGGATTGAAAGTGCTCCCATCTCCCGTCGGGCCACTCGTCGCCTGACTGACATGGTCCGGACAAATTCAACTAAGCCAAAACCCATCTTTCGAGGGAAGCGCAGACTTGGACAACTGAAGGGCCAGCGTCCCTCGGGTCCGGACTTTTTTGATTCCGATGAGGTCATTGCGAAAAGCTTCGAGGGTCCGCAGGGCTGATCGGCACTCGCGGATCACACGACCGACCCGGCGGCGTGACCACTAGCCCATGCCCACTGGAAATTGTAGCCGCCCAACCAGCCGGTTACATCGACTACTTCACCGATGAAATACAACCCCGGGACGTGTCGGGCCTCCATGGTTTTGGATGAAAGTTCACTCGTATCCACGCCGCCGACCGTCACCTCTGCCTTTGGGTAGCCCTCGGTGCCTGACGGTTCGATTTGCCACGCGTGCAAGCGGCGATTGACCTCGTCGCGTTCGCGAGCCGACCATTGGTTGATTGGTTTTGTGGGGGCGTAGCGTTCTGCCCATACGTCGGCGAGTCGCCTTGGCCAATGCGACGCAAGCAGGGCAGCGAGGCTGTTTTTCGGGGTATTCGTAGGAACCGGAGTTGGAACCCCTGGCAGTAAATCGAGCGAGAATTCCATTCCCTCGCGCCAGAATGACGAAATTTGCAGAATGGCCGGTCCGCTGAGTCCGCGGTGCGTGAACAAGGCAGCCTCCGGGAATGATGTCAGCCCGAGTTGCGCCACGACGGGAATTGCAACCCCGCTCAACTCGCCAAATACCGCTCGCTCCGAAGGTGAAAACGTCAGCGGAACCAGTCCGGGCCGAAGCTCCGTCACTCGCAGTCCGAATTGCTTAGCGATGCGATACCCAAAATCGGTTGCTCCGAGATTCGCAAACGAGAGCCCGCCGGTTGCGATCACGACCGCGTCCGCCTCGAGGCCGCCCTTGCTCGTTGTCAGGCGATACGTCCCGGGTTTTTCGACATCGTCCACCCGGCACCCGCACCAAATCTCGACGCCTGCGGCAGCACATTCATCGAGCAGCATCTGAATGATCTGGCGGGAACTCGTATCACAGAACTGCTGGCCGAGCTTTTTTTCGTGATACGCGATGCCATGTTTTTCCACTAGGGCGATGAAATCCCACGGAGAATACCTCGCAAGTGCCGAGCGGCAGAACGCCGGGTTTCCGCTGAGGTAGTTTTCGGGTTCGGCATGGAGATTCGTAAAATTGCACCGTCCGCCCCCGGAGATCGCGATTTTCAATCCGACCCGTTCACGGTGTTCGAGGACGATCACTTTGCGCCCGCGCTGGCCCGCGGTGAGCGCACAAAACAACCCTGCTGCACCACCTCCGATAACTACGACATCGACTTTCACGCCGGGTAACTTCCTGCGATCCGACCGCGCTGAAAAGCGCAATCGTCAAATGAAACACACCAATAGCGCCGGAAAGAACAACGCCGCATCCGCCCAAGCACCGCCGACCTCTGGACCATGCCGCCTGCCGATGCGTCCGGTCGAATTGAGCATGACCGCTACCACAACCCCACAAACCAAAGCGCTCGACGCTCCCAGAAATGCGATCACGAGTAAAAACGAACCAGTTGCAATCCATGGTAAGAAATCAAAAATCAACCGCTCGAACATCGGCATCGCAGCCTGCGATGCCATCCCGGAGTGTTGGTCGAATTCGCGCTCAAGCGATGCGATTTGAAGGCAGTTCACCCATCCACAAATCGCAAGCACTGCCACGGCAGTGAGCCATGCGTCCCATGGAGCTGTGCCGAGTGCGCTGAGTCCGCATCCGATGGCAAAGATCGATGCCACAACCAGCTCTTTGAGCCATTTCCGGGCGGCGGTGTCGATGCCCGCTTGGTTCCACAGCAAATACAGTCCGGCCCCGGCAGCCAACGCGACGCCACGCCAAATGGTGGATGCCGGCAGAAACGCCGCCGCAATGGCTCCGGCGGCAAAAACAACGCCGAGTAGAAAGATCAGCCTCCGCTGATGATCGCGAAAAAACCGATGCCGTAGCGGCAAAACGTGAGGGGCTATCGCTCGCAGGGATCGGCTGTCGAGGAGCCGGTCCGCGAGATAGATGGCCCAAACTGCAAAAAAAAGCGCTGAAGATTCACCCCACGTGGGGCCTGCCGGCTGGGCGATAATCTGCTGCCAGATCAGCGCGATGAACGGAGCGTCGAGTGCAAAGAGATTCGGCCAACGCCACCATGGCACAGATGGAGTGTTGTCAATCGGGCTCACGCGGCTACCATTCGTGACCGGCGATCATGGAAGAGTCGATTCGATTTCAACATTTTGAAGTGCTGCGGCGCGAGGATGGCAGTTTGTTCGAACTCGGGCGTGGTGCCATGGGGGTGACATACAAGGCGTTTGATACCAATTTGCGATGTCACGTCGCCCTAAAGGTGATCAGCCCCGCCTATCTCGATAGTGATCTCGCACGCGATCGGTTTTTGCGGGAAGCCCGCGTGGCAGCTGCGATCCGGCATCCGAATGTCGCCACCGTTTTCCATTTGGGCAGCGAGAACGAAACATGGTTTTACGCAATGGAGTTCGTCGATGGTGAAACCGTGGAGCAAATGATGCGACGCGACGGAGCCGTGCCTGATCCCATGGCACTGGAGATCACCGACCAAGTGGCACGAGCGCTCGGGGCCGCTCAAAAACAAGGCCTCGTCCACCGCGATATCAAGCCCTCAAACCTAATGCTCCTGCGCGAGGACGGCGGGGATTTCACGGTCAAGGTGATTGATTTTGGCCTCGCCAAGGCGACTGAGCGAGACCCGGCGGTGGACCCACTCACGCTCACCACGGGCGGATTTCTTGGCACCCCGCATTTCGCAAGTCCTGAGCAACTCGACGAACGTGACCTTGATGTGCGCTCAGACATCTATTCGCTCGGCGTCACGCTTTATTACATGCTTGCCGGCGAACCGCCATTCAGTGGATCGCTCGCTCAAGTGATGAGTCAGCACCTCCAGAGAAAGCCGCCACTGGAGCGACTGCTCCGACACCCGCCCGAGATCGTCGCGTTACTCGATCGGATGTTGGCAAAGGAAGCGTCCGCCCGCCAACAATCGCCGGCCGAACTTCGGAAGGAAATCGCACTGTGCCAAGCCGTGGTCTCTCGGGTCGCTCCAAGTGGACAGGAACGGACTCCGATTGCCGCGCCGGACGTCCACGATACGCTCATGGAGACGGCAGTGGCAGACGAGCCGATCTCGCCCGCTACCGAGCCGGCGCCCGGGATGACTCTCGCTGGCAGGTTCCAGCTCATTGATGAGTTTCCGGCGAGTCAGTTTGGTCGGACATTTCGCGCAGTGAATCGCGAGTCCGGAGAGATGGTGGCGGTTCTGATTCTCGACGCCTCGGTGTTACCAACGAGCAACGCCTACACTCGTCTGGAAAACGAAATCACGGCACTCCAATCGGTCCGGCATCCTGCGGTGCTGCGCGTGGACTCGGTCGAGCACACCGAGCATCTGACATTTGTTTCACGCGAGTGGTGTGAGGGCCGCTCGCTCTTGGATCGCATGCGCACGGATCCGCTTTCCATGCCCGAGGTCATCGAGATCTTAGAGTCTCTTGCCGGCGGGCTGGACGCGGTTCAATCCGCTCAGGTTCCATGTCCGGAGCTTCTTCCAGGCTGGATCACGCTTTTGGACGATGCAAGCGGCCAACCGCCGCAGCCGAGATTTAATCCCATCAACCTCGCGCATGTTGCACCCGCTTTGCCGGGGGTCACGCTGGTTCAGCATCCCGAGTCTACCGCTGACCTTCCGGGCGGAGAACATTCATTTGCGGCAGCTCTGGCACGGGTTGCGATGGCACTTTTCGGCGGAACACCAAGTTCAAGAGCATCCGGTAGGGTGGTTCCGATTGCCGGCTTGTCGAGTCGAGCCAACGAACTCCTGCGCGCGGCGATCCTCGGCACTGTCACCTTCACATCGGCTGGCGACTGGATGCGGCAACTTCGCCCCACCCTCGCAACTTCCCGAATTTCGCCGCAGCTCCGGTCGCCGGAACCGGTGGCTATTTCATCCCTGCCACCTGACGGTCAAAGGCGGTCTTCGAACCCTCTCGCCGCGCTCGGGGTTGGAGTTTTCGTGCTGCTCGGGCTGGCAGGCGCAGTTTGGTGGTGGGCTGGGCCGAGCTTCACAGCGGCATCGCACAAGGAGACTGTGCAAAGCGATAAACTAGCGCTTTCCGCCGTTGATGCGGCAGAGCCCACACCATCGCCGACGCCGATTCCCGAGGCGACGCCGGAACCCACGCCGGAAGTCGACCCTCGCGAAGTGGCACTCACGGCTGGCTTGGAGCGCGGCACCGCGCTGGCAGCCGAGGGTGACTACGCAACGGCGCTGAATGTGCTCAGCGAAGTGCAGCAATTGAATCCGGACGATGCGCGGGTTCCAGCAGCGATCGAGAACGTGGTTGCGAAGTTACGATCCGAGCGACAGGCATTGTCCGATTCGGAGCTCGCCAGCCTGCAGGAGCCGCTCGTCAGGGCAGCACAGTCAGCGGACTCGATCTCTGCGCAAATGCTCCTCGCTCGGTCACTCGACGAATCAGATAAAGCCGAGGCGTTTAAGTATTTCCTGCTGGCAGCTCAAGCCGGCAACAGCGAAGCAATGCTAGAAGTTGGAAATCGATACGCATCAGGGATCGGCACCGACCGGAGCTACGACCTCGCGTTTCCATGGTTCGAGCAAGCCGCTCGAAAAGGAGAACCTCGCGCACTTTACTCGGTCGGCGAGTGCTACTACTTCGGAACAGGCGTCGAAAAGGACCTCAATCAGGCGATTTATTTTTTAACTCAATCCGCTGGATTCAATGAACCCGTCGCCAAAGGACTGCTGGGCACTATCTACCGAAAAGGTGAAGGCCTCGAAAAGCCGAACTACCGCGAGGCTTATCGTTTATTGTCGGAGGCGACCGAGCAAGGATACTACGACGCACAAGGCAACCTCGGTGTCATGATCATCATGGGCGAAGTGGTGGATGGTGAACCCGTAGATGGAAAACCCCGACCAGACAAAGCGGATACCAAAGCCGCATTCGAGCTATTCAAGGACGGCACCGAAAACGGGAACGCTCTATGCACATTCTTTTACGCAAAATGCCTCGAGGCAGGCATTGGGATTCCGAAACGCCTGCCACAAGAAGCCAGAGACAACTACATCAAAGCTGCGGAACTCGGAAACGCGGAGGCCCAAGCACTCTGCCGCGAAAACAAGTGGAAATTCACCCCACCCGACGCAGCCCCGTAGTCCAATGGGCAATTCTCGCTTGCTACGCCCTTGCCATCGCCGCGTTGGATGGCTACAACGTCGAAGTTCATAACAAGAATCAAACAAATGAAAACCACTCCCCGATTCATCCCAACGGTTCTAGTCATTTCCGCGCTTAGTTTTTCAGGATGCTCCAACCTCACCCCCGGTGAAAATGCAGGCGTATTCGGAGGTGTGGCCGGAGCAGCAACCGGCATTGCGCTCGGAGCATCCGGCGTGCCGTCTTACATCACCGTTCCAGTCGCGATCGGCGCTGGGGTAGTCGCTGCGGGCACAGCTTATGTGATTTCTAAGTATCAGGCCACGGCAGAGCAGGAGAAAATCGCAGAACAACGCGCAAGACTCTACTACGCACAACTCGACGCGGAGAAGAAGGCCGAAATGAAAGCGCAGAAAGTGCGCTACATCGCGGTGGACACTCAAAAAGACCAGCGGAACACGGGAGAAAAAGCCGTCATGGTTTTTGATACCCAGAACCAGCAATTGGTCGGCAACAATGTTTACGACGTGAAGGAGTCTCCCAAGGTCGGAACCACCACGAAATTTGATACATTCAATGCTCAATACGTCGGAACTGGCGCGTAACCAGCCATCCATTTCTCAGGAAAAAACTCACAGACATCCATGAACATTCACGAATACCAGGCCCGCGAACTCTTCGCGGAATTCAGCGTTGCCACCCAACCCGGGAGCGTTGCGTTCACCGCCGATGAAGCACGCACAGTGGCCTCAGCCCTTGGAGGAAAAATCGTCGTGAAAGCGCAGATCCACGCGGGCGGGCGAGGGAAAGGCACATTTCAAAGCGGATTCAAAGGTGGCGTCCACCTTTGTGACACTCCGGATCAGGCGTCCGCGCTTGCCGAGAAGATGCTGGGACAGGTGCTAGTCACCCACCAAACTGGCCCCGAAGGCAAGGAAGTCAGCAAGGTCTTTGTTGGAGAAGCCGTCGACATCACACGCGAGCTTTACGTTGCCATCCTGCTCGATCGCGCGACATCAGTGCCCGTCGTGATCGCAAGCACTGAGGGTGGGGTCGACATCGAAACGGTCGCCGAGGAGACGCCCGAAAAAATCTTACGCGTTCTGGTTGATCCGACGCTCGGGCTGATGCCATTCCAGACCCGTGATATCGCCGTCGCCCTCGGGCTCAACGGTCCGCTCTTGAATCAAACATCGAAGCTGCTCACAAACCTTTACCGACTCTTCATCGAGCGCGATTGCTCGATGGTCGAGATCAACCCGCTCGTCGTCACCTCGACCGGGAAGGTGCTCGCACTCGATGCAAAGTTCAACTTCGATGATAACGCGCTCTACCGCCAACCGTCGATCGTGGCCATGCGCGACGTGACCGAGGAGGATCCCCGCGAGGTGGAGGCATCAAAGTCGGAACTCAATTACATCGGCTTGGATGGAAACATCGCATGCCTCGTGAACGGCGCAGGCCTAGCCATGGCGACGATGGACATTATTCAATACGCTGGCGGCAGCCCGGCGAACTTTCTCGACGTTGGCGGCGGTGCCAGTCGGGAGCAGGTCACCGCAGCTTTCAAGATCATCCTAGCCGACCCCAACGTGAAAGGTATCTTGGTGAACATTTTTGGCGGCATTATGGATTGTAACATCATTGCGACCGGGATCGTCGAAGCCGCTCGGGAGACCAGTCTTTCGATTCCGTTAGTGGTTCGTCTCGAGGGCAACAACGTAGAGGCCGGAAAAAAAACCTTAGCCGAAAGCGGATTACCACTCGTTTCTGGAGAGGATATCTTGGATGCAGCGAACAAAATCGTAGCTGCCGTAACCGCTGCCGCCTAAAACCCCGATCACCCGCAATTTTTAATCATTATGGCTATTCTTGTAAATTCCGACACCCGATTGCTGGTCCAGGGGATCACCGGCAGTTTTGGAGCCCGTCACGCGCAACTCAGTCTGGACTACGGTACGCAAGTGGTCGCAGGCGTGACACCCGGCAAAGGGGGCCAGATGTTTGCCGACGCGGTTCCGATTTTTGACACGGTCAGCGCCGCGGTAAAAGAAACCGGGGCTACTGTCTCGGTGATATTTGTTCCGCCGCCATTTGCAGCCGATGCGATTCTGGAAGGCGTCGATGCAGGACTCGACCTTGTCGTTTGCATCACCGAGGGCATTCCTGTCAATGACATGGTAAAAGTAAAACATGCCATGATCGGGTCGAAGACGCGCCTAATCGGGCCAAACTGCCCCGGATTGGTCACCCCCGGAACCGGTCCGAACTCAACGGGCGGATGTCGCATCGGTATCGCTCCCGGCTACATCCACCGCGCTGGCAATATCGGCGTTGTTTCCCGCTCCGGAACATTGACCTACGAGGCGGTATGGCAGCTCACGACCCGAGGATACGGCCAAAGCACTTGTGTCGGAATCGGAGGCGACCCTGTGAACGGCACCTCTCACCGAGATGTCTTAGAAATGTTCAACAACGACCCGGAAACGGAAGCGATCATCATGATCGGTGAGATCGGTGGCACTGCCGAAGAAGAGGCGGCCGCATGGGCAAAAGAGCATTGTAAAAAACCAATCGCCGCGTTTATCGCTGGTGCAACGGCTCCCCCGGGACGTCGAATGGGCCACGCAGGCGCGATTGTCAGCGGCGGCAAGGGAACGGCTGCTGCAAAGATAGCGGCCCTCGAAGACGCAGGCATCGCAGTTTCGCCAACTCCGGCCGAGATGGCGCAAACATTGCTCAACATTTTTAAGCGATAACCAACGCAAAACCCACCCAACCTCACGGATCAAACACCATGCCAGTTATAGCCAAAGGACTCGAAGGAATCATCGCCAACTCCACCGCACTGAGCGACGTAATGGGAGCCGACGGGATATTGATTTATGCGGGCTATGACATTAACGAACTCGCTGGCAAAGTTACCTACGAGGAAGTGGTCTATCTTCTGTGGCACGGAAAACTCCCGAATCAGGCCGAGCTTGATGAGCTCAAAGCGCGCCTAGCCAACGAGCGCGAACTGCCAAAGGGGATCGTGGACTTCATCCTCGCTGCGCCGAAAATGGCGAATCCGATGGATGTGATGCGGACCGCCGTTTCAATGCTCGGCCTGTATGACAGCGACATCAACGACGAGGTCGCTCGCGACAGTGTGGACCGGCGTCGCGCTATCAGCATTACTTCCAAAATCAGCGTCATCGCCGCGTACTTTCATCGGGCACGCCAAGGGTTAACGCTTCCTCCGATTCGAAAAGACCTCGGCGAAGCAGCGCACTTCCTCTATCTGATCAACGGCGAAATCCCAAGCCAAGAGGCTGTCGACACTCTGGATGTCGCCTACGTCCTCCACGCGGATCACGGCATGAATGCATCGACATTTTCTGCGCGCGTGACGATCGCGACACTGAGTGACATCTATTCGGCGGTGACCTCCGCCATCGGCACGCTCAAAGGCCCGTTGCACGGAGGGGCTAACGAAGGCGTGATCCACATGCTTCTCGAAATCGGCAGCGAAGACCGCGTGGATGCTTGGGTCGAAGAGCAACTGGCCCAAAAGAAAAAGATCATGGGCATTGGCCACCGCGTATACCGCACGCTCGATCCGCGCGCCCCACATCTCCGGGCCATGGCGATCAAACTCTGTGACCAACTGGGTGAGCCGAAATACATCCGCATGAGTGAACGCATCGCCGCCATCATGAAGGAAAAAAAGGGCCTCAACGCCAACGTCGATTTCTATTCGGCCACGGTCTATTATTCCCTAGGTATCCCCACCGATCTGTTCACGCCGATTTTTGCGATTGCACGCACTTCGGGTTGGACCGCGCACATTCTGGAGCAACTCGCGGACAACCGGCTTTACAGACCACTCAGCGAATACGTCGGACCAGCCGTGGGCAAGCAAGTCGTCCCGATCGAGCACCGATGATTTCGGGTCCCTGCGCGGCCGATTACTTGATGCCTAATTGAAGAGACCTGCATAGCGGGATTCAGGAACCGGCTCGGTGACTCATGTTGGATGCCCCCATGATCTTTTTGTGGTCGGGTGTTTCGATTCCGCGTTCTGAGATTGAATTCCAAGCCGCGAGGAGTAGGTTGGGAAAATACAATGGCGTCCGTCGAAGAATACGAGTTATTTGATGATCAGCCTACAGGCTTCGCCCGGTGGGTGCTTCCGGCATTGATCATTTCAGTCTTGCTGCATGTGATTTTTTACATGTGGGCAACCGGTCACACGGTCTCGACGTTCAGCGATTCGTATTACGACCGTATCGTGCCGCGGACGTTCCAAGTGGACCGGGTCGAGATTGACCCTGCGGTCTTAGAGGACGCGCCCAAGTTGGAGGATACGAGTCAAGCTGCACGCTCACCAGCAACCGTGGAAATCCCGGAGGAGAAAGTTTCCTTCCAGGAAATCATGGGAGAGGTCAAAGCATCTCCAGCGGCACCTCCGATCGAAAACCCGCTACTTTCGGAGCGACCATCGGTGTCACCCACAACACTCGCCAACACGGTCCAAACAGCAGTCCAAAGCGGGGCGCAGAGCGTGGTGGAGGACATGGACTCGCTCAAGGAGGAGCTGCTAATCGAGGATCCAGTCGTCAGCGGAAGACCGCTTTTGGATCTCGGGAAATCCGGCGACCCGTTCGGCTCACAGGATGCAAATGATGGCCCATCTTCCGGCTCTGATCGACCGGGGTTTAGCAATCTGGACAACCTCCTGGCTCAGACGGGCCCCCTCACGGATGCGACAGCGCCGATCCTGATGCCTGCGGATCTATTGTTCGATTACGATAGCCACCAACTTCAAGAGGTGGCCATCAGCAGCCTTCGCAAGCTCGGCGAACTGATCCAGCGCAATCCACAGGCGAACTTCCTCATCGAAGGCCACTCGGACGCGTTTGGCGGTGCCGACTACAATCTAGAGTTAAGCCGAACGCGCGCACTGACCGTAAAATCATGGCTTGTCGCAATCATGGGGATCGACCCTGCACGGATCCAAACAATGGGATTCGGAAGTTCCCGATTGATCGCACCGGCCTCCGGCACGATTGAGGAGCAACAAATCAACCGACGCGTGGAGATCGTGATCCGCAACCCCGCAGCCAGCCAGCAGTGAATCTTTCTCCCTGCTCAGGGAGTCGCAACGGAAGCCGTAGGAGGATTTTCGGCTTTTGGTTCGAAGAACGACCGAATGATAAAGATCCCCGCTGCGATGCAGATGCAGGAGTCGGCGACGTTGAAGACGGGCCATGGATTAGCTGGCCAAACGTGCAGATTAACTAACAAAAAGTCGATGACGTGCCCGTGTATAATGCGGTCCACAAGGTTTCCCATGACACCTGAGAGCAGTAGCGCAACTCCAAGTTTCATCCAACGATCTGAAAAAAAACCGCGCCAGATTAGCACTCCAATCACGACAAGTGCGAACGCGGACAGCGCAATAAAAAACGGATTATTGTTCTCAAGCAGGCTGAATGCGGCACCCGTGTTATGCGCTTGAACAAGGAAGACGAAGTCCGGAATGACGGGCACTACATCATCCACGCCGATGTTTTGCAGCACCAGCCACTTCGTGAATTGGTCCAGCAAAAACAGCGGAAGCGTGAAGAGGATAAGCAGCCACTTCATGCGGCGACTCCAGCATCGACAGCATCCGCGCAGCGTCCGCACAAGCTGGGGTGATTGCTGGATACGCCAACATCCACCCGATGCCTCCAACAACGCTCACACTTCACCCTCGAGGTCGCTTCAACAAGGATGGAGTCCTCGCTGCCTTCCAAAATTTCTAAGTGACTTAAAATGAAAAGCTCCTCGAGATCCGGACCGAACGCCAGTAGCTCCTCTCTCAGACTAGCGTCTGAAACATAGGCTACCACGCGGGCATCCAACGGGTTCGAAACGATCCCCGATTTTTGGGCCGTCTCGATGGATTGCAGAATTTTACCTCGAAAGTCGAACATCCGGCGGATTCTATCAACGAGCGTTGGATTCACGGCACTTTCATCCACCTCTGGAAACAACTCGAGATGGACCGAGCTTCCCGGACGATAGTATCCCCAGGCTTCCTCCCCTGTGAAAACAAGAATCGGAGCAAGCAGCTTGACGATGACTTCGAATGCTTCCCCCATGACCGACTGCGTGGCACGCCGTCTTGGTGATTCCACCGCATCGCAATACAGGCGATCTTTCGTGATATCGACGTATTGGCTGCTCAGATCGACTGCACAGAATTGGTTGACGGCATGAAAGACCTTGTGGAATTCCAGATTCTCATAAGCGTCGCGGCACTGGGAAATCAAATCCTGTAGTCGCGCGCGCAGCCAACGATCCACATCGGTTGGCTCCTGCGCAGATGCCGGGTCGAAGTCGGATTGATTTGCCAGCAAGATCCGCAGCGTGTTCCGAATGCGGCGGTAGGAATCCGAAAGCCGTTTAAACAACTCCTCCGAGAATGGAACATCGTCGGTAAAGTTTACACTGCTCACCCATAAACGAACGAGATCCGCACCGTACGTCTGAACGAAGTGCGTGGCGGTCATCGGTTTTTTATATCCACCCTGCTCGCTTTTCGAAATTTTCGCACGCGTGTCCACGTCCACCACAAATCCATGCGTTAGCACTTTGCGATACGGTGCTTCTCCGGTGAGTGCCACGCTCGTCATGAGCGAGCTCTGAAACCAGCCGCGGTGTTGATCGGTTGCCTCAAGATAAAGGTCGGCCGGAAAGCTGAGACCGTCCCGCTTTCTCAACACCGCCGCGTGACTCACCCCCGAATCGATCCAGACATCGAGCGTGTCGTTTTTGCGGGTGGTTCCATCTGGCAGTCCAACCAGGGCGCACCACTCGGCATCGGTTAGTTCGAACCAAGCATTCGTGCCGCGCTCGGCGACGACGTCGGCGACATTATTGATGACTTCGAGATCCAGAATCGGCTCGCCGGAATTTGAATAGAAAACCGGCAGCGGCACGCCCCATGTGCGTTGCCGTGAGATGCACCAGTCTGGGCGGGACTCCACCGTGCCGCGGATACGATTTCTGCCCCAGTGCGGGAGCCAATCCGTTCGGTCAACCTGCTCCAGCGCAGCATCGCGGATGGCATCGATCTTAATAAAAAACTGCTCAACCGCTCGGAAAATGACCGGTGTTTTTGAGCGCCAGCAATGCGGATAACTGTGCGTGTAATCCGCTCGCGCAAGGAGGCCGCCACGCTCGGACACGCGGGTGATAACCGCCTCATTCGCTGCAAAGACATTGGTGCCCACCCATTCCGGAACTCCGCAATCTTCGGTGAAACGACCATGATCATCAACTGGCGATAGCAAAGCCAGCCCTTCGCGCCGACCAAGCTGATAGTCATCGTCACCATGTCCCGGTGCGATGTGAACGCATCCGGATCCTGTTTCGAGCGTCACAAAGTCCGCTGGATAGACCGGCGACTGCCGATCTAAAAACGGATGGCGTGTGAGCATCCCCACGAGTGATCGGCCTGCCAGTTTTTCAACGATTGTGGGAGGCTCCGTCCATCCCGCGGCTGATGAAATGGAATCGATGAGTCCCTCGGCAAAGATGATTTTCCCGTGCTCGGGAGCATCCGCAACCACGTAGGTCAATTCCGGATTGACCGCGATTGCGAGGTTTGCAGGGAGCGTCCACGGCGTGGTTGTCCAAATCAACACACTCGCCTGTCCCGCCCAAGGGCCAGACTCGACCGCAAACTTCACATAAATCGAAGGGGATACCTTTTCGTTGTATTCGACTTCCGCCTCCGCTAGCGCCGTTTGTGCGCCGGTGCTCCAGAGCACTGGCTTTCGACTTTGATAAACCAGTCCTTTTTCGACGAATCGGCCGAAGGATCGAATAATCTCGGCTTCGTAACCCGGATCGAGCGTCAAATACGGGGCACCCCAGTCACCGAGCACACCGAGACGGCGGAACTGCTCCCGCTGGACATCCACAAATCCCCGCGCGTATTCCTCAGACCGCTTGCGAATCTCAAGCGGTGAAAGCCCGCGGGACTCCTTGACGACTTTGAATTCAATCGGCAGTCCATGGCAATCCCACCCCGGCACAAAGGGTGCTCTGAATCCGAGCATCGTGCGTGATTTAACGACAAAATCTTTGAGCACTTTATTGAGAGCCGTGCCCATGTGGACATCGCCATTCGCAAACGGAGGGCCATCGTGCAGGATGTAGGCAGGAGCATCAGCTCGCGCAGCTTGGATACTTTCGTAAAGTCCTTCCTCGCTCCAGCGAGCCAGAATCTCCGGTTCCCGTTGGGCAAGCCCAGCCTTCATGGGGAAATCAGTCTTCGGAAGATTCAGCGTCTCTTTATAGTTACTCATCGAAAAGAGGCGAAAACTAGCACCGTCCGCGGCTAGCGGTCAACCACACTCAATGGAGGAATTCTGACCTCCGTCTCCACAAAGTGAGTCGACTGATCGAAATGCGGCAACGCTACCCGAGAAACTCTTTGCCGATGAGCGTTGCGTTGTGGCCACCAAAACCAAACGAGTTGTTCAGGACGACGCGCACTTTCTGTTCGCGAGCGACATTCGGGACCAGATCAAGGTCCGCACACTCGGGCTCCACGTTCTCTAGATTGATCGTCGGTGGGATCACACCATGTTTGATTGCCAGAATTGACGCTGCCATTTCCACGCTTCCTGCGGCACCGAGTAGGTGTCCGGTCATCGACTTCGTGGAACTGATGGGTGTTTTTGTCGCCGCGTCGCCAAATGCCATCCGGATTCCACGGGTCTCACCGATATCCCCGAGTGGTGTCGATGTGGCGTGCGCGTTGATGTAACTGATGTCTTCCGGATTGAGCTTCGCGTGCTTCATCGCGAGTTTCATCGCTCGGGCGGCCCCATTACCATCGGGGAGCGGCGCTGTCATGTGGTACGCATCCGCGCTGGCTCCGTAACCGGCCAACTCACAATAGATGGTAGCGCCCCGACGCTTCGCGTGTTCGAGTTCCTCAAGAATCAGCATCCCTGCCCCCTCACCCATGACGAATCCATCGCGATCGCGATCCCACGGACGCGATGCGCTGGCCGGTGCGTCATTGCGCGTGCTCATCGCACGCATCGCAGCAAATCCAGAGATTCCAAGTGGTGTGATTGTGGCTTCGGCACCGCCGGCAATGAAGCAATCAGCATCTCCGAACTTGATGATTCTCCATGCTTCACCGATCGAGTTATTTGCAGTCGCACAGGCGGTCACGATGCACATATTTGGGCCGCGGAAACCGAACTCCATTGACACTAGGCCACTCGCCATATTGCTGATCATCATGGCAATCGTGAATGGGGACACCCGGGACGGACCGCGTGTGTGGAGGCGTTTAGCTTCCTCCTCCATGCTGAGAAGACCGCCGATGCCCGAGCCGATCATTACGCCCGTGCGGTCCAGATCCAGTGTGGCCGGGTCCAAGCCGGCATCTGCAACAGCCAGTTTCGAGGCGACCATCGCGAACTGTGTGAATCGATCCGTGCGCTTAATATCTTTCGGCGTGTTGAAATACGGGATCGCAGAAAACCCCTTCACTTCACCGGCAATTTTGCAGTCGAACTCCGTGGAATCGAATGCCTCAAACCGGCTTACTCCACTAACTCCATTCGTCAAGTTGCTCCAAAAAGTCGGAAGGTCTGATCCGATGGGAGTTACAATTCCGATTCCTGTGACTACTACTCTGCGTTCGCTCATGCTATAAATTACGTGGGGATGGTTCAGTCAATCGACATGTAGCCTAGGTTGGCAACGATTAAATCGTGTTTTGGTTTAAGATGCGGCATCGATTTCACGCGCGCTCGTTTTTGCTGTCGCAGCGCGGACATCTGGGTAGTTGCTTCGACGAGGGATCCTCATACTCCATCGCACACACCATACAATGAATGCGGTTTGCGCGTTGAATCGAATCCGAGCGTCGCCTTGCCATCTCAGAAGCTATCCAATACAGCAAAATGCCTGCAAGGAAAACAATCACGCAAGTAAAAACCAGTGTGCCTGCCGAAAGCGGAATCATGGCTGCGGTCCCCCGCCGAGGCCCCAATAGACGGTGACCGTTCCCCAGGTCAAATCATCAGCCGTTTCCGATGGTTGAAATCTGGCGCGAAGAAGGTCCTGCAACGTAGCCACCGCCTCGCTGGAAATCCGTGTCGTCGAGCGCGGAAACACGTGATGCACGCCACCGTCGCGATTTACAGCAATGAGAAACTCGCTCGGCGTGAAGTCCCCGTCTGGTTGGACGACCGACGTTCTCGGGAATTCAACATCCGACGCGCGCGCCTGCAAAGATGGCGAAAAGCGAATCTGCGTCGTAGCGGGAATTCCCGCAGCCCGCACCGCATCCCCGACGTTCTTGGCAGACTTTACTGAGTCCGTAAGGCGGGCGTCGACCGTTGGAACGATCCGCACATCGCCACGCGGCAGCGGGACGGGTTTGAAGTCCATGGTATCAAACGATGGTCGATATTTTGGTGGCGACGGGTCAGCGATCAGTCCATCCCGCACCTCGCCCGGAGCAAACAATGCCGGATTCGATGCGCTGATATAAGCCGCAAGTCCTCGCGATTCTTCCGGTGAAGCGACAAAAAGCGTCGCTTCATCTGGTTGTCGATAGTTCACTTTCGGCGATTTGTGACCAAGAGCGACAATGATAACGACGTGCAGGACCAGCGCCACGAGGAGCCAAACAAGCAAACGCCGGCGCCGATCAAGGCGGGCAGCCCAGTCGAAGATCAGCCCCACGGACTCGACGGGTGGGTGACGCATGCTCATTCTGCTTCGTCGGTCGCAAGGACCACCTGATACCCGTGGCTCGTAGCCAGAGTGAACACACGAACAACGAGCTCGATGGGCGCGAGTCGGTCTGCCTTAATGATCAAGCTATTCGACCCTCCGACCGACTCCTCTAACATCTTAGCGAGCTCCTCGGGCTCCACCTGCACGTTATCGTAAAAGATCCGAGGCACTGGAGCCGACGTGATTGCTGCCACTTTCGGATTCCGTTGGGGTCCGAGCAAAAAAGGTGACGAGGGCACCTGCACCGAAATCCCTGGCTGAAGCAAAAATGTCCCACCGAGGAGAATAAAGAAGATCAAAAGCCCGCCGACGGTGAGAACGGGGATAAAAACCGCCATTCCGAACTGAGGGACTGGCCGTCGGTGAAGTTTCACGACTGCCCCACGTGGCTCGACTCGGATTTCTGAATCGCTCTCTTTGATTCCACAACCATCGAAACCACCTCAATCCCAGCCCGCTCCATGTCATGCACTAAATCACTCACTCTCGATGAAAGGTATTGGTGCGCGAGAAGTGCCGGAATCGCCACCGCGAGCCCACCTGCCGTCACGATCAGGCTTGCATAGATTCCGGTCGCGATTTCCAGAGTCGTCGCATATCCCCCCCCCGTTGAGATAGTTATAAATGTCTGAAGCAGCCCTACCACCGTGCCCAATAACCCGATCAGCGGAGCAATATACACGAGAGTGGCGAGCAATCCGAGATTTCGCTCGATGGCCGGCATCTCAAGCTGTCCTGCATCCTGCGCGATGTCTTTTAGTTCTTCGCGTGGAAGCTCGTATTTTAGAAGCACGGCATGAACGACCCGTGCCGCGGGTCCAGGAGTGGATGCGCTCTCGCTGACTGCCTCCGCAAATCTTCCGCTAGCGATCAGATTGGAAAGTCCACGCAGTAGGTCACCGACACGCACACTCACGCGATGAAAATACGACGCACGCTCAAGGAATACCGCAGTTGCGAGTAAACTGCACCCTAGAAGCACCCACATAAACGGGCCTCCTTTCTGTAAAAAATCAATCATTTCGCTAACTCCTCTGTCGCATCGGTGGATCCGGTGCCGAGCACTCTCCGGCAGTCCTGCACCATCGCTCCAATATTCATCGCCTGCAATAGACCGGACACGATGACGACACGCCGGGCCCCGGCCTCCATGACTTCAGGAAGATTCTTATACTTGATCCCGCCGATGCAAAACACAGGAACCTTCACCGCCTCGTGCACCTCACGAATCGAATCCAATCCGATGGCCTGATAGTCAGGCTTCGTTGGTGTGGGAAACAGCGGACCAAATCCAATGTAATCCGCACCCTCCGCCGCCGCGGCGCGCGCCTGCTCAACGCTGTGAGTCGACTTACCAACCATGCACCATGGTCCAGCGATCTTCCGCGCTTCACTGACCGAAACGTCCTCTTGTCCGACGTGCACTCCATCGGCACCAACCAAAGCAACTAATTCCGGATAGTCATTCAGGATAAACGGCACATGCCGCGTGCGGCAGACGGCTGCGATCGAGCGACCGAGGGTTTTGATCTGATCACGACGTATGTTTTTTGCACGCAATTGAAGCACCTGCACACCCGACTCCAGCAGTTGGGTGGCAACGTGAAGGGCGTGACACTCGGCCACATAACCGGTGTCTAAAATTCCATACAGTCTAGCCTCCGCGAGAGCACCCCGCACCGCAGTATCCATAGCCCGACTGGACCGACCGGTTGTGCTCATATACTCCAAATCAACGGGTGCGCCCCTGAAATCTCAGGTGGCGGAGGTTGGGTCCTTACGAACCATGCCTTCCAGAAATCCGGTGGAGTATTTTCCGGCGATGAAGCCAGAATCTTCCATGATTTCTGACTGAAACGGGATCGTTGTCTTGATTCCCGTGATCATGTATTCGCTCAATGCACGAGTCATTCGGCTAATCGCAGCCTTCCGCGAGGATGCAGTGCAAATGAGCTTGGCAATCATCGAGTCGTAATGCGGTGGCACCGGATATCCCGCGTAAGCGTGGGAGTCGATGCGGACCCCGCGGCCGCCGGGAGCGTAATACAACTCGATCTGACCAGGACTTGGCTGGAAGTTTTTGTCTGGGTCTTCCGCGTTGATCCGGCACTCGATCGCGTGACCGCGGGCTTTCGCATTGACCACGTAATCCGACAGATGCTCACCAGCGGCGACTTGGATTTGCTGCTTCACCAAGTCACATCCATACACTTCCTCGGTGATCGGATGCTCTACTTGGATGCGCGTGTTCATTTCCATGAAATAGAACTTCCCATCGTCGTCGACCAAATACTCAATCGTTCCCGCGTTATAATATCCGACGGTTTCAGCAAGCTTGATGGATGCTTCCCCCATCGCAGCGCGTAGCTCGGGGCTCATGAGCGGCGATGGGCATTCCTCGACGATCTTTTGATTTCTGCGCTGGATCGAGCAATCGCGTTCACCAAGATGGACGACCCGTCCGTGCTCGTCACCGAACAACTGAAATTCGATATGATGGGGGTTAACGATGAACTTCTCGATGTAAACAGCGCCGTTGCCGAATGCCTTCTCAGCTTCATTGCGGGCGTTGTGATACCCTTGCACGAGCGAGGCATCGTCATGGGCGATCCGCATGCCGCGGCCGCCACCGCCTGCCACGGCCTTGATCATGACTGGGTATCCGATGCTGCGCGCGATTTTCCGCGCCTCGTCTTCGGAGTCGACCGTTCCTTCACTGCCGGGGGAGATCGGGACACCTGCCTTCCGCGCACAATCGCGCGCCGAGTTTTTGTCTCCCATGAGTCGAATCGATTCCGGGGAAGGTCCGATAAACTTGATATTGCAGCTTTTGCAAACCTCAGCGAACTGGGCGTTTTCGGCTAGGAAGCCGTAGCCTGGATGAATCGCATCGACGTCTGCGATTTCGGCAGCGCTGATGATACGGTCGATTTTGAGATAGCTTTCGGAACTGGAAGCCGGCCCGATGCAAATCGCCTCATCGGCCAATTGCACGTGGAGCGAATGAAGATCCGGCTCGGAGTAAACGGCCACGGTTTTGACGCCGATTTCTTTACAGGCGCGGATAATCCGAAGTGCGATCTCGCCGCGGTTGGCGATAAGAATTTTGTTGAACATAATGTGTCGCAGCGGGCATCCGCCCTTGGTGCTTACTTGACCCGGAAAAGTGCCTGACCGAATTGCACAGGTTTGCCATTGTCGGCCGCGATTTCAACAATCGTTCCGGCCACTTCCGCCTTGATCTCGTTCATTACCTTCATCGCCTCGATGATGCAAACGACGGTGTCCGGAGTCACTGTGTCACCGACGCTAACGTAGGCTGACGCTTCCGGTGATGATGCGGTATAAAATGTTCCGACCATCGGCGACACGATTTCTGCGAGACCAGCTGCTGGAGCAGCAGGCGCCTCGATAGCGGCAGGTGCCGCTTGCGGCACAGGTGCTGATTGCGGCTGTGACGCATATCCGCCAGCTTGGTAAACCACGGGACCGAGTTCACTTCCGGCCATTTGCAACGTGATCTTGAACCCCTCCTTTTCCATTTTGAATACGGCCAGGCCGTTCTTTTTCATCAGGTCAATGAGAGCACGAATTTCTTTTATATCCACAGAGCTATGATTGGTTTGAAGTTCGTTTATATGTAATCCCAAAAAAGATTGCGAGCGCAGAATCATGACAGATTCGCACACACCGTAGACGGTAAACTTGTCCGCCAAAGCAATCTTAAGAAGAAATGCCGGAGCTGACACGCTCGAGTATGCGATCCTTAAAAGAGTGGGGTGGCCGACGGGACTCGAACCCGCAACTGCCAGTACCACAAACTGGAGCTCTACCATTGAGCTACGGCCACCGTTTACAGGAGGGAAAAATTACAGCGAATCACGCTCGAGTGTCAAATCCGGAAATTCAGAATCGTCGTTAGACAAAGCGGCCGGATTATGGAAGCATCCGGCCCGTGAGTTATCGTGTTTTTGCTAGAAAGTATCGTCCCCAGACCTTTGAGCAGGTGGTGGGTCAAGACCACATTACCCGCACCTTGCAGAATGCAATCGCGAACAACCGGCTTGCTCAGGCGTACCTTTTCGTCGGCCCTCGCGGGATCGGCAAGACGTCGACCGCCCGAATCCTAGCAAAAGCACTCAACTGCGTGAAAGGCCCGACGATTTCTCCATGTGGCGTATGCGATGCATGCAAAGAGATCGCCGCCGGTAACAGCCTTGATGTGCTTGAGATCGATGGTGCAAGCAACAACTCGGTCGATCACATTCGCGAGTTGCGCGAGAATGCTGCGTTCGCGCCCGCGCGCGGGCCATACAAAATCTACCTCGTAGATGAGGTGCACATGCTCAGCACGGCGGCATTTAATGCGCTACTGAAGACGCTCGAGGAGCCGCCCGCTCACGTTAAGTTCATATTTGCTACCACGGAAGCACAGAAAGTTCCCGCGACCATCACAAGCCGTTGTCAGCGATTTGATTTACGCAGGATTCCATCCGCAATGATCGCAGCGCATCTTCAAGCAATCGCCGCGAATGAAAACATCACCCTTGAAGACGCAGCCGCTCAAGCCGTGGCGAAAGGTGCGGATGGTGGGCTTCGCGATGCGGAGTCGATGCTGGACCAGTTGGTCGCGTTCTGTGGTGACCGGATCGTGGCAGATGATGTGCTCACGGTGTTCGGATTCACATCGAAAGAAACTGTGGAATCGCTCTGTGGCTCGCTATTTCGGATGGATGCCGCGACCGCGTTGGAGGTCATCGGCCAGCAATCAGACGCAGGCAAAGATCTATCGCGGCTCATGGGCGACGTGATTGGATACATCCGCGATCTGCTTGTATCGCAATCCAACCCTGCCTCATCACGAACGGATGTCCCTCCGCTTGAGAAATTGCTCGTATTGCTGGATCACTTTGCCGAAGCGGAGAGCAGACTGCGATGGGCTGCAGACAAGCGTCTCTATTTCGACGTCGCAGTGATCAAAGCGGTCCATTTGCTAGACCAGACCAGCCTCTCGGATGTCATCGATACCCTCGCTGCTATCGGCGAAGGGCGTGATGTGCCGCGGCAGTCTCCAGCGCGAGTGATCGCGGAGCATCCCAAACAAGCGGCACAGGCGCCGTCCGCGCCGATTAAGGTCGTCCCCTTACCCTCGGTGTTACCCAACGCAGAAGCCCCTTCCGATGCCACGCCGCCACCCCCAAGCACCCCTGTAGAGACTATTGCGTCTGCCGTTGCAGCTACTCCGCCGACTGTTCAAGAGCCCCTCGAAGCCGCACTTCCGACGCCAACGATTGCGCAAACCGATCCGATCTCCACGTCCGATTCCGTCTGGCGTGAAACGGCGGAAACACTTTCGTCGGGGTCCTTTATCCGGTTCGGATGGTTACAGCATGGACAATTCATCGCGGAAGACGGAAGAGAATTCCGCGTCGAGTTTCCGAGGTCGTTCGCCGAAAACACGCAGGACTTTTTCTGGTTAGATTTGAAGAAGGAAGTCGAGGAAATGCTGAGCCGCAAGCTCTCAAAGAAGGTCACCTTCGCTCCCGCCTTCTCTGGAGCGGAACTCGCCGAGTCAGATCCGCAGCCCCCTCCGTTGGAAGCGACACCAAAAAAACAGGAGCCGCCCAAGTCGGACGCAACCGCCCCGGAGCCGGTCGCAGTCAGTCAGCAGGATTTCGAGAACGATGCAAAAATCCGTAAAGCACTCGACATTTTCAAAGCCAAAATCGAAGAAGCCAAAGTATGAATATCCAAAAAATGTTGAAACAAGCTCAGCAGATGCAAGAAAAGCTCGCTGAGGCCCAAGCTGGACTCGCTGATCAAACCGTGGAAAGTACCGTGGGAGGCGGCAAGGTCACTGTGGTCGCCAACGGTGCTGGTGAGGTTCTATCAATCAAGATCGACCGAGCTGTTGTTGATCCCGAGGATGTCGAAATGCTCGAAGACCTCGTGTTGGCTGGCGTGCGGCAGGCAATCGAAGATGCCAAACAAATGGCCGCCGACGAAATGGGCAAGCTCACCAAGGGAATGAATATCCCGGGGCTTCCATTTTAGTCAGCGACTGATCGCACCCGCTGCGACCTCGATTTCCGGGAGAGCAAACTCACCGGGAATCCCGTTCGCGAGTCCCAAGATCGACCCGACCACGGCCCCACGATGGCAGTTGTCTCCGCCGACGTTTGCATTTGCAATGATGCCTCCTGAAAAGTCATTGGCGTATTTCCATGCCAGATAGAGCGCAGCCGGGAACGCATCCTGGATGTAACACGCAGGGCTTAATCGGCGTCCTACGACCACCTCATCGGGGTCGCGAAGCCAATGCTCAAACTGACGCCCCGACACGAGGCTATTGGATTCCGAAAGCACGGCCTCCCGAACCGCCACACCGCTTGAAATCGCAACGAGTATCCGCAGCAAACAATCGGCGGCATCGAGAACCCCAGGAGACTGGTGCGTCAAACTGACATGCGAGCGCACGATTTTCCGCAGTTCATCAAGATCGGTGGTGCCCGCAAAGGCAAACAAGGTCGGCACGTGGGCTAATCCGCCGATGTGGATGTCTTCGATTCCGCAACGGTCCACTTTCAATCCCTTGGCCCGGTTGTTAAAAAATGCGCGGTGATATTCCTCGACGTAGGTGTCGCGATGGGTGCCGGGCGTGTGCATGAAGCGAATATACTCGGAAACCCACGCGGCACGGTCGTATCCGCGATTTTCCCCAATGATCGTCGCCAGCCGTTTGGCCAATTGGAAGTTCAGCGTGTTTTCGCCGGCGCGGAGGTCCTGATGATAATGCACGCCCGTCTTGCCCCAATACTGCGCTTGATCATGCAGGATATCTGCCTCGGCGTTGACCGGTTCGTATTTTGATCGCCAGAGGATGCTGCCTGCGTGCGGGTTTTTTGGATCCACGAAATTTGTGACCCTGCCGTAGTCGCGCCGCAAGGCCTCGGTGTCGTAATACCAATGCACAGGCATCGACAAAGCATCCGCGACGAGCGCACCGGTGTGGGCATTTTTTGATTCCATGCAAGTGATACGTCTCAGAGGCCGGATTTGACGGATAAAGTAGTGGAAAACTTTGGTGCTAATCCTCTGCGCCGATGGCTTGAAATGCTGCACCCAGATGTTGGACCACAGCGGATGCCGTGAGTGACTCAGGAGAGCCGCCGCTCCGGAAAACAAACTCCTCCGCTGCACGCCCACACGTCCATGCAGCCACGGAGCCCGCGTCGATCGGCGCTAAACCACGAGCCATCAAGGCAGCGGACACGCCGGTCAGAACATCACCCATGCCACCAGTGCCCATGCCCGGATTTCCTGTCGTGTTGTATCGCACAGGCTGACCACGACTCGCGAGGATGGTGCGCGCGCCTTTGAGTAAAAGCGTGACGTTTGGATTTGCGGCGGCGAACGCCTCTGCGACCGAACGACGGTCCTGACCGAGTGAGCCCGGAACCAAGCGGTTCATCTCGACGGGATGCGGCGTGAACAACCTTGGTGCCGCAAATCCCCGCTGGCTCCAAGCCTCTTTGGAGAGCGCATTCAGCGCGTCCGCATCCACCACGCACGGAATCGGCGCGTCATGGACGATGTTTCGAATTACAACGTCGTTTTCATCGCCCAAGCCCGGGCCGATGGCCAGCACATCGAGTCGATCCTGCACCGCTGCCTCGTAGGAATTCACGGTTTTGACCATCACCTCCGGGATGCACGCGACCGAAAAAAGTGCTGCGTCACCCGGCAGCACATACAACGTAACCAATCCGGCACCGCCAGCCACCGCGGCAGCACTGCACAAGCGCGCCGCGCCCGGATAACGACTAGACCCTGCAATCACACCCACCCGCCCCCATGTTCCTTTGTGGGAGTCGAAGGACCTCGGAGGCAAGCATCGACGCAGCACACTCGGCATGAGGACGATTGCATGGTCAGCGGCGGCGTCACTTGCCAGGTCTGGTACGGGCACCACCGCGAGGCGTCCCACGAAGTTCGTTGCCACATCCGCAAGCAACCCGACTTTGGGATAGGCAACCGTGAGCGTGCAATCCGCCTCAACGCACGTTTCTGAAGGCACTCCAGACCGGGCATCCAGACCACTCGGGACATCTGCCGAAAACACAAATGCGTTTTGATCCTCGCGGAGGCTCTGGATTCGCTTGATCGCTCCGCGCACCGGCTCACGGGGCGCGCCGCAACTGCCAATCCCAAGCAATCCATCCAACACAACCCGCCGCCGAAACGTGGTGAATACCGTCGAATGCGTGGCAATCACCGCACGCAGTTCGGTCAGCATTTTAGCAGTCAGGGGAGCCAGTTCTGCCTCGGGAAATGCCAAGTCAAATTCGACCGACCAGCCAGCCATCACTAGATGCCGTGCGACAACAAGGACATCACCGGCATTATGACCCTTGCCACAAACGACCGTCAGCGATTGCGGTTCGGAAAAAAAACTTCGGATGACCCGCGTCATTCCAAGCCCGGCTTGCTCCATCAGCGTCTCCGCATCACATCCGCGTGCGAATGCGGCGGACTCGATCTCTTGCATCTCCTCGGGTGTTGGAAGCATATTGGCAATCGTAACACCGACCAATAACCTCTGGCGAATCATTCATGCTCCTGGCATTTAACAAACCCTACGGCGTGCTGAGCCAATTCACCGAAGAGGTGGCCGGGCAGCGCACGCTTGCGCTTTTTGGTTTTCCGGAGCGAGTGTATCCGATTGGTCGATTGGATGCAGATTCGGAAGGGTTATTGCTGTTGAGCGACGAACCCGGCCTGAACACCCGGCTGCTCGATCCCAAACACGCCCACTGGCGTCGCTACCGGGTCCAAGTCGAAGGGCTCGCGGAAGATCACCGACTGCGCACGTTGGAATCCGGTGTGGTCATCCAAGGCAAAAAAACTCTCCCTGCGCGAGCACGCACGATCTCGCCAGACATCCCACCCCGCGATCCACCGATCCGCGATCGAAAAAACATCCCAACCTCGTGGCTGGAAATCGAACTCCGCGAGGGCCGCAATCGTCAAGTGCGCCGCATGACTGCCGCCGTGGCTCTGCCCACGCTGCGCCTCATTCGCGTGGCAATCGGCGGATATCATCTGCCGGAAAGCCTTGAACCGGGTCAGTGGATTGAGATTTCTCCAAGTGACAGGAGCCTTATCCTCGGGCACTGATCCAACTAGCGCTCCCCTTGCCCGAAGCGTCCGGGAGACACACCGGCCCACTTCTTGAACCAACGGGAAAAATAATTCAAATCTGCGAATCCAACCGATTCGGCGACATCGGTGACTCGCTTCCCGGTAGTCAGCAAACGTTTTGCCTCCTCGATCCGGAGCGCATCGCGGTATTCGCGTAACGAAAGCCCGGTCTCGCGCTTGAACGACCGATTGAGGTAATCCGCCTGATAGCCCAACTTGCCGGCGAGAGTCCGAATTGCGATATCCGGCTCGGATTTCCGGAGCTCACGATCGACGCGGGTGATCATCGCGGACTTGCGGCGATTTGGCGTCGGAAGTGCATGGATTCCCCGGAAGACGACATCCAGAATGCGGAGCACGGCGGCGGAGACGGCGAGGCGGTTGGTCGAGTCATTGGGATCACCGAGAGCGATGAGCTCGGATAGCATCGACCGAATCACTGAAACTTGTGAGGCTGGAAGCCGCGCGTGCCGTGCGCCCAGCTTGGTTGCGCCGCGCCAATCGAGATCCAACACCAAACAAAGCGGTCGACGGCCACCGGTTTCATCAAATGCATGCGTCGTGCGCGGCGGCAAAAAGACCACACTTCCCGGCGCTACGGGTTGCGGGGAACTCTCGATCTTCACCGTTCCGCCACCCCGCACATAGACGATGATTTGCGAATACGGATGCGAGTGGTTCGATAGGCTATCCACGTCGGGCAAGTGCCGGTTCAAGCGCAGCCGCCGACAAAAACAACCGGGCAGCCGAATGGCCAGCTCTTGCAATAGCAGCGGACGGTAGTTTTTCACGGCGGCTCAACAGTGCCTCAGATGCGGACAAAAATAAAGTCGTTATTGTGCTACTTTGCACGAGTTGTGTCATAACCCTAAATCGTCGATTCGGGTAGGTTGGCGAATATGTCATTACCTCCCCGTGTATTGGTGACCGGTTCGAGTCGTGGATTGGGCCGCGGTGTCGCGGAATCTCTCGCAGCGTCCGGCTACAGCGTGGCGATCCACTACGCCAACAATCAAAACGCAGCGAATGAATGCGCAGCCGCCTGCGCCGCGCTGGCCTCGTCGCCTGAGCAAATTTTTCCGGTGGTCGGCGGCAACATCGGAGTCGGTGAGGACAGAGTTCGCTTGTTCGGCGAAGCGTTAGCGGCCCTCGGCGGACTTGACGCGCTGGTCAACAATGCCGGGATTGCGCCTCGCGTTAGAGCAGACATCACTGAGGCCACCGAGGAAATTTTTGATGAAGTGATCGGCGTGAACCTCAAAGGCCCGTATTTCCTCTCGCAGTTGACAGCGAACCATTGGCTGGCCAATCCCGGCGATTGCCGGTTGAGCGGCGGATATAAGCTGCTCTTCGTTTCGTCACTCTCGGCGAACACCGCATCCGTGAATCGTGGCGAATACTGCATTTCAAAAGCGGGGCTTGGCATGGTGACTCAGCTATGGGCGACGCGCCTTGCGGCGGACGGTGTGCAGGTGCTGGAGCTGCGACCCGGAATCATGGCGACCGACATGACCGCCGGCGTGAAAGACAAATACGACGCACTCATGGCGACCGGCATTGTGCCGCAGATGCGATGGGGCCGGCCATCGGACCTCGGATTGGCAGTGCAATCCATCCTTGCCGGACACTTCCCGTTTTCCACCGGCGACGTCATCAACATCGACGGCGGATTTCACCTCAGGCGCCTCTAATTCTACCGATTATGATTCTCTCAGACCCAAACTTATCAGCATCCGATCTGGCCCCCGCGCTGGATCGCTTTTTCGAACTATCCGCCGGGAAGATCCGGAATTTGAACCGCGAATGGAATCCGTCCAATGGAACCCCCGTGTTCACGGTAGCCGGGAAATACACATCACGCGGATGGACCGAGTGGACGCAGGGGTTTCAATTCGGCTGTGCCATTTTGGAATTCGACGCGACGCGGGATGAGGAATTCCTGGCGATTGGACGCGAGCACACGCTCAAGAGCATGGCCCCTCACCTGACGCACATCGGCGTGCATGATCATGGGTTCAACAACGTCAGCACCTACGGCAACCTGCTGCGCCTGCAAAAACAAGGCGTGTTGCCCGCGAACGCGTGGGAAACGCACTTCTACGAGCTCGCGCTGAAAGTGACTGGTGCCGTGCAGGCGTCACGATGGACGCAGTTGGGCCCGGGTCTTGGCTACGTGTATTCATTCAACGGCCCGCACTCGCTCTTCTCGGATACCATTCGCTCCATGCGGGCGCTGGCGCTGAGCCATCAACTTGGACACCGATTGATGGGTGAGATGGATCGACCGATTTGTTTATTGAAACGCCTCGTCGAGCACGCGGAGGCGACGGCCCGGTTTAATGTCTATTTCGGAAATGGCCGGGATATTTACGACCTCCGGGGTCGTGTCGTCCATGAGTCGATTTTTAATCTGAATGACGGCGCATATCGCTGCCCAAGCACGCAGCAGGGATACACGCCATTCAGCACGTGGACCCGGGGATTGTCGTGGATTTTATGCGGCTATCCGGAGGAAATCGAATTCCTCGAAACGCTGCCTGAGAGCGAGTTCGCGGGTATGGGTGGGAAAGCTGCGATGATTGATCGATTCCTCGAAGTCTCGACAGCAGTAGCTGACTTTTACCTCGAGCAAACTCCCACGGATGGAATCCCGTATTGGGACACTGGAGCACCGGGGTTGGTGCATCTTGGCGATTACCTCGATCGTCCGGCAGAGCCCTACAATGCGCACGAGCCGGTTGACAGCTCGGCGGCGGCGATTTCCGCGCAGGGGCTGCTGCGACTGGGCGCGTGTCTCGCCAAGCGGGGTCAATTGGCTGAAGCAACCAGATACACGCAAGCCGGACTCACCGTCGCGAGGACACTTTTCGCAGAGCCATATCTGTCGGTCGATCCATCGCATCAAGGCCTGATTCTGCATTCGGTCTATCACCGGCCGAACGGCTGGGACTACATCCCGGACGGACAACAAGTGCCGTGCGGCGAATCTAGCATGTGGGGCGACTACCACGCGATGGAGCTCGCACTTTACCTCAAACGCCAAATCGAAAATCAACCGTCCTATTCATTCTTCGCTTGTTTATGATCATCACCGACCTCAGCAAAATGGAGGGGCGCAGATACCCCGCCCGACGCCGCACCCAAAACCTCGCCGGCGGGCTCGCACCGATTCAACCAACCAACTTCGCAATGGGGTTCGTCACCCTCGATCCGGATGGTGGGCAAGTTCCATGGCACAACCAAGAGCAGGAAGAAGTTTACTTTGTCGTCGAGGGACAGGGCGAAATGTGCCTTGGCGAAGAACGCCAACCACTGACGACCGGGCAAATGGTGTATATCCCGTCCGGCGTATTCCATCAGCTCTCCAACACGGGCACGACTCCACTCAAAATGATCTACTGCTACGGACCCGCAGGGGATGTTGCCCATTGGCGTCAGGAACTGGAGGGCACGCTCCCAAAAGCCGGAGTGGACGCACCCCCACTTCCCGACGGGGCGTATCCGCAGTGCACAGAAAAACCGAAGCAATAACCTAGCCCTCACCCCCCCCTCACCACACAAAAACCTATGAAAACACACGAAATCGGAATCATCATGAACGGCGTCACTGGACGCATGGGAACGAATCAGCACTTCATCCGGTCGATCCTCGCAATCCGCAAACAAGGCGGTGTCAAAATCAGCCCGGACGAGGTCATCATGCCGATGCCATTGTTGGTGGGTCGCAGCGAAGCCAAACTCAAACAACTCGCGGCCATGGATGAAGGCGTGCGCTGGACCACGGACGAGAATGCGGCACTTGCGGATCCGACGTGCCAGATTTATTTCGATGCCCAAACGACCGGGCGTCGCGCCGATGCGGTAAAGAAGGCGATTGCTGCCGGAAAGCATGTCTATTGTGAAAAGCCGGTTGCCGTGAGCACGGAAAGCGCACTGGAGCTCTTTGCAATCGCCCAAAAAGCCGGCGTCAAAAACGGCGTCGTTCAAGACAAACTCTGGCTACCTGGAATGCTGAAAATCAAGCGCCTCCAAGAGCAGGGGTTCTTCGGCAAAATCCTGAGCGTTCGCGGAGAGTTCGGATACTGGGTCTTTGAAGGCGACAACGTCCCGGCGCAGCGTCCAAGCTGGAACTATCGGAAAGAAGACGACGGCGGCATCATCGTGGACATGCTGTGCCACTGGCGCTACGTGCTCGACAACCTGTTCGGCGAAGTTAAGGCCGTCTCCTGCCTCGGAGCCACGCACATCCCGGAGCGGGTCGATGAAAAAGGCAAGCGATACCAATGCACGGCGGACGACTCCGCGTATGCGACCTTCGAACTCGAAGGCGGAGTGATTGCGCATTTCAACTCCAGTTGGACCGTTCGAGTCCGGCGCGATGATCTTTTGACGTTGCAGGTGGACGGCACGCACGGGTCAGCCGTTGCCGGTCTTCGCGAGTGTTACATTCAGCATTACGGCAACACACCAAAGCCGGTGTGGAATCCGGATATTGCCCAGCCGATTGATTTCATGGGCGGATGGTCCAAAGTGCCTGAGCAGGAATCCTACGACAACGCATTCAAGGTCCAGTGGGAGCTCTTCCTTCGCCACGTCGTGCTCGACGAGCCATTCCCATGGACACTGCTCGCTGGCGCAAAGGGCGTCCAACTCGCAGAACTCGGGATTGCAAGCTGGGAAAACCGGCGCTGGCTCGACGTGCCCAAGCTGGCTTAGTCGCGACTGTTGAGCAGAAGCGAAATTCAAAAGCCTCCACCGTCGTTGCGGTGGAGGCTTTTTTAACTTCTGAACAGACTTGCGACGCGGCTAGTTGAGTGGTGCGGGTGTCGGCGGAGGACTCAATGGAATCGTTGGTTCCACACGGAACTGCGCGAGTCTCCGGAGGTATGCGGTTTCCATGAGCGCGCACCGTTCGGCAAGCTCCGCATCAATGGATACCATCTTTGCAAACAGCATCTTGTAATGCTCACGCAGTGCGGCGCGTTTGTCCTCATCGGTCTTGGCCTTATCGGCACGATCTTTCATTTCCCGGATCGCCTCGTCTTTTAGGGCCACGGCTTTGACTTCTTGGAAGCGAACACGGAGTTTTCGATCCCGCTCGAATTCATTCTCAGCAACCTGAGGCGGTGGCGGCGGCATCTCGCCTGGCACAAAGTCATCTGGGAACAACGCGTTCGGATCGGGAATTTCGCCGGGCGATACCTCCCCGGTCGGCAAAAAGTCCATATCGTCCGAGCCTAATCCTAGATCTCCGGGAACTGGCTCGGGCAGCGGATCCGCCGTATCTGTGACATCTCCTACCATGCCTTCCACGTTATCTGCAGCATCGAGCGCACCCTCTGCCGCCGCGCCTTCATGGTCTAAGGGAGCCGAGTCCTCTGCGGTTGTGATCTCCGACTCCACTTCATTGGCCAGAGCATTGGGTTTCGGCTCGCCCGTGTCTTTGATCGGTTTATCCTCTTCAACCATCTCCGCGTCCACAGCTTCGCGGTTTTCAGACTTTTCGGCAGGTGTAGCAGTGGCGGCGGGCGTCGAGGTTGGTGACGGTGACGACGACGGGCTCGGCGATGCAGTCGCGACGGGTGATGCCTCCGGGGTCGACTCCTGAGCCACCGAAACTCCGGAGACGGCAAGCACGGCAACGGTCGAAATTTTCAGAAAGTGTCTAATCATGATTGAAAAACATTGGGAACAGCACGACGAATAAATTTCGTTCGCTTCAAAAGCAAACAGGTTTAATTTCAGTTTGCAAGCTGCCGTGATCAAGACCAAGCATAACCCATCGTTTCGCCCGATAGACATCCCGTTTACTCCGGCGGAGGTCGGGGCCGGTTTGGCTGGAGAGGACGGCTTTGTTTTTCTGGATTCCGCAACCGATGCGAGCGGTGCCGTTTCGATTCTTGCGACCCATCCAGACCGCGTGATGTCTGGCTCTGCCTCGGACTGGGGGAAATTGGCATCGGAACTCGATCGCCGTGCTCGCAACTCGCCCGATAGCGGGCTGCCTGTGGGAGCTGCGATCGGCTGGACGGGATATGAGGGAGACTTTTGTTATGGGTTTTATGAGGATTTGCTCGTCTATCAGCACCGCGATAACCAGTGGCTCGCATGTGGGAATCCGGCGCTTCCTACCCGGCTTCCCGGCGAATGCGCACACAGTTTTCGACTGCTTGATTTTCAACCAACCACATCGCAAGCAGAGTTCGAAGCCATAGTGTCCCGTGCGCAGGAGTATATCGCAGCCGGGGACATCTATCAGGTCTGCCTTGCACACGAATTCCGTTCACCATGGTCTGGAAGCCCGTGGGGATTTTATGAATTCCTTCGGCAATGGTCACCGGCGCCGTATGGGGCCTATTTGTCACTCGGAGGCACCCACGTGCTGAGTGCCTCGCCGGAGTGCTTTTTAAGTTTGAGCGGGCGGCGGATTTTGACCCGTCCGATCAAAGGGACGCGACCACGAGGTGCCAGCCCGGAGGCCGACGAGCGCTCGTCCTGCGAACTAGTGACCTCCCCGAAAGAAATCGCCGAGCTTGTGATGATAACCGATCTGGAACGCAATGATCTTGGACGTGTCTGCGAGTTCGGCTCAGTGCGCGTGACCGATCTGCTCCGGTTGGAGGCATTTGAGCAGGTATTCCATTTGGTATCCACGGTCGAAGGTCACCTGCGCCCGGAAATCTCGCATGCGGGAGCCGTGCAAGCTTGCTCACCGGGAGGATCCATCTCCGGAGCTCCAAAAATGCGGGCGTGCGAGATCATCGCTGAGTTGGAAACCGGCCCACGGGGAATCTACACGGGCTCGCTAGGTTACATCGGCTTTAACGGTGAGAGCCGCCTGAATATCGCCATTCGGACCGTCGTGATAAAAGACAACGTGGCATCGTTTCATGTAGGCGCGGGCATTGTCGCTGACTCAATACCGGAGAACGAGTGGCAGGAGACCTTGGATAAGGCAGCGGGCATTTTAACGGCTGCGGCACAGGTGAGTTAGTCGCGGGCGCTTCCTTCTGCAGCGACCCATGAAATTCCGCTGGAGGACGTAGCGGGAGCGGTTATCTTTCGCCGATGCATAAGCGACCATTTTTGACCGCCACCGAATCAGCAGCACCCGAAATCAAACGCACCCCACTGCGCTCGGAGGTTGCCGAATCTGACACATGGGACCTTACTACGCTTTTTCCCGATGACGACGCATGGGAGGCCGCATTCGTTTCCTTGGAGTCGCGATTCCGGGGAATCTCGGAATTCAAAAACAACGTCGCTGAGGCGCCAGAGACCCTGCTAGCGGTGCTGGAGTTCGAGAAATCGATTGATCTCCAAGTCGAGGCACTGAACCAATACGTCGCACTGCGGACCACGGAGGACAGTTCGAACCCAGACGCACTTTCAAGAGAAGCCCGTTTTCAAGCCCTAATGACACACGTCGGCGAGGCGTTCTCATTTTTAAGCCCCGAGATCCAAGCGATCCCGGATCATGTTTTTGAAGGATATCTGTCGAACCCGTCACTATGCGAGTGGCGAACCGCCCTCGGAAAGCTGCGCCGCATGAAACCATACACGCTCAGCGCCGGAGAGGAGAGGCTTCTCGCACTCGGATCCGCCGTGGTAGGCGGACATCAGGAAACATTCTCACAACTAACGAATGTCGATATGAAGTTCGGCACGATCAGCGACAGCAGCGGGCGTGAAGTGGAGCTAACGCAAAGCTCGTTTTCATCGATGCTCGTGCAAAAAGATCCGGCCGTCCGGAAAAACGCGTTTCATCAGTTCTACTCCGAATTTGGAGACCATCAGTTCACTCTCGCGGCATCGCTAGCCAGCTCGGTGCGGGGTGATGTCTTTTACGCGCGAGCCCGGAGTTTTCCATCGGCGCGCGAGGCCGCATTGTTTCGCGACGACGTGCCAGTTTCGGTTTACGACAGCCTCATCGCGTCGGTTCATAAAAACCTCCCTGCCCTGCACAAATACAACGCCTTGCGTAAGCGGCTGCTCGGCTTAAGCGAGATTCATCACTACGACACGTATGTCCCGCTTGTGGCCGAAATTGAGACACATATCCCGTGGGATGGTGCCGTGGACCGTGTGATCGCCGCCGTCGCACCGCTCGGCGATGAATATGTCGACACGCTTCGCCATGGGCTCAGCGACGGCCGCTGGTGCGACCGATACGAAAACAAAGGCAAACGCTCGGGCGCCTTCTCATACGGCACGTTTCAGAGTCCGCCCTACATCATGATGAACTACAAAGCGGATGTGTTTTCAGACGTTTACACGCTGGCCCACGAGGCCGGGCATTCGATGCACACATGGTATTCCACGCGCAATCAGACTTATCAAGATTACCACTACCCGATCTTTCTGGCCGAGGTCGCATCCACATTCAACGAGATGCTACTCACCAAACATCTGCTGGACGAAACCACCGAGCCGAGAATGAAAGCATACCTCATTAGCCGACAGATCGACGACCTCCGTGGCACGCTATTCCGGCAGACGATGTTTGCAGAGTTTGAAAAGCTCACGCACGAGATCGAAGAGTCCGGTGCTGCTCTGACATTGGATACCATTAAATCCACATACCAGACCCTGCTGGACAAATACTTCGGTCCCGACTTTTCCCTCGATCCAGAACTCCAGATTGAGTGCCTGAGAATCCCGCACTTCTACAGCGCATTCTACGTTTACAAATACGCCACCGGGATCAGCGCCGCAGTGGCACTATCCGAGCAGGTCCTACAAACCGGCGATGCCTCCCGGTATCTCAAGTTCTTAAAAAGCGGCGGCAGTAAGTTTCCCATCGACACTCTCGCCGACGCAGGCGTGGACATGCGAAGCCCCGCTCCCGTTGATGCTGCGCTCGCGTTATTCAGCAGCCGGGTGGACGAACTTGAGCACCTGCTCTGCAAATAGGACTGCTAGCCAGTCTGCAAGCGACGAATGACTCAACCGCAATCCATAAGAAAATCATGTCAATAAAACCACGTATCCTCGCATTCGGCGGAAGTCTTCGCCGGGACTCATTCAATCAGAAAGTTGCCGCAATCGCTGCGCAAGGAGCGAGCGAGGCCGGTGCCGATGTCACCGTGATCTCGCTCAGAGATTTCGATTTGCCCGTCTTTAACGAGGACGATGAATCCGCAAACGGAATGCCCGAATCTGCGAAGAAGCTCAAACAGCTCTTCCTCGACCACGACGGGTTGATCATCGCATCACCCGAATATAACAGCTCGGTTTCTGCCGCGTTGAAAAATGCCATCGACTGGGTCTCGCGCATTCACGAAGCCGACGAAGCTCCACTTGCCGCTCTGGCTGGCAAGACCGCGGTGATCTGCTCCGCATCTCCAGGTGGTCTTGGTGGGTTACGCGGGCTCATGCACCTCCGCGACATCCTCGGTAACATCGCGATCCACGTGTTGCCCGACCAAGTGGCCGTCCCTGCCGCGCATGAACTCATAGACTCGTCCGGCAACATGAAAGATGGAAAGCAGAAAGCAAAACTCACACTTCTGGGAGCGACACTCACTAATCACCTCAAGAAACACTTGGCCTGAACGCCTGCAATACCCAACAGAAACCCTTGCCTCCTTCCAACCACGCAGCGTGCCAACGATGCCGCAAAGCTGCATAGTTCAACGGAGCCCATGCATAAAAAACCGCGTAGTAGAGGATGTTCTCGGTCAGTTACTGGGGGGTGTAACCGTCCAACGGAACTCATTTCATACTTGGATTTTCAACTCCCAAGTCTAGGATGTTTACAGCAGACACCGATTTGAATCAGAACACCTCCACCGGGAATCACGAGTCTCATTACCTTTTCTCCTCCCGCGTTTCAGAGCTCGTTGGAGAGTTTCTGTGGGAAGTCGACCCTTTAGGCAACTACACCTACGTAGGGGGTGGCGTGCTTCAAGTGACCGGCTATGAACCGGAGGAACTCCTTGGGCGCCACTGGTCCGAGCTCGTGACGGAGTCGAGTCGCGCGAGCGTTCGTGCTGGCGCAGACGCTTGTTTTGCAGCAAAAGCCCCAATTCAATCGCTGCTTAACGAGCTAGTTACCAAAGACGGACGACGCGTTACCGTCCTCACAAATGGACATGCGATGCTGGCTGCGGACGGTTCGCTGATCAGCTATTGTGGCAGCGATCGCGACGTCACCGAGCTGTTCAAAACCCAGACCGAACTCAAACGTTTCCGCGAAGTAATGGATCAGGCAAACTTCGGAATTGCCATTGCGGATGAGAATCAAAATCTCACTTACGTCAACGCTGCATTTGCAAGAGACCACGGATACACACCTGATAACCTGCTGACCCGGCCAATCTCGTCTCTCCATTCCCCGGCGCAAATGGCAAGAGTTCAGGAGCTAGTCGGTGTCATTCAGCAAGACGGCGGATTCGTCGGCCAAGAAGTATCGCATCTGCGCGCTGATGGCACAGAGCTTCCAATGTTGATGACCGGGATCCGGCTCACAGCACCTGACGGGACGCACAGCATTGCCGCGACCGCGCTGGATATCACGGATCGGAAGAGGGTCGAGCGCGAACTTGTCGAAGCCAATGCGAAAGCAGACGAAAGCAGCCGGATCAAATCTGCTTTTCTGGCCATGATCAGTCACGAATTCCGCACCCCGCTCAACCACATCATCGGATTTAGCACTATCATTAGTGAATCCTCCAACGACCCGGAAACCATTGACTTTGCGCGGGAGATTCAGCATAGCGGCGAGGGTTTTCTTGAGTTGATTACCGAACTCCTCGATCTGGCCACCCTCGATGCAGTCGACATCCATCCGAAGAACGCACGATTCTCTTTGCAAGACCTTATCTCCCGCGCTGAAGTCACTTTGCGAACCTACCTTGAGGAAGCGGGAAAATCCGAGCACATCCGGGTAGATCGTTTTGACCCTGCGAATCCACCGGCGGACCAGCGTCTCGGCGATGCCTCCAAGATATATTTGATTCTGGTGCAGCTTATCAAAAATGCAGTCAAATTCACAACGACGGGAGTTATCTGCATTGGCTGCGACGAACCGTCTCCGGGAACGATTCGCTTTATTGTTCGAGACTCCGGTCCCGGTCTCCCTCGGGAGAAATTCGAGGAAGTTTCGGTGCCGTTCATTCAGGGCGACTCCAGCACGACTCTGCGGCCTGCCGGCCTCGGAATCGGGCTTACCGTGTCACATAAAATCGCGAAAGTCATGCATGGTGAGGTTCGGCTCGGACTCACCAGCCCCGAAGGCACGGAGATCGAGGTTCTGGTGCCGCTTCCGCCCGTGGATTGACTGGAGGCGCAGGGAATATCGATTCGCGGAACTCAGGCTTGTGGCTTAATCTATAATGATGAAAATGCTCCCGTCGCCGATCCTGCTTTTTGGCCTCATCGGTTTCTCAGTCCTTGCCGGTTGTCATTCCAGTCGGGCTGGCTACGAATCCGCTCCCTATCAAGTGGTGCGGCAGGATGGTCGATTTGAGGTCCGTGATTATCCCGCGCTGATCATAGTCGAAACGAGCATGTCCGCCGATAATTCGGACGGTAGCTTTGGTCGTCTCTTTCGCTTCATTTCTGGAACGAACCAGAAAAGTGAGAAGATCGCGATGACGACCCCTGTATTTCTGGCTGAGGACGGAAGCACCCGGACCATGGCATTCGTAATGCCCGCTACGATGGGAAAAGATCAAGTGCCGGCACCGACCGACGGCACTGTCGCGGTTCGAGAGCTCCCGCCTGGTCGCTTCGCAGTGCTGCGATTCAGCGGGGGCCGAAACGGAAAGAATGAAGCGAAGCACCTCGAAGAGCTAAAAACGTGGATGGCGAACAACCAGATTCCGATTACTTCGGCATCACCGATCTACGGCTACTTCGACCCACCATGGATCCCGACTTTCCTTCGCCGCAACGAGGTGATGCTGCAGACCGGTCCCTGAAATCAGATTCAACGAAACTGCTGACGCCCTCTTTTTTGAGTGGACAGATCATTTTCGAGCCGTTGAAACTCCGTGCCGGAAATAAACTTCATGCGCGCGACTAATCTCCTTTTTCTGATTCTGTGCCTTACGCTTGCGGCGTGCGCGCAACGAAGCGGGTACCGTGCCTCTGACTCCTACGTGCAGATGCTGGGTTACGACGGGCGGATTGTCACCGTGGACCCGACGACTGGCAAGATCGTCGAGGACCCGAAACTAAAGGCTCGTGAGGAGGCAAGAGAGAAAAAGAAGGCTGAGCGGGAGGCACGCCGTCAGGGACGCCAGTCCGTGGATATCCCTCCTCCGGAGCCGGAGTATTGGTGGCAAGGAGACGGAGTAGCAGGCCGCCCATCCATCGTGATCAATCTCTCGGAGCAGCGCGCCTATTTTCTCAAGGCAGGTAATATCGTTGGGATGTCACCCATTTCGAGCGGGCGCGAGGGATATAAAACGCCGGTTGGCAGATTTTCAATCACGCAGAAAAACCGCGATCATGTTTCTAACCTTTACGGCGATTATGTGGACCAAGCCGGAAATGTCGTGGTCGCCAACGTGGGAGTCCGGCGGGACGCCAAACCCGCCGGCACAAAATTCCGGGGTGCGCCGATGCCGTATTTTATGCGCATTGTGGGTGGTGTCGGAATGCATGCCGGATATCTGCCCGGATATCCCGCCTCGCACGGCTGCATCCGGCTACCCGAAGAAATGGCACGGATCTATTTCGAAAACGTCTCTCACGGAACTCCGGTTGCCGTGCGGTATTAGCCAAACGGCGAGGTCGTTACGAAAGCTGCATTTCGGCGAGATGCCGATACCGCCCACCGTCGCGAGCGATCAGTTCATCGTGCGTTCCCGACTCAAGCACGGCACCATCCTCAATAACATAAATGCGGTCCACCTTGCGGATGGTTGAAAGACGGTGTGCGATAATGATTGCCGTCCTGCCGGTGAGCAAAGCATCCAGCGCTTGCTGAATCCAGCGTTCGCTTTCCGAGTCCAATGCGCTCGTGGCCTCATCCAAGATCAGGATCGCAGGATTTTTCAGCATCGCGCGTGCGATCGCGATGCGCTGACGTTGGCCGCCCGAGAGCTTGACTCCACGCTCGCCGACAAGCGTTTCATAACCCTCCGGAAACCGTGAGACAAACTCATGGCACGCGGCCTGTTTGCTGGCGGCTAGCACGTCCGCATCGTTAGCACCCGGGCAGCCATATCGGATGTTTTCTTGAATCGATCCCCCAAACAACAAGACCTCCTGCGGAACAATGGCGAGATGCCTACGAAGTTCGGCAGGTGGAATCGTAACGATGTTCTGACCATCCACGCTAAGAACACCAGACGCCGGATCATAGAATTTGAGCAGGAGTGAAACGATGGTCGATTTCCCGGAGCCACTTGCACCGACGAGTGCAATCTTTTCACCAGGCGCAACATCCAGCGATAGCTGATTGAGCACCTGAACATCCGGGCGGGAGGGATAGGCAAATGAAACGTGATCGAATGTGATCGCACCCCGCATTCGTTCAGCGGGAGCCGATGACTCCACGCTGCGAACATCGATTTCGGGTGCTTCGTCGAGCAATTCCCTCACCCGCGTCGTGGCACCCAAAGATTTCTGAACCTGACTGAAGACATCCGCAAATGATGCGACCGAACCACCCACAAATGTTGTGTACAAAATGAACCGAGTTAGCTCCCCAAACGTCAGCGACCCCGCCTGCATCAAGTGTGCGCCATACCAGAACACCAACACGATCGATCCAAAAATCCCGAAGATGATGAATGAAATCATCGAAGCGCGGAGACGCGCCGTCTTGAGGATCACTTTTAGAAATGCATCCAGTGCCGTAGAATACCGCTCGACCTCGAAGCGCTCGTTTCCGAAGGCCTTGACGTTGGCGATCCCTTGCAACGACTCTTCGATCACGGTGACACCGTCCGCCATTTTGTCCTGCGCATCCCGTGCGAACCGGCGGATGAATTTCCCGTAAAGAATCGCCACCAGCACGAGCACTGGAAACGTGCACAACATCAGCACTGTCAGCCGCCATGAAGTGAACGCGACAAGAATAACACCACCAGTCATTAGGATGCTCTGTCGCAAAAACTGCGCAACTGTCATCGTCAGAGTTTCCTGGATGAGTGTAAGATCGGATGTCATTCGGCTGCTCAATTCGCCGACCCGTCGTTCCGAGAAAAACGTCATCGACATCCCAATGAGCCGCGCAAACGTGTCGCGTCGCAAATCCACCAACGCACTCTCGCCGCAGCTATAAAACCAAACCGTGGAGAAGTAAGAAAAGAACGCCTGCAGCGCAAGAGATGCGATAAGAACAAGCGCGATCGAGTTGATGTCGGTGTGCCAAGAGGGTTCGTGCGTGCTCCCGAAGGCACCTGCCATTGAGCTATCAAGAAGCAGCCCGGTTAAATAGGGAAACGAAAGCCCAACCGCAGTGGATACTATTAGTGCAGCAATCGCGCCGATAAACTGGACGCGATACGGCGCAAGATATCGAAAGATCTTCGATGCTTGCAGGAGCGACTCCGGACGCAACCGCACTGCTTCAGGCGGACCCTCGGGAGTCGGTTTTGCGCTTTCATCACTCATGGGTCTTTTCCCTCGACTCCAGCGCTACCCGCTCGATGGCATCCAGTGTTTTGTTCATCTCGGATTTGTGATCCATACCGGCTTTCAACTCACGCGCCAGGGTGGCGTGCGTCGTGGTGTTTAAGATCGAACTCAGCGCCTCATTTATGCTGGCAACCGAAACATCATTCCGACGGATCACTGCTGCGACTCCCAAAGCGCGCAATCGCTCTGCGTTGTCCGGTTGATCAAATCCGAATGGCACAACGACCGATGGGATGCCCGCGCGTAGCGACTCGGCACAGGTTCCGATGCCGCCTTGGTGCACGACTGCGGCGGCCCGCGGCAGGATTCGTTCCAACGGCAGGTAATCGAATTGCAAAACTGACGGCGGTAACGTTCGAGAGGGAAAGTTCGGGCCTGTCAGCAACACGGCGCGCATTCCGAGTTGTTTGATAGCGTCGATGGCCATCTCATAAAACGTGGGAGCAAAGTGCACCACGGATGACCCCAGCGTGAAAACTACCGGAGGCTGACCTCTATCCAGAAATTCATCCAGCTCCGCCAACTGCTCTGGTTTTGCATCCTGCCGGAAAAAGGGAAAGCCAGTCTGTATCGTGCGGGCAGGCCAGTCAGGCTGGGAAGTGGCAAGCACATCCGGAAAAAGTGCGAGAACCAGCCAAGGCGAGTGTTTGCCATCGAACACAGGACTTGGTCCAGGATCGAATCCTTGTTCTTTCCGAAATTGTCGCAACGGCGTGCTCCAGCGTTTGGTGACGATGCGTCCGAACCAAAAGATGACTTGGTGCGTCCAAGGACCCAGCTTACGCAACGGATACAACCACGGCGTCGGCGCAAGCACGCACGGATCGCATGCGGACAGAAATGACGTCGGTGCAAGCACCGCGTTGGCCCAGCGAATTCCCTGCCGCTCGGCCACCATCGGTGCCACATACAACAACTCGCCCACCACAAGAAAATCAGCGTCGTTTGTCGCATTCATAAGGTCGGCGTAGGTCTCACGCACCATCGGAAACACCTGCTCCGTCATCAATCGCTCTGGTCCAAACTGCGGATGAAACAAATGGTCCAAAAGCTTGGGATCATGCGGAAAATCAGGACGAATCCGCCGGAATTCAAATCCAAGTCCGCCGATGTAGTCGCGATACCCCTCGGATGCAGCAATGACGGCGACGTGTCCACGCTCCTGCGCCGCACGGGCCACAGCCAGCAGGGGATGGAGGTCCCCAAGGGATCCCAACGAAGCAAAGACAATACGCATAGAACGCCGCTATCTGACCGCGAACCGGACACGCGGGCGAGCGTATAGTTGCTACGCCCCAAATTAAGCCAAACCCGGAAAATTACGGATTCTTCTTTAGCGATGAGGACAGCACCCGGCGAAGCTCCGCAGCAGGGTCGCTGACCACGCCCGCGTTGATGGTGAGCTGTTTCACCTTCGATGATGGCAGACGGTATTTGAAATCCCGGAAGACGCGTTCCAGCACTGTCATCAGGCCCCGAGCGCCCGTTTGCTCGTCGCGGGCCAATCCGGCCAGCGCGCGCAGTCCATCGTCAGCAAACTTCAGTCGAATTCCATACGCCGCAAATGCACGGACATACTGGTGGATCAAGCTGCTCTCGCTTTTCCGCAGCACATCAAAAAGGTCGTCGGTGTCGAGCGCATGACAGGCCACACGCACCGGGAGCCGTCCGATAAATTCAGGCTCGAGTCCAAATCGAATCAAATCCGCCGTAGACGCCTGCGACATCGCCGCACTCTCACTCAAAGGTTTGACGCGTATGCCCGCATCCGCCGCAGCCTTCAAGCGATCCTTAACCAATCGATCCAATCCTGAAAACGCGCCGCTCGCAATGAACAAGATGTTTCGCGTCGATACGGCTTCTGGACTGGCTGCGGAGTGGCCGCGAGCGGCCGACATGGCCGCTTGGAGCTGGCCGTTGACATCATTGGGCGACACCAACGGGATCTCGCCGTCTTCCATGAGTTTGAGGAGATTCGTTTGCACACCACGTCCCGAAACATCCCGTCCGCCTGACTCGGGATGGGACGCGAGTTTGTCGATTTCATCGAGGTATATTATCCCGTGTTCCGCTTTTCGCACATCGCCACCTGCCCGGCGCACAAGGTCGCGAACCAAGTCGTCCACATCGCCGCCGGTATAGCCGGTTTCACTGAACTTCGTCGCATCCGCTTTCACAAATGGCACGCCAATCAACTCCGCGGCCGAGCGGATGAGGTGCGTCTTACCGACACCAGTCGGTCCGATGAGCAGCACGTTTTGTTTTTGGTAATATGGGGCCGGTTCGCCCTCCAACGTCATCCGCACATGTTGGAAATGGTCGCACAGTGCGACGCTAAGCACCTTTTTTGCCTCGTTCTGACCGATCACGAATCGACAAAGATGTTTGAAAACCTCATCGGGTTTCAGCGAGAAAGAAAACTCTGCCGATGCGGCAGCCGTGGCAGCCACGCCCGGTTTGCTGATGGAGCCCTGGCGGCGCGGAGTGCGGATCCGCTTGGGAACGCCGCGCGTGGTTGGACCGAGGGACTTCGAGTGACCGGAAGGAACTTGAGACATAATAAATGGTAGAGGTTTAACGGATGGGGGGACAATCGAGTTGTCGAAAGTTGGCTTTCGGCTCGAAAAACAAAAACACCCGGAAGAGGTTCCTCCGCCGGGTGTTTTGATGAGTTCGATCGGTAAGACCGTCAGGCCTAGTAGCGGTAATGCTCCGGCTTGTATGGCCCCTCGACCGGGATTCCGAGGTATTCGGCCTGGTCCTTGGTCAGCTTCGTGAGTTTCACGCCAATCTTTTCAAGATGGAGCCGCGCCACTTCCTCGTCGAGGACTTTGGGCAAACGGTACACCGTCTTTTTGTAGCTGGATTTGTTCTGCCACAAGTCGATCTGCGCCAACGCTTGGTTCGTGAACGACGTGGACATGACGAAGCTCGGATGACCTGTCGCACAGCCAAGGTTCACCAAGCGGCCGTCTGCGAGCAAGTAGATGCTCTTTTTCCCACCGGGGAGAAAATAGCGATCGTATTGCGGCTTGATGTTCTCGACACGGATGCCTTTGTGCCCCTTGAGCTGCTCGACTTGGATTTCATTGTCGAAGTGCCCGATATTACAAACGATGGCTTGATCCTTCATCGCCAGAATGTGCTTCAGCGTGATGATGTCTTTGTTCCCGGTCGTGGTCACGTAGATGTCACCGACACCGAGCGTGCTTTCGATCGTGTTGACTTCAAACCCTTCCATCGCAGCTTGGAGCGCGTTGATCGGGTCCACTTCCGTGACGACCACGCGGGCACCGTATGCGCGGAGCGAATGCGCGCTTCCTTTGCCGACATCGCCGTATCCGCAGACAACAGCGACTTTTCCAGCGATCATGACATCGGTGGCGCGTTTCAATCCGTCAGCGAGCGACTCGCGGCATCCATACAAGTTGTCGAACTTCGATTTCGTGACCGAGTCGTTCACGTTGATAGCCGGGACGAGCAATGAGCCCTGTTCTGCGAGCTGATAGAGCCGGTGGACGCCGGTGGTGGTCTCTTCCGAAACGCCCTTCCATGCTTTCGCGACTTTGGTCCAGAATCCGGGACGTTCTTCGGCGGTGCGACGCAGCAGCGCTTTCACAATCGACACCTCGTGGTTCGTCTCAGGCTCGTAGGCCCACTTGCTACCCTGTTCCATTTCGTATCCTTTGTGGATCAGAAGCGTGACGTCTCCACCATCATCGACCACGAGCTGTGGTCCAAGTTTGCCAGGGAACGTGACTGCATGAAGCGTGAGGTCCCAATACTCCTCAAGCGTCTCGCCCTTCCATGCAAACACAGGAGTCCCGGTGGCTGCGATGGCGGATGCCGCGTGGTCTTGGGTCGAAAAAATGTTGCAGCTTGCCCAGCGCACGTTCGCGCCGAGATCGACGAGTGTCTCGATGAGGACGGCTGTTTGGATCGTCATGTGCAACGACCCGGTGATCCGGATTCCTTTCAACGGCTGCTCTTTGCCATACTTTTTGCGAACGGCCATGAGACCGGGCATTTCGTGTTCGGCGACTGCGATTTCTTTGCGGCCCCACTCGGCGAGTGCAATGTCGGCAACGATGTAGTCTTTGCCGGCTGGGGTCTGAGCAGCATATTTTGAGAGGTTCGCAGTGGCGGCTGTGACTTCAGCAAGCACGGCGGCTGCGGATGCAGCGGCTTTGGATTTGGTTTTCGTAGGCATAAAGTGGTTTGGTTATTTGGCGGCCTTCTTGAGGGCGGCAGCTTTGTTGGTGAGCTCCCATGTAATGTCCGGGTCGTTTTTTCCAAAGTGCCCGTAATTGGTCGTTTTGGAATAAATCGGGCGGAGCAGGTTCAATTGCTTGACGATGTCAGCCGGCTTGAAGCTGAATACTTCGCTGACGGCCTTCTCGATTTTTTCCTCGGCCACTTGATTCGTTCCGAACGTGTCGATGTGGACGCTGACGGGATCGGGGTAGCCGATCGCGTAGGCGAATTGGACTTCGCACTTCGCTGCAAGGCCGGACGCAACTACGTTCTTGGCAACCCAGCGGCCCATGTAGGCGGCGCTGCGATCCACTTTCGACGGGTCCTTTCCGGAGAACGCCCCACCACCATGACGCCCCATGCCGCCGTAGGTATCAACGATAATCTTGCGTCCGGTAAGGCCGGTGTCACCTTGGGGTCCGCCGATGACGAAATTCCCGGTCGGATTGATCAAATACTCGGTCTTGCTGCTCAGGAATTCCGCAGGAAGCTCAGCCTTGATCACATTCTTAATCAGGAAGTCGCGGATCGTTTTGTGCTTCACACCAGCTGCATGCTGCGTGGAAATGACGACGTTCGAAATCCCTACCGGCTTGCCATTTTCATAGATGACAGAAACTTGGCTTTTCGCGTCGGGGCGCAGCCATTTGACCTCACCGCTCTTGCGGATGCGCGTCAGTTCACGTCCCAAGCGGTGCGCGAACATGATCGGTGCCGGCATTAACTCAGGCGTTTCATCGCAGGCGTAACCAAACATGAGGCCTTGATCACCAGCTCCCTGCTCGGCATGACCCTTTCCTTCGGCGTCGCGGGCGTCCACGCCCTGAGCGATGTCCGGCGATTGCGCCGTAAGCAAGTTCGTGACAAAAATCCGGTCGTAATGAAAAACATCGTCGTCGTTGACATACCCGATTTCCTTAACCGCGTCGCGCACGATGGCTACGTAATCGAGGTTTGCTTTGGTCGTGATCTCACCACCGACTACGACGACATTGCTCTTGGCAAAGCTCTCGCAGGCCACACGGCTTTTTTTGTCCTGCGCTAGACACGCATCCAAAACTGCATCCGAAATGGTATCACAAACTTTATCCGGATGGCCTTCGCCTACCGACTCCGAGGAAAATATAAAACGACGAGACATATATTGATTGGTTTTTTTAATGTGACTCATCAAAATATACAGATACATTCATAAGTCAATGCCTTCGATCATAAAATCTTTGCGTGTCATTTCCGATCCGACTCGATTGAGGTTGCTCCGTTTGCTGCGGAAGGAAGCACTCACTGTGGCAGAGTTGCAGGATATTTTGGCTCTCGGCCAAAGCCGGGCGTCGGCGAGTCTCGCACAATTGAAGCGGGAGGGGCTGGTGTCAGACCGCCGCGTGGGGAAAAACATTTTCTATCGGGCCGAAACGCCGGACGGCTCACCGCTGGCTGGCTTAATCGATGCCGCCTGCGCGGAGATCCCGGAGGCCGTTCGTGATTTGGAGGCAATGGAGTTCGCCTTGCGGAAGCGCAAGGACCGAGCGGCAGATTATTTTAACCGTTTGGCGGGAAAGTTTGGCAGGACATATATCCCGGGTCGCTCGTGGCAGGCACTGGGGCACGCGCTGCTCGGCCTGCTTCCGCCAATGGTCATCGCCGATCTGGGTGCGGGTGAAGGAACACTTTCGCAGTTGCTGGCACGCAATGCGAAGCGAGTCATCGCCATCGATAATTCCGAGAAGATGGTCGAGTTCGGCTCATCGCTGGCCAAGGAACACGGATTTGAGAACCTTGAGTATCGGCTCGGTGATATCGAAAATATCCCGATTGCCGACGGCGATGTCGATGTCGCGTTGTTCAGCCAAGCGTTGCATCACGCGGTGCATCCGCAGCGCGCGGTCAGCGAGGCCTTCCGGATTTTGAAGCCTGGAGGACGCATCGTGATCTTGGATTTGGTGAGCCACACCTACGAACAAGCGCGCGACCTCTATGCCCATGAATGGCTCGGATTTGCAGAGGCTGAGATATTTGCGATGCTTACGGCCAACGGGTTCACGGATCTCGACGTTTCGATTGTCGCCCGCGAAAAAGAAGCACCGAACTTTCAGACGATGCTGGCAACCGCAAGCAAGCCGCACGGGTGAAAAAATTCGCCATCACCCGATGGATTCCAGCTGGCAGGATCATCTCCCGAGATGTAGCTTAACGCCCATGATCAAAACATTCCTGCATGTGCGATATCGGGTGGCTGACCTCGAAAAGACCATCCACTTTTACGAAACCGTTATCGGTCTGGAAATGACCCGCCGCTCCAAGAGCCCACGAGGATCCGAGCTCGTATTTTTCAAAGCCCCGGGCAGCGACGTGCAAATCGAGATTTGCAAATTCGACGAAAGCGGACCGATTCAAGTCGGACCGGATCTGACGCATCTCGCGTTTCAGGTCGATGACATCGAAGCATTCGCTAAACATGCGGAGTCTCACGGATACCCACTGAGCGATGGACCGACGAAGACGTCGAAGGGATCGGTCATTGCCTTCATCGACGCTCCCGAGGGCTACGAGGTCGAATTGATTCAGAAATAGCTCGAGTCACTCCTGGAGCGATTGAGCGCTCTCACGATCGAGGATCAGTTGAGCCTTGAGCGCGTCCACCGATGGGAATTTAATTTCCGGTCGCAGGAAGCGAGTGAACTCCACGTCGAGATCGAGCCCGTAGAGGTCCTCGTTCACGCCGAAGAGATGGACCTCAAGCTTTTTCGGCGCGTGGGAATCATTGACCGTCGGGCGCACACCGATGTTTGCCATTCCCGTTGCCTCGCGGTTCTTCCAACGCACATTGACCGCGTAAACTCCGTTTGGTGGAAACTGCTCATTGCCCGCGTTTAGGTTTGCGGTGGGAAAACCGATCGTTCGTCCGAGCCTTTTGCCCTCCTCAACGGCACCGAGAATCGAATAACGGCGACCAAGAAACTGCGCTGCTTCGTCCAACTCACCCGCTTCCACGGCTTTCCGGATCCGGGTGCTGCTGATCGGCAATCCATCCATCTGAACGGATGCGACTTCAATCACAGAAAACCCGTAGATTTCGCCGGATGCCTTCAACATGGCGACATTTCCACGGCGCCCGCGTCCGAAGGCCCAATCGTGGCCAACGGAAATCGTGCGAAGTGGTTTTGCGTGATTTGCGAGTGCTTCGATAAACGACTCAGCCTCGAGAAGCGCGAATGCCTCGTCAAACCGGACCTTTAACAAATACGGAACGCCTCGCGCGGCAATCAGACGCAGCTTATGGCGCACCGAAGTCAACAATCGCGGTGCCGCGTCGGGGCGCAAAATGGTGGCCGGGTGTGGATCAAATGTCACCGCAACCGCAGACCCGCCAATCGCCGATGCCTTTTCAAGAGCGGAGTCAATGACTGCCTGATGGCCCAAATGAAACCCATCAAAAACGCCGATGCCGAGATGCACGGGGCCCGCGACGTTTTCAAGCTCCGCAATCGACTCCAGCAACTCCATCTGACAAGGCGAGCTACGCACCACGCAACCGGGACACGTCCGGCAGCGTCATGACGCGGGCCAAAATTTCCTCGCGTGGCAAGGATTTTAGTTCGTCCACGGTGATGGCACCATCGACAGAAAACTTCCCTGATTTCGTCCGGCGCAGGCTGTTCAGGTGGGCGCCACAGCCGAGTTCCTCGCCGATGTCATGCGCGTAGGTCCGGACATAAAAGCCCTTGCTGCAAACCACACGAAAATCGATTTTCGGGAGTCCGAGATTGGTGATTTCGTACGCGTAGACGTGCACGAATCGCGGTTCACGCTCCACCGTTTTTCCCTGCCGGGCCAGCTTGTATAGCGGCACTCCGTCTTTTTTGATCGCACTGACCATCGGAGGCATTTGATAGAAGTCGCCGTGGAATTTGGCAAATGCGGCATCGATCTGTTCGCGCGAGTAGTCGCCGACGGGACGCTCCTCAATGACCTCACCATCCGAGTCTTGGCTATCCGTCACCTGACCGAGGGTCAAACTCCCGACGTATTCCTTATCCTCGCTCATCAGGAGGTCCTGGATTTTTGTGCCACGACCGATCGTGATGAGAAGGAGCCCGGTCGCGAGTGGATCGAGCGTGCCGCAGTGGCCAACCTTTTTTGTGCCCAAGGCGCGCCGTGAGATCGCCACCACGTCGTGCGATGTCATCGACGACGACTTGTCCACGCGGAGCACGCCGTCAACTGAGGTTTCCGACTTCATCATGCAATACTTTCAAAAACTTTTCTTCCACTTCGAGCAGTGTTCCTGCAATGCGCGCACCAGCTGCGAGCGCATGGCCACCGCCATCGAATGTGCCGCATACTTTGCAGACATCGATCCGTGGGTCCTTCGATCGAGCGCTCACCCGGATTTTACCATCAGCCAGTTCTTCAAAAAACACAGCCGCCTTGACCGAATCGACCGCCCGCAGGTGATCGATGATTCCTTCGTTGTCCTCGGGCGTAAGCTCGAGCCGCGCGACGTCCGGCAATGATAGCGAGAAACTCACCACCCGTCCGTCCGGTGAAAACTTCGCCGTGTTGAGCGCGTGACGTAGAAGTTCGAGCCTGCGCCGTGGTTGCGAGTCGTAGATGGCTTGCGACAACTCACCGACTTGTACGCCGGCGCGCACGAGCGCAGCTCCAACCTCAAACGTGCGGGCCGTCGTGTTGCGATACTGAAAGGACCCGGTGTCGGTGGAAACTGCAACGAACAGATTCGCCGCAATTTCCGGGGTGATATCTGCTTTTACGAAATCCAAAAACTCATACAGGATCTGCCCGGTGGCGGGAGACACTGGGTCAATAAAATTCCAATCGCCGAAGCAATGATTGCTGATGTGATGGTCGATATTGATTACCGGCGGAGGCGTCGCAAGCGCGTCCAACACCGTGCCAAGCCGGTTCTTTACCGCCGTATCCAATGCCACGAGCAAATCGAATGGTTCGGCACCAGGCTGTGGAGCGGAGACCAGCTCGAAACCTGGCAGGTAAGAAAACTTCAGCGGCATTCCATCCTCGTTCCAACCGGCCACGTCTTTGCCCAGGCTTTTTAGCCAAAGGACAAATGCAATGGTGGATCCGAGCGCATCACCGTCCGGCCGCAGATGACTTGCGACTAGAATCCGTTGCGCTCCAAGAATCGCTGATTCGATTTCTGTAAACGTGGAATTACTTTTCATCAGTTTCTTCCTCTTCAAATGCTTCCGGTGGCAGTTCCTTTAGGCCGAGTTCATTCATCAAGTGAATGACCCGCGTCCCGCGCTCGATCGAATCATCCAATCGGAAATGCAGATGCGGTGTGTTTTTCAGGACCACACGCCGCGAGAGCTCGGTCTGGAGCGCTGTGCGATGGTGTTCGAGCGTGGTGATGGCATCGCGCTGTTCGAACTCAGAGCCCAGCGCGCTGATAAAGACGTGCGCATTTTTCAGATCGGGCGTGATGTCAACGCCGCTGATGCTGACGAGTGGCGATGTAAACCGCAGGTCACGGAGAATGATACTGCCGAGCTCCCGTTTCAGGAGTTCACGCACACGGACGAGCCGATTTTTCATAGGATTGTATGGGTCTTCGCGCTGCCCCTTGCGGAGAAGCGCTATTATCGCTCCGGTAGGGCTAGAGGGCTTGTGGGACCTTATCGAGATTGTAGGCTTGGATGATATCGCCGACCTCGTAATCGTTGAAATCTCCGAGGCGGATACCGCACTCGAGGCCATTGCGGACCTCTTTGACGTCATCTTGGAACCGGCGAAGTGTGTGAATCCCACCGTCGTAAACCGCTTGTTTGCGGCGCAGCACGCGGGCTCTTGCCGTGCGGGGAATGCGTCCGTCCGTGACGATACAGCCCGCCACGCTCCCTTTCGATAGCTCGAACACCTGCTTGACCTCTGCATGGCCGACGACGCTTTCGCGAAGCTCGGGATCCAACATGCCCGTGAGCGACTCCCGGACTTGATCGAGGAGTTCGTAAATAATACTGAACAACTTGATCTGAACGCCTTCGCGTTTCGCAGTCGAGGCTGCGCTATTTTCGACTTTGACGCCAAATCCGATGATCACAGCGTCCGAGGCGCTGCAAAGCAGAACGTCCGATTCGCTGACTGGACCGACTGCGCTGTGAATGATATTCAGGCTGATCTTCTCGCTTTTGATCTCCTTCAACGAAGTAACAACTGCTTCGAGAGACCCTTGGACGTCGGCTTTGAGCACGATCTGGAGACACTTTTTCTGCTCATTGGCGAGGCTCTGATAAAGGTTCTCGAGCGTTGCGCGCTGCGGAGCGGCGAGCTTCTCGGTCCGGCGTTTTTCCAGCCGTTCTTCGCCGAGGGATCGCGCCGATTTTTCATTTTCCATTGCGACTAATTCATCGCCGGCAGCCGGGAGGCCGCTGAACCCGAGCACCTTGACGGGCGTCGCGGGACCGGCCTCTTTCACTGGCTTGCCAAGATCATTGATGAGCTGCTTCACCTTGCCCCATTGGTTCCCGCAAATGAACGGCTGCCCCACGCGCAAGGTCCCGATTTTCACGATCAGAGTGGCTGTCGGTCCCCTGCCCGCTTCGATTTGGGCCTCGATCACAATGCCCCGCGCGTCCGATTTCGGATCCGCCTTGAGTTCCATTACCTCCGCTTGGAGAAGCATGCTCTCGAGCAGGTCGTCAATGCCGGTCCCTTTCGTTGCCGACACCTCGCAGCAAATCGTCTCGCCACCCCAATCTTCCGGTGTGAGCCCCTGCTCTTGGAGTTGGGCCTTCACGCGGTCGATGTTTGCTGAGGCCAAATCGACTTTATTGATCGCCACCATGATCATGACGTTTGCCGCTTTGGCATGACTGATTGCCTCGATCGTCTGTGGCATCAATCCATCGTCCGCGGCAACCACGATGACAACGATATCGGTGACATTGGCACCACGCGCTCGCATGGCTGTGAATGCTGCGTGACCGGGTGTGTCCAAAAACGTGACACGCGAACCATTGCGATCGACGCTGTAAGCACCGATGTGCTGCGTGATTCCGCCAGCCTCACCGGACGCCACACGACTCCGCCGGATCGCGTCCAGAAGTGATGTTTTTCCGTGATCGACATGGCCCATCAGCGTGATGATCGGCGCACGCGTCTCAAGCGTTTCGAGAATCGCAGGTTCGACGACCACGGGCGGTGGTGGCGGCTCAACGATGACTGCCTCGACTTTATGAACACCACCTCCCGAGACGCGCTTGTCACGCTCAAAGATGAAGCCGTGCTTCTCGCACACTTTCGCGGCGACGTCGGGCTCAATGATCTGGTTGATCGAGGCAAAAATATTCAACTCCATCAAGTCCGCGATGAGCTGAAACGGCTTGAGCTCCATCTGAAGCGCAAGCTCCTTAACCACGATCGGAGGTTTAATGTGAACCACTTTGGCCGTAGTAGCAGGTTCTTCGGCGGGAGAGTCTGCCACCAGTGCAGCATCAGCAGGCGGAAGGACCGGCGCGTCCGGCAGCTTCGTCGATGCCACGACAGCAGGCGCTGTCTTTTTGCTGGGCTTGTCGATCAGCGATAATACCTCAGCCTCTTTACGGACCGGCTCCTCTGTTTTGGACGCGACGGCAGAGGGAGGTGCAATCTCCGGTTCAGCGGGCACCACGCGACCGATCGCCGGAAGGGCACGTTTTTTGGCCGCTCCAGCCATTTCGGGGGTGCGGACTTTTTTGGTTTTTGGCTCGATCAGTGAAACCGCCTCTGCGACCGGTTTCGGCTCTGGCTTTTCAGCAGCTTCGGGATTGGTGCCCGATGAGGTGGACGATGAGTTCGCCTGAAGCTCTAAATTATGTTGCTTGGAGGCCGCAATCCGCTTGGAGCGGGACTTGGGGACATCGGACTTGGTGGTGCTGACTTTGGATGGCATTGAAACTTTCTGTGTGTACGCTCGCTTTCATGACAACCGGGGTCAAGCGAGCTCTTTGAAGCTGTGGGCTTTTGCGGCATCTAGGATCACTGCGGCTTTGTCGAGTTCGCAACCAAGCATTTCGGAAATGTCCTCGGCACTTGCGGTCACGACCACTTCGATGGCATTCATGCCGCCTCGCAGGAGGGTATCCGCCTCATCTTGGGTGATTCCCAAGATGTCAGCCATCGACTGAGCCGCTTGGGTTTTTTGATTTTCGAACGCCTGTGCGGCACTCTTATCTTCTTGAATGTCGATATCCCACCCGGTTAACCGGGCCGTGAGACGGGCGTTTTGGCCTTTGCGACCGATTGCCTGAGACAGCTCTTCTTGGCTGACGGTGACAAAGATCTTTTTGATCCCTTCATCCAAGCGGAGCGAGCGGATCTTCGCGGGCTTCAGAGCCTCTTTGACTAACTCGCTCGGGTCGGCATACCACCGGATGATATCGACCTTTTCGTTATTCAATTCGCGAACGATGTTCTTGACACGCGCGCCGCGCATTCCGACGCAGGCACCGACGGGATCTACCTTTTCGTCTGCGCTGTGGACGGCCACTTTGGTGCGGGCACCCGCTTCACGGGCGATGGAGCGGATTTCGACGGTGCGGTCCGAGATCTCACTGACTTCAACCTCGAAAAGCCGGCGGACGAAGTTCGGGTGACTCCGGGAAAGGATGATTTCCGGTCCACGCGTGCCATTTTCTACGGCAACCACGTAAGCACGAATCCGATCACCAATCGTGTATTCTTCCGTTGGCACGCGTTCTTTGGATGGCATAACGCCCTCAAATTTACCAAGATCGATGATCACGTCGGAACGCTCGAAACGGCGCACGGTGCCGTTGACAATCTCGCCCGCACGATCCTTGAACTCCTCATAGATCATGTCTTTTTCGATCTGACGAATCCGTTGCATGATCGCTTGCCTCGCGGTTTGTGCAGCGATGCGGCCGAAGTCGCGTGGCGTCACTTCGATCTCGATCTCGTCGCCCACTTGGACGTCGGGTTGAATCAGGCGAGCTTTGGAAAGTGTGATCTGATCGTGTTGATTATCAATCTTATCCACGACGATCGGTTTAGCGAACGCCTTGATTTCGCCCGTGCGAGGGCTGATATCAATACGAAGATCCTTGGCCGTCGCAAACGACTTCCGGGCAGAGGTCAGGATCGCGCCTGAAATCGCATCAACGAGCGCTTCGCGTCCAATTCCGCGTTCGCGCTCCAAGTAATCAAGCATGGCTAGCATCTCGGCATTCATACAAAAATAGTTATAAATCTAAATCTTATCAGGTCTCCGACAGTTTTGGCGGAACTGGTAATTATGCAGCTTCCCCTGCGTCCGGTCAAGCACCCTGACGCAATAATCCACATTCGCACCCTCGGCCGCTGCCCGCCACGGTCTCGCGACACAAACTCCACTTTGGGGCTGCGATCCGTCCGTTCCTAAAAACAGAGCTCTTGCTCCGCCCTTCAAGCCACTTTGAGAATGCGGGCGGTTGGATTATATATAGTCGCGCCCACACGGGCACCGATCAACTGCGATCCAAGCGGCGATTCCGCCGATAGCACCGTAATCACGATTCCGTCATACTCGATCTCCGTGCCGCCAGCCGCTGACGCGAGAAAAAACCACTCGGCCCCATCCGCGAACTCGAGTTTCACCATGGCACCGAGGTCAATGGGGTCCTCCGGTCCGAACTCGGGCGTCGGCATCCGTTCGATTTCTGCCGCGTCTGCGGCGGCATCATGGGCTTGTTTTGCCAGACCGTCAGCGAGATAATTTTCTTCAATCGATAGCGTATCGTATTTCCCCTCCGCTTTGCTCTCCGAGTCATTGCCCGCTGAACGGGTCTTTTTCGAAGCCGAAAGCCGGGTTTCAAACTGATCCCCAAGCCGGCTCAGGATGGCCGCTTTAACAGAATCTTTGTTCATTTGCAGAGAATTTACGCATCGTTCCTCTCGTCGGAGCTGGTCGTAACAAAACCCAGCGCATCCTGCGACTATCACCCTTGCCAACGATTGGCAACAAGCGGATTCAGCTCCAAAGCATATTCCGACCAACCCCGAAGGTTGAAAAAAGCTTCACATCTGCAGAGACGCGGCGCTCCGCAAATTGGTGACAATCTTGTCACAATATATCTTTCGCGCTCATGAGTTCGATCCGCGATAAACGCGAAGCACTGCGAAACCCAAGTGCCAAACAAAAAAAACTCCGAATCCGTCAACACGCGGACTCAAAAAGCAAAACACCAATGAAACTGACATCCCTAAAATCCCTCTCGCTGGCACTCGTCGCTGGCACCGCCCTGACGGCCATCGCGCCTGCTCAGGCGCAGAATACTGCTCACTCCCCTGCGAGCATCATCCTCACGTTCCAAAACCCAGGCGGATCCATCGGTGCTACCCAGACGATCACGGTTGCGCTCAACGACGCCGCGTTCTTCCGCGACGCTGCACTAGGAACGTTCAGTTCGATCAACGTTACCAACCTTGGCGCCACATTGAGCAGCACGTTTGGCTCAACTTGGTATGATCAATCGACCCTTTGGATGGGTGCGGTTGGCTCACGTGGCGCGAATGCCATCACGCTCAACAACCTCTTGCAGGGAGATCCGCAGCAGACCCATTACATCTCTCGCTTCCGGGATGGAGTAGGCACTGTCGGATTAGCTAACTCGACACAGCCGACCGTCAACTCAGGCGGAAACCAGCCAGTCACCAGCGGAATTAACCAAGTCAAAGGCACCCTCGAGGCCGCTTCCGGAAGCGTACCGATCCTCGTGAACCCGACCTCGTCCTCGTTCATCGATGAGAATAACCCATTCACCGCTCCCGGCGTTCAAAATGCTGCATACGGGTCGGGCATCGCCGGTGGCGTTCAGGGCAATTTCGGTGCTGGAAGCTATGGCTCGTTCGGCGGAGCTGGAAACATCGAATTGGCTATTGACCTCTATCGCGTGCAGTATCGCAACGACATCACATCAGCAACCTCCGGCAACCCGTCGGGTGCCGATCAGTACGGACTCGGCGAGGACATCAACAGAGGGAAATACCTCGGCACGATCACGATCAATCAAAACGGCGATCTCGGATACGTCACAGCAGTGCCTGAGCCAGCAACAACTGCGGTCATCGTCGCTGCTTGTCTCGCGGGTCTCGTAGCGTTCCGCCGCTACCGCTCGCTCAAAGCTTAATCCTGTTACTTCACCTCACCCAAAAAAACCAAATCAAATGAAAATCAAGTCCATCGTATCAGCCGTGGCTTTCGCCGCGTGTGTCGGCGCAAGCCATGCACAGACAACCATCATCGAGCTGACGGGCGCTAGCGCGTTCCGCTCAGCCGCTATCGACTCGATCAATGCCGCCTTCCTAGCGGGATCGGGAAATAACAACTTCACAACCGGTTTCGCGAACACCACTTCGAGTGGTTCCGCTGCCAGCTTCGGAAATAGCTCCATGCAAATCTGGCGTGGCACATTCCCTGGTATTGCCGGCACCACAATCATCCGTACCTCTTGGAACGGATCGGTCGAGGGAGTTCGCGCTGTTGCCCGTCCCGGAATCGATTCAATCACTGGCGACCAGAACAACCCGCTCTACCTCAAAGAGTCCATCTTGGGTGCATTGGGAACGACCACAGGCGTTCGCTTCCACAGTGATTCAGGCGGATCGGGCCCTGCAGCCAACCTTCTGAACTTCGAGAGAGCGGAATCCGATTTCGCGTTCTCGGATGTTGCGCAATCCGCAACCCCAGTGAGCGGACTCTCGCTCGCAGGCGGTCCTGTCGGAGTCGTCGTATTCACGATGATCGCTAACAAGACATGGGCTGATGACGTCAAGGCAAGTGCGTTCAACCACACGAACATTACTGCTCAGCAGTTCCGCTCGATGGCGGCACAGGGCTTCGTGCCTCTGTCGTTCTTCACCGGCAATGCGTCGAACACTGCTCGTGTTTACCTCACGGGCCGCAATGACGGATCTGGAACTCGCACAAGCTACCTCTCCGAAACCGGCGTTGGAGCTGCGACCCCGATCCAACAATACGTCGCATACGATCGCTCCTCGAGCACAAACATCCCAAGCATCTTCTTGGTGCCAGCGGGTGGCGGATTCAATGCTCAAAACATCGCTCAAACGGCCTATCGTTCCACGGTTTGGGGCAATAACCTCGACGGTAACGGCGGACACGTGTCCAGCAGCGATGTGCGCACGGACTTGTCGAAAACGACAACCAGCGCGGCTGTGTTTGAGTTCGTTGACCTCGACGAGAGCGGAACGATCACGGCTGACGAAGCAGTAGAGACTCGTGCTGCACAGAAGCTATACATGATCTCGTATGTGACCTACGACGATGCACGTGCTGCTCGCGGCGGAAACGGAACCTTCGCGAATCGCACTGCAGAAATTCTCGGATACAATGGCGTCCGTTTGGACACGTTGGCAACGACGGATAACCCACCCGAGCGCCTCAGCTTACCTGCTGCAAGTGCAGATCTGGCAAAGATTGCCAACGGTTCGTACACCCCGTGGAACTTCCAACAGCTCTACTACGTGTCCACCCGCGCAGGTGCAACCACTGTATTCAACGAGTTGAAAACCCGCTTGAACGACGCGAACGTCATCGGTCGCGCTGGTATACCGATCGGCTCGATGAACGTCAACCGCACGGTTGATGGTGGCACTATCACTCCGGGCGCACCGCTCTAAAAAATAACTACAACCGCGGTCGCTTGCGACCACGTGATTACTTCACGCGACTGGCACCGGGGCAACTCGGTGCCAGTTTGCATTTGTAGAGTGATCGAACTCTTCTTAAACTACATCCAATCAGCATGAAGCCGAATATTGCACTCATTCTCCTCGCTTGCGGAGGAATCGCCGCCGCCTCCTGGGTCGCGATTGTTTTTCTCTCGCCCCGCGCTTCAAGCGTGAATTCCATCCCCGAGAGTGTTTCATCAGCATCTTCAAATTCACCATCCACGAAAATCGCCCCCGCGACGCCGTCCCCGGCTCTGGCTGAAACTACTCCGAAACGCACCGACAACTCGTCCAAGGGACCCAGTACATCGGCGTCGCTCCCCGCTGCTACGATTTTGCCCCCCGCTACCACTCCGACCACGCAGATTACTGCCGCGCGAACGCCATCAATTCCCGTTCAAAGCGCGGCAACCGCCACGTCAAGAGTGGCTACTTCAGCCTCGGGGTCGGCTGCGAAGCCCCAGGCAAACCAAGCGCCCCAACCACCCCAGGTCGCGGGAGCGGTTCAAGAAATCGTGGTTCCTGCTGGTGTCGTGCTCCCAGCGTTGTTTTCGGACGCGGGAGAAAACCTATCCCCCCCGCAGGCGAACGCGCTCGATCAGATCGCTGACGAATTTCTAGATACCACGGTTGCCACAAATCCGGGATCTACGGGCGGCGTGCCATCTCAGATAACGCCCGCCACCGGAGGAGGCGGCACGCAGCCCAATGAAACTCCTGTATCATCTAATCCGGTGGATCAAGGACCGGTAGCCGGCGTTCTGGAATCAGGGCCCGGCTTACAGGACGCAACCCGCCTTGCGAACGAAAGGTATCGTATGCTTTTTGGCCAAGACGCATTCAACCGCTGGACCTCACAGGCCGCGATTGAGGCGTTGCAGGAGTAGCGGCAAGACCTCGCGCAGAGGCGTTCGTCTTAGTATTTTGAGTAAGAGCTGCCGTCTGCCGGTGTGAAGACTAACTCCGACGCGAATACTGCAGCGTTGATTGCGCAAGCTCGGTCGCGACGGCCATTTCGTCTGCGGGTGCCGATTTGCGAAGGTCTTCGAGCAACCTAGTGGCCGTGACTTCGCCGAGTTTATCGCCGACGATCAACCAACGCAGCGACTCGATGCGGGCCAAGCGGTTCTCAGAATTCGGATTCCAGATTTCAGCAAGGTTGAAACACGCTTTGCCTTCCCCGCCTAACGCGGCTTTCTCCAGCCAAATCCGTGCTGCGTCAAGGTCGATCGTGCCAGCAAGTCCGTCCTTGAAGATCACACCAATCATGTTTTGAGCGGAAGGATTCCCTGCTTCGGCAGCGACGATGAGATGGGCATAAGCCTTCTGGTAATCGGGCTTCGCATCGGTTTGATGCAAACCAAAATAGAAGACCTCGCCAAGTAACAAGCGCGCTTGGAGGTTCCCACCTTCAGCCGCTGTCGTCATGAGCGTGACGCCGCGGTCCAGGTCTTGATCGCCCCCTCGCCCCCGGATTAGAAAAAGCCCAAGATTACCGCTAGCGGTCACCGAACCTTTTTCGGACGCTTTCTCGAAATAGCTCCGGGCGATGGCTTCGTCCGCGGGAACTCCCTTGCCATTTGCATAGCAAAACCCGAGGGCACTCAAGGCTTCCGCATCGCCCGCCTCGGCTTCCACTTTCAGTCGAGCAATGAGGGCTTCCAATTCAGCACCCGATGTCTTCGGATCAAGAACCGTCCGGATTACCTCCGCAACGGATGCTTGCGGGCTGGACGGAGGAGTCGGGGCGGCAAACAAGGTTGACGCCAAGCACATGACCGAGAGAGCAAGGTAAACAGGAGTCTTACGGAGTAACTTTTTCATTGTTTGATTCGATTGGTGGTGATGGTTTTTGGGTAGCAAGTCGGCGCGCAGCGTGAACCAGCCGCACGAGTTGAAGGTTAGCAGGGTCAGCGGCTAACAGCGGTTCGAGAGACTTGAGTGCGGCTGCGCCATCCCCTGAGTCCACAGCGTAGATTCCGCGATGGAGCTGAGCTTCGGACGGTGATTGGTTTGGCACGACTGCAAACAATTTAAGGCTCTCGGAGATGCTGAAACCTTGAGGGATCGGGTAATACAGAGGGCGTAGCCAATCGGGCGGGTTCTCCTCGCTGAGAAGCTTGCCCAAAAAGGTATCCTCGGGATCAATATCGGTAAGCCCTGCCTTTTGCAGGAGGTTTACATAGGCGGTGCCGAAGTCGTCCCACGTGGCAACCAAGATATGAGTGACGCCCGCATCGATAATGGCAGATTGCGCCTCAGATTCGGACGCCTTTCCGAATATCTCAGCCGCCCGTTTCAGCCCTTCGGCATTCTCCCAATATAGCGTTCCAAGGGTCTCAGCGCCTGAAAAATAGGTCAAATCGGTAGATGTCGTAGGAGCGGCCAAAATTCGAGGAAGCCGATCTGGAGAAGCCTGAAGCAGTCGCTGCGAAACGTCCCGCGCTAGCACGCTTGGAATTGCAGCCTTCGGCAAATGGTTCGCCAGTTCTTCTCGATGCGTCCAGCCAAGTAGCGAAGCCACAGGCAGTCCACAAAACGCAACAACGAACGCAGCGACCACTCCCCATTCAAATACCCGCGACCGCCGGCCCGTGCGATTCGAGTAGGAAGCCGCGAGCAGCAAGACCCCCAAGACCCAGATGCTCAACGAAATCACCGACCACCGCACCTGCCACAAAGCGAGACAAAACGTAAGGATCGCTGGCGGCAGAAGTAGTGCAAAAGACGACCTCCATGCAGGAGCGATCCGACTCGTGAGGAACAACATCCCGGCACCAACAAGAACGAGAACTGGAATCCCAAAATAGTCCCAGATGGCCGCAAAGGATGGATTTGATTGGAAGATTTTGGCGAACGTCTGGAACTCCTGGATGTATTCGTTGTGAAGCATCAGGAGAAATCGGTCTGCAACCAAAAATGTCCGCTCGGGCACCGCAATAATCACTGCAACCGGCGCTGCAACCAACACCAGAGACATCGCCGCAAGCAGCCAGCTTTTCCATCCGGAGCGAAACGGCTGCTGACCTGCAACCCCGCCACATACTCTCGCAAGCAGGTCACCCGCACCCAGCCACGCAAGTGCATAGAGTGGGTGATTGACCTCTAAACGCCAGCCCATGTGATTCGGGAGATACTCGAGCGAGTAAAGTGCAATGCTCGTAACGCATCCAGCGATTCCCCAGCTTCGCCAGAGTGCGGGATTTGCCTCGGTCGTGGATTTATCGCGCACAAGGCTCGCTAGCACGGCGCCGATCCCAATCCCAACGAGAACCGGAATAAACGACGCAGCACTAACCCACAGCGCCGCCCCGCCGAGGATACCGGACGCAATAAATCGCCAGCGCGCATCCGCTGCGGTTCCAACTGCAGGACATCCGGGTACCGAGGACAATCCGTCCCGGATCACATTACCAACACCGCCCGCAAGGAGTGCCAAGACACTCGCGGTTGCAAACGCGGCGACGATTCCATGGTGATCGACTTGGCCCGGGCGAAACTCGCTGTAAACCAATGGACACAAACAAAAAGCCGCAATGAAAAGGATGCTAGGGCCCCAGCCAAATGTTCCTACAGATAGAAACAAAAACACCCCGACGGCGACGGCCAACGACACGGAGGAAAATGTAAACGAAGCCCGTGGCACGGCGTTCCGAATTGCTTCCCCACGCTCTGCGTGAAATGCCGCCAAGCCATATAGCACCCACGGAATCCCACTATTCCAGTGTACCTCACGTCCATTCGGAGCATTGTCCAAAGGCGTGTCCCGAACGCGCCACGCCTTATTCTGTATCAACGCTTCTGTGTGCATGACCCACCATCGTGAATCCATCGCAGTGGGCGGCAGCACAAAAGTCCGGGCGCGCGCGCCAGCTACTAAATTGTCTTCCAACACGGGAGCCTCATTCGTCTGCACTGCCGTGATGTGATGCATCACCGCGCCCCGAAACCCACAGTCGGTGATAAGAAATCCGCAGACCAAAACAGCCAACGTCCACGGCAAAATCCTACCGGGCCACGAACGCTGCACAGGGGCGTTTTTGCGCCCCAATGGAGACGACTTACTCGCCAAACTGGGTTTCATCGCAGCCTAAATCCCTTCATCCGCTCCACCGTAGCCGAGGACTTCTACGGTGATCAACGACGGAGTTTCTTCGACATTCGACGGAGCAGGTCTTGCCATGTCGGCCACTTCGCTGGCTGACGACAACGCTGCTGCAGAGGAACTTGCCCCAGAGCTAAGTCCGGACACATTCGGGATCGCTGCGGGAGGGGCACTCGGCACTCCAGAAGTCGTGCCGCCGGCTTGAATGGTATCCGCGTTCAACACGCGCACCGCCGAAATATTGATGTCCCCTGTCGCACGAATTCCTGCGTCTCCCGCATCGACAGTTCCCTGGGGAGCAATCAAGTTAACCGCGCCCGGCTCCACGCCCTCGACAGAAGCAAGAACGCCGATTCCACCGCCCGTGGCGAGTCCGCCGAGATCGGTCTGAACTTCCGCGCTATTGTTATCGATCAGCACTCGTGTCGGCGGCGCAGTGACCACCGTTTTAGCTGCCGTGCCCGCAGCAATGTCTCCAGATGTCGACCAAATCGTGATATCTCCGCCTCGCAACGTGAAGATTCGCGCTTGCCCGATATCGAGATTTCCTTCGGTGAAGACCGAAACAGCACCGCCGAACTCTGTAACAATTCCTGGCGGCGTGAGCGGGTTACCAAAGATGGCAGGAGCCATCGTCATACTACCGGCTGGAGCAGCGATGACGATCAATCCCCCACTCGTCGTCCGGATGTCACGCGCTTGGGTGAAGATATCTCCCTTGCGCCCTCCAGAACCAAAAACCTCATCCACAAGGGCAAACGCCCCAGCGTAACTTTGAGTCTCGGCAAATCCAGCCGCCGCCGCACGGAGCTGGTCGAAGAGACGTGTGAACGCATCCAACGCCAAATGCTCGCTGGTCGATCCAAGTGCGCTCTCAGTCACTTCATCCGAGAGCAATGGCTCCAAGTTCAAATCGCTGTTCTCGAGGCCTGCTGCAGGGCCCCCATTACGTCCGCCGACTCCCGCAAAAACAAAAAGACTCGCGCCGTCAAATGGCAGAAACGGATTTCTCGATCGTCCAACCGTGGTGATACCAACGCCACGACCATCGAGCAGATTCGGGCCAGTCCCCAAATCCAGGTTCCGTCCGGCGATGACCTCGAGAACTCCGCGACCACCCAGTTGAATATCGCCGGAAAGTGCTGTCGTCGTAACAAAGGAATTCCCTTGCAGCAACGCGGTCGTCTGCGGCTGGTCGATCACGAAATTCCCTAGAGTCCGGCTATTCGCGATAACTGACGTCGGGGCGTTCGCGTTGGACGGAACGATGTCACGACCCGCAGAGACAATCGAAATGCTCTCATCGAATGCGTGCTGCAGGTAGAATGCCACGTTGGTAATGTCGCGTTCGGCCAGAATGCGCGTTTGCTTCGGCGAATACAGCGTGAGCGCCTCGAGGTCTCCCTTGAGCGCGTAAATGCGAACCGGTTCCGTGTCGGCGGCATGCAAAATGCTGGAATCATGCAAAGTCTGTTTGACCAAAGCCCCCGCGTTTACCCCGGTAAACGACCCCGTCTCATCGAATATTGCGTTCAAGAATGTGGGTGCGATGGTTCGGCCTGTAGGGCTTGCCACCCCGTTGATCGCCGAAGGCGGAGCATCTGAGACATTGATCCGGGCGGTGACCCATGCCAGCACCGACTCATTCGCAGGTGTCCGTCCAATTCCCGTCGGTTGCAAACCAACAAACTGCCCCGAGCTGAGAAGCTCAACTGTCCCACGAGCGGACGGAAACAGGTTAAGACTTCCAACGACGTTCACGTCACCACCAAACGATGTGCTACGCAGGATCGGCGCGGCCACAGTCATCGCCGTCGTAAACGGGCCAAGATCACGCTCGCCTGCACGAATCCACGGTTGGAAAAATGCCGAGCTGTCACCCGCTGGTGCGGCCGGACTCACCGATGTGCTATTGAAGCGGTTCTGACTTTCCGCCCAGACTTGGAAAACCGGTTGAGCCGCCGTGCTATTTGGCAGCGTTGCAAACAGGCGATGCGTGATATCACCACCAAACGATGTCACGTTCACAAACGAGTCTTCTCCGTAGGTGCTAAATGCGGTGCGGTACCACGTTTTGTTCTGTAGGCCTTGTGGCATGAGGAAAGCGTTCAATGTCGGTCCGATCAAGATATCTTGGCGCGCCGTCACCGTGAAACCACCCTTACCGAGAAAGATCGTGGTCGGTAGCCAAGTGCGCGAATCGAGCACTTCATTGGCCGAAGTCAGATTGTTAAACGACGGGGATCGCGTCACATTAGTCACAATGCTGCCCTGTGCATTCAGGTTACCCTGCCCCCGCTCGACGTAATAGATACCTGCGTCAATATTGTTTCCGGCACGAACAGTCAGATCGCCGCCGCCGAGCTCCAGTAGCTTCGACGCATCAGGAGCGATGGCATTGCCGTTGGAGTCACGCCCTGGCATTCTCGCGTTAGTCGGAATAACCGCATCGACGTTGGAAACATCATTCCCCGCGATTAGCTCCACGTTTCCACCACCAAGGGCACCCACTCCTTGAAAGAAGTTGCTGAAGTCAATCCACCACGTCGTTGATGCGACCGGATCAACCAGTGTATCCAATGAGTCCGATGACACCGAGCCGAAGAGTCCCGTCACAGGATCGACAAAGCCCCGACGATAGAGCCAATTCGTGGGCGACTGACGCGACGAGTCCGCAACGATCACGTTGTTGAGCATCGTCACGCGCTCGATATCGGCGCCTGCCCGCAAGGCGATATTGCCGCCGGCAAGTGACCACTGACCCGTCCGACGCGGTTGCCCTCGCTCGTCCGTAAACAACGGACCATAATATTGTTGGGGTGCCCCTAGACCACTCGAATCAGTGGGTTGGTTGTTGAAGAAAAAGGTGGGCGGACGAAAATCGTTCGGTGAATAGATACTCTGTGCTGCAAGCGTCGGAATGCGCGCTCCAGCCGTGTAAACAGTCGCAAACTGGTTCCTCAATTGGATGTCTCTCGCCGCAGTAGCCCGAATGGATCCCGTTCCGGTTCGGATCACCTCGTAGCGTGTTCCACGTTCGCGAAGCAGACCCCCAATATTCACTGCAATACGAAGATTATTGGCCGTAAGCCCGTCAGCACCCACAGCCGCGTTTGGTCCTGTGGTCGTCGAGTTCGGTATCACTGGATAAAACTCGCCAACCAAAATCGAACCCGAGTCCGGCGCGAGCGTCCGGGTCGCAGCCACTTGGCTGTATCCCGCCGCTCCAAGGTCAGCGCCCGCCGTCAGACGATACGACCACGACTGCGTATTGAGAGGAAGTCGGCTATCGATGTCGCGTAATTGGGCCAACCAAAGCGGTGAGTTTGCATTGGTCGTGCTTGCAACGATCGGATTAAATCCGTCACTCAGCGCATTGTTAAACACGAGATTTCCCGAAGCGCGAAGGGTCAAAACACCGGGTGCCGCTTGCGGCCCAAACCGGAAATCGGATAAGTTCCAGTCAGCCGAGTTCACCGCCGCAGAACCCAATCCGGTCACAGCGGTCGCTGAAATCCCGGCAGCAGTGAGGATTTGCTGATTGGTGAAGCCGAGGGTCAAATCGCCGTTTCGATTGATCAACTCCGCTCCCGGTGCAAGGACCAACACAGGCGCCAAGCCCTGCGGATCTGCCCCTAGGAGACGCGCCGTCATTGCCGCATGGTTGGCCGCACTCAAGAAGGTGTTCGCACTATCGTAGACGTTGCGTTGAACAGTCCCGACGGATGGCAGGGCGGTTGAAGCCGTTCGCCAGCCAGTAATCAATCCGCCCGATGCGGTGAGGTCGAAGACGCGATAGCCTTCGGCAAGAATGCTGGATGCCCCGACTATTGAGCTACCAATCGGGTTAATCAAGAGGTCCGTGTTGGCTGCGTTACGCGGTGCTCGCAAGTGAACCGTGCCTTGGAATGCACCGTAGAATGCACTGGAGCCAACCTCGTTAAATGCCCCTGGGACAAACTCCGCGACCGACAAATCGAGCATCGACCCTGTTTGCAGGTCCAGCACCGCTCCCAGATTAGCAACCCCGGCGACAGCCGCGCCAGCCTCCAGACGGATCTCTCCTCCCTTGCCAGCACTGTCAAACTCTTGAGCCGCAACCGAGAGCATTGCGCCGGGTTCGAGGGTCAAGTTATCCCGCGCAATCAGCTCAATACGCCCACCAGTGCGGCCGCTCGCATCAATATTGCCAGTCACGTTGATCGAGCCTCCATCAGCCGAGACCAGGAAATTACGAACCCGCGTGTCGCCATCAATGGTCAGATCCCCTGTGCGAATGCGCAAGTCTCTGGTTTCCGTGAATCCACCGGCATCGAGCAGCTCGGAAAGGAGGCGGAATGATGCCAACTCACGAGTATCGAGTTCGAACGACCCGCCGCGTGCATTGGTTCCCGTTGTCCCACCATCGAATGCACCAAGTGCCTCAAATTCTCCACTCTCGGCTGAAATCGCGATCAAGCCGGCATTTCCTCCCCCGGGTCCGCCCGAAACAGAAAGGGAACTCTCAGCCGTGAGCAAGACATCGCCGAGGTCCGATGTGAGGCGGATTTCGCCGCCGTCTGTGACGCGAATCAAATCATAGAACCGCCGGGCCGAGCCTCCCGCATCGAGAGAGCCGGCAATCGTAAGATCGCCATCCACGGCTCGAACGGACAACGATCCACTCGGAACAGAGATGGTCGAGCCGATAAAGACACTGGAACCTTGCAACGATAATCCGCCTCCCAATTCGCTCCGAAGCATGTCGGGGGTGCCTTGCTGCGCGATATTTAGGAATCCTTCGGCGCGCAAACCGTGTTTTGCTCCCTGAGTCACGGCCAAAATCGGCGTATTCGCAGTCAGATTCTTCTGCGCGGTGAATTGTCCGGTCCCATCAAAAAGTATCCCGTTTTGCGCATTCAGCACGACATCGGTGTAGCCTTGAGCGGCGACGGTACCCTCGCCGAAAGTAATCTGATTCGCACTCAATGAAAGAACACCAGAGGTAGTTAACGGCACGACCGAACTCGCGAGATTTCGGGAATTTCCGAGCGTGATCTGTGAGGCCCGTAGGCTTGCTCCGCCAGCATCCTGGCCAAACCCGCGGATCTGAGGTGTATCGATGCCAAGGGACGCTAGGTTTCCTCCACCCAACGTTCCCGTCCCGTAAAAGTCCAACCCACTGCGATAAGTCGTCAGCTGCAGGTTCTGTACACCTTTCAACCCGTCCAATACTCCGCCCCGCAGAACCAAATGAGGGCTGAACGTCTCACCCTGGAGTCCGGTGATCTGCGGGTCGAAAACGATGCTGATCTGTCCTGAACCCAGCGAAAGTGAGTCGGCAGAGATCTCGGCATTTTCGCCGAGTTGGAACGCATACGTCGAATCCAATACTACGCCAGCGCCCGAGATCCGCGCTCCGTCGTTGATCGTAAGCAACGCAGTCGTTCCAGGAAATGCCCCCGCTCGGACGAGCGCGGCATTCGGGTCTGAACTTACCCGCGCAAACACACCATCCCCGACAACCACGAGCGGCGTCGTCGGACGGGTGATAACTCCGGTAGCAGTGACTCTCGCGCCTGCGTCAAACGTGACTCTCTCGTTTGCGGCCAGGTTGATGTCAGGCCCGATGAGGCCGCCACCGCCCGCACCGACCGTCACCGACTCCGAGCGCACCTCGATGTGGGTCGCAGCGCCGACCGTCCGCCGGAGACCACCAATGAGCAGACTCTCCGCACCAAAACTATTGAGCCTCGCAGCATTCAAAATCACACCTGAGCCACCAGCCCCGGCAGAGCGGCCGATGGTGATGGCTTCGAAACTGCTGATATCAATAGTCGAGCCACGCCCCTCACCCACTGGTCGCGAGCGAACAGTGCCGCGAAGATCGAGTTCCGAATTTCCATGAAACGAAAGATACCCGGAGTCGATCGGGCGTTGCTGAACATCTTGGATGTCCAACCGCGCTGCTGCCTGCGAAACGAAATCGCTCACGCTGTAGACGTCGTATTCGGCTCGATTAAAAATCACCGATGGCGGTGCCACTTCGAACAACGTGCGTGCAATATCAGAACGCTGAGAGCGATTCAGCCCATTGAAACGCGTGCCTCCGACAAAGGATGAACCTTCGGCGTTACTTGAGTTAACAATTTCATCCGATCCCTGCTCAGTCACAAGAAACGCCCCTGGAAGGAGCGCATAGCGACGCGGAAGCAGCGTGTAAACTCCCGCATCCAGCCCAGACCCTGCGTCCAGCCGCACCTGATCGCCGATCCGCAGATTACTCGCGCTGTATCCGGGATTCCCACCGAGGGCACTGGCCGCACTTCCTGTGTTGAACAGTGCTCTCGGTGCAAAGCTCGACGCATAGTTCGGTACGATCGCGTAAGAATCAGCCACTTGGCTCCAAAACTCGCTAATGCTGGGCGACGGCACCGCGCCGGTTGCAAAGTTGGATGGATCAAGCGCCACGCGGGCCGTCCAAGTGCGCCCGTCAGTCGACAGAACCAAATCGCCCGCGCTGTAAGCCGAGTTGGCCCGGAAGGTTTCGGTTGCCGTTCCCAAAATATCCGTTGGTCCACCGTTACCCGCGACAAATCGATAGGCGAGCAGATCGCCGCCGCCTCGGAGGTCAACCAACGAACCGCCAACGGTCTGAACCGATTCTCCCGCAATGGTGATCCGCTTTTGAGGCAGTCCGGAGGCGGTGACGTCGACGCCCCGGGCATCGAGGAGCGTCAATGCGTCCTGTGACAACCCAAATGGAATGAGAAGTTCCTCGCCGGTCGTCGGATCAATACCAGATACACTGGTCGTGCTTCCCTGCGCGAGAATCACGCGGCTTGCGATTGGCAGAGGCAGCGCAGTGCCTGTCACGGGATTGGTCGGTGCATTCACCCCCGGGGCCACTGGATCTAAGTCCTTCCCATCCCATCCGAGCGTGATGGAGCCGAATGGAACCACCAAGCTCCCGCCCTGATAAATGTTACTCGCGTAAATCGCGAGGCTTCCTCCCGCCGCAAGCGGAGCCCTTGTCACGCCGCTCCGAGTGATAGTAACGCTTCCGGGTTTATCTGGCGTGTCGTAGGCAAAAATGTTGAACTCGCTCTGCGACGTTGGATAGATCTGCGCCGCGTTCAAAGCCAAGTTGCCTTGAATGCTTAGCGTGCCACTTCCCCGAATATCGCCTCCGGCTGCGTTCAGATTTGCCGTCCCGATTTGTTTCAAGACCAACGTTCCAACGTCGATCACGCTGGCTGAGACTTGTAAAAGTCCTGTCCCGGTCTCGGGTTGAACAAACTCCTGCCCTGTGGAAATCGCATCGACCCGCGTGAAGGGAACGAATGGTTCGTCATTCGGGTTGACAGGAGCGCGGAACTCTTGCCCGAGCGCAACATATGGCGCAGAAACCGAAACGGTGGAGTCAGACTTGACGATTCCCCCGCTTGCCAAGCGGACAAATCCCCGCGCGGAGATCGATACTGGTCCCTTGAACTCGATGTTTCCTCCACGCGCCACACCCGAGCCCCCACCCGCGAAGCCCAAGTCCAATGAATCAAAGCCACCTTGAGTGAATCGATCCATCGCAAAGAATCCCATGCCTTTGATCACCGCCGAATCGGCATCATAAACCGGACGCCCAACGCCGAAAATCACCCGCTGATCCTTATCCTTGACGAACGGAATACCTCGATCGCTCTGTGATACAATCAGATTGATATCGCTTCCCAACTGGGTTTCACCCGGAGCGTAGAACCGCCCGCTGGAGATGGCCAACGATCCGCCCACAGCGGTTGGCCCTCCGGCTGATCCGAGCAGAGTGGCATCTGTGAGCAACATTTGAGACCCCAACAGCGAGATGCTACCACCGTCACTATCCACTTGGGTCGATGTGGTGCGGATCGCGTAGGGTTGACTGTTCAAGCCGGAGTTTGCAGGAACGAGATTCGCGAGAGAATTCCCGAGGCGGGAAGGATGCACGTCCAAGGTGGCTTGCGTTCCAGAAACATTGAGCACCGCACTCGCCTCGGCGAGAATGTTACCGGCCACGCGGATGCTACCACCGTCGTATACTATCCCAGCCCGACGTCCAAAATCATCCGGCAGCAAAACGGTTTGACCGGCTGCGGACAAGATGGCTGTATTCGTGAGATGGACAGTCGGACGCGCGAACGTAGCTGCCCCGCTAAGCGCCGCTGGCAGCGGGAATGAATTCGCTCCCGAGATCGAAATTCTTCCGCCGGGGGCGATGATTTGCCCGCCTACGGTGACGGTTTGGCCCTCGAGCGAAACGGACGCTCCAGGTTCCGTGCGAATCACGGCACCTTCAGGCATCAGAATATCACCCCGAACTAAAAGGTCCCCCCGCCCAAATCCGCCTGCGATGTCCACGAAATCCCGGTTCACACCGGGTGCCGAGAAACTGACAGAAACTGGACTGCGCTCGCCATTAGGGAGCACCGAAGGTCTCAGGCCGACATAGCCCTGCGGATCGGGATTACTCTCGACAGCATATCCGACCGAAACTGGTTGAAGCACTGTGCCTGGAACAAAATAGACAGCCGGAATAAATCGCTCAGGCGCATCGGGATCAACCACAACCACCTTGCTCTTGGTCGGTGGCGGGATGGCACCGATTCCTGTCAGATTGAACCGGGAAAATCCACCGGTGCTGAAGAATTCGGGACGCAAGGCAAGTGTGTCTGGATCCGGAGTCACCCCACCCACTTGGATCCTCGGAGCACGAATCGATAGAGTTCCTCCAATCAGGCCCGAAAACCCTCGCAGCTCAGCACCAAGATGGAGGCGACCGCCAAGAATCGACCGCAGGTTCGGGTCTTGACCCGCTTCGATCATGATCGCGCCCGCATTGCCAAATGAATAGCGGCGCCGGGAATCGACATGAACCCCACCGGAAACATCCAGCACACTACCGTCACGCAAATCGACATTATATCCGGTCAGACGGATTTGACCGCCTTCTTTGATAATTGGGCGGAACTCTGATTCTGTGGCAAGGCGACGGTCATCCGTGATCGACCCGGAAACATCCAACCGTGCCTGCTCGCCGACCGCAATGGTTCCGTGGGTCGTATCGATTTCTGGCATCTCCACGAGTGGGTCACTTCGAAGGATAACAGCCTCAAGCGGCGAAATATTGTAAGCGGTGAAGGAAAGTTGCCCGCCCGGCGACCGAATCGACCCTTCGATACTGATATTCCGGCCGGTTACCGTCAAACCACCCCGTTCGGGAATCTCGATCTCAGACCCGACCGGAATCCGGAAGTCGCCGTCCGCATTGGAAATCTCCACCCGTCCGAACCCGGTGCGTGCATAGTAATCTGATGGAAACACCATTTCCGTCAAACGATCCACCCGGATCGGGTCCTCCGATTTTCGATCGAATCCATCCGCCGCCACTTGCTGCAACTCGGACCCGAATATAATCGTCGGCGGAGTCGGTGATCGCTCTGGGTAAAGCAAACCGGTGGCGAATGTCTGCGGGTCCTCGAACTTGAACTCCAGTTTGAGGGTCGAGGGGCTCGGAAGTTGGCTGCTCGTCGGTGTTGTCCGCACCTGCCGAAGACCAGTCACCGTCTGACCAAGCAACTGTCCATCCAGCACCATCCCCGGAGCAATAATACTCAATTTACCGCCGCCAGCCCCGGACAATGATTCGGCCTCCGTGCGCGCACCGGTCAATTCGAGCGGATGACGAAACGTTTCTGAGATGCCCCACTTCGCGGCAACTTCGGTATTTTGACCGGAGTAGAAGCCGTCGTAAACACGATCCGGCGTGGCATCTTCGATGTCCACGATATTGCCCCCGGCAAGCAACCGCGACGTCTGAATCCGCCCACCTTCATTCCGGAAATAGCCACCCGAAACGTCAATCGAGGCGCGCTCACGAATGATGACAGACTGTCCGGCTTGAATATTGACATTACCGCCCTCCGCCGTGAGCTGCGACGCGTTTCGCTGAATCAGATTGAGAAATCCAGACGCGTCGCCCAGCGGAGTGCCAACCCATTGGCGACCGTTGAATGTGCCGGTGCGCCGGATATCGATGACAAGGTTTTGTCCGCGAATCACTCCGTCCCGTTGGACTGGTGCGATAGCCAGCTCGTTACCCCGCAGTTGCACCTCAAGGATGCTCTCCGCCAGTGGAACAAACACATCGACCGAACCCGATACATCAATCAAGGAGTTGGGGTCGAGGTAAACCTGGCCGGTGTCAAATGCGAAGTCGGGCGGCAGGCGGGACCCACGGCCATCTGCCAATCCATTCGGGAATGTGACCGGACGCCATGTCCCAGCCGACAAATTGACGTCGCCGCTCGTTGCTTGAAGGATTGCACCATCCGACAGGTAAATCGACCGCCCACGAACATTGACCTGCGAACGAATCGGGAGTTCGGCACCGACAGTCGTCTCACCACTCACCAGATCCGGAATGATGCGCGTCACGCTTTCAGAACCAAATGTCACGGTTCCACTCTCGCGATGAAGGAAAGTCGACGACGCGCCTCCGACGGCGTTCGGATTGAAGTCAATGCTCGGCACTGCGTTGTAAGCCGCTTGAAGATCGATTCGCCCATTCAGCGTCACGGAAGTCGAGCTATCCACAACTCCCATCTGCTCCACGGTTTGCCCAGCCATGATCAGGTTTCCCGTCGGGATGTCGATGATCCCTTCGTTTCGAACCACGCCGGCTGCTATACCAACTTCGCCGACAAAGACGTTTAAACCGCGCAAACTCGGGTCGTTCGCAGGATTGGCTGCAAACCCAACTTGGCGACCCGCCGCAAGGATCGTCTGACCCGATGGCGTCGAGATGGTGCCGCGGTTTACGACGTTAGCACCCGCGAGGATGATGCGCCCCCCGCTTCCCTCGGCGGAGATCGGCGTTGAGAGGACGGCGCCGACGTCAACCATCACGTTGCCCGGCGATCCATCGGTGGTGAATGGCGTCGGAGGAACAAAACTTCCCTGCGGCAATGCGGAAAGTAGGAACTGCGGATTACCCGCGTCTTGATTGAGCAGACCGCGATTTACTAGGTTGTCGTTGACGGGGAGTGCCGAGGCAACCAAGGTGCGCGCGTTCACCTGACTGCCGGGACCGAAAATGATGCCGTTCGGATTGAGGATGTAAACTTGGCCATCCGCCCGGATCGAACCAAGGATTTGGGAGGGTTTGCCGGAGGGATCAAAGATTTTGTTGTACGCAATCCATTTGCCCCGATCCACGCCGCCGGCACTTTGGTCAAATTGTACGGTCGTGCGCCTTCCAACATTGAACGTTTCCCAGTGGAGCACCGCTTGCGCTTCTGTTTGGCGAATGATGACATCGCGCCCTCTCGCCTCGGGTGCCTTTGCCCCGGACAAACGGGCATTGGCGCCCGTGGCCAGGTTCAGGCCGCCTGGTCGCAACCCTTCGGGCACGTTCACCGGGGACCGGAGCGCGGCCGCTGAGCGCGCCTGAGCGGCGCTTTGCACTGCCCGCATCGCGGCAATCGCTTGGGTCGTTCTCGAAAGGCGATCCTGAGCCCGTTGACGGGCGGCCGCAGCAGTTTCCGCTCCCGGGTTGACGGTGCGACCTTCATTGGTCCGTCCGGCGGGCGATGACCCGCGGCCCGCGCCACTACGCAAAATGTCGGCATGGGCAAAATTCCCGGCGGACATGGAAACGCAGAGGAAAACCGCTGTAACGGATTTCACAGCCGAGGCCACGCGGGATTGCGAATGGAGGAGCATGTCGGAGACGGTGAAGTGACGGGGGGCTTTTACTGCTTCGGTTCAGCCAAAAGCCCGGCGAGCCCGATTTCATTGACAGTCATCGGCGTCTGTTGTTGGAGACGGGCAAGATACGCATCGCGATTCATGCGGGCGCGTTGTTCGCGCAGGATTTGAGCAAGACGGCTTTTGACGTCATCGAACGACGCGGTATGCGTGTCCTTAATGTCTATAACCTTAACGAAATACGTGCCGTCATCGAGTTTGATCGGACCGGACGTCGCCCCTTTGCTCATCGAAGCAACAGCCTTGCGGATCTCAGGTTGGAGGTTCGTTTCAGCGATCCACCCGAGGTCTCCTCCGCGGGCACCGGATTGTTTTTCATCGCTATCGGCCTTTGCGACTTCGGCAAAATCGGATTCCTTTAGCTTCTTCTGGACTGCTTCGACGCGCTGCTTGATAGCCGCGTCCTGGAGCGCTGTCCCGTTATCTGCACTGGCAATGAATATCTGAGCGAGCTCAAACTGTTTAGGGACTTGAAGTTCCGACTTGCGAGCCTCATAGACCTCGCGAATCTCATCGTCACTAGGGAATCCATCAGGCACTTTAGTGACTTCTGCAAGATAGCTTTCCGAGAGGAGTGCCTGCCGCGCTTGATCCAATCGGACTTTCACCTCGGGCCGTTCGTCCCAGTTGGTAGCTAAGGCCTCTTTCAAAAGCACTTGCTGCAGGATGAGACTGCGAACTGCTTGACTGAGGGCCTGCGGGTTCTGCGCCAGTGCTGCACGATCCTCTGGCGTCAGCGCATCCAAGTATGGACGGATCGTGTCCGCTGCGATGTCATCATTCCCGACACGGGCTATGACTGTCGTAGAGTCTGCTGCGAGGGCTGGAATAACCCAAGTGGCTGAAACGGCACAGAGGGTTACGGCGAGGAGAGCGGGATACTTCATCATGGTTGAATTCGGGCGTCGAGGAGCTTGTCTTGATACTCCTGCATAAGGGTTTGGAATTTCGCTCGGCTTGCACCGACGAACGGTTCTTTGGACAGAATGGCGTCGCCGAGTCCGTGGCGCTCGTAGCGGTCCAGGATTTCGGTGCCAGCTTTATACATAAGCGCATTTTTTGCCTGTTGGTCAGCAATTTTGCGGTCTTTTGCGAGACCAACTGCCTTGAGTTGATCCCGCTCAGATTCCAACTTGCGGGCGCGCTCAGTCATCTGCGTAAACTCGACGCGCCACTTCTCGTTGGCTACGGTTTTGTCAGCAAGATCCCCCTCAAGTTCACCAATTCGGGTATTCAGGCCAGTGACCATATTTGCCGACGTGTTGCGTTCTGCGATCAGGTCCGCATTCACCTTTTTGAGTTCTGCAGTGAGCTTTGCGACCTCTTGTTCCTTGGCAATGGCTGCGGCTTGAAGCGCTGCGATCTGGCCTTGCAAATCGCGAACCTGAAGGACGGCTCCACGTAACCCCTCGCGGAGCTTTGCGGTGGCTTCATCCTCCTCTTGGGCACGAGCCGGAGAGACAATCGATAATACGGTGAAGGCGAGGGCAGCGGATAGAATGAGGTGTTTCATTAGAAGCGGGCGTTGAGGTCGAGCTGAAGAACGTTCACGTTATACTGAGGACCAGCAATGCTGTCGGCACCCATCCATCGGACGCCGAGCCAGACGTTCGGCGAGAGCGCCAAAGCACCGCCCACGGTGAATCCCTGCATGTTTGTGCCGCCAAGTCCGAAATCGCTGTCATTAAATCCATCGACGACGGCGTCTGAGCCGATCCACCGATAGCCAAAACCGACATTCCAGTCCCAGCGTTTCTGCAAGACCGGGTGACCGGCTCGCAGTTCGACAAGCCACGCCAGACCACTGCCTTCAAACTCTCCGATGTCGTCGGAAAGGGTATCATCGATTCCACTCCGGTTGTTGACTGCGATTGCGTCGATGTCGCCGCTATTGAATGCAAGGTTTTGAACAATTTCTCCAATGAGTGAGATTTGAATTGGCTCAAATCCGTCGTAGTCCAAACGGCCAGTGAAGGCGAGGTTCTCGAACTTCGTCGCGAGGCCGTAGTATTGCCACTGGTTGATGGCACCAAAGTCATTGCTGGCATCCGGCACGATGTTGCGGATCGGAAAGTATGTGTTTCCTTTCTGAGCGAACGCAGGACGGCTGGCATCGGTGTCGCCCGCATCGTTCGCCGTGAGCGGTGTGTAGGGGCTCGAAAGTTGTCCCTCGATGTTGTCAAAATAGTAATACGCTGCCGCGACCTTGAGTTTCACATCGTCCGTGACACGCCAATCCACACCACCCTGTGTGGCAAACAGATATTTGTCGTAGCTCTCGAATTTAACGGGCTGATTGGATGAAAAATTCAGGTCTGTATTGTAAACCGGAAACGCACCGCCAGTCACAAATGGGGTGACTCCGCGCAACACCTCATACCGTCCGCGCAATGCAAACCCATCGAATCCGAGGTCGTCATCCCAGATCAGAGGCGTCGCGAAAAACGGATTGTCGAATCGTCCCGCCAATACTTCGAGCTTCTTGTTTGGGTCGCTGCCGAGCTCGTATTGTAGAAATGCCCGGTCCAACCAGATGGCGTATTTGCTGAAATTTCCGCCCTGTCCACTGGCTGCACCCAGCGATTGGTTTGTGCTCACCGGGCTGTTGTCATTACCGGTGGCAATGCGCATGCCAACCATGAAATTCTCCGGCAGGGTCACCTCAAAACCGGCGCGGGCACGGAGGCGGAAGCGATAGCGGTCCTGATTGGCATTTAACTGCGGAGCAAACTGGGTGCCACTCACATCAAATGGTGCACCGGTGTTGATCGCATTGAAATTTGGAAAAGCGCCGGTGACATCGTTGCCTGTCGGATAGGTGATGCCTTCGAACCGCACGCGCAAATCCCCAAACGGTTTGAACATCGGCACCCACTCGGGAAGCACCGTGTTGATGGAAGAAAACGCACCCCGGCGCGATTCATTCATGAGCTCAACCTTGATGTCCTCCTTGATTTGCGTGCGCACGGGCTCTGGGATGTATGTCACGCGGACGTCTGTTTCGCTCGGTGCGGAGATTGCTTGCTCGATTTCGGATTGCTGAGCAGCGGCTTCATTTGCGGCAATCTGGGCGATGGCAAACATTTCAGCCTGGGACTGAGCGCGGGCCACTTCGGCTTCTGCCTCGGCCATCCGGATCATGTCCTCGGCCTCGGCTTTCTCGAGAATGCCTCGCTTTACCAGCGCATTGATCAGGTTCACGGTGACGCTTTGCGACGGGCTGTCCGGTGTAGCCAAGTCGGGACTCAGAGTCAGCTCGCCCGAGTCGAGGCTTGGGGCATCGGCCGGTGTCGGGGTGGATTCCGCAGGCAATGTATCAACGGCAACTGGTGTCTCGACCACGACTGGTTGGCTGGCCTCATTGGCCTCCTCATCCATTGTCGGATCCTCGTCCATCATGTTATTCATCGGAAGCTCCGGCTTCGGTGTGGGCTCGGGAACTACCACCCGCTCAACGGGCAAGATGGCCGGAGTCTGCTCGAACGGAGTTTCAGGAACCGGCTCGATGCTCGCGGGCAGGCCGGGTGCGGGCGGGGTTGGAACTTCGGGCGTCGCTTCGGGCGAAGCCGCAGCGAACACCATCCGATTCTTGCCGTCCTGCTGAGAAACTTCCGGTGACGGTTGCGCGATCAATCCGGCAATCGGCAGCAGGCAGATGATAAGGGTAACTGGTCGTGATAACATGGGATTTAGTTAAGGGCGCTTGGCTGTGATTCTCATGACGATAGGCATCGGCATGTCGGCGGGAGGCGTCTCGGGGAGTTGCAAATTGGCTAGGGCTTCCTCGGTGATGGCTCGGTCCAAATCGGGATCACCACTCGATTGAGCTAAGCGCACACGCGTGACCCGACCGGTTGAGTCCGCCCAGACGCGGATTTCCAACGTGATCGAAGAGGTCTTGATTTTTGGATGCGTGCGGAGAGCATCGGCAATTGCGCGTTGCACCTTTCCCGCAAATGCACCATACTTGCTCCCTACGCCTCCTTGTCCGCGACCCAGACCGGTGCCGCCGATGAGCCCGGTTCCGCCGCGGCCAACCAATCCGAATCCGTCGGCTGGTCCATCGCCTTGGATATTTGATCCGAGCGCCTCGGCGGGTGCCGCCTCTTGAGGTTCTGGTGGAGAGTCCGGCATCGTCTCCTCGACAAATTCTGGTGTATCAGGGTCCTGAGGCTGCTCGACCGGCTGCTGCGGAGGTGGCGTAGGCACGGGGGTTGGCGGCGGAGTCGGGGGAGGTGGCGGCGGAGGGAGCGTGATATTGACGACGGAAGATGTCTTACGCTTGGGTTCCGACTTGCCGAAGAATGCATTCCAGCCCACCACGCCGATCGCGACCACCACGATCCCAAGAATCAGCAGTCCGTAGCGCGCGAAAAATGTGGGCTTGTCGTCGTCTTCTTCCATCGTTCGGATGCGTTTATTTGCCTGGCGAAACCGTTGCCAACCCGACTTGGGATATCCCGAGTCGCCCGCAGACATCAAGGACGTCCATGATCCCTTGGTATTGCGTTTGGCGGTCGCCGCGCACCACGACTGGGAATTCCGGAGTCGCAGCTTGCTGTTGCTTGAGACGATCCTCAAGCTCCACCAGAGTCACCGGCAGAGTATCCAAGAAAATCTTCCCTTCGTTGTTCACTGTGATCGCGCGGCTCTTTGGAGCGCTAAGATCAGCTGGTTTGGCGGAAGATTTTGGCAAATCCACTTTGGTACCTTGCACACCAGCGGTGGTCATGATGATGAAAATCAACAGAAGCACGAGGTAGAGGTCCACCATCGGCGTGACGTTGATGTCGTCGTAGGATTTGTCGTCTCCGGCGTCCATTATCGTTTTATCTGGTCACGGATTTCTTCGTCCACGGCCTCATTTTCTTCATTCCGGATCGCCTCCTCGGGGCTGCGGATCTGACGGATCGGAACGGTAAGTGATGCTTCGCTTGGGGTGGGATAAAACTCCGCGATCTTCGCGACGAACTCGTCGATGAAGACTTGCATCGTTGCAATGACCTTCTTGATGCGGGTGTTTAGGAAGCTATAAAGGAATAAAGCCGGGATGGCCACAAGCAGGCCGACCGTGGTGGCGAGAAGCGCGCTCGCGATACCTGGAGCGATAGAGTTGACATCCACCTCCCCGGACTTGGCAATGATCGCAAACGTGATCATCACACCAACCACGGTACCAAGAAGACCAACGTAGGGACCACCGGCGATACTCACCGTCAAATACACAAGATTCTTGTTGAGGCGGTGCATCTCGTGAACGAGGGCTGCATCCAGTGACGCACGAATGGCCTGGATCGAGCGGGCTGAGAGGCCTTGTCCCTTGTTTTTCCCATGCCCAAGGCGCTTGGCGATTTCATCCGCGCCGACATTGTAGACATAGTAGAGCGGCGAGTCCGCGAGCAGCCTGACGGATTTTTTTCCGAGTTTTCCACCAAAATCCTTGGCGGCGTTGGGGTTATCCAGATCCATGGATGTTAGATCGGAGCCCACATCGCTCCAGAGTTTTTGGAAAGCGTCATTTCCCTTCTCGATCCTGCCGAGGCCAACAAATTTCTGAACAGCAACAATTCCCCCAGCGATCATCATGATCACGCAGACAACCACCGCGATCCACCCGTCAAACATCATGTTTTTTCCGATGTCGCCGAACAGCATGACGTGTTCAAGGGCCTGATTGTGGCCGCCGCCGCCGCCGCTTCCCTCATCCTCACCCGCCACCAGCAGGAGAGTGGCCTTTTCGGATGCGGATTGGTTGAGTGCGGCGAAAGTAATTGCGGGTAAGGTTAGAGCCGTGCGCGAGAGGTTGACTTCATCGACTTCCCCAACAAATCGTCCATTGCTAGTTCCGGCGGTCGGGTCATCGCCGCCCAAGAACCATCCACCGGTCAGAGCCGGAACTCCAGTTTCCAGCGCAGCGATCTCAACACCATCAAGAAATAGGGTCGTGCGGTCTGCGGTCCCGACGACGGTTAGCTTCCTCCAAGAATTCTCTGGCAGGGGGTCGACGGGGGTGGTGCGCTGGGCGGCACCGTTTGCGGTCGCAACTTCGACGTAAGGGACTCCAGAGTTGAGGCCGATGCGGAAGGCGTTGCCGTCATTGGTGCGACTGAAAAGGACCGCGTTCTCGGCGAGGGCTCCGGATTTGATCCACGCACTCCAAGTGAATTCCGCACCAGCTTCCCAGTTGAGTGATTCGGATGACGGAATCGCAATGGGATCACCGCCGAGCAAGCGGACGCCGCTGCCAATGAAGGCACCTTCCGAAATGACTCCGGGCGTGGTTGCATTGTTTTCCGCCGGGCTGGAGTCTTGCGGTGGCGTGCCACGTTCGCCGAGGTGATAGACGACGACGGTGTCCTCGCTGTAGGTGCCCCGCATATCAGCCGCTCCTTCATCGGCGGCAGCCTCAGCGTTCCCATAATAGATCCAAAACGGCGTTTTGGCGCCAATGTCTGGCACTTGCACCCAAACATAGCCCTCGTAAAGCAAAGCGTCCCATTTCTCGATGTGAAACTTCAGGGGCGTCTTGCCGTCGGGCCCGATCACGCGCAGGTCGCTCCCATCCTCTTTAGCGGAGGCAAACGGGAAATTACCTTGGTGCAAACGCACGAGCACAACCGCCGTGCCGACGGGTTCTTTGATTCCAACCGCTTCGGAGTCGATTGTGAACGGCTTGCGTCCGGCCCATGCTTTGTCCCACCAGTTCTCACCACCACCGCCGCCGCCAGCAGCTTGCACCGAGGCCGTCAGCAGGATCATCCCGACCAGCGCAGCGCGGCGGAAGATTTGAAATACGTTGTCGTTCATAGTTTTGATTTTTGGATTAAAGTTCTGCCCAAACGCGGAACGTGAACAGCGGTTGTCCCGCGTTCGTTGGGCTTTGACTGATCTGCGGCACGCCCATCACTAGCTCACCATTGAGCCATCCGAGCACCTTGACAGATCCACCGACGCCCACGCTCCAGAGGGAAAACTGATCGGTCTGCTCCGGGAGCGGGTTATTGATATAAGTCGCGCCGCCTTCGATAAATCCGAAGAGCCGGGCTTCGGTGTCCGCGCGCTTAAGCCAGCCCGCAAGCGAAGGGGTGCGAAGCTCCAGCGAGCCGACGATCCCGCTATCACCGATGACTTCACCCTCGAGATATCCACGCACTGTGTTCAATCCACCCGCCGCGAATTGCTCGCTATCCACGAGTGAGTTGTTCGTTGCCTGGCCTTGAACCTGCCCAAAAATCTGGAACCCAAGCGGTAGGTCACGCGTGTGCCCCAGCGTGCCGCGTAGATATACAAAGTTTCCGGTCGCGTCGAAGCGCCGATTATCAAAATCCACTTCATTGCTTCCCATGCCGCGGAAGTGAAACGTGATTGCTGCGTCCAACTGGACGTCGTATCCCGTGCCAAGCCAAAACGCATTGTAGGACGCGACGAACGGCCAGTATTCGATGGGTGCATTGCTGACTTCATCGCCGAAGCTAATGTCCTGCTCGAAGTTTTTGTAATCCAGCCCGAAGCTTGCGTTCTGGAAAAATCCCGTGCGCCCGGGCAACTCAAAAAGGAGTCGCCCGCCGATAATGTACCCGTTTCCAACCACCGCGCTGCCGCCGAGCGTAGACACATTACTGTTCTGACGGATCCCTTGCGCCATGACGCTCAACCAGTCCACACCCGGAACCGGAGCGATATAGTAGCCGGAGTAAACTGTTGCGTTTTCAGGGTCTTGCGGTGCGATTTGAAAAGCAGCGCCGATCGTGTGGCCAAGTTGCCAGAGGTTTTCGTAGCGGGCACTCACGTCGAGCCGCAGCGGTTCAGTGTTAGCACTGTAGCGGTTATTGAGCTCGATGCGTCCGTGAAACGGAAATTGATCCTCGACGACGAGGTCTACATCCACCGTGCCAGGTAAAGCGCCAGGCTTCAGCTCCGGGGTAACACGGAGATCGGCCTTCTGGTTCAGCGCAATAAGGTCGCGCTGCACGTCGTTGAAATTCGGCACCGTCCCCTCCTGCAACGACTTCGCCCGGGCCTTGATTTTCTCGATGTCAAAGTGCTTCGCACCCACGACACGCAAACGCCCCACTGGCACCTCGTCGACTTTCAGCACAATGACGCCACGTGCTCCCCGTTGCTCGGGTACGCTAACTGTCACCGTTTGGTATCCCGCTTCTTTATATGCGGCCTCCAAGGCTAAACGCGCCGCCTCGATGTCATTCACAGTGCGCCCAGGGCCCAGGTAGTTGTAGACCGCCATTTCCACGGCAGCTGGGGGAAGCTGCTTGGCACCCACCACCCGATACTCCTTAACGTAGAGCGTGGGTTCTAAACGCATGACTTCGCCAGAACTTTCGACATCCGGGCTGTCAGACAGGTCTTCCTGTGCCTGGGTATTCTGGGCACTATGAAGCGCGAGAATGGCTCCAATGAGCAGCCATTGAAGCCTTGCCAGATTGCATTGAGACCGAAGACGCATTACGCGGCAAACGAAAGCTGGACGCGCCACTGGCTGCAAACCGCACGACGTGACGATTTCGTCACAATCGGCCATTCTCAGAGAGGAACAAGACGAACGCGAGCTACCCCTCGACCGGTACGCTCAGAAGAATGGCGTTCCGCCCATCCGCCGTCACTCCGCCGGGTAGCACAAACCCACGACTCGGGGGTTTCCGTATGTGAATGTGGACTTGAAACGTCCAATCGCCATTTAAGGTGAATCGACGCCCGTCGCGCTCCATCTCCATTGGCCCGGAGTTAATCCGGTCGGTCGTTTTCACAAAGTGGGTTGGCCACGCCAGCATCTGCTCGATCGCATTGTCGATCGCTCGCAGCGTGGCCTCGTCCGCTCCCTTGAACTCAAAACACTGCCTGAGCGACTCACGGTCCCCCGCCTTGAGGGCGGTCCTCAACGTGAATAGAAAATCCGACTGACTCTCCGCCACAACTGGCTGAACCTGCAAAACGAGTGCGAACAGCCCCACGAGTCCCGCAAAAAGGCGTCGCAGCCATGGGCTGTGCCGAGGAAAGCTCGAAAGGTCAAACATCGCAGGGGAGTTAGCAGTGGCCGCACGAAAAATCAACCTCGGACAATCTGTGGACTCCGTTCGAGATTTTCCAGCAGTACGAGGACCGCTCGCGTTAGGGATTCGGCAGCGACACGACATTCCGTTCGTTAAGCAAATCCAGAACAATGGAACGGCGGCAGACGTGATCGGCGGATGCAATCCGATTCCGCTAGACATTTGATGCCGAAAACAATTGAACGAATCTATGTACATTGCGCCCCTAGACACTGTAGATCTCTGGCGAGATGGCATCCACCGCGCTGCCATTTTTTCTGACTCGATTGCTTGGATTTCTAACCATGCTGCGGAAACGCCGGAGGGGATTCACGAACTGGGCCGAGCTGGTTGGTTTGTGAATGTGCAAAGTTACCACACGCTCGAAGCAGATCGCTGCGTCTGGGAAAACCATACGCACACCGTGGATTTGCAATACATCATCGACGGAATCGAAGGGATTGATGTCGCGGCGGTTTCGCGCTTGGGCGAACCCACAATTGTGAAACCCGAGTCCGACACGCAAAAGTTCAACCCGCCTGCCGGAGAAACGACACGACTCGTCATGGAGTCCGGTATGTTCGCAATTTTGATGCCCGGTGAGGCCCACCGGCCGAAAGTAGCCATAGGTCCATCCGTTCACGTCCGCAAATTAGTCGTCAAAATCCCGATCGACTTGATTGGCTAATTCCACCCCCCTCAGACAAAGCGCGGCAAGTCGGACATTGCATCGGAAATCGCCGCCGAGCTATGGCTCATCGCCGCGAACGCGATGACTCTACTTCTCGCTTGGGCAGCTTTCGAAGTCAGAGATTTCGAACCCTGAGTTCGGAGCAATCAGCCCAATCCCTCAGATTGCAAGTAGTCGAGAAACAGGCTTGAACATGCTTCCAGTTCAGACGCCGATGCGTAGAACAATTCCGTCTCAAGACAAAAACGTCCATCGGTGTCTGAATACCGATACATGATTCGTGAGTTAGTCTCTTCGTTCGTATCGTATCCGGTGATGGAGCAGACTTCGAACCCTTCGGCGATGAGATAGCAGAGCCGTTTAAACACAGCGCAACATTTACGATCTCAGGCATCTTTGTCAACGGGATGAAAAAATAAATTCTCGCTCCCCCGAGCACATCGAAACTTCTCGACAGGCACGCTAGTCGATTGAAGACTGAATAAATGCCCCCCAAACTGCTACTCCCGATCACCTTTGCATTAGCATTCAACACATTTTTGCCATGCCAGGCGGAAGACATGCCCTCGCCGGATCTGAGCGCTGTGATCGCCGAGTTGAAGGCGATCACGGACAACCAGAAAGCAGCGCGCCAATCAACGCTGAGCGTGGCGATCAGCCAATTTGAAGCATCCGCAGCAAACCCGTCTAACGCTGCGAGAGCTTACGCGGACGCCAAGCGAGTCGTGGACTTTGATGGACAGACGAATGCAGGACTAAAATTTGCCGAGTGGAGGAAAAAAAATGACGATCTGCTGCGAAGCAAAGGACTACAGATGGCTGCCACCCTGCATCTTGACTATCTCGCGTTGAGCCTTCGGCAGTGCGGCGAGCCCGATACAGCAGCCCGCGTTCAGGAATCACTCGATTACGTAGCCCAGCTCGGCGAGAGTCGCACGTCAAACGCAGCGGACTTAAAAACATCCAATGAAGTGAAAGATCTCCTAAACAAGCCCATCCAAGAGGGTGTGATTGCGAAGGCAGCACAAATCAGCGAAGTGCTCGGTAAGCTAAAGGGCTGGGAAATGGTCGCCGGGAACATCGATGGCATTTTGGAAAAAAACGTGCGCAGGGTTCTACGAAAGGAAAAAGATACACGCGTCATCGATACATGGGATCTGCAACTCGATTTGGAGGGAAAAGTTGCAAAGACATCTGACAGCGAGATCGCGATCACGAACTTCGAAAATACCCGCCGCCCGCAACTGCTTTGGCGAAAAGCAACCGAATTTGTAACAATCGGCCAACCGGTGAGAGGGCTTTCACTCATGGTCGAACTCATCCGCACGAATCCAACTCATCCAGAAATGGAAACCTGGCTGGAACAAGCAACCAGCTTGGCTCGGGCGCAGCAGGGCACCCCCTGACGTACCATCCGCCTCCAAACTCTTCAATCGGCCGACCAGCACCCGATGAGGTCGCGGCAAAGCAAGACCAACTGGTCCCGGATCGGCACAGCGCGCGCCGCGAACCCGCGTTGATACTCTTCAAACTCCGAGCGACCATCCGGCGTTTCGATGCAGATCGGCGCGAACCCAAGCGCTGAAAAATCATAGGGACTCGCGCGCATGTCGATCTCTCGGATTTCGCAGGCAAACGCAAACGCATCCGCCACCAACGCCGACGAGGAGTATGGCGCTAACTTATACGCCCATTTGTAGAGGTCCATGTTTGCGTGCAAACAAGCAGGTTGCTCATTGAGGACCGTGGAGGTTCGTTCCGGTTGCAGCCGGTTTAGCGGGCGGGCTTGCGGGGTAAAAAACCGGAATGCATCAAAATGACTGCACCGCACGAGCTGCGAACGGACCACATCGTCGGTGCCCGACTGCCCGAGCCGAAGCGGCCACTCCAGATGCCTCTGCGGGCCAGCCTCAAATACCATCGCCCACTCATGCAGACCGCTACAGCCGAAAAAGCCCGGCCGCGCTGCCGAGGCCTCCAACATTTCTAAGAGCCAATAGACAAAAGCCCGACGATCCGGTTTCAACGCATTGGGATCCGCGTAAACTCCCCCATCGGCATCCCGCCGATACCCTGCACGCTCGGCAAATACCTCGACGCCACGTCCCTTCAATGCCACACCGAGTCCCGGATGCCATCGCTTGAGCGCAGAAGGACGATACGAATAATACTCGAACAGAAAATCGTAAACCGGATGATTCTCTCCGTGCGATGTGCGGCGGTTCCTTGGCTCGATCCAGGCGTCCACGCGGGATTCATGCGCGCGCTGCAGTGGTATCCACTCCGTCGAATCGAGCACCAGCGCACGACTCGGGCATCCCATCTTTGATTGCATGGTGCGAACTCGAAAATCCCGTCTTATTGGGACTCTGGCACATCTTCAAAGATCATTCGAAAGCGCCCCTGAGCGTCGCGGTAAAATCCGCGCAAAAACACCTTTGCGTTTTCACCCATCTTCGCAATCCGACGTGAAAGATCCATCTCCTCCTCTCGCCATGCGGACGACAGGACATTCCCATCTTTGTCGAAAACTTCGTCCATCGGGCGCACCAGCCTCGCGTAGTCCTCATCGCTCATGCGGATCTTGTCGAGTTGCTTTGGATTCGAGACACCCACCCACCATGCGCCGTAGGAATCAGGTGCGTCCGGCAAGGTGATAAAAAGCCTCATGTCTCCTGCGTCGGCAACACCGCCCTTTCGCGGAATTGAATACAACGCCCGAAGTTCATCCCGTGATGTCAGATAGCCAGCTAAATATTGACGCAACATCTGATGCAACGCGCGGTTGTTTTTTCGCATGCCATAGACTCCCACCTCGACTGCCGCAGGGTCATCGGGATCGCCGTAAATATTCATCTCGATGTCCCCGTTGATCCGGAACGACTGATACGGGACGTTCTTAAAGTCCCCAGAATCGATCAAGGTAGCAGGGATCTGCTCGAAAGTCCTTATTTTATCGTGAAGCCTGAGGTCGTTAACGATCACACGCCACGGCGGCAGTGACCCCTTGCGCTGCATCGACGCAAAATACGCCACATCCTCCGCCTCGTCGCGAATCCGAACGATATCCTCCTTCGGAATTGTCACTTCCCGGTAAGCCTCCTGAATGGTGACGGAGGCACTTGTGTTTTCTACGATGATCCCTTTGACGGTCGTGCCATCTTTAAGAAACACGGTGTCCGGTGCCATCTCAGATTGCTCCGCAGACAACGGTGCGGACAAAACAGCACAGAGCCCGAGAAGAATTGAAAGCCGTCGAAGGGAATTCATGATTGCGGATGAACCGTAAGGCTGGCCATAACCTTTCACAACGTTTTATGAGAAGCAACTTCGCCCAGCTATTGCTCGCCATTTTAGCAGTCATGGTTTCCGGCTGCGTTCTCCCGCCCAAGCCACCCAGTTTGGAGTCGGTATCCACGAACAAGAAATTGCCAGCCGAAAAGAATTTCTGGTGGGGCACCTCGACTGCGACCTATCAGAACGAGGACCGCGGCGTCCCGAAGGACTCGCCCATGTATTTTAAAACCGACTGGGATCTCTTCGGCGAGGAAGGGTCTGCACCGGTCCGCGGCGAGGATGCCACCTTCTCATGGACTCACTTTGACAAAGACCTCGCCGCATTGAAAACACTCGGCGTCACGCACTACCGCTTCGGAGTCGAGTGGGCACGCGTTGAGCCTCAGCCCGGCGTCATCAATCAGGCTGCGCTAGACCGCTACGTCTCGATGGCCCGCAAATTGCGCGCTGCTGGCATCGAGCCGATCGTCACGCTCTGGCATTTTACTTTTCCCGGCTGGCTCTACGATAGCAAACAAAAGGCTCGATCGAACTTCCTCCACCCCGACATGCTCCCCGCTTGGCGCGCCCACGTCGAACGCGTTGTCACCGCAATGAAAGACGATGTGCGCATCTGGGTTCCCCAAAACGAACCGAACGGAGCACTCCAACTCGGCTACATCGCCGGACATTGGCCCCCGGGCTTACTCCTCCGTCCCCTCGCCTACAAGAAAGCCATGCGCGCCGGAGTCACTATGTTCCGCGATGCATCCGATATCATCCACCGCATGCGACCCAATGCCATCGTCATGGGTATTTACTCGCTCCCGCACTGGCGCAAAAACCGGATGCAAGACCCGACCTACCTCGTTTACAACATCGTCCAACGCCAAAACTTCGACCACCTCGACATGGTCGCCGACAAGATGGATATCATCGGGGTGAATTACTACTACTCGCAGGATGCAAGCATCACCCGATTCCTCAATCGAGATCACGGCGAACGCGGAGCAGACTACACCCAACTCGGATGGGAAATTCAGCCAGAGGGGCTCTACTCGACGCTCATGACAGTGCACAAAAGATACAATAAGCCTGTCGTCATTTCCGAAAACGGCCTTGGCACCGCGAGCGAACATAAAAAGATCCGCTACATCCGCGAACACGTCAACCAGATGCGCCGCGCCATGAATGACGGCGTCGATGTGCGAGGATACTTCCCGTGGACGCTGGTAGATAACTATGAATGGACCGAGGGATGGACCGCCAACTTCGGGGTTTCCTACTTTGATCCAAAAACGAAGGAACGAATCATCGAACCATCCGGCACTTGGTTCAGTAAACTCATCGAAGCCAACCCGAATCCATAACCGACAAATCTTCGTTCTGATTTCTCTTCCGCTTGCCAAAAGCGTTTAGCTGACTAAAACCATCCCTTATGAATCTCATCGACCTCATCATCTTCGCGCAAGCCGAAGGACCCGCCGCACCAAATCCACTCCTCCAGTTCCTTCCGCTGGTCTTCATCTTCGTCATCTTTTACTTCCTGCTCATCCGTCCGCAGCAAAAGCGCCAAAAAGAACACGTGAAGCTCATCTCGTCGGTGCAGTCGGGCGATGAGATTGTCACCAACGCAGGTATCCACGGCACGGTCACCAACGTCAAAGATAAGACCGTCATCGTCCGTGTGGCTGACAACGTGAAGATCGAATTCGACCGCTCCGCCATCGTCAGCATCAACCGCGACGGTACCGAAACGGTCGCAAAGGGCGTTTAAAATAGCCGTCAAGTCCGGAAAAATGTCGCGGTGCAGTATTGACACCCGATCAGTGACATGTTTCTCTCACCAGCTCGCTATTATCGAAGAGTCCCAATTCCTGAGTAGCTCAGTGGTAGAGTCCCGGCCAGCCGGGATTAACCGATGAGTGAAAGTGAACGACAGATAAAATTCCCAAGTAGCTCAGTGGTAGAGCGGTCGGCTGTTAACCGATTGGTCGTAGGTTCGAGTCCTACCTTGGGAGCCATTTTGACTATGTTTTGGACCTAGGCACTCCAAAATCCGGACGGAAAATTCTACCGCGCAGCCAGCCCCATTTCCATTCATCTTCCAGTTCGTGATTCCGCTGCATGTCAGGACAACCAATTCTCAACCTTGAGATCCGGCACCCGTGAGAATTCCCGGGTGTTGGCGGTGACAAGTTCCGCATGGATTGACAGCGCATGCCCGGCAATGAGCGTGTCGTAAGGGCCAATCCCTTGCCCCTTCCGCTCAAGATGGGAACGAATTTTCGCCGATTGAATCGAAGCCGGTTCATCGAAGGGAAGCACCGCGAATGGGGCCAGCACGTCTTCAAGGAATCGTTCATTCTTCTCGGGTTCACTACTTTTTTCCACCCCGACACGAAGTTCATAAACCGTGATCATGGAAATCCCGATGGATTTTGTCGGACGCTCCCGAACCCGCGCCATGATCAGCGGATTGCCACGCAGTAGAGCGATGAAAATGTTCGTATCCAAGAGGGTGCGGGTCACGGGAAAATATCCCCACGTTGATCAGGAGCCTCGGGTTGGTTGCGTTCAACCGCCTCCCACAATCCGGCCAATCCCTCAACTCCCCGATCGAATCGCACCCAAGCATCCTCCTCTGGGGTGATGACAAGACTCTTTCCTTTGCGCTCAATACGCGCCGTTTGACCCGGAAGCCGGAACTTCTTCGGCAGGCGGATCGCTTGGCTGTTCCCACTGGTGAAAATCTTAACCGTATCAACGTTCGCGGGTGCCATTTTCATATATACAGGAGGATATACAATAAGGCAACGTCGTCAAATGTGTTCCCTCAAAACTTTCGGTGAAAATCTGCGCCCGTCTGCGGAGAAAAAGATGAGGGCGCCGGGCGCTCATATTGACATATTGCAGCCCGAAACGAGTTGCTGTCGGATGCGTGCAAGCTGCGTCGAGCAGCAATCCTCACGTTTAACACCGACTGCGCCATCACGCGCCAGGTTCAAGTTCCAGTGTGAATAGCTCAATCGTTTCGGATGTACCCCGGAGTTGCACGCTGGCGACCGGTCGCAATGGGATGTCTGATGGTATTCCTGATGCTACTGTTCCACTAATCAGAATCTCGGTGTTGTAGTCCTTGTTGAGTGCTTCGATGCGGGAGGTTAGGTTTACCGCGTCGCCGATGGCGGTGTATTCCATGCGTTGTTCCGATCCGACATCACCGACCACGGCCAGCCCTGTATGGATCGCGATCCCGATGCGAAGATCGATGCCATGGTTCGACAGCATTTCCTCGCGCATCGACTCTTTGGCCTTGAGCATTCCAACGCCTGCAAGCACGGCCATTTCACGATGCTCAGGGTCATCCAGCGGGGCACCGAAGATCGCAAGAAAACCATCACCGAGAAACTTATCGAGCGTCCCACGATGGCCGAAAACCACCTCGATCATCTTTGTAAAGAACGTGTTCAAAAACCGGACCACATCCTCCGGCGGAAGCGTGGATGACAGCGCGGTGAAATTGCGAATGTCCACGATGCAGACGGTGATTTCACGACGTTTGCCGGTGAGCATCGAATGTCCATTTTGAGCGATGACCTGCTCCGCGATTTCGCGGGAGACATAGCGAGCAAGGGCGCCTTTCAACATTTCGCGTTCGCGCAGGGAAACGGCCATTTGGTTCACGGCTGTGGCGACCTCAGCAAATTCATCGTGCCCCCTCACCTCTGCGCGCGCATTCCAGTCACCGGTGCCAAGCCGTTGCAGCGTGCCGCGAACATTCATGAGCGGGCGGGTCGCTCGCGTAGCCAAAACGAACGCGAGTGCCCCCGCACTGACCAATGCGACAATCACCGATAAAATCCCAATCTGAAACAGCCGGTCTATTTTGGCGACAACATCCGACGCTGAGACATCCACACCGATCATGGCCACGATGTTTCCATTGGACGCCCGGATCGGAGCGTATGCACTCAACCAAACGCCGTAAGAGTCGGTGGTAAAGCTAGGCTCCGCATAGGCTTCACCAAGGCGGATCGGTTCCCCACCTGTGAATTCAACGACGTCTCCGACGGCAGATCGGTCTTCGGGTTTTTCTTCCGGATCAACAACGAATTCCCAAGATTGGTCGGGCTTTTGTCGTGTGGTGTAGACGAATCGCACGGCGACGTCGTCTCGGCGATTGACGTCCCGGATTGCGCGCAATTGACTTGCGATAGCTAGAAATGCGGGATCGTCCGCTGACGCGAGCGATCGATGGAGATCTCCATCGATTTGGGCGGCGCCGGTAGCAGCAATCGACAGCACCTGACTCCGCAGCGCATCAAAGAGGAGCGCGCGCGAGCCAAGAAAATAGACGGCGAGGACGAGCCCCCCCGTGAAACATGCCAGTGCGACGAACGAGAGGGTGAGTTTTGATCGGTACCGCATGGGTGGTCATCCTTGCGTTCCACTTTCGAGGAAGCGAACCCGTTGATCGAAGCGAGGGAACCGGATTGTGACGCTGACGCCCTTTTTCGGGGTCGACTCAATTCCGATTTCGCCGCCATGCGCGCGGATGATCCGCCTTACAATCAATAAACCGAGGCCATTGCCGCTGGATTTGGTCGTGAAATATGGCTGAAAGATACGCCCCATATCGTCAGCGGCGATGCCATCCCCGTTGTCCGTGAAGCTCACAAAGTAATGGGTTTCATCGGATCCAGTGCGGACGCGCAGAATGCCACCGGATTTCATCGCTTGGAAGCTGTTCCGAATCACATTGTAGAACGCCTGTTTGACTTGCTCGCGATCCAGTTCGACTGGGGGGAGCCGGTCATCCAGATCGAGTTCGACGAGGATATCGCGGTTATCGAACTCTGGCTTTAGGAATGCGATCGACTCGTGGACAATCGCGTTGAGTGATTCTGGCCGGGTGTCTAGTGCTTGCGGGCGGATGGCCCGAAGAAACTGTGTGATGATGTGGTCGAGGCGGGCTACCTCTTCGCGGGTGACGCGCAGGCTTTCCTCGAACTGCGGACGGGTTTTCGGTGGCAGTTTGCGGGCCCGTCGCTCCAATAATTGGAGGTGGATGTTCAGCGAGTTAAGAGGGTTTCCGATTTCGTGGGCGACGCCGGCTGCGAGCAGCGTGAGCGCAGAGAACCGTTCGGACTCGATGGTCTCCTCGGTCGATTTCCGGCTTTCCGTCGCATCGCGCAAGATCACAGCGTGCCCTTCGGTCGCGTCACCATCATCGCTCTTCAACGGCACCACATAGAAATTGAGGATTCGATTCTCCGGATAAAAGACCTCGAGATCCCTATTGATGGTGCTTCCGGATGCGGTGACGGCCTCCAAGTTCAGTCCCCGAACCACCTCGTTGAGCGGTCTCCCGAGACTGGCGTCCGACTGAATGCCGAAGAACCCGCATGCCGCGCGGTTCAGGTAAATGACGCGCCCGATGGGATCTGTAACGATGACACCCTCGAGAATTGCGTTGAAGATCGTCTCGAGGAATCCCTTTTCCCGAGCCAACTCCACCAGATACGACTGAACGTCGGCAGGTTGGACGACGTTGATCCGGCCGATCAATTTGTCCAGAAATCCACGCTTCATGTCGGGGCGTCTTCTCTCCACTGCACGGCTTGGTCTTCAGCGGCAAACCGGATGAATCCACGTCCGCCAGGTTTTCCATTCCCCGAAACTCCGTGTCCTCCGAACGGGAGCGTCGATGGGGAGAACGTGGTGGGTAGATTCCGGTAGAGGTTTCCAACATCGAGTTCGTCGCCCACGCGTGCGAACCGTGCGGGGTCGGCGGTGAAAATCGAAGCCGTTAGACCAAAGGGCGTCGTGTTATGCAGAGCCACGGCGTCGGTGTCATCGGAAAATGGCAGTATCGCAGCAACCGGGCAAAATGCTTCATCCATTTGAAGCGGCGAAGCCACAAACGACTCACGGTCCGAGCATACCACGAGGGCCGGAAGCACGTAGTATCCGGGACGCTTGTCCACATGATCCAAAACAACGCCCGGAAGCACCCAGTCGCCAACCGGTAGTGCGGAAAGACGCCGGTATCGATCGACGGCTGCTTTTGAAATCAATGGGCCAAGTTTGCATTCTCCGGAGACCGGATAGGACGGCTGATACATTCTAAGACGCTCAACCAATGCGTCAGTGAGCGCATCGACGATTGAGGTATGCACCAGTATCCGGCTGGTTGCATTGCAGCGTTGTCCGGCGGTGAGGCAGATCGACTCAGCAATAGCAGTCGCCGCTGCATCGACATCCGCGTCGGCGAGCACAACGGATGCATTTTTGCCCCCGAGTTCCAAGGCGAGCGACTTCGAAAAATCCTCAGCTAACATTTGAGAAATGGCTCGGCCCGCTGGGATCGAGCCCGTGAAACAAACCGCTCGCACGGCGTTGTGGGAACACAACTCCTTGCTGGTTTCTGTCCAGCCTTGGACCAACTGAAATGTTCCAGACGGCAGCGCTGACTGCATAAGTTCCGCATAACGCTGCGCGGTCGCCGCCGCCATGGGAGAGGGCTTAAAGAGGACGGAATTTCCTGCGAGGAGATAAGCGACCGCCGCCCCATGGCCGAGATGAATCGGAAAATTGAACGGCGCAATAACCGCAGCCGGCCCACGTGGGCGGCGGCGAATCAACGCCGGATGTGGACCATCCGTCACCCGCTCATCAGCCACATATCGTTCGGCATCAGCAACGGCGAGGTCGATTTTAGCAACAACCGCACCGAGCTCTCCGCGTGCTTCGGTGAGCGGCTTGCCCGTTTCCAGACTGATGCTCGCGGCGAGTTCCTCCGCATGCGCTTTAAGCGCAATCTGCGCGTCTCGAAGCCTTAGGATGCGCTCCGAAAGCGGAACCCGTTTCCATGAATCAAAACCCTGCGATGCCAGCGAGACCTTCTCGTTGACATCGGAGCGGACGACCTCGGGCAATGTCTCGCGTGTATCGCCAGGACAGTGATTTTGCCATGCCTGAGGATCGCCCGACATCGTCTTATCAGGCCTCGAGCAATTGACGGAGAACGAACGGCAGGATACCGCCGTGGCGGAAGTAATCGACTTCGATCGGTGTGTCGATGCGGAGTTTGACGCTTTGCTCGGCGACAGAGCCGTCCGTGCGGTGGATTCGCAGCGTGACGTCCTGCATTGGAACGATGTCATCGGAGAGTCCAACGACGTCGAATGTTTCCGTGCCATCGAGTCCGAGTGTTTGCGCGGTCACACCATCCGGAAACTGGAGCGGGAGCACGCCCATGCCGCAGAGGTTGCTCCGGTGAATCCGCTCGAAGCTTTGTGCAACGACCGCTTTCACTCCAAGCAGATTAGTGCCCTTGGCTGCCCAGTCGCGACTGGAGCCGGTGCCGTACTCCTGACCCGCAAAGATGATGAGCGGCACTCCGTCCGCCTTGTAGGCCATACATGCGTCGTAGATGAACGTCGGCTTACCTTGCGTGGATTGGATATCCTTGTCTGGAGCAGGCACATCCTGCTCGCCGAAATAAAGGGTGTATCCGCCCTCCACGCCGGGAACCATGAGGTTTTTGATTCGGACATTCGCGAATGTGCCGCGAGTCATCACTCGGTCATTGCCGCGGCGGGAGCCGTAGCTGTTGAAGTCATCCGTTGACACTCCATTTTCAAGCAGGAATTTTCCGGCAGGGCTTGTCTTTTTGATCGCGCCCGCCGGGCTGATGTGGTCGGTCGTAACGGAATCCCCGAAGATCCCGAGCGGCCGCGCCCCGTGGAGGTCGCCGATGGTGCCGGTGCTCATGCCGAAACCGGTAAAAAATGGTGGCTCTTGGATGTAAGTCGAGTCGCGATTCCATTCGTAAACGTGTCCCGTCGATGATGGAATTTGATTCCACTTTGGATTTTGCTCGGCGAAGTCGGTGTAGAGTTTTCTGTACACTTCAGGTTTAAGTGCAGACGACATGGCGGCCCGGATTTCGTCCAGCGAGGGCCAGATGTCCTTCAGGTAAACGTCTTGGCCGTCCGAGCCTTTGCCGATGGGATCTTTGGTAAGGTCGATGTCCACGGTGCCAGCGAGCGCGAACGCGACGACGAGTGGCGGTGACATGAGGAAGTTCGCGCGGATGTTTTGATGCACGCGGGCTTCGAAGTTGCGATTTCCGGAAAGCACGCTGGCGGCGACGAGGTCGTTTTTGAGGATGGCATCCTCGAGCGCCGGGTGAAGCGGGCCGGAATTTCCGATGCAGGTCGTGCATCCGTAGCCGACGGTCTGGAATCCGAGCTTATCAAAATACGGCTGGAGTCCGGTTTTTTCGAGGTAGTCGGTGACGACGCGGGATCCCGGTCCGAGAGAGGTTTTGACCGCCGGATTGACGGTGAGGCCGCGTTCGACAGCCTTTTTTGCCAACAGGGCAGCGCCGAGCATGACGCTTGGGTTGCTGGTGTTCGTGCAGCTCGTGATCGCAGCGATCAGGACACTCCCGTTGCCGATTTGCGTGTCTGCCGTGCGGTAAGGAGAAGGAAATGACGGGAGCTTCGTGTCGGGGGTAGGTCGGTTCGTGACCAGTTCCGCCTCATTGCGTGGGAGCCCTTCCGTGATGTGATTTCCATTCGAATCAGTCGATGGGAGTTCATCGTCGACCCCACCCGAGCCTTCGATTCGGACTGGCACTTTGAGTGCGAGGTCAGTCGATGCTTTTCCATAACCGCCGGTAGCAACCGGTTTTTCGATGAGCGATTCGAAGGTGGATTTGAGCGCATCCAGATTGATTCGATCCTGAGGGCGTTTAGGCCCCGCGACGCCGGGCACAATTGTGCCTAGATCGAGAGAGAGTTCAACCGAGTAGTCCACTTCGCCGACGCGAGGGATTCCCCACATCCCTTGGGCTTTGTAATAAGCCTCGAGTGTGACGCAGAGTTCCTCGCTGCGCCCGGTGCCGCGCAGGTAGGCAAGTGTTTCCTCGTCCACGCCGAAGAACCCCATGGTCGCGCCGTATTCGGGAGCCATGTTTGCGATGGTGGCGCGGTCAGTGACCCCGAGCGCGGCGGCACCCTCACCGAAGAATTCGACAAATTTTCCGACCACCTTTTGGGCACGCAGCATTTCTGTAACGCGCAAGACGAGGTCCGTTGCGGTGACACCCTCGCACAGAGTGCCGGTGAGGTTCACGCCGACGACTTCCGGAGTGAGGAAATAGACCGGCTGACCGAGCATGCCGGCCTCGGCTTCGATTCCGCCCACGCCCCAGCCGACCACACCAAGGCCGTTGATCATGGTAGTATGTGAGTCGGTGCCGACGAGCGTGTCTGGATAAAACAACTCGCCGTCTTTGCTTAGAATCCCCTTTGCGAGGTACTCTAGGTTTACCTGGTGGACAATGCCGATGCCTGGCGGCACGACGCCGAACGTCTCAAATGCTTGTTGCCCCCATTTTAGGAATTCGTAGCGCTCGCGGTTTCGCGAAAACTCCATTTCGAGATTCATCTGGAGTGCGTTTGCGGAGCCAAAGAAGTCCACTTGCACGGAGTGATCGACGACGAGGTCGACTGGCACGAGAGGCTCAATGATCTTCGGATCGCGTCCGAGCAGCGACACCGCGCTACGCATCGCCGCGAGGTCGACGAGCAACGGCACGCCTGTAAAATCCTGCAATACCACACGGGCGACGACAAACGGGATTTCCACTTGAGCCGGGGACTTTGCATTCCAATTTGCCAGTGCTTTGACGTCGTCCGGGTTGACCTTGATGCCATCGCAATTCCGCAGCACAGATTCCAGCACGATGCGGATGCTGATTGGCAATCGTGAGATCGGCCCCACGCCTTGCTCCTCCAGTGCGGGAAGCGAATAGAACTTCCCGGTTTTCCCTTGATAACCCTCGAACGACCGTAGTGACTGAAATGCATCTGGCATAGCCCATAACATACCATTGGATGCGGATTATCCCGCAAGCAGAAATCGGGGTTAGGCGGGTCCAATGGCGGAATAAAATTGAGCGCAACCCGAGATTGCGGTTCTTTTGGTCAAATGACACCGCCCGACTCGCCTCAGCCACCAATTCAGATCACACCGCAACTTCTGAAAATGGTGATTTTGGTGCTACTCATGTTGGCCTTCCCGCTGACTATTGCATCATGGTTTTTGGTGATGCATTTTCGAGAGGCTCGCCAGACAGTTGTCGCGCCGGAGCCACCTCGAGTCATCGATGATTCAGCTCTAAGAAATTCATTCGAATCCGTGGCCGCAAACGCATGGTCGGACGTCGCAGCACCGCTGGATGCGGGATCGTCAGATCGCATCGAGGCTTTGATCGAAGCCGATGACACCGCCGCGAGACAGGCGCAGATTGCCGCCGAAGTGACCAAAACCGGCGGGACAGCGGTGATTTTTCCGAGTGATGAGAACGAGACGTATCGGATTCTGGCCACGCTGCCGATGGATAGGGCCGGCAAGTTTCTCACCGACCTCACCGGCTCGGCTCCAACATTGGAAGCAGGCGGGCAATCTGTGTTAGTTGAGATCCGCGTTTCCAAACCGGCGGAACCATGACGCTAGTTTGTTTTGCGCTGCCGTTCGAGAGTGCGGAATTCGAAAAACGGGTGCGGTCTTCGGACTCGGTTCGGATCATTCACACCGGCATGGGCAGTAATGCCGCAGAGGCGAGTTTGCGGGCGGCGGTTTTGCGATACAATCCAACACGAATCATTCTCTCCGGATTTGCCGGCGCATTGAATCCGGAGTGGAAGGCTGGCGATCTAATGATCGCCCTCAATCTGAGTTCCAGTGCGTGGGTTGACCAAATCGTGCAGTCAAGACGGGCAGACGGAATGAGGATCGGTGATCTCTTTACTGCCAGCGAGGTAGTTCCTTCCCCATCCGAAAAAGCAGACCTTCGTAAGCGCACGGGCGCAGATGCTGTGGATATGGAATCCGCCGCGCTGCACAAGGTGGCAATCGAGGCTGGACTTCCGGTTTTGGCCATTCGCTCGATCAGCGATGATGCTGGTTCGGATTTGGTCGTGCCTTCCGATATTCTGCTAGCGGCCGCAGGGGCAGGAGCGGTTGGGACCGCTCGACTGATCCTGTGGGTAATCTGTCGCCCATCTAAATGGATGCCGTTTTACCGGTTTGTCCGCGACTCCAAGAATGCTCAATCGGCACTAACGCGGGTGGCCGACTTGCTGTAGGCTAAAGCGACGCGTCGACCAATTGCCTCAGGTCACCGGTGATGTGACCGTCGTAGAGCGCTTTTCCAATGATTGCGCCGTAGAGGTTTGGCATTTTCGCAAGCGTTCGCACGTCTTCGGGACTTGAAACTCCGCCGCTGGCGATCAGGTTGCACGACAGCGAGGCAAGGAGGTTTTCCAATGCGGAAAAGTTCGGCCCTTGGAGCATGCCGTCCGTCGCAATGTCGGTATAGATGACCGTTCCAGCACCCGCTGCCTCGGCCGCCTTGGCGAGTTCCTCAGCGGGCTGCGAGGTGGTTTCGGTCCATCCCTTAACGGCTACTAATCCATCCCGAGCGTCGATACCCACTGCGATCCGATCTCCACCGAATTTCGCGCACATTTTCCCAATGAATTCCGGTTCTTGACTTGCTTTGGTGCCGAGGATGACACGTGAAACACCCGCATCGAGAGCAGCACGGATCGCGTCTTCACTGCGGATGCCACCACCGAGTTGGCAGGGTACAGTCACCGTTTTGCAAATCTCGGCTACGGATCTCAGGTTAGACGAAACGCCCGAAAATGCTGCGTCGAGGTCAACGATGTGAATCCAGTCGCCGCCCTCGTCCTGCCACTTTTTTGCGAATGCCGCCGGGTCATTGGAGTAGACCGTTTTTTCATTTATCTCACCTCGTCGCAGGCGGACAACTTCGCCGCCCATCAAATCAATCGCAGGAAACAACAACATAGCTGGTATCAAATAGACTTCAGAAAGTTAGACAAAATCGCGAGCCCCGTGCCTTGGCTTTTTTCCGGATGGTATTGCGTCGCATGGATACGACCGCAGCAGATGCTCGCAGCAAACGGCTCGATGTAATCACAAGTCGCAGAAATTAGCGTGGGATCGGCAGGCGCTGGATAGTACGAGTGAACAAAATAGACGCTCGGCGGCTGGCTGATTCCTTTGTAGAGGCCAGTGTCAGGAGTCCGCACATCCAGTTCGTGCCATCCCATGTGCGGGATCTTTTCGATTCCGGATCGGAACCGCTTCACCGTGCCCGCAAAAACACCAAGTCCGGAAACGCCAGGATTTTCCTCTGACGATTCAAAAAGCAGTTGGTATCCGAGGCAAATCCCCAGATACGGACGGTCAGCGGCGATCCAAGATTTGATCGGCTCCCAAAGCCCGGTATTGGCAAGGTTACGCGCACAGTCGCCAAATGCGCCCACTCCCGGCACGACGACGGCGTCGGCACCGCTTAAGCCATCTTCATTCGATGTAAGGATTGCCTCGGCACCGCACGCTTCCAGCGCTTTTTGCACACTACGGAGATTTCCGCTTCCGTAATCAATGAGCGCGATCTTCATCTACAGCACGCCCTTCGTGCTGGGAATGCCATCCACACGAGGGTCCAAGCGTGTCGCTGCATCCAGCGCACGGGCGAGCGATTTAAAAACTGCCTCCGCCATGTGATGCGCGTCCCGCCCATACAGGACCTCGACATGCGCGTTGCATGCGGCATGAACGGCAAACCCGCGCAAAAACTCCTCCACGAGTTGGAACGGAAAAAGTCCGATTGCTTCCACTCCGCCGGGTGCCCGATACGCAAGATACGGACGACCGCTAAGGTCCACGACGGTGCGCGCCAGCGTTTCATCCATCGGAACGTATGCCGTGCCGTAGCGGGTGATGCCTGCCTTGCTTCCAAGTGCCTTTGTGAATGCCTGTCCAAGCGCGATGCCGGTGTCTTCGACCGTGTGGTGAAAATCCACTTCGATGTCCCCGTCCACCTGCAACGACAAATCGAACAGCCCGTGCTTCGTGAAAAGCACGAGCATGTGGTCAAAAAACGGGATGCCCGTTTGCACAAGGGCACTCCCCTTCCCGTCCACATTGAGTTCGAGCTTAATGCGAGTCTCGGCGGTGTTTCTTTCGATTGCTGCGATGCGTGACATAAGGGACCATACTATCGCAGGAGGTAAAACGATCGGCAAACATCTTTCTGATCAACGATCAGAGCCCGATCGTGCCGCCTGCGGGTGCCGGGGATGGTGAGGGAGTTGGCGCGGCCGGGGAGTTCGCTGTTTTCGGCGCTTCGGCTGGAACTGAAGTTGAAGTCGTTGCGTTTGTGCTGATTTGGGCCTTCAACCGCGCCAGCCCTTCAAATTGAGGCCATTTGCTTTCCAGGTTAGCCAGAGCGGCCTTTGCGGTTTCCAAGTCGGACTCAGCAACCGCCTTGATAGCATCCTTTGCTGCAACGACCTTTGCTTCGATCGAAGCCGACTCCGGAAGGAGAAGGTCTTTCTTGACCTCTGTAACTGCGGTTTTCATCAGTTTCAGTCCATTTGCATCGATAGACGAAATGGGAAAAAACTTCCTCCCCGCGGCGGTGGCTTGCTCTGCAACGCGCTTCAAACGTGCATCCTCAGCCTCCATCGCCGCACGGACACGTTCACGATCCGCCTGTGCGGTGAGTTCGATAGACCGCGCCCGCTCTGCCAGCTTCGTTTCGAGATTCGCCAATTCGAACGTTAGGCGACGATCCAATTCAGCAGCGGCCGTTTTTGCAGCCGCAACTGCATCGGCGAACGCGATGGCGTGCGGATAAGATTTTTTCATTTCGCCGAAGAGATTGAGCGCGGCGACTGGATTTCCGTCGGATGTGGCTCGCGCGATGGCATCGGCGACTGCCCTGGCTTCGATCTGGTATTTTTCCGCAACATAACGTTCGGCAGAGATCCATTCATCATCAATCTTGACCTCTCCCGCCGCCAAACGCGCCTCGAGTGCTTTGATTTGAGCGAGGAGCCCACGCGCATCGGCTAAGTGCGCAGAGTTCGGATGGGTCGCAATAAACGCCTCGATCTCCAACCGGATTTTTTCGAGTCCACTGCTATCCAATATCGTTTTCGGCACCTCCAACGCAGTCAACGCGACATATGCTTTTTGGTCTTTTGTTTGACGGTCCATCGCTTCGATATCGGTCTTGGCAATCACGCGCGTGTCGATGATGGACGCCGAAAACGGCACCTCGATCGTGACTGAATCCTGGGTCTCCGAGGTGACGGTACCTTCGATCGTTTCGCCAGATTTCAGTTCAATCGTGTCTGCGAATGCAGACGTCACCGTGACCGATAGGAAGGCAATGAAGGTGTTTCGGATCATAATCACCGTAACATTAGACAGTTAGCAGATCGTGTAAATCCTCGAATGCCAGAAGATTTACCATCCGCGCTCAACGATGGCATCGAGGTGCCGCGAGATGGCGTCCGGCCGCGGCGGCGGCGTTTCGATGACATCAGCCTCGTCAATCGCAGTGGATGTCACTTCGTCTGCTTCGCTGATCTTGGTCGTCTCAACCCAGTCAATAAACGACTCAACTTCTGAATTGTGGCTTCGTAAGCCCGCTCGCACCTCCTCTGCCGAGGCGACCCGTTTGTCCACACGCCGCTTGGGTTTAGCAATGAGATCGCGAACGATTTGCATGTAGTCCCGCACCAACGATTGGAACATCGGGTGCGCACGCAGGGAGAGTCGCAGAAACTCCTCATTGAGTTGATTCAAAATAAATCGTCCATTCTGACTGCGCGCGATGCTTTCAAGAGCGTATGGTCCGGACATTGCTGCGACCTCAGGGTTCTTCGGGTCCGGGAGTGCTTTGATTTCCAAGATACGATCCAGTTCCTTGCCGGTTTCCCGGCTGGATAGCAGATCCGCCCGGTTGGCAGCCGACTCTTTCGCAATCGCGAGCAGCCAACGGCGCCCGAGCGTACTTTTATCCCCAGCAAGTGACGGGAACATCGACGCGATTTCCTCAATGGTTGCCGGATTTCTTCGCGTCTTGCTAATGTAATTTTTGAGACCTTCCGCGCCGTCTGGCAATTGCATGAGTGCATCAAAAAGCGCGATCGCTTGAGCGCGGTAGAGAAGACGTGAGGTCGAGTCCAAGCTCGCGGGGCGCAGGCGAAGAAAATCACGCAGCTCCGGGGGGGATTCTGACGCGAGGAGAGAGGAAAACACAGCAGGCTTTACTGCTTTGGATCGAATATTCGTCTGTCCGAACACGGCTTCAACGATCCAATCCGGCGGCAACTGAAATGCCTTCCCGGCCTTGATGCTTGTATCGCGGTAGGCGATTTCCAACAGCATGGCGCGGATGACTTCCAGCGAGAACTGAGGGGTTTCGATGAACGCCGGATCGAAAACATCCAACTGAATTCGCATCGTATCTCCTTCGCTTTGAAGGAAGCTGACCCCGAACGCGTCGGGAGTTCGTTGTCTTGCTGGACGCTCCGCTTCGAGATTGACCAAGATCGGCATTTTCCAAGCGTCCTTCATTCGCAGCGTTTCGTTGAAGCCGCTTTTTAAGTCGTCTAGACTCCGGGCGACCTTCATGCGTGGAGCGGATTCCTCGGAGAATACAATGAATTGTCCGCTCTGGCTGACAGTGCGCCCGGATTTCGGTGGGGTTGCCGCATCCGGTTCGGCGGCAAAACCACCACCGGTGCATGCACAGATGATGCATGCAAACAAGGCGGCTATTCGTGGCCTAGGGAACTTCATATCAAGCTGACAAGTTTCGACGCATCAGAAGCCAACAGCAAGTGCATCCGGAGAGAGTTGAATCGATTTCGATTCACTCAGAATAGCAAGTTCACTCGCAAATGGCCCGGTCAACTCTGCAAGACCAGGACTAAGCTTCAGGACTACGGCGCCAGGCAGCGGCAAGCGCCCGATCGAACCGGTTTCCATTTTCAGGGAGTATCCGTCCGGCCCTTTTTCCACAGCGACCTGCACTCTGGAGAAAATAGCGAAATCGAAAATCTTCCGTTCCATGACGACCTCGCATCGGTTCTCGTCAAGCGCAACGATGTAGCACCGCACAAGGCTGACTGGCACAATTCGCAAGCCCTCGATCACAGCACTTTCGACACGGTCAGATATCGATCCGTTCACCAACGTCCACGGAATCTGAGTCAACACGCCGGGTTCCGCATTGGCGCGAGCCTGGAGAAGTTCGGACATCAAACGGTCCGCCGGCACTCCACCAACTGCTCCAGGACTTGTTGGCAAATCCGGTGGCAACCAGGCCAAAACCATCACAGCCACAAGGCCTCCGAAAGCCGCAATTCGAATGGTAGCGCCGAGCCATCCATTCGGTGCTCTGCGTCGTTTCCCCGATCCTTCCATAGACGCAATTCCTCCTATCGCTTGCGGATGTTACTTCTTTGGTTTTTTGTCGCTGCTGGCAGGCTTGGCCTCCGCAGGTTTCGTGTCCGCCTTTTTCTCTGCCGAAGATGCGGTGTCCTTGCTGGCGGATTGCTTGTATCCCTCGCTACGGTAATCGGTGATATAAAATCCAGATCCCTTAAAAATCAATCCGGCCCCTGCGCCTAGAAGACGCTTCACAGGCCCCTTGCCCCACTTTTTCATCCGACACAGGGCCTCTGGACAAACTTTGAAAGCGTCATCTTTCATGGATTGAAAAGTCTCAAACTGCTTCTTGCACTTGGTGCACTCGTATTCGTATGTCGGCATAGGCTTGTGATTGATCAATACCAGAATATCACCTCTCCGCAATACACCAACTTGGGGATCTCCATTTCCGCTCGCTGGGCTTGACGTCCCGATCTTGCACAGCGATATGGTTCTGAATCATGAGCCGAGCAATCTCCGTTCCTTTAAGCAGCAGGGTCGCGTTTCGATCCGTGGCATTGGTCGCATCACTCGTGATGTTGGGTGGCTGCTCGACTCCGCCTCGGGTGGCCCCGGCGCCTGAATCCCGCGCCGACTCTTATTCGACGCGGTTCCTTGGCTCGGATGGTCGCATCATCTCGCGCCCGTCTTCGCTAGCTGCCGCAAAATTAGCGGAAGAGCAGTCGTGGTGGGCGGGTGATGGCGTGAACGGAGCTCCCTCGATCGAGATCAATCTCACTACACAAAAAGCACGGTTCTTCAAAGGCGGGCAGTTGGTTGGCGAAGCACCCGTTTCAACGGGTCGGGAGGGGTATAGCACTCCAGCAGGAAATTTTCGCGTGATCCAGAAGAGCCAGCACCACCGGTCAAATCTCTATGGAAACTACGTCGATGCAGCCGGAAACATCGTCGTTGCCAATGTCGGCGTGCGCCAGGACGCCAAACCATCGGGAGCAAAATTTCAGGGGGCCGAAATGCCATACTTCATGCGGATTCATGGCGCTGTCGGTTTACACGCCGGGTTTCTTCCGGGCTTTGCGGACTCACACGGGTGCATTCGTTTACCCGAAAAAATGGCGGCTATTTACTTCGCGCATGCTGAGCACGGGACACCGGTGCGCGTCATCTATTAGGCCCAGCTTTTGTTAATCGGTCGGGGTGCCGCGCGCTGCATCAGGTTAGCCGGAAGCACTGTGTCCGAGCGATACAAACTCGGCGAGTATGCATCGAGCGCGACTCTCGCAGCGGCTTGCAATTCGTCCCACCGCGGCGCATGGGCGTCGGGAGCGTGAACAATATGACGGAGCAGACTTCGCCACTCCAACATCGCACGTTCGATATCGCCGCTTCGGATTTCCGGGGCGTCAGTTTTGAACCCGTGCATCCCATGGGACCGAAATCGCGCAAGGGCCTCTGCCGTACCCTCGCCGTAACCCGGACATAATCCAGCTTCCAGATACCCGGTATGATCCACATGGCCGTAGGCCGTGCGTGCAGCAAAGGCAAGGCGGTCACTTGGACCACCAGCCAATTCTTGAGAACGATATCCACCACGAATGTTTGCCAAGTGAATCACCATCTCAGCCACGGGATACGATTCATCTTCGAGTGCAGCCGCGATCATTAACCCCTCACCATTCTGAAATCGGCTGAAGACTCGTCCTCGAGCAGTGGGCGCGCCATCCTCGTCAACTAGCGCAAGTTTGCGCCACGCATAGGCTGCCGAGCCCGTCCGGGGGCGTATCCGTTCCGCTCCCTCGGTCTCCGCTCGATACTCGGTATCGCGACGAATCGTTGCACGTCGGGTCGGTGGATTGAGCAACGCGTGCCCGGACGGATCTACGCGCACTGCGACCATGTGATCCGAGAGAGAAAGGCGCATGGAGACCTCTGGACCTCGGGTGACAAGGCCTATCGCTTTCGCAGGCGAGACGTAATCCGTGAGCAGCGGTAGCACGGTCGCTAGAAACTCATCGTGCGAGAAACACTCGTCTGGTTTCAACTTCAGATGCTTTCGAAGCCACGGATGCGGGATGAGATTTGCAGCGTCCGAGATCCGCGCTACGGCCAGTTCCTTACCATAGAAAAACCGACCGTCCGGCTGCGAGATTTTACAGAGCCTTCCGACGCTCAACGGATCTACAACCGCAGCAATCCGGAGTGCCGGTCGCCAAACTTCTTTGTAGAGTGACACCGCATCCGCAAGCTGAGCCATGGAAACCGTGCTCTCACGCATCGGTCGCCACTGCATGGAAAAGTCGATGTATTCCTGTTGGGTTGGATCGAAGTGACTCGACGAACGCTCGGTCGATTCCGTGGCGTCATCGCGGGACTCGATTCCGAGTTCGATGGATTGGCGGCTAAACAATTGCGTGCAGATCGAGGCCGCAGCTGCAAACGGCTGCCGCCCATGGTCTGCAGCCTCTTCCATGACTCGCAAGAGCGTCGGCCAATCGATTTCATTCACCCGCCGGATTTGCCTTGGAGCAGCATCAAGCAATCGTGGGCTCTGCGGCGCAACTAATACCACCCCTTTGCTATCGATCCCTCTCCGACCCGCTCGACCAAACATTTGCAAAAGCTCGTCTGGACGGACTTCGCGCTGATACGGACCGTCTTGATAGCGAGTGTCAGCAACAAAAACCGATCTCACCGAGAAGTTCACTCCGGCTGCAAGTCCGGCGGTAGCGACGATCACATCCAAATGTCCGTTTTTTGCAAGCGGCTCGACCCATCCGGCGCGAACATCAGACGACAAACCGCTGTGGTGAAACGCAACTCGCCGACGAACCATCTTAGCAAGCTCTTTCCCGAGGACCTGCTCCGCATTCGCGGGTATCATCAATGGCTGCTGCTCTGGTAACCCGTCGGCGATCCGTTTGGCGATGCGCTCGGCATCCGCACGCCGCGGCGCGAATACAAGCAATGGAGCCAGGTTTGCCAAGCGGACTCCCATGGCAAGCCGTGGCCAAAACCCAGTGATCGAGTCCATGACTCGCGGAAGATGCTCGATAGGAAAATCGTCCAACGGCACCGGGCGCTGATCCACCCGAACCACCTCCACGTCACGCCCGAGATGTCTCAGCCATGTGGCTATGTCAGCGGAGTTCCGCACGCTCCCACTCAAAAGCAAAACTCGGCACCCCACTGGAAGCAACGCAAGAGCCAGCTCGTAGTTCAGACCTCGCTTGGGGTCTGCGATCAACTGGTATTCGTCCATCACAAGCAGCGACGGCGCGCCGCCTGACAAGATCCGCTCCCTTTGAGTTTCGAGCGTCGCGACCAACACAGGTGCCGTGACATTTTCTGCACGATCTCCTGTTGCCAGACCGACATTCCACCCGCGCGCACGCCACTCACGAAATTTATCGTTCGCGAGCGCCCGTGTCGGAACCGTGAATACCATTTGCCCCCGCCGCACGCTAGAAACCGACTCGACAAACAACTCGAACACTCGCGTCTTCCCCGCCCCAGTCGGAGCATCAACAATCACATCTTTTCCCGATGCCAACATGCGAGCAGCGTTTTGTTGCCACAAATCTGGCAGATCCAACGGCAGCAAAAGTCCATCCATCATGCTGTTCAATGGAACGCCAAACACCACGCCCCGTCAACGCGCTGCGCGAGGCGCGCCACTAGGAGTGAAAGCGCACGCTCAATCTTTAGAGCAAGCCGGCGACGAGGAAGCCACCAGCGATACAAACCGCCGCGCCCACAGACCGGAAGACCACCTGCAACGAAAGACGATTCATGAGCGAGCCGATTCCAACACCGCACAGCATCAAGAGTGACGCAGAAATCAGGAATCCAGCACCGTAGGCAACGCCGGAAGTGGCAAATGGCATCTCGCTGCCGTGAGCAACCCCATGAAAAATGGCAAACGCACTGACCAAAACCGCTGCTACCCAAATCGGGACTTTTGCAACAGCCGCAATGAGCAATCCGAGCATCATCACGGACACAGCAATTCCCGGCTCAATGGCCGGAAACGCGTAACCGGTCATCCCGATCGCACCACCCAGACCCATAGCTAAAACGAATGTCGTCGGAATGGCCCAGACCGCACGTCGACCCAACATCGCAGCCCAAACCCCGACTGCAAGCATTGCAAGTATGTGATCTAAACCGCTGATCGGATGCTGCAAGCCGTGGATAAAGCCACCTGCAGAACCATGTCCGGCATGTGCGAAGATGAGCGTGTGTACGATATCGGATGTCATAACGAAAAACGTTTGTTCGCACTCTCGACAAAATGTCGAATCAGTCAGCGCCCATTATCATATTCGGCGGCGCGACAATGTCTCGAAAAAATTTCGGCTCAGAGCCGTAGGCGGCGTAAGCATTTGCAGGCGGACGGATCATCGGGCTTGACCCGAAAACAATATAGCCGCGAGTCGCGGCCGACTTCACCCCGGCGTTGCAAGTCCTACGTTCTACGGTGTCAGCCTCAGGCGTTGTTGTGTCGACTTCGGCTTTTGCAAAAGTGCGACAAGTTTCACCACCGCAAACAGAACCAAGGCTGTGGGAGTCAATGCCCAAAGCAACCGACAAACAGTAATTACGACAGCACGGAGCGGTATGCGGTGCAGGAGGTAGCCACCCGCGAGTGCGATAAGCATCGCTCCGGTCGGCGCCCTTCGGATTCGACCTTCGCAACGGTGATGGCGTTGACGGATGCCCTCAGCCGCCTTTGTTAAGAACGTGCTCAAGCTCTCCTCCACAGAAAGTGCGGCGTTTGATGGGGGCGATGACTCACTCATGGGTTACCAAAATTTCAGTCTGTTGCTCATGCGCTCGATTGTGTCCAAAAGCACCCTTCCGTTGCGGGCAGAGTTCAAACGACGTGCACGATCTGTCACGTTCTCCACCTGATCTTTAGCCGATCCGTATCCGGCTTGAACGTGCCTAGCCACCGGAGCGGTCACGCTGAGGATTGCGTCGCGCACTGCAATCAGAGGCTCGTCCGCATGACAGGAATTCGGTTTTGAGTTCACGCGGGTAGCAAATAGGTAACCGATTGCTGCGCCAAATGCGACCGCCCCAAGGACGACGCGGACCGGTTTCCGGCTCACGTAGTCTTTGGAACGCGAAAGCACGTCATCGGCTTTCAACGCAGCCGTTTGATACAGGTCCTTTCCCGCTTCTACCGCCCTGCTCGCGGCATCGCTGACATCAGTCGCCACGTTTTCAATCACGCCATTGACGGATCCAAAAGCAGTCGTAGCGCTCTTGGCTGCTTCTTCTGCTGCGTCGGTGGCTATGCGGGCGACTTCTCTCACCGCTTCTGGAAGTCGGGCAGGTGTAGGGTCGAATCGGGTTTCTGGACTCATAGCATTTGTAAGGTTGGGTTCATGCCCCACGGCGAAAGCCACCTGTGAGGAGCAGGATCAAGGCGACCACGAGGATGAGGCCGAGTGCGCCACCACCAAACACGGGACCGCCGAGATAAAAGCCTCCGCCGCCGAAAAGAAGCAGAAGCACGAGTAGGATTAGTATAGTATTCATGGACGAAAAGCTGACACGTCCGACCCGCGCTCACCATGGGGTGTAACCCGACTTTGCACGAGGCATTCCCACATCTTCCGGAAGGTTCGCAGACGGCGAAAACCGTGACCGCTTGGGTGTTTCACCCCATTGTTGCCTGCGAAACCTAGGCCATGCTGAGACCTATGAAAATCAACTCCATCCTTCAACCCAAACGCATCCTTCATTGCCTCGGTGCAATGGCTATCCTCGGCGCAGCAAGCTGCACAACGGAACGGCAAACGTTGAATAGATACTCCGACCGCGGCGCTACCACGGTCACCCGCCACGAATACGTCTATTACCCCACACACAATGCCTATTACAACCGTCGGGCCGACAACTTCCGCGTTTATGACGGGAGCAAATGGATGACTCTCAACACGCTGCCCAACGTGAGCCGCCAAGTGGTGCTTTCTTCGGAATCAATGTCGATTGACCAATACGACACTCCCGAGCGGCACTACACCGAATACGTCCAACCAAACCTCATGTCAGGCAATCGGTCGGTGCAGCGTGTTACGACCTCGTCGCGGCAAGTGCAGTAATACGAACCGCCTTGACCCCTTCCAAAAAGGACAAGGCAAAAGTTAAAACTATCCCACGGGGTAATCGCGGTCGCTCAAATGGCAGCCGGATTACCCCTGAACTTTTTACCGTCGAAAGGTGGCGGGCAAATGACATACGCAAGAGAGCGGGGCAATGGACTGCCCCGCTCGATGAGTTCGAACTGTGTGTGAGCGCTAGACGTCGCTGCGCTTCATTCGTCGGATTTTTTGCTCTACCGCGTACGCACAACGAGAACGCGCCGGTCCTCTTGTCGCTCGCGGTCTGTACCCTTGGGATACATAGCAAAGTTCTGACCATAGCCATGTGCAGTGAGTGCTGAAACGGGCACACCGTAACCGAGAGTAAGTTCGTCAAAGATCCGTTTTGAGCGTTCTACCGAGAGCGACATGTTGTGTTCGGCAGTTCCCTCTGTGCTGGTATGTCCCTCAACATCAAACACGGCGCCGGGATTCGCTTGGACAATATCTTTGATCACCGTCGCTGTTTGCTCGAGCGCGGTGCGAGACTCCGCGTCGAGGAGCTCCGCCGAATCCACCACGAAGAGAACGGGCAGTGTCACAAAAGGAAGCTCACGGCTTTGACCCTGCTCTTCAACAATAACTACGTTGCGCTCGACGCTGTATACACGACGCGCCGGTTGCACTTGTGACTCAACGGTCACCGCACGATCAAGTGCCATGCGCTGTTCGGGAGTGACGATTACTGTTTGCGGGATAACCGACAGATGCGTTCGCGCAACGACTGGATCCAGCCGACGCAATTCCACTTCCTGCCCGGTGATGACCTGTCCGGATTCGGTGGTCGTGGTGACGACAGAAGGCACTGTCGCGGAAGTTGACAATGGGACAACTTCCGTGACGAGTCTGGATTTTCCCGAAACAACCGAAGTCGTGACTGAGTTGGGTGTGGGCGTGATCGACATGGCAGTCGGACGAGCAGGCACCACCTCGGTGACTTTCGTCGGCTGCGTTGTTTGCGCATCGGCGGGGAACGTAATTGCGGCCGCCGAGGCGAAGATTGTGAACAGATGTTTTTTCATGAGAATTTTCGAGTTTAGGTTGCGGTTAACGAGGGCACAGGATCGCTTTCAAAGTTCCCTCCGACAATGGGGTGATGCCCCACCCGAATGGAAAATCGTTCGAGGCGTGTCGCCGATTGAGGACTACGGTTTGATCCCTGCATTCTATGCGCGGTGCAAGGGTCGGGTTTCACCCCATTTGCCCGGCAGCGCAGAGCAGAGATTTTCTCCTCTCGTTCACTTACCATCATTCCAAAGCCCTCATGACCCCGACCACACCCGCAGAAACAAAACCCGCCACCGCTCATCCTGACAGCGTAAACGGCCGACTCGCAACAAGCCTGAATTTAGAACGCGAACAAATCATCAGCGAATGGCTTGATCGCGTGCAGAATGACCCTGCCATCCCGACCGATTCACTGACCTTGACGCAGGCGAGAGACCACCTGCCACAACTCTTTGATGATTTGACTGAAACCCTGAGCCGTTACGGCAGCGAAATGGTGGCCGAGAAGTCCGAAAAAAGATGGTGAGAAGCACGGATCCGCCCGATGGCAACAAGGCCTTGAGGTTCCAGAGATGCTGCGCGAGATCATGCATCTTCGATCCATCCTCATTCATCGGTTAGCGCTCTTTGAATCAAACAACTCAGTCTTCGGCGTCGACGCCCGGCTTTTCGTCACCACCACCCTGCATCGATTCCTCGACCGCATGGGCATCAATGCAACCGAGGAATGCTTGAATCAAGGGCTCGAAGAGCGAAGCCTGAGATTGGAAACGTGCTCGCTTCTCCCGCTGAGATCGCAAAAAGACGGGCGGGCATAGCCATTGGGGCTATCACCCCATAGCGGCTCATTGGACCGTGGCGTATTTGTCAGACGGCTCAAAAAGCCAAGCCACAACAACCAAACAAAACCAATGAAAACCATAAAAATCCTAAGTATCGCTTTGACCGCAGCCACCCTGATGGGAGTTGCACAAGCCCAGCCCAAACCGGGCGATATCGTTACCGTTGCCTCCGAGGCGAAAAACCTGACCACCCTCGTGACGGCCGTAAAAGCAGCCGAACTCGTCGAAACCCTGCAGGGCGCGGGGCCATTCACCGTGTTTGCGCCTACTGACGCCGCCTTCGCAAAGCTGCCGAAAGAAACATTGGCGGACTTGCTGAAGCCCGAAAACAAGGAAAAGCTCGTCGCGATCCTCACCTACCATGTTGTGCCAGGCAAAATCATGGCCGCTGACGTGAAAGCAGGAGAAGTCACAACCGCCAATGGCAAGGAACTCGAAATCAAAGTCAAGGACGGCGTGGTCACCGTGGACGGAGCAAAAGTCCTCACGACCGACATCCCAGCAAGTAACGGGGTGATCCATCTGATCGACACGGTCGTGATGCCTTAACCTCATCGCACCTCACCGGTCATGGCCGGAGGGTCCCACATGGGCTCCTCCGGCCCAACCGACGGGGACGACTCCCGAGGCTGAGTAATCAACCACCTGCGAACAATGCCATGAAAACAAAGAGCAACCCGTTTTCAAAAACTCATATAGCCGCGCTCAGCGCCATAGTTTTGAGTGCTGCTACGGGATGCGTCAGCACCGGAAACCCGCTGGGGTCGATCGGAGATTTGCTCGGGGTGCAAGTCAACGGCCAACGCGGTGGAGCAAGGAACGCGTATGTTTACTATCCGAAATATGACGTTTACTACGACCGCAACGCCGACGAATTTGTCAGCGTGGAAAATGGCAAATGGGTGAGCCGTAACGCCCCACGCAATACTAGCGCAAAAAAGGTTTTCAGCTCTCAGAGTGTTGACATCAGGGGCTACGACTCTCCCGCCTATCACCGCTCAGCAATGATGAACCAAAACGCGCGCTCCCGATATCAATCGAATGATTGGGACCGTCAGGAATCCAGAAATCGGTATAACCAGAATCAAAGCTACCGGCGATATTAACGCGCGTCGTTGACTCAGGAGGAGACGCATCACCGTCCCTCACCGAGTCTTCCAATGGGGTCTTCGCCCCATGGCCAAACGGAATCCAAAGGCCTAAGGTCACGTCGGATTGGGAGAGCGGAAATCCTCCGGTTTTGCACCAGTCACTGAATATTTGTCGCAGAAAAAGCGAACTGATCGGGCGCAGGCCACCGAATTATGAAACCTATCGTTGATGACCAATTCCCAAGTGGATCGCATACCGAAATCCGATTGACCAAATTGTACCACCGCCTCCAGGCACAGCTTGATGCCCTGGAAGCGACCAGAGCAGTCGGCGACCCGATCAGCGATGAGTTTACCAAACATCTGGTCCAGTCCCGCACGATTTGCGGGCATCTGCGCAAACTCGCTCGCGCCCTGATTTCCGCGGAGGATGAAGGGCACCGACAACTTGGGAAAGCGTTGCAGGATGACATTCTGCAAATGATGGTCGGGATTCACATTCGCCTTCTAAATCTGGATCGGAAGTTGTTGATCGAAGGCGATGCAGTCAAAAATGAGATCGCAATGATCCAGAACATGGTAAAAGAGTCCTCAGACCTTTTGAGCAACAGATCGAAAACGAAGGGTTAAGCAAATGAATCTCAGGCTCACCAAGTTCCAAGACGCCTACCAATCCACGTTGCGTTTGTTTTGTAAGGGCCCTGACCCGCTTCAAAAGCGGCAAGGTGCCAAACGGATCGGCACCCAAGCGGTCGAACTCGGGTTAAGCTACGAGGACACGCTGAATGCGCACACCCAATCACTTCTAAATTTATTGGATGGAGCCGAAAGCGATCGCGCGAAACAGGATTTGATTAGCCGGGCGAGCACGTTTTACGGCCTGTTATGCGATGCCATCGAGGAAAAATCCCCGGATGTCACGTCGGCACCCGCACGGCTCAAACAAATGGTCGCCACGCTCCTGGTCCGAACAGGCGAACTCGCCGCGTCCAACAAAAAACTCAACGGCGAAATCCTGCAACGGAAGGCCGAGGAAAAGCTGAAACATGCGAGCGAGAAAAAGACAAGCGAGTTGCTCGCCAAGTCGCTCCGAATGGAGGATGAACTCCGCCGCCTGTCACGGAAGTTGTTACTTGTGCAGGAGGAGGAGCGCAAAAAAATCAGCCGTGAACTTCACGACGTAATCGCGCAGGCGCTCGCCGGCATCAATCTCCGATTAGCCGGACTCCAGACAAAATCTGCGGCTGCCAGCGCGGATTTGCATCACAAGATCGAGGACACCCGGCTCTTGGTTGAGCAGACTGTCGAGATGGTTCATCAGTTTGCGCGCGACCTCCGGCCATCTGCGCTCGACGACCTCGGATTTATTCCCGCACTTCAGTCGCACATCAAAACACTCCGCAGCCAATCGAAACTGAAGATCTCACTCCGCGCATCGCCAGAGATTGAGCAAGTCGGGATGCCCGAAAAGATTGCCCTTTTCCGCGTTATTCAAGAGTCCCTCCATAACGTGGTGCAACACGCAAAAGCCACCGAGGTGAACATCACGATCACGAGCAGCAACAAGGGATTCCGCTTGTGCGTGCGTGACAACGGAAAAGGATTTTCTATGGAGAATCCGGATTACATCGTGGGTAGCGGGCACCTCGGTTTGCTCGGAATGAGGGAGCGGATCGAAATGATTGGTGGGACCTTCCAAGTGGAATCTCGACGTGGGGAATTCACCGCCATTCGCGCGCACTTACCAGGGATGGTCCGAAAAACGAACCGGAGTTCAAAGACTCGGCCGAAAAAATCATGAAACCCATCACTATCCTTTTGGCCGAAGACCACATCATCGTCCGCGATGGCCTCCAAGCACTGCTCGCCACCGAGAGCGATATGAAAGTCGTCGCCGAAGCCTCCGATGGACAGAAAGCCGTCGAGCTCACGTGCAAACATCGACCGGACGTGGTGGTGATGGATATTGCCATGCCTACGCTCAACGGATTTGAGGCTACTCGGCAGATCGTGAAGCGGTGTCCATCTACCAAAGTTTTGGTGCTCTCCGCGCACAGCGACGATGCGTATGTCCACCGGATCAACGCGCTGGGAGCTTCAGGCTATCTGATCAAACAAACCGCGTCCCTCATCCTCCCGCTCGCCATCCGCGAAGTGATGAAAGGAAAGTGCTTTTTCAGTCCGAGCATCTCCATGCGGTTGCAGAAAACCCGGCAACGCCTGAGCCAAGCAGGAATCTCGCTGAAATCGACCGACCCCACCACAAAGCTAACCTCCCGCGAAATGCAGGTTCTCCAGCTCATTGCGGAAGGGAATGCAAACAAGCAAACCGCCGCGCACCTTGGAATCAGCATCAAAACGGTCGAAAAGCACCGCCAGAGCCTCATGGAAAAACTCAACATCCATGATACTGCGGGCCTGACCCGATATGCGATCGCCGAGGGGGTCATCGAAAGCAGCATCCAAGAGACCACGGGCCCGGAGGTCGATCGCTGAGAATGACCAGGGAAGGTTACGAGATGCCGATTGACGGAGATTAGTAACTCCATTAGCCGTTTAGTTCAGAGCATGACAGAGCGACCGAACATGAAAGGCATCCTATCGTGTTAAACATCGCGCTGAAGATGCTTTTTCGCGACCGGGCGAAGTATGCGATGCTCGTTTGTGGTCTGGCATTTTGCTCGTTGTTGATGTGCCAGCAATCATCGGTTTTCTGCGGGCTCATGATGTGGACGACGGCGACCGTGCGGAATATTGGTGCGCCGGTTTGGGTGGTCGACGCGAAGGTTGAGCAGGCGAATGAGGTCATTCCGATGCGGGACATCGAGGTCGAGCGCGTGAGGAGTGTTCCCGGTGTGGCTTGGGCCGTGCCGCTCTACATCGGCATCGAGCAGGCGAGGCTAAACGACGGATCATTTCAAAACGTGCAACTCACCGGGCTCGACACCGGCACGCTCACCGGGCGGCCCATGGACATGCGGGAGGGACGAATCGAGGACCTCCGATTGCCGAATGCCGTGGTGGTTGACCAAGTCGCAGTGGAGAAGTTCCGCCGCAAGGGGATTGATATCCGGCTTGGCACGACATTTGAAATCAATGACAAGGAGGCGCGGGTAGTTGGGATTTGTCACGTAAACCGCAGCTTCCTCGGCCAGCCATATGTCTATACGACATACGACCGGGCGATGGAATTCGCCAAGCCCTCGCGTAAGCAACTCAGCTACGTTCTCGCGGGTCCGGTGCCGGGCGTCTCCGATCAGGAGCTGGCTGCCCGATTGAGCAAACTTCCCGGCCTCCGCGCCATCGCAAAAGACGATCTCTTCTGGCTCACCGTTCTGTGGTATATCAAAAACACTGGAATTCCGATTTCGTTCGGAACCGTGGTGATCCTCGGGGTGATCGTCGGCATCGCGATTGCCGGGCAGACATTTTACCTTTTTGTTTACGACAACTTGCGCTTTCTCGCTGCGTTGAAAGCGATGGGCGCCACGATGCGCGTGCTGACTGCGATGGTCCTACTCCAGGCATTTTCAGTCGGGTTTGTTGGCTACGGGATCGGTGTCGGCCTCGCCGCGTGGTTTGGCAATGTAGTGCTGGCCAAAGAGCAACCTCCATTTTTCATGCCGTGGCAAGTACCCGCCTTCGTCGCCGTTGTCATTGTTCTCATCTGCGTATTCTCCGCAACGATCGGATTGATCAAAATCGCCCGTTTGGAACCCGCCGTTGTTTTCCGATGAACAGCAACGATAGGAAAATTGCCGTTCGCGTGGAGAACGTCGTTAAGTCGTTCCCCGCCGGGGATTCGCGCACTTTTGCGCTCAAAGGTGCTACGCTCGATGCGAGGTTCGGCGAACTCCTCATGATCGTTGGGCCATCGGGATGCGGAAAAACCACGCTGCTTAGCGTGATCTGCGGAACTCTTCGCTGCGAAGAGGGCCGGATTGAGGTGTTTGATCACGACATCCGCGCAATGAAGGACTCTGCTATCACGCAGTTTCGCTGCGAGAATATCGGCTTCATTTTCCAGCAGTTCAATTTGATCCCCACGCTCACGGCTGCGGAGAATGCCTCCGTCCCGCTGATACTCAACGGCGTCCGTGCGGTCGAGGCCGAACGGAGAGCGTGCGCGATGATGACTGAGCTCGGAATCGGTAAAAAAACAAAGTCATTTCCGAATCAACTCTCCGGCGGCCAGCAGCAACGCGTCGCAATTTCCCGCGCGCTCGTCCACGAACCCCGTTTAGTGATCTGCGACGAACCGACTGCCGCGTTGGATGCAGCGGCCGGACAGAAGACTCTCGAACTGCTCAAAGCAAGCGCACTACACCCCGACCGCTGCGTGATTGTCGTCACCCACGACAGCCGGATTTATCACTTTGCCGACCGGATCGCGGAAATGGAAGATGGCCGCGTGACCGGGATTTACGAAGATCCGAAAGACTACCACCATGCTTAATCGTCCCACCATTTACGTGGCCATCATCGGCGTCATTGCCGTCGTGGCACTCGTGGCCCGGCTCCGCCAGAGCGGCCCCGAGCCGACCCCGCTCGTGCCGCCGTCCCAGTCGCCCTATGCCCAATCGATCGGCGCCCGTGGCCTTGTTGAAAGCGTCAACGAAAACGTGCGGATCGCGCCATCAGCGTCCGGCCTGATCGACAAGGTGGATGTCCATGTCGGTGATGTCGTTAAATCCGGAGACGTCCTTTTCACCATGGATTCGCGGGATGCGAGGGCCGAGCTCGAAATCCAAGAGGCCCGCGTCAAAGTTCGGACTGGGCTCGTCGCAGAGGCACAGACATTGCTGGCCGACCGGCAGGATCAACTCAACCGCACCTCGCAGCTTCGCCAGAAGGGCGTCGCCAGCATTGACGAAATGCGACGTATCGAATTCGCACTGGAAACCGCGCAGCGGCAGTTCGACCGCTCGCAGGCTGATCTCGCGCTGGCAAATGCCGAACTCAACAACGCAAAAGTCCAACTCGACCTCCTGACTGTTCGGGCTCCGCGCGATGGCACCGTCCTTCTCGTCAACATCCGTGCCGGGGAATACACGATGGTGAACCCCGCCGAGGCTGCGATATTGCTCGGAGATATCCGTGAGCTCCAACTAAGAGCGGACGTCGATGAGTCCGATGCCCCGCGGGTTCGACCAGGTTGTAAGGCTGTAGCATTTTTGAAGGGAACGAGAGAGCAGGCGATCCCGCTTGAGTTTGTCCGCATCGAGCCCTACGTGCTTCCGAAGCGATCTCTCAGCGGCGAGAGCACCGAGCGGGTGGATACAAGGGTCCTCCAAGTCATCTTCAAATTTGCTACTCCGTCCTTCCCGGTCTATGTCGGCCAGCAAATGGATGTCTTCATTGAGGAATGACTCCCTCATCGGTTTTGGCATTATACGCCAAAGCGCCCCCGAATCTCGTAGGGATCCGGGGGCGCGAGGTGGATGATCGATTTGATTGGTTACGTTAGGTCGAAACGGTCTAAGTTCATGACCTTGTTCCATGCGGCCACGAAGTCATGGACGAATTTGGTTTTCGAGTCGGACGTCGCGTAGACTTCCGCGAGGGCGCGGAGCTGAGAGTTTGATCCGAAGACGAGGTCCACCCGTGTGGCGGTCCACTTGAGTTCGCCGGATTTCCGGTCGCGACCTTCGAATGCATCGGCGTCAACCGAAACCGGCTGCCACGCGGTGCTCATGTCGAGCAGGTTGACAAAGAAGTCAGTGGTCAACGACTCCGGGTGCTTCGTGAACACCCCCGCTTGGCTTTCGCCGGCGTTGGTATTCAGCACACGAAGTCCACCGATGAGGACAGTCAACTCTGGAGCAGTAAGCGTAAGCAACTGCGCCCTATCGATCAGCAACTCCTCCGCCGGAACCGTGTATTTGGTTTTGAGGTAATTGCGGAAACCATCGGCAAGCGGCTCAAGGAATTGAAATGAATCCACATCGGTTTGCTCTTGCGAAGCATCCATGCGGCCTGGAGTGAACGGCACGGTGACGTCGTGTCCAGCATTTCGCGCGGCCTGCTCAACGCCCACGCATCCGGCGAGAACAATGACGTCTGCGAGCGAGACTCGTTTGTCGCCCGATTGGAACGCACTCCGGATTCCTTCCAGCGTGGCGAGCACTTTCGCCAACTGGGCTGGCTTGTTTACTTCCCAATCTTTTTGCGGGGACAGCCGGATGCGCGCGCCATTGGCGCCGCCCCGCTTGTCCGAGCCACGGAAAGTCGAAGCCGAGGCCCATGCTGTCGAGACCAACTCCGACACGGTGAGACCGGAAGCAAGGATCTGCGCCTTCAGCCCGGTGATGTCTGCGGCGTCAACCAACGCGTGATCGATGGCAGGAATCGGGTCCTGCCAGATGAGCACTTCTGCGGGAACCTCCGGCCCGAGATACCGGTCACGAGGACCCATATCGCGATGGGTGAGCTTGAACCATGCGCGGGCAAACGCATCTGCAAACTGGTCCGGATTTTCCAGGAAACGACGGGAGATTTTTTCGTAAACCGGATCGACCCGCAGAGCGATATCGGTGGTCAGCATGGACGGTGCAATGCGTTTCGATGGATCATGCGCATGCGGCACAGTCCCCGCACCTTCGCCGTCCTTCGGCGTCCATTGATGCGCTCCGGCGGGGCTTTTTGTGAGTTCCCATTCGTATTTAAAGAGGTTTTCGAAGTAGCTATTGCTCCACTTCGTCGGCGTATTGCTCCATGTCACTTCGAGGCCGCTGGTGATGGTGTCCTCGCCTTTTCCGGTGCCGAAGCTGTTTTTCCATCCGAGTCCTTGTTCCTCAAGGCCTGCGGCTTCGGGGTCGGGGCCTACGTGGTCGGCTGGTCCGGCCCCATGCGTCTTGCCGAACGTGTGCCCACCCGCGATGAGCGCGACTGTTTCCTCGTCATTCATCGCCATGCGGGCAAATGTTTCGCGGATGTCGTAGGCCGACAACTGCGGATCGGGGTTACCATCCGGGCCTTCGGGGTTGACGTAGATCAGCCCCATTTGAACCGCAGCTAGTGGATTTTCAAGATTGCGGCCACCGGCATTGGCATCGGAACCTGCGTAACGTTTGTCGCCGCCGAGCCATGTCGTCTCGCGTCCCCAGTAAACATCTTGATCGGGTTCCCATGTATCGACCCGACCACCACCGAAACCGAATGTTTTGAACCCCATGGTTTCGAGAGCGACATTGCCGGTCAGGATCATCAGGTCGGCCCATGAAATCTTGCTGCCATACTTTTGTTTGATCGGCCAGAGCAGGCGTCTTGCTTTGTCGAGGTTGGTATTGTCGGGCCAACTGTTCAGGGGAGCGAACCGCTGTTGACCGCGCCCTGCGCCGCCTCGTCCGTCGCCGGTGCGGTAGGTGCCCGCACTGTGCCACGCCATGCGAATAAACAATCCGCCGTAGTTTCCAAAATCCGCGGGCCACCAGTCCTGCGAATCCGTCATGAGTGCCGCGAGGTCGGCTTTCAATGCCACGTAGTCGAGGGTATTGAATTCATCCGCGTAGTTGAAATCGCCACCCATCGGGTCGGACTTCGACGAATGCTGGCTCAATAGATCGACCTTCAACGCCTTGGGCCACCAATCGCGGTTGGCTGTCCCAGTGCTGGGCGCGTGGCTGAATGGGCACTTAGGCTGCGCGGCGGCAGCGTGGTCAACAGGACAACTTGGGGATTCGTTAGTCATTTGGATTTTCGATTTTCAGAGTGATGTGCATAGGGCGAAGTCGCCGCAATTGGTTACGCACATCGATTCAACTGCGTCGCAGAGTATTGCTCAACTTCTGCATTTTGTCTATTCGCACCTGCGCTTCAGCCCCTTGCCCACACCCGTTTGGGGTGCTTGCCTACCTTGACATTCAGAGTGATCAGCTGTCTGGTGGGTTTGTGGTCACATGACTGCACAAAACTTTGTCAGTTTCTTCAATTTTTCGTCGCCGGGACGATCGAGCTTCCCCGGGAAAACCGGATCGCTTTCAGGCCCGACTTAGGCTCCGCGTATCCTCAGAAGACCCGACAGACCGCTCACCCATTCGAGGTGAATTGTTCACCATTGAGCAACTGGCGCGTCATTCAAAATCGATCGCCGCTAGGCATCGACTGGGCGTCACACACCGCGCGAACCCACTCCTCGATCGGCTGACCCACAATGAGAATATCCTGCGCGACTTCAACCGCTCGACGCTGGATATACCAAGCGAGCGGCATATCACTCCGGCCGCCGAGTGGTTACTAGACAATTTTTATCTCATCGAGGAGCAGATCCAAATGGCGCGGCGGCACTTGCCACGGGCGTACAGCCGCGAGCTTCCGTGCCTCACCAATGTGATCCCGCTAGGGATGCCGCGGGTATATGATATCATCATCGAGTTCCTTTTGCACACCGATGCCCAGATCGATGCAGAATCTCTGGGCGCATTCATCGATTCGTATCAGACGGTTCAATCGCTCGATCTTGGTGAACTTTGGGCGGTGCCGATCATGCTGCGTTTGGGGCTGATCGAAAACCTGCAGCGGATTGCGACGCGCTTGCTGCGCGCACGTGCTGATCGAGATCACGCGGACGAGTGGGTGAACCGCCTCCAAGAAATGGCGGAGAAAAGCCCATCGCAGCTCGTTGTAGTGGTGGCAGATTTGGCCAAATCAGATCCTCCCGTCTCAAGCGCATTTGTTGCGGAGTTCACCGAGCGGCTCTCCCGGAATAGCCCGCTCTTGTGCCTCGCCCGGACTTGGCTTGAGCAGTATCTGCTCGGTCACGGGCTTTCGATCGAGCAACTGGTGCATCAGGAAAATCAAAACCAAGCGGCTGACCAGATTTCGGTAAGTCACAGTATCAGCAGTCTGCGCCAGCTCACCGTGATCGACTGGAAGGACTTTCTCGAGTCGCATAGCTTGGTGGAGGAAGCCCTGAGATCGGACCCATCCGGGGTTTACCGAAAGACGGATTTCGCCACCCGTGATCACTGCCGTCACGCCATCGAGTCTCTCGCACGGCACGGCAAATTCTCAGAAATCGAGGTGGCCGTGAATGCCGTGCAGTTGGCCGCAGGTCATGCACGAACAGCGAAAATAGACGACCGAAGATCGCACGTTGGTTATTACCTCATTGATCACGGTCTGACCGAGCTGACCCGGATCAGCGGGACTCGCTGGCCGCTGCGTGTGTCGGTTCAACGAGCGATCAAGCGCTCACCGTTGACCTTTTACGTGGGGGGAATCTCACTGCTCACCGCAGCCATTGTTTTCGGGTTTTCGCAACTTGCCGAATCGCTTGGCGTCTCCGGCAGTTCCACGCTCGCGCTTGCGATTTTGGCGCTCATCGGCAGCAGCCAACTGGCTCTTTCGCTGATGAATTGGCTCTCGACCATTCTCATGACACCACGTGCGCTTCCGCGGTTGGATTTTTCGCGTGCGATTGTGTCGGGCAACCGCACGATCGTGGTGATCCCAACGCTCATTGGAAGCCCGGAAGACGTGCGGCAATTGCTTGAGGTTTTAGAGCTTCATTACCTCTCCAACCGCGACCCGCTTTTGCATTTTGCATTACTCACAGATTTCAACGATTCGGATCTGGAAACCCAACCGGAAGACTTGTCGTTGCTTGATTTGGCGAGCTCAGGAATCGAATCGCTGAACGAAAAACATGCCCACGGTGATAACAACCGGTTCTTTCTTTTTCATCGACCGCGCCGCTGGAATCCTGCGGAGGGATGCTGGATGGGGCTCGAGCGCAAGCGCGGGAAACTTGCCGAGTTGAACGCGTTCCTGCGCGGGGATGTCATCGACGGGTTCTCGAAGATCGTCGGCGCGACCTCGTTTCTTGCGGGTGTCAAATACGTCATAACGCTGGATAGCGACACTCAGTTGCCCCGCGATGTTGCCAGCCGACTGGTCGCAACAATGGCTCATCCGTTGAACCACCCGACAATGGATGCGACCAGCGGGATCGTCACAGAAGGTTATGGCATTCTCCAGCCGCGCCTCGCAGTCAGCCTTCCAAGCGCGCGGCGCTCCTGGTTTGTCCGGCTTTTTAGCGGCGATGCAGGGATCGACCCATACACCCGGGAAATTTCCGATGTGTATCAGGATGTCTTCGGTGAGGGCTCGTTCATCGGCAAGGGTATTTACGATATCGATGCGTTCGAGCAATCCATGCTAGGGCGATTGCCGCTCAACACAGTACTTAGTCACGACCTTCTCGAAGGCTGCCACGCGCGCGCGGGGCTTGTCAGTGATGTCGAGTTTTACGAAGAATTTCCGTCCCGCTACAACGTCGATGTCGCCCGTCGTCATCGCTGGATTCGCGGAGACTGGCAGATCATTCAATGGCTTCTTCCGCGTGTGCCAGGATCTGATTCCAAAAAGATTTGCAACCCGCTGAGTCGACTGTCGCAGTGGAAGATTTTGGACAACCTACGTCGGAGCTTGGTTCCGCCAGCGACGCTTATCTTGCTGCTGGCCGTATGGCTGGTCTTTCCGTCCGGCGGAATCATCGGAAGCCTGATCGTCGTGACACTTTTCGGGCTTTCGGGTGCAATCACGAGGGCAAAAAGCCTGGTCTTCAAACCCGAGCAATTACCGTGGGCACTGCATTTGCGCATCGAATCCACCGCATGCGGAAAAGAAGTGGCCCAGCTTATTCTGACGCTCACATTTTTGCCGTATGAGGCATTCATGAGTCTCGCTGCCGCAAGCAAAACGCTGGTCAGACTGCTGATCACGCACAAGCGACTGCTCGAATGGCAAACCTCCGGAGATGCCGAAAAGCGCAAGCACACGGGACTCGCCCGGTTTTATTCCACTATGTGGGTTTCGCCCGTGGTTGCAGTGCTCTCAGCCATTGCAATGGTGATCGTTCAGCCGGGAGAACTGCCGTGGGTGATTCCGATGCTGGCTCTGTGGCTTGCGGCCCCGTGGATCGCGTGGTGGATTAGCCAGCCTATTGAGTCTGCATCACCCGACCTTACAGCCGAGCAGTTTGCCAACCTTGGACGTCTCGCGCGGAAGACGTGGAATTTTTTCGAGACCTTTGTGAACGCGGAGGAAAACTGGCTCCCACCCGACAATTTCCAAGAAATCCCATCACCAAAAATCGCCAGTCGCACGTCCCCGACCAACATCGGGCTGGCGTTGCTCGCAAACATGGCGGCGAGAGATTTCGGATACTTGACGACCAGCGGATTGATCGAACGGACCCGGAACACGCTGACTACCATGCATGCGATGGAGCGGGATCGGGGACACTTTTATAGTTGGTATGATACCCGAACGCTTCAACCGCTCCTCCCGGTCTACATCTCAAGCGTCGATAGTGGCAACTTGGCCGGTCATCTGCTGACACTTGCTGCGGGGCTGCGGGAGATCGCGGACGAGCCGGTTTGCTCACCCAATATCTTCGCTGGTTTGCGTGACACCTTGGGAATTGTCCGCGAGCTAGGCTGCGACAAAAACACGCTTGCGGAACTCGACGCTGAGCTGAGCGTACCTCCCACAACCCCCAGCGGCACCGTGGATTCCCTGAAACGTGCGGTCAAGCTATCGAATCGGATCGCCGCCTCTTTTGAAGAAGTGGAAGGCAAGCAAAAGGAATGGAGTCAGCGCTTGAAACAAAGCTGTGAAAAGCATCTTGAGGAACTGCAGATCTTCACTCCATCGAGCACGTGGCCGTCCCTACGCGACCTTGCCAACGCCGGAGAGTTCGACGCGGCGGATCAGGGCCAGGCATACGCCAAACTCCGGATTGCCGAGTTGAAGACGCTTGCGGACCAAGCCGACGCAATGGCGGCGATGGATTTCACATTCCTCTACGATTTCACACGGGACCTCTTTACGACGGGATTCAATGTCACCGAGCATCGCTCAGATTCGGGATACTACGATTTACTGGCTTCGGAAGCACGGCTTTGCAGTTACGTGGCAATTGCCCTTGGCCAGATCCCTCAAGAGCATTGGTTTTCCATGGGACGCCTCCTCGTGGCCACACACACCGAACCCACTCTCGTTTCGTGGAGCGGATCGATGTTCGAATACCTGATGCCGCTGCTCGTGATGCCGAACTACGATAACTCGCTCCTCGATCATAGCTGCCGCATGTCTGTGCAGTTGCAAATCGACTACGGCAAGGCACGTGGAATCCCATGGGGAATTTCCGAGTCGGGATACAACCGCACGGACGCGCAATCCAATTACCAATACCGGGCGTTCGGTGTGCCCGGACTTGGCTTGAAGCGTGGGCTCGCAGAGGATTTAGTCATCGCGCCATACTCCACGGTGATGGCACTCATGCTCGCCCCGCATGCGGCATGCGAGAACCTTCAAAGGCTGACCGATGAAGGGCGAGAGGGTCCATTTGGATACTACGAGGCGGTCGATTATACACCCTCGCGACTACCTCCCGATGAGTCTAGTGTGACGATTCAGTCCTACATGGCGCACCACCAGGGAATGAGCCTCCTCGCCCTTGTGAGTTTACTGCGCGGTTGCCCAATGCAACGGCGTTTCATGTCGCATCCCCCGCTCAAGGCCGCAGACCTCCTGTTGCAAGAACGCGTTCCGCAGACGGCTGCGAGCGTACTGGCTGAGGATCTGAAAATGGAAGACTCCCGGCTTCTAATCGGTGCGGCAGAGTCTGTGATGCGGGTCTGCAAAAATCCCACGCCGCCAATACCCGAGGTGCATTTGCTCTCCAACGGCCGCTATCACCTCGTCATCAGCAGTGCCGGCTCGGGCTACAGCCGCTGGCGCGACCTCGCTCTCACCCGCTGGCGGGAGGACGGAACACGCGACTGCTGGGGTACATTTGTTTTTCTGCGTGACGTGGAGAGGGGCGAATATTGGTCCAGCGCGTATCAGCCCACGCGACACAACGCCGCGGGCTACGAGTCGATTTTCACGCAGTCCCGCGCAGAATTCCGCCAGCAGCACTTCGAAATCGAAACCCACACGGAGATCTGCATCTCCCCCGAAGACGATGTGGAGCTGCGACGCATCACCGTGACCAACCGAAGTTCGCGGGCCCGCTCCATCGAGTTAACCAGCTACACGGAGGTCGTGCTGGCCCCTCCGGCTGAGGAGTCGGCGCATCCGGCATTCAGCAATCTGTTCGTGCAAACGGAATTTGCAAAAGACTCGTCGTCGGTGCTCTGCACACGCCGTCGCCGCACGCAGGATGAAAATCCACCATGGCTCTTGCATCTGCTGGTCGGACAAGGCGGGGAGCAGGGAACGATTTCCTGCGAGACCGATCGTTCGAATTTCATCGGCCGCGGCGGCAGCGTCTCGAATCCAGCCGCGATGCAACGGGAGGGAGCATTATCGAACACGGTTGGCTCGGTGCTGGATCCCGTGGCTTCGCTGCGTCGATGTGTAACGCTTGCTCCCAACGAATCCGCGATCATGGATTTTGTTTTTGGCGTGAGCGATAGCCGGGAGGGCGCTCTAGTGCTGGTGGAACAATACCAGAGCCCGCGTCGTGCAGACCGCGCATTCGATCTCGCATGGACGCACAGCCAAGTCACCCTGCATCACCTGAATATCTCAGAGGTCGAAGCCCAGCTTTATGGACGCCTCGCAAGTGCCCTGATCTATGCGGACCCGGCCCGCAGGGCTGCTCAGGCGATCCTTCAGAACAACCGCCGAGGACAAACCGGACTTTGGAGCTACGGCATCTCCGGAGACTCGCCGATCGTGATTCTTCGCGTCATTGACGCCGAAAAAACTGAAATCGTCCGGCAGCTCATCCGCGCCCATTCTTACTGGCGTCTCAAGGGGCTCACCGTTGAGTTGATGATTTTAAACGAGGACGTTTCGATCTACCGCCAGTCGCTCCAAGACCAGATTACAAATCTCGTTTCGTCGGGCATTGAAGCCCAAATGATGGAGCAGCGGGGTGGGATATTCATCCGTCGAATCGAGCAAATTCCGAATGAAGATCTCATCCTTTTGCAAGCGGCCGCGCGCGTCGTAATGGACGATCAAAAGGGAACGCTGTCGCAACAAATCGGAAACCGGAGTGTGATCGATCCAGTGATCCCCGCGCTGTTACCATCACGCTCTCCCGTCGAGTATTCAACTCCAGCACCCGCGCAGCGCGACCTCATTTTTACGAATGGACTGGGCGGGTTCACCCGCGACGGTCACGAGTATGTGATCACCCTCCAGCCCGGCCAAATGACCCCTGCCCCGTGGGTCAACGTGATGGCGAGTCCATTTTTCGGCACCGTGGTTTCGGAAAGTGGGGCGTCCTATACGTGGGTGGAAAACTCCCATGAATTCCGGCTTACTCCGTGGAGCAACGACCCGGTTCAAGATACGACGGGCGAGGCATTCTATATTCGTGATGAACACACGGGCGAATTCTGGTCCCCCTCGCCCCTCCCCGCGTGCGGCGCGACACCCTATGTGATCCGGCACGGTTTCGGATACAGCGTGTTCGAGCATACGGAAAACGGCATCGCCTCTGAGCTCTGGGTTTATGTCGCAATAGATGCACCGGTCAAATTTGCAGTCATCAAAATCCGCAACGTCTCAGGCCGCCCCCGCCGCATCTCACTCACAGGCTACTGGGAATGGGTCCTCGGAGATTTGCGCGGGAGAAGCCTGATGCATGTGCAGACCGAAGTGGATTTAAAAACGGGCGCACTTTTGGCACGCAATACCTACAACAATGACTTTCTCGGACGCATCGCATTTCTCGATGTAAACGACGACAGCCGTACAATCACAGGAGATCGCAAGGAATTCATCGGGCGGAACGGCAGCTTGGCAGCACCTGCATGCCTCAAAAAATCCCGCCTGTCAGGAAATGTCGGTGCCGGCTTGGACCCGTGCGGTGCAATTCAAGTCACGATGGACCTCCATGGTGGCGAGGAACATGAAACGACGTTTCGCATCGGTGCTGGTCGTGACAAAACCGATGTCGCGATGCTGATCCAGCGGTATCGCTCAGCGGATGCGGCTCGTAACGCGCTGGATGCCGTATGGGAATACTGGAACCGCACGCTCGGGGCCGTGAACGTCGATACCCCAGACCCAGCCGTCAACCTGATGGCCAACGGATGGCTTCTGTATCAGACGATCAGCTGCAGGCTGTGGGGGCGGACCGGATTCTATCAATCCGGCGGGGCCTACGGATTCCGGGATCAACTGCAAGATGTCATGGCGCTTGTCCATGCGGATCCGTCGCTCACCCGTGCACACATCCTTCTCGCGGCGGCTCATCAATTTTCCGAGGGCGACGTGCAGCATTGGTGGCATCCACCGGCTGGCAATGGAGTCCGCACGCATTTCTCCGATGATTTCCTTTGGTTGCCGTATGTCACTTGTCGCTACATCGCGAGCGTCGCCGATGTTGGTGTGCTGGACGAAAAGATCTCGTTTCTTGAAAGCCGAGCGCTCAAACCGGACGAGGAGGCATTTTACGATCGGCCGAATCGCTCGGAGGAATCCGCCACGCTTTACGAGCATTGTGTGCGTGCGATCCAGCGCGGACTCAACTTTGGCGAACGTGGGTTGCCCCTGATCGGCTGCGGTGACTGGAACGATGGGATGAACAAGGTCGGCGACGAGGGACGAGGGGAAAGCGTCTGGCTGGCATTTTTTCTTTACGATGTGCTCACACAATTCTCCGCCGTGGCAACCCAGCGCGAGGATGCCGCGTTTGCGGAACGTTGCCTCACCGAAGCACGGACACTGCAGGAAAACATCGAGCGCCACACATGGGACGGCAAATGGTATCGGCGCGCGTATTTTGACAACGGGGAGCCGCTTGGATCAGCGGCAAGTCCGGAATGTCAAATCGACTCCCTTCCGCAGAGCTGGGCGATTCTGAGCGGCGCAGGCGCACCAGCACGCGCGGAGGAGGCGATGCAGTCTGCAAATGACCGCCTCGTCCGGGAAGATGCCGGATTGATCCAGTTGTTCGATCCCCCGTTTGACAAATCCGCCATGAACCCCGGCTACATTAAGGGATACATCCCCGGGGTCCGCGAGAATGGTGGGCAATACACGCACGGCGCAATTTGGATGGCGATGGCATTTGCAAAAATGGGGGACATCGACCGCGCATGGGAGCTCTTCAATCTTCTCAACCCGATCAACCACGGTAGCACCGCCGAAAAGATCGCGATTTACAAAGTCGAACCTTATGTGGCCGTCGCCGACATTTACGCCGTGGCCCCGCATGTCGGAAGGGGTGGCTGGACATGGTATACAGGATCCGCTGGATGGCTCTACCGGCTCCTCGTCGAGACACTTCTCGGCATCGCTCGCGAGGGGGAGCATCTGCGGATTTCCCCGCAAGTGCCAAAATCATGGACCACCTACAAAGTCCATTACCGCTTCCGCCAAACGGTCTTCCACATCACGATCACGCGCCGTCCAAGCGGCTCGCAGGAAGAGAGTTCGCTATCACTCGACGGGCGACCGATCGCCGGCGGCCTGCTCCCGCTGATAAATGACCGACGCGAGCACCACGTGGAACTGCACTTTGTGTGAATCAGTTTTCATCGAGCAAACAATGAAAAGACTGGAGAGTAGGGGGTTCGAACCCCTGACCTCCGCATTGCGAACGCGGCGCTCTACCAACTGAGCTAACTCCCCTTCCCCCAAGAAAACTCGCACCTCCCGATTGCTGGATCAATGAGATATTTCGCGGGACTGGTTGAACGAAGAATCCTACCTTCGAGCAGTTCCTGCGGGGTTCGGGATGCGGGTTGCAATCGGATTTATCCGCGCCTATATGTTCAGGCATCGTGCCGTGCGCTCCGCCGCGCGAACCAATCTGTGATGAGCGTGAACTTTTCAGCAATGACCTTCAATATGCAATTCGGGCAGCGGTGGGACCCTCGCGACCCGGACAAGGCACCGATCCATCTGTCGGGAACGATTGACTTCCTCCGTGCGCACCCGCACGACATCTATTTTTTCCAAGAGGTCGAGCGTGCTCAACCGCTCGGCGCGCAAGTCGAGCCACCACCAAATTTCATCAAGTTGAAATCTGCGATGGATGGTTACCACGCAGTCTTCGCGTATCCAAAAATCAATCCCGATGAACTTCCGTTTGGTATCGCGCTGGCGATCTTTTCCCGTTGGCCTATCATCGGTTTTGAAGCTTGCGACTTACCACCCGCAGAGGTGGCGTTTGAGTTTGAAGGTCAACCGAAGCGCGCTTCACACCGACAGTTGTTAAAAGCGAAAACGGAGATCGCGGGGCGGGAACTCGTGCTTTTCAACACGCACCTTCAGGCGTTTTTCATGATCGGTGCCAGCAGCAATGAGCATCGCAAGCAGAGAGATCTCGTCGAGCAATCGATCCGAGAGACAAATGCTCCCGCTCTTCTGGCCGGCGATTTCAACTGCACGCCGGAAGAAAAAATCGTCGATCAATTTGGGCAAGCCGGGTTCCGCACAGCCCAAGATGAGACCATCACGTGGCGCCGTATGCCCTACGTCACGGATCATCTCTTTTTCAACCGCGGGCTCATCGCCTCGGACTGCAAAGTCATCGAGACCGATTGCTCAGACCATCACCCGGTCTCATCGACTTTCACCTTCGCCGATTAATCCCTGCATGCGACTGATCTCATGGAACGTAAACGGAATTCGCGCGATCCTCGGAAAAGGGTTTCTCGAGTTCATGGCGAATGCGGAGGCTGACGTGATTTGCCTGCAAGAAATCAAGGCGCGTGAGGAGCAAGTCACCGGCGTCGCTTGGCCCGAAGGATACCATCAGTTCTGGAACCCCGCTCAGAAACCCGGCTACTCTGGAACAGCAATATTCTCAAAACTCAAACCGATATCCGTAAAGCCGGGCATTGGCGTGGAGGAGCATGACCGTGAGGGTCGGGTTCTAACCGCGGAGTTCGAGAGTTTTTTTCTCGTCAATGTCTATGTGCCCAATTCGCAGCGGGAACTCACCCGCTTGGGCTATCGAACCGAGCACTGGGAACCCGCATTTTTGAATTTCCTCAAGACGCTCGAAAAAACAAAACCGGTCATCGTTTGCGGAGACATGAATGTCGCGCATCGCGAAATCGACCTTGCGCGCCCGAAAGACAACACGAACAACGCGGGCTTCACATCCCAAGAGCGCGCTTGTTTTCAAAAGATCATCGATGCGGGATTCATCGATACGTTTCGCTCTTTGAATCCAAATGGCGGGCACTACACGTGGTGGAGCTACATGAACCAAGCCCGGCCACGGAATATCGGTTGGCGGATTGACTACTTTTGCATTTCTCCGGAACTTCAGTCCCGGCTGGAGAATGCTTTCATCTGGCAGGATGTGATGGGAAGCGATCACTGTCCGGTTGGGGTTGATATTCGTTAGTGATGGGCTACAGTCTGCGGCCTATGCAAATGCCGTCACTCTCAATGCTCTTCGGTTTCATCCTCGCGGTACTCGGCGTAGCTGGGTTTGTTTACACTGGAAGTTCCAGCTACACAGCGTTGATCCCTGCCTTTTTTGGAGTCATCCTGTATGTCAGCGGACGCGTGGGAATGTCCTCACCCAAATTGCGGAAGCATGCCATGCACGTGTCAGCGGCTGTAAGTCTGATAGGGCTGCTAGGCGTAGTGCCTCGCATGGCGGGCAAACTTCCTGCACTTTTTTCGGGTCAACCGGTCGAGCCCAGCGCAACGGCTGTGATTTTGCAGTTGGTGACGGCCATTCTCCTGCTCGTATTCCTCGCTCTCTGCATCAGATCATTTATTGAAGCGCGCAAAGCCCGCCAAAACTAGTCACCCACCACCGAACTCACTACTACTTCCTCTTATGAAAATCTCCATCCGCAGTCGCCAATCAATCGCCGGCAATACAGCCTACTTCACCCTCATCCCTGTGCTGATCATTGTCATGATTGCATTGTTCCTAGTAACCAGTGCCTTCGTCGTGATTGACGCCGGGAATGTCGGGGTCGTCAAACGCCTTGGTGCAGTGCAGCCGGAGCCGCTGGCCGAGGGGTTTCATCTAAAACGTCCATTCACGGACGTGGTCGAACAAGTCAACATCCGGCTTGTCCCTGTTCAGGTCAAAGCCACTGCGGCATCTCGTGACCTGCAAACAGTAACGACCGATGTGACCGTCGGATACTCGGTGAGTGGAGAGCTCGCGCCAGTTACCTTTCAGAGGATCGGAGACACGAAAAAAGTTGCAGCCGCCGTTGTGGAGCCTGCCATCCAGGAATCCGTGAAGGCCGTGACTGCTCAGTTCACCGCGGAGGAACTGGTTACCAAACGCGCGCTCGTCAAACAGAACATCCAAGCCGCCATCGAAGCATTCATCACCAGCACCCTCGACCAAAAAGGGATCGGCGATTCGGTTCAACTGGCCAACGTTGCAATCACCGATTTTGCATTCAGTGAAGAGTTTAACAGGGCAATTGAAGCTAAGGTGAAAGCGGAGCAAGAGGCACTCCAGGCAAAGAATGAAAAGATCCGGCGCGTCACCCAAGCCGAGGCGGCCGCCTCCGAACGGCAACTCGCGGCTGACGCTGAAGCATACAGCACGGAGGTGCAGTCGAAAGCGCGCGCGGAGGCTATCAAGCGCGAAGCCGAGGCGCTGACCGACAACCCTGAGTTGATACAGCTGCGGGCTGTGGAAAAGTGGGACGGCGTGTTGCCAAGGATGCAGGGGTCAAGTGCTATCCCGTTCCTTAATGTCGGTGGCCTCGTCGAATCTCCTGCGAATCCGTAGGGATTGGCTGGGAGCCAGACGGCAATCGCTACGAGGTTAGCCGGGGACTTGCTCTCCCCGAAGTGCAAGCACCCTGAGAATGGCTTCTTCGATCAGGTTATTCGGGCAAGACGCTCCTGCGGTGATTCCGATCACCGCCGGTCCGACCGGAAGCCATGAACCGGACTGGATTTCGACCTTCTGGTGTAGATCAAAATGCCTGATCGCCTCGCCGGACTCGAGGCATTGCGCGTTGCGAATGAAGTAGGTCGATACTGCCTTTTCACCGATTTCGGCAAGGTGCGTGGTGTTGGAGCTGTTATAGCCACCGACGACGAGCAAAACGTCAAGCTGCGTCCGAAGCAAGTCGAACAACGCGTCTTGCCGCTCCTGGGTGGCGCCGCAGATCGTATCAAAAAACCGGAAATTCCCGACGTCCCCGCCGTCACGGTCTGCGATCGCATTTTTCAATCGCTGCTGCACTTCCTCGGTTTCGCTGCGGAGCATCGTCGTTTGATTTGCCACGCCGATCCGCTTCAAGTGCAGATCGGGGTCAAATCCATCGGAGTAGGATCCCACGAATTCCGATAGGATCATTTCTCGCGTGATCTTCCCGCGCAGAAATTCACAAACTCGATCCGTCTCCGAGAGATTAAGAACCACGAGGAAATGCCCTCCGCCGGCGCCCATCGCTTGAGATGCAGTCGCCCGCGTTTCCTCATGCCCAGATTTGCCGTGAATGATCGAGGTGACTTGCTCTTTCGCATTTTGTCTCACCCGCTTCCAGACACTCATCACATCCCCGCATGTGGTATCGACGATCTGACATCCGATCGCTTTGATCCGATTAACCGTCGCCACCTCGCTTCCGAACGCAGGCACGATCAGCACATCATTCGATGTAAGTCGCATGAACTCATCGTCCGTGGGCCGCGCAGACAGCGGCAATATGCCCATGGCCGCAATTTGGGCATTCACATCGGGGTTGTGGATGATCTCGCCGAGAAGAAAAATCCTCTGATCTGGAAATACCTTTCTTGCCGCATATGCGAGATCGATTGCGCGCTCTACGCCGTAGCAAAAGCCAAACGCCTTCGCTAAAACGATGGTTGTATCCCCGATGACGAGACGACCGCCCGCATTGCGAATACGCTCCACCCACTCGCTGCGATAGTGATTTTCGACCTCCTCATGGACGCGAGCCATGATGTCAGGCGTGCGGAGGTTTACTCGCGCTTTGGGCGCATGTGCGGATGCTGTCATGCCTGCATCCTATTCACATCACTGGATGTGATGCACGACCTCATCGAATGGAAAACGCACTTTCGCGGCGGCCGAGTATTTGTCTGACTCCGAGCGCTTGCCCGCCGGGCACGCGACAGCTGTGAAATACCCAGTGCCTTCCAGACCCAGCACGCGATCATAGCCGGCAGGGTCGATTCCCTCCATTGGACATGTGTCCACGCCGAGCATCGCGGCACTGGTCATAAACGTGCCTAGCGCGATGTAGAGCTGCCTAGTCGCCCATTCCCGGAGATCGAGCGGATATGGCGGATTTTCAAGAAATCCAGCAACCATTTTTTCGAAGCCCGCGAGCTTTTCGACTGGTGTCCCCTGCACCTCGCTCGTCCGCTCGATATGGCGCCGCACATCGCCAGCGGTGAGCGGGGACTTGACGGCAAAAACGACCAAATGCGAACTGTCCGCCACCTGACGCTGTCCCCACGAAAGTGGCACCAATGCTTCACGCTTTGCGGGGTCTGAAACGACGACAAACTTCCATGGCTGCAAACCGAATGAGGAGGGCGAGAGAACAAGCGACTGCACGAGTGCGTCCCATGTTGCAGGATCGAGCTTCGCTGACGGGTCAAAGGCCTTCGTGGCATAGCGCCAATGGAGTGCTGAGATCAATGCGTCTTCGGTGATTTGTTTCATAATTAAGGAACGTGAATGGAACGGCAGACGCCGGATTAATCAAGTGGTTTCATTGATAGCCGCCGGCGCCGAATCAATCGAGGATGACTTGATCCGAGATGACGGGGGCCAGCTGGTTGCGTTCCGGCGAGAACGACGCGGTGGAGCCAAGCGGCTCGGGATACTCAAAAATCCGGCCTTCGTAATTACGAATCACCACCTTTTCAGAATCATGATATATCACGTATCCTGGATTCACAGGCACCTTGCCTCCCCCGCCTGGCGCATCGATCACAAACTGCGGAATACCGTAGCCTGTGGTAAATCCGCGCAGTCCCTCGATGATTTCGACGCCTTTCGCCACCGACGATCTGAGGTGAGACGACCCTTTGATCAGGTCACATTGGTAGAGGTAGTATGGCCGGACGCGGCAGAGTAGCAACTTGTGAACGAGGTCACGCATCGTCGGCAAGTCGTCGTTTACTCCGGCCAACAACACGCTTTGGTTTCCGAGCGGGACGCCGTGATCGGCGAGGCGACCCAATGCCAACCGCACCTCGGTAGTCAACTCGCGCGGATGGTTCACATGCACGCTCATCCAGAGCGGATGATACTTTTGAAGCATTTGACACAATTCAACGGTCACACGCTGCGGCAAAAAGATCGGAACGCGCGTGCCGATTCGGATGAATTCGATGTGCTCCATCGCTCTCAACCTTTTAAGAATTCCCTCCAACTTATCGTCGGAGAACAATAATGCATCCCCGCCGGAAAGCAGCACATCCCGGACCTCGGTATGCGACTCGAGATACTTAAAAATCTCCTCAAACTCCGTGTGAAGCTCCTGTTCACCCGCTCCACTCACCACTCGACTCCTCGTGCAATACCGGCAATACGACGCACATCGGTCCGTGACCAAAAAGAGAACCCGGTCAGGGTATCGATGGACCAACCCAGGAACCGGCATGTGCGAATCTTCCCCACAAGGATCCGCGAGTTCCCAGGGGGCCGTCGTGCCTTCTTCCAACCGCGGCACGACTTGCCTTCGAATCGGACAGTTCGGGTTTTCCGGCTCGATGAGGTTAAAAAAATGAGGCGTGATCCCGAGCGACAGCTTGCTTCCAGCAAGGATAGCTCCCGCCCGTTCGTCCGGCACCAGGTGGAGGTATCGCTCCAATTGTTCAAGTGTCGTAACTCGGTTCTTGAGCTGCCACCGCCAATCGTTCCATTGCTCACCTGGAACGTCTGGCCAATGCCCCGGTGCGTGGGAGACGAACCGCTTGTTCGTCCGGTCTTTCAAAATTTCCATGTCAATACTTGAAGCGTCAAAAATATGCAGAACACCCTGATTGTCAAACCCGGTGCACGGGAATCTCAGCGGTTTCACCAGCGCATTCGGCAGAATGTGCGGAGTCGAACGCACGAATCTGGTCGATGATCACATCCGCCATCATCGGCTCCGTGCCAATCGCACTCGCATAGAACAGCTTTTTCCCTCTTAACTCGTACGGATTGCGTCGAAATACCTCGCGCTGGCTAGCGGCCGGCATCCCCTCCTCTTCCACACCAAGAAGCACAGGGATGTCTTGGTAGCTGTGTAACCCGTCCGCAATGAAAAATGGAACGACCAAGACATTCGGAAACGACGTCATCGTATCCCAGTCCGAGATCAACGGGGGCTCTTCCATATAAGCTGAGAGCACCTCACCATAGATTCCCATTTCGCTAATCCATCGCACTTGGTCCTTTGCCGCCTTGGCAGAGTTGTCATTCAAGTTGGTTCCGTGACCCACGATAATGAGGCTCGTCTGGGCGGCGTCTATTTCCTCTAACGTTTCTTTCGCACGATGAAGAATCACCCGTGTCATGCTGGGATGACTCCCAACCGGGTCGCAGTATTTGAGCACGCGTCCATGCCGGCACGTCACAGCGCCATCCAGTTCAAACTCCCGCGGAATCACCTTTTGGGTGAAATACCCCTCGCTGATAAAATTGGGGACGATGTAGATCTCTGGGCTCTCGACCATGTGCAAGACTTCGCGCATCGAGGGTTCCTCCTTCCAGTAGCAGGTTGCCACTTCGCTGAAGATATTCATCCCTCGCAACGCATCGGCGTGATCAAATGTGGGCGCACTTGAGTCGGGGTTGAGGGTCGAGCCGTGGCCGACGACAATAAGGGCCGAGTCAGGTTTGCGATGCATGATTTTGTAAATGGATCGGATGGATTGCCTCAGATCGCAACTGAAAATGTTTCGTTCCGCCGCATTCTCGCATTGGCGAAGCCCGTGGGTTTCGTGTATCCCGACAGCATGTCAGTATGTTCAGACACTTGGATTCGCCAAATGGCAACGCAACACGGAATGATCGATCCATTTACCGACGGCCAGATTCGGACCGCCGAGGACGGGCATCGGCTTATCAGCTACGGACTTTCGAGCTATGGATACGACCTCCGCGTCTCGGATGAATTCAAGGTGTTTACCAATGTTTTTAACACGGTGGTCGATCCCAAAGCGTTTGATCCTAGGTCATTCGTAGACCTAAAGACCGACATCTGCATCGTTCCGCCGAACTCGTTCGCCCTCGCCCGAAGCGTCGAATACTTTCGCATTCCTCGCGATGTTCTGACGATCTGTGTCGGGAAGTCGACCTATGCCCGCTGCGGTATTATCGTAAACGTGACTCCGTTCGAACCTGAGTGGGAGGGGCATGTCACGCTTGAGATCTCGAATACCACACCGCTTCCGGCCCGGATCTATGCGAACGAGGGTCTTGCACAAGTGGTGTTTTTCAAAGCGGATCAGGTCTGCGAAACCAGCTACGCTGACCGCGGCGGCAAATACATGAAGCAGGAAGGGATCACCATCCCCCGTATGTAACGGCTCCACGGAAATACAATCACTCGTCTTTTTCGTCGTCCGACTTTTCCTGCTGCACCCGCTCGAGAACATCCGACATATCCTCAGCGTCCGCCCACACTTCCTCGGTGACGTAGATCGGGGCTTTCTGTTGGGTGGCCAACGCAATACAATCGCTCGGTCGTGCATCCAGCTCGATAATCTTTCGTTGCTGAATTTCGTTCTCCGCCACGACGATGAGGCGCGCGAAATAGGTGCCATTCTGGAAATCGTTGATGACCACCCGTTCGACCCGCGCCCCTAGCGCAGAAAATAACATCGTCATCAGATCGTGCGTGAGTGGCCGCTCTTTAGCATGACCGCTCATGAACATGCTGATGGCGCTGCCCACGCTCGCGTCGATCTGAATGACAAATACCTTGTCGTCAGTTCCCAAAAAAACAGCCACCCCGTTCCCCGTCGGAACGAGAGCCTTTACGCGAACTTCAATGACTGCATGACCCATGGATCGGAATGTATCACACACGCTTTGCAAGTGCCATGTAATGGCGCGAAAGCACCACATATCTTTCGGCCCAGCGTTTGACATCGGCTTGCTCGGCTTCCGACAGCATTCTCACAACCTTGCCCGGCGATCCTAAAACAAGCGAGCCGGGAGGAATTTGCACACCCGCTGTGACCGTCGCATTAGCGCCCACAATCGAGCGCGAGCCGATCCTAGCCCCGTCAAGGATGATCGCACCCATCCCAATCAAAACCTCGTCTTCGATCACGCAAGCATGAACCGTCGCTTGATGTCCGATGGTCACCCATTCACCCACAATTGCAGGCAAATTATCGGCCACGTGGACGACCGCGTTATCCTGCACATTCGAATGCGCTCCGATCCGTATCGGCGCAATATCCCCACGCAACGAACAACCCGGCCAGATACTCACCTCCTCATTGATGACCACATCCCCGACGATGAACGCGTTCGGCGCAACCCAGGCCTCAGGATGGATCTCAGGGCGGGTCGCCAGAAACGTCGCAATTTGCTCCTCAAATGTCATGCACGCCACCGTCCTACAATCCAGCGTCGCCGCCAAGCAAGATACACAAAGAATTTTCGAATTCAGTATTGACGATTAGGCTGATTTCTGTTGAAGTTCAGAAACCCTACTAACCAAACAATGAACAAAGTCCAACTAGTCGAAGCGGTCCAAAAATCTCTTGGAAAAGAAGCAAGCAAAGCTGAAGCAGAGCGCGCGCTTAACGCAGTGCTTGAGTCAATCAAGCTAGGCGTCAAAAAAACAAAATCCGTCCAATTGGTTGGATTCGGAACATTCAAGGTTGCAAACCGCAAAGCGCGCACCGGAATCAACCCGAAGACCGGAGAAAAGATCAAAATCAAAGCCTCCAAGACCGTTAAGTTCTCTGTCGGAAAAGCGTTCAAAGATCTGATCTAGTTTTTAACCATTTATAGCGGCTTTCCCCCCCGCACCGAGAAAACCCGTTTCGCCGTTTGGCAAAACGGGTTTTCTCACGTTAACGACCGATCACAGCGATAAATGTCAAATCCCGATTCGCGTCCCGCCCGGTCACCCAGCCGAACTGCTCCAAGCCTTTCGAGCAATGGATTGATATTGCTGGAGGATGACAATTTACCATAGCTTCTAGTTATGCTTCGCTTTTCCACACCGCTTCTTCTTGTTTCGCTTACCGCTTTTTTAACCGCCTGCCAGAGCAGCCAGAAATCGTTTGATCCGGGAGTACCGCTTACGTTGAAATCAATAGGACCCACCTATGCCGACTATACGTTGGATCTCGCCGACACCAACAAAAGCGGAGATATCTCACTTGTCGAGTGGACTAGCGCTGGCGGGACGCAGCGGAGTTTTGAGTTACTGGACGAAAACCGCGATGGGTTTATTCGGCGGAGCGAGCTTATTCGGATCGGTTCGAACGCCAAGTTTTTGGATTTCACGCGTCGCTATGTGGATGCAAACAACGACAGCAAACTCACTCCTCGGGAGTTTCGATCACCTGCTGGGGTTCGCCTTCTAAGGCTGGATTTCTAAGCCGCGATCATGATGTGATTTCTGAGAGTGTGTAAGCGCGTGATCGCGGTTTACCGATAAAAAACCCTTGGACGTAGTCCACGCCGAGATCCTCTAGCAAATCGATCTGCTCTTGGTTTTCAACGAACTCCGCGATCGTTTTGATGTTCTTGATGCTTGCGACCTCCCGGATGGCTCGAATGATGGCCTGATTAAACTTGTTATGCACAAGGTCGCGCATGAATGAGCCATCTATCTTGAGAAAATCGACCGGCAATTTCTTGAGATAGGCCAGCGACGAGAAGCCCGCTCCAAAATCATCAAGCGCAATCTGGACTCCCATTTCCTTGATCGAATTCAAGACGGAACAGGCGTGATCCAAATGAGAGATAATCTCAGACTCGGTGATCTCCAGAAAAAACCGGCTTGCGTCCACACGATGGGCTTGAAGGGAGTTTCCAATGAAATCGATGATCTCGTGGTCCTTGAAAGACACCGCGGCAAGATTTACACCCACCGAAATGTTGGGATCGCTTTCGAGCATGCCAATCGCTCGTTCGATAACAAACCGATCCAGTTTTACGCCTTGGCCAGAGCGCTGCGCTGAATTCAAAAATGCTCCGGGGCTAATAATCATGGTGTGCCCCGGATCGATGTAGCGAAGAAGCGTTTCCTGATAAAGCATCTGCTGTTTCCCCGTGTCCACGACGGGCTGGAACCACAACTCAAGGCTACCGTCTTTCATCGCCTCACCGATCCTTGTCGCCCAATCCGTGTCCGCAATGAGCTGAGCCAGAGAGCTATCTTTCTCACTGTATAGCTCAACGCGGTTTCTTCCACCCGCTTTCGCAGCGTAGCAAGCAGTATCCGCCGCTGACCTGCCCCCCAAAAAGTGGACGTGACAAAAGTGGAGTTCTGCTCAAAGAAAAGGGAGCAGAACAAAATGAAAAGAAGTCGATTTAGTGAAGAGCAAATTATCGGGATATTGAGAGAAGCGCAG
>Ga0247844_1000162_pt1 | contig 139400 bp, 126 predicted proteins | sample LaCtaG_FD_192421 | JGI IMG/M metagenome (GOLD analysis project Ga0247844, IMG submission 192421) | Freshwater microbial communities from meromictic Lake La Cruz, Castile-La Mancha, Spain - LaCruzMarch201714.5m_1 | ecosystem: Environmental > Aquatic > Freshwater > Lake | place: Spain...
ATTTTTGCTGTCGTTACAAACAAAATACCGTACAGAGAAAATTATTTAAACCCTTGGGCAGATTGTGCCTGAAAAATATAAAATATTAACAAAAATAATTTGGTTTTAATCATAGAATTCACATCAATATTATGAAAAAGCTCAATTTCAAAGCATTATCGGCTGATTTGCTAATGGTTATCAACCGTTTTTATGTAGTCTTATTCTTTGTATTTACACTTGCCGTTCTTGCATTTATGGATATAAATGAAAAGAACTTCGAGTTGGAATTTAATTATTGGGGTGGAATAATTCTTTCTGCTCTTGTTGCTGTATCAGTTGTTTTATTTCGCGAAATAAGCATGCTTAAATGGAGTAGGTTAACTTCCTATCTGTCATTAATATTAATTGCAATTTACGGTTTCTACTTCTTTAACCACAAAATAGAGTGGGAAACAATGCAGTTTGCCGCTTTTATGGTGTCGGCTGTTTTACTCACGTTTGTAGTTTTATACTTTCGCAAAAACTCGGATACTGCTTTTTGGATATTTGCTGAAAAAAATGTGCGTGAGTTAATTACCACAATGATTTATATATCCATACTTTTCGGAGGACTAAGTTTGGCAGTTTACGCTGTCGATGTATTATTCGAAGTAAAAGTAAGTGATAAAGTGTATGCTAATTTGTCGGTGGTATGCTATTTGATTGTTGCGCCCATCTATTTTCTTATGAATGTGCCTGAAAAGGCAGATTTCTACAAGGAAAATCCCGACTACGGAAAATTCCTGAAAATATTGGGTTTGTACGTTTTTCTACCTGTTTTGGGCATTTATTTGGTTATTCTTTACTTTTATCTTTTCAAAATTATACTGCGTTGGGAGTTGCCAAATGGCTGGGTTACAACCTTGGTTTCAGTCTTAGCTTTGGGCGGTTATGTAGCTAAATTTCTGCTGTTTCCGGTTTCCGATAACAAAGTAGTAGATTTTCTTAATCGCTGGTTTTCATTGCTGCTATTTCCACTCATTGTTTTAATGTCGGTAGGTTTGGCTCGCCGAATTGCTGATTATGGCATTTCAATCAATCGTCTTTACGTGCTGGTTTTCAATGTGTGGCTTTACGGCGTAAGTATCTATTTGTTTTTCACTCAATCCAAACATTTACGTTGGTTGGTAGTGAGTTTTGCTGCCGTATTATTTATTTCATCCATTGGTCCATGGAGCGTTTTTGCGGTTACAAAGCGAGTAATTGAAGGTGAGGTAACGAGTCTTTTGGTTGAGAATAAGTTGTTTGTTAATGATAAACTTATTGACAATAAGGATAATAAGATGGCTATAAGTGATACTATTGCAGTGCAATTATCCGATAAAATACATTATTATTACAATACCTATGGTGAACAAAATTGGCGAACTACTTTTCACTATAAACAGAAAGACATTGGTGCTTATGAAATTACCGAATATTTAGGTTTGAATACATCTAAAACTTCATTATTCAAATCAAAATACATTTATGCAAATTTATCTGAGAATAGAGTTGTTGATATTAATGATTATTCCTTAATGCTTGCCAAATTGGATAAGGGTGATAAAGTCTCACTTATTTTCAAGAATAAGGACTATAAGATTGAAGTAGTTAAAAACCAGATACATATAGTGAATTTGAAGAAAAATACACTTACCGCTTTTCCACTTCAAAAAATTGTAACAGAGCTTTATTTGAACGACAAAAACGAAACAGCAAACAATAAACTGTTAATGCAAAAAAAAGGTGAATGTTTATTGATAATTAATTCAATTTCGGCCGATTGCAAATCGAGTACGAATTATGAAATTCGCGAATTAAATTTCTCTGTATTTATGAAATAAAAAAAGAAATCCTGCTTGATTATTTTTAAGCAGGATTTCTTTTATGAAGTAATTTTTATGTCTACTTTATTTTTTTGAGTACTTGAGCAGTTCGAGCAGGTAAGTAAAGTTTCAACCATTGCTTGCCCGATTCATGTTTGGGTTCGACAATCGAAATGTGCTCTATACTTTCGTCAACCAATCCAAATCCACCAAACTCTGTATTATCGGTATTTAGAACTACTTTATAAGTTCCTTTTGGTGTCAAAATACCATAATCCTCAAATGATTTTGAGCCATTAAAATTAAATACAAAAAGCAAATCGCCACGAGAGTAAGCCAATACTTTATCATCGTCCTTTTCCCAAACTTGTTCAATATTTAGCTTGTTGAATTCGGGTGTAGATCGTATAAGTTCAATCATGCCGCGGTCGAAATCGCCCAGCGAACTGTAGTAAACTTTTTTATTATCAACCAATTCCCACTGTCGGCGAGCATATTTATGCGACCAACCATTTCCTTGCCTTGGAAAATCAATCCATTCGGGGTGACCAAATTCATTTCCCATAAAGTTAAGATAACCTCCATTAATGGTTGTGGAAGTTACTAAACGAATCATTTTATGTAAAGCTAAACCACGGTCAACCAATAATGTGCTATCGCCTTTTTGCATGTGCCAATACATATCGGCATCTATTAGTCTGAAAATGATAGTTTTATCTCCAACCAACGCTTGGTCATGACTTTCGGCATAGCTAATTGTTTTTTCGTCGGCTCGTCGGTTTGTTAATTCCCAAAAAATATGTCCGGTTTTCCAATCCTCTTCCTTGGTTTCCTTTATGTACTTAATCCAAAAATCAGGAATTCCCATGGCCATACGGTAATCGAAGCCAATTCCACCATCTTCAATTTTTGAAGCTAATCCAGGCATGCCGCTCATTTCCTCAGCAATAGTAATGGCTTGTGGTTTAACTTGATGTATCAATTTGTTAGCTAATGTAAGGTAGCAAATAGCATCGCCATCTTGATTTAGGTTGTAATAGGAATCGTAACCATTAAAATCTTCGCCTAGTCCATGACTGCGGTAAAGCATGGATGTTACTCCATCAAATCTGAAGCCATCGAAGTTATATTCTTCGAGCCAAAATTTACAATTCGATAATAAAAAGTGAAGTACAGCAGGCTTTGCATAATCAAAGCAAAGTGAATCCCATGCTGGATGCTCGCGACGTGAACCACCATGAAAATATTGATAAGGAGTTCCGTCAAAGCGACCCAGACCTTCGGTTTCGTTTTTTACGGCGTGCGAGTGCACAATATCCATAATTACCGAAACATTATTGATATGAGCTTCGTCAATTAGTTTTTTAAGCTCTTCAGGAGTGCCAAAACGCGAAGAGGCGGCAAAGTAGTTAGATACATGATAGCCAAACGAACCATAGTAAGGATGTTCTTGGATGGCCATTATTTGAATACAATTATAACCCGCTTTAATTATGCGAGTCAAAACCTGTGTTCTGAATTCTTCGTAAGTTGAAACTTTTTCCTCTGAACCCGACATACCTATATGACATTCGTAAATCAATAGTGGGTCGCTTGTAGGTACAAATTTTTTGATTTTAAAATTATATGGATTTAAAGGATTCCATACTTGAGCGCTAAAAATTTTCGATTGGTCGTCCTGCACAACTCTACGTGCCCATGCTGGTATGCGTTCGCCCGAATCACCATCCCACTCTACTAATAATTTGTAGAGCTGCATGTGTGTCATGGCATATTCTGGAAGTTTAATTTCCCAAACTCCATTCGGTAGTTTTTTTAGCTGATAATCAGGTACTCGCTGCCAATTGTTGAAATCGCCAATTAAAAAAATGGCCGTTGCATTGGGAGCCCATTCTCTGAAAACCCAACCTTCGCTTAAATGATGTAATCCGAAATAGAGGTAACCTGTTGCAAAATTGGATAAGGTTTTATTGTCGCCAATAAGTTTACTTTCTATTTCTTTAAAATATTCATGCCTTCCAGTTATAGCTCCAGCGTATGGTTCTAAATAAGGATCGGACTTGATAAGTGGAAGTACACTCATAAATTGATATGTTTTTAATTGGAAAAATTATATTTATAATAAATACTTTTTTTTACTCTCAACATCAATATGTTTTTTTGAACAACAGATAAAACGCAATATTATGTTTAATAACATAAAAAACGTTTCGATGTACAAAGATAATAAAAGTATGGAATTAAATGCATTTCTCGGTCTAAAAATTATGATTCAGGGCAATAATTAACTGTATGGGATGCTTGTTTACTTACTTTTTGATAGTGTTTTGTATAAATATTATTTTCGATGATGTAAAATGCACTAATAAATGTTGATAACTTTCCTTAATGTAAGTTGTTGATTCATTGTATTTGCAATTTTTACTCTGTTCGATTCCATTAATTTCACTTGTCAATCGTCTGAATTTTATTATCTTTGTGGTTCAAAAAAAAATAATATTATAAATATAAAAAATGGAAATTACAGGTAAAATTATTGCTGTCCTACCACAAACTACAGGTCAAGGAAAAAACGGTATGTGGCGCTCTCAAGATTATGTACTCGAAACAGGTGATCAGTATCCTAAAAAAGTGTGCTTCAACTTATTTAATGATAAAATTGATCAATTCCCAGTTGCAATTGATGATATGGTAAATGTGAGTTTTGATATTGAAAGTCGTGAATATAACGGACGCTGGTACACCTCAGTTCGTGCATGGAAAATTGATAAAAATGGTGCTCAAGCTACAGTACCCACACAACAAGCAGTGGTGAATGCTCCATCGTTTGATGGTGCTCCAGCTGCTGCAGGCGAAGGTAGTGATTTGCCCTTTTAACGAAAACAGACAACGGACGACAGACAACAGATAAAAGAAAGTCAAAAATCTAATGTCAAAATGACGATTATATAACAATTAAAAACGGCGCATCCCTATAACGCACGAAGTGCCAATTAACGGCGAAGCCCTAATAACGCACGAAGCGCCAATTAACGGCGAACTTGCCTGCGGCAGGCAGGGTCCAATAAACACGAAGTTTTAAAATAAAATATATGCAAAACATTAAACTTTCAATCGACAAAACATTTGGATTTATATCCGAACAAGCTGTACTTGGTTACAAAGAAAAAGTAGCTGCAGCTAATGCTGCTCTACACAATGGTACAGGCAAAGGAAATGATTTTTTAGGTTGGCTCAATTTACCATCGTCAATTGACGAAGCTCATTTGGCCGATGTTGAAAACACTGCGCGTATTTTGCGCGAAAACTGCGAAGTAGTAGTAGTAGTTGGTATTGGTGGTAGTTATTTAGGTGCAAAAGCTGTTATCGATGCACTTTCAAATAGCTTCGATTGGTTACTTACCGACCGTAAAGCACCTATCGTAGTTTACGCCGGACAGAACATAGGCGAAGATTACCTGTACGAATTACAAGAAATGCTTAAAACCAAGAAATTTGGTATTATTTCTATTTCAAAATCGGGTACAACTACAGAGCCTGCTTTAGCTTTCAGATTGCTTAAAACGCAGTTGGAGGATCAGCAAGGTAAAGAATCATCTCAAAAGCTAATAGTTGCAGTTACTGATAAAGCTCGTGGTGCTTTGCGCACGTTAGCTACTCAGGAAGGTTACAAAACATACATTATTGAAGATAATATTGGTGGACGTTATTCGGTATTTTCACCAGTTGGATTATTGCCAATGGCTGTTGCCGGATTCGATATTCGTCAGTTTGTTGCTGGTGCTTTAAGTATGGAAGTGCTTTGTGGTACCGAAACTGCATTCGAAGAAAATCCTGCTGCTATTTATGCTGCTGTACGTAACGAATTGTACAAGTCAGGTAAGAAAATTGAAATTCTAGTAAATTTCCATCCTAAGCTTCACTATGTAAGTGAATGGTGGAAACAACTTTACGGCGAAAGTGAAGGAAAAGATAACTTAGGTATATTTCCGGCTGCAGTTGATTTTACATCGGACTTACACTCTATGGGTCAATGGATTCAGGAAGGTGAACGTACAATTTTCGAAACAGTAATTACGGTTAACGAATCGAATTTCCAAAAAATTGTTCCTTCGGACAAAACAAACCTCGATGGATTAAATTTCCTTGCAGGTAAACGTGTTGATGAAGTGAATAAAATGGCTGAACTCGGAACAATGATTGCTCACATCGATGGTGATGTGCCAAATCTTAAAATTGAATTGCCAAAATTAAATGAATTTTATCTTGGTCAATTACTTTATTTCTTCGAAAAAGCTTGTGGTATAAGTGGTTATGTGTTAGGCGTAAATCCATTTGACCAACCAGGAGTTGAAGCATACAAAAAAAATATGTTTGCTTTACTTGATAAACCAGGTTTCGAAGCAGAATCGAAAGCTATAAAAGCGAGATTGTAAAAGATTACAGACGACGGACAACTGACGACAGAATTAAGATTTTGGAGCTGGTAAATAAAATCCCGTAATTGAATAACCAATTACGGGATTTTATTTTACAAAATAGCTGATTTTCAACCAAAGAACCATTTGTGTAATTCGCCGTAGTGTTTTTTATACATTTTATAGCTATCTTCTAAAATCTGCATTGCAACAGCTTTTTCAAAGAATTTTTCAACTACTACCGTTTTTTTCTCCAATTTTGTATAATCCTCAAAAAAACTCATCGTTTCCTGAATCAAGTACTGAGGTAATTCCGATACATCGTTGTAATGATTTACACTTGGATCGCCAATGGCAACTGCAATAATTTTATCATCAGCTTCGCCATTATCCAACATGCGCATAACTCCAATTACTCTTGCTTCGACAATACAAAGTGGAACTACTTCAATTTGCGAAAGTATCAAAATATCCAAAGGGTCATGGTCGTCGCAATAACTTTGAGGTATAAAGCCATAATTATGAGGATAATACATCGACGAGTATAATACTCTGTCCAAACGTAATAATCCACTTTCTTTATCTAGTTCATATTTGGCACGGTTGCCTTTCGGAATCTCAATAATTCCTTTTATTATATCGGGTGCTTCAGTACTGGGCACTACCTGATGCCACGGATTAAAATTGTTTCTCATAATTTTTTCTATTGTATTTAATCAATAATTTGTTGCGCATGTATTTTTGTATTTACTTCCTTTGGGTAAATAATTTTTTCAATAATGCCATTTTCGTTGATAATAAAAGTAGTACGGAACATACCCTTATATTGACGGCCATACATTGATTTTTCGCCCCAAGTACCAAATTGCGCCGATAATTTAGTTTCGGTATCGGCAATTAAATCAAAAGGTAGATTTTGTTTTTCAATAAACCGGAGATGCGATTTTTCACTATCGGCACTTACACCAAACACCACATAACCAGCCTTTTGCAATGCTTCATAATTGTCACGTAAGCTACATGCTTGTGCTGTACATCCAGGGGTACTATCCTTGGGGTAAAAATACAAAACTATTTTTTTGCCAGTGTAATCCGAAAGTTTAATCACTTTTCCGTTTTGATTTACGCCCAAACTATCAGGCGCTTTATCACCAATTTGTAAAGCCATCGTTGTTGTTGTTTAATTATTTTGCAAAGTTATCGAATAAAAATTTATTTCCTCACAACATAAACAAAAATAATATAAGATAGTTTGAATAAAAATCGTGTTTTTAATAATAAAATTCAAAAATCAGGGTATTTATATCAAAAAACAAAAAGGTCATTACTTCAAAATATGGTCGCAAGTTGTATCTTTGCATTTCAAAAAATATCAAATACCTACATTATGTTCGAATTTCTTACCCAGCGACGTACCATACGTAATTACAGCAAACAAACCATTGATACAAAATTACTTCAACAAATTCTCGAAGCAGGTGCACAATCGTCCAATACGGGTAATATGCAGGCATATAGCGTTGTTGTTACCACTGACGAAGACTTAAAAAAGCAATTGTCGCCAGCACATTTTAATCAACCAATGGTCATGCAGGCTCCTGTGGTGCTCACTTTTTGTGCCGATTTTAATCGGATTACACAATGGTGTAAACAGCGTAATGCTGAGCCTGGATATGCTAATTTTCAATCGTTTATGGCAGCTGCTGTTGATGCTTTTATTTTTGCACAAACAGTAGCCATAGCTGCCGAAACTGCCGGACTGGGTATTTGTTATTTAGGTACAACTACTTACAATGCGCAAGAAATTATTGATACATTGCAATTGCCACAACTAGTAGTGCCTGTTACAACACTTACTTTGGGATACCCTGAAATAACACCAGCTATCACCGATAGACTTCCATTAGCATCGGTTGTTCATTTTGAAACGTATAAGGATTTTACACCAGAAACGATAGATACTCTTTATTTGGAAAAAGAAGAACTGGATTTTTATAAAAAATTTGTTGTTGATAATAACAAAGAAACGTTGGCACAAGTATTTACAGATGTTCGATATACCAAGAAAAATAATGAGTTTTTCTCTGAAAAATTTTATAAAGCACTTGAACAGCAGGGTTTTATTCAATAACATTATTTTAGAAACCAAAAGCGCAAATCTAATTTAATTGGATTTGCGCTTTTGGTTAAAAACTATTTCAATTTCAATTCTTCTTCGAAATAAGCAATTGTTTTAATTAAGCCTTCTTCTAGTTGAATGTTTGGTTTCCAGCCGTTTAACAATTCTCCAGCAAGACGTATGTCCGGTTGACGTTGTTTTGGGTCGTCGGCAGGAAGTGCTTCATAAATTAATTTCGATTTTGAACCTGTAAGTTCAATAACTTTGGTGGCTAATTCGAGCATTGTAAACTCATTCGGATTTCCAACGTTTACAGGCCCAGTTACAGAGTCATCAGTGCCCATTAGGCGCACCATACCTTCCAATAAATCATCTACGTACTGAAAACTACGTGTTTGTTGACCATCGCCGAAAATTGTAATATCTTGACCCCTTAGTGCTTGCACTATAAAATTCGAAACAACACGTCCATCATCGGGGTTCATGCGTGGTCCGTAGGTGTTGAAAATGCGAATAATTTTAATTTTTACTCCATTTTGGCGATGATAGTCCATAAACAAAGTTTCGGCACATCGTTTACCTTCGTCGTAGCAGGAGCGAATTCCAATGGTGTTTACATTGCCCCAATATGCTTCGGGTTGTGGATGAACATGCGGATCGCCATAAACTTCACTGGTTGATGCTTGCAAAATTTTCGCTTTTACACGTTTGGCCAATCCAAGCATATTGATTGCACCCATTACCGATGTTTTAACCGTTTTGATAGGGTTGTATTGGTAATGTACGGGCGAAGCCGGACATGCCAAATTGTAGATTTCGTCCACTTCGGCCATGTAAGGACTTGTTACATCGTGTCGTACAAATTCGAAGTACGGATTCTTTAAATTATGTTCTATATTTTTACGACGACCTGTGAAAAAATTATCTAAACAAATTACTTCGTGACCCTGAGCTAATAGCTTGTCACCCAAGTGTGAACCCAAAAAGCCCGCACCACCTGTTATTAAAATTCTACTCATAATATTATTTACTATTAATTCATTTACTATTTACTATTTAAAAACAAAAACTTTACAAACTTTATGAAATTTACAAACCTTACAAACTTTACAAACTAACTTAGCCTCTCTTAGCTCGTTCCCAGTTTACGCTTTGTGATTTCTTTATATAGCGTCCAAAGCCCATAAATACAGCATAATTCATTATATAAAAATAATATGGAACAAAGAAAATCTTCACTTTTAGCTTTTTGTCTTCTAAAATATAACCAATATAGGCCGAAAGATAAAACAAGATTTGTAATCCCAAAACTATCAAAAAGAAACTGCTATATGGTGCTAAAGCAATATTTGCGAATAATAATAACACCAATGCTACGGGTGTAATTGTCCAGCGTAAAACGCGATGCGAAATATACTGAAACGAAAGCAAGCCATATTTAAAAATATTAAGCAATGGATATAATCGTACTACCGACTGTATACCGCCTGCTGCAATGCGTATTTTGCGTTTCAATTCCTCTTTTACATTGGCCGAAGCAGTTTCGATTGCATAAGCTTCCGGGTCGTAGTCAATTTTGAAACCTTGCATGGCCACACGCAGCGAAATAATAAAATCGTCGAGTAGCGTATCCGGTTCTACTTCGTTGAAAAGTTCGGTACGTATGGCAAACAACTCACCAGCTGCGCCCACTGCGGAGTAAAGTTCTGCATCCCAGCGTTTAAGTGTCGATTCGTATTTCCAATAAAGTCCTTCGCCAGCTGCTGATGCCGCTTCGGAATCGTCGTTGAAAATTCGTTTTTCGCCCGATACACAACCTGTTTTTGGATTGCTAAACATTTCGGCTATCTTCCGAATCGACTCTTTACCAAGCAAAGTATTAGCATCCGAAAATATAACAATCGGTGTTTTTACAAATTTCACAGCTCTATTCATAGCAGCTATTTTACCAGCACGCTCTGGCTTGTGAAGTACCACAACATCGGAATATGCCGCCAAAAGTTCAGGAGTGCGGTCGTTCGAACCATCGGTGCACCACATTTGATGCAGCTTTTGTTGAGGATAGTTCAACGATCGTGTGTTTTCCACTTTTTTTGCCACAAAATCTTCTTCATTGTATGCTGCAATTAGCAACGTTACTTCAGGAAGTTCATCGTCGGTCAAAAATACTTCTTTTTTCTTTTTAAACAATCGTTTTATGCGTAATAATACAAAAAGAACAATTCCATACCCTAAATAGGTGTAAAAAACGATACCAAGCAGTATCCAAAAGCTGATTTCTAATGTTTTCATATTATTGATGTGTTGATATGATAATGTGAATGATGTGAAAATTAAGAAATTAAGAAAATAAGAAAATTAACACGAAATTTTACAAACTTCAAACTATTCAAACTTGTTTTGTTGTTATTTCATTTGCTTTTTTGCGAGGTGATGCTGCCATTTTAAAGTTTTCGGGTGGATAGCCACACGAAATTACTAACAAAACAACTTCATTTTCGGGGATATTAAGTAGTTTGCGCATAATTAAATCTTTATCCGACGATACGCTCCAGTTTAACGAACAAGCTGCTATTTTGTTGAAATGTAATGCGTTAAGCAGTGTCATTGCAAACATGCCACCATTTAAATGATTCTCGAAACGTTCATGTATATCTTTGGTGGTTGAAATGACCGACGAAAGAACAATAAGCGTTTCGGCTAAATGTCCGAATCCGCGGTTGCCGTTTTGTACATCGAGTATAGCTTGTTTGGTTGATGCCGATTTTACGATATATACACGTGTTGGTTGCCGGTTGCAAAACGAAGGTGACTTTTGAGCCAAATCAATACAATCATACAATACTTCGAGTGGAATTTCTTTGTTGGTGTAATTTCTTACCGAAAAGCGTGAGCGGCAAAATACATCGAATGGCGCATTTACGTTTTTAAAATACTCCATTTCCGAAATATCAATTTGCTCTAATCCTTTAGCATTATCAAAACGATTAACTACACGATTTAGCCTTTCAATCACGTCATCGTCTAATTGAAACCCAATTTCTTTATGCAGTTTATTGTATTCTTTCAGTACTGTTACCGATTGTACAAACTCCATTTGGTCTTGTGATAAATTCATTCGTTCGTACCTCAATACTACATTACAAAGGTCTATAACTACTTTTTTGCCAAATCCAGGACGTGGTATGGGCATGGTAAGTCCTTTTTCAACAATGTGATATAGTAAAGTTAAATCGCGTTTCACTTTTTCAGCAGCTCCATCATTATACACTTTATCATAAACCCTCCGGCGTAAATCGTAGTCGGCTGCACGGCGAGCAGTGCCGAGGTGATAAAAATAGAGCAAACGTTTTGGCAATAAGCTCTTAATCTTATATTTAATGCTTTCTAACATAAGTTTGTCGAATTTTTATATTTATAATTTTGAAAATTTTCGTAATAACTTTTTTATTGGATTCGATATTAGTTCTTTCTCGTATTTATTTAGACCTAAAAACCACATTGAAGTGCTGAAAATGAGTATGAAAACAATAGCGTAAGTTATGAAATTTGGAATATAATTTAAATTGATATAGTGCATTAATAGGTAACCTGTAATAGCAGGGATTAATAATGCTGGTAATAAAGCAGCTATTTGTTTACTGAAATAATGTATATCCAATCCCACTTTGGTATGATAATACCAATTCATAATAAATATATTTCCAATTGTTAAGGCTATACTAGTTCCTATTGCTGCTCCAATGCCACCAAATAATTTTGTTAATGGAATGGAAATAAGAATATTACCTAAAGCTATAAAAAGGTATACCCAAGAACGAAATTTATGCTGGTTTTTAGCACGTTGAATTTCTATGCCAAGATTCTGAATAAGTGGAATGGTAACTGGTATCATTAAAATTAGAGCCATATAATACGAGCGACTGTAATCAGCACCAGCCCACAAGTTTATAAATGGCATGCCGAAAAATATCAATAATCCAATTACAAGCGAAAGTACAATAAATTGCAATCGGCCTAAGCGGGCAAATAATTCTGTAAGTTCCCAATTGCTACATTTACTCGCTATCATTTGGTTTACACGCGGAATGTATACATTGGATATGGCGGTCGAAAACGTTAAATAATAGGTGTTTAGCTGTGCTGCAATACTATATACAGCCACTTCAACGGTACCTCTAAACCAACCAATAATAAACCTATCCACATTCCAGTTTATTTGATTCACGAGCAAATTCATAAAAATAAAGGATGAAAAAATAAAGAGTTCTTTGATCTGATTTATTTCAAATTTTTTGAATAATAATTGAAAATCTGCTTTTCGGAAGCAAAACCACACATTTATTATTTCAATTATCAAAGCCAGTATAGTAACAACAATTGCCATCCCAACCGAACCATAGCCCATTATTAAAACGGGAATCATTACAAGTGGACTTGCTATTGTTTTTACAAGTAATAGCACTTTCTGAAAAACAAACTTTTCGATGGCACTAATATACGAATTGAAAACAATGGCCGGAAATGTAATGGCAGTGTTTATAACCATGATAATCATCAAAATTCGTGCTTTTGATAATTCATTCACTGAAAGTTTATTGCCAAATAGATTGTCAGAGTTTACGGCTAAAATTAATCCTGCAGCTACAGCCAATATGCCTAATGCCGAAAATATTAATAAAAACATGCCATTCAGCGAAGCAAGCCCTTCTTTATCGTTATTGGTTTTGTAAACCGAAAAATACTTTATATATGCACTTCCAAAACCAAAATTAAATAATCCAAGATATGCAATAACTGAACCTACTAAACTATACAATCCGTACTCGCTTTGCCCCAATAGCCGTAGCATAATTGGAGTGTAAAGTATTGATATGATGCTGCCTAACCCTATAAGAATATAGGAAAGTAGAGCACCTGTTTTAAGTTGATTTATTGCCATTTTTATTTGTACTTCGTACGTTTTTCTGGCTACGCCGTTATTTGCTTCGCGTTATTTGGTGCTTCGCACGTTATTTGCTTCGCGATAATAGGGCTTCGCCGTTATTAATTGATATTTTATCGTCATTTTGACCTTAGACTTTAAACTCCAAAGCTATTGTCAAAAAATCATATACCTTTTTTCGTTCCATTTCCATAATGGAAGGAACGTGTTTAAAATCAATATCAAAATACTTATCCGTTTTCTCAAGTAAATGTTGTTTTCGGCCTTCGAATTGGAATTTACCAAGCAAAGTATCTATACGAGAGCCCATTGGAGCGCTTTTTCCTTCGCGGTCGAAAACAACAAAAGGACTCTTAAAATGCATCGAAAAAATAATACAGTGAAACGAATCGGTACAAACCAACGATGCTGAACGAATATAATCCAAAAACTCGGCTGGATCGGCTGCATAACGGTCGGTATCGCGTAAACTATTCATCATTACCAATTCCAATTGATTGTCAACTGCCATTTTTCGGAGTATTTTTAATCTTTTTGTCGATACTTCGCCGATAAAATAGGTCAATAAATATTTATTGGTAGGCTTGTTTTTAGCAGGAGTTGCAATTTTCGACCAATCTTCACTTTTTAAAACCAGTGTTGGGTCGACCAATATTTCGGCTTTACGACCTGTGAGCTTTTGAATAATTTCGGCACCTTTTTCTTCGCGTACCGATAAATAAGCCATATCATTTAAATATTGCTTGTATTTTTCGGTGTAGATTTCGGGAATTACCGATACACCAATGCTTGGTGCTAATGCAATTCGTTTTTCGGGCGAAACGTAGGATAAAAAATCGAGCGATGAACCATACCTTATGTTTGGATTCCAAATTTGATCGCTACCTACTATGCAAAAATCGTATCGTTGATTTAAATTTTCAGGAATGTTTGATAAAGTCAACACATAATCACTCTCAGTAATGTATTTATCCGAAAAAGTTTTGAATGACAGCGCTTTGGCTCGCTGGCAGGCTTGGTATAAAGCTTGTTTTTTACGTTCGATAATTTTCTGCCAGGCTTTTTTTATCAATGTAAATGGTGAGAGTTTCACAGCATTTCGAATGCGTGTTAATGTAAATGAAAGTCCGGCTTCAATTGGCTTAGTTGGATAATTTACAATACTTTCCACTTCAAAACCAAGCGATTTTAAAATTTCTTGCGCAGCATAATTTTGTAAACGATTTCCGTAGTTTACATAATCGATAATGGTATGAATGCCAATGCGTTTCATTTTGCAATTTTTTTATATAATTCCATATACCTTTCAGCCATAGCACGCCACGAGAATTTTTTGGCACGATTCATCCCTTTATCACATAAATCGTTTTTATAGGCTTCGTCGGATAATATTCGTTGTATGGCAGCTACAATTTCGTCAGGTTTAGTTGGATCAACTATGGCAGCTGCATCACCGGCTATTTCGGGCATCGACGATGTATTCGACGTAATTACAGGTACACCACAAGCCATTCCTTCGAGTATCGGAATGCCAAAACTCTCGCGCAACGAAGGATATAGAAATACTTTACATTGATTGATAATAGCAGGCATTTCGGTGTTGGGTACATAACCTGTCATGATTATATCCGTTCGAATTTCGGGATGACCAATGTCGTTCAAAACCTGCATTAAGGCCGATTCGTCATAATCGAGCATTACCAATTTGTATTTAACTTGGCTCGTAGCATTAAATTCAGCAAAGGCTTTCAGTACATTTGGTGTGTTTTTTTTAGGGTCGGTATTTCCCAAAAAGAACATAAATTGATCCGGTAATTTATATTTTATTTTTGCTAACTTAAGAATATCTTCGTCAGTTATTTTTTTAAAATGTTCGCCTACACCATTATATACCGCTACAAGTTTGTCGCCCAAACCCATGAATTGACGCATTCGGTTACACTCAAATTCTGATACAGTAGTTATGATCTTACTTTTTCGGGCAACAATGGGAACTACCAATCGGCGATATAAATTACCAAATTTCTGATACAAAGTACCTCCTTTTTTGAAAATGCTTATACTTTCGAGGTAAATAATGTCGTGTATAATGGTGATTAGTGGTACTTTGCAAAATATTGGAGCTGTATTACTTGTACAATGCAATACATCGCACCCATACTGAGCAGCTGCACGTGGTAATGCTATTTGTTCCCAAGTGGGGTAAGGTCCACCACCTAGTTCTACAATCTTAAAATTGGGAGCTACGGGAATACAAGTATGGTCTTCATCTGGCTTCACAAAAATAATATATTCATTTTTGGAGTCGATGAGCTGTAAGTTTTTTATCAACTCCAACGCCACCATGTCCATGCCGTGTTTTTTTTTGCGATAAAGCCGTTGTCCTTCAATGCCTATTTTCATAATATTGATGAGTTGATGTGATAATATGATAATGAGATAATATGAAAATATGATTATCTCTTACTTTATGAACCTTATGAACTTTATAAACTTTTCTGACTAATTAAGCCCCATGCTGCGTATGAATAAATTTTTTATTGGCTCCTTTGAGTTTGAATAAGGATAAAAACATGGAAATAAATGCTTTAGGAAGTGTAAGTAAAGCTTTGAATGTTTGTTTGTTGTAAAACTTTGATGGTATACTCAATAAAAAAGCCACAACTACTGATCCAAATACCGAAAACCAACACTCAGACGATATTGATAATATTTCATTTTCAGGGAATGCAATTTGAATAAACATGTAAAATACTGTAATTATGGCAGTTATTCCTAAAAGCAAAACGCGAGGTGGCGAAACCATTTGATATACCTTATCAAAGAAATCGATATTACCATTCAGTAAAAGATGTTTTACACCTGAGAAAAAGAACCGTCCAAAGTAGATAAATTGGGCAGATAACCAACGTTTTCGTTGGTTTTCAAATACTTCTACTTTCTGAACTTTTTCATCGTAAACCAAAGCATCGTTTAAGTATTCAATGATATATCCATCGCGCAATAGAGTTAATTCCAATTCTTTGTCAAAACCTCCAATTGCATGAATTTCGGTCATTCGTTGTTTAAATTGTGCATAGTCAAATGCCATTCCGGAGCCAATAAGAGCCGACGAAAGTCCTAGCATACGATGTCCTTTTCGGAAAATGGAGTTGTTGAGCTCTTCGCTCACCGCATCCAAAACTGCAAATGAAGTATTGGTGTTTTTGGCAACTCTATGTCCCTGCACAACAGTAAAACCAGCATCAAATGCATCGTTAATTTTCGATACAAAATCAGGTGCCATTACGTTATCGGCATCAAGAATTAATGCTATCTCATAGTCGGTTGTTAGTATTGACATTGCTTTGTTTAATGCCTTGGATTTTGTGCTTTTGTCGAACGAAACTTCGATGAGTTTAATGGGTAATTTTTTCAAATTAGCAATTGTTTCGGGTTGAAACGAATCAGCTATGATTACTACATCAAATTTTTCCTTTGGATAATTTTGTATTAATGCTTTTTCAGCCACTTCTACAATTACATTATCTTCTTTATATCCAGGTATTAAAACAGCTACCTTACGCAAACGGGAAGCAGTAACTAGGATTTGCTTTTTTTTAAATATTGAGCCTATGGCAAAAATTAAAACATAAATTGATGCTAGAGCAAAATACGAATAAACTACATATTCAAAAATATGTATTATTAAATATATGATATTCATGGTGTTACCTTGACAGGTGAATTAGTAAACTGGTAACTCATATAAAAAACAAATAACGGGAGATAGAAATAATCATACTCCCGTTATCCATTATTTTATACATTTATAGCTCTACGACCAATGCTATGGTATTTGAAGCCAAAATCTACAATTTGTTCAAGGTCAAAAATATTTCTTCCATCAAACAATACTTTATCGTTCATGAGGCGTTCCATAACTTTGAAGTTTGGTAATCGGAACTCACTCCATTCGGTTACAACTGCCAATGCATCAGCACCAATAAGTGTTTCGTACATATCTTTGCAGAATTTAACTTTGTCGCCTAACACGCGTTGTGCTTCGTGCATAGCAATTGGGTCATAAACAGCCACAATTGCTCCTTTTTCGAGTAAACTTTCAATTAAAACCAACGATGGTGCTTCACGCATATCATCTGTTTCTGGTTTAAAGGATAATCCCCAAATTGCTATGGTTTTACCTTTAATATAACCTCCAAAATGATTCATTATTTTTTTGAAAAGTACTGTTTTTTGGTTCATATTTACTTCTTCAACAGCTTGCAATACTTTTAAATCGTAATCCAAACTTTTAGCAGTTTTAATTAAAGCTTGTACATCTTTTGGAAAACAAGAGCCTCCATAACCAACTCCCGGATATAAGAATCGATTACCAATACGTGAGTCGGCACCTATACCTTTACGTACTTGATTAATATCGGCTCCAACTATTTCGCAAAGATTGGCTATATCATTAATAAAACTGATTTTTGTAGCCAACATGGAGTTTGCGGCATATTTCGTCATTTCCGAAGAAGTAATATCCATGACAAATATTGGATGATTATTCAATACAAATGGTTTATATAGTCTTTTTAAAACTTTTTCGGCAGCTTCGGTTTCTACACCAACTACTATGCGGTCGGGTTTTAAAAAGTCATCTACAGCATTACCTTCTTTAAGGAATTCAGGATTCGAAGCAACGTCAAATTCAACATTTACACCTCGTTTATCCAATTCATCCTGTATGGCTGCTTTCACTTTTTTAGCTGTACCTACTGGAACAGTACTTTTAGTAACAATTACCGAATAATTATTTAAGTGTTGGCCAATTTCGCGGGCTACACCTAAAACATATTTCAAATCGGCACTTCCATCTTCATCGGGCGGGGTACCTACAGCAATAAAAATTGCATCGCTTTCGTTAACTACTTCAGATAGGTTTGTTCTGAAAAATAATCTTTCTTTCAAAACGTTACGTTTTACAATGTCTTCTAATCCAGGCTCATAAATAGGCATAATGCCATTGTTGAGACTGTCAATTTTGCTTTGATTTACATCGATACAGTAAACTACTGCACCAGTTTCGGCCAAACAGGCACCCGATACAAGGCCAACATAGCCAGTTCCTACAATTGAAATGTTCATAACACTATAGTTTTTGGAGTTAATACTGAAAATTCTTTTTTTTTATTTTTTATACTCAATTTTAAAATACTTATTTAAAGCATGAAATATTCGTTGGCAAATATAGAGCATCAAAAACGAATAGTTTGTAATATATATCGGAAAAATGCTATCGCAAATTAATTTTTTTTTGTAATATATTTTGCCACAAATATATAAAAATTTAATTCTAATACGAAATAAAATGAGAAATATTGCTCGTTTTCGAATATAAACTCATACCTAATAATAGGTATTTTGTTTGGAATGTATTTTTATATACATGAATCTGGTTTTATATCATTAATTTTGTACTCTTATTTTAAACCTACTCAAAAGTTTTTTGTTTTAAAAAGCAAAAAGGACTAAATGTAAATTTTAATTTTCAAAATGATGAATATATCCAAAAACGAAAAACGAACATTATGGGTGGTTATGCTTACTGCTATAACCATGTTGGTGGAGGTTTTTTATGGAATAAGCACAAAATCAATGGCTTTACTGGCTGATGGTATTCACATGGGATCGCATGTTTTTGCTATTGGTCTTAGTTGGGTAGCTTATGTTATTGTCCGTAAGCTTTCAAAAAAATCGAGTTTCACAGGCGATAGTTCCAAAATTTTAGCTCTTTCGGGCTATAGTAGTGGGCTTATGTTATTGTTATTTGCAATATTTATTATGGTCGAAGCTATGGAGAGATTTTTCGTTCCGCAAAATATTGTGTATAACGACGCAATAATTGTGGCAATAATCGGATTAATAGTTAATATAATAAGTGCTCGATTGTTACATCACGAGCATCATGAGTCGGATCATAATATTAAAGCGGCATACTTGCATGTATTGGCCGATGCGCTTACCAGTGTTTCGGCAATAGTTGGTTTGCTGGTGGCAAAGTATTTTAATATAGTGTATATCGACCCTTTAGTAGCAATCGTTAGTTCGCTCGTAATTATTAAATGGTCGGTTGGTTTGCTGGCGTCTTCGTCGCGCGATTTAATTGATTTTTCTCCCTCTAAGATAGATAAAACCGAAGTTTAAATATGTCGAAGAAAAATAATTATTTATCGGATATTACAAAGGGCAACGAGGCAATAATAACCAAAGTGCTTGGACATGGAGCTTTTCGCAAACGTATAACCGAAATGGGTTTTGTGAAAGGGAAATTGGTGAAGGTTATTAAGAATGCACCATTGTTGGATCCTGTGGAATATGAGATAATGGGTTATAACGTTTCGTTGCGTCGAAGCGAGGCTAATCTTATCGAAGTGGTGTCGGTTGCTGATTATCAAAGTGCTGATGCTGATTTCAATGGTGTAATTGACGAGGAAAAACTGAAACGTTCAGCACTTAAAAAAGGAAAAATAATAAATATAGCCCTAGTTGGCAATCCAAATTGTGGAAAAACTACTTTGTTCAATTTTGCTTCGGGATCGCATGAGCGAGTAGGCAATTACAGCGGTGTTACGGTTGATGCCAAGGAAGCAAAGGTAAAAAAGGACGATTATGTTTTTCAGTTAGTTGATCTGCCGGGTACTTACTCCATAACCGAATATTCGCCTGAGGAATTATATGTGCGCAAACATATAACCGAGAAAATGCCCGATATAGTTGTAAATGTGGTAGATGCTTCGAACTTAGAACGCAATTTATTTCTGACCACACAACTTATTGATATGAATATTAAAGTGGTTATAGCACTTAATATGTACGACGAGTTGGAAAAAAAAGCCGTTAAGTTTGATTACGTAGCTTTGAGCGAAATGCTGGGTATTCCAATTATTCCAACCGTAGCGCCTAAGGGGCGAGGTATTGATGCTTTGTTTGCAAAACTGATTGAAGTGTACGAGGATAGAGACCCTATTGTACGTCATATTCATATCAATTACGGCGAAATTATTGAAAAATGCATACGTGATATTCAGACCGAAATTTGGAAAAATCCTAAGATTAGAGATAAAATATCTTCACGTTTTGTAGCTATAAAATTGCTCGAAACCGATAAAACCATGTTGCATTATTTAAAGCAATTCGATAATTACGAAAATCTTAAATCGGTTGCAAAATCTACTGTACATCAACTTGAAAAATCCCTAAACGAAAAATCGGAAACGATACTAACCGATGCAAAATACGGATTTATTGATGGTGCGCTTAAAGAAACTTATCTTGTAACTAAGCAAGACCGACGAAAGTCAAAACGTGAATACGATGATATTCTGACGCATCGTTTTTTTGGTTTTCCTATTTTTGTGTTTTTTATGTGGATAATGTTTCAAGCTACATTTACACTTGGAAGTTATCCTATGGCTTGGATCGATGCTGGTGTAGGATTGTTTTCGAATTGGGTACAACAATCAATGCCCGAAGGTGCTCTGCGCGATTTATTGGTCAATGGAATTATTGGTGGAGTAGGGGGCGTAATAATTTTCTTGCCTAATATTCTCATACTTTTTTTCTTTATCTCGTTAATGGAAGATACGGGTTATATGGCTCGTGCTTCGTTTATTATGGATAAGCTAATGCATAAAATTGGACTGCATGGTAAATCATTTATTCCCCTTATCATGGGTTTTGGATGTAATGTTCCAGCCATTATGGCCACTCGTACACTCGAAAACAAAAAAGATAGGATTTTAACCATGCTTATCACGCCGTTCATGTCCTGCAGTGCCCGACTTCCGGTTTATGTGTTGATAATTTCGGCAGTTTTTCCAGCAAATCAAGGCTTGGTGCTGTTTGGTATTTATTTTACTGGAATAATATTAGGTATTATAACGGCATTGGGGCTTCGTAAAGTCGCATTTAAGCAAAAAGATGTTCCTTTTGTAATGGAATTGCCTCCATATCGCAAGCCAACTTTAAAAAACTCAAGCCTCCACATGTGGTACAAAGGGCGCGAATATATTAAAAAAATGGGAAATGTAATTCTAATTGCATCGGTGCTTATTTGGGCATTGGGTTATTTTCCCACCAATATAAACTACAGCAAGAATTTCGAAGCTCAAATCAGTAAAGTACAGCAAAATAAATCATTATCATTGCAGCAAAAAAACGAATTAATTGATGTTTTAAATAACAAAAAAACAGCTGAGAAACAAGAAAAATCATATATTGGTCAACTCGGACATGCTATCGAACCTGCCATTGCACCATTAGGATTCGATTGGAAAATGGGTGTGAGTATACTAACCGGTTTGGCTGCTAAAGAGGTTGTTGTCAGTACAATGGGTGTTTTGTATCTGTCCGAAAGTGCTTCGGTTAATGATACCGAAACACTTAAAAATAGAATTAAAGAACAAAAACATAATAGTGGAACACTTAAAGGCAGGGATGTTTTTACACCACTGGCTTCCATCTCATTTATGCTGTTTATTTTAATCTATTTTCCGTGTGTAGCTGTTATTGCGGCTATTCGCAAAGAGGCCAATTGGCGTTGGGCATTATTTACCATGGTTTATACCACAGCATTGGCTTGGTTTATTGCTTTTGCGGTATACCAGGTTGGTTCAATACTGCTTTTAAGCTAACTGATATTTAGAAAGTAAATTTATAGCATTACAGGTTTTGTTGATAATCTTCTAAAGTTTGAATCGATTTATCAAAATCTTTTTCGAATACCAACAGGCGTAAACCTTCGTTTATGTCACCAAACATGGGCATTAATTCAACAATGTTTTCGTTATTAAGTGTTGAGTCAATACCGTTTTCGCGCAATAATTCTTGATCGAAAAGAGCTTCTACTACAGTTTCGTAAGTTTTAAGTGTAACTAACTTGTCTTCCATAAGGCTTTTGATTTAAAGTGTAAAAAATGGAGAGTTTTTAATATTAAAACAATAAGTTAGTACAATTTGTTCGAGAATTTTAATCAATTTTGTGTTGAAAAGTTTCATTTCGAATATTGTCTTTTTTTTGTTACTTTTGCAACGTTTAAAAATACCATCATGGAATCTGAAAAATTACCCGACCATATAGTTTATACGCCCTCAGTAATCGAATTTGTTACTGTTGCAGCCGAAACTTGTTTGTTTTTGGAGCAAGCTACCGAACAAAGTCGTAAAGAATTTATTCAGCGTTCAGTAAAATTACTTCCATTTCTATATTTAAAAGCTTCATTATTACCCGTAGTCGAAAGTGTTTTTGATGATGCGCCTGAACGATTTGTAACTGAAGAAGATTATTTGTTTGTAAAAGAACAAGTAGAACAATTGTTAGGTGCCGACGATTCGTATTTAGAAGTTTTTCATCCGGATATGGCTATTAGCGATACGCCAATTGCCGCCTTTGTATCCGAAGATTTAGCAGATATTTATCAGGAATTAAAAGATTTTGCTGCCAATTATCAAACTATGGATGTGGATATTATGAACGATGCGTTGGTAGTTTGTATCGATGCTTTTGGTCAGCATTGGGGGCAGAAAAACCTAAACGCACTCAAGGCTTTACATGCCGTAAGGTTTAGCGAAAGTTTTAATATAGAGGATGATGAGCAATCAATTGAAAAAACAAAATTAAACAGAAACTCATTTCTGAATTTTTTGCAGGATGATGATGATTTGAATGATAATCAACTTTTGTTGTAATAGATTTATGTTTAAATCAAAAATATCAAAGGAGGAAGTAAATCAAATGCCTATTTCGGTATTTGAAGGGCAAATTACGCTTGTTGATGAACTCTGGCAAGTGAAAGATTCAGTTGCTGTTTTGAAACAAAGTGCTTTTTTAGGTGTTGACACCGAAACCAAACCTTCGTTTACGCGTGGTGTACATCATAAAATTTCGTTAGTTCAAATATCAAGTTTAGAACATTGCTTTCTATTTCGCCTTAATAAAATTGGTTTTCCGAAAGAATTGGCTGATTTATTGGCCGACGAAAAAATTATGAAAATTGGACTGGCACTTCGTGATGATTTTGCTGGATTAAATAGAATTCAAAAATTTAAACCAGCCAATTTTGTTGATATACAGTCTATTGCTCGCGAGTATGGAATTTTGGAGCTTGGCTTGCAAAAAGTGTATGCATTAATTTTTGGTCACAAAATTTCGAAATCGCAGCAACTTACAAATTGGGAAAGTACAACACTGACCGAACAACAACAACGTTATGCGGCTACCGATGCTTGGGCTAGTTTAATTATATACATGCAATTGATTCACGAAGAAAAATTGAGTAAAAAACAAGTTGATTTTCTACTTGCAGAGGCCAATGCAGCTCAAATTGCCCAACAACAAGCTGCAGCATTGCTTAAAGCCTATCAGGTATAATTATTAGATTGAATCATGGAGGTGAAAATTGAACAATCGTGGAAAGCGGCTTTAAAAGAAGAGTTTACATCGAGCTATTTTTTGGAACTTACTAAATTTGTGCGCAGTCAATATGCTCAGAATCAAATTTTTCCGGCTGGAAAAGATATTTTCAATGCTTTCGACTGCTGTCCTTATGATAGTGTAAAAGTAGTTATTATTGGTCAGGATCCTTATCATAATGTGGGTCAAGCTCACGGACTATGCTTTTCGGTTAACGATGGTATAGAATTTCCTCCTTCGTTGGTGAATATATTTAAAGAAATTGAGCGTGATTTGCAAATTAAAATGCCTTTGAGTGGAAATTTAACTCGATGGGCAGAGCAAGGCGTATTACTGCTTAATGCTACACTTACAGTGGAAGCACACAAAGCAGGTTCACATCAAGGCAAAGGATGGGAAAAATTTACCGATGCCGCCATACGTGCTCTCAACGAACAACGCGAAGGAATAGTGTATCTTTTGTGGGGAAATTATGCACAACAAAAAGCATCATTTGTTGATCAATCAAGAAATTTGGTCTTAAAGTCTGTACATCCTTCGCCGTTATCGGCTTACAGAGGATTTATTGGATGTGGTCATTTTTCGGCAACTAATCAGTATTTGAAATTAAATAATAATTCAGAGATAAATTGGTAAAGCTCATATTTAACCTTATAACTTTTCAAACTTTCAAACTTTACAAACTAAAAAGCACTAAACCCGTAATAAACAAGCATGTCAATAGAATCAGAAATACAACGCAGACGCACGTTTGCCATTATTAGTCACCCCGATGCAGGAAAAACTACGCTTACCGAAAAACTTTTGCTTTTTGGTGGTGCAATTCACGTAGCAGGAGCTGTAAAATCGAATAAAATTAAGAAAACAGCTACATCCGACTGGATGGAAATTGAAAAACAACGTGGTATTTCGGTAGCCACTTCGGTTATGGGTTTTGAGTATCGCGATTATAAAATCAATATTCTTGATACTCCTGGTCACCAAGATTTTGCTGAAGATACCTATCGCACATTAACCGCTGTTGATAGCGTTATTATTGTAGTGGATACTGCCAAAGGTGTAGAGGCTCAAACGCGTAAACTTATGAGTGTTTGTCGTATGCGCAATACGCCTGTAATGATTTTTGTCAACAAAATGGACCGCGAAGGGAAAGAAGCTTTTGATTTGCTCGATGAGCTTGAGGCTGAATTGGGGATCAATGTTCGTCCGTTAAGCTGGCCAATTAATCAAGGTTTTGCTTTTAAAGGTGTTTATAATATTTACAAAGATAATTTGGAGCTTTATACGCCTAATAAACAAACAGTTAGTGAGTCAGTCAACGTTGAAGTAAATAGCAAGGAATTGGACGAATTGGTGGGTGAGCGCGATGCAGCAAAATTGCGAGAAGACATGGAGTTGATTCATGGCGTTTACGACGAATTTGATGTAGAAAAATACCTTGCAGGTCAATTGGCTCCTGTATTTTTTGGAAGTGCATTGAATACTTTTGGTGTGAAGGAATTGTTGGACTGCTTTGTCGAAATAGCTCCATCGCCTCGTGCTATTATGACGCAAGAGCGCGAAGTAAATCCTTATGAGGATGCATTTTCGGGCTTTGTTTTTAAAATTCATGCCAATATGGATCCTAATCATAGGAGCTGTATCGCATTTATTAAAATTTGCTCTGGCAAATTTGAACGAAACGTAAATTACAAACACATTCGCCACGGAAAAATGATGCGTTTCTCATCGCCAACAGCTTTTATGGCTCAGAAAAAAGAGACTGTTGATGAGGCTTTTGCGGGTGATATTGTTGGTTTACCCGATACTGGAACTTTCAAAATTGGCGATACGTTGACTAGCGGCGAAAACCTTCATTTCAAAGGTATACCAAGTTTTTCGCCCGAAATGTTTAAATACATCGAAAATGCCGATCCAATGAAAACCAAACAGTTGGACAAAGGAATTAATCAATTAATGGACGAAGGAGTGGCACAGTTGTTTCACAATCAATATAATAATCGAAAAATTATTGGAACAGTAGGGCAGTTACAGTTCGAAGTTATTCAGTACCGCTTGCTTCATGAGTATGGAGCTCAATCTCGTTGGGAACCCATTTCACTTTACAAAGCATGTTGGATTGAAAGTGATGATGCCGTAGAACTTGATAATTTCAAAAAGCGAAAAGCACAATATATGGCTGTCGACAAAGAAGGTAGAGACGTGTTTTTGGCAGATTCAGGTTATGTGCTTCAAATGGCTCAAAACGATTTTAAAAACATACGATTCCATTTTTCGTCGGAGTTTTAATGTAAATCACACGTTTTCGTGTTCGTTTTTTTTGTCACAAACTAAAACTCTTGAGCGTGTTGGCTAAGCCTTTAGCGGCCGAAATGGGCATAGTGCTACCTTCAAAAATCAAACCCGCAACCAACTATGCCGAAACACTTAACTTCGAACAATATAAACTTACTTCGCCTATATAAATATTAAAAAACGATGATTCAACTAAAACTATATGAATTTACTGAATCTTTTTAGTATTTCCTAATAAAAAATACCCTGATATTGAATTTCGAAGTAATATAAACTTACCTATATATATTGATATGAAAATGGTTATTATTGACATTAATAAACCAGCTAATGTTTGAAAAAAAGTGCTTAACTGTGAAATTTCTGATTTAGAAACTTCAACTAATATTTGAATAACATAAGGATGTAAAAGATATACTAAAACAGAGTTTTTACCTATTTGATAGATTTGATTTGAAAATCCATTCCTTTTTAAAGTAGTAAAAATTAATGAAAAAGATACGATGCCAAATATTCCAAAAATATTTTGTAAAAGAGAAATTATTCTTATTTTAATATTAATATCATGTAACACAATTATAGCTATAAGACAAATCAAAAACAATATAATTAAAGCTATTGTATTTAGATTTATATCTTTGTAATATTTTGCTAATAACGACCCCAAACTAAAAACAAATAAGTAGTTTTGAATATAATTCAAAGCTAAAAAATTAGGTAATGGAACAAAAAACATGAATAAACTAAAAAAAACAAATAAAATTGTTCTATCTGAGAATAAATATGAAATGACAAAAATTAAAAAAAGTGCATATAAAAACCATAAATGATATCCAGGCTGTTCGTGAAAAGGATAAAACAGAATATCCTTTATAAAGGCAGTCAAATTATTAGATTTTGGATAAAAAAAATCTGTACCTAAAGTATAATGTTTTATAAGTCGAATAAATGTATGAAATAATTTAATTGTCTATAACGGTACTAATAAATTTGAGAATTTGTTAAAAAAAAATGTTTTATAATCAGGATTCTTTTTTCTAGTAACATAAATATATAAAAAGCCAGACACAAACATAAATGCAGGCATTCGGAATGGTGTTAAATAATTAAGGTTAATATAATTTACAACTTCATTTTTATTAAAAAAACTACTATGTAACAATACAACCATAATAATTGCAAACGCTTTGATAAAGGTAATTGTATCGTATAAATTTGTTTTGTTCAGAGTAAAATTCATTCCCTATTTTTTTAAAAAACCAAAATTAATAATATATTTTCGTTTTGTATGCCATTATTGTCTAATAACTTATTTATTTAATAAGTATAGTTATTTCTTAACGTTTTTATAAGTCAATATTATAATTATGACAATCGAAAATTAGAAAACCACTACTTTTAATAGGAAATACTTATTTAAATTTAATCAAATACAGTTTGTAAATAAATATAACTGAATTTTATTGAGATAGTTTCAAAAAAAAAGCGTATTATTGCAGTAATTTAAAATAACAAAAATCGCATTTAATTTTTAAATTATGTATCTGAATTTCATTTCTCATAATCGTTCAGGCTTAATTACAATTTTCTTATTGTTCTTCTTATCATATCAAGTGATTTCACAGTCGACAAACAGTTTTATAGTTGACTCAATTCACCCTGTCGACATAGAAGACTACAATAATTTAAAGAAAAAATACGTATTAGATTCTCTCAAATTGAGCAGATATAATAAAGATATTGATGAATTTGAAAAAAAAGACAAATCCAATCCCCCAAAAAGGAATAGTATTCTTTTTATAGGTAGTTCAACAATTGCATTATGGCAAACAAGACTTGCAAGTGATATGGCTCCCTTATATGTAGTAAACAGAGGATTTGGAGGCTCTGTATTGCTCGAAAACATTTATTATTTTCCAAGAATTATCAAACCATATATACCGAAAATAGTAGTATTATACTGCGAAAATGATATAACTTCAGATAATGCAAATATAATTTTTGAAAAAGTCAGATATTTTGAATATTTATTACATAGTGAGTTCCCAAATACAATTTTACTAATCGTGTCATATAAGCCTTCAACATCACGAATAGCACATTTTGATAAAACCATACAAGTAAATAGTTTACTAAAACTATATGCTGAAAAACGCCCAATGACTGAATTTGTTGATATATTTAATGCAATGCTTATTGATGGAAAGATAGATGATAGTTTATTTATTCACGACAAACTACACATGAACAATAAAGGCTATGATTTATGGACTAAAATTATTAAGCCTAAGCTATTTCGATTAATAAAAGGGCAAGGACATAATCAACAACAAGATCTGGAATCATATTCACCTAATGTATATATGATTGGAAAATCAATAAATATTGATTGTGTATCATCAAACACTCCGATAAAACTGTTTGATATTAAGGGATTTGAAATACCCCTGGTAAAAAATATTGAAAAGGAATTATATTCAGGAAAGATTTCGAAGTCGGGTATTTACTTCGTGAATTACTCAAAAAGCAAAAGTACAAAAGTTATTGTAAGATAGTTTTGTTTAGGGTTTACAATTCAAAAATTTTGAAGCTACAATTTTCAAATATACCCGCTTATTAAAAATGAATTCATTGATTTCATATATTTATTTATCTCCTGATTATTTTTATTTTCTTATATTTGAATTGCGAATCAAGGAAGTAGAGCCTCGATTTGCAATTCACAATCAATTATTGCTGTGATTATCTTGTAACGATTGTACTAAGGTTGTACCTATAAAACTTAGTATATTGAAGATTAATTGCTTACAATATATCTTTATTTAGTAAAGTAACCAAAAAGTTAAAGAGCCACAAATGTAATGTAATGGAGAAAATTACACCCACGATAATTATAATTGTTTTCATAATACACTGCTATTTAGTTAATTTTAAAATTTTCAATTACATCCAATGGTTGCCACCCTAAAACCTCTCTAGCTTTTTCATTGCTAAAAGTGAGCGATTTCGTAATTTTCGACAGTTTGTCCGAATTTATAGGTGCTCGACTTCCCAGCAAATCACCAATTTTAGCAATTGCAGTAGCCAAAAACAAAGGTATGGACAGTACTCCCGATTTATTTAATTGTTTGCAAATTACTGTTTCTAATTCGCTAAAACTTGGATGATTCGAATCGCAAATATTATAAACGCCACCTTTATCGGCTACTAACGGTAATAAATGAGCAATATCCAGAACCATCAGAACACTCTTACGAGCTTTACCTCCACCTATATTTAAGTACTTACCGGATTTAATACCCTTAATCATTGCACCCAAATTGCCAGGAGGATTTGGGCCAGCTATAAGCGACGGACGAAGAATTGTTAGCATAACATTATTACGCGCGCACCAATCAGTTAAAAACTGCTCGGCTTGAATTTTACTTAACGCGTAAGGCGTGTTGCCATTCAATTGTGTATCTTCAGTAATGTTTTCACCGACTTCTAAACCATAAACAGCTACGGTACTGATAAATATAAATGATTTTGGCAAACCAGTTACTTCTAAAGAATCGCATAATTTCTTAGTAAGCCCCAAATTTACATCAAAAAAAACCTGTTCTTCTTCAGGAGTTTTGGGTACCGAATGCGCCTTACCTGCCATATGCAAAACGATATCGCACTTTGGAACACGCTCCAAATTATCCCAATGTATTGTTTTTACAATAGCATTGTTTTGTTTGTCTATAATATCTAAACCATAAATAGTGTAGCCCGACTTCAATATTGGTGTTAGTTGAGAGCCTACAAAGCCGTGTATACCACTGATAAGAATTGATTTATTTTCCATATTGCAACAACTTAGGAATAAGTCTTTTGAATGGATATAGAAGTTTATTTACTTTAATTTTATTTTTCTCAAATGATTTAATACATTCAATATTTTGATTGTAAATATTTTGAATACTTTTATTCGTTTCACCCCCTAATCTCATTTTTACAAATGATTCTGGCAAATAGGCAATCTTGATTTTATAATTATCCAAAAAACGTAGCATTATTTCAAAGTCGGCAGCCAATCTAAAGTTCAAATCAAAAATACCGTATTTATTGTATACATCACATTTTAAATAAAGTGTAGGATGTGCAGGATGCCAACCTGAGTTAAATGGTTTCTGTGTGCCAGTAACCCATTTTCGAATTATTTTATTTGTATCATCCTGAGCAACATAATATAAATCAGCATAAACACCTTCTAATTTATAATTATTTTCAAAAACGCTAACAACCTTTGATATAGCTTCATTATCGCAAAACAAATCATCTGAATTTATAATACCTATAATATCTCCTGTTGCCATTTTAATACCCTTATTCATAGCATCGTAAAGCCCATTGTCGGGTTTACTAATCCAGTGTAATCGACCGTTAAATTTTGAATCGTAAGCTTTAACAATTTCCATGGTATTATCAGTCGAATTTCCATCAATAATTATATATTCGATATCGGGATATGTTTGAGACAAAACAGATTCTATTGTATCAGCAATAGTGTGAGAGCTGTTGTAGCCTACGGTTATTAAACTAAATTTCATCTATATTGTAAAATTAAATACCAGTTTCCAAATAAACTTCTTTGGTGTCATGATAACATTTGTCCCAACTAAATTTTTGAGAATTTATTAAACCATAATCAATAATTTGTTTACAAAAACTATATCTTGATTTACTCTGAATGATTATTTCTGACATTTTCTGAGCAGTAATATCAGCAATCATAAATGCACCGTTGCCTGCAACTTCTGGAATAGAAGAATAGTTACTTGTAATTACAGGACAACCTGTTCGTTGAGCTTCCAAAATTGGAATACCAAAACCTTCGTATATGGTAGGATATAATAAAAATGCAGCACAATTGTATAATAGGTTTAAATCTGTATTTGAAAGCCCAGTTAAAGACTTGAAATTCTGAACACCAAGTAAAGAATCCAGCATTTGAATTTCAAAGGGAGTTAAAAAACCTCCTCCTACTATAGCTAAAGGCATTTGGGCTAATTGACAAGCCTCAACAGCTATTTTAAAGTTTTTATAGTTGCTTCTTCTATCACCTACATATAATACAAATTCTTTTTTTGCAAAAGGAACTAATCGTAACAATTCAGAATTGGCGACTTCTATCGGTTTATATATCTCATTAACACCGTTAAACACAACTTTTACATCATTTTCATTTATCTGAGGGCAGAATTTTAATAAATCAATTTTAGTGTTCGTAGAAACACAAATAATTTTTTTAGATTTTTGGGCAGCTCTTAATTTTTGAAAATTATGAACAGTTTTAGCGATACCATTTACATAGTATTCGTATGTAAAATCATGAATAGTAGTAAAATTATTCAATCCTGCCGAAGGAGATGTACGATAATAACTGGAGTGAAAAATTCCATCTTGTTTATCAAAAACAGATGGATTCAGGTATCTTTGAAACTTTATTGGTAATTTTTTCAGATTATTATCTGTAAAATTAATCTTTTTATCTTCAAGTATTTTACCAAGAGTGTTGTATTTATTAAACTTCAGGAAATAAATATCAAATTCAGAATCATTCAGAAACCTCTTATATAGCTCATGCCATACAACTGATACTCCGCCATGATGTTGAAGAGAAAATATTATATTGTCGAAAATAATTTTCATCTCAGTTCAGTTTATTCAATATCTCAGTAACCTGCCTTCTGAAATCACAGCTATCAAACATTGCTTTAGAATTTAATGAAAACACTTCATGATTTGAATCAATTTCAATAAGTGCAGTTTTAATGTCCTCAACATGAGCCGATTCAATATTAATTGCAATACCAGATTTGTATTTTTCTAATAAAGATGCAATTCCAGGCACATCGTTTGAAATCATTGGAATGCCGAAGCCCGAGTACTCCCATACTTTATTTGGTGCACAAAAAATATTGTTTAAATCAATAAACGAATAAGAAAGAATTCCGATATGTGCCCAACTTGCAATTTGTAAATGTGTGGGAGAAGGCATTCCATTTATAAAACTAACATTTTTATAGGTAGCTCTCAAGTTTGTAATATAATTCTGATCTGGAATATACGCACCCATTACCATTAAATGAAAATTATTATCCAACTCATCTATTGCTCGTAAAAAAGGGGTTATATCTCTTTCTGCTGATACTTGCCCCATATAAAGAATGATTTTCTTATTTTTCAGTTGAAGTATTTCAATCTCATTTTTATCATTAATTATTTTCATCTTTTTCTCTTTTGGATGAATATAAGGCGCATTAACTAAAATTGAAGGAGTCCGCTTCAAACTATACCAATACCTGAAAATTGCAGCTCTATTTGATTCCGGACATATATTTAGTACTGAATTTTGAAAATAAAACCTGTTTTGAATCTTATATTGTATAACCTTATCATATAGTTCATGACATTGAAAAACAAACTTATATTTAGAGATTTTTTGACCTACGCCTAACGATGCCTCAGCACTAGCCAACCATATATATGAGTCACTATCAATACCTAACTTGTTTTTTTCAAGATACTTATGTATGTTTCTACGAAAAGATATTAAAGAGAATATTTTTAATGGTCTAAATCCAAAATCATTAAATTTAATAATTTCGATATTTATCTTACCGTTATATCTATCAAAATTGAACTTATCTATATCTGTACAAACAAGATTAACTGAAACGCCTAAATCAATCAAACAATCAATCAAATTCGAAACAGGTGGAAGTGATTCTAACTTTTGTTTTATAACTACTGTAATTTGCATTTTTATAATATTTACTTTGGTGCACTGATCGGTTTTATTTATACTTTACGTATTTCTTTATATTTATCATAAATAATATCAAAGGTACATAGAAAAGCGCTTTTAATATAAATGGATATGAAACAGAACCAGAAGTGCCCGCCCTACTTACGCCTAAACACGTGAATACAATGGCATAAATCATTAGTGTTTTAAAACTGTCTCTACTTGTCAGGAAATTTGCAAAGATATTCAAAATATAAGCTAATATAATAGCGTGAATAAAAAACAAGTACTTTCCAAAAATAAATACAGATTCGCACACCAATCCTGTAAGAGGCACAAATGACACCGTCTCAGATGAATCCACATCCAATAGCACTTTTGCAATGGAAATATTTAAATTAAAATCAACCAACCATGATTTTAGAAAACCAGGAATGGGCTGAGTGACAATCCACAGTGAATAATCAGTAATGAAGGTTGATTTATCAAACTTATTATAAATACTGTCAAACCAAAGTGGAAATGTGCCTTCTATGGCAAAGAGCGATTCAATTGATGTCCAGAATGACATATTTCCACCTTTTTCTCCAATTCGTATCGAAGTATATGCAGCCAAAAAAAACACAGAAAAAACCAACATTATTCCACTGAAAATTAAAATCTTTTTACGATAATCAGGATTAAAGTAATATAAAATACATACATAGTAGATAAAATTCAACATTATATCAGTTCTAGCAATATATTCATCTTTACAATATATAAAATATAATGGAGCAATTATTAAGAATAAAAGCTGAATAGGTTTGTTTTTAAGTTTTACTAAAGAAATAAAATAAAATGGTTGAAGTATGTATTTCAACACCATTACTATAGCTGTAAATGCATCTATGCTTGTCTCTAAGGTTACAACATCCATTACACTATTAATATCTACTGTAGGCGGATTAAACAAAACAGAAAGTTTGTTTTCAGGGAAAACAAGTAAACTCAGTATTAAAGTTGGATAAATAAAAAGGATATACTTACCATATTTATCAATAGCCGAAGATATATCCTCATCTTGAACAATGGTAGTAATAGTTCTTTTTCTAAAAAGATATAGAAAGGCAACTAAAACAATTGTATATATAGAAAAATATAAAGGATAATAAGTAAATTCATTCATTACACTAATACCTGCTCCTGAATAAACAAAATATGAAACTGCAAAAAACATCAAAAATATTTTTTTCAACATATTCACGTTACTTCTGACAACTAAATAAAATAGAGCAAAAGTATAAATAGCTACAATTAAAAATCTGAATAATGAAAATTCAAAGTTTCCTGAAAAGAACCCCATAATGCTTTTTATGTATTATTGTTACATTTTATTTGTCTTGAAACTATATAAAAACATCTCAATATATTAAGAAAATGCCATAAATTATACTTTATTTTTTTTGTGTATGACATTACAATCATTCTATTATTAATTGAATTTCTAAATAAATTATTTGATATTCCTTCCTCTTCAAATACCAAAACATACATGTCTATTAATTTAAAATTATAATTCATCGTGTAAATTTTGTATATAAAATCGTAATCAGCACAAATTTTATATTTAGCATGCTCGCTAAATAAATTATTTTTATGAATCTCTGTTTTTGTAAACATTGCTCCATGTCTGAAAACAGGTGTTTTCCATAGTTCAGTAACCGGTTTAACAACAGGTTGTTCTATTTGTATTTTGTTGTTTTTTTCCAATATAGAGTTTCCAAATATCACATCAACATCAGTATTATTTTTATTACTAAAAACATCGGAAACAACATTAACATTTACATATCTATCACCGGCATTCATAAAATTTATCCAAATACCTGTCGATTTTTCAATACCTTTGTTCATAGCATTGTAAATGCCAGAATCTTTAGAACTACTCCAGAAAGTAATTTTGTCAGTGTGTTTTTTTATTATTTCAACAGTACCATCATTACTTCCACCGTCGATAATTATATATTCAATATTTTCGTAATCCTGATTAATAACACTTAAAATTGTTTCTTCAATTTTATTAACGGCATTGTAAACTACAGTAATTACAGTAATTTTTGGTATATCTTGTCTATTGTCAATCGCATTTCTATTCATAAACATGTAATTTTAAAAAAAGCTATTTATTCCAAATACCTTTAGCTTTATCTAAAAATAATTTTTTTAGTTGTATTGGCATTAATACTGATGCAGGTATTAAAGCTATTACTGAAGCAAGAATAATCCCATTTAGATTAAATAGTTTACCCAAATATACCGAAAATGGAATATAGAATACTGCTATAATTATTGTTATATAAAGTTGAAGCCTAATTTTACCAATTCCATTAATAAAAAATATAAAAGTACTACTCCAATTATATAATGCAACATAAAGTGCTACGAATATTGACAATGTAAAAGGAACTTGTACAGTGTTTCCAATCCATTTTGAATAAAACCAATCTGAAATTGCCAACATGAATAACAAAAGAACAATAGTACCTAAATACACATATATAAGTTTTTTAATTGAGGTTTTAATCCATAAAAAATCTTTTTTAATATAAGCTTCAGTTGCTGCACTCCAAAATGGTGTTATAATTATTAGATAAGCCATTGAAAGTGAGAAAAAATACTTAAATGCAATGTTATAAATAGTTACGCTCTCTGTGTCTAAAAGCTGTGCAATAATAATATTAGTTGATGTGTATGCAATTACACAAACTGCTATTTGAATTATGAAAAATTGTAATCCAATACCGATTAGATCTTTTGTATATTTTAAATTAATTTCCGAAAATGAAGGTCGCAGATATTTATATTTACCAAAAAACAGAATGAAATAAGTAAAAACAAACACCAAAAGAGGTGCAGTTGAAAATGTTAAAGCAACGTAAGTTAAAGATCCATTCGTTATTTTAGTTAATACATATATAATAACTAAAGCAATCAAATTTCCAATAACACTAATCAAATCATTTACAGCAGGTTTTTGATCAGCAACCAAAATTGTACCTACTGTTTTAAAAACAAATTGCAAACAAAAAAAGGTAAAAACAATCAAAACAATACGACTCAAATCATCTGCCATTTTGGGATCAGTATTTAATACTCTATTCCACTCAACATAAGGATTTATAAATAGAAAAAGAATTATAAAAAAAACAACAATAACAGATAATATTGCAAAAGTAGTACTTACATAAATTTTACCAAGTTTATAGTCTTTTAAAGTCAACGCTTTCGCAAGTTGATTTCTCAATCCATTTCCGAGTCCAATATCAAAATAATTAATCCAAGTCATCAAAGAACTTAAAGTCAGCCATACGCCGTACTCAGTGGCATTTAAATAATGTAAAGTTAATGGAACTAATACAAAAGAAATCAGTATCCCAATTCCCTTAAGCCCAAAAGAAAAAATAATATTTCTTTGAGCTTGTAACGTCCTTATATTATTACCTTTTAAATATCTAAAAACTTTAAAATCAGGTATATTCATCTACAACTGATTAAATGACATTATAGTTTCAACAATTCTCATACAAGCATTTCCATCCCCATAAGGATTTTGAGCTAAACTCATTTTCTGATAATATAACTCATTTAGAAGTAACTCTGATATCTCGTTAACAATTTTTTCTCTGTTTGTCCCAACTAATTTCACAGTTCCGGCCTCTAAAGCTTCAGGGCGTTCTGTTGTATCCCTCATTACCAATACTGGCTTACCTAAACCAGGAGCCTCTTCCTGCACACCACCACTATCAGTGAGTACAATGGAACACTTACCCATTAAATATACAAATGACAAATAATCCAAAGGTTCGATAAAAAAAACATTTTCGTTGGTTGAATCACCAAATATCTCAATTATTGGTTTTCGTACATTTGGATTTAAATGCATTGGATAAATAAAATCAACATCTTCAAATTTCTCAGTTAATTCTTTAATTGCTAAGCAAATATTTTTTAATCCATCTCCAAAGTTCTCTCTTCGATGTCCTGTTATAAGTACTAACTTCTTTGTTGAGTTTTTATCAAATTTATAACCCTTTAGTAAAATATCATTCTCAATCTCTAATCTAAGTTTTTCATCTGAATTAATTTTATCTACGACCCAAAAAAGGGCATCAATTACAGTATTTCCGGTTACATAAACACTTGATTCCGAAATATTTTCAATTAGTAAATTGTTTTTACTTATAATAGTAGGCGAAAAGTGATAAGTAGAAATTCTTCCTGTAATTTGTCGGTTAATTTCTTCAGGCCATGGACTGTAAATATTATTTGTTCTTAAACCGGCTTCGATATGAGCTACCGGAATTTGTTGGTAAAAAGCTGCAAGTGCTGAAATAGAAGAGGTTGTAGTATCTCCATGGACAAAAACTATATCAGGTTTTACTGAATTAAATACATCGCGCATACCTAAAATCACCTTCGAAGTAATATCATACAAGTCCTGTCCTTGCTTCATGATATTTAGATCGTAATCAGGAGTAATTTCAAATAAATCAAGTACTTGATCCAACATTTCTCTATGTTGGGCAGTAACACAAACTATTGTTTCAAATATTTGAGGATGTTTTTGAAATTCTTTAACCAAAGGTGCCATTTTAATAGCCTCAGGGCGAGTTCCAAAAACAAGCATTATTTTTTTCATATTCTCAATATTATAATTTCTATTCATTTAAAAAAAAAAATGAAGGGCATGTTTATTTCACGTCTTAATTATGGGTTACAAAGTTACAAAAATACTCTTCAGAAGTCACTTATTTTGGATACAGTGCAAAATGGAGATTTAAAAGTAAAGTAATCTATTAGAAATCAGACAAAAACTCCCTAAAAGCAATATTCTTCATATCTTTCTCCGACAACACCACATCTTCAACCGCCACCTGCCAATCGATATTTAGATCGGGGTCGTTCCAAGCTATTCCTCCGTCGTGAGCTGGTGAGTAATAATTGTCGCACTTATACTGAAAAACTACTGTTGGGCTTAGCACCACAAATCCATGTGCAAATCCACGTGGAATAAAGAGTTGGCGTTTGTTGTCGGCACTTAGTTCTACACTTACATGTTGACCAAAAGTTGGCGAGTAGGAGCGTATATCTACGGCTACATCCAACACGCTACCTTCAACTACACGCACTAACTTGGCTTGAGCCATGGGTGGGCGCTGAAAATGCAAACCACGCAGCACACCATAAGTGGAGCGCGATTCGTTGTCCTGCACAAAAACGGTATCGGATACTTTTTCGTTGAAAAGCTTCTGAGAGAAAGATTCGAAAAAATAGCCCCGTGCATCTTCGAAAACACGCGGCTCGATAATTTTCACATCGGGAATTGTAGTAGGTATTATGTTCATTATTTGCGCTTTACAAGTTGAATCAGGTATTGTCCGTATTGGTTTTTTTTCATGGGTTCAGCAATGCGTAGGACATCCTCAGAAGTAATCCAACCATTGTGGTAGGCAATTTCTTCGAGGCATGATATTTTTAATCCCTGACGTTTTTCGAGCACTTCGATAAAGGTAGATGCTTCGGAAAGCGAATCGTGTGTGCCGGTATCGAGCCAAGCAAATCCACGACCAAAAATTTGCACTTTTAATTCTTCGGCCTGCAAAAACTCCTGATTTACAGTAGTTATTTCTAACTCACCACGGTGCGAAGGTTTTATAGTTTTGGCAACCTGTACCACTTTGTTGGGGTAAAAATAAAGTCCTACTACTGCATAATTCGATTTGGGCTCTGTTGGTTTTTCCTCAATACTCAATACATTTCCTTCCTTATCGAACTCAGCTACGCCATAGCGCTCAGGATCGTTTACATAATATCCGAAAACAGTAGCTTTGGCATTTTGTTCGGCATTTCGAACGGCATCGTGCAGCATATTTTGTAATCCCTGTCCGTAAAAAATATTATCGCCTAGAACCAGACAAGTAGCATCGTTTCCGATAAATTCTTCGCCAATAATAAACGCCTGCGCTAATCCATCGGGGCTGGGTTGTTCTGCGTACTGAAAGTTTACACCCACATCGGCACCAGAGCCAAGTAAACGTCTGAAACCAGGCAAATCGTCGGGTGTGGAAATAATTAAAATGTCTCTGATACCTGCCAACATCAGAACGGATATTGGATAATAAACCATGGGCTTATCGTAAATAGGTATCAATTGCTTTGATATCCCTTTTGTAATAGGATATAAACGAGTTCCGGATCCTCCGGCTAATACAATTCCTTTCATTATGTGTAGATTTTTAGAATCAAGAGCCAAGACGACAGATTCAAGCAAAGCTAAAATCCCGCACAAACGGGACAACTGACGACAGACAACTGAAACTTCATGAATATAAATTTTACAATTTCAGATAAAAAGCTAATTTATTTTTCTTCGGGCTTAATATTTAAACCTAACTCTTTAATATAAAGCATTGCTAATAAATAAAATACAATTAATATTCCCCCTGTTACACCACCAAAAAAAGTACCTTTTATTTTACCTAATTTTTCTTTCTTAAGTGGGAAAATGGGTTGGTCGATAATTTGGACTAAAGGTGTTTCGCGTGCTAAGTCTAACTTTAATGTTTCGAGATTTTTTAGAATTTCGGTGTAAACTGTTCCATAAAGCTGCGCATTTCCTTCTTGCTTCATACGTGGTACAGCAGCAAACTGCAATGCAGGGTTAATATTTACTTGAGAATAACTAGCGCCTTTGTATAGCGCTGCTTCGTATAATGCACGAACGGAATCAGCTTTTTGTTGCATTATGTCAATATTGTAACGACTCTGCGAAGTTTTAGTTTGGCGATAAAACCGATAGGTTTGATCCATCAATGTTTCCACAAAAAGCTTTGAGAATAATTCGTCCCCACTTCTAAATTCAACATTTACTATGCTTACTTTCTTGTCTTTGCGAACAATTTTCAAACTTTGACCTTTTATAAAACTGTCGTAGATAACAAACAATACACTATCCTGTGTGCGGTTAAATGTAGAACGAGCTTGACCAATTGGATATGCTAAATTGCGAAGATCCTTGTTTTTCTTTACTTTTTTTAATCCTTTTCGCATTTTTGTGAAGTCCATGTAAACTTCCATTAATGTTTTACGTTGTCCTTTGTATTCAACTGGTGTAAGAAGTGTTTGTTCTACTGCATAACGCGACTTAATTATTTCCAACAAATTATCACCACTAAATGCTCCATTACCTCCGCTACCTCCAATTAGTCCTGCAAAACCAAATGACGAAGCCAAATCGGCTAAACCTCCTCCACTACTTTTTTCGACCAATGCAAATGATAAATTGGCAGTGTAAGTTGGTTTAATTATGAAAGATGCTATTAGTCCTATGGCAGCTCCGCCAAAACCAAAGATACATATTATTATCCACTTGTTAAGCAAGTATTGATAATATTTTTTTGTAATTTGAATCAATTCAATTAACGAAATTTCGTTAGCCTGAGATGGTTTATTTGATGCAGGTGAAATCATGGATTAGTTGTGTTTTTTTGAGCATTTGAAACAATGGAATAGACAATGGCAGCTGCTGAAGTAACCGAAGTCATAATTGAAATGGACTCACCAGTACTCATTTTCTGACGAATGTCGATTTGTTTTTGAGGAACTAAAATTTGCGAACCTGGCATAACTTTCGGATAGCATTTAATACCCAAAAAATTACGGGTGCTGCTCGAAGTTCCATTAGGATGTAAAACAAATATTTTGCTGCGAAGTGCAGTGCTTGAAATGCCACCAGCACTGTTAAGATATTCTTTAAGAGTAGAGTTGCGGTCGTATCGTACATAAGTTGGAAAATATACTGCACCCATAACACGTACAGTCTGTAACTCACGTGGTACATAAATAACATCACCTTGTTCCAACTTTAAATCATATTTTCCACGTGGATTACGCATAATATTTGTAAGATTAATGCCAACAATACCTTCAGTGTTTTCAATGTTTTTAATAATATCGGCACCATTTAGTTTTTGTTGCAATGAGTCTATCGCATCAATATTGTTCATTGACTTTAATCCAGCTTTTTGGAGTAAATCAGCGTCAATATTATTGCTCGACGATTTTTCGATTAAACTTTTGGCATTTTCGCTCATAAAGCGGTTAAGTCTTAATTGCGCATTGTCTAATTTTGGATTGCGTATTAAAAATGCACCGGAAGGGTAGGAGTAATTTGTAAAACCACCCGCTCTTTTTATAACATCCGAAATATATTCGTCTTTGGATTTAATATTGTAATCGCCCGGACGTAACACTTCACCATCGATACGAACCATACGTATGGTTTCGAACCCTGAAATACGACGAACTACAATTTGATCGCCATTTTCGAGTATAAATTTGCCATCGGAACTATTCATATTCAAATCTTTATCAATTTTAAATTTTTTGATAATTGATTTCTGATTCGAATTCAAAAGTGAATTTTTGTCTTTAATAATTCGAATCAATTCAATGGAATCGGAAGCTGCTGCTTCGGTAAATCCACGTGCTTTGAGTATTAAATCCATAAGTGTCAGATTTTCAACTAAAGCATAATTTCCGGGCGATTTAACTTCGCCTGATATGGAAACCGAATAACCTTCGCGGTATTCAAAAAGACTCTTTATTTCTACTTTATCATCACGTTGTAAGGTTATATCTGCTATTTTTCCTTTTATCAAATCACCCAAATTAAAGTTAATATTTTCGGGTATTTGATTTTCGCGTTTACGGGATATTATAGCCATATTCAGAAAAGCATCTTCTTTTAATCCTGCCGCTTTGTTTATTAATTGACTAACTGTAAGACCTGTTTCGAGCGAATAGGTGCCAGGGCGATTAACACTACCTGTAATTTCGATACGATTCTTAAATTTATCAGGATTGGATGAAAATGTATATTCGTCGCCTGATTGTATTCTAAATTTTTTATAATCTGCTTCAGCTACATCGATAACCTTTTTCTGATTATCGGCAATTCGAACTACAGTGGCTAATTTGGTATAAGCATTATCAGTAAAACCTCCAGTATAACGAATAATGTCACTTAGAGTTTCACCTTCAATACCTTCGAATATGCCTGTTTTTTTTGTAGTACCTTGTATTTGAACACGTATTCTGGATGGTTCAATACGTATTATATCTTCATCGTGCAATAAAACATTATTTGGTATAACTCCATCGGTAAGGTACTTGTAAACATCAATGGTTGCAATTTGTTTTCCGCTCCGAATTACCTTAACGCTACGCATGCTTCCCGACTCAGCAGGACCGCCGCAAGCATAAAGTGCATTAAAAGCTGTAGCTAACGATGGTAAAGTATAGGTTCCCGGACGAACAGCATCGCCAATTACAGTTATACGAATACTGCGTATATTACCCAAACTTACATTGATTTTTGTTTCGCCGGTGGATACACCTTGATATACCTTTGTAACTTCGGAACGAATACTACGAGTTGCTTCTTCAACAGTGCGTCCCGATACTTTAACAGGGCCAACATTAGGTATTCGAATTGAACCTTCGGGCGAAACTTTGAGTTTGTAGTAGGCTTCGTATAATCCTGATACATCAACTATAAGCTCATCGTAAGCACCAAGTACATAGTTGGATGGTGTGGGAATGTTTAACTTTGGTTCAAAACTAAGTTGTTGATTTGAAAAAAGGTACGACCCAAAATAGTTTAAAGAACTTGTAACTGGTATATCAGCCGACGCTTCTTCTACAATAATTTTTCGGTCGTCGGGAGTTTTGGAATCGGCACTTGAAGCAGCCAAAGGTGTAGCATTTCCTTTAGAAGCCATGTATTTTTTATACATTTCGATTTGCTCAGGTGTGAGCTTGCTTAAATCTATTTTACTCAAATCCTGTGCCGAGAGAGTCAATATGAAAAATAATGTCGCCAATAATGCTTTAAATCTATTCATTATGTTTTTAGTTATGTATCAGTATATTAAATGTCTAAATCAAAAATTCAGTAAAATGATTATCTTTATTTTCCATTATAATTCAACGGCTGTTTTATCAATTAATTGTCTAAATAAAATTTGTTCTGTAGTTTTAAGTAATAATTTTTAATTATCCTACAGTCTGCCATCAACCCAACGGCGATCTACAACTGCTTTGGCATCAAAAATTACAGCACCATCAGTATGTTGCTTTTCAAAATCAAAATCTTTAAATTCGTCGTGAGCTACAGCCAATAACACAGCTTCATATTTTTTGTTCTTATCAAGTTTATTTAAAATGGTTACACCATATTCATGTGCAACTTCATCGGCAATGGCCCAAGGGTCATAAATATCAACTGAAGTGCCAAATTCGCACAATTCGTTGTATATATCCACCACTTTCGTGTTACGTATATCGGGGCAGTTTTCTTTAAATGTGACACCAAGTATTAGTACATTAGCACCTTTAATTGTTTGTCCTTTTTGTATCATTAGCTTTAAAACTTTATTTGCAATAAAAGGTGCAATACTATTATTTACATGTCGGCCCGATAAAATTACTTGTGGAACATATCCCAACGATTCAGCTTTACTGGCTAAATAATAGGGGTCAACGCTAATGCAATGACCGCCAACTAAACCTGGACGATATTTTAAAAAGTTCCATTTTGTGCCTGCTGCTTCTAGTACATCGTTGGTGTCAATGCCTACTTTGTCGAAAATTAGCGCTAACTCATTCACAAATGATATATTTACATCGCGTTGTGCGTTTTCAATTATTTTTGATGCTTCGGCTACTTTTATACTTGGGGCTTTGTGAGTACCAACCGTAATAATTGAAGCATAAAGGTTATCAACAATATTAGCAATTTCGGGTGTTGACCCCGATGTTACTTTTTTGATTTTTGTGAGTGTATTTACTTTGTCGCCTGGGTTAATGCGCTCTGGGCTATATCCGGCAAAAAAATCGGTGTTGAAAATTAATCCCGAATTCATTTCAATTACAGGAACGCAATCTTCCTCAGTACATCCAGGGTATGTAGTTGATTCATAAATTACTATATCTCCTTTTTTAATTACCCTTCCTAGCATTTCGGATGCTTTGATTAATGGAAGTAAATCGGGCATATTAAAATTGTTAATCGGAGTTGGAACTGTGACAATAAATACATCGTATTTCTTTAAATCATCTTCAATAAACGAAAATTCAAGACCAGATTCAGGGTTGATCTTTCGTAACGATGTGGCTTCGAGTAAACCATCTAAATCGGCTTCGAGCGTGTGGTCAACACCGTCTTTTAATTCTTCAACTCGCTGACGGTTAATGTCATATCCTAATACTTTGTATTTTTTACCAAATTCAATAGCTAGTGGTAACCCTACATAACCTAATCCAATAACGGCAATTTTAAAATTTTGCATACCCTAAATTTGTTTAGTTTTTTACTTAAAAACGTGCAAAGATACAAAAATCATTCGAAAATAATTCTTGTTTTGAGGATGCTAAGATACAACTTTCATCCGTATTTTTTCATAACTTTGCAAAAAAAACGTATTGATGGTGAAAAAAGAATACTTTCCAATTGTTAGTGAAGACGGTAGCGTTATAGCTAAGGCATCGAGAGCCGAATGTCATTCAGGGACTTTTTTGCTTCATCCTGTTGTTCATTTACATGTTTTTAATTCAAAAGCTGAACTTTTTTTACAAAAAAGAGCCGATGATAAAGATATTCAACCTGGTAAATGGGATACTTCGGTTGGAGGACATGTAGATTATGGTGAAGAAATAGAATTTGCACTGCGTAGGGAGGTTCGCGAAGAATTGGGAATTGATGATTTTGAACCATTTTTTATGCTGCGATATAAATTTGTTTCGACACAAGAAGCAGAATTAGTTCATAGTTACTATACAATTTATGATGCCCACATATCACCTGATCCAGTTGAGATTTCAGAAGGAAGGTTCTGGACAAGAGAAGAAATTGAGCAAAATATTGGAAAAAATATTTTCACACCCAATTTTGAAAATGAATATCAGAAAATTATAAGTGAAGGGATTTTACCAAATATGATGTGATAATCCCGATACTTCGGGATGTCCGCTTCGCTACCATTATGTTGATATTGATGATGTGATAATTAAAAAACAACAATGAAAAGATCCGTTGCAGCTTTATTTCGCGAAATTGGAAAATTTATAAAAGAAGATTTTCATTTACTTTCGTATATCTATACATTAATATTTGTTGGTATATTTGTTTTTTTTAATTACGAATATGGTTTTTATCGAAATGTGATGAAAACGAGTTATACTGAAGGTAATTCAATGTTTTATTTTCCAGCTTTTTATATGTTTTTTTATTTCGGTGTAGCTATTCCAACATTGATTCTGCGTAAGGATTTTAAAACGTTGAAAAACAGCAAGTTTTATTTTAAGTCAGTTTTTTTTATTTTTATATATGGCTTGTCAATAGGATTTTATGCGCATAAAAATTTACAAATAGGAAGTCTTTTTCATGAGGAAAATGCCTATATTATTCGCATTTTATCGCAATTAAAAAGTTTGCTTTTTTACTTTGTGCCATTGTATATTCTTAAACGTGTTTACGATAGAAAAATAGAAGGAATTTACGGCTTAACTCGCAAAACGAACCATTTAAAAGGATATTTTTCACTTTTTTTATTTTTGCTTCCATTTGTAATTATGATTTCATACAGCCCCGATTTTCAACAGGCTTATCCACAATTCAAACCTTGGTTTTACGATGGGATTTTTGGTCTCCCAACGTATTTATATTCGATTTTTTTTGAAATTACATACGCTCTTGATTTTGTAATGACTGAGTTAATGTTTCGTGGAGCACTGGTAATTGGAATGGCAGCATTACTTGGTCGTAAGGCAATATTGCCTATGGTGGCTATGTATTGTGCCATACATTTTGGTAAACCATTGGGCGAAACTATATCGTCGGTATTTGGTGGGTTTATTCTTGGTGCTTTGGCTTATCAAACTCGACACATTTGGGGTGGTGTTATTGTGCATATTCTTATTGCCTTATCCATGGAAGTGCTCGGAAATATTCACTATTATTCAAAATAACTCCAATTGCCTTAAATTAACTTCTGTGGCATGATTTTTGAAAATTTATCTACTTAAAAAATAATATGAAACGAACATTCTTTTTGTTTATTACAGTTTTTACGTTTACAATTATTGTAAATGCTTCGCATAAAGTATTTTTGATTCATGGATTTGCAGGTTTAGGCATTGAGCTTGAACAAATTAAATCAGCCATAGCCACTCAAGGATACGAGTGCGAAATTTATCGCTATCCTAGTCTTACCGAGGATGTAGATGAGGTGAGTAAACATTTGATATCCGAAATACAACGCCAACACTACGATAGTGTTTCGTTTGTAACCCATTCCCTTGGTGCATTGGTTGTGAGGGCTTTATATGGAAATTTAAAGCCTAAGATGAAATTCCCATTTATCCACCGATTTGTTATGATTGCCTCACCTAATCAAGGGTCGCCTATGGCCGATTTTTGGAATCAGTTTGGTTTTGTAAAATACATAGCTGGGCCAAATGTGGAGAATTTGACAACTGATGTCAAAACTGGAGCTCCAAAATATGCTGTGCCAACCTGCGAAATTGGTTTAATTGCTGGAGTTACTAACAAAAAAAGAGGATATAATATATTACTTGTTGGCGATAATGATGGTTTAGTACCCAAAAAAAATGCTGCTTTAGGAAATGAAAAGGATGTGGTTTATGTGAAATCACCACATATTTCGTTGGTATTTAATAAAAAGACAATTAAGTATGTTGTTACATTTCTTAAAATCGGACATTTTTAATTTTATATTTGAATTTGAAAAGATGTTTTTTATTAATCAAAATGAGTTAAAATGTTACAATTCGAACTAAAAACCTATTTTTTTCTACCAAACTATTTGATAAGTTGAAAATTTGAAGTATCTTTGCATTCAAATTAAAAAACAACAATGATAACTCAAAGTGTTTATACAATTCTCGTGAACGTCGTGTTACTTTTGGTCAAAAATCAGAAGTGAGATTGGTTACGTGGTATAAACTCTATGTATTATAAAAGCATAAAACCTTTCTCACATTAACTGAGAAAGGTTTTTTTATAGTTCCAACCCAAATAAATAGTAACGAATAACGAATTATTATTAAAATAACTAACATTTTTACCCTTTTGGGGTTATAGATATATATGAAAAACGAATTAAGAAGTAAATCAAGCACAGGTGGACGCCGAATGGCTGGAGCAAGAGCGTTGTGGAAAGCTAATGGAATGACAAATGAACAAATGGGCAAACCGCTTATTGCCATAGTTAATTCATTCACTCAATTTGTACCCGGACATGTTCATTTACACGATATAGGTCAGAAAGTAAAAGCTGAAATTGAAAAACTCGGTTGTTTTGCTGCTGAATTTAACACTATTGCCATTGACGATGGTATAGCCATGGGACACGATGGAATGCTTTATTCATTGCCCTCGCGCGACTTGATTGCCGATAGTGTTGAATATATGGTGAATGCACACAAAGCCGATGCAATGATATGTATAAGTAATTGTGACAAAATTACTCCTGGCATGCTTATGGCTGCTATGCGATTAAATATCCCTGCCGTTTTTGTTTCGGGTGGACCTATGGAAGCTGGCGAATTGGATGGCAAAAAACTCGATTTAGTTGATGCCATGGTTCAAGCTGCTGATGATAATATTTCGGATGAACAGGTTCAGAAAGTGGAAGATGCTGCTTGTCCTACCTGTGGGTCTTGTTCAGGAATGTTCACTGCAAATTCTATGAACTGCCTGAACGAAGCTATAGGATTGGCACTTCCTGGTAATGGAACTATTGTAGCTACACATGCTAACAGAAGTAAATTATTTGTAGATGCGGCAAAATTAGTGGTTGAAATAGCATATAAATATTATAGAGATGGTGATGCATCTGTTTTACCTCGTTCTATTGCAACTCGCGAAGCATTCCTCAATGCAATGACATTGGATATTGCTATGGGAGGATCTACTAATACTGTTTTGCACATTTTGGGCATTGCACACGAAGCCGAAGTAGAACTTACTATGGACGATATGGATCAACTATCGCGTAAAACACCTTGTTTATGCAAAGTAGCTCCAAATTCACCAAAATATCATATCGAAGATGTAAATCGCGCTGGTGGTATTTTAGGTATTTTAGCTGAATTAAATAAAGGTGGCTTGTTAAATCCAAATGTACATAGAGTAGATGGCTTAACCTTGGGTGAGGCAGTTGCAAAATACGATATTACTTCGAACGAACTATCTTCAGAAGTTGAGACACTTTATAAAAGTGCTCCCGGATACAAATTCAACTTGGTTATGGGTTCACAAAACTCTCAATATAAAGAACTTGATGCCGACAGAACCCATGGTTGTATACGAAGTGTAGAACAAGCTTATACAAAAGATGGTGGATTAGGCATTTTAAAGGGAAACATTGCACAAGATGGATGTGTTATAAAAACCGCCGGAGTTGATGAAAGTATTTGGAAATTCAGTGGACCAGCCAAAGTATTTACTTCGCAAGATACAGCCTGTACTGGAATTTTGAAAGGCGATGTTGTAGCAGGCGATGTGGTTGTTATCACACACGAAGGTCCAAAAGGTGGCCCGGGTATGCAGGAAATGCTTTATCCAACTTCATATATTAAATCAAAACATTTGGGAAAGGAATGTGCTTTGATTACTGATGGTCGTTTCTCAGGAGGCACCTCTGGCTTATCAATTGGTCATATTTCACCTGAGGCTGCTTCGGGTGGCAATATTGGTTTATTGCAAGATGGTGATATTATTGAAATTGATATCCCAAACCGTTCAATTAATGTGAGATTATCCGACGAAGAATTAAATGCTCGTCGCGAAGCGGAATTGGCTCGTGGTAAAGATGCCTTTAAACCAAAAGATAGAAATCGAGTCGTAAGTAAAGCCCTCAGAGCTTATGCATCGATGGTAAGCTCTGCCGACAAAGGGGCTGTGAGGATGATAGATTAATTGCATTTACCATTTTTTTTATTTACTATTTACCATTTAAAATGAGTACAGTCAGTTGTCTGTCGACTGCTGTCTGTTGACTGAGAAAATATGAAACTAACAGGAGCGCAAGCATTAATAGAATCGATGATGCACGAAGGTGTAGACACGATATTCGGGTATCCGGGTGGTGCAATTATGCCCACTTTCGATGCTCTTTACGATTACGATAAAAAAGTAAATCATATACTTACTCGTCATGAACAAGGCGCTACACATGCTGCACAAGGTTATGCGCGTGTTTCGGGCAAAGTGGGTGTTTGTTTAGTAACATCGGGGCCAGCAGCAACTAATGCCATTACAGGTATTGCTGATGCCATGTTGGATAGCACACCTTTGGTTGTTATTACTGGACAAGTTGGAGCAGCTTTATTAGGAACTGATGCTTTTCAGGAAATTGATGTAGTTGGTATTTCGCAACCAATTACCAAATGGGCGTATCAAATTCGTCGTGCCGAAGATATTGCATGGGCTGTGGCTCGCGCATTTTACATTGCACGCAGTGGTCGTCCGGGGCCTGTAGTGTTGGATATTACAAAAAATGCTCAATTTCAAGAAATTGACTTCATATACGAACCTTGCACTTTTATTCGCAGTTATATTCCAACGCCCGAAATTAATCCTTCGCAAATTGAACTAGCTGCCGAAATTATCAATTCGGCTAAAAAACCTTATGCATTAGTTGGACAGGGAGTTGTATTGTCGAACGCAGAAGCTGAATTGAAAGAATTTTTGGAAAAAGCAGATATACCAGCTGCCTGGACTTTGCTTGGAGCATCGGCAATGGATACTGATTTTAGTCTGAATAAAGGCTTTTTGGGAATGCACGGAAATGTGGGTCCAAATATAATGACTAATCAATGCGATGTGTTAATTGCTATTGGAATGCGTTTCGATGACCGCGTTACTGGCGATTTAAATCATTATGCAAAGCAAGCAAAAATTGTACATTTAGATATTGACTCGGCCGAACTTAATAAAAATGTAAAAGCAGATGCACCTGTACATGGTTCAGCTAAGGACACTTTGCCTGCTATTTCAGCATTGCTAAAGCCAGCAAAACATACAAATTGGATAGCCGAATTTAAGCAACACGACGATCGCGAATTTGAAAAAGTAATTGATCGTGAAGTATATCCAACTAATGGTGAGATTACCATGGGCGAAGTGATTCATAGAATTTCGGAAGCTACTGGTAATAAAGCAGTTGTTGTGACCGATGTAGGTCAACACCAAATGATGGCTACACGTTATTCAAAATTCTCGCAAACTCGTAGTTTAATTACTTCAGGAGGTTTAGGCACTATGGGCTTTGGTATTCCAGCTGCAATGGGTGCAAAAATGGGTGTTCCTGAGCGTACAGTAATTATGTTTAGCGGTGATGGTGGATTCCAAATGACTATTCAGGAATTGGGAACCATTATGCAGGAGCAAATTGGTGTTAAAATGATTATTCTGAACAATCACTTTTTAGGAATGGTTCGCCAATGGCAGGAAATGTTTTTCGAAGAACGTTATTCGTTTACCAAAATGCAAAATCCTGATTTTGTGGCTATTGCAAAGGCATATAAAATTGATGGTCAAAATGTAAGTGAACGCTCCGAATTGGATGCAGCCATTGCCGATATGCTGAAAGATGACAAGCCTTATCTTTTGGTTGTTGATGTAGAAATGAAAGGAATGGTTTATCCAATGATGCCTGCTGGTGCCGCTGTGGATAATATTTTGTTGGGGGAATAAAGCCCCCTAATCCCCCGAGGGGGGACTTTTAAAAACTCATTTCATAAAGGTTTATAATAATTAAATAATTCCCGATATCCCACTCTCTCGGGAAGTCCCCCCTTCGGGGGATTTAGGGGGCTTCATAATGGAAAAAAAATTATATACAATAACAGTTTTCTCGGAAAATACAGTTGGTTTGCTTGGACAAATTACCATTATTTTTACTCGTAGAGCTTTGAATATCGAAACTTTATCAGTTTCGCCATCGGCTATCAAAGGAATCCACAAATTTACAATTACCTTATTCACTACACAAGATGTAGTTGAAAAGGTTGTAAAGCAAATCGATAAACGAATTGACATTCTTAAATCGTATTACAATACCGACGATGATTTGGTTCATCAGGAAATTGCACTTTATAAAATTGCTACTGATAATCTATTGCAACAAGGTTCAATTGAAGAACTTATTCGCAAATATCATATTCGAGTATTAGAAATGAATGCCGATTTCGTAGTATTGCAAAAGGCCGGACATTATGCTGAAACACAGCAAATGTTTGAGGAATTGAGTGAAACGGTTGGTGTATTGCAGTTTATACGCTCAGGACGTGTAGCAATCACAAAATCGAAAGTGGAACGCTTAAGCGATATGCTCGAAGGAATAAAAAAATATCATAATTAGAACAGTATTTATAATTTTTTCTATCCAAACAAGTTGTTAATTTACAATGATATAAGTATCTTTGCACCGCAAATAGAAAATATTATTGTTTTTGAACAAATAATAATTGGTGAATAAAACTTGATTTTGCAATTATCAGAATAGGTGTAAATTTTAAAATAATAATTAATAATTAAAAAAAAAGTCCTTTTGAATCTTGAATTTTAGATTTAAAGGCAACAAAAACAATGGCTAATTACTTTAATTCGCTTCCACATCGCCTGAGAGTTCAGGAATTGGGAAAATGTGATTTTATGCAAAGCAGCGAATTCGCTGATGGTGTTAACAAACTAAAAGGTAAAAAAATTGTTATCGTAGGATGTGGTGCTCAAGGTCTTGCACAGGGTCAAAATATGCGCGATAGCGGTTTGGATATTGCTTATGCATTGCGTAAAGTTGAAATTGATGAAAATCATATTTCATTTCAAAACGTAAACGAAAACAAATTCGAAGTTGGAACTTTCGAAGAAATAATACCAAAAGGTGACTTGGTATTGAATCTTACTCCTGATAAATACCATACTTCTGTTGTAAATCAGGTAATGCCTCTAATGAAGAAAGGTGCTTGTTTATCTTACTCACACGGTTTTAACATCGTTGAAGAAGGAATTCAAATTCGTAAGGATTTAACTGTTATTATGGTTGCTCCTAAATCGCCTGCATCGGAAGTACGTGCTGAGTTTTTACGTGGTTTTGGTGTTCCAACACTTATAGCAGTTCACTTGGATAACGACCCTAATGGCGATGGACTTGAAATAGCCAAAGCTTATTGCGTTGGAACAGGTGGTCACAAAGCAGGTGTATTGCTTTCATCGTTTGTTGCCGAAGTAAAATCGGACTTAATGGGTGAGCAAACTATTCTTTGTGGACTGTTGCAAACAGGTTCTATCCTATCTTTCAACAAAATGGTTGAAAAAGGAATTGATGCTGGTTATGCCTCAAAATTAGTTCAATACGGTTGGGAAGTAATTACCGAAGCTTTAAAAATTGGTGGTATTACGCACATGATGGATCGTTTGTCGAACCCCGCTAAAGTGGAAGCATTTAATCTTGCTGAAGAGTTAAAACAAATTATGACTCCATTGTTCAACAAACACATGGATGATATTTTGTCTGGCGAATTTTCTCGCACTATGATGGAAGATTGGGCTGCCGGCGATAAAAACTTATTGGCTTGGCGTGCAGCTACCGGCGAAACTGCATTCGAAAAAACTCCTGCTGGTAATGTAGAAATTAGCGAACAAGAATACTTCGACAATGCTACTTTGATGGTTGCTTTTGTAAAATCTGGAGTTGAGTTAGCTTACGAAACTATGGTAAATGCTGGAATTAAACCAGACTCAGCATATTATGAGTCATTACACGAAACTCCATTAATTGCCAATACCATTGCACGCAAAAAACTATTCGAAATGAATCGCGTAATTTCTGATACTGCTGAATATGGTTGTTATTTGTTTGATCATGCTTGTAAACCACTTTTAGCTGACTTCATGTCGAAAGTTGACACCAATATTATTGGTAAAAACTTTAATGCTGGTAAAAACGGTGGTGTTGATAATTTTGAATTAGTGAAAATTAATGCTGAATTACGCAGTCACTCTATAGAAATAGTAGGTGCTGAACTAAGAGCTGCAATGACAGCAATGAAGAAAATTGTATAGGAAGCTCACATTAAAATAAAAAAACGCAAAGCTGTAAAAATTACATTGCTTTGCGTTTTTTTTTGTGCTCTTTGCACAACAACCACATTAATTATAATTAGGCAATACCGAATATTTTTTTGAATAGCGGAGATGTTGGTCTACATAATTCTCAGTATAACTTACTTTTACGTCGGTTATTTTACCCGATTTATCTTTTACAAGCGTATATACGGGGTTTACAAATCCACGATAAGGAGCAAGATGTAATTTTTCATATCTTCCGAGAATCTCAGCATGTAAAACCGGATTTACTTTTACGGCATAACTTTCGACCAATTCTTTGCCTTTTTCAAAATTACCAGTTGATTTTATTTCTTGTATTTGCGCTAATAACTGACCAAAAAGTGCTCGAACTTTTACATAATCATTCACCACAATGTATGTTTCGCCATTTCGTTGCTTCATTTCAATAACTTTATCGACAGCACCTTTTTCGAACACCCATGAAGCTATTAACTGACGGTTGCGCATGTGAGCCTCTTCGATATTTTTACCAGGTTTAATGCGAGTGAGTTGTGTCATAAGTCCGTTCATCAGAAACTGATAATACTCCGCTTTATAAGCCTCGTCGCTTGGTAATAATCCAAGTTTAATCATAATAGGGTCGCCCATATAATACAATCCAAATAGGTCGGCACGTGCCTCTTCAAGCGTTGAACCATACGCTTTTAAAGCATCGGGATCAACGCCAGGAAGTAATTTGCCAGAACCATGACCAAGACATTCGTGCAAGTCAGTGTGCAAATTATTGGTAAGCGAAGCGTATTTCTTGGCGCGTTCTATTTCAATGTTACTCCACATAAACTCTTCGGCAAAACCATTGCCAAGCGATGCTTTATCGTAAGCTTCGGTTATGTTTTCAATGGTTACCGATTTGGAACCATAATCCCTACGAATCCAATTTGAATTTGGTAAATTAACGCCGATAGGTGTAGCCGGATAGCAATCGCCGCCAAGCATAGCTGCCGTAATTACTTTTGCTGATACACCTTTCACTGTTTCTTTTCTAAATTTAGCATCGATAGGCGAATTGTCTTCGAACCATTGGGCATTGTTACTAATAATCTGTGTGCGTTTTGTGGCTTCAATGTTTTTGAAATTGATAAGCGATTCCCAACTGGCTTTCATGCCAAGTGGATCGCCGTAACTTTCGGTAAAACCATTGATAAAGTCAATTTGAGAATCAATATCCTGCACCCATTTTATGGCGTATTGATCAAAAGTTTTTAAATCGCCAGTTGTGTAAAAAGCTATTAATGTTTCAATTATTTCGCGCTGTTTGTTGTTTTCGGCAACTTCAGTTGCTTTTGTTAACCATTTTACAATGCGCTCAATAGCTGCGCTATACATGCCGCCAATACGATACGTTTTTTCGGTAATTACGCCATTTTCTTTTACTAATTTGCTATTAAGTCCGTATGAAATAGGCGTATTGTCGGACGGATTTTTCATTTTGGCATAAAAGTTTTCAACCTCAGCTTGCGTAACGCCTTCGTAGTAATTATTAGCCGATGTTTGAATTAAATCCACGCCCGCTTCCTGATTGGTTCGTTTGGCGTAAAGCGTTGCATCGAAAATAATAGGACTAATACGTGCAATAAATTTAGTAATGGTTTCGCCTGGCCTTACAATCGCAATGCATTGCATCTGTACAGATCGCACAGCTTCTGCAAAGAATTTTTTGGAGAATTTGGGTGTGAATTTATCCTCGGAATAATGATGATGAATGCCATTTCACATCCATATTTGTTTTAGATAGATTGTGAAATTCTTAAAATCGCTCGTGTTTCTATCGCCTTTATAATTGATGTAAATAGCTTCGAGTGTACGTCGAATGGTTAAGTTGTTTTTGTGATTTTGGTCAAAGAGTATATCACGACCTTCGATGGAGGCCTGCGAAAGATAATAAATCATTTCTTTTTGTTTTAAACTTAGTTTTTCGAAGTCCGATACTTGGTAACGAAGAATTTCGATATCGGCAAATTTATCAACGGAATAGACAAACTGTTTTTCGGTGGCGGTGGCATTTTGATTATTGCTAAAAGCGAATACAGCTGCAGTCATAATTGTTATTAATTTTTTATACATAATATTGTACGATTGTTTAATTTTTAGGACGGCAAAGGTAAAAAAAATAATTATCTTTGCACACATGCTTCATAATTTTATATCATCGCAAATTAAAGCCGAGTTACCATTTGAACCTACCGACCAGCAAACCGATTTGCTCGAAAAGTTGGGCGAATTTTTAATGTCGACCGATTCGCAAAAAGTGTTCTTGTTGCGCGGTTATGCAGGTACAGGTAAAACATCTGTGGTAAGTGCTTTAGTACGTGCATTGAATGGTTTGAAGCAAAAAACTATGTTGCTGGCACCCACAGGCAGAGCTGCCAAAGTCATTTCGGGATATTCGGGTTTTCCTGCATTTACCATTCACAAGCGCATTTATAGGCAAAAAGCCATGGGCGATTATCGTTTTCAGTTAGCTGACAACTTATTCAATCACACCCTTTTTATAGTGGATGAAGCATCCATGATTTCGAATATTGGTGGCGATACCGAGTTTGGCTCAGGCCGATTGTTAGATGATTTAATTGAATTTGTATATGGTGGCGATGGATGTAGCTTATTGCTGCTAGGTGATACCGCTCAGTTACCTCCCGTAATGCAGCCACACAGTCCGGCACTCGAAAAAGATAAGTTGGCCGGTTATGGTTTAAAAGTATACGAGTTTACACTCACACACGTGGTTCGTCAGGCACTCGAGAGTGGCATTTTGCATAATGCCACACGTTTACGCGAAATGCTTCACGATGATAAAACCTCAGAATTTCCCGTATTCGAAACGGATGGATTCACGGATATTAAACACTTGAATGGTATGGATTTGATCGACGAAATACAGCGTGCATACAATGGAGTAGGAGTGGAGGATACCATTGTGGTTACGCGTTCAAACAAGCGAGCCAATATGTATAACAATGGCATTCGTAATCGGGTTTTGATGAAAGAAGATGAGCTTACAAATGGCGATTTATTGATGGTGACCAAGAATAATTATTTTTGGAATAAACCTTATAAGGAAATTGATTTTATTGCTAATGGCGATGTGCTTGAAGTGGTACGAGTACGTAAACATCGCGAAATGTATGGTTTTCGGTTTGCCGACTTAAGTTTGCGATCGCTCGATTATAATTGGGAGATTGATGCGCGTATTTGGTTGGATTTGTTGCAATGCGAATCGCCAGCACAAGCTAACGAAATGCATCAGAAACTATTCGAAGCTGTAGCTCAGGATTATCCTGAGATTACCAATCGACGTCATCTGATAAAAATTATATACGAAAATGAGTTTTTCAATGCCTTACAAGTTAAGTTTGCGTATGCTGTAACATGCCACAAGGCGCAAGGTGGCCAATGGAAAAAAGTGTTTGTTGACCCGGGTCAAGTGGCCGACGAACGTTTAAATAGCGATTTTTACCGTTGGATGTACACTGCCGTTACGCGAGCCAGTGAGTCGGTTTTTTTGGTAAATTTTCCCGTTAAATAATATACAGAATTATACTTAAAATACAGTTGCAATCAGATTTTACTTATTGCATGCTAATGTAAAAATAAGTACCTTTGTGCTCCCAAATTATTTCTGATTTTATATTACTTGAACAATAAATAATAGACAATAATATGCTTACAAACAACGATTTACAACAAATTGACTCAAAGGGTATTAGCCAAGCACAGATTAATGAGCAGCTTCGTAGTTTCGAAACTGGTTTTCCTTTTCTGAAAATAATTAGTGCTGCATCGCCTCAAAATGGAATAGTAGTTTTCGAAAACAATAGGATTGATTCCTTGCTGAGCGTATGGGACGATTATTTGAAAAACAATGCATCTATTTTGAAATTTGTTCCCGCTTCGGGTGCAGCAAGTCGTATGTTCAAGGATTTGTTTGAGTATTTGGATGCAGATTATACGTTTCCGACCAAAGCTGCTGAAAAAAAGTTTTTTGATGATTGTAAACATTTTGCTTTTTACAATGAATTGAATAATTGTTGTTTGAAAAACAATGCTAAAAGTATTGATCAACTAGTAGCCGCTGGTGAAACTAAAGCTGTTATAGCTAACTTATTGCAGCAAAATGGACTTAATTACGGTTCACTTCCCAAAGGATTATTGCTTTTCCATTCATACGCCAATGGGCAGCGTACTTCGCTTCAGGAGCATTTAGTTGAAGGTGCAATGTATGCCTCAAGCGCTTCAAACGAAGTTAATATTCATTTTACTGTATCAACAGAGCACCGTGTTTTATTCGAAAAACACGTAGCCGAATCGGTATCAGCATTCGAAAAATCACTTGGAAAAAAGTTCAATATTAGTTTTTCGGAACAAAAACCTTCGACCGATACCCTTGCCGCCGACGAATTTAATCAACCATTTCGCGAAAACGACAAACTGCTTTTCCGTCCGGGTGGACACGGTGCACTTATTGCTAACCTCAACGATTTGGATGCTGATGTAATTTTCATTAAAAATATTGATAATGTAGTTCCCGATTCGCTTAAAGATAAGACAATTACATTTAAAAAAGTGATTGCAGGCTTACTGGTTCAATTGCAACAAAAAACATTTGAATACCTCCGAATACTCGATAATAATGATATAGAAAGTGCTTTATTGATTGAAATAGCACAATTCTGTAAAAACGAACTGAATAATTTGAATCCGAATTTTGAAACATTATCCGTTGACGAACAAAAAGCGTATTTAAAATTAAAACTGAACCGTCCGATTCGTGTTTGTGGAATGGTTAAAAATACGGGTGAGCCAGGTGGTGGACCATTTTTAACTGTAAATCAAGATAATACAATTTCAACTCAAATACTCGAAAGCTCGCAAATTGATTTGTCAAATCCGACTGAAAAAGATAAAATGATGCAGTCAACCCACTTCAATCCCGTGGATTTGGTTTGTGCTGTAAAGAATTACAAAGGCGAAAAATTTGATTTGATCCAATATGTTGACAAACAAACAGGCTTTATTTCACTCAAATCAAAAAATGGTAAAGAGTTGAAAGCTTTAGAATTACCTGGTTTATGGAATGGTGCTATGAGCGATTGGAATACAATTTTTGTAGAAGTGCCTATCGAAACATTCAACCCCGTTAAAACTGTAAACGACTTGCTTCGCCCCGAACATCAGTAGGAGACGACGGACAGCAGACAACAGATTGTTTAAGGACAAAAGTTTCAACAATAACAATTAAAAACGCACGAAGTGCAAATATCGCGAAGCAAATATCGCGCAGCAAATAACGCGAAGCCAATAACGCACGAAGTGCAAATCGTAGTGAAACGAAGATCCCGCCTTAGCGGGATAACGGCGAAGCCCAATTCTCCTTGCATATTCGGCTTTTTGTGCTAACTTTGTGGTTCGGAAAAAATGCATAATTCATAAATAATGTTTCGGATAAAAACAATTGATTCATACGTATTTAAAAGATTTATCACGCTTTTTGTGATGACTTTTGTTATATGTATTTTTATTTTGTTGATGCAGTTTCTGTGGAAACATTTTAACGAGTTGGTTGGCAAAGGAATTGGAATTGGTGTTATTGCTGAGTTCTTTTTATATGCTATTACTTCGCTTGTTCCTATGGCTTTGCCCTTGGCTATTTTGCTCGCATCGCTTATGACTTTTGGAAATATGGGCGAGAATTTTGAGCTAATTGCCATGAAGTCAGCAGGTATATCGCTGTTTCGAATTATTCGTCCTTTGGTAGTTTTTATTGCCTTGATTTGTATAATGGCTTTTTATTTTTCCAATAATGTATTGCCCGTAACACAATCCAAACTTTGGACTTTAATTCTTTCGCTCCGTCAAAAATCGCCTGAATTTGATATTCCTGTAGGTGAGTTTTACTCTGGAATATCGGGGGTAAACCTTTACGTGCGCGACAAACAAAATGGTTTGTTGAAGGATATGATGATTTATGATTTTTCGGGTGGTTTTGATAATGCATCAGTTATGATTGCCGATTCGGGTAGAGTGAAATTTAGTGCTGATAAAAAGTATTTAATGCTTAAATTATACGATGGTGAGACTTTTGAAAATCTTAAAAGTCAGGCTGGAGCACAGAATTCAACCAATATTCCTTATCGACGTGAATCGTTTAAAACCAAAAATATTTTAATAGATTTTGATTCTGATTTTAATCGTTTTGATGAATCAATCCTTCAAGATCAACATATTAGTAAAAATATTGCTAAACTCGAATCAACCATCGACTCAACGTCGAAGGTGGTAGAGCGTTTAAAAATGGAACAAGCTACCGAAATTACTGGCCGACGGTATTTTGGACGCGAAGCAGCTTGGAACCGCTCTCTCGAAATAGGTGAAAATATTCAAATTGAAAACTATAATGCCGATTCGTTGTTTCTAAAGCTAGATAAACCTTCGATGGAGATGGCAATGGTCACTACCATGCAAAAAGCCAACGAAATAAAAGGTCAAATTGAATTTAATAAATTAAATTTGGGCGAAACAGCGATGTATGTAACCAAACATGAGATTGAATGGCATCGTAAATTTACATTATCATTTGCTTGTTTAATATTTTTCTTTATAGGTGCACCACTAGGTGCTATCATTCGCAAAGGTGGATTGGGAGCACCAGTTGTAATTTCGGTAGTCATGTTTATAATATATTATATAATTGATACTGCAGGTTTAAAAATGGCGCGCGAAGGTTTATGGACTGCATTTCAAGGTATGTGGTTGAGTTCGTCAATTTTATTGCCTATAGGTGTTTTTCTCACTTACAAAGCAGCTGTGGATGCTGTCCTTTTTAATGTCGAAGAATATGCGAAATTGATGCAAAAAATCAGAAGTTTCATTGAAGTCAAAATTCTGAAAATGAATAATGTAACACATTAACTCATAAACAAATTTACAATTCAACTAATTAACTAAATAATATGGATTCAGTTTTAAATACAATAGAAGAGGCATTAGCCGATATTAAAGAAGGAAAAATCGTAATTGTGGTCGATGATGAAGACCGTGAAAATGAAGGCGATTTTATTTGTGCTGCTGAGAAAGTGACGCCCGAAATTGTAAATTTTATGATCACAAATGGTAGAGGTTTGCTATGTGCCCCTATTACCGAAGAACGATGCGATGAATTGGAACTAGAGATGCAAGCGCAAGCCAATACTTCAATACATGGTACACCTTTTACTGTAAGTGTGGATAAACTAGAGGGTTGCACTACTGGAGTTTCGGCTGCCGATAGAGCAGCTACTTTTTTGGCATTGGCCGATTCAAGTTCGAATCCTGAAACTTTTGGTCGTCCTGGTCATATTTTTCCGCTGCGTGCTCGTTCCAAAGGTGTTTTACGTAGATCGGGACATACCGAAGCTGGCGTTGATTTAGCTCGTTTAGCTGGACTTTATCCTGCAGCTGCGCTTATCGAAATTATGAACGAAGATGGTAGCATGTCGCGTTTACCTGAGTTGATTGAGATTTCGAAAAAATATAATATGAAATTGGTTTCAATTAAAGACTTGATAGCTTATCGCTTACGCACCGAGTCATTGGTCGAAAAAGGTGTAATGGTGAATATGCCTACTGCACATGGTGAATTTAAATTAATTCCTTTTAAACAGTTTTCGAATGGTTTGGAACATGTAGCTTTAATTAAAGGCGAATGGGAAAAAGGCGAACCAATTTTGGTACGTGTACATTCATCATGTGTAACTGGTGATATTTTTGGTTCAATGCGTTGCGAATGTGGCGAACAGCTTCACAAATCGATGGAAATGATAGAGAAAGAAGGAAAAGGTGTAATTGTATATATGAATCAGGAAGGCCGTGGAATTGGCTTGATGAATAAAATGAAAGCTTACAAACTACAAGAAGAAGGTATGGATACTGTTGATGCCAATCTTCACTTAGGTTTTAAAGCCGATGAACGTGATTATGGTGTTGGAGCTCAAATTTTGCGCGAAATAGGGGTTTGTAAAATTAAATTATTAACCAATAACCCCATTAAACGTATTGGTTTAGAGGCTTATGGTTTATCGATAGTTGAAAACGTACCTATCGAAATTCAAACAAATAAATACAATGCATTTTACATGCAAACTAAAAAATTACGTATGGGACATACGTTGAAATAATAAAAAATTGATAGTAGGAATAACAGGTGGTATTGGTAGCGGCAAATCTACTTTGTCAGCAAAACTTCGTGAAGCAGGGTTTTCTGTTTACGATACTGATGCTGCTGCTCGCCGTTTGCAAAACGAAAATGTAGACATTAAAAATAAAATAATTGCGCTTTTTGGTGCCGAAGCTTATACCGACAATGTGTTGAATCGTTCATACATTGCCGGTATTGTTTTTAATCAGCCCGAATTTCTTCGAAAACTCAACCTAATTGTACATCCTGCTGTTCGTGTCGATTTTAAAAAATGGAGTGAGCAGCATAATAGCGAAACTATGCTTTTTTTGGAATGTGCCATACTTTTCGAAGGCGAATTTTACAAATTAGTCGATAAAATTATTCTAGTTACCGCTCCGCAATCTGTACGAATACAGCGAGTTATGCAGCGCGATGGAGTAACTGAAAGACAAGTACTCGAGCGCATTAACAACCAACTCTCCGTTGCCGGAATGGCTTCCAAATCCGATTTGATAATTGATACCGGCGTTACCAATATCAATCAATTGGATATAAATTTGTTTCTTCGCAGTTTGAAAAATGAATGAGACGGCAATAACATCAATTTTTCTGTCAAATAAATGATTATAATAGCGTTCTGTTTTAAAAATATCCAAATAATAAAAGTTCAATATAACTTTAAGTAATAGTAAATGAAAAAGCTAATCCTTTTTTTAATAGTGTTGATATCAGTACAAGTTTTTGCAGCCAAAGTAACCACCGGAATTGAAATACTCCGTTCGAATAATTTCAAATTGCTCCAAGGCAAACGGGTCGGATTAATAACAAATCCTACTGGCGTGGATAGTGACTTAAAACCCACTATTGATATACTTTTCGAAGCTAAAAATGTGAAACTTGTAGCATTGTTTGGACCCGAACATGGTGTACGTGGCGATGTGCATGCAGGCGATAAAGTGGATAATGTAACCGACACCAAAACGGGTTTGCCCGTTTTTTCGCTTTATGGAAAAACGCGCAAACCTACACTTGAAATGCTCAAAGGAATTGATGTATTAGTATATGATATTCAGGATATTGGATGCCGTTCGTTTACTTTTATTAGTACTATGGGCTTGGCTATGGAAGCTGCTGCTGAGCAAAATATTGAGTTTGTTGTGCTCGATCGTCCAAATCCTATTGGCGGACTGAAAATAGAGGGAAATATAACCGAAGAGCCTTTTATTTCGTTTGTAAGCCAGTTTAAAATCCCATACCTTTACGGTCAAACCTGTGGTGAGTTGGCAATTATGCTCAATGAGGAAAAAATGCTCCAACAAAAATGCAAACTTATTGTAGTGAAAATGAAAGGTTGGAAGCGCACTATGACATGGGAAAATACTGGATTAGAGTGGGTTATTGCTTCGCCGCATATTCCACACAAGCACTCTTCGTACTTTTATCCCGTAACCGGCATTTTGGGTGAACTAGGTTATGTGTCGATAGGAGTGGGGTATACAATGCCTTTTGAAATAGTAGGAGCACCGTGGATGAATGCCGATTCGGTATCAGACGCCTTAAATCAGCTGAATTTAAGCGGAATAGAGTTTCGTCCCTTGCATTTTAAACCTTTTTATGCCACCTTTAAAGGAGAGCACTGTCAGGGTGTGCAAATTCATATTATGGATTACAAGGAGGTGAAACTTTCAGAAATTCAGTTTTATATTATGCAAGTATTAAATAAACTATACCCTACGAAAGCCGTTTTTGCAAACGCTGATGCATCCCGTTTCTCCATGTTCGATAAAGTAAGTGGGAGTGACCAAATACGTTTGAAATTTGCTGTGCAACATAAATTTGAAGATATTAAACAGTATTGGTACAAAGATGTGGAGGGTTATAGATTACTATCCAAAAAATATTATTTGTACAAATAGTATTTGCTACTCTCTTAAACTTCTAACTTCTAATTTCTAACTTTATTAATGGCAGGCATTTACATTCATATTCCATTTTGTAAACAGCGTTGCAGTTATTGCGATTTTTACACGCGTGTAGCTCCACGTCAAATCAACGACACCGTAAATGCAATTATTCGAGAAATGGAAATAAGAAGAGATTATTTGAAAGATGACTTTATACAAACAATTTATTTTGGTGGTGGTACACCCAGTTTGCTTTCGGCTGAGCAGTTTCAACGGATTTTCGAAACCTTATTTTTGATTTTTAAAATAAAAAATGATGCCGAAATTACTTTTGAAGCAAACCCAGATGACTTAACTCCAAGTTTTTTTGAATCTATTCATTCCTTACCTTTTAATCGAATAAGTATTGGTATTCAGAGTTTTGACGATGAAGAGTTGAAAAAAATAAACCGTCGACATACAGGCAATGAAGCAATTGCAGCATTTCAGAATGCTCGTAATGCAGGATTTCGAAATATTAGTATCGATTTAATTTACGGTCTGCCTTTACAAACGAAACAAAGTTGGAAAATACAACTCCAGAAAGCTTTTGAACTAAATCCGGAGCATATTTCAGTATATGGATTAACCTACGAAGAGGGTACACCTTTGCACAAACTACGTGAACTTGGTCGGATTACCTCAGCAGCGGATGCCGAAATGATTGATATGCATCTATTTATGTTGCAAAAAATGGAGATGGCTGGATACGAAGCTTATGAAATATCGAATTTTGCTAAGTCAGGATTTCGTTCACAACACAATAGTGCATATTGGAAAATGAAACCTTATCTAGGTTTAGGTCCATCGGCTCATTCATTTGATGGAGAAAGTAGAAGCTGGAATGTAAGTTCAATAAAAAACTACAATCAGGCTGTGTTTGCAAATGAAGTTTTTACTGAATCTGAACTGCTTTCAACTGATGAAAAATATAATGAATATGTAATGGTGTCGTTGCGAACAAAGGAAGGAGTTGATATGGACTATCTACAAAGTAACTTCGAATTTAAATACGTTCGAAATTTTGAATTAATTGCAAAAAAACACATTGACGATAAGTTGTTGATAATCAAAAATAAAAATATAAGTTTAACAACAAAAGGAATTTTGATTTCGAATCTGATTATCGAAGATTTTATAGTAGTGTAGTTTTTATTTTTTAATACAAGCATTCCTTTTGTTAGCTTTTGTTTCCTTTTGTGGTTGATTATTTTTTAAAACCTTAATTGGATACAGTTTTTGAGTTTTCTGAAAAAAAATATTGTACTTTTGCAATTCATATAAATTACGGACGAAATATGGTAAACAAATCACAGAAAAGCGATTTCAGATCAAAGTTTTCACGTTGGTTTTGGATGTTATTCGGCTTCGGACTGCTTTCAACAGTTCTCATGTTTGTTTTTATTGCAATTGGTTGGATTGGCTATTTACCAGCTATCGACGAATTACAAAACCCAATAAATAAATATGCTACTGAAATATACTCTTCTGATTTACAGTTGATTGGTCGTTTCTCAAAAAGCAAGGAAAATCGTGTTAAAGTGGAATATAACGAAGTGTCAGAACATGTGGTACATGCTTTGGTATCGACCGAAGATGTCCGTTTTTACGATCATTCGGGTATTGATGGTATAGCTTTGACTCGCTCATTTGTATTTCGTGGTTTATTACAACGCAAAAGTTCGGGTGGTGGAAGTACTATCACGCAACAGCTTGCCAAACAGCTGTATTCCGACGAAGCCCAGAATTTTATTCAACGTGCATTTCAAAAACCTATAGAGTGGGTTATTGCCGTACAACTCGAACGACTTTATACCAAAGAAGAAATTATTACCCTCTATCTCAATCAGTTTAGTTTTTTGAATAATGCTGTTGGTATTAAATCGGCTGCTCAAGTTTATTTTAATACTTCGCCCGCTAAACTTAAAATTGAAGAAGCGGCTACTCTTGTTGGAATGTGCAAAAATCCTTCCTATTTTAATCCGGTTAGGTATAACGAGCGCACTCTTAATCGGCGCAATGTGGTGTTAAATCAGATGCGCAAGGCCGATTTTATTACCGACGAACAATACGATTCCTTGAAAGTGATTCCTCTTACGCTTAATTATCAACGTGCCGACCATAAATCGGGACTAGCTCCTTATTTTAGAGAATATCTGCGACAAATTTTAATGGCTGATGAACCATCACGTAGCGATTATGCTAGTTGGCAGGACGAAAAATACAAAGATGACCTTTGGCAGTGGGAAAACAATCCACTTTATGGTTTTTGTAATAAAAATACGAAACCTGATGGTTCGCCCTATAACATTTATGTTGATGGTTTAAAAATTTATACAACCATCGATTCACGTATGCAAAAATATGCCGAAGAAGCTGTAGCAGAGCATATTGAATCTTTGCAAAAAACTTTTTTCAAGGAGAAGAAAGGTCGTTCGTATGCTCCTTTTTCGAAGCGAATTAAACCAGAGGAAATGGAATCAATTTTGAAAAATGCTGTGAAGCAAACCGAACGTTATCGACGCATGAAAGAGCAAGGTTTTAGTGCCGAAGAAATTGATAAGTCATTTCGCCAAAAAGTGGACATGCAGGTTTTTTCGTATACAGGACCTATAGATACACTCATATCGCCACTCGATTCTATACGTTACAATAAGCATTTTTTACGTTGCGGATTTATGTCGATGGAACCAAAAACTGGTCATGTGAAAGCTTATGTAGGTGGACCTGACTTTACACATTTCCAATACGATATGGTTACACAGGGTAAACGCCAGGTAGGTTCAACTGTAAAACCTTTTTTATATACGTTGGCCATGGAAGAAGGTATGTGGCCATGTGATCAAACTACTTGGAAGCCAATTACTTTAACTACAGGTACGGGTTCAAGTTGGAGTCCTAGAACAACTACTAAAGGACGTAGAGTAGGGGATGCTGTTTCGCTAAAATGGGGTCTCTCAAATTCGGATAACTGGATTTCAGCCTACCTTATGGGGCTTTTTACACCTGAGCAACTTGTAAAACTAATGCATTCGTTCGGTATTCGTGGTTATATTGATCCTGTTGTTTCGCTTTGTCTTGGTCCATCGGAAATATCAGTTGCCGAGATGGTCGATGCATACACTGCTTTTCCAAATAAAGGTATACGTGCTGAGCCAATGTATGTTACTCGAATTGAAGACGCTAATGGCAATTTGATAGCTAATTTTACTCCTAAAATGCAGGAAATTTTAAGCGAATCAACAGCCTATAAAATGATTTATATGATGCGAGCAGTTGTAGATGGTGGTACAGGCTCACGTGTACGCTCAAAATATGGTTTGCGTATGCAAATGGCTGGTAAAACAGGTACAACTCAAAACAATTCCGATGGTTGGTTTATGGGCTATACTCCAACGCTAGTATCGGGCGTATGGGTTGGTGGCGAAGATAGAAGCATACATTTCGACGGTATTGCCGAAGGTCAAGGTGCAAGTATGGCACTTCCAATTTGGGCCTTGTATATGAAAAAAGTGTACAGCGATTATAGTTTAGGTATTTCCCAAAGCGAAGTTTTTGAAATTCCCGAAACATTCAACGTAAACCAAGGTTGCGAAGAAAATATGTTTGATTAATGAGAAAGTATATTATCCTTTTTATTTTTGGTACAATGCATTTTCTGGCTTTTGGTCAGTGGAATACGGAGCGTATTCTGACAATTGGTCGAAATGCTTTGTATTTTGAGGATTATGTGCTTTCCATTCAGTATTTTAATCAAGTTATTAAAATAAAACCCTATCTGGCCGAGCCATATATGTATCGTGCAATGGCCAAAATTCAACTCGGTGATGATATCGGGGCTGAGCTTGATGCCACCGAAGCTATTGAACGTAATCCTTTTTTGCCCGAAGCTTATTATGTTCGTGGTTATGCACGCCGTAAGGCCACTAATTATACCGAAGCCATAAAGGATTTCTCTACAGCTTATGACTTTAGCCCCAATAGTTTAAATCTTTTACTAAATCGTATGGATACTTACATGCGTCTTGAAAAATACAACGACGCCATGAACGATTTAAATACCTATATTCGCCAAAGTCCCAAAAATAAACAATTGCTTTACGAAAAAGGAGTGATTTATTTGTTTATGAAAGATACAGTAAATGCTGAAAAATCGTTTGCTGACTATGCCAAATCCGACAGTACCAACGCTCAAGCATGGAGCGCATTAGCACTGTTGAAGTTGCAAAAAAATAATATAGAAGGGGCTTATGATGATTACAGCCGTGCTATAAAATTAAAAAGCACTAACCCAGGCGATTATATTAATCGTGGAATTGTAAACGTACAACGCAAAAACTACCGCGAAGCGTTGAAGGATTATGATAAAGCCATACTTTTAGATAAAAAAAGTCCACTTGCTTACTACAACAGAGGTTTATTACGTGCCAATTTGGGTGATAATAACAATGCCCTTGCCGATTTGGAAAAAGTTGTATCGCTTGACACAACGCAAATGGAAGCTTTTTATCGCAAAGCTCTAATTCAAAATAGCTTACGGATGTATAAAAAGACAATTCTTGATTTTGAAAAAATTATTGCCAAACATCCTTACTTCTTACCGGCATATTGGGGTATTGCTGAGGCTTATGATGGTTTGAAAAACAAAAAAGATGCATTTCGATATCGTCAATTAGCCTATAACATTGAACAAAACAAGGACAATATTTCTAAAAAACAAAAAGATGAAATTGTAGCCAATAATAAAATTGATAAAAATACACCAAAGTCGGGAACAAATAAGAAAACAGAACTCTTCAATCGGTTTGTTACTCAGAATATTGATGATAGCCAATCCGATACCAAGTACGGTGATACCAAAAGAGGTGCTGTACAGGAAAAATATACCGATGTGATGAATGAGCTTAATTTCGTGTTAACGTATTATGCTAAATCCGACGAAATTCGTCGCACGAATCTATATCATCCTATTGTAGAGGATTATAATAAACTGAAGAAATTAAGCACTTTGTTAAAAATTACCAACAACGAAATTCCACTTACCTCCGAATTGGTTAATATGCATTTTGAAGCTATTAATAATACTTCGAACAGAATTGCAAGCGACGATAATAATGCTGATCTTTATTTTAAACGTTCGTTGGAATTTGCAATGGTTCAGGATTTTAATAGTTCCATCGAAGACTTAAATAAAGCATTAGCAATTCGTCCTGATTTTACAATTGCATACTTTTGCCGTGCCAATATTCGTTATAAATTAGTGGAATACAACAAAAGTATTGTAGTTGAAAATGAAAACTTTAAATTTGAGAATTCAACCGATCGTAGCAAGCGTATCTCGAACGAAAATAAATATAAATTCGAAGTAGAAATGATTATGCGCGATTTGGATAAGGTTATCGAGCAACAATCCTCTTTTGCTTTTGCTTATTTCAATAAAGCCAACATACTTTGTGTTCAGCAAGATTATAAAACAGCAATTTCACATTATTCCAAAGCCATCGAATGCGATAACGATTTTGCTGAGGCATATTTCAATCGTGGGCTCACATACCTGTTCACCGGACAAGATAAGCTTGGGGTAGCCGATTTAAGTAAAGCTGGCGAATTGGGTATATATCAGGCTTATAATCTTATTCAGCGGTTTAATAAATAAAATAATACGCTTATGAAACGGATTTTTATTCTTGCGTTTCTTTTCTGTGTTTTAGTTTCTTTAAAGGCACAGTATAATAAAGGTGTTATTGTCGACACAGTTTTAAAAAGCGATACGACTTCCATAGGCCAAAAAATAAACTATCCTCAGTTCGAAAATAGTGAAATAACCATTGCCAAAATTACCATTTTACCAGGGCACTCAACTGGATGGCATAAACATAATTTTCCTGTTTTTGCTTATGTCTTGCAAGGAACTCTAACAGTCGAATTTGAAAATAACTCTCCTAAACAATTTATTGCCGGAAGTTCGTTCCCTGAGGTAATAAATACACTTCATAATGGTTCAAATAAAGGAGCCAATAATGTGGAACTAATAGCGTTTTACATGGGTGAAAAAGGTAAACCACTTTCTGCAAAATAATACCATTCAATTAGTATTTATTTTTTTGAACAAATCTGCTCATAATCAATGTTTTTGTGCAGGTTTTTTTGTGTTCAATTTTTTTTATTATTTAGTATCTTTCTGATTATCAATACTAAAATAATAATTGAAAAATACTTACTTATTTTGTTGATAATCAGAAATATTTATAGTAATTTTGCGGTCAAATTAAAAAATAAAGAAATTTTTCTCTAATTGAAATTGTTATATAAATTTTAAAAATATTTGATTATGAATCTTACTCACATCGAACACTTAGGTATTGCTGTAAAAAGTCTCGAAACAGCTATTCCATATTACGAAAACGTTCTTGGTTTAACTTGTTATGCTGTTGAAGAAGTGGCGGAGCAAAAAGTAAAAACAGCCTTTTTCAAAGTTGGTCAAACTAAAATCGAATTACTTGAGTCAACAGATCCTGAAGGTCCGGTAGGCAAATTTATTGAGAAAAAAGGCGAAGGTGTGCATCACATAGCTTTTGCAGTGGAGGGATTGCAAGAAACATTGGATTTGGTAGCCGAACGTGGCGTAACATTAATAGATAAAGCTCCACGCAAAGGTGCCGAAGGCTTAAATATAGCTTTTTTACATCCAAAATCTACTTTCGGAGTACTTACAGAATTATGTGAAGACCCAACAAAATAATTGATAATTAATAATTAAGAATTAACAATTAACTTACATCTCGTTGATAACAACTTTCGTTATTGTGTGGCATGGCATGTGATCCTGTTGCATTGATAATGAATTAATTAATAAAAAAAAGTTTTATGGAGAATCAACAAAAAGTTAAAAACCTCATCGACTTGCGCGTACAAGCCAAGTTGGGTGGTGGCGAAAAACGAATTGCCTCGCAACATGCGAAAGGCAAATTTTCTGCTCGTGAGCGCATTGATATGTTGCTCGACGAGGGTAGTTTCGAAGAGTTAGACATGTTTGTAACACATCGTTGCAATAATTTCGGACTCGAAAAAGAAAAGTACCTTGGCGACGGTGTAATTACTGGTCATGGTACAATCGACGGTCGTACCGTGTTTTTGTATGCACAAGATTTCACCGTTTTTGGAGGCTCGCTCTCCGAAACTATGGCGTTGAAAATCTGCAAAGTAATGGATATGGCTATGAAAATGGGCTGTCCGGTAATTGGTGTTAACGATTCAGGTGGTGCACGTATTCAAGAAGGTGTAACATCGTTGGCTGGCTATGCCGAAATTTTTCAGCGTAATATTATGGCTTCTGGCGTTATCCCACAAATTTCAGCTATTTATGGTCCTTGTGCTGGTGGTGCTGTTTATTCCCCTGCGCTTACCGACTTTGTATTGATGACCGAAGATAACTCGTACATGTTCGTTACCGGTCCTAAAGTTGTGAAATCGGTTACTGGCGAAGATATTTCGACCGAAGATCTTGGTGGTGCTGATGTTCATGCTGGTAAATCAGGCGTTTCGCATTTCAAGGTGGAAAACGAAGAAGAAGGTATGCTGCTTATTCGTAAATTGCTTACATACTTACCACAGAATAACTTAGAAGAGCCACCATTGGTTGAAACACATGATCCAATTGACCGTCTCGAAGATAGTTTGAATACTATTGTTCCAGATAATCCGAACTTACCTTACGATATGAAAAATGTGATTCATACCATTGTGGATAATGGAGAATTTTTGGAAGTTCATCGTAACTATGCACGTAATATTATCGTTGGTTTTGCTCGCTTTAATGGTATTTCTACTGGTATTATTGCCAATCAGCCTAATTTCTTAGCTGGTGTGCTCGATTGCGATGCTTCGCGTAAAGCAGCTCGTTTTGTTCGTTTCTGCGATGCATTCAATATTCCTATTCTTACTTTAGTTGATGTTCCTGGCTTCCTTCCTGGATCTGGTCAAGAGTATGCCGGTATTATTATTCATGGTGCTAAACTTATGTTTGCTTATGGCGAAGCTACAGTACCAAAAGTTACTGTTACACTTCGTAAATCGTATGGTGGTGCTCATGATGTAATGAGCTGTAAACAATTACGTGGCGACTTTAACTATGCATGGCCAACAGCCGAAATTGCTGTAATGGGTGCTGCAGGTGCTATCGAAGTATTGGAAGGTCGTGCCATCAACGCTATTACCGATCCAGAGGAAAAAGCAAAATACATTGCTGAAAAAGTGGCTGAGTACAACGAAAAGTTTGCTAACCCTTATCAAGCTGCTTCGTACGGTTATATCGACGATGTAATTGAACCACGTAATTCTCGTTTCCGCATAATTCGTGCATTCCAGGCTTTGCAAACCAAAAAAGTCGTAAATCCATTGCGTAAACACTGTAATATTCCTTTATAATTATGGAACTATTATTAATTAACTCATGGAGTGAGATACTGATAGGTTCAGTAATTGGAATGGTAGTTGTTTTCGTTGCTCTTATAATATTGGTTTTGCTTTTTGATTTTATTCAATATTTTGTATTAAATTCAAGCAAAAAGAAAATGGTAAAAGCAGGAAAAAAAGTAGAAGAAATGGTTGATGTTTCAGCAAATGAAATTGCAGCTATTTCTATGGCTTTGCACTTGTTTATTAACGAGATGCACGACGAAGAAAGTAACGTTATTACTATAAAACGTATTGAAAGACGTTATTCTCCTTGGAATTCAAAAATATATGGTTTAAACAATACATTAAGTAGATAATGAAAAAATTTGATTTTAATATAAATGGCGACGATTATCAAGTTCATATCAAATCGATAGAAGGAGATATAGCTCAAATAGAAGTAAATGGTACACCTTATTCGGTAAAGGTGAAGCAAGAAATGAAAACTTCAAAAACACCGATTTTAGTTCGCAAAGAAGGACAAAGTAAATCGGCTGATAAACGTATCATCGAAAACCTTAGTCCAGTTTCGAGTAGTTCAAAACCTAGTGCTAAAGCCATTAAATCGCCACTTCCTGGCAGTATAATAAAAGTATTGGTTGCTGAAGGTGATAGTTTTAAATCTGGCGATGTGCTATTAGTTATGGAATCGATGAAAATGGAAAATAACATCCTGGCCGAACGTAATGGTACAATTGTAAAAGTCTGTGCTCCTGCCGGTACTGCTGTACTTCAGGATGCTGATTTATTTCTTGTCGAATAGTAAAAAATAAAAGTATGAGAGATATAAAATTTAAGATAGGTTTTTTACTTATCATAATGGGTCTGTTTTTGCCAATGGGGCTATTTGCTCAAGCATCTGGCGAAACTTCACTCATTATGGATAGTTTGACAAAGTTCTGGAATAATACCGCTTTTGCAAACTTTGAGTTTAAGTACCTTGTAATGATAGTCATAGGAATTGCATTTCTGTGGCTTGGTATAGCTAAAAACTGGGAACCATTGTTATTAGTACCTATAGGTTTCGGTATTTTAGTGGGTAATGTTCCGTTTACCGAAGGATACCAAATTGGTATCTATGAAAAAGGCTCGGTAATGAATATACTATACAGTGGCGTATTAACTGGCTGGTATCCACCTCTGATATTTTTAGGTATTGGAGCTATGACTGATTTTTCCACACTAATTGCAAACCCTAAATTAATGCTTATTGGTGCTGCTGCACAACTAGGTATTTTTGCAACTTTTATAGGCGCTTATGCATTAGGATTTACACCTCAGCAATGTGGTGCAATTGGTATTATTGGTGGTGCTGATGGTCCAACTGCTATTTTCTTGGCATCGCGTTTAGCACCCGAGTTGATGGGAGCTGTAGCAGTGGCTGCCTATTCGTATATGGCATTGGTGCCTGTTATTCAACCACCAGTAATGAGGTTGTTTACTAACTCTAAAGAGCGACTAATCAGAATGAAACCTCCACGTCAGGTTACACGTTTTGAGAAAATTGCTTTTCCAGTAATTGGATTATTGTTGACAACATTTATTTCGCCAAGCGCTATGTCCTTGTTAGGTATGTTGTTTTTTGGTAATCTATTGAAAGAATCGGGTGTTACTGAACGCTTGGCCGAAACAGCTCGCTTTGCTTTGATTAATATTGTAACTATAATTTTAGGATTAACAGTAGGCGCATCAACACAAGCCGATAAATTTCTAACTGTTGACTCGTTGTTGATATTTGGATTAGGTGCTGCTTCATTTATAGTTGCAACAGCAGGCGGTGTTTTATTTGTCAAATTTATGAATTTATTCCTGAAAGAAGGCAATAAGATTAATCCGTTGATTGGTAATGCTGGCGTTTCAGCGGTACCAGACTCTGCTCGTGTGTCGCAGGAAATAGGTTTGCATTACGACAAAACCAATCACTTGCTGATGCATGCCATGGCACCTAACGTAGCCGGTGTTATCGGTTCGGCTGTGGCTGCCGGTATTTTATTAAGTATGCTTACTTAGTTTTGTAATTCAAAAGATATGTAAGTAAAAGCCCGTCGGAAATTAAGTTTTCACGACGGGCTTTTTAGTTGCGTTAGTATGGGATTAATTTCCTATCTCCGACAAGAACTTTATACGTACAAGTCTAACTTCTATTTCGCTAAAATCATCTTCGCCTAGCTCTTTTAATGCAGGTTCAATTTTATCTGTTTCGGCCGAATTAAAGTATTCGAAAATTTCGTCGATATGATCAGGCTCCATTACTTCGTCCAAGAAGTAATCAATGTTGATTTTTGTGCCAGAATAAACAATAGCCTCAATCTCGTCGAGTAATTCGCCAATTTCAAGTCCTTTAGCCATTGCTATATCGTCCAACGCTATTTTGCGGTCAATTGACTGAATAATCGAAACTTTAAGTTTCGATTTGTTAGCCACAGTACGAACACGTAAATCTTCGGGACGTACAATCTCGTTTTCCTTAACATGTTCACGTATAAGGTGTAAAAAGTCCTCACCATATCGTTTTGCTTTGCCAGCACCTACACCAGGTATGTTTTGCAATTCATCCATTGTGATTGGATAAGTTGTGGCCATAGCTTCGAGCGAAGGATCTTGAAAGATTACAAATGGTGGTACTTCCAGTTTTTTCGACATCTTTTTACGAAGATCCTTCAGAATAGAGAATAGCACATCATCGGCTGCACATGTGCCTCCTGATGATTTAGGAGCTGCATCTTCTTCGTCTTCATCAAATTCGTTGTCTTTCACTACCTGAAATGCAGTTGGTTTTTTCATATATGCTTTACCAGCAGCAGTCACCTTAAGCAATCCGTAATTTTCGATTTCCTTCGATAGCAAACCTCCAATTAATGCTTGACGAATCACAGCATGTAAAGTCTTTTCTTCTTCGTCCGAAGCTGAACCGAAATTCTCAAGCTCATCGTGTTGATACGTTTTGATTTCCGAGTTTTCATTTCCTTTCAGAATGTCAACAATGTGTTCAGCTTTAAACTTTTCGCGAACAATAATAATAGTCTCTAATGTCAGTAATAAAAATTCCTGAGCATCAATAAATTTTCGTGGTTTCATACAATTATCACAACAACCGCAGTCGTTTTCTAGCTCTTCTCCAAAATAATGTAACAATAATTTACGCCTGCATACCGATGACTCAGCATACGCTTGCGTTTCTAATAATAATTGATTTCCGATTTCTTGTTCAGCAACCGGTTTTCCTTGCATAAACTTTCTGAGTTTATCTAAGTCTTTGTAGGCATAAAATGCTATACATTGACCTTCGCCACCATCACGTCCACCTCTACCAGTTTCTTGGTAATAACCTTCGAGACTTTTAGGCATGTCGTAATGTATCACAAAACGAACATCAGGTTTGTCAATTCCCATTCCAAAAGCAATGGTAGCAACAATAACCTGTACTTTTTCCATCAAGAATTTATCCTGATTTTCAGTTCGAATTAATGTGTCCATGCCAGCATGGTAAGCTAAACACGATACCCCATTTACTGTAAGAGTTGCAGCTAGTTCTTCTACTTTCTTTCTGCTCAAACAATAAATTATACCCGATTTATTTTGCTGTGAACGGATATATTTAATTATATCTTTATCAACATCGTTCGTCTTAGGACGAACCTGATAAAATAAATTTGATCGGTTAAACGACGATTTATAAACATTTGCACCTAACATACCCAAGTTTTTTTGTATGTCATGCTGCACTTTTGGTGTAGCAGTGGCAGTTAGTGCTATTAAGGGCGCTATCCCTATTTCGTTTATTAATGGACGAATGCGTCTGTATTCAGGTCTGAAATCATGTCCCCATTCCGAAATACAATGAGCTTCGTCAACAGCATAAAACGAAATCTTCAATGTTTTTAAAAACTCAATATTTTCTTCCTTTGTAAGCGACTCGGGAGCTACATACAATAATTTTGTTTTGCCTGATAGTAAATCAGCTTTTACAGCCTCTATAGCTGGTCGCGAGAGCGTTGAATTAATAAAATGAGCTATACCGTCTTCCTCACTAAAATTACGCATAGCATCCACCTGATTCTTCATTAAGGCTATAAGGGGCGAAATAACAATTGCTGTACCTTCCATAATTATGGATGGTAATTGATAGCAAAGCGATTTTCCTCCACCCGTAGGCATCAATACAAATGTATCATTGCCACTCATAACATTCTGAATTATGGCTTCTTGATTCCCTTTGAAGGTATCAAAACCAAAATTCTTTTTTAAGTGATTTTTTAACTCAGAATGTGATAACATGTTTTACGTAGTTGTAAATGAAATTCTTTTAGTTTTAAAATGAATTATACGAATTTATTACTTACATAACAAATACAAAAAATAGACCCAAAGCATATCAACTGAAGATTTTTTATTTAAAATAAACACCTAAATGATATGTTGATTATGCTCATAATATTGACAAACAAAATTATAAACAGATTTCAAATATACAAGGCTTTTCGAAAAAAAAATTAAAATATTTATGAATAAAAATTTTATTCAACATGAAATTATAGGTAATGATTTGTAAATCAGGCTATTTTAAGTCTATTAATATTTGCCTTTTCTACTTTTGATTTTGCATAATCAAGCGAAATTTCCAATTTTGGCTCGTGAGCCGAAGGCATTTCGTACATTTTATCCATAATTATGGTCTCTGTAATGGAACGTAAACCACGTGCGCCGAGTTTAAATTCAATCGCTTTGTCAACAATATAATCCAAAACCTGATCATCAAAAATTAGTTCAATGTGATCCATTCCGAAGAGTTTGGTGTATTGTTTTACTATTGAGTTTTTTGGCTCAGTCAATATACGTCTCAACGCATTTCTATCAAGTGGCTCTAAATAGGTAAGTATTGGAAGTCGTCCGATTATTTCGGGTATCAAACCAAACGATTTTAAATCCTGTGGAGCAATGTATTGCAACATATTATTCTTATCCACCTGCTCGTTCCCTTGAGCAGCACTATAACCAACTACACGGGTATTTAAGCGCGATGCAATTTTCTTTTCGATACCATCAAAAGCACCTCCACATACGAAAAGTATATTTTGAGTATTTACGGCTATCATTTTCTGATCCGGATGTTTACGTCCTCCTTGTGGTGGCACATTTACAACCGAACCTTCGAGCAGTTTTAATAATCCTTGTTGTACACCTTCGCCACTTACATCGCGTGTGATGCTTGGATTATCACCTTTTCGTGCAATTTTGTCAATTTCGTCGATAAAAACAATGCCGCGTTCGGCTGCTTTTACATCGTAATCGGCTACTTGCAATAATCTGGTGAGGATACTTTCAATATCTTCGCCTACATAACCTGCTTCGGTAAGTACAGTGGCATCAACTATAGTAAATGGAACGTGCAGTTTTTTAGCAATGGTACGAGCCAGCAATGTTTTACCTGTTCCAGTATAGCCAACCATAATAATGTTCGATTTTTCAATTTCAACATCATCGTTGGTGCGTTCTTGCATTAATCGTTTATAATGATTGTACACAGCTACCGAAAGAAATTTTTTGGCTTCGTCCTGTCCAATTACATATTGATCAAGGTAATTTTTTATCTCAACCGGTTTTGGAATTTCATCTTTTTTAATTGATGAAATTTTTGAACGCGAAGTTGTGTTTTCTTTTACAATATCAGCTGCTTGAACAGCACATTCATTACAAATTTGAGCTCCACCCATACCCATAATGAAAAATTCAACTTGCGATTCAGGTCTACCACAAAAGCTGCAGTTTTTAACTGTTTTAGCCATTATTTCTTTTTCTCGTTAATCAATATTTTGTCAATCATACCATATTCCAATGCCTCGTTCGAAGTCATCCAATAGTCACGATCCGAATCTTTTTCAATACGTTCAAACGGATTGTTCGAGTGATCGGCAATAATGGTGTATAATTCTTTTTTTAGTTTCTGTATTTCACGTGCAGTAATTTCAATATCCGAAGCTTGGCCTTGTGCGCCACCCATTGGCTGATGAATCATTACGCGTGAGTGTTTAAGTGCCGAACGTTTGCCTTGTGCGCCAGCTACCAATAAAACAGCTCCCATCGATGCAGCCATGCCAGTACAGATAGTAGCTACATCCGAGCCAATAAATTGCATGGTGTCATAAATGCCTAAGCCAGCATAAACCGAACCACCAGGTGTATTCAGGTAAATTGAAATATCTTTGCCTGGATCCGATGAATCAAGAAAAAGTAATTGTGCTTGAATAACATTGGCTGTATAATCGTCTACCTGTGTTCCCAGAAAAATAATGCGATCCATCATTAACCTCGAAAAAACATCCATTTGTGTTACATTCAGTTGTCGTTCTTCAAGAATGGAAGGCGAAATATAATTGCTGGTAATGTCGGTGTATTTATCAAGTGCCAAACCATTCATTCCTAAATGCTTGGTGGCATATTTGCGAAATTCGTTGTTCATAATCAATAAGAGTTTGTACTGTTTATAAAATTCATAAAGTTTATAAGGTTGAAAAGTACCGTTTGTGAAAATCGAAAAGGCTTTTCCCCTATTTTAAAAATCAAACAAAGGTATAAAAATTTTGTTTAATTCAATAGGAAAAAAGCCTTTTCGGAAATATTTTTTGTTCTATTAAATAATAGTTATTTAATTTTCGAACATTTTGTTGAACTCTTCAATCGTAACTTCCTTTGTATCAAGCTTTACGCTGTTTTTTACGATTTCAAAAACTTTATTCTCAGCTACGCGTTCAACAATTCCTTTAACAGTTTCTTCTTTCTTCAACATGTCTTTTGCATAATTGTCAAGAATATCGTCACCCATTCCAACCATTCCGTATTGTGCAAATTGAGCACGAGCTATTTTTCGAGCATAGGCATTTACATCTTCAGTTTCAACTTTCACCTCGTTAGCTTTTGTAAGCTTGTCCTTAATAAGTTGCCATTTTAGGTCAGCAATCATTTTAGGGAAATCTTCTTCAAGTGTTTCGGCAGTTAAATTAGTATTTGTAGCCAATACCCAACGTTTCAAAAACGCATCTGGGAATTGAAGATCATTGAATTTGGCCAATAACATTTCACGTGCATCTACACCAAATTTGTATTCGCTATCGCCCGAAAGTGACTCTAAGATTCCGTCTTTAATTTTTGCTCTAAACTCTTCCTCTGTAGTTACAACACCTTCGCCATATACTTTATCGAAAAGTTCTTGATTTACATCAGCTTCATAGTAGCGAGTAATACCTTCGATTGTAATTTGAAAATCAGAAGTAATATTTTTAGCTTCGTCTTTTGAAATTTTAAGTAACGATGAGATTTCAGCTTCGTTTTCGAAAGCAGTTTGAGGGTTAAATGTAATAACTGCACCTTTTACAGCACCTACAAACGCTGCTTTTTGTGCTTCGTCTTTCATGTATGATGGAGTTAGAACTGCATCAGCCACTTTCAAGCCTTTTTCATTTACTTTGCCATCTGCTAGTTCAAGAATTTCACCTTTTACCATGTCTTTTTCTTCCACAGTTTCTTCTTGAACATATTTACCGTATCGACTTGTGTGCGATTTAATTTGATTGTCAATCATTTCGTCGCTTACAGCTATGGTGTAGTTTTTAATTTTATCTTTTTTTGTTAATTCAACTTCAAATTCAGGTGCAATGCCTAAATCGAAAATAAATTCAAAAGTATCATTAGCATCAAAATCAATTGGTTGTTGATCTGTTTCATTAGGCATAGGTTCGCCCAACATATTAATTTTGTTTTCACGAATGTAAGCGAAAAGTTCATCCGAAACTATTTTATTGATTTCCTCTGCAATGACAGCTTTTCCGTACATTTTTTTAATTAAACCTACAGGTACGTTTCCTGGACGGAAGCCTGGGATGTTTGCTTTCTTGCGGTAATCACGTAATGTTTTCTCTACCTTTTCGGCATAATCCGATTTTTCGATGCAAACGGTTAGTGTTGCATTGTTCAGATCGATGTCTTTTCTGACGATGTTCATAATGTATATTTGTTATTTGCGAATTTTATACAGTTCAAAATTATTTACAGTGCATGGTTAATAGGCTTTTAGCCATTTTTGACTGTATTTTAAATTGGGCTGCAAAGTTACAAATTTTTTAGTTAAAAAAATCATGTTTTCGGACTAAAATAACATTTATTATTTTTATTCGAAATTCTATACATCTAGCATTCAAATTCAATCTTTTGTTTTATGGTTTTTTTTTTCATTATAATAGAATTACGATAAAAATCAGCGTTTGTTTGCGAGATTAACATATTTTAATATAAATATAAGTGCTTGAAATATAGTCGTATAAAATAATTATATACTTGTCGATAGGTATATAATTCAATTTTTTTCATTTTTCATTATTCAAACTATTGTGAGTATAAAAAAAAGTTCTCATCTTTGCAGAGTAAACAAACAGATAAATTTTTCATAGTTAAGGTTTAGGTTAAAATGTGGCAAAGGGGCGCTGTGAAGCGGCCCTTTGTTTTTGTGCTATATCCAACTCTTGCATTAACTAGTTAAACAATATTTAACAATATTTTATGTGAAGTTATGTGGTTGATAATTAGTGTAATAATAAATTTATATACCTGTCGACCAGTATAAAATGATTTTTTTTATTGATTTTTTTAAATGTACTATTGCACGGAATAAAAAAAGCATATATCTTTGCAGAGTAAACAAACAGATAAATTTTTCATAGTTAAGGTTTAGGTTAAAATGTGGCAAAGGGGCGCTGTGAAGCGGCCCTTTGTTTTTTTTTGTATATTTGCCAACCAAATTACCAAACACACAACCATTTTATGCTCGGAACCATTGTTAATACACTTGCCGTAATTGCTGGAGGCACTATTGGATTGTTTCTAAATAAAGGCCTTCATCCTCGTTTCAAACAAATATATTTTCAAGCCACAGGATTATTTACATTAGCCATTGGTGTTACGATGATAGCAGATATGAAAAATATCTTATTTGTTGTTGCCTCTGTTGCTATTGGCTCATTAATTGGCGAATGGTTGCAGCTCGAACAAAAAACGGAACGCCTCAGTGATTATTTGAAAATGCGACTGAAAATTGGTAACGAACGTTTTTCCGAAGGATTACTTACTGCTTTTATGCTTTTTTGTGTTGGTGCCATGACCATTGTGGGAGCTATCGACGAAGGTGTTGGTAGATCGTCGGAAATACTGCTTACCAAATCTCTTATGGATGGTTTTTCGTCCATTTTATTGGCATCAGCATTTGGTGTTGGAGTTATTTTTGCTTCAATTCCGCTTTTATTGTTTCAAGGCTCCATCACTTTAATTGCAATGTTTGCTTCTTCGTTTTTTAGTGCCGAAATTATTCAGGGTTTAAGTTCTGTGGGCGGGATTTTATTGATTGGGCTTGGTATAAATATTTTGGAAATTAAAAAACTCCGAATAATTAATTTATTACCTGCATTATTTCTTATCTTATTGTTTTTGTGGATTAAGTCGTAATACCTTTAAAACAAAAAGCCCAAACCTTTCCAGTTTGAGCTCTTTTATCTTTAATCTTTTGTCTTTGTTCTTTTGTCCAAAAAGCCTATCCTAAAAATCCTTTTAGTAATTTGCTTTTTGAGTTGGGGCGAAGTTTGCGTATTGCTTTTTCTTTAATCTGACGTACACGCTCACGAGTCAAACCAAATTCATCGCCAATTTCTTCCAAAGTCATTTCGGTTACACCGATACCAAAGAATTTTTTAACGATATCTTTTTCTCTGTCCGAAAGGGTGTTGGCTAATACGCGTTCAATTTCTTTTGACAACGATTCGTTTATCAAAGCACGGTCGGCGTTTGGCGAATCATCATTGATCATTACATCCAATAAACTGTTGTCTTCGCCTTCAACAAATGGAGCATCAACCGAAATGTGTCGGCCTGAAACTTTCATCGTATCCGTAATTTTCTCAACCGGGATATCGAGCTGTTCAGCTAATTCTTCGGGCGAAGGACGACGTTCGTTTTCCTGCTCAAATTTCGAAAAAGCTTTGTTGATTTTATTCAACGAACCTACCTGATTCAATGGCAAACGTACAATACGCGATTGTTCGGCCAAAGCTTGAAGAATGGATTGACGAATCCACCACACTGCATACGAAATAAATTTAAAACCACGAGTTTCATCAAACTTTTCGGCAGCTTTGATAAGTCCAAGGTTGCCTTCATTAATTAAGTCGGGAAGACTTAAACCTTGATTCTGGTATTGTTTTGCTACCGAAACAACAAAACGGAGGTTGGCACGAGTTAGTTTTTCGAGCGCTATACGGTCACCATTTCTGATGCGTTGCGCCAATTCAACTTCCTCTTCAACTGTAATAAGATCCTCACGACCAATCTCTTGTAGATACTTGTCAAGCGAAGCACTTTCTCGATTTGTAATCGATTTAGTAATTTTTAGTTGTCTCATTATGGTTTAAAAAATTAGCGTGCAAAATTAATACTTTTATTTGAATTGACAAAATAGTATTTTAAGTAATTTATTTTGCTTAAAATTGCAGTAAAAATGTTCAAATTTCATAGTGTAAAATTTGAATTTCTATTAACTCAAACAATATAAATAGATAAAAGTTCTAGGTTGTTGATAAATTAATGCTTAACAGTTTGATAAAATAAAAAAAACGAATCTACTCTCCGGTTTCCGAAGAATAGATTCGTAACCTTAAAAAAAACTGATTTTGAATTAATCGCCCAAATTTACGGCATAATAAGCCACTTTACCGTTAGGATAAACGCCTGCAATGTTTAGTACTTTAAATTTGTCGTTTGTGTTAATAGCTTCGGTAAGCACCTCTTTTATGTCATCGGTGCTACGTATTGCCTGATTGTTGATTTTTACAATAACAAAACCTTCTTTAATGCCTGCTGTTTCAAATTTACCTTTGCTAATTGATTTTACTTCCATACCATAATCAAGTTGGAATTGATCTTTTAATTTAGCACTAATTTCTTTAAATTCAGCTCCAAGCATATCAATGCTCACTTCGCCCGATTCCACTTTGGTAGTTCCTTGTCGGTTTTTGAGCTCAGCATTTAGTTTTATTTCTTTGTTGTCGCGTAGTACAGTTAAAGATACTTTATCGCCCGGACTGTATCGTCCAATTTGTTCTTGCAGTTGCGACGATGATTTTATTTCTACTTCCTCTACTTTAATAATGATATCGCCTTTTTTTACGCCTGCTTTTTCGGCAGCACTGTTTTCAACTACTGCATCTACAAAAGCACCTTCCATGGTTTTTAGGTTTTTTTCTTTGGCAATTTCGCTGGTAATTTCCTTCATACTCACACCCAAAACGGCTCGTTGTACAAAACCAAACTGACGAATATCCGAAACTACTTTTTTTACTATGCTTGTTGGTATAGCAAACGAATAGCCTGCATAGGAGCCTGTTTGTGAGGCAATAGCTGTATTTATACCAATTAATTCGCCACGTGTGTTTACCAGCGCTCCACCACTATTGCCTGGGTTTACGGCAGCATCAGTTTGAATAAACGACTCAATTTTCATTTGCGAATTGATAATATTAATATTGCGCGCTTTGGCACTAACAATACCTGCAGTAACTGTCGAAGTTAAATTAAATGGATTGCCTACAGCTAATACCCATTCGCCAATTTTAAGCGAGTCGGAATTACCAAAAAGGATAACAGGTAATTTTTCGGCTTCAATTTTCAATAGTGCAATATCCGTGTTTGGGTCAGCTCCAACTAATTTTGCTTTGAATGTGCGTTTATCGTTGAGTGTTACTTCAATTTCTTTCGATTTATCAATTACGTGATTATTGGTAACAATATAACCATCGTTCGAAATAATAACACCTGAGCCTGAACCTTCGCGCATGGGAGCTTCTTGTGGTTGCTGTTGCTGGCGACGTTGTTGTGGTCCAAAAAAATATTCAAAAAATGGGTCGTTAAAACCACCGCCACCAAATCCTTGTTGCATTTGCATAGGAGTTTTGGTTTTTACGTGCACTACAGCATGAACCGAAAGCTCGGCCGCGAGCGTAAAGTCGGTATCCATAGCGCGTGGAGCCTTGGAAATGGCAGTATAGGTTGCCGGAACTTCATTGGTTTGAAAAAGAGCGTCGCGATTACTTTTGTCGCTAATTAAATTGGTTGTTAAGTTGGTGGCAACACTTACGGCAACCATTGCTGCAAACAACCCGAGCAGTTTTGTACGTTGAGAGAGTTTCATAAGGATAAAAGTTGAATTAATAATTAATAATTGACAATTGATAATTGAATAAGACTTTTTAAGATTTGACTTTGTTGATTTGTCATTACAACGCTAAATTATTCAAAAAGTATTCCGAGGGGCTGTAAATTGTGATATATTTGGTGAAAATTAACATTGTAAATTTTGCGATTAACGTATATTTTTGTTTTCGGCTCTATAAGTTAAATTTGAAATGTTGTAATTATAAAAAAAGCCACCTGAAATGTCAGATGGCTTTGTAAATTTGTCAGTGGTAAGTTCCAAGTCTTTTGCCTCCTGCTTTTGACTTCGGCGTGAGACAGTCGAACGCTGGAGTGTAAAAAATAGAGAATATGTTTTAGGCTTTAGCCAAATTCATAATGGAGTCAGTCAGCCAATGTGCTTAGCGTGTGCTAGGCGTATATCTTTTTTTTGTCAAATGATTTTAATATTCTCTCCCAAGTTGTCAAAGCAGGCAAAAACTGCTGAAGAAGTTTTCTGTTTTTTTCGTCTGACTTATCAAAAAGTGTGTTGACATTGATTGCAAACTTAATATTTTCATCGTCTATAAAAACCTCATTTAATATTACTTCGTAATAAAATTCAGTCGTTGATTTTTCTTTCCCGATTATATCTGATTTATGCTTTAGTTCCACTGATTTGATTTCTGCTGTTAAACCAGTCAAATATGGATTACCTCTGCCACCAGAATAAATTACAAGTCGTTTTGCTTCTAAAATGCCTATAGGAAAGTCTTTTACGTGATTATTGCTTTCGATGGCGTGAAAATAAAAAGTCTTATCAAGTTTAGTTTTATCTACTTCTTTTGCATGACAAAATCCGAGTGCAACTTTAATTTCTTCGTTTGGTTCTTCGTTTTCGACAAATGCACTTAGTTGATTTTTGTCAATAAAACCAGCAATTCTATTTCTGTGTAAAGCAGCAGTTTTTTGGTTTTCTATTTCGAGTTTTCTGTTTTTACTAATACTTAAAAACTCCTCTTCTTGGTCAATTCCTAGAAATTTTCGTCCGAGAAGATTAGCTGCAATACCTGTTGTACTGCTGCCACTAAACGGATCAAGAATCCAAGCATCGGGTTTTGTCGATGCTAAAATTAGTCGAGTTAAAACAGAAAGGGGTTTTTGAGTTGGATGTTTTCCACACGTTTTTTCCCACGGTGCAATGGCTGGTAATTTCCACACATCGCGCATCTGTTTGTAGCCATTCAGTTGCTTCATTAGTTCATAGTTGTAGTAATGAGGCACCTTCTCACATTTACGAGCCCAAATAATTTGTTCAGTGGAATATGTAAAATATCTACAAGAAAAGTTAGGTGGTGGGTTTGTCTTCTCCCAAGTAATTACGTTCAAAATCTTAAAACCAAGTTCGTTTAAGATTTGACCAATTGAGAAAATATTATGCATGGAACCACTAATCCAAATGGTGGCATCATCCTTCATTTTGTCACGAACTAGCGAAAGCCATTTCCGGTTGAAATCATTAATGTAATTAAAACCTTCGGATTTATCCCAATCGCCTTTGTTTACACTAACAATTTTTCCGCTTTGTATTGATAATCCATTATTTGACAAAAAATAAGGTGGGTCAGCAAACACCATATCAAATTTATGTTCAAACTGAGGCAAAAACTCCATCGTATCCCCTTTTAGAAGATAGAAATTCTTGTCGTCTGACTTATAATATGGTTCGATAAAATTCAAAAATCACAATTGTTTAATGTTGCAAAGCAACAAAAAATAATTGTAACTATTTGAAATAGATCATATTATAACTCACTAGATCAATTATTAATAATTTTAATTTCAGGTTAAATCTTAAAAGTCAAACTCTTAGTTTAAGTAAACAAAATGCATACTTTTAAAAATTGATCTTTTTGTTTGGAATATCTTTTACAAATCCTCAAAAAATTTTTGAATCAATTCAAAAAATTAGGGGCGTTAGCCCTAACATCTTCGTAGAATATTCGTAATTTTGAAAAAAAATAGGGGCGTAGCCCTGATATCTAAATTTATTCATACCATTCAAATAGATATTTTGCGTCATAATCAATCTCAAATTTACTTAAAAACGCCAAATACTCTTCTCTAAATGAACTTGCTCTATGATGCTCCGGCTGATTATGAATGTAATTTACTACATTGTCTATTTGCGATTTTGAATAGGTAAATGCTCCATAACCATCTTGCCAACTAAATCTTCCAACAATATATTTCTTTTCATTCAACCAATTCGATGAACCCGATTTGATTTGTTCAATTAGTTTAGAAACTGCTATAGTTGGGTGTAACCCAACAAAAATATGCGTATGGTCGGGGTTGCAATAAATTGCATACGTTTTTGAATTGTGTTTATTTACAATACCACACATTACTTTTTCTAATTCATCTCTGAACTTTTCTTTTATCAAATTTTCTCGTCCTTTCACCGAAAATACGATTTGTACATAAAGTTGTGTGTATGTGTTTGCCATTTAAGATTTAGATAACAGGGCTACGCCCCTATGTTTGATGTTATTTCTGTCTGTTTTACGAAGATATTAGGGCTAACGCCCCTAACTATCACTCTAAAATTGGAGCGTTAGCCCGAACCAATTCGAAGAAAATAAGAGTTTTAAATATTTGAACCGATTTGGATAAATTACAATAAAAACTCAAAGTTTTGTTGCTCAATTAAATACTCATATTGTTTATTCAAAGCTTCATAATCTAAAAATGCAACTCGATTATTGTTTGTTAAGTCTTTAAATGCAGAGTATCGGATTTTATTTGTAAACTCAATTTTTCTTTTAGAGTCAGCAATAATAAACATTCTGGCAAATAAATCTTGAAGGTCATTGAATTTTAAAAGTGAATTTTGAATATCTGTAGAATGTTCAACTTCAAAGAATGAATGTGGCATCTCTCTTTCATTAAACCAAATGACATCAATTGTGGAGCTTCTTTGTACAATATGTGGATAAGTGAATGCTGGTAAGTTATTTAAAGTTCTTATTTCTGACAATTTCGTATTCAATAGCAAACGGTTTTTGTCTTGATTTGGCACAAATGTTTTCATCCCTTTTAAATTTCCTATTGTCAAAAGCAGACCTTGAAAATATGAATGATTAAAATCAATAACTTCTTTCGAATCTTTGTTTTTCTCTGTTTCTTTAATAATACCTTTGCTCTCTAATGATTTTTTAAATTCGATTAAACCGTATAATCCTGGTTTAATTTTATAGATTTTTTTATTCAATTGAACAATGCGTCTAATACTTGCAAATGGTGTATTAGTTTTCCATTCACAATCAGTAATTTTAAAAACTTCTTGATTTAATTGGCCAAGAGTAGCAACACCCCCAAGATTCTCCAATGTCTGTATAACAGCTTCGTTTTGATTCATTTATCTTCGAGTTTAAAATTACATTGCGTTTTAACACCTGCCCATTTCAAAAATGGCTTTGCTATTTTGTTTTCCATTGTGTTGTTTTATTCTCTATTATTATTGATGCAAAGTTAAGCATTTTTATCAGGTTTTATCTTTGGTTTTTTACTTTTTTTTCGTCGTTGGAGTTGTCTGTAAATGAGCTGTTTTGTAGCTTGGCGTTTGCTAACCATAAAAAAGTCCCCCAGAATTACCTTTGGGGGACTTGTTGATTATTTATTTGCTCCATATTCAGCGGTTTGCTCGCTGGCCAATTGGCTTTCAATAGCTTTACTTTCAGCATTTATAAATGTTAATTTTAATGGTAATCTGGTAATTATGAGTACGATACAAGTATGGGTCATAGCTATAGGTTGGCATATAACCACTTTTCTTTCATTTTCGACCAGTAAGGCAACAATTTCTCACTTATTAATCGCATTACTTCTTCAAATTCGAGTTCCTTGTCTCTATTAATTTTGTTTAGGAACGCTGTCCAACTTCTTTTTCTTTGAGGATTTGTTGCAAAGTCCACTGAAAACAGTGCATGATTCTCGGCATATGAAGTTTCCCTGTTTTCAAAGGTTGCTTTAATTGCTTCTTCCAATGTATCGTTATCAAATTCGTTGTCAGTTAATAGCTTGTAAACATCATAGAAATCTTTCATTCGACTATTTGCCACAGATAATTCAATCATTGCTTGAAATTTTTCTGCAATTACTGTTTCTTTTGAATATGCTTGTATAACAGGAACTTGCATTTCATCTAACAGTATTGGATATTCCAATTCTTGAACAACAGGAATCACAATATCGCCAAACCCAACATCAATTTGTATTCGCTGTCGAACGGTGTGAAAAGTTGCTTCGATATAAAGTCTAACACCGTTATACTTGTCTTGTTGGGTTATCAATTCTCCAACAACGTTTTCTGGATTAAATGTTACTTCATCTTCTGATTCAACGGCACATATTTGTCTAAAAACATCACAAAGTGCCTCAATATCATTCGATATTTGCGTTCCAAGTAAGTCAACATCTATTGTTGGTCGGCTTTTTAATCCTTGCATGGCGTAAATAAATGCACCACCTTTCAATATCAGTTGCTGAGAAAAATCAGAAACTGAAAGCCTGTATAATAATCGTTCGTGCAAAAAACGGATAATAATAAGTTGAAAATCAATACCTTCTTTTTTTGCCAAGTTGAGCAATCTTGCTCTTATTGAAACTGCTCTGTTGCTCATAGCATTACGTTTATATATTCGTTCAACACTGTCGCAATGCGCATATTTTCAGCATATTTCATTAGTCTGTCCAAATTACGGTCTTTTCTTTTCAGGTAATTTCTCAACACTTCGGAAGTTATGTCTATTCCCACTTTGTTTCGGTAACGAATGGCATCGCACACCGATTTTTCAATGTCATAAATTGCAATCTCTTCTCCATTGTAGGTCGTTTTCATAACTCCTGTTTCATAAAACCTTTTCTCCCAATAATACAATTTAATAGGAGGATAATTAGGCAAAAGCACTTTATTTTTTGCTGGTATGGCAATATGAATTTCTGTTGGTGTTTGAGTTGATAGTTCATAAAACCTCCATGCAGAAAAAAGACAAATTACCGCTTGAGGTGCTATTCTGCATACTTCACCCCAACTAGCTTCTTCGACAAAATCAACATGACGATACAAACCACGTTTTATCTGAACCACTTTTTCGTTTTCCAACAAAGTTTTCAGCTGATAGTAAAGCGATCTATTTCCACGGATAAGTCTTGATGTCAAATATCCTTTGTTCTTCGCAAATATTTCATCTATTGTTTCCATTGCGTATAATTTTGCACAAAAGTACGGAGAATAATTATTATTACCGTGTTTTTGTGCAAATAAATTTTATGAAAGAAATATAAGTCACATAAAAATTGCTATTTCGAGTTTGTTCCCATTTCCACCAAGGCGGCTGTCATGTTATCGTGATTCCCGCCATTTGTAATTCCAATCGTATTTATTTTCTCAATCAAATTAACTGTAATATTTTCAATATCTTCTACTCCTGAAGCCATTTCTATCAGTTGGTTTTCGGGAATCAGACTCCAAATTCCATCTGTACAGAGTAGAAAACGGTCACCTTCTTTGTAACTAAGATTATTCGTAATTTCAACCTTCAATGTCAGTTTTGTGCCCAATGATCGAGTAATAACATTGGATTTATCTGATAATCGTGCTTGTTCTTCTGTAATTCTACCGAGTCGAACTAAATCAAAAACTTGCGAGTGGTCAGAGGTTCTGTGAATTATTTTGCCATTTCTTAAATGATACATTCGACTATCCCCAACATGACAGCAAATCGCTTTTTCGGGAGTGATTTTAACTCTGCCTACAGCAGGTAGGCACAAATGAACACAAATAGTCAAAAATAAAAAAGCCACCTGACAACTCAGATGGCTTACTTTATAAACTTTATGAACTACTTCTTATATCCGTACACTGCCAAATCGCCCAATTCCTCTTCGATACGAAGCAATTGATTGTATTTCGCCATACGGTCGGAGCGGCTTAACGATCCTGTTTTAATTTGTCCTGAGTTAGTTGCCACAGCAATGTCAGCAATGGTAGCATCTTCGGTTTCGCCTGAACGGTGCGAAGTTACCGAGGTGTAACCGGCGCGGTGAGCCATTTCGATAGCATCCAATGTTTCGGACAACGAACCAATTTGATTTACTTTAATAAGAATAGAATTTGCGCAGCCTAAATCAATTCCCTTTTTCAAGTACTCTACATTGGTCACAAATAAATCGTCGCCCACTAACTGACATTTATCGCCAATTTTTTCGGTCAACAATTTCCAACCATCCCAATCGCTTTCGCCCATACCATCTTCAATTGAGTCAATAGGGTATTTCGAAATTAGTTCTGCCAAATAGTCAGCTTGTTCGGCTGAGTTACGTTTTTTGCCGTTTGGACCTTCAAATTTTGAATAATCGTAAATGCCATTTTTGAAAAATTCCGAAGCAGCGCAGTCCAATCCAATTGTAATATCTTTTCCGGGAACGTATCCAGCATTTTTAACCGCAGTGAGTATTGATTCCAACGCATCTTCGGTACCGCCAGCAAGGTTAGGAGCAAAACCACCTTCGTCGCCTACTGCAGTGCTCAAGTTACGGTCGTGCAATACTTTTTTCAATGAATGGAAAACTTCGGCACCCATACGTAAACCTTCGCGGAACGAACTTGCACCAACAGGGCGAATCATAAATTCCTGAAATGCAATAGGAGCATCGGAGTGTGAACCACCATTAATAATGTTCATCATAGGTACAGGCAATGTAAAAGCATTTGTACCACCAATATAACGGTACAATGGCATACCCAAATATTCAGCAGCAGCTTTAGCTACAGCCAACGAAACACCCAAAATGGCATTTGCACCCAAATTCGATTTGGTTTTTGTTCCGTCCATAGCTATCATTTTTTTGTCGATGGCACGTTGTTCCAATGCACTGATACCAATAAGAGCAGGAGCTATTACGTTATTTACGTTTGCAACTGCTTTTAGTACGCCTTTTCCAAGGTAGCGACCTTTGTCACCGTCGCGCAATTCAATGGCTTCGTTTTCGCCGGTTGATGCACCCGAAGGTACAGCAGCACGGCCTACAATGCCCGATTCTAACAATACATCTACTTCTACAGTAGGATTTCCACGCGAGTCCAATACTTCGCGGGCAACAATTTTCTCAATTTTACTCATTTTCTGAAATTTATTTTTGATTGTTTATTCTAAAGTTTAGTGCATTTTACAATGCATTATATAAACAGTTTTGCAATAAAAAAGTTTTTGGAATAGTTTTATTTTATAATCTAAGTGTGTATCTTTGCATGACTAAAAAATATACACATCGAATTTATGAACGAACTTGAAATGCTTTTTCAGCAATTTACAGGCGAAAAGTTTCTCTCAAAAACAGAATTGTCGGCTTCCGGTTCAAACCGCAGGTACTTTCGCCTCGAAAGCAAAAATAATATAGTAATTGGTGTTGAAGGCACTTCGGTTGAAGAAAACAGTGCTTTTATTCAAATGGCAAAGCATTTTCATACGAAAGGATTGCCAGTTCCACGTTTTATTGGTCAAACCCTTGACGGACTACATTATATACAAGAAGATTTAGGCGATACATTGCTTTTTGATTATATTGCCGAAGGGCGCAAAACGGGTGTTTTTTGTGAAGTTGAGAAAGAAATGTTGCGGAAAACAATGCGTATATTGCCACAAATTCAAGTGAAAGGTGCGGAGGGATTTAATTTTTCGGTTTGTTATCCTCAACCTGAGTTTAATGAGCGCTCCATACTTTGGGATTTGAATTATTTTAAATATTGTTTTTTAAAATCTACGGGTTTAGATTTTCAGGAAAATAGACTAGAGGATGATTTTGGCCGACTTTCGGATAATTTGCTACGTTCGCATTCAAATACTTTTATGTATCGCGATTTTCAGAGCCGCAATGTGATGATTAAGGACAATGAACCTTATTTTATTGATTTTCAGGGTGGACGAAAAGGTCCTCTTTATTACGATGTTGCATCGTTTTTGTGGCAGGCTAAAGCCAAGTATAGCGAAGAATTACGTGAAGAATTGCTTGCAGAATACCTCGATGCACTACAAGAGCTTATACCTGTGGATGCGTCAGAATTTAAAACACAACTCAAACATTTTGTTCTGTTTAGAACATTACAAGTGCTTGGTGCTTATGGATTTAGAGGCTATTTCGAAAAGAAACCACATTTCTTACAAAGCATACCATTTGCTATCCAAAATTTAAGGGAGATTTTAAACGAAGAAGTTTCGGAATATCCATATTTAGTTGAAATACTGAGAGAAATGACAGCCTTGAAGCAGTTCCGCGAAGTGGAAGTGAAAAAACCATTGGTTGTTAAGATTTACAGTTTCTCGTTTAAAAAAGGAATTCCAAACGATGATTCGGGCAATGGTGGTGGTTACGTATTTGATTGCAGAGCTGTAAATAACCCCGGTAAGTACGAACGTTACGAACATTTTACAGGACTTGACGAGTCGGTTATTCAGTTTTTAGAAGAAGATGGTGAAATATTGAGTTTTTTAGAACATGCTTATAATCTGGTTGATGCATCGGTAAAACGTTATAAAGACCGTGGATTTACAAACCTTATGGTCTCGTTTGGTTGCACTGGCGGACGCCATCGCTCGGTATATTCTGCACAAAAAATGGCCGAACATATTCATGCTCAATTTGGAGTGGAAGTTCAATTAATTCATCGCGAACAAAATAAAGAACAGCAATTTGAGGCTGTGGTATAATGCAACGTTCCGTATTTTTTTTGCATCATTTTATGAGTTAAGAAGCAATTTAAATTACACCCTAATAACTCATTTAATAATGAAAAAAGCAGCAATATACTTTTTTATAATACTTTCGTTTATTTCGTGCTCAGATGATTTCAACGTCAATATGCGAGACCAAAAAGTATTATTTGAGTACGAATACGAAAATTATGCGTGGTCACATCAACACTCCGGATGGTATATTGATACATCAGGTAATTTAATTAGCTATTCATTACCAGCTAAATGGTCGTATCCAGATTCATTGGGATTTGTAACCGACACAGCAATAATTAAAAATTTAAGTTATTGCAGTAAAACCGATTATGCAATTTCGAAATCAGTTTTAAAATCCAAAATTGAATTGATTGAAAATAGTGCCAAAGGAACATTAACCAAGCCACAATATGTAATGGCAGATGCTGGTGTTCGGCGCTATACAGCATTTATGTACAACAGCAGCACTAAACGCTACAAACGAATTTTGCTTTATCAATTTGGAGATGTACTTATTGAAAATACTTCGAACGAAGCTAAAGAACTATATAAATGGATGGCTGAAATAAATCAAAAAGATACATTTCAGCCATACTATTGAAATATTAGCTTTGAATTGCCGGTTGCTTTAGCCAAAAACTTATAATCATTTGGCTAAAGCCTAATTTCATACTTCTACATCATCCACCCCATAAATGGGGCGGCAATAGAACAGATGCGTTATAAAAATCTAAATTAGCGTCGAACTTTTACAATAATTTTTTTGAGTTTGCCTTGAGCAATTCCAGGTTGATGTCCGTCCTCAGGGAAAAATATTGCAAATTCAAGTGGATGAATTTGAAGCATATTATAAGCTTTATCAGCAAAGAAAGTCAAATCTTTTTCTGAATTATAGGGCTGTGTAACTTCCTTTAAATCTGCTGTTGGTTTCCATCCCATAGTTTCGATCTGGCTTACCGGAACTTGAATGTCGATAAAATTATTGTGTGTTTCCATCCGAGCATCGTCGGCAGTTTTTCCATCTACTTCTACTATATTTACCACTAAATCAGAACCTTCAAGCTCAATTTTACCCAGCGGAATTTGAGCTAAATCCGTTGAATTTAAAAAATCAAAAGCCTTTTTGAAGCGAGGATGTACACTTTCGTACAATCCAGAATTTGTCAATTTGTCTAAAATCATTTTGTTATTATATATTATAAAACCACATTAAAAACCTTACAAACTTTATAAACTCTAAATCACTTCATCAACAGTGTAATTCAGAAACTTATTAAATGGATATGCCGTTTTGAAAATCTCGGAAATTTTATTTACAAAATCATCGCTATCAAGTAATGCTGCATCAAACTTATACTCTACTAAATAATGTTTTAGTTTGAGTAGTTCAGCTTCGGCAAAATCTTTTGGGAAACCTGCCGGAACAGTTTTTAGTTTGTCTTCTTCGAAAAACTTCTGAAATTTACTAGCAAAATTCTTTTCGAAACGAATTTCATTCAACTCATCAATATTGTCGTATACGCTTTTGCGCAAAGCCTTTAGTAAGTTAGGTTGCGGACACCAAACACCTACACCTACAAAACAACCTGCTGGGTCTAAGTGTAAATAATATCCGCCACGCTGACTCTTCCGTCCGCCAGCCGAAGCTACAAATACGCCAAAATGTGTTTTGTAGGGTGTTTTGTCGTGCGAAAAGCGGACATCACGGTAAATACGAAATTCACATTCGGATGCTTCTACATTTTTAATATCATCATCAAATTCGGCAATTTTTGATATTAATGCCGTGCTTAGTTGGTCAAACTCTTTTTTGCATTTATCGAACCATTTTTTATTTTCAGTAAACCACTCACGGTTATTGTTTTCGCTCAGTGCGGATAAAAATTGGATTATTTCAGTTGCTTGCATTTTTTTTTATTTTTACATTAATTGAATTAATCAACAATTAGTGCGTTTGATTAGTTCAATATTTCATTAATAAACCGAGTTGCAAATATAATGCTTTAATTAGAATATGTATTTTTAGAACAGTTTTTTTTTGACAAAAGAGTAAAGTTATATGCCAAAAAATAACTACTTTTGCATTTCAACTGCCAAAGTTTAAATTTCTCAATTGTATTTGGGTATTTAACTGTATTTTAATCATTTATAATTTGCAATGAAGAATAGAATTAAGGATCTTGTTCAAGAAATTGAAAGTATTGTTGCTAAAAACAACGACGAATTAGAAGCAATGCGTATTAAATACCTTAGTAAAAAAGGATTAGTTTCGGAATTGTTCAATGATTTTAGAAATGTAGCCAACGAGGAAAAAAGAGAAGTTGGACAATTGCTTAATGAGTTGAAAAACAAAGCTCAAGATAAAATTAACGAAATAAAAGAGAGCTTTGAATCGCTTCAAAACGATGATAATAAATCGGACTTAACTCGGAGTGCTGATCCACTAAAAGTTGGAACAAGACATCCGCTTTCGCTTACAAAAAACGAAATTATTGATATTTTCTCGCGTATTGGTTTTACCATAGCCGAAGGTCCTGAAATTGAAGACGACTGGCATGTGTTTGGTGCATTGAATTTTCCACCCGAACATCCTGCTCGCGACATGCAAGATACATTTTTTATTGAACAAAACCCCGATGTGCTGTTGCGTACGCACACTTCATCGGTGCAATCACGCATAATGGCTTACCAAAAGCCACCCATTCGGATGTTGTTTCCTGGTCGTGTATTCCGTAACGAAGCCATTTCGTACCGTGCACATTGTTTTTTTCATCAAGTAGAGGGTTTGTATATCGATAAAAATGTTTCGTTTGCCGACCTCAAACAAGCGCTGATGTATTTTGCCAAGGAAATGTTTGGCGAGCATACCGAAATTCGTCTACGTCCTTCATATTTCCCATTCACAGAGCCAAGTGCCGAAATGGATATTTCGTGCAATATCTGTGGCGGAAAAGGTTGTCCTTTCTGCAAACATACGGGTTGGGTTGAGATTTTAGGTTGTGGAATGGTTGATCCGAATGTGCTCGAAAATTGTGGAATTGACTCTACGGTTTATTCTGGATATGCATTTGGAATGGGAGTGGAGCGTATCACAAACCTGAAGTATCAAGTAAAAGATTTGCGCTTATTCTCCGAAAACGATGTTCGATTCCTTGAACAATTTAAATCAGCATATTAATTAGTTACGAGTTACGAGTTACGAGATTGATAATATGAATTTTCCAGTAAAAAAAAGATATTTCATATATCTATCTTATAACGGTGCGAATTATCATGGTTGGCAAATGCAACCCAATGGTATTTCGGTTCAGGAAGCGCTTAGTAAAGCACTTTTTACCGTTTTGCGCTTCGAAACCGAAATTACAGGAGCTGGTCGCACTGATACCGGCGTACATGCTCGGCTTATGGTGGCTCATTTTGAAACTGAGGTTGTTGTAGGCGATTTAAAACTCTTTGCTAATAAGTTAAATAGCATTCTGCCTCCCGATATTTCGGTATCAAAAATTTGCGAAGTAAAATTGGATGCGCATGCCCGATTTGATGCCATCTCTCGAAAATATGAATATCACATTGTTACCGAAAAGTCTGTTTTTCAGCATGGCTTAGCTGCACGCTTTAGCGAAAATTTGAATATTGAATTAATGAATGATGCGGCTAAAATGCTGTTTCAATTCATTGATTTTACTAGTTTTAGCAAACTGCATACCGATGTAAAAACAAATAATTGCATTATAAAACAAGCATTTTGGGAATGGCGAGATAATACTTTGGTTTTTACCATTGAGGCCGACCGATTTTTACGTAATATGGTGCGTGCAATTGTAGGTACATTGCTCGAAGTGGGACGTGAGAAAATAACAATTGATGATTTTAGCAAAATTATTGAAGCCAAAAACCGTTGTAAAGCGGGTAGTTCTGTGCCAGCGTGTGGGTTGTATTTGGTTGATATTAAATACCCTGTAGCTATTTTTATTTAAACTCTCTTTACTCGGAAGTGACCAAAGAAATTCGTCCATCCAAAACAGATTTTATTTCATTACCTTTGGCTGTTTCAACTTTTATGTAATTTAATAGCATGTTTCTGATTTTTAGGCCAGTGTTTACACGTTTTTCGTTTTCGGTAAGTATTTCCATTTTATCGTTACCACCCGCCAAGTAATCGTTTGTAGCAATACTATACAATTTCGAATTGTCAAGTGCTATGCCATTGATAGTTATATTTATCGCTTTTTTGTTTTTAATCATCATGCGTAAACCTGAAATGCCTTCGCCACCCATTGAAGCAAAATACTGACACAATTCGTTTAACTTGTTGCCACGAAGCCAAACAACTACCAATTCATTTTCGAAAGGCATCAATTCAAAAACCTTGCGGATTGAAATGTCACCAGCCGGAATAATTGTACGTAAACCACCCAAGTTTACAATGCCTATATCCACTTTCGTTTTTAGCAAATCTGAAGCTGATTTACGGTATACATCGGCACTGAAATTGGACAATAAACTTTCGGGAGCATGTCCACGCATAGTTTCGGTAGCACGGCCAATCACTACATTCATTTTGCTGTCGACTTGCCTTTTGAAAGGTTGTAAATAATTGATATAGGCCGTGTCGGCCAACGATTGTGTGGAAGCATCGAGTGCTATTTTGGTTGAAGTTGCATTTTTCACTTGCCATTGTGCTGGTTTACATGCAATTATTGTGAAAAGTATAAAAAAATATATTCCTTTACGCATAATAAAATTGAGCTTTATAGTAAGCGAAAGTACTAATTTTGTTTTAAATATCAAAGGAATCAACTATAAATTAGTATATTTGTGGCCTTTAAAAATTAGCCATTACAATATGATTACTATTATTCTTATTGCCATTACTGCAGTTATTTCGTACATTGCTTTTAGCAACAACCAACTTGTTGATAAATTGATTTTTTATCCTCCCGAAATTAAAAGAAAACAGTGGTATCGCTTTGTTAGTTATGGATTTTTGCATGCCGATTTTTCGCATTTGGCATTTAATATGTTTGCCTTATATCTTTTTGGAACCGAAATCGAAAAGGTATTTAAGGAAGTTTTTGGTGTGGAAGGAGGTAGCTTTTTATATGTTTTACTTTACTTTTTGGGATTAATATTTTCCATTTTACCAACTTGGTTTAAAGAAAAGGATAATTATTACTATCGTAGTCTGGGAGCATCCGGAGCTGTATCGGCAGTTGTTTTTGCTTATATTCTGGTGTATCCAATGAACTTAATGGGTATATTATTTATTCCAATCTTCCTTCCGGCATTTTTATTTGGAATTATTTATGTAGTTACTTCCATTTATTTAGAAAAAATGCAAAATGGCAATATCAATCATTTAGCGCATGTTGCTGGTGGTGTGTTTGGTATTGTATTTATGTTTGTGACTTTTATGTTTATCGCAGAAATTAATATCATCCGCTATTTTATCGAAAGTATTCAAATTAACTCTTTCAGCGATTTAATCCATTTTGGATATTAACTCGGATGCTCATCTTTAAATACCAATTACAAATGTCAAGAATTATCACAACCATCTGTTTTGCTATTGTAGCATCAACGCTTGTAGCTATTACTACTAACGAAAAAGTGAAAATGAAATCAAATATTTATATTGATGCGGCTATAGCTGAAAGTGTAACAGAATCATTAGTTGCTAAAGTTGGTGAAAATAATAACTTTAGAATTATGCGTGGAGTAGGGCAGGTGGCTGCCTTGTGGCGTAATGAAGATGGAACACCTGAAGTTTTTGAGTCGTTTTGTAAACGTAATTTTATTACCGACGAACAGGAATTAGATACATTATTCAATAAACTGCAACGAAACTTGGAAGTAATGCATGGCTATTTTCATAAAATTGATATGAAATTAAAAGAACCTGTGCAACTTACTGGTTTTCAAATAACTGATATAGATGATGTGTTTGGAGGATACGATATCAGTTCACATTTGGACGATGACTTATTTGCTAATAAAATTGCTTTCATTGCGGCTTTAAATTTTCCATATTATTCGCTCGAAGAAAAAACAAATCTTGGCAAGCAATGGAGTCGTAAACAATGGGCTTATGCGCGTATGGGCGATAGATTTACAACACGAATCCCTGCCGATGTACTGCAAAATATGTCGCAGGTTTTGGCGGCTTCCGATGCTTATATTTCGAGCTATAATATATGTATGGGCAATTTGTTGACGAACAAAGGCGAAAAATTATTTCCTGCCGAAATGAAATTAATTAGTCACTGGGGATTGCGCGACGAATTGAAGTCGGATTATTCGGACAAAAAGCAAGGTGCTGAAAAACAAGAGATGATTTATTCGGTAATGAAACGCATAATAGATCAATCCATTCCGGCTGAGGTTATTAACAACGGCAAAATTACTTGGAATCCACTTTCGAATCTTGTTTTTGCTGACGGTAAACAAGTGGCAACGAAACCTGAAAATAATGTACGATACCAACATTTACTCAATGCATTTGCAGCAAATAAATTGATTGACACATACTCTCCACAACTTCCTACTGCTCTCGAACGTAACTTCAACGAAGATTTGGAAATATTGCAAAAAGATGTTGAAGGTTTGTTTAAAACATTGTTGACTTCGGCCGAAGCTAAACGTGTGGCAACACTAATTCAATCAAGACTTGGCCGAAAACTGCGTCCATACGATATTTGGTACAATGGGTTTAAGTCAAGGCCAAGTCTTACCGAAGCTGAATTAAGCGCAATCACTTCGAAAAAATATCCTAATCCGCAAGCTATGGAGGCCGATTTGCCTTCAATTTTAATGAAACTAGGCTGGAAAGAGGATAAAGCTCGTCAGATTGCATCATTGATAAAGGTTGATGCTGCTTTGGGGTCAGGGCATGCCGCAGGTGCTGTAATGCGGAATGATTATGCTCATTTACGAACTCGCATTGCCTCTACGGGAATGGATTACAAAGGTTATAATATTGCCATTCATGAGTTTGGACATAATACCGAACAAACCATAACACTCAATGATGTTGACTTTTGGATGCTGAATGGCGTGCCGAATACTGCTTTTACCGAAGCAGTGGCTTTCTTGTTTCAAAAACGCGACCTTGAACTGCTTGGTTTCAATGATGCCAATGTTGTTGCTGAGAAAAATTTGGCTTTAGATGATTTTTGGTCGTGTTACGAAATTATGGGTGTGGCCCTGCTCGATATTGCTACTTGGGAATGGATGTATGCTCACCCCAATGCTACTGCCGAAGAATTGAAAGCAGCTGTATTGAACAAAGCAAAAGAAATTTGGAATACCTACTATGCCAATGTATTAGGAGGAAAAGACGAAACAATATTGGCTATTTATTCGCACATGATTGATAATCCACTTTATTTGTCAAATTACCCTATTGGCCATTTAATTTGTTTTCAGGTTGAAGGACAAATCAAAGGAAAATCGATGGCTGATGAAATTCAGCGCATGTACACACAGGGACGAATCATCCCGCAAGTATGGATGAATAATAGTGTTGGTGCAGCCATTTCGGTAGAGCCTTTACTACAGGCCGTGCGCAATGCGTTGAAATAAATGGCAGTATTGCTATATTGTCAGTACGAATGCAATATTTTGTTAAATATAAACAGTAGTGCACAGGCATTTTAGCAACTTTAAAAGATAATCATTACTTTTGTTCTGTATTTTCCATTGCTAGTAAAATTTAAAGATAAAAATTCCGTTGTTATTCTAATTACAATAAATAGCTTAAATACAAAAATGAGTTTAAAAATAATTAGGTATACAATGGCTGCAATATTTTTAATATTGTTCAGCAGTGTAAATGCTCAAGACGATTATCGTTCGGAGATTGGAGTGTTAGGCGGGAATTCTTTTTATTTAGGCGATGCCAATAATAAGTTTTTTGCTAATAGTCAGTTGGGTTATGGTATAATTTACCGACATAAAATTGACACACGATTAGCCTGGAGTGCAAGTTGGAATAAAACAAAAGTTGTAGGGTCAACATTTTCGAATCCCATTAATGCCTTTGATATTTGTGGTGAATTTAATTTTTTTGATTACGAAAATAAAATTTACCGTCCGAATAGTAAAAAGCAAAGCTTGTATTTGTTTGGCGGTTTGGGTTTTATGACTTCATCATCTGGAACTCCAGCTTTTGCAATGAGTTTGCCTGTAGGTTTGGGTTATAAAATAATGCTTGGAAAAAGATTTAATCTGAATTTTATTTGGTCTAATCGTTTGATGCTAACTGATAATATGGAGGGTGTAGCTGCCTTAAATGATCCTGATGGATTGAATGGAAGTAATATTTTTAATAACGATGTGCTTACAACATTTTCGGTAGGATTAACCTATAATATTTGGAAAAAAGATTGCAATTGCATGAAATTAAAATATTAAAATTCTCATAATTCATATTTCGTAATTCGTAACTCAGAAAAATGTCTAGTTTTAAAGAAAAAATTGATATAAGCCGATTACCTAAGCACATAGCCATAATAATGGACGGCAATGGACGATGGGCAAAGGAGCGAGGATACGATCGTATTTTTGGACATCAAAATGGCGTTGTATCCGTGCGCGAAGTAACCGAAGCGGCAGCGGAAACAGGCATTGGTTATTTAACGCTTTATGCTTTTTCTACCGAGAACTGGGGGCGACCGATGGAGGAGGTAAATGCTTTGATGGAGTTGCTTATTGATACCATCGAAAAAGAAACACCAACACTTAATAAAAACAATGTACGTTTATTGGCCATAGGCGATTTAAGTAGATTACCTGCAAATGCAGCCAAAAAACTTCAAAGTTGCATTGATCAAACTAGTAGCAATACTGGATTAAGTTTGGTATTGGCATTGAGTTATTCGTCGCGCTGGGAAATTAAAGATGCAATTTGTAAAATTGGGTCTGAAATGGCTAAAGGCAATATAAAGCCCGAAGACATTACAGATGAGCTAGTTGCGGCAAATTTAACGACGCATGATATTCCTGATCCTGATTTATTGATTCGCACCAGTGGCGAAACCCGAATAAGTAATTTTTTATTGTGGCAAATTGCCTACACCGAACTATATTTTACCCCAACTCATTGGCCCGATTTCAGAAAAGAGAATTTTTTTGAGGCCATTTGCGATTTTCAGAAACGTGATCGCCGCTTTGGAAAAACAAATTAATCTATTATGTCGGGATTTGCCGATTTACAGAAAAGCTATATGCAAAAATTAAAAACAGTTTTTATCGTCTTTTTATTTGTTCTTTTTGGTCAAATTGTTGTTGCTCAAAATGCGTTACCCACTGATACCTTACCTGTAATTGAATACTCAAATACAGCTCCAAAATACGAAATTGCGGCTATAACTGTCACCGGTGCAGCCAATTACGAAGATTTTGTGTTGATTGGTTTTTCGGGTTTATCAGTAGGCGATAAAATTAATGTTCCTGGCGATGCCATAACAGGTGCTGTAAAACGTTTTTGGAAACAAGGCTTATTCTCGGATGTAAAGATTTTTGCTACAAAAATAAAAGACGATAAAATTTGGCTAAATATCGCTCTCAAAGAGCGTCCGCGCGTGTCTGAAATAAATTTCTCCGGACTTAAAAAAGGAGAAATTGAAGATTTAGAGTTGAAACTCGGTATAACAAAAGGGAATCAGATTACACCAAATATTTCGGATAGGGCTGTGAAAATGATTAAAAAGCACATGGAAGAAAAAGGCTTTTTAAGTGTGGAAGCTAGCGTGTTTCAAAAAAACGACCCAAACAAACCCGGACATGTTATAGTAGATATTACGGTTGATAAAAAATTGAAAACACGTGTACATCAGATTGTCGTTGTTGGAAATAAAGCGCTGACATTTAATCAGATAAATAAAGCAATGAAAAAGACAAACGACAATAATTGGCGTAACTTTTTCAGAACCAAAAAGTTTGTAAACGAAGAATACGAAAAAGATAAAATTGCACTGATTGAAAAATACAACGAAATTGGATACCGCGATGCTTATATTGTATCCGATAGTGTAACTAAGTTCGACGATAAAAGTGTAAGTGTTTATTTAACTGTTGACGAAGGCAAAAAATACCATTTTAGAAATATTAAATGGATTGGAAATACCATTTACCCTTACGATTATTTAGATGCTGTTTTGGGTATTAAAAAAGGTGATGTGTATAATCTGAAACACTTGAATGAACGTATACAGACTGATGAAAATGATGCTGTAAGTAAACTTTATCAAGATCGCGGTTATTTGTTTTCGCAAATTGAACCTGTTGAGGTTTTAATCGAAAACGATTCGATTGATTTTGAAATGCGTATTTACGAAGGCAAACCTGCCACGATTAACGAAATAAGCATCAAAGGAAATACACGCGTTTACGAACACGTTGTTCGTCGCGAATTGCGCACCAAGCCAGGCCAACTTTATAGCCAGTCCGACATTATGCGTTCGTTGCGTGAATTAGCTCAAATGGGACATTTTGATCAAGAAAAAATTAAACCGGACATTCAGCCAAATCAAGAAGATGGAACTGTAGATATTGCTTACAATCTCGAAACCAAAGGTAGCGATCAGGTTGAATTTTCGGCTGGTTGGGGTGCAACAGGTATTGTTGGTAGTATTGGGCTGAAATTCAGTAATTTTGCGATACAAAATTTATTTAAACCTGAAACTTATCGTATTGTACCGCAAGGCGAAGGTCAAACATTTTCGATAAATGCTCGTACCAATGGCCAATCCTATACTTCGGTAAGTATGTCGTTTTTAGAGCCCTGGTTGGGTGGCAAACGTCCTAATTCGCTTTCTACATCTATCTATTATTCTAGTCAGTCAACTATAGCCGATAGGTATTTAACCCAAATGCAAAATAGTCCGTATGGAGGTTATGGTGGATATGGAGATTACGGTGGTTATGGAAGTTATGGCGGCTATGGAAGTAGTTATGGCAATAGTTATGGTGGCTATGGAGGTGGTTACGATACGGGATATGCTTTAAATTATGACCCTGAAAAATACATGCGTACTGCAGGTGCTTCGATGGGTTATGGAAAGCGTTTAAACTGGCCTGATGACTTTTTTACTTTCTATGGCGAATTATCGTACCAGTTATTTATGCTTAAAGGTTGGTATCGTTCTATGTTTCCAATGACCGAAGGTATGTTTAACAACTTGAGTTTAAACCTTACTTTAAGTCGTAATTCAATCGATAATCCAATTTTCACTCGTTCAGGTTCATCATTTTCATTAGGGTTGAAAATTACACCACCTTATTCCGCATTTAATGGTAAAGATTATACGCAAACCCTTACTGAACAAGAGCGTTACAAATGGATTGAATACCATAAATGGACTTTTAGTGGCAAAACATTTACGCCGCTTGATGCCGGAAATAAACTGATTTTGATGAGTCGTATGATGTTTTCGTACGTAGGGCATTTTAACGAACAAGCAAGATCACCTTTCGAAACCTTTTATATGGGTGGTGATGGTATGTCGGCTTATACCAGTTATGGAACTGATTATATAGCCATGCGTGGTTACGAAAGTGGATCTCTTACGCCACAAGATCGTACAACAGGTTCGTATACGGGTTATTTGTACAATAAATTCTCCATGGAGCTTCGTTATCCACTTTCGTTGGAACAATCGGCAACCATATATGCACTTACATTCCTCGAAGCAGGAAACTGCTTTAGGAGTTTAAAAGATTACAGTCCATTTGATTTGAAACGATCAGCTGGTGTAGGTGTGCGTATTTTCCTTCCTATGTTTGGTATGATGGGGATTGACTGGGCTTATGGATTTGACAAAGGTGTAGATGGCAAACAAGGAGGAAGTCAATTTCACTTTGTGTTAGGACAAGAATTATAATTTAATTAACAATTAATAATTAACAATTATTTTTTTGGCAAAGTATTTGTTTAGTTTCAATCGAAAGATTTAAATTCAAATATTAAAATTTTAATATCATGAGAAAAGTAATTTTAGTAATAAGCTTTGTTTTAGGGGCGTTTTTCAGTTCAAATGCTCAAAAATTTGCAATGGTGGATATGGAATATATTATGAAAAATATTCCATCGTTCGAAACTGCAAACGAACAGATTAACCAAATTTCGAAAAAATGGCAGTCGGAAGTGGAAGTTCAAATGCAGGAAGTACAGAAAATGTATAAAAATTATCAGACCGAATTGGTTTTCCTTTCGGATGATATGAAAGTGAAACGAGAAGAAGAAATAATTGCCAAAGAAAAGGCTGCTAACGAATTAAAAAAGAAGTACTTTGGAGCCGAAGGCGAATTGTTCAAGAAACGTCAAAGTTTAATGAAACCTATTCAGGACGAAGTATATGCTGCTATTCAGGAGATTAGCAAAGACAAAGATTTTGGCATGGTTTTCGATAAGGGAACTTCGATGAATATCATTTTCACTTCACAAAAGTTGGATATAAGTGACTTAGTACTGCAAAAATTAGGTTATTCAAAATAAATATTTATCTTTGCAATCCGAAAAAATAAAAATAATTATATTAATAAAAAAATGAACATGATTAAAAAATTTGTTTTATTTGCGCTTTGCGCATTACCAGTAGGCCTTATTGCACAAGACGCTAAATTTGGCCATATCAATAGTCAGGATGTGATTTCGTTAATGCCTGAAGTTGCCAACATTCAAAAAACGGTGGATGAAGTTGGAAAGCAATACGAAGGTGAAATTATGAAAATGCAGGAAGAGTATAATGCAAAGGTAAAAGAATTTCAAGAAAAACAAGATAGCATGCCCGAAGGTATTAAAAAAGTGCGTATTACTGAAATTCAAGAAATTGAAACACGTGTAAATACTTTCCGTCAAACTGCTTATCAAGAAATTCAGAAAAAACAACAAGATTTGTTTATCCCTATTCGCGATAAAGTAACCAAAGCAATTAATGATGTTGCAGTGGAAGGTAAATATACTTATATTTTTGATTTAGGTTCACAAGCTGTTATTTACAAGTCGCCAACATCAAACGATATTACTGCAGCAGTTAAAAAGAAATTAGCTTTAAAGTAATTTTAAACCGAATGCTCTGAAATAAAAATGGAATATCGAGATTCGATATTCCATTTTTATTTTTTTTTAAACTACTGAAGTTTAGTTTATTGCAGCAGCTAATTCAGCACCAGCTTTAAATTTTGCAACATTTTTTGCTTCGATTTTAATAGCTTGTTTTGTTGCAGGGTTGATGCCTGAACGAGCTGAGCGAGCAGCTACCGAAAAAGTGCCAAATCCAACTAAACTTACTTTGTCGCCTGCAACCAATGCATTTGATACACTTTTAACTACTGCATCAAGGGCTTTTTTAGCATCAACTTTACTTAAACCTGCTTCAGCAGCTACAGCATTAATTAATTCTGCTTTGTTCATAATACTTTTTTTTGTGAATAATTAGTGTTTAAAATAATTTTTATACAATTTGATTTTGCAAATGTAATCTTTTGATTATAAATGACAAACAAAAAAAAGAACTTTTTTTAATATTTTTTTCAAATACTCAAAAAATATGTTGTAGAACATGTAATTTTGAGTGTTTAGTGTTTTTTTACATCCCTTTTTTGTAGTTGTACTATTTGTAAGTGCCTAGTATTAGTGTGTTTCAGAACAATTTTTAGTTTTAATCGTTTATAGTTTGTTGTGAGTTTTGCGTTTTTATCGCGTGTTAAATACAATGATTTTATTTTTACTTATATAGTTTAAATTATGTTTAATCGTTCATCGTTTCTCGACAGTATTCCGCCAGTTGTAAAAAACTTACTGGCAATTAATATCATACTTTGGTTAGCCACTTTAGTTTTACCAGGATTTTTTCGCCGCTGGGGTATGGAGGTTGACTTAACCGATATATTGGGAATGCACTATTGGGGTTCCGAAAAATTTAATCCGGCACAGCTTATTACTTTTGGTTTTATGCATGGAGGTTTTAATCACATTTTTTTTAATATGTTTGCAATTTACATGTTTGGAAGTTCGCTTGAAAATCTTTGGGGTTCTCGTAAGTTTCTGACTTATTATATTATAACTGGTATTGGTGCTGGTAACATACAGCAAGTTTTTTGGACAGTAGAGTATCAATCGTTGATAAATGTGATGAACGAGGGTATTGCAGCTAATTCAGGGAGTATTTTGATGCCTTTCGAAGCTGAGTTGGCCAAATATTTTCGCATTACAGGTTTAGCTTCATTCGATGCTGTTTCAATTATGGAAATGAAAAACATGTTTATGAATCTCCCTATAACGGTTGGTGCATCGGGCTCTGTATTTGGTTTACTTCTAGCTTTTGGTTGGTTATTTCCCGAAGCTCGGCTTATGATGCTATTTTTTCCAGTTCCAATAAAAGCTCGAATATTTGTACTTTTGTATGGTGTTATGGAATTGTTTTTAGGTGTTGCCAATTTTTCAGGCGATAATGTAGCACATTTTGCACACTTAGGTGGAATGCTTTTTGGTGTGTTTATGATTTTGTATTGGAAAAAAAAGCCCACACATTTTAATTGAATAATTAGCCCCAAACCCCTTAAGGGGCTTAAAAAGAGGTGCTGGAGTTGATTATTATTAGTAGAGATAATTGGATTTTAAAAGGCGAAAGTAGCTTTACATCACCTTTAGGGGCTTGGGGCAGTATGTTTCTTTAAATTTAAAGTAAGGTTTTTGGACAATGGATATAATTAATTTTATAAAAAGCAAATTTAAAAGTGGCGATGCATTGACACGCATTATTTTTATCAATCTGGCTGTTTTTGTAGTTATTCAGACGTTGAAAATTGTGTTTGTTTTATTTAATCAGTATAGCATTATGCCTATTGATATATTAGCAGCACCAGCTAGTATGGCTACTTTTGTATATAAACCTTGGACTGCATTTACCTATATGTTTTTGCACGAGGGTATTTTTCATATTGCATTTAATATGCTCGCACTTTATTGGTTTGGAAAATTATTTCTGATTTATTTTTCGCAAAAACAATTTGTTGGGATTTATATTATTGGAGGCCTTATGGGATTTGTATTGTTCGTTGGCGCTTATAATTTATTTCCTTACTTTAAGCCAGTAATTCAAAGCAGTATTTTATTGGGTGCTTCGGCCTCCATCATGGCCATTATATTGGCAGTAGCAGTGAAGTCGCCAAATATGGAGATGCGTTTCCTGTTTATGGGTAACGTGAAACTCAAGTATATAGCCGCTTTGGCTGTACTCACTAGTTTTTTTAGCATTACTTCGAGTAATGCAGGAGGCGAAATTTCACATCTTGGTGGTGCTTTGACAGGTTATTTTTTTATTGTATCTTTGCAGCAAGGAAGAGATATTACAGCAGGATTAAACAAATTAATTGACTGGGTTTATGATTTATTCAAACCCCAAAAGTTAAAGATTAAAAGGAATACTGCTTACACGGGTCGAAAAATGACTGATGCTGAATTTAATCAGCAGAAAGCCAATAGAATGAAGGAAATTGACCGCATTCTTGATAAAATTAAAACATCGGGTTACGATAGTCTTTCGGATGTTGAAAAAAAACGTCTTTTTGAACAGGGAAAAAATGGACAATAGGTAATTAAATAAAAAAATTTCTATTTAAAAAAAATCTATGTTTGGTCGGATATTAGTAAAAGGAACCATGCTTTTGGCAAATATTGCCGTAGCCGCTTTGCTGGTTATTACTTTGTGCGCTTCATTCATTAATCCCAACGATTTTGCTCTTCCTGTTTTTTCTACTCTAATTTTCCCATTTACCATTGCTTTAAATGTTTTTTTTGTCATATTTTGGCTTTCGGCACGCAAATGGCATTTTCTTATTTCACTTTCGCTACTTATTTTGGCTTCAAAGCAAATTAGTAATACCATTCCGCTTCATTTTGGAAAAACAAAATCGGAGAAATATGAAAAATACATCACTGTTTTAAGTTATAATACCATGTTGTTTGGTCATTTGAAAAAACACAAACCAAACAATACTAATGAAATAATTAAACACATCATTGAAACAGATGCTGATATTGTTTGTTTGCAGGAATTTGCAGTATCGCCAAAAGTTAGTAGCGAGTATCTTACACACAACGATATACAACGAATTTTCAAAAATTATCCCTACAAACATGTTGAATATCGTCAGGAAGAAAATTGGAAGCGATCGGGTATTGCTACTTTCTCCAAATATCCTATTGTCGACAAAGTAAATATTTCGAAAAAAACGGATTATGGCGTATCCATTTATTCGGATATTAAAGTTGGAAAAGATACCATTCGTCTGTTTAATAATCATTTAGAATCGAATAGATTAACTGAGCGTGACCGACATCTACCCATTGAATTAAAACAGGACTTTAATTCGGAAAAATTATCAGGTACAACCAAACAACTATCGCGAAAACTCTTTATTGGCTATAAACGTCGCGCTAATCAGGCCGATAGAATTGCTTATGAAATAAAAGACTCACCTTACAAAGTTCTTGTCTGTGGCGATTTTAACGATGTTCCAGCTTCGTACACTTATTCAACCATTAAAGGTGATTTGACTGATGCTTTTGCCGAAACAGGTTTTGGTTTGGGTTGGACATTAAATCTATCAATTTACAGATTTCGAATTGATTATATTTTTTACGATTCCAATTTTTTTAGTACCGACGATTTAATTATCAATAAAGTAAAGTATTCGGATCATTATTCCATTCATTCAAAAATATATTTTAAGTAACACATAACACAGTAAAAATTAAACTAGTATGAGCATTCCAGCAAATTTAAAGTACACGAGCGACCATGAATGGATTCGCGTTGAAGGTCAAGAAGCATTTATTGGTATAACCGATTATGCACAAAGTGAATTGGGTGAAATTATCTATGTAGAAGTTGAAACAGTAGGCGAAACACTCAACGAAGGTGAAGTTTTTGGTACAGTAGAAGCTGTTAAAACGGTGTCGGAAATGTTTTTACCTGTTGATGGCGAAGTACTTGCGTACAATGATGAACTAACTGATAAACCTGAATTGGTTAACGAAGATCCTTATGGTAAAGGTTGGATTGTGAAAATTTCAGTGTCGAACCCAGCACAAGTAGATGCTTTGTTGTCGGCAGATGCTTATGCCAAATTACTCGGATAAGGTCAACTAAATAATTAACAATTTTGATATGAAACCAAAAGTAAGTATTATTATGGGCAGTACTTCCGACTTAAAGGTTATGGAAAAGGCTGCTGCACTGTTGAACGAATTTGAAATTCCGTTCGAAATTAATGCATTGTCGGCGCACCGTACGCCTGCTGCTGTTGAAAAATTTGCTAAAAATGCACGCGAAAATGGCATAGAAGTAATAATTGCTGCCGCAGGTATGGCTGCTCATTTGCCAGGTGTAATAGCTTCGATGACAACACTTCCGGTTATTGGAGTTCCTATTAACGCTAGCCTCGATGGTATGGATGCTCTGTTAGCAATAGTACAAATGCCTCCGGGAATTCCTGTAGCAACTGTAGGCATTAACGGTGCTTTAAATGCGGGTATTCTTGCTGTACAAATTATGGCTAACGGTAATCCTGATTTGCAAGATAAATTAGTAAATTACAAAGAAAATTTAAAGAATAAAATTGTAGAAGCAAACGAAGAACTGGCAAAAATAAAATATCAATTTAAAACAAATTAATCATCAATTCTATTTGACGATAGGTGATATTATTGTATCTTTGTGCTCTCAAAACGCCAGTTTTACTTTCAGTTTAAAAATAAAACTCATAAATATATTTCATAATGCAAACAATTGACAATTTTAATTTTGCTGGACAAAAAGCATTTGTTCGTGTAGACTTTAACGTTCCATTGAACGAAAATCTCGAAATTACTGACGATACCCGTATTCGCGCTGCTATGCCAACGCTAAAAAAGATTCTTGCCGATGGTGGTAGCTTAATAATTGCTTCGCACATGGGTCGCCCTAAAAAAAATCCGGACTTAAAATACTCCTTGAATTCAATTATAGCTCGCGTATCCGAATTGCTTGGTACCGAAGTTCAATTTGCATCAGACTGTGCTGGCGACGAAGCTACTACGAAAGCTGCAAATCTTAAAGCTGGCGAAGTGTTATTACTCGAAAACCTACGCTTTTATGCCGAAGAAGAAGGCAAACCACGTGGCGAATTTGCTAATGACGAAGAGAAAGCTGCTGCCAAGAAAGTAATTAAAGAAAGTCAAAAGGATTTTACTGCAAAATTGGCTTCGTACGCTACTTGTTATGTAAACGATGCTTTTGGAACAGCTCACCGTGCTCATGCTTCAACTGCTCTTATTGCTAAATATTTTGACGAAAACAGCAAAATGTTTGGTTACTTAATGGAAAAAGAAGTAATTGCAGTACAAAAAGTTATGACCGATACAGCTCGTCCGTTTACAGCTATTATGGGTGGTTCAAAAGTATCATCCAAAATTGAAATTATCGAAAACCTACTTACAAAGGTGGATAATTTGATTATTGCTGGTGGCATGACATATACTTTTACTAAAGCATTGGGCGGTACAATTGGTGATTCTATTTGCGAAAATGACAAACTTGATTTAGCCTTAGAATTGCTTGATAAAGCAAAGAAAAACGGTGTTAATATCATTTTGGCCGACGATGCAAAAATTGCTGATGCTTTTAGCAACGATGCCAATACAAGATTTGTAAATGTTGGCGAAATTCCTGATGGATGGGAAGGTCTTGATATTGGACCAAAAACAGAACTGAAATTTGCAGAAGTAATTAAAAACTCCAAAACAATTCTTTGGAATGGTCCTACTGGAGTTTTCGAATTCGAAAATTTCACAAGTGGATCACGTGCTGTTGGTAATGCCATAGTTGAAGCAACTAAAAATGGTGCATTCTCGCTTGTTGGTGGTGGCGATTCTGTAGCTTGTGTTAATAAGTTTGGTATTGCCGATCAGGTGTCGTATGTGTCAACTGGTGGTGGTGCACTTCTCGAAGCTATTGAAGGTCGCGTTTTACCTGGTATCGAAGCTATTAGAGGATTTTAGAAATTTAATAATATAACCTTGACAACCTGAATTCAGTTTTTTTTCTGTTTTCAGGTTGTTTGCATCTTAGGCAAAAATGAAAGAATCTGACGTATCCATAAATTATCAGTTTTTGTTTCAGGCATTTCCTGATCCAGTTATTGTTATTGATAAAACCGGGAAAATTATAGATTTAAACATTGCAGCTAAAGATACTTTTGCTGAAATTGTAATAGGAGAAAAACTAGAAAATATTTTTTCGGATAAACGTAAAATTAGGGAAAGTTTAATTGAATTGTTTCAATATCATAAGGTTATAATTGATAAGGCAATTTTAAAGTCAAAATTTGACGAATTAGTTACTTATGAGTTCAAAGCTACAATTCTATCCGAAGTTAAAGATCAGTTCATTTTATGTTTCAATAATTTAACCACCAAGAATGATATATTGAAACTGGAAATTGCACATGCTTTTTCGGTCGAAATGAATGCTTTACGTCCTTATCTCAATAAAGCAGGTAAGGAACTTGTGGAGAAGAAACATGATAAAAATAAGTTGATATCGTTATTCGAAAGTCAACATCAAACCATTGAACCATACAGTTTGATTAACGAAGATGTGGTTACAAAAATCAGTTCGTATTTTCCTGATTTTAATAATAATGAGCTAACAATTAGTTTTTATATTTCGATAGGTGCATCTGTTAATCAAATTGCATTAATTACTGGTAAAAGTGCCAATACCATTCGGGTAATGATTCACCGAATGATAACTAAAGTAAATATGGAATCGAGCTCAAGATTCTCAAAAATTCTCAGAGAAATTACCGAATAATTAAATAATACACATCAATATGAGAAGGTCATTTTTATTTTTACTTGTTATAGCTCATTTATCATGCTTTGCTCAAAAGTCAAACATGTTTAGTGACAAGAATGCTCCTAAATGGGTGATTTTTTTGGCCGATAAAACAAAACCTGTAGCCAGTGTTTTTAATATAGATAATGGAGTTCTGAAAGTAGGTACAGCTTGTGCAGGCTATATTCGCACTTCAAAAGTATATAAAAATTATCAGTTACAACTGGAATGGCGATGGACGAGTAAAGCTGGTAATAGCGGTGTTTTACTTCATATTCAGCAACCCGATTCGGTTTGGCCACGTTGTTTTCAAGTGCAACAAAAAGCAGATGCAGCAGGTGATATAATTTGTATGAATGGTTTGTGGGCTTCGGAATGTACAGATAAAGTGAAGTTTACAATACCCAAAATGCAAACTTCTAACGAAAAACCAATAGGAGAGTGGAATAGCATGAAAGTTATTTGTAAAAACAAAACATTAACCGTTTATGTAAATGATGTGTTGCAAAACAAAGCCACAGGCCTCACACAAAGCAAGGGTTATATTGGTTTTCAGGCCGAAGGCCGCGAAATGGAATTCCGAAATGTAATGGTTAAATGATTATTCTGCTTCTGTTGGCTCAATATCGTCGGCAGGAGTGAGTTCTTTTTCACCTTTGCGATAATAGAAAATGAGTCCAAAGTTGATACAGTTTGTTAAGCGGGTAAATGGTTTATCGTCTTTAAATTTTGCTTCAACCTGATTCCAAATATCCAGTATTATACCATCTCCCTTTTCACGCAATTTTACTAAGTCCTCCCAGTTACGGTTGGTGGATAATTGGTGCATTTTTTGAGTTGATTTGTACTCTTTAAAAACTTCGAAATGCACTTGAACCTTTGCAATTGCTGGATTGTATATAGGTAATCCTCCATTTCGAACCCGCTCATTTTCACCATTTATAATTGACTTTCCCCATTGTAGCAAGGATGCTTCGGTTGATAAATCTGGTACAGTATGATTGTTTGGGTCGAGCTGATAAAATAATTTATGGTCTTTTTTAATGTCGCCACGAATCACAGCTAAGTTTAGAACTTGTATGAAATGTGAAATATAAAGACGGGCATTGTGTACTATTTGTTGATAACGTTTATTGGCCGAAACTTGATTGTCCAATGCGTGTTGATACTGTATCAGTTGTTTTTCAAAAACATTTAGGTAATTACGGGCTTCAACTATTGTTTTGTAGTTAATTACCTGTGTGCTATAGTTTTGTTTTTCGCTGTTTTGAACTGCTGTTCGCAGAGCCCGTAAACGTGCTTGGTCGGTATTTGGAAGTCGGCGGTAGGGCATAAACAATAAATTAATTAAGAATTAATAATTAAGAATTATGAATTTCTAATGTTATGCCCACAAAGATAAAAAAATTAATCGTTTCTGTCTAATAATTTTGTGGCTAAATTTCTCAATTCATGCTTTTTAGCTTCATTTACCTGGATTTTATCAAGATTTGCGACTGCCTTGTCGAAATAAAATATCATCTTGTCTTCGCATATTTTTTTAACACTCAGCTTGTTATACATTTCTGTGACAAGTTTTATTTTATCTTCGGGCTGTTGAAAACTTTTTTTCAAATATTTGCTAAGTTTTTCAAAATCATCGCCTTTTGCGAGTTTTAAAGCATTTATTAGCATAAAAGTTTTCTTATTACACAGAATATCACCACCAATTTTCTTTCCAAAAGTAGCTTCATTGCCATAAACATCGAGCAAATCATCTTTTAATTGAAATGCCAAACCAAGGTTAATACCAAATTGATATAACTCATTGGCATCGTGAGTTGTTGCACCACCAATAATTGCACCCGTTTTGAGTGCGCAGGCTAGTAAAACAGCCGTTTTCAATCGAATCATTTCGAGGTATTCCTCAGCCAAAACCTCATCGCGGTTTTCAAAGTCAACATCATATTGCTGTCCTTCGCAAATTTCTTGAGCCGTGGCCGAAAACAAATCTAACACAGCTTTTAAATGTTCAGATGGAGTTTGTGCAATAAGTTGATAAGCTGCTATTTGCATAACGTCGCCCGAAAGAATTGCGGTATTGTCGTTCCACTTTTTATGCACTGTAGGGCGGCCGCGGCGAATATCGGCTCGATCCATAATATCGTCGTGAAGCAGCGTGAAATTATGAAAAACCTCAATTCCCAACGCTGGAGCAACTGCATTTTCAATCTCATCGCTAAAAAGATTGCATGCCATTAATGTAAGCGCAGGTCTTATGCGTTTGCCACCCAGTGCAAGTACATAAGCTATAGGTTCGTACAAACCCGCAGGTTGCATCGTCCAGTCGAGTTTTTCAATTTCAGTACTTACAATGTTTGTAATTTCATAAAAAGTTTTCATGCTTTGTTAATTTTAGTCTAAAATTTACCTAAACCCCAAACCAAACCAAAAGTAGCATAGGCCATATCACTTTTCGCAGGAGAGTATATGTACTTTGGTATTACTGAATATCCTAAATCAAGTTTTAAACTTAAATAACTTCCAATACTATTTGTATTTGGATAATATTGGTTGTAATTTTTATTGTTAAAAGTCCATATTTTTTGTTCAAGATGAACACCCCCTCCTAAAGTAAAACATTCGAAAATATAGAATTCTTTATCAGGACTTTCATTTGAATTAGTATTGTTGTTGTTTGTTGAATTATACAAATCACTATTCATATATGCACGTGCTAATAATGTGCAATAAGGAGCAATGTGATTATTTTTTGATCGAACAAGATAAATTCCTGTTTTTAAATCAATTTCAAATTTTTCAAACGAATTGCCTTTCTCGAAATTGTGAGTTTCGTTCCATTTATTAGCTAATGAAATAGGCTTCTTTAATTCAATTGCACTTTCTTCAATGCTTATAGAAGCATATATTCTTGGTAAGCAAAAATTTATTGAAAACGAAAATCCAGTGGAATTTTTAAAATAGTCATTGAAATTACCAAAATAATTGCTAAATTTCGGACCAATTGAAATGGACAAAGAACCTCCATAATTTGGTTCAGGAAGGTGTTTTTTAGTATATTTAGAGTATTGAGTATTTGGATAATTTTTTCTGAACCTTTTTATCAATATGTCGTAATTGTCATTGTATGGACCATATTGTTGTATATGAAGCAAAATTTCGATTAATGCTTTATTTTCAGCATTTAAATTTTGTGAGTGTAAATCTGCTAATAAATTATTTCTGTTTTCTTTTAACGTAATATTAAGTTGTTCTTCAATATTAAACATGTTTTGATAACATTCAGATTTAGCTTCATAAGTGAAAACATCATTTTCTTCTAGTAAACCATTCCAATCTTTTAATACTGTTAACAATAATAGATTTTCTTTGAAAGTAAACGATTTGCAATTATAATCTTCTCCTTTCTTTAATAAAAAAAGATATATTTCTTTTACTTTTTCTATCTTATTATACTTTAAACTTTGTACAAGGTATTTTCGACCGTTATTTATTAGGACTTCTGTGCTGTCCACATATACTTTAATCTCATTTTCTATTTGAGATGTAGCTGGGAAGCAAAAAAACAATACAAAAAGCAAAGTAAAATAAAATTTGTTCTTCATCAGAAGATAGCTTAAATGATTTCATTTTCAATTATATCAGACATTACATCTTTAATGTCCAAGCCTGCTGCAGCAACTTGTTGGGGAATAAAACTAGTTGCGGTCATGCCAGGAGTGGTATTTACTTCGAGTAAATTAATAACATCGCCTTCCGAAATAATATAGTCGATGCGAACAATACCTTTACAGTCGAGTATGTCGTAAATAGCCGAAGTGAGTTGCTGTACACGGTTGGTAAGTTCGGAGCTAATGCGAGCGGGAGTAATTTCCTGAACTTGGCCTTTGTATTTGGCATCGTAATCAAAAAATTCATTTTCGCTAACCACTTCGGTTACAGGCAAAACTTGCGCTTTTGTTTTTGTTTTATAAATGCCACAGGTAATTTCGGTACCTACCAAAAACGCTTCAATCATCACTTCGTCGCCTTCGGCAAAAGCATGCGCAATGGCGGGTTGAACTTGGTCAATCGATTTCACTTTGGTTACTCCAAAACTACTTCCACCAACATTGGGTTTGATAAAACAAGGAAACCCAATTTTCGAAGCTACATCTTCGTTTGTAACAGTTTGACCTTTGCGAAGCACCAACGATTCGGAAACTTTTACTCCAAAGCCTTTCAGGTATTGATTGCAAGTAAATTTGTTGAAAGTAATAGCAGCTGCCAACACACCACAGCATGAATATGGTAAGCCAATTAATTCGAAATAACCTTGTAAAATTCCATTTTCGCCAGGAGTACCGTGTATGGTGATATAGGCAAAGTCGAAGTTTGTTTTAATGCCTTCGTGTACAAAACTGAAATCATTTTTATCAATTTCAATTTTTTCGGTATCGGAAAATTCCACTTGCCAAACGTTACCTACTATGGTTATTATAAATAGATTATAACGGTCTTTGTCCATAAACGAATACAGACCAGCAGCACTTTTGAGCGATACTACTACTTCCGACGAATCGCCGCCGGCAACAATGGCAATGTTTTTTTTCGATTGACTCATATTTTGATATTGAAATTTGTTTTTTTATTCTCTTTTTTTGAAGCGCCAAAGTTACAAAAATTAAGCTAGATTTACGAAGAAAAAAGGACTTGTTTTAGTGTCATTAGCTTGTTTTCGGTTTCATCCCATTCTTTTTCGGGAACGGACGATGCTGTGATTCCGGCACCACTGTAAAGCGTTAAATAGGTGTTTGTTAATTGCATACAACGCAAATTTACAAATAAATTTACTCCTTCGCTGGCTGATATATCTCCCAAAAAGCCTGTGTAGTAAGCTCTGTTGTGTTTTTCGTGGGCATTTATAAATTGTATAGCTTCGTTGCGTGGTAAGCCACCAACCGAAGGGGTAGGGTGGAGGGCTTGAATTAGTTTTGAGAGTTTGTTTTTGGTTGTACTATACTCAAAAGTAAAGCTCGATTTTAAATGTATTAAGTTGGCCGCTTTGTAGTTCTCAGTTTTTGATTTTGAGTAATTTTGAATACCCGATTCTTGTAATACTTTTTCAACAAAATTGGTTACAATTTCTTGTTCCTCTATCTCTTTGTCTGTCCAGCTATATTCGTTAATCGCGATATTCGTGGCTTGTTGCGTTCCTGCTAGCGATACTGTTTGCATTAAATCTCCATCGGTAGTTAGTAATGGTTCGGGAGTTGCCCCCATCCAGCATCCAGCTCCCGGAAGTTGCAAGAAATAAACATAAGCATGCGGGTAAGTGGCGCAAAGTTTCTGGAATAAATGAGGCGCTGAAAAATTGTTAGGCAAATCGATGTTTTGTATTTTCGAAACAACTACTTTACGGAATTCGCCTTTTTTTATAGCATCAACGGCATGTTGTACGCATTTTTCAAAATCTTTTTTTGAAGTTGATTTGTTTTTTTTATTTAAAACAGTATTATCGTTGAATAAATTGCAAGTGCTTAATTCTGAGATAAATTCCGTTGAAATATTGTTGTCCTTGAACTTTAAATTTGGTTTTAATACTATGGTTTTCTGTTCGTTATTCTCGGTGAAAGGCGAAAACACAAAACCCTCGGCTTTATTCAGTTCTTCGGGTTTTTTAATTGTTGCAGGTTGCGATTGATATTGCACAAGTGTGGTAATGGCTGCGTGTAAAGGTAAACGATACGACATAAACGGAATATGTTGATGCTGACACACATAATGCAGGGCCGCTAACGAATGGAAAAAATTATTTTGACTATCCATTATTTTTTTATTGGAAAAATGCGACATGAGAGCCTACAAAGCGATATCAGTTTTTGATGTTTGTCCTGAACTTTTATTTCCCAAACATGCGATGATTTTCCTTGATGAATAATTGTGCCAATGGCAATTACTTCGTCTTCGGTTGTAGTGCCAATATGGCTACCGCTAATTTCAACTCCCAATACATGAAACTTTTCGGTATCGACTAAAAATGAAGAACCAATACTGCCAATTGATTCGGCAAGCGCCATAGTAGCACCACCATGCAATCGGCCTAAAGGCTGCACAGTGCGTTTATCAACAGGCATTGTGGCCACAACTCTTCCGGCAGTTAGCTCAGTAAATTGCATACCCAAATGTTCCATAAGGGTGTTTTTACAAAGCTTATTTATAAATGAAATTTTGGCTTCGTTATCTTGGTTCATTATTGTTATTTATTATTGCTTTATAATGCAAAGATAATTATTGTTTGCTACACTTAGCATGTTGTGGGCAATTTTTTAAATGATCGTTTACCATTCCGGCAGCTTGCATAAATGCATAGCAAATAGTGGAACCTACAAACTTGAATCCGCGTTTCATTAAATCTTTGCTCATGGCGTCCGATTCGGGTGTTTTGACGGGAATTTCCGAATTTTGTGTAAAATGGTTTACAATGGTTTTGTGGTTTGTAAATTGCCAAATATAAGCACTGAAACTGCCGTATTCTTGTTGAATTTCTAAAAATAATTGTGCATTTCTCACTGTCGAACGGATTTTTCCTCTGTTACGAATAATTGACGCATCAAGTATTAGTTCCTGAATCTTATCCTCGGTGTAAACCGCAATCTTTTCAGCTTCAAAATTATCAAATGCTTGCCTAAAATTTTCGCGCTTGTGGAGTATTGTTTTCCAACTTAATCCAGCCTGAAATGCATCTAATACCAAAAATTCAAACAATTTAGCATCGTCGTGAAGTGGCACTCCCCATTCATGGTTGTGATATGCCAACATTAATTCATCGTTTCCTGGCCATGTACAGGCTCCAATTGCAGTGTTTTCCATTTTTTTTAAAATTAAACAAAAAATCTTGTTATAATATTTTTTGCAAAAATACAAATTGATTCTGATGTATAAAAGTTTAATTATCTTTGTAACCAAATAATAAACATGAAACGCAAAACACGAAACGCCATGCAAGAACTTACGTTAATTACGCCAACATTCTTATTTTCAGCTATATCGTTATTGCTGCTGGCTTATACCAACCGTTTTTTATCGTATGCACAGTTGGTGCGAACGCTCAAAGATAAATATATGCTCGACCATTCGGCCATTACACGAGCTCAAATTATGAACTTACGCCGACGATTGTACTTAACCAAAAATATGCAGTTGAGTGGCGTAGGAAGCCTTTTGCTTTGTGTAGCAACTATGTTTTTTATATACATTGGTATGCAAACAGTTTCAGCTTATATTTTTGCCGTTGCATTAATCCTTTTAATAATATCATTAAGCTTGGTTATTGCCGAAATTCGCATTTCGGCCAAGTCACTGGAAATTTATTTGGGGGATATGGAAAATGAGTGATGTGGTGATCCCGATACATTTCCGACATATCGGAACTGGCAGGGACAAGATATCATGATTTGGTAATTTGGTGATGAGAAGATTTGATGATGTTATGATGTCACAAATAGTAGATTCTTGGCGAGCCAAGCGGCAAGCCGATAAGTAAATGACAAAATGGTAAATAAAATAACGAAGATGAATTACGGTTTTATACGAGTGGCGGCAGCTATACCTGAATTGCGAGTGGCTGATTGTGCTTTTAATGTTTCTAAAATTGCTGAAATGGCCAAAGAAGCTGATAAAAAGCAAGTACAGGTTGTTTGCTTTCCGGAGCTAAGCATTACCGCTTATACTTGTGCTGATTTGTTTTTGCAGCAACAGCTACTTTCGGATGCATTACAAGAGTTACATAATTTACAATTGCAAACTTATAATATACATGGTGTGCTTATAGTTGGTATGCCATTACGTATTGCTAATCAGCTTTTTAATGTGGCAGTGGTGATGCAAAGTGGTAAACTATTGGGTGTTGTGCCCAAAACGAACTTACCCAATAACAACGAATTTTACGAAAAGCGTTGGTTTGCATCGGCATTAGCAACAAACATAGCTGAAATTAAAATGGCTGACGAAGTGGTTCCTTTTGGAACGGATATTCTATTCTCGAATGGTAGTTTTTCGTTTGCCATTGAGCTATGCGAAGATCTTTGGGTACCTATTCCGCCAAGTTCGCAACATGTATTGCAAGGTGCCGAGCTTATTTTCAATCTTTCGGCTACCAACGAACTCATTGGAAAACACGCATATTTGCGTCAACTTATTGAACAACAATCAGCACGATGCAATGCAGGTTATATTTATGCTTCGGCGGGAGCAGGCGAGTCCACTACCGATGTGGTTTATGCCGGAAATGCACTGATTGCCGAAAATGGTAAAATTGTTGCTGCCTCTGTTCGTTTTTCGTATGAGTCGCAACTTGTTGTGAGCGAAGTAGATGTAGAACGATTGCAAGCCGAGCGTTTACGAAATTCAAACTTTTCAAATTCAAAATCGACTCAAACATATCGGATTATTCATTTCGATTCGGTTAAATTTGAAATTGCTGATTTACAACGTACATTTGATAAACATCCTTTTGTGCCTACATTAGTAAACCGTGAAGCCAGTTGCGAAGAAATTTTTTCGATTCAAATGGGTGGTTTGGCTAAACGCTGGAAGCATACCCAAGCCGAAACACTTTTAATAGGTATTTCGGGTGGTTTGGATTCAACTTTGGCTTTGTTGGTTTGCATTAAAACTGCCGACAAACTGGGATTCGACCGAAAACGCATTATAGGAGTTACCATGCCAGGTTTTGGTACTACCAATCGTACCTATACTAACGCCTTGAGTTTAATGAAGTCGCTCGGCATTACGGTGAAAGAAATTAATATTGCCAATGCTTGTGTGCAACATTTCAGCGATATTGAACATGATGTGAAGCAACATGATGTAACATACGAGAATACGCAAGCCCGTGAACGAACTCAGATACTTATGGACTTAGCTAATAAACACAATGGTTTGGTGGTAGGTACCGGCGATTTGTCGGAATTGGCACTTGGTTGGGCAACATATAATGGCGACCACATGTCGATGTATGCCGTAAATAGTGGCGTTCCCAAAACGCTCGTTCGTTACTTGGTAGATTGGGCTTCGCATCAATTGGACGCATTTTCCGAAATTATTTTGCAAGATGTTATTGACACGCCTGTTAGTCCCGAGCTACTTCCTGCAGACGAAAAAGGCGAAATTTCGCAGAAAACGGAATATCTTGTAGGGCCGTATGAGTTACACGATTTTTACCTTTATTATTTTGTACGGTTTGGCTTTTCGCCAGCAAAGATTTTGTTTTTAGCTCAAAGAACCTTTGATGATGTGTATGATACCGAAACAATTGAAAAATGGCTCAAGGTGTTTGTTCGACGGTTTTTTCAACAGCAATTTAAACGTTCCTGTATGCCCGACGGACCCAAAGTAGGTTCTATAAATCTCTCGCCTCGAGGCGATTGGCGTATGCCGAGCGATGCGACGGAGTTTAATTTATAATTAATAATTAATAATTGAACATCAAAGTAACTTATTTTCATATTTTCTAATTTCTAATTTCTAACTTCTAAAATATATGTTTTCACAAATTTACTACGGAAATTCAGTCAGAGAATGGCTAATTTCAATTTTAATTGTAATTGGAGCTGTAATTTTAAACAAGCTTATTGTATTATTTAATAAGCACATTTTAATTAAACTCACTCAAAAAACCAAAAACAGGATGGACGACATTCTGTTTCAGATGTTACAAGCGCCTGTTTTACTGGGTGTAATGTTGTTGGCAATTTGGATTGCAAGTAGCCGGTTGAATCTTAGTCAGGAAGTGGACGCCTTTTTTGCAAAATCCTATCAGTTTTTGATTGTACTGAATATTACATGGTTTTTGGTGCGTTTTGTTAATGCAGTAATCGAAGAATATTTGGTGCCAAAAATTGAAGATAAATCAACCAAGTATCTCGATAATACCTTGATGCCCATTATTCGCCGTTCAATATTAGGGTTTATTTGGGCAGTAGGAATAATGATGGCACTGCGGAATGTAGGTGTTGATGTGGGTGCACTCATTGCCGGACTCGGTATTGGTGGTTTGGCTTTTGCACTGGCAGCTCAGGATACCATTAAAAATATATTTGGAGGTATTACCATTTTTACCGACCGTCCATTTCGCATTGGCGACCGTGTAAAAGTGGATGGTTTTGATGGTTTTGTGGAGGATATTGGTATTCGCAGCACCCGACTTCGTACCCTCGAAAAACGTTTGGTAACCATTCCCAACTATAAGATTGTAGAAGCATCTATCGAAAATATAACAGGAGAACAAATGCGACGAGTTTTAATGAACATAGGGTTGACATATACTACTACACTTGAACAAATGGAACAGGCCATTGAAATTCTTAAAAACATGCCAAAAACTCATAAGGACATTGATACCAAGGAATTAGTAGCTGTTTTTTCTGACTTTTCGGCCTATTCACTCGATATAAAATTTATTTATTGGATAAAAAAATCGGGCGATATTATGGAAGTGCCTTCTAGTGTTAATTTCGATATTTTAAAGCAATTCAAAGCAGCAGGATTAACCTTTGCCTATCCAACACAAACAATTTTTGTGAAAAATGAAAAAGCTAAATAATTGAGAATACTCACCCGATTTGAGCCGCAGTATTGTAATGGATATCAGATACATGCTTTTTGTGTTGGAAAAATATTCTCCATCCAAAAATATTATTAATGAATTAGTAATAACAAAATAATTAGAGAATTGATTTTTATGAAACATTTTTTTTTAGTTGCAGCCTTAGCTTTATGTATATTAGTTTCGGCTCAGAATAAAGGCAGAAAACAAATTCCTGTACTTACCGAAGTTTCAAACAAAGAAATTGTACAAAATATATATCCCAATGCTGCTAAAGTTGATAAATTGAACGAATATTGGTTTAAGATTGTAGATGATAAAAGTAAAGTATTGGGTTATGCTATGTCGAGTGTGCCTTTTTGTAAAGAAGTGATTGGATATAACAATACCACGCCAGTAATGATAATTACCAATTCGAAAGGTGTAATCCAAAAAGTATCGTTGTTAACTCATTGGGAGACTGTAGGATATGTGTTGAGGCTTGAAAGAATGGGTTTCTTCAATTTATGGAATGGGAAAAGTTTAAAAGATGCAAAGAATGTAGAGTTAGATGCATATACTGGAGCTACTTTAACAGCCAAAGCGGTATTGAAAAATGTACAATACTTGCTTGATAATGGTGCTGTTAATAAACCAAAGAAGATGTAAGTAATATCCTGATAAAATAAACAACCCCATGAATTTCTATTTGAAATCATGGGGTTGTTTATTTTATTTCTTTAAAGTTTTATAGCTTAACTGTTTTCACAACAGCCCAATTATTTTTAAGTTTCGAAGAAATTAGATTTAACCCATTTTTATTTGCTTCTGCCTCTATTAGTGGTATATCTTCACTGTAAAAACCACTCATATACAGTTGTCCATTAGTACTTAAACATGCAGCGTAATGTTCCATATCGGCTAAAAGTATATTGCGATTTATATTGGCTAAAATAATGTCGAAATGTTGATTTGCTAATAATTCAGCACCACCTTGTTTTACGTTGATACCGCTTATTTTATTTAATGCAATATTTTCAACTGAATTTTCGACACACCAACTATCAATATCAATAGCAAGTAAGTCTGTTGCTCCACGCATCGCTGCCAAAATAGCCAATACCGATGTCCCACAACCCATATCAAGTACTTTTTTACCCATTAAATCCATTTTTAATAGTTCGCCAATCACTAAACTAGTCGTTTCGTGGTGTCCTGTTCCAAACGACATTTTAGGGTCGATTACAATATCATACTTAGCTTCAGGTATGTTTTTGTGAAAAGAACTGTGTATAACACATTCATTATCAATAATAATTGGTTCGAAGTAATGTTTTTCCCACTCTTCATTCCAGTTTTTCGATTCTATTTTCGTAACTTTGTAGTCAATCGATGTCTCGAATACAAAATTGGTAAGCAGATTTTTTAATTCACTGTCATTAAAAACATCAGAAACGATAAATGCTTCTAATCCATTTTCGGTAGGTACAAAGGTATCAAAACCAAGTTCGCCTAATTCGGCAGCTAATACATCAGCAATGTATTCTTCATAAGGCTCGATGTTGAAATTTACTTGAATAAAATCCATTTTTAGTGTTGTTTTATTTATTAAGTTGCAAAATTAGATAAAAATAACGGATTCACTCTAACTAAGTGCATTTTTATTTGTTATAAGCTCAAAAATGATTTGTGGTGGCACGATTATTGTTTCTGTTCTGAAAATTAATTCTCTTTTGATATAGGAGGTAATATTATGAAAACGAATGTATTAGCATTAATGCTGTCTTTTATTGCAATAAATGTGGTAGGACAATCAAACGAAGTATACGATGATGTGTATTTTAAACCAAGTGAAGTTGTTAAAAGCTCTGAACGCCAGGTTGTTAAAAAACCAGTTTATAAAAATGGTGCTAAAGAAATTGTTTTTATCGAACGTGGTCAACAAGTTGAAATTGTAACTCAAGATACTACTATTTTGCTGGGTCAAGCTAATGATAGCACTGAGCAACAACAAGAAGAAGGCTATTACATTAATGGCTTTAAAGGCTCACAATCCGATTTGGAATATGCTGCCCGTATTCGTAAATTTCATAATCCAAAGTATCGTGTTTTTATCGGTGACCCTGCCTACAACGATATTTATTACTTAAATAATTTCGATTGGAATGTGTATGTCGAAGATAATTACGCTTATGTAACTCCTACATGGTCAAATCCTTATTGGTACGATTATTCATTTAATTCGCACAGTTCATGGGGTTGGAATAGTTGGGGTTATGGATATCCTTATTATGGACGTTATAGTGGTTGGGGAAATTATCCTTGGTCGTACAACAATTACTGGAGTAGTTGGGGTGGAAATTATGGTGGATACTACGGTGGCTACTACGGTGGTTACTACAATAATTACTATGGCGGTTATTACGGATATGGTTACGGAATGGGTTATCCGTATTATGGATATGGTGGATATAGTCATGGTTTTTATGATGGCTATAATTATGGAAACTATTATGGTGGAAATTATTCTAATAATTCAATCACACGAAGCACTGGCGGTGGCTCTCGACAAGTTACCAATGTAAGAAACACAACTATTGGTGGAAGTAGTGCTTATCGCGATGCTAGTGCAGTACGTAGTAACTATACGGCAGTAGGAACAAACAATCGGACAGTAACTAGTTCAAATGGTTCCAGATCAATTCGTTCAGGTGAGAATTACGTCCCTGCTAATCAAGGAACAAATACTCGTTCAGTTGGCGAAAGAAGTGTAATGCCTTCAAGTTCACAATTTTCACCACAAACAGGAGTACGGTCGGCAACTACAACTCGCAGTTCAACAACTTATTCACCACAAAGTGCAACACGTAATGAGTATATGAATTCAACACGCGAATCATCAACACGTTCTTCGTATCAACCACCTGTATCTACTAGTCCACGTACTGGATATTCATCGCAGCCAAGTCAAACAACTCGTGGAAGTGTTACTACTGAGACTAGAACAGCTCCACGCTCAAGTTATTCAACTGGTACGCCATCAGTATCACGTGAGTCAAGCACAAGCAGTTCAAGTAGTCAAAGTACACGTTCAACGTACAGTGCTCCATCGAGCAGTTCAAGTAGTTCATATCGCTCATCAACTCCTAGTTCTAGCAGCAGTAGCTATAGTTCTGGTGGAGGTGGTTATAGTTCTGGCGGAGGAAGTTCGTCAAGTAGTAGCTCATCTTCGTCAGGAGGTGGTGGTGGCGGTGGACGCCGGTAAACTAATTTAGTTCATTATTCTTTGATTTTTCTTCTTGAATCTTAAAAATAAATTTAATATGAAACGAGTAATAATCTTAACATTAGCCATTTTGATGGCATATATAACTTCGGCACAAACAGTATTCGAAGCTGTTAAATCTTCGCAAACCGATATATTGGGTACTGCTCGCTATATGAGCGTTGCAGGTGCTTTTGGTGCACTTGGAGGCGATGTTTCGTCGATTAAAGACAATCCAGCAGGTTTAGGTATTTTTCGGAAATCAGAATTGACCGCAACAGTTGACGCTCAAATGCAAGCAACTTCAGCTCTTTGGGGAACTAAATCAGCAACTGATAGTAAATACTCAGTTGGGGTGAATAATCTTACTTTGGTGTTAGCAGGTAAAACATGGCGTGCCGAAAGTGGTTATGCAGGTTTGGTGAATTCTAATTTTTCATTTTCATACAATAAACTACGAAATTTTAATCGAAATATGGTTGTGAAAAACAATAGTGTTTCGCAATCGATGACCGATTATCTTGGATATTTTACAGGTAATGTATCCGAAAATAGTTTAGATTGGGATAAATATCCACAAAATGGTTATGATACACCGTATCAGAATCCCGATTTATCGTGGATGTCGGTTATGGCAAATTATGGTGGATTACTTAAACCTGTTTATAGTGGAGCAGTATTGCAAGAGTGGGCATCGTTTTTAAATGTTTCTGAAAAAGTGACCCCTTCATATATGTTGCAGGAGTCAGGTGGAATAAATGAATACTCATTAGGATGGTCGGGTAATTTTAGTAATCGATTCTTTTTGGGAGCTACTTTAAACTTGCAATATCTTAATTATCAAATGCAAAGTACATACGATGAGCGATTTAGTGCTAATGGCGGTATGATTCTGAAGAATACTTTATCAACTTCAGGTGCTGGAGCTAATGTAAATATTGGGATTATAGCCGTGCCAGTTGATTTTATCCGCTTAGGTGCTTCGATTCACACTCCGATGTTTTATACAATGCAACAATTGAATTATTCTACATTGGATTTTGTAACAGGATTTAGTGGAAGTACTCAAACACCTACTGATAATTATGTGGATTACCAATTACAAACGCCTTTGCAATTCAATGTTAGTACAGCTTTTATTTTGGATAAAAAAGGATTTATTAGTGCCGAATATGTTTATAATAATTATAAAGGTATGAAATTGCTAAATATTGATGGTGATTCGCATGCTTACTCTTATGAAAATGAAGACATTAACACTATGCTCGAAAATGCACGCACAATCAAAATTGGAGGTGAATATCGTGTGACTGATAATTTTTCTCTTCGTGCTGGGTTTGCAAATACAAGTAATTTAACCAATACTAATGTAGCGAAAATATTGGATGTTAAAACAGTTCGTGCCGATCCTGAGTATTTTGCAAATAATAGTATCAATTATGCTACTTTCGGACTTGGTTATCGCGAAAAGAATTGGTATGTTGATTTGGCTTATGTAAATAAAACTATCGACGAAGATTATTTTGCTTATAATTCAAATTCATTGAATGATAATTATAAAGTAACACCTGCAAATGTAAGGACATCAAATAACAATGTTGTAGCAACATTTGGTATTAAATTTTAAATTTCAAGGATAATTCAAAATCTCCAAAAAAGGCTGACAGTTTTACTTGTCAGCCTTTTTTGAGTTTAATATTTACTAAATTGCAATGTGAAACACGAAACGTATTATTTTCCGTACATTCTAGCTTTAACAGCTTTCACATCGTCGGATGTAACATAGTCGTCGTAATCCATTTGTTTGTCGATAATACCCTTGGGTGTAAGCTCCACTATACGGTTACAGACTGTTTGAATAAACTCACGGTCATGCGACGACATTAAAACATTCCCTTTAAAGTTCACTAGGGTATTGTTAAAAGCTTGAATTGACTCCAAATCCAAGTGGTTGGCAGGTGAATCCAAAATCATAACGTTAGCATTTTTAAGCATCATTCGCGAAATCATACAACGCATTTTTTCACCACCCGAAAGTACGCTTGCTTTTTTGTAAATTTCTTCGCCAGCAAATAGCATTTTTCCTAAATAACCTCTAATAAACGATTCTAAAGTGTCATCGGAGTATTGTCCTAGCCAATCAACCAAATTTAAATCGGTATTAAAAAATTCCGAATTGTCGAGTGGGAGGTAGGCATGTGTAATTGTAATACCCCAATTGAATGTGCCTTCGTGGTTTTTATCGTGACCATTTATAATCTCAAAAAAGGCAGTCATAGCACGTGGATCGCGTGATAGGAATATGATTTTGTCGTTTTTTTCGACATTAAAATTCACGTCTTTAAAAAGTACTGTTCCATCTTCCAAGGTTTTACCAAGTCCAGCAATTTCAAGAACCATATTTCCGGGTTCACGCTCCGGTGTGAAGATAATGCCAGGATATTTACGTGTAGATGGTTGAATTTCGTCCACATTCAGTTTTTCTAGCATTTTTTTACGACTAGTAGCTTGTTTCGATTTAGCCACATTGGCACTAAAACGGCGAATAAACTCTTCCAATTCTTTTTTCTTCTCTTCTGCTTTTTTGTTTTGGTTTTGTTGCTGACGAAGTGCTAACTGACTTGATTCGTACCAGAACGAATAGTTGCCAGGGAAAAGCTGTACTTTGCCAAAGTCAATATCCACGGTGTGTGTACTTACAGCGTCTAAAAAGTGGCGGTCGTGTGAAACTACCAATACCGTGTTCTCGTAATTGGCTAAGTAGTTTTCGAGCCACATTACAGTATCCACATCAAGGTCATTTGTTGGCTCATCGAGCAATAAATTGTCGGGTTTTCCGAATAATGCACGAGCCAACAAAACGCGTACTTTTTCCATACCACTTAATTCGCTCAAAAGTTGATAATGGAGGTCTTCTTTAATACCAAGTCCACTAAGTAACGAAGCTGCATCGCTTTCGGCATTCCATCCATTCATTTCCGAAAACTTATCTTCGAGTTCCGAAGCTCGAATACCATCAGCATCCGAAAAATCTTCTTTCAAGTATATGGCATCTTTTTCCTCTTTTACTTTCCAAAGTATATCATGTCCCATCAATACAGTATCGAGTACTGTAAATTCATCAAATTCAAAGTGGTCCTGTTTGAGAACTGAAAGTCGCTCTCCTGGACCAAATTGTATAGTTCCACGTGTTGGGTCAAGATCGCCACTTAACATGCGAATTAAAGTGGATTTGCCTGCTCCATTGGCTCCAATAACGCCATAGCAGTTACCTGAGGTAAATTTCAGATTCACATCCGAAAATAATACTCTTTTGCCAAATTGTATGGCTAAATTTGAAACTGTAATCATAATGAGTTTGTAAAGTTTATAAAGCGTGTAAGGTTTTTAAAGTTTTTATGTCGTTTTAAAAATAAAAAATAGAACAAATCTGTTTTATAAGATTGGCTCTATTTTTTCTATATTATTAATTATAAGGTGTTTACTATTCAATTATTCCTAGTTCGCGAGCGGCTTTGGAAATTTTAAATATCGATTCGTCAACTTGATCAAAGGTATGTGTTGCCATTAACGAATACCGAATTAACGAGTCTTCAGAAGGTACTGCCGGCGACACTACAGGGTTTACAAATACACCATCGTCCATCAACATGCGTGTTAACTGAAAAGTTTTTGTATTGTCGCGCACAAATAACGGGATAATTGGCGATTGCGTAGGTCCTATTTCGAAACCAGCTTTCAAGAATCCTTCTTTAGCGCGGTTTGTATTAGCCCAAAGCGCTTCTTGTCGCCAAGGTTCGGCTGCCATTACATCCAGTGCTGCAAGAACACAACCTGTTGAAGCTGGTGTGATTGATGCACTGAAAATCAATGTACGTGAATTGTGTTTCAAATAATTGATAACACATTCGTCGGCAGCAATAAAACCACCAATTGTACCCAAGGATTTACTAAAAGTGCCCATTATTAAATCAACATCGTGCGATGCGTTAAAATGCTCACAAATTCCAGCTCCTGTTTTTCCAAAAACACCCAATGAATGCGCTTCGTCGACCATTATTGAAGCATTGTATTTTTTTGCTAAAGCTACCATTTCGGGCAATTTAGCCAAGTCGCCTTCCATACTGAAAACGCCATCGGTAACAATTACTTTCACTCTATCAATTTCGCATTTTTGAAGCATTTTCTCAAGCGAATCCATATCGTTGTGGCGATATTTCAATAGTTTCGAAAATGACAAACGTTTACCTTCAATAATGGAAGCATGGTCATACTCGTCGAATAAAATATAATCTTCGCGACCTGTAATACACGAAACAACGCCTGAATTTACCGTAAAACCTGTAGCATAAACCAATGCCGATTCTTTATAAACCAATTTGGCTAATCGCTCTTCTAATTCAATATGAATATCCAATGTTCCGTTCAAAAAACGTGATCCAGCACATCCTGTTCCATATTTTTCGACTGCTTTGATAGCTCCTTCTTTTAATACAGGATGATTTGTAAGTCCAAGGTAACTGTTTGAACCAAACATTAATACGGGTTTTCCAGCAATTGTAACTATTGTATCTTGATCCGATTCAATTGGGCGAAAATACGGATACAAACCTAAGTCTTTGACTTTTTGAGGCGCATCGTATTTTGCTAGTGTTTCAGTGAATAAACTCATAGGTACTATATTTTTTTTAACGGGCACAAAGATACAAATTTTATCCGGATTAATCAGCTTTTATTTGTGATTAAGGAGTTATTTAGCTAATTTTGCAGTCTCGTAAAATGAACTAAAAGACAGATGCATACTAAAATAGATTATAAAACTTTGCCCGATTTGGTACTTAAAAATCAAGGTGAATGGATACAGTTTTTCAAAAAAAACAGAAAAAAAATGGAAGCATCAGATTTAAAAATTCATGCCATTCATCAACGAATTTCGGATAAAACCAATTGTTTGGAATGTGGTAATTGTTGTCGTTCGTTGGGGCCTCGTATTACCGATAAGGATGTTGAAAAGCTTGCAAAGGCATTGAGAATGAAGGCTGTAGATTTTATTGCCAACTATTTAAAAGTTGACGAAGACGAAGATATGGTGTTTAAATCTATGCCTTGTCCGTTTTTAGGTGCCGATAACTATTGTGCTGTGTACGAAAATCGGCCTAAAGCGTGCCGAGAGTATCCACATACCGATCGCAAAAAGTTTTATCAAATTTATAATTTATCAGTTCAAAATGCTTCCACTTGTCCCATTGTTTATGAAGTATTGGAAGAAATAAAAAAAATATGATGTGGACAAACTATCATAGTCATAATACGTTTTGCGACGGACGCGAAACCATGGAGGAATTTGTAAAATATGCTATTGCCAAAGGTGTCAAAAAATACGGCTTTTCATCGCATGCACCACTTCCATTTCACACACACTGGACCATGAATGCCGAAGATTATCCAGAATACGAAACTGAATTTTACAGACTTAAGAATAAATACAAAGATCGTATTGAACTTTTTTTAGGTCTCGAAATTGATTATATCCATGGTTTTAGTAATGCAAAGTGTGCTTTTTTTCAAAATATTAAACTTGATTATGCAATAGGATCTATTCATTATCTGGACATGCTTGCAGATGGAAATTATTGGTCGATAGATGGTCCGTTCATTGATTTCGACAAAGGCTTAACTGAATTATTTGGTGGTGATATTCGGTTAGCAACAGAACGTTTTTATCATATTTCGAACTGTATGTTTGATTCAGGAGGATTTAATATAGTAGGGCATTTCGATAAAATTACCTTACATGGATCACAATATGCCGATTTTGATACCGATACTTTGTGGTATCGTAATTTGGTGGGCGAATCATTACAACAAATTAAAAATAAAGGGTTTATACTCGAAATTAATACAAAGTCACTTTCTGAAAGAGGTATAACTTTCCCCGAAAATAAGTTGTTCCATTTAATTCACGAACTTCAAATTCCTATTACTGTCAATTCCGACTGTCATTACCCTTCGCGTGTGATCGACGGTTTTGAAAAGACTTACTCCAATCTTAAAGAAATTGGATTTACCCATTTACAACAATTAGTTGATGGTAAATGGCAAGCGGTTTCACTACAATAAAAAAAAGCAGCTAAGTTCTTATTTTGAACAATAGCTGCTTTTTGTTTTTTAGAATAAATCTTTTATTTCAAACCACGCTTAATAAGCAATGCTTCGGGGTTTGGTGCTTTGCCACGGAAAGTGCGGTAAAGTGTCATTGGGTCTTCCGAATCGCCTTTTTCTAATATGTTTTTTCGGAAAGCTGTAGCACGTTCTTGATTATAAATATCACCTGTTTCTACAAACGATTGGTACGCATCAGCATCCAATACTTCGGCCCATGTATAGCTGTAATAGCCGGCTGAATAACCTCCACCCATTACATGATTAAAGTAGGAACTGCGGTAACGTACAATTATTTCGGGTATCATTCCAATTCGGTCAAGCGACGATCTTTCGAATGCATTTACATCAAAATCAGCTGTGTCCTTACGCGTATGGTAATCCATATCGAGCAATGCTGCCGAAAGCAATTCAGTCATTGTAAAGCCTTGATTAAATGTGCCTACTTTTTGAATTTTTTCGATTAGAGCATCGGGCATTACTTCACCTGTTTTGTAATGCAACGCATAAGTTTTCATTACCTGTGGCTCAAAACACCAGTTTTCCATGATTTGAGAAGGAAGTTCTACAAAGTCGCGACGTACATTAGTGCCCGACTGACTTAAATAGGTTGTTTGACTCAATAAGCCGTGCAATGCATGACCGAACTCGTGGAATAAAGTTTCTACTTCGTCCATATTTAGCAACGATGGTTTGTCGGCAGTTGGTTTGGTAAAGTTACCTGTATTGGCAATAATCGGACGATGGTTTTTGCCATCTTTGATATATTGTTCGGTAATGTTATTCATCCAAGCTCCGGCACGTTTGCTGGCGCGTGGAAAATAATCGGTATAAAGCACTCCAATAAGCGAGCCGTCAGCGTTTGTTACTTCAAAAACTTCCACATCGGGGTGGTAAATAGGCATTTTGTCTAATTTCTTAAATTGTAATCCCCAAAGTTTAGTGGCAAGGTCGAACACGCCTTTACGTACGTTTTCGAGTTTAAAGTAAGGGCGAAGTTCTTCTTCATTAAGATTAAATTTTTTCTGACGAAGTTTTTCGGCATAAAACCACCAGTCCCATGCTTCGAGTTTCTCACCTTTTCCTTCGGCATCCATTAGCTTTTGCAGTTCAGCAACTTCTTCTTTGGCACGTGCTACGGCTGGATTCCAAACTGTAGCCAGAAAATCGTATACAGCTTTGGGCGTTTTGGCCATTGTGTTGTCCAAAATAAAATCAGCAGGTGTTTCGTATCCTAATAACTGCGCCCTTTGAATACGCAATTTAATGATTTTATTGATATTAGCTTTGTTGTCGTTTTTGTTATCGTTGTTGGCACGTGTGGAATATGCCAAGAGTAATTCTTTGCGCAATTCGCGGTTTTCGCTGTACTGTAGAACTGGAATAAAACTGGCTTTTTGAGTTGTGAAAAGCCATTTACCGTCCATTTTGGCTTCTTTAGCGGCTTCAGCAGCTGCTTGGCGAACACCTTCGGGTAAACCTGCAAGGTATGCTTCTTTGTCAATAACTTTTTGGTATGCATTGGTTTCGGCCAATACATTTTGTCCAAATGCCAATTCGGCCAAACCAAGATCTTTGTTAATAACACGGAGTTTTTCTTTTTGCTCCGGATTTAGTGCAGCACCACTGCGAATAAATTTTTTATAATACGTTTCGAGCAATCTGTTCTGTTCACTAGTAAGTTTTAAGCTTTCGCGTTTTTCGTATAGTGATTTTATTTTGATAAAAATCTTATCATTCAAATACAAATTATCGCTATGTTCCGAAAGTTTTGGTGAAACTTCGGTAGCAATTTTTTCCATATCGTCGTTGCTGTTCGACGAGTATAAATTGAAAAATACCGATGAAACCTTACTTAATAATTCACCACTATAATCCAATGCCTCTATGGTGTTAGTAAATGTTGCTTCATCTTTGTTGTTGGCAATAGATTCAAATTCAGCTTGTTGTTGTTTGATTCCTTCTTCGAAGGCAGGCATGTAATGCTCTGTTTTAATTTTGTCGAAAGGCGGAGCACCATATTCGTTTTCGTAAGCTGCAAAAAACGGATTGTCGTTTTTGGCACATCCTGTAAGGATCATTGCAGTCATAATGATACAAGTTAGTTTTTTCATTTTAATAATACTTTAAATGTGAACTGATTATTTTGATGGCAAAGATATGAATTTTTTCGAATTTTGAGAGAATAGTGTATAATTATTAATATTGAGTATTTTTGCAAAACTTAATTATGGCATGCAACATAATTTGAACAATATTCATCTTGAATTGGAATGAAGAGTAATCGCATATACGACGAACAAGAAATCATTAAAGGCTGCAAAAATGGCGAATCGTGGGCACAAAAACTTGTGTATGATCAACACGCATCGGCCATGATGAGCGTTTGTATGCGTTATGCTGGTGATTATGAAACGGCACGAGACCTATTGCAAGATGGATTTATCAAGGTTTTTACAAAAATTGAATCGTATACTGGAGTTGGTGCATTTGGGGGGTGGATTCGTAGGATTTTTGTAACAACAGCATTGGAGTTTTTGCGGCAAAACAGTGCTCTCAAACAGAGCGAGGATTTGGATGATCATCATATAAAATTTGAAGATAATCAACCAACAATATTGGATAAAATAACTGCTGATGAACTTTTGAATTGTGTAGCTCAATTATCCGACGGTTATAGAACAGTTTTTAATTTATATGCTATTGAAGGTTATTCGCATGCCGAAATTGCTGAATCATTACAGATTAGCGAAAATACGTCGCGGTCACAGTTTATGAGAGCTCGCAATATTTTGCAAAAAAATATCGAAAAATTAATTGGAAAAGAATATGTACAACAATATAGAAAATAACAAACCCGACCTATTCAGCGATTTGGTAAAGCAGAAGCTCGAAAGTCATCAAATGCCGGTACAACCAGCGGTTTGGGATGCAATTGCCCAAAATATTGGCGTAGCGAAACCCAAAAAACGAATAATATTTGGTTGGTGGCTGACTGCTGGTATTGCTGCTGCAGTGGCATTGCTTTTTGTTTTTCAGCCATTTAATAATCAAACTACGAATACTTTATCAAAAAACAGTACAAAATTACCTACTACTACAAAACAAAATTCTGAAATAATAACTACAAAATCGAGCAAGGCTGCTAGTACGTTCGTAGCCAAATCATATACAATTGAATCGAATAAAATTGAAGCATTAACAGAAAACAATTTAACCGAAGTTCCTGCAATCCAAAATATTAAAACCAATTCAGAGAATGGAGTAGCTTCAATAATTGAAAAAACAAATACAAAAGACAGTTCAACTTTTGTTTTTGATAATCAAGTGTATGCCAATATAATTACCGAAACAAAAAATATTAAAGCTGACACTGCAAAACCAGTTGAGCCAATTGAACGTAAAAAACTGCAATTAAAGCAAGAAGATTGGACTGATCCACTTAAAGATAAGCAAAGCTCGGATTGGTCATTAATAGCTATGGTTGGAAGTGCTCAAAATTCAAGTGCTACTAATGGTCAAGTAGCTTTGGAATCAGATTTTAGAGCTAGTTTGGGAGCACCGAATAGTAATGTAGGCATAGTGAGAGCCAAATCATCAAATGTGTATATTTATCCTCCTGAGAGTTTTAACGATAAAACGTACACGCCACCTGTATCGGTTGGGTTTGCTTTAGGGCGCAAAATAACTAAAAACATTAGTGTTGAAACGGGTATAAACTATACCTATTTGCTTTCAATTTTTAAAAGCGAACAAGTTGATGCACGCCTTAATTTGCATTATATGGGTATTCCGGTACGTTTTGTTTATGATTTTTTGAAATCGAATAAATGGACTGTTTATAGCACAGCCGGTGGAACAATTGAAAAGGGTTTGTGGTCGGTTTATGAACAAAATCAACATTTCAACAACAGTACAATAACTACAAATATTGAAGATAAAATTGCTGGTTTACAATATTCAATAAACGGCTCGTTTGGTGGTGCATATTCAATATATAAAAATAGCTCGGTTTATTTCGAACCAAAAATATCCTATTTTTTCGATACCGACCAACCCGTAAGTATCCGAACCGTAAATACAATTGTTGTGGGTTTTGAAGGAGGTTTTAGATATCGATTTTAAAAATAAAAATCCGAACCGAATAGGAGGTAGCAATTTGCCGCTTACTGTTGTAGTAACAGATGGTAACACTACAAATTTGGATGTGAATATTGATACTGGAATACGTTAATAATTTAATAATTAAATAATTAATCAAATGAAAAAACTAATCTTTCTTTTAGTGAGCATGCTCATTATTATTAGTTGCAAGGACGTGGAACCAATTAATATTGTTGAAGATGCAAAACCAATAGCATTAACTGTAACAATGCAAAAGCGTGTAAATCAAGATAATGAATTTGCATTTGATATTTTTAAGAAAACCTGCAATGAGTCTAACCAAGCAAATGTACTCATTTCGCCATTGAGTATAAGTATTGCCTTGGGTATGACATTAAATGGCGCAACCGACGAAACCAAAAGTGGGATTGAAAAAGCATTGAAAATGAGTGGTTTGACGTTGGATAATATAAATGATTATTATAAAGTAATGCAAACTACTTTGCCAACAATTGACCCGAAAACAACACTGAATATTGCTAATTCAATATGGTACAAGACGGGTTATCCTGTTAAAACAGAATTTTTGACTATAAATAAAAATTATTTTAATGCCGAAGTTCGCGAGATGGATTTTACTCAAGTATGGGCAAAGGATACAATAAACAATTGGATTGCTCGTAAAACAAATAATCATATCAAAGATATGTTGGATCAAATACCCGAAGATGTGGTCATGTATTTGATTAACGCTGTGTATTTTAAAGGAATGTGGAAGCAGCCATTCAATGTAAAAGCTACTAAGGAAACCAATTTTACAAATTATTTAAATACGCAACAAAAAGTAAATATGATGTATCAAAAGGATACATTTAGTTATTTTGCCAACGAAAAAGCTCAGTATTTGGATATGCCTTACGGTAATAATGCTTTTAGTATGACGGTGATTTTACCAACTCAAATTTCATCAGTTAGTGAAGTGCTTGAAGCACTTGATGCCGAAAGTTGGAATTTGGCATTAAATAAAATGGAAAGCGAAGAGGTAATGGTTTATTTGCCACGATTTAAGTCCAAAAGTAAATTTTTACTAAATAATGTGTTGAAATCCATGGGGATGGCAAGAGCATTCGAAGACAAAGATGAATTTCGGAATATGGCAAATTCCGATTTATATATATCTCGTGTATTGCACGATACGGCCATTGAAGTAACGGAGGAAGGTACAGTTGCAGCTGCTGCTACCATAGTTGAAATGACTGAAAAAGCGATGTTTAATTCAATATTTAATGCCAACAGACCATTTATTTACATTATTCGCGAAAAAAGTACAGGAGTTATTCTCTTTATTGGAAAAACAGATAATATCGATAAATTTTAAATATATATAATGATGAGAAACTTAATTATCACATTCGTAGCATGTTGCATTTTTGCAAGTTGCACCACAAAGGATGACCCGAAGATTGAAGTTCCGGTCGATGCCAAATCAATTGTTTTAGGTGCTAATTCAACCAAAAGAGTGTCGCAAGATAATGAATTTGCGTTTGATTTATTCGAAAAAACATTGACAACTTCAAAGGAAACCAATGTATTTATTTCGCCTTTAAGTGTTAGTATAGCATTGGGTATGGCTTGGAATGGTGCTAACGGACAAACCAGATCAGAAATGGAAGCAGCCCTTAAAATGAGTGAAATGACGGTTTCAGATATAAACGAATACTACAAAGTAATGCAATCAACATTGCCAAGTATAGACCCAACTACAAAACTGAGCATTGCTAACTCACTTTGGTACAAAACGGGATTTCCAGTTAAAACTAGTTTTCTGAAAGTGAATACCGATTATTTTAATGCTTATGTTAAGGAAATGGATTTTTCGAAAGCATGGGCAGTTGATACCATAAACAATTGGTGTTCGACCAAAACAAACAAAATGATTCCGTCGGTTTTAACCGAAATACCCAGCGAAATAGTTATGTATTTGGTAAATGCCGTTTACTTTAAAGGAATTTGGCGCAAAAAATTTGATAAAGCCAATACCAAAGAAGCCAATTTTACGAACGAACTTGGCAATACAATGAAAGTAAATATGATGTATCAAAAAGATACATTTGCATACAAATCAGATGCTTATGCACAGTATTTGGATATGCCTTATGGCAACAAAGCATTTAGTATGACTGTAATACTCCCTGTTGATGGGAAAACTACCAGCGATGTATTAACAAGTTTAACTATGGAAAAATGGAATTCCATAATTTCATATATGTCTACCAGCGAAGTAGAAGTTTATTTACCTCGATTTAGCAATAAAAACAATCTTTCGCTTATTCCTCCACTTCAAAATATGGGCATGAATTTAGCATTTTCTGATAATGCTGATTTTACAAATATTGCAGATGCGAATTTGCTGATATCATCTATTAAGCATGTTACTAATATCGAAGTAACGGAGCAAGGTACTGAAGCTGCTGCTGTAACTATTATTGGAGTTGGAGTTACTTCCATGCCAATAAAACCTCCTACACCCGTTTTTAATGTGAATAAACCATTTCTTTATGTAATTCGTGAAAAAAGTACAGGGGTAATTTTGTTTATTGGAAAAATGGGTAAAGTGGATAAATTTTAAATTTTTAAAAATTGAGTCCCATCCGAAAAGTCCATTTTTCAAAAAGTTGAAAAATGCATAATTTCGGAATTTTTATTCGTTATTATTTTGATTGCGTATGTATATACATTAATTTGCATATTATAACATATATTTA